>Ga0184618_10000007_pt1 | contig 179870 bp, 189 predicted proteins | sample PLM0_30_b1_FD_133159 | JGI IMG/M metagenome (GOLD analysis project Ga0184618, IMG submission 133159) | Groundwater sediment microbial communities from an aquifer in East River, Colorado, USA - PLM0_30_b1 | ecosystem: Environmental > Terrestrial > Soil > Riparian zone | place: USA: East River...
GATCTGCTCGTTGGCGCCGCCATTTTGGTAATGGGCAAGGCCCTGCACCAGCGACGACGCGCAATTGCCGACGCCGACCATCGCAACGTTGATGCGGGAAGGATCATGGAGAGCCATCAGGCGATCGTTCCGCGCCGTTGCGCGCGATAGGCCGCTTTCCGCATCGTTGCCGCCTCGACCATATGTCCTCCGCTTTCCAGTGATTATCCTAAGACGACGCCGCGCGCGCAATTCCGCACCGCGCGAAGGATATTCGCCTGTATCCAGGAAATCGGCGCGCAAGGGAGGTGACGATGGCCGGTCGTGGCTCCGCCGAACTCTTGGCGGCCCTAGAAATCCACCTGGGCGCGCAGCGCGACGCTGTTCACGCCGTAGGAAAGCTTGTCCGTCGGCCGGGTCGAGGCGGGCCGCACCGTCGCCCCGAAAGGACCGCCCTCGACCTCGGTGTGGACGAACTGGAGGAGGAAGCGGACATAATCCTCCGGGATCCAGATCAGGCTGGCGAGATAGCCCGTCTGGATGCCGCCGCGGGCGAAATTGTTCGACGCGACGAAGATCCCGGTGGTGAAATTGTTGGTGAAGCCCTGCTGGATGGCGCGGGAGTTGAGATCGAGATAGTCGAAGCGGGCGTTGAGCTGGACGGCGCCCGAGCCGCCCTTGCTCAGCGGCTTGAGCACCTTGGTGCGGTCCCACTGGCCGCCCAGACGCTCGACCTTGTAGCCGCGGGTTTCGCCGGTCAGATAATAGCCGGCTTCCGCATACCAGCTGAAGAAGCCGGGATTATCCGAGGGGACGAGGAAGGTGGCGGTGGGGAAGGCGTCGAGGCCGCTCAGCCTGTCGCCGGCCCTATAGGCATTGACCTTGGTCCACTGCGCTTCGCCGGCGACATGGAACGGGCCGAAGATTCCGCCCAGCTCGAGGCCGATCATGTCGTCGCTCTTGGCGGCGAAATTGCCGGTGTCGACGAAGCGGACGTCGGTGGTCTGCAGGAACGGCCGCGCCCGGTAGCGCGCCTGCTGGTTGGTGGACGGGGCGTTGATCGAATTGGAGAGCGTCGCGCCGGCGTTCGACTGGAACTGGCGGTGCTGGAAGTTGGCGCCGAGATGGAGCATCCCGCCGAGCGCCCGCGGGCTGTAGGTGGCGCGGGCCGCGCCGATCCAGCCGTCATTGTCGAAGCCGCCGTCGATCGTATGGGCGGTGAACAGGCCGGCGTTGACGCGGAGGAGGTTCGCCTTGTCCTGCAGGCCCAGCGAGATGCCGAGGCGGCGGGTGTTGGCAAAGGCGTCGTTCATCTGCGCGCGCTCGAGGAAGCTGAGGAAGCGCGAGCTGGTGATCTGATCGAGACCGTCGAGGCTTTCGTGATTGCCGATCGTGACGAACCATGGCTGGTTCTTGGGCGTGTAGGTGAGGATCACGTCACCGAAGCCGACCGCGCTGTTGGCATAGTCCATCTCGAACTTGTAGCCGAACCCCCCGGGGATGGTGCCCTCCACGCCGAGCCGGACGCGGCGGACGCGAGTGTTGAAGCCGAGGTTGCGGGTAACGATCGCGTTGTTCGGATTCTCGATGTAGGCGGTATCGTACTGGATGCGCCCGCGCGGCTTGAACGACCAGCCGGCGTCGGCGTCGGCCATCAGGGGGGCGCCTTTCCAGCTCGGCGTGACGCGGCCCATTTGGGCCTTCAGCTCGTTCAACTGCTCCTGCAGGGCGTCGACCTGGGCCTCGAGGAAGGCCGCTTTGGCGGCAAGATCGTCGGCGCTGAGCGGCGCTTCGGGCTGCATGACCAAGGCGGCGTCCGCCTCCGCCTCGCCCGGCGCGGCGGTGGCGGCCGGATCCTGGGCGCGGGCGGCGCCGGCGAAGGTCAGCGCGCTGGTCGCGAGCAGCGCGAGAATGAGCTTTTTCACATTCATTTCATGCCCTTCTTGGCGGTTCGCGGCCCTCGCGGCCCATCCTACGAAGGCGGCGGGACGGCTCCGTGACGGTTCAATTTCAGTTTCGTGACGCGGGGGCGGGTAGGGGACAGTCACTTTTCCCAAGGACCTTCGATTTTTGCCTCGATCGGGCGGAAAAGTGACTGTCCCCGGATTGTCCTCTCCGTCACCGCAAGGCGGCGAACGACACCGGAGTCAGCGCCTGCGCCAGCCGGGCGTTGTTGGCCCGGACCGCGTCCGGCGAGGCGATCATGCCGCGCCGCACCAGATAGCCGCTCCGGCTCCAGGTCGATTCGCGGGTAAACTCGGCGACATATTGGCGGATGCCCGGGATCGCCGCCGCATGCTGGTTCTTGACGTAGATGTAGAGCGGCCGCGCGCCCGGATAGCTGAAATTGGCGATGGTCGCGTAGGTCGGCGCGACGCCGTTGACGGTCACGCCGCGCAGGGTGGCGGCATTCTCCTCGAGGAACGAATAGCCGAAGATGCCGTAGGTGCCGGGGGTTGCGCCGAGCTTGCGGACGATCAGATTGTCGTTCTCGCCGGCCTGGATGTAGGCGCCGTCCTCGCGGATCCTGGTGCAGATCTCCTTGAACCGCGCCTCATTGGCCTTCTTCATCGCCGCCATCGCCGCATTCTTCTCGCAGGGCGGAGTCATCAGCAGCTCGCCGACGGCGTCGCGGGTCCCGGAGGTCGGTGGCGGGCCGATCACGCTGATCGGGATATTGGGCAGCCGCGGGTTGACGTCGTGCCAGGTCCTGGCGCGGTTGGGCCGGCCGAAGGGCGTCGCGGCCAGCGCCAAATAGAAGTCGCGGGTGGTGATCGCCATCGCCGGCGTCCGCGTCGAGCCGGCGAGGACGATGCCGTCGAGGCCGATCTGGATTTCGGTGACCCGGGTCACTCCGTTCTGGGCGCACAGCCTGGCTTCCGACGCCTTCATCCGCCGCGAGGCGTTCTCGATGTCCGGAAAGCGTTCGCCCACGCCGGCGCAGAACAATTTCATGCCGGCGCCGGTGCCAGTCGATTCGATCACCGGCGGCCTGAGCGTCGGATTGGCGCGGGCGAAGCGCTCGGCGACCGAGGTCGCGAACGGGTAGACGGTCGACGATCCGACGATGTGGATGTTGCGCCGCGCGGCCGCCCAGGCCGGCGCCGCCGCCGCGGCCACGAGGGTGATGGCGGCGATGGCTTTTGCGAGCTTCATGGATTGTCCCCTTTGCCCGGCCGGGCGGAGGCCGCGGCCTGTGGCCAAGGGTCTAAAGCGATTCGGTGACGGGATCGGGAAGCGCCGGTGACGCTTTTGCGACGCTTTCCCCGACTAGCCGTCGCCTTCCTCGTCCAGCGAATAGCCGGCGGAGCGGACGGTGCGGATGATGTCAGGGCGGCCGCCTTGGTTGAGCGCCTGCCGCAGGCGTCGGACGTGGACGTCGACGGTGCGCGATTCGATCTCGGCGCCGTGCGACCAGACCGCGCTCAGCAGGCGCTCGCGCGAGAAGACGCGGCCGGGATGCTCCATCAAATGGCGGAGTAGCCGGAACTCGGTGGGGCCGAGCGCGACGCTCTTGCCGCCGCGGCGGACCTTGTGGCCGACCACGTCCATCTCGATGTCGGCATAAGCGAGCCTCTCCCCGGCGAGCGCGGGGCGGACCCGCCGCAGCACGGCGGCAATGCGGGCGATGAGCTCGCGCGGGCTGAACGGCTTGGTGACATAGTCGTCGGCGCCGGTCTCGAGGCCGCGGATGCGGTCGGATTCCTCGCCGCGCGCGGTGAGCATGATGATCGGCACGTTGGCGGTGGCGGCCTTGCGCCGCAGCCGCCGGCACACTTCGAGGCCGGATATGCCCTCGATCATCCAGTCGAGGATGACGACGTCCGGCGGATTCTCCTCGGCGAGCACCAAAGCCTCCTCGCCGTCGGCGGTGCGCCGGACGTCGAAATCCTCGCGCTCGAAATGCCAGATGAGCAGCTCGGCAAGCGTCTTGTCGTCTTCGACGAGGAGGAGCCTGGCCTTGCTCATTTGGCCGGCGCTGGGCTCCCCGCCTGCTGGCGGTCGACCAGGGTCTCGCCGGTGGCGGCGTAATAGACCGCTTCGGCGATATTGGTGGCATGGTCGCCGATCCGCTCGAGATGCTTGGCGACGAACAGGAGGTGCGCCGACTGGCCGATATTGGCCGGATTTTCCATCATGTAGGTGAGCAGGGTGCGGAAGATGCTGGTGTAGAAATCGTCGACCGCTTTGTCGCGCTCCCAGACCGCCACCGCCTTGGCCTCGTCGCGCTCGACGAAGGCGTCGAGCACGTCGTGCACCATCTCGGCCGCGATCCGCGCCATTTCCGGAAGCAGCGACATCGGCTGGATCTCGTTGGAATCGCCGAGGCTCTCCACCCGCTTGGCGATGTTCTTGGCATAATCGCCGATCCGCTCGACGATGGTTGCGATCTTCAACGCGGCGAGCGCTTCGCGAAGGTCGTCGGCCATCGGCGCCCTCAGCGCAATCAGCTGGACCACGCGGCGTTCCGCCTCCCGCTCCAGCGCGTTCAATTTGCGGTCGTCCTCGACCACCTGCGACGCGCCCTCGCAGTCGCGCTGCATCAGGCAGCGCATCGATTCGCGGATGGCATGCTCGGCGAGGCCGCCCATCTGGCTGATCAGCGCCCTAAGCTGGTTGAGATCCTCGTCGAACGCCTTGAGCGTATGTCCGCTGCTCGCCTGCATGTCCTGCCTCTACCCTCTTTGTTGCCGCATGATCTTGCCGGAAAACCGGTTCCCACTTTTCCGGATCATGCTCTAGCCGTAGCGGCCCGTTATATAATCCTTGGTGCGGGGCACGTGGGGATTGGTGAAGATCTGCGAGGTGTCGCCATATTCGATCAGCTCGCCGAGGTGGAAGAAGGCGGTGCGCTGCGACACCCGCGCCGCCTGCTGCATATTGTGGGTGACGATGACGATCGCATAGCGGCCGCGCAATTCGTGGATAAGCTCCTCGATCCGGGCGGTGGCGATCGGGTCGAGCGCCGAGGCCGGCTCGTCCATCAATATCACTTCCGGGTCGACCGCGATCGCGCGGGCGATGCACAGCCTTTGCTGCTGGCCGCCGGACAGGGCGGTGCCGCTCTCGCCGAGCCGGTCCCTGACCTCCTCCCACAGGCCCGCGCGCTTCAGCGACCGCTCGACGATCTCGTCCAATTCGGGCTTGCCCGCGGCGAGGCCGTGGATGCGCGGCCCGTAGGCGACATTCTCGTAGATCGACTTGGGGAAGGGGTTGGGCTTCTGGAACACCATGCCGACCCGGGCGCGGAGCTGCACCACGTCCATGTCGGGGCCGTATATGTCCTCGCCGTCAAGCTCGATCCGGCCCTCGAAGCGGGCGCTCGGGATGGTGTCGTTCATCCGGTTGAGCGTTCGGAGGAAAGTGGACTTGCCGCACCCCGAGGGGCCGATGAACGCAGTCACATGGTCGGTGCCGATATCGATCGAGACATTGTCCACCGCTTTCTTCTGCCCATAGCGGACGCTGACGCCGCGCGCCTTCATCTTCAGGTCGCCGGCCGCCGCGGGCTCGGCGGGCAGGGCCTCGGCGGCCGCCATTTCCAAGGTCTCGCTCACTCGTCTCACCAATGCTGTTCGAACTTGTTGCGCAGGTAGATGGCCAGCCCGTTCATCGCGAGCAGGAAGACCAAAAGGACAATGATCGCCGCCGAGGTCTTCTCGACGAAGCCGTGGCTGACCTCGTCCGACCAGAGGAAGATCTGGACCGGCAGCACCGTCGCCGGCTCGCTCACCCCGCCCGGCGGCGTCGCGATGAAAGCACGCATGCCGATCATCAGCAGCGGCGCGGTCTCGCCCAGCGCGCGCGCCATGCCGATGATCGTGCCGGTGAGGATGCCGGGCAGGGCGAGCGGCAATACGTGGTGGAACACCACCTGGACCGGGCTCGCGCCGATGCCGAGCGCGGCGTCGCGCACCGACGGCGGGACGGACTTTATCGCGTTGCGGCCGGCGATCACGATCACCGGCATGGTCATCAGCGCCAAGGTCAGCCCGCCGACCAAAGGCGCCGAGCGCGGCAGGTGCATGACGTTGAGGAACACCGCCAGGCCGAGCAGGCCGAAGATGATCGAGGGGACGGCGGCGAGGTTGTTGATCGACACCTCGATAAGGTCGGTCCAGCGGTTCCGCGGCGCATATTCCTCGAGGTAGAGCGCGGAGAGGACGCCGATCGGGAAAGCGAGGCCCAGGGTCACCAGCATGGTCAGCAGGGAACCCTTGAACGCGCCCCAGATGCCGACCGCGGCCGGATCGGTGGCGTCGGCGCCGGTGAGGAAGCCGCTGTTGAAGCCGCGCGAGACCGCTCCGGCCTGCTTCAGCCTGGCGTAGACGGCCTGCGCCGCCGGCGGGGCGTCCCCCTTCGCGGCAAGGTCGAGGTCGCCCGAGACCGGCAGCCGGAACGTGCTCCTGCCCTGGACGATCGAGGGATCGGCGAGGATCGCGTCGCGGACCCGCAGCCACGCCGCCTCGGAGAGCAAGGCGGCTCCGCCGGCGCCATATTGCGCTTCCGCCGCCGCCGCGACCGCGCCCTCGATGTCGGCGCCGGCCAGCGCCTGTTCGGCGCCGGCGCCTTTCAGGGCCTCTGGATCGAGCAAGAGGGTCGAATGGGGGAAGTCGATCGCGACCCTGAGCCGCGTCTCGACGAAGCCGCCGAGGCCGTTGATCAGCATGTTCGACAGCAGGAAGACGAGGAAGCCGACCGAGACCGCCACCGCCGCCAGCCCGAGCAGCCGGAAGCGCCGCTCGGCGGCGTAGCGCTTGCCGATGCGGGCGCGCATCGCCCCGCCCGACCAGTCGGTGGGGATCCTACTCATAGGCTTCGCGATACCGTTTGACGACGCGCAGCGCGGCGACGTTGAGCAGCAAGGTGATGAGGAACAGCACCAGGCCGAGCGCGAAGGCGGCAAGGGTCTTGGCGCTGTCGAACTCCTGGTCGCCGGTCAGCAGTTGGACGATCTGGGCGGTGACCGTGGTCACGCTGGCGAAGGGATTGGCGGTCAAGTTGGCGGCGAGGCCCGCCGCCATCACCACGATCATCGTCTCGCCGATCGCCCGGCTGACCGCGAGGAGGACGCCGCCGACGACGCCCGGCAGCGCCGCAGGCACCAGCGCCTTGCGGATCGTCTCGGAGGTGGTGGCGCCCAGCGCCAGCGAGCCGTCGCGCATCGCCTGCGGCACCGCGGCGATCGAATCGTCCGCCATCGACGATACGAACGGGATGATCATGATGCCCATCACCAGCCCGGCGGCGAGCGCCGATTCGGACGAGGAGGGGATGCCGAGCGCCACGCCGAAGCCGCGCACCCAGGGCGCGACGGTCAGGGCCGCGAAATAGCCGTAGACCACGGTCGGGATGCCGGCGAGCACCTCGAGCATCGGCTTCAGCCAGCGCCGCGCGCGGGGATGGGCATATTGGGTGAGGTAGATGGCGCTCATCAGCCCCAGCGGGATGGCGACGATCATCGCGATGACCGCGCCGATGAACAGGGTCCCCCAGAACAGAGGCACCGCCCCGAACGCGCCCGACGAGCCGACCTGGTCGGCGCGGATCGCGGTCTGCGGGCTCCAGGTCAGGCCGAACAGGAACTCGATCGGCGAGACCCGCGAGAAGAAGCGCAGCGACTCGAACAGCAAGGAGAGGACGATGCCGAGCGTGGTCAGGATCGCGATCAGCGAGGCGAGCAGCAGCACGATCATCACCAGCCGCTCGACCTTGTTGCGGGCGCGAAAGTCCCGCTTCAGCCGCGTGTAGCCGAACGCCCCGCCGGCGAAGGCGAGGATGAGGGCGAGCGCGGTGCCGATCATCGCATAATGAAGCAGCGCGGAGCGGAAGGCCGGCGCCAGGCGCTCCGCCTCGGGGTTGAAGGCCGCGGCGAGGTCGCCGGCGGCGAGGCCGCGGGCTTCCTCGAGCAAAGCGGCGCGGCCCATCGCGTCGGCCGGCAGCAGTGCGGCGGCCGGACCGTGCAGCACCGCGCCGGTCACCAGAGCCGGCGAGACGAGCTGCCAGACGAGGAAGAAGGCCAAGGCCGGCAGCACCGCCCATAAGGCCGCGTACCAGCCGTGATAGTTCGGCACCGAATGCAGCCGCGCCGCGCCGCCTGCGCCCGCCGCCAGCGCCGCCGCGCGCCCCCGCGCGGTGAGCCAGGCGACCAGCCCGAAGCCGGCGATCAGCAGGAAAAGCGCGAAGCTTGGCATGGCCCCAAGCCTATTTGAGGCCGGTGCCGTCCATCGGCTTCAGGTCCCTGGCGGCCTGGTTCGCCGCGGCGAGCGTCGCCGCAGGCGAGGGGATCAGGCCGTGGCGCGCCAGATAGCCGCCCGGCGCCCAGCCTTTGGCGAACTCGGCGACATATTCGCGGATGCCGGGAATCGCGGTGAGGTGCTCGCCCTTGACGTAGATGAACAGCGGCCTCGCGCCCGGATATTGGAAGCTGGCGATGGTCTCGCCGGTCGGCGCGACGCCGCCCAGCGGGATGCCGCGCACCTTGCCCGCATTCTCCTCGAGGAAGGAGTAGCCCAAGATGCCGACCGCGCCGGGATTGGCGGCGACCTTCTGGACCAGCAGATTGTCGTTCTCGCCGGCCTCCACATAGGCGCCGTCCTCGCGGATCTTGGTGCAGATATCCTTATGCTTGTCCTTGTCGGTCTCGGCGAGCGCCTTCATCGCCGGGTCGGTCTCGCAGCCCTTCTGCAGGATCAGCTCGGCGAAGGCGTCGCGGGTGCCCGACGTCGGCGGCGGGCCGTAGACCTGGATCGGGATGGCGGGAAGGGCGGGATTGACGTCGCGCCAGGTCTTGGCTTGGTTGGGCTTGCCGAACGGATTGGCGGCAAGCGCGCGGTAGATGTCGGCTTGGGTCAGCGAGAATTGGGGCGCGCCGGCCGCCTCGATCAGCGCCAGACCGTCGATCCCGATCGGGATCTCGATGATCCGGCTGACGCCATGCTTCCTGCAATCCTCATATTCCGACGCCTTGATCCTGCGCGACGCATTCTCGATGTCGGGATGGCCGGCGCCGACGCCGGCGCAGAACAATTTCATGCCCGCGCCGGTGCCGGTCGATTCGAGGATCGGGGCGTTCAACGCCGGATTGTTGCGCGCGAACTGCTCCGCCACCGCTTTCGCGAACGGATAGACGGTCGAGGATCCGACGATCCGGATCTGCGAGCGGGCGCCGCCGCCGCCGCTTGCACCCTGGTCCTGGCAGCCGGCGAGCGCCAGCGCGGCGAGAGCAAGCGGCATTATCAGCTTTTGCAAACGAGCCTCCATCATCGGCAGCCCCCGGGCTGCTCGATGACCCGGCTACGCCGATTCGGAGTGGTCCCGGTGACAGTCGCGTGACACTTTGATGACGCTCATCCCGCCACCGGCAGCAGCACGTGGACGATGGTGCCCTTACCGACTTCGCTCTCGATGGTCAGCCGGCCGCGGTGCCGCTCGACAATATGCTTGACGATGGCGAGACCGAGCCCGGTGCCGCCGAGCGAGCGGCTGCGGCTGGGATCGGCGCGGTAGAAGCGCTCGGTCAGGCGCGGGATATGCTCGGGCGCGATGCCTTCGCCTTCGTCGGACACGGCGAGGTGGACCATGTCCCGCTCCCGCGCCACGGCGATCGTCACCGGCGTGCCCTTCCGGCCGTAGCGCAGGGCATTGCCGATCAGGTTGTCGATCAGCTGCAGGATCTGGCTGCGATCGCCAGGCACCGGCGGCAGATCGGCCTCGGCCTCGATCCGGATCGCGCTGCTGCGTTCCTCCGCGAAGCCGCGGCAGCTCTCCCGCGCCGCTTCGATCAGCGGCAGCAGCGACAATGGGTCGTGCGGCGTGCTGAACCTCTCCGCCTCGATCCGCGACAGCGAGATCAGGTCCTCGACCAGGCGCTGCATCCGCCGCGCCTCGTCATGGACGATGGCGGTGAACCGGTCGCGGGTGGCGGAATCGAGCGCGCCGCCCTGCTCGCGCAGCGTCTCGGCATAGCCGACCAGGGTGGCGAGCGGCGTGCGGAGCTCGTGGCTGGCATTGGCGACGAAATCGACCCGCATCTGCTCGGCGGCGTGGGATTCGCTGCGGTCGATCAGCCGGACGAACAGCAGGCCGTCATCGAGCGGCGCGACATTCATCATCCAGCGGCGGTCCGGCTCGCCGACTCCGATCAGCTCGGCTTCCTCGGCGCGGCCGGCGGCGGGGGCGAGGAGGCGCTCCACCGCCGCGGGATGGCGGATGGCGAGGCGGACGTCCTGGCCCTCGATCGCCTTGCCCAGCAGCGCCTTGGCGGCCGGATTGGCCATCACGACCAGGCCGGCGCGCACGATCAGCGCCGGTTCCGCCAAGCTCTCGATCAAGCTCCGGCTCTCCGGCGCGGCCTGCTGGGATCGACTGTCCATTCACACCTGCAAGGACTTACGGGTTCGCGGCACGTCGCTCGAAATGGTGACCCCTACGGGAGGGGCCGCTTCAGGCGATTAGTACGGCGAAATCAGTGGCTTAGCCGCTATGAGCGTTCAAGCGTTTGGTGCCGTTTGTACTACCGTTTTGTACCAGCTATCGCAAGCGCCTCAGTCTCCATCGCGGGCGAGCAGCGCGAGTCGACATTCCAGGGAAATAGCCAGCGCATTGCGAGGGACAGGCGCTCGTGTTGGCGCCCCGCTGGCACACCACTAGCATCAGCTCGGGGGAGAGAGGTCGGCAGGCTAGATTGGCGAATATCGTTAAGTTGCTGAAATTTCTTCCGCGACACCCCAACCCTTGACCGCCAGCCCGGCTGCAGCTTCGTTTTAGCCTTTGACTTTGAGGTAACGCTTAGGTTACACATAACCCGAAGGTTACCAGGAGGTGGGGGATGACCGGTGAGAACGAGATCATCATGGCGGAGCGTTTCATCGCGCGCCGAGCCACTTGGGCGCGCATTTTGGCGATGTTCCCGCTGACCTGGATCATCATCCGTCTCGCCCATTCGGAGGAAGCTCCGAACCTGGTGATCGCCTCCGTGTGGGCGGTACTGGTAATGACGATCCCTATCCTTTTCCTCGCCAGCGGCGGGTTCTGGCCCAGGGACAGGGCGCTTCGCGCCCTGGTGAACGACGAATCCACCGTCGCGCATCGCAGCAACGCCCTGGCGGCGGGTGCCTGCTTCGCTTTGGCGGTCGGCGCGATCTTCTGGCTGCTCGCCTGGGCTCGCCCGATCAACGTCCAGCAGGCCTTGGCGACGGTCATCGACGCCTGTCTGGGCGCCACTCTGATGCGCTTCTCGAGTCTGGAAGGCGCCGCCTTGGAAGAAACCTCCGGCTCGGACGGGGAGGACGACGGCAGCCATGGATAAGCTGGTCAATCATCTCGCTCGGGAGAGGGCACGCACGGGATTGACCCAGGCCGCCCTCGCCGAGCGGATCGGCGTAAGCCGAAAGACGATCAATACCGTCGAGAACGGAGTCTTCATCCCCTCGACCCTGCTCGCCTTGAAGCTCGCGCGTGCCTTCGGAACTCCGGTCGAGTCGCTGTTCGAGCTTGCGGGTCAGAACGGCGTAATTCTTAACCCAGAGCCCTCGCATCGCGCAGGAATTGCGTCTTGATGGGCAATCCTCCCGAAGCTATCGTCGGCACCGCCGGCTCCTTGGCTTCGCATGCTGCGTCGAAAGTTGAAACGTTGTGAATCTTTGGACTCAGCCACCTGCCGCCGACACGGACAAGAACATTCGTTCAGATCTTGAAGTCCTGAACCAAGCTTATCGTCCCCAGCTCGGAAGAGATGCCTCGGCTTGGGCGAGATTGAAGAAGCTCGTCCCGGCCCTGATCATCGGCGTTGTGATGTTTTCTCTGGGATTTGGGCTTCGCCAGCTTGGCATGGGCGCGGAGGAAAAAGCGCCCGCCGCTGCGAGCGCCTCGCCGCCGGCCAACATGTCGCCCAGCGCGGCGCCGGGCGAACTCGACGTATCGGGGCGCGTCGTTGTGCGCCGGATCGCCACGGTTTCGAGCGCCTATACCGCCCAACTGAAGGCGGTCCACGTCCGCGAGGGCGACTTCGTCCAGGCCGGGCAGATTTTGGCCGAGCTGGATGCCTCGGAAGCCGAAGCCTCGCGCGAGGGCGCCGCCAGCCGGGTCGAGCAATTGCGCGCTTCCGAGCGCAGGGCCGTCGCCGCCCAGAACCTGGCGCGGCTTCAGCTTCAGCGCGGCGAGGCGCTCGCCCGGAGCGGCTATATCACCTCGTCGCGGCTGGATGAGCTGCGGGCCGCGGTCCAGACCTCGGAAGCCGAAGCGCAGTCCCTTCGCTTTTCGCGCAATGCCGCGAGCTCGGATCTGCAAAGCGCCAGCATCCGCAGCCGCCGCCTGGTCGTCAGGGCGCCGTTCGCGGGCGTCGTCAGCGCGGTCTCGGCGGAGGTCGGCGAAATCGTCTCACCGTCCTCGGCCGGCGGCGGCTTCGTCAGGACCGGCATCTGCACCTTGCTCGATCTGGCGTCGCGCGAAATCGAAGTTTTTGTTCCCGAGCGCCATCTCGCCACCCTGAGGCCGGGCACCGAGGCGGAGGTCCGCAGCGAGGCGATTCCGGGACAGCGCTTCCGGGCTCGGGTCGCCTCGATCGGTTCGGAAATCGACCTTCAGAAGTCAGCCGTGAAAGTGCGCCTCGCTCTGGTTGATCTCGATCCGCGGCTGCTTCCGAACATGAGCGTCACCGTTCGGCTGAACATGCACGGCGACGCCGCACGATCCGCAAGGTGAGCGCCGCCCTTCTGCGCGGGGTCGGTGTGACCAAGGTCTACGAGACCGGCCGGCAGCTGGTGACGGCGCTGGCTCCCGTCGACATCGAGATTCGGGCCGGGGACTATCTCGCCGTCACCGGCCCCTCCGGCTCGGGCAAGACCACCCTGCTCAACATCCTGGCCGGAATCGAGCGGCCGACGGCGGGCGAGGTAGTCTATGAGGATCGTCCGCTGACTCGATTCTCCGGGCGAGAGCTGGCGCGCTGGCGGGCGGATTCGATCGGCTTCGTCTTCCAGTCCTACAATCTCGTGTCCGTCCTCACGGCGGCCGAGAATGTCGAGCTTCCCGGCTATGTGCACGGTTATTCCCGCGAGGAGCGCCGGGCGCGCTGCAGCAGCGCGCTTCGCCTCGTCGGCATGGAGCATCGCGCCACCCATTTACCCGATGAGCTGTCCGGCGGCGAGCGCCAGCGCGTGGCGATCGCCCGGGCTCTGATGACGAGCCCGCCGCTGCTGCTGTGCGACGAACCTACCGGCAATCTCGACGGGCACAATACCGACCTGATCCTCGACCTGCTCGGAACGCTCAACCAGGAATATAAGAAAACGGTCGTCCTGGTGACTCATGATGCAACGGCGGCCGCCCGCGCGGCCAAGGTCTTCCACCTCGAGAAATGACAAAGCGGGGCGCCGAATTACCATGATACGCCTGCTGGTGCTGCGTTACCTGCTCGCCGACAAAGGCCGCAGCCTGCTCGATCTGGCGGCCATGACCCTGGCTTTTTTCATGCTGGCCGCGGTGCTCATCTACGAGGCGGGAATCGATCAGCTCCGCAGCCGCGAGACCAGCCCGACCGTGCTGGTCTTCGCCAAATCCTCGCCGCTTGAGCAAATGCCGCGGTCGCTCCGCGATACGCTCGCCTCGTTCGACGAAGTCAGCTCGGTCGCCCAGGCGGTGCGGTTCGGCGGAATGATGGACAATGGCCGAATCCGGATTCCGTCCTTCGCGGTCGACGAGCCTTACGTCGCGAATGATCCCGATCTCGAAGTCTCGGCCCTCACCCTATCGCAATGGCGCGATTGCAAAAATTGTGTGCTGGTCGGGGCCGAGCTCATGGCGGCGCAGGGATGGCGGGGCGGTCAGACGATCATGCTCCAGTCGGATTCCTGGCGTCAGAGGAGCGGCGAGACCCTCTGGCCGTTCGAGATAGCCGGTTTCTATCGCAACAAGGGAGAGGACGATCCCGCCCGCGGCATCTTCCTGCATTACGAGTATCTCAACGATGGCCGTACGAGCCGGATCGACACGGTCGGCATGTTTCGAGTGACCGCGGTCGACGCCGCCGCGGCGCGGCACCTGCCGACGGCAATCGACGCGCGCACCGAGAACAGCGCCGACCCGACTTGGTCGTTCTCGGAAGATACCGCCAATCTCGAGATAGCCGAGCAGCTTTCCGGCATTGTCCGGCTGGTCATCTTCACCGTTCTGGTGATCTGCTTCTCGATCCTCGTCATCGTCTGCAACGATTTCTACTGGTTCGCCGAGCGCAAGCGGAAGGATGCCCGGATCATGTTCCTGGCCGGAGTGTCGCGGACCAAGCTGATCCAGGCCTTTGCCGGCCGCAACCTCGTCCTCCTGGTCGGCGCCCTGGTGTTGGCGGCGGCGGCCGCCCTGCTCCTCCGGGAATATATCTCGACGGGTCAGGCCGCCACTCTGTCCTGGACGGCGCCGCTGCTTGCCGGTGCCGCGGTCGTCAGCCTCGTCATCGGCATCGTGCCGCCGGCCTTGGTCGTTCTGCAGATGGCCGGCCGCGGCAACACACGGGTGCCGACATGAGCCGGCCGGGCGAGCTCACCAGACTGGTGACCATCCTCGGTCGCTTCTTCAGGCGCGGTCCGCTCGCGCTCGCCATTTGCTGGCTCTGCCTCACGATCGGACTCGTCGAGACCGTCGTCGTCACCGCGATCAAGTCGTCGCTCGACCAGCAGCTCTCGCACGGCGAGCTCGCGGGCGTCGACATCATCTTTCGCAACGGCGTCTCGAACGAGATTGCCAGCAGCCTCGACTCCGAAGAGGTCGAGAAGCTGCGCGCGCTATGCTCGTCGCGCGACTGCAGCTTCTCCCCGCAGCTTTTGATCAGCGTCCCCAACCCCGCGGCACGGCGGGGGGCCGGCGCCGGCCTGACCGTGCGCGGAGTCGAGGCGCCCGACAAAATACCCGGCGTGTCGGTAACGTTGATCGCGGGCCGCTATCCCCGCCCCGGCCTGGACGAGGTGATCGCCGGCGAGGATGCACTCGCCGCGGCCGGGCTGGCGATGGGCGACGCCATCAAGGTCAAGGGGCGGGCGTTCAAGATCGTCGGTGCTTTTCGGGCCAAGGGCGCACCCCTCGGAAACGAGGCGATCGCACTCAGCGACCAATTGCGGTCGGCCGGTTTTCCCGGATGGTCTACGGTGTGGATCGGAGGCGCTTCGACCGGCGCGAGAGGGCTCCCGGCGGACGTCGTCACGGAGACGATGCGCGACGCCGTCGCCATAGTCCCCGCCAGGAGCCATTTCCTCAACCAATTCCGAAGCACGCGAAGGACGGTGCAGAGGATCGTTCTCGGCATCGTCCTGCTCGTCGCCGGTTTCTCGATCGCGGCCTATGTCAGCAGCGTGCGCAACGTGGTCCGGCGCTCCTCTCACGCGCTGGGCGTGCTGCACATGATCGGGTTCAGCCGCGGCAGCGTCCTCGCCGCGCTCGCCGTCAACGGCGCGATCATCGGCCTGTTAGCCGGGCTCAGCGCGGTGGCGCTCGCCAAACTTGCGGCGGACGGCTTCGTGATCGCGCTGCCGGCGGGCTTGCAGACTCTGAACGTGGCGATCGAGATCTCCTTCGCCGTAGCGGGCCTCGCCATCCTGTTCTCGATCCTCATCGGAGGCGCCGGCGCTCTGATCGCCGGCCGCAGCGCTTTTGCGATGGAGAAAAGAATATGAGCCCGGATCCGGAGGCGAATCGCGCCAGCGGCCTGCAGCGATTGGAAGAGATCATGAAGCCGCACTCACGGCCGGAGGTGCGCAGCGGCGAGCTGACGGCAACGGCGGCGCTGGAGGTTGCCCGGCAATTCATCGAAAGCCGCCATCCCCAGGCGATATGCTCGTTTGTCTTTGGCTCGGTCGTCGCGGGCGATTACCAGGCCTTTTCGGACATCGACCTGATCGTCATCGAGCCCGCCATCCAGAATGGCGAAACGCGCCGTTTGATGTTTCAGGGTGTGCCGGTCGAAGTGCATGTCCTGGATCAGCTCAGCTTTTCCCACGCCCTGCAATCGGCGGCGACCACGGGCATTTCCTCCGTGGTGTTCGCGGCGGCCGATGCTCCCCTGGTGACCGGCACGGAGGATCAGGCCCGCTGGTATCGAAGCAGCGCGGCGGCCGTTCAGCGCCGCGGGCCGCCGCCGCCGCCCGACTATGTCAAGGAGGCCGCCCGCCGTAACATCACGGTGAGGATCACCGACCTGTTGAAGAACCGGGAATTCGGCGAGCGGAGCGTCTTGGTCGATGCCCTCTCCGAACTGCTCTACCTCGCGCATTTCGCGCGCAGGGGCCTTTGGCGCAAGACCGGCAAATGGGGGCCCCGCCGGGTCCCCGAGTTCGCACTTGAACTGGCTGAGTGCCTCGACGATGCCCGGCACGGACGGGATTTCCAGCCGCTGATCGCGCTTGCCGAGCGCGAGCTCGAGCCCTGGGGCGGCTTCCTGTGGTCCGACACCAAGACCGTGCTGTGGCCTGGGAAATTGAGCCAGAGAGCGGCGGCGCCGGTCGGCACGGGCGCGGGGTATGGACGGAATCCGGTGGCGGATGGATGAGACGGGCCTGAGGCTGCATCTCGAGCGGCTGGAGATCGACGCCGCTGTGGCCGGCGACTTCGCGGCCGCGGAGCAGGCGCTACGCAGCCTGGAAGCGAGGAGCCGGACCGCCGAGGATTGGACCCTCGTCTACGCCCTTTCCTATCAGGCGGCGGCAGGCACCTTCGTTCGGCGACAGGACCTTCTCAATGCCGACCTTCCCGGCCGCCTGCCGGTCGACAGTCGCCCGCAGCAGCTTCGGGTCGCCGCCTTGCAGGTGGCGCTTCGGCCGGCCTGGCCGCCAGCGGACGTCGCGGCCGAAGCCGCGGACGTGCACAGGGCGCTGTTCGAGAGCATCGCCCCCGGCTCTGCGGGTCGGTTCAGGTCCGACCGGCTGCATATGGGGCCCGGCTACGCACCGGACCTCCCCGATCACATCACGGCGGATCCTTCGCTCATCGCTAGCGCGCTCGGCGCGCTGACGGGGGCGATCGCCGGGGTGCGCGATCATCATCCGCTCGTTGGAATGACCATGCTCTATGCCGGGACGGCCAACATCCATCCCTTTGCCGACGGCAACGGCCGCACCGCGCGAACCCTCGCGGACGCCGCGTTGGTGCGCTCGGGGCTGCTCGCCAGGCCGCTCCTGTCGCTCGAAAGCGCCTTGCGCCTCCACGACCGTCGCAACGGCTATCTGCTCAACCGCCTCCACGATTTCGGCGAGTGGCCGAAGCTCCTCAGCTTCGTCGCCCGCTCCGTCGAACTCGCCGCCCAGACGACCGAGCAGGTACTCCAGAAGAAGATAGCCCGGGCCTTCCTGGATTTCGGCTGAGCCGCCGCGCGTTTCGGGACAACGAAAGCCCCGCCGCGGCCAGGCCGAGACGGGGCGACGCGTTTTCGTAAAATCAAAATTTCGGCCTTAGGAGCCGCAGCTGACCACCGACGTGAAGGTCGAAATGCAGCCCGCGCAGCCGCCGGCCGTGGAGAAGGTGGCAGCCGTACTGAAGCAATCGTCCACGTTGTGCCGGCTCATCTGGACTTCCGAGACGGAAATCGCAAGATCGCTCGCGTCGAGGTCCAGCGGATGCGGTGCGGAATTCTGAAGCGTCGTATTGAACATTTGGAGGTCCCCCTGTTGTCCGTTACCCAGTAGTTGTGAAAATCCGTTTTAGGAGCCGCAGCTGATCACGCTGCCGAAAGAGCTTGCGCTGCCCCAGCATCCGGCCGTCGAAAGGGTGCCCACGGTAGACACGCAGTCGTCGAGATTGTGCCGGTTGCTATTCGAGACTTCCTCGACGCTCAGCGACAATCCGTCGAGATCGATGTCGAGCGCGTGGGTATCGACCTTTCTTGCAAATCCCCCGATCATGTATCTTACTCCCCGTTTTGAGCAGTGCCTCCAAGCCAATAGAATCGACACAGATCCTGCTATGGCGGAGCTTAACATCAAGTCACTAGACGTCAAACGACATTTCGTCGGGCAACTGAAGAAAAAAGTTCGAAAGGTCCGAAACGGACCTAACGCGGCTCGCTGCCCCTTGAAGGCGGCGCTGACGACTTACGGTGCCGCGCATGCAGGCCGTTCAGCGGAGCGAGCAGGACACGCGGTCGAAATAAACCTCGGTGCAGACCGAGCTGACCCGTCCGTTGCCGGTCTTGGTCACAGTGAGCGACTCCATGTTCGTGCAATCCTGGAGAAGCACCCATTCATACTCAGTCAGGGTGGCGAGATATTCGATGCAGGCCTCGACCCTGACGTCGAACCAGCGCGACTGAGAAATCTTCGGCCGTACCTTCGCATAAGCGGTACTGGCGACTTCGCTGTACCCGCAGATGAAGGCCCGCTCGCTCAGGCCTTGCTCGTGCCAGATCTTGCGCAGGGCGAGGAAGCGATCGAAGCCGGTCGCCTCGAAGACCGGGGCGATGATTTCCATCGGTATCCACCAATAGCCCCGCGCCGCGAGCACGCCTTCGATCATGACCGGCTCGACCCGAAGCACGGCGCGCTCCCCGGGCGGGTGCGGCGCCGGCGCGAACGGCCTCAGCCGGAAGGGCTCCGACAGCACGGTGATCAAATAGGGGACGCCGAAGCGGGGATCGGGGATCATGCCGCCGCTATAGACGGGCCTGATCTCCTCGCCGCCGGCGAAGAGATGGATGCGGTTGGAGGCCGGATCGTGGCGGGCCCGGATCCGGTCCGGCATGATCGCCCGGCGGCGCGGCCGCGACTGGTTCGGGCTGACGATGACGGGCTCGAACAGCGCCGGGTTGGACTGGATATTCACGAGGTCCGAATCGGCCGACAAGGTGAGCGGCTTCGCGGGCGCCGCGAAGCCCTCGATGTCGCGGCGTAGCGCCTCACGGAGTCGGCGGGCCGGTTCGTTCGCGCCGTAGGCGAAGCGGCCCAGCTGCCAGCCGATCCGACAATGGATGTTCTGGCACTGGATCAGCACCCGGGAGGAGGGATGGGTGGGGCGCAACAGGCTGAAATAAACAGTGAGCCCGGCCGGCGCTGTCACCTCGCCGCCCCCGCCCATGCCCGCTTCCGGCGGCCCCTCGAGATCGACGCGCCTCAGCCACTGGAACAGATTTTCGCACTCGCCTCCCACGCCGAACTGGCGCTTGAAGTCGCGAAGCAGCCGTCCGTAGACGGGGGCGACCTCGAAAAAGCCCGGCAGGGCCGCGAGGAAGGGGGGGAAATGCGTTTCCCGGACCTCGTCGAGCAGAGCCCCGCTCAGCGGACTTGGCTGCCAGAGCGTCTCGTAGACGGCGCCCGATCCATCTTCCCCCTCCACGGAGGGCGCGCCGGCCGAGGAGCGGGCGTAGCGGACCGAGGCTTCCTGCCTCTGTCGGGCATCCGCATCGGGATCGATCAGCACCGCTTCGACTTGGCGCAACGCCTGCGCCTCCTCGGCCAGGCCATCTTCCTCCAGCTGCCGGTAGAGCTCGTCGTTGCTCAGGCGCAAGCCGTCCACCATATTAGGCAGGAGCAGTCCGACCGAGATCATGAAGCGGACATAGCGAACCGTCTCCGCCTCGCCCATGCCGCAGTCGGCGACCAGCAACATCAGCGCCTTCGCGGTGACGGTATCGTCCGGCCCCAGCTTCTTGAGCTCGAGCGCGAGCCGATCGGGAAACCGGATGTGGCTGTTGGTCGAGCGCCTCGCCGTGCCGACCCGGGTCTGCTTGGTCCCATAAAAGGTGCAGACGCTTCCGGCCCATTCCGCCGAAGAATTGAGTCGGTAAAGCGTGTCCGACGACAGATCGCCTGCGAAGCGGGCGAAGAGGAATTCCTGGTTCGGTCGCATCTCCGAAAGCCGTTCGGTCGAGACCAGGTCGGAGCCCACCAGCAAGGCGACTCCGGCGAGGCGGTTGAGAGGCGCCGACTTGTAGGTCGCCTTGACCACGAACTTCATCAGCTTGGTGCGTATGTGCCTCGCCTTCTTGCCGCCCCGCTGCAGGTCCCCGAGCCGGGCGAAGACTCCGGGCGAGGTCATCGCCATGCCGCTCGCGAACTGGCCGTTCGCCAAAGCATCGCGGATGAGACTGTCGAGGGCCTCGCCCTGATCCGGCAGGAAGCGCGTGCGGGCTTCGTCGAGGAGGTGGGCCAGCTGCGCCGCTCCCGCCAGCCAGCCGCGATAAGCCGATGGCTCGCAACCGGCTGCCTCGAACACGCCGATGGCGGCTTCGGCGCAAAGGTCGAGGCGGTGGCAGTACATGCCCCGCTTCAGCGCCAGCGCCTGCCGGCGCAGCGGCTTGTCGAGCCCGGGTATGGCGGCATGGATGGCGCTGATCAGCGCTTCCGTGAGCGGCTCCAGCTGCCGCTCGATCCCGCCTATCGCCGCGAGGCGGGTCTCGCACGCCTGGCTGACGAGAAGATCGAGGAGGCCGTAGGGCAGAGCCGCCTCGCGAACGAGAGCCGTCCTTCCGAACCGTAATCCGTTCCTGCTCCCGTCGCCGCGGGAATCGCGATCAGCCATGGTACAACCGGCTCCACGGCACGCCGTCGTAGAAGAGCCAGGCGAGGATCAGAACGAAGGCGAGATTGTAGGCGATCCGGATCCGTCGATACACGGCCGCGGCGGGCGCGGGCGGGCCGCTCCCGCGCTTGGGCGCCAACCGCTGCGGCTCCGTCTTGAGGAGCCAGGTGACGAGCTTGAACCCGTCCTTGCGCCGACCGGGGCCGATGTTGCGGAACCCCATGAGGAGGCTGAGCCCGGCGACCGCGCCGGCATAGGAGGCCGTGCGTCCCTCTGCGAACAGCGCGATAGTCGCGGCAGCGGAGGCGTTGAACAAATCCATCGCCGGACCGCCCAGCGCAACGATGACGGGTTTGAGCGGCGGCTCGCCTTCGCGCGGGGGCAGCGTCTCGACGAACGGCCTGACGATTAGTCGGCCCGATACCCGAGCCCCGAGGCGGCCGAGCGGCGTCCCCGACGCGATCGCGGCGAGGACGTGCCCGAATTCATGAAGCGGAACGAGAAGGAGGATGACGAGGGCGAACGGCACCCATTCCAGACGGAAGATCGAGGCAACCGGATTTTCAACCGCCTTTTGGGAAAGCGCGACGGCCAACGCGAAGGCCGCGGCCGCCAAGGTCAGGCTGGCGAGGACGGCGATCGGCCTCCGCGCGCGTTCCAGGCCCAGGCGCTCGACCAGCGCGCCGATGTCAAGGAGCCAGCGCAGCGGCAGCTTTCGCCACGGGCGCCCGTCATCGACGACCCCGAACTCAGCGAGCGTGCTCATCAGCCGCGAGAGCTGGCGCTGGTCGGCATGCCTTTCCGACAGCGGTCGCATCACTGTCGACAGCTCTTCGAGCGTCGCTCCCGCCTCCAGGGGCGGCAGAAGGACAGTGACCTGGTTGGACACCCGCACCGGCACCGCCTTGTCCGTGACGAAGATGATCGTGTCCTCGGCCGTTTGCCGCCACCGTGTTCCCTTGCGCAGCCGATATATGGTGTCGGACGTCATTGCGTGGCTTCCGGCTTTCTCCCGACGACATAGGCCACCAGCGGCGCCCGGGTGTAGCCGTCGACCTCGCCGCTGAGGCGCACCGCGCTCTCGATCAGGCCCCCCGCCACGCAGCCGCTGAGCCCCAGCTCGGTCGACATCGTCCACAGAGCGCCGGCGACCGCCCCGGCCGAGATCATGGCGTTGCGATAGCCGGCATAGCCATGCTCGGTCGACGCGTCGTAGAGATTGGCGGTGACGCAGAGCAGGACCGGCGCCTGCGTGAGGCTCGTCTGATTGATATATTCGCGGGGCTCGAGCGAGAGCGAGCGAACGAAGCGAAGCTCGGGCGCCTCGAGCGACCAGATATAGACTCCGGCGGGCAGGTCCTCGCCGTCCCTCGTGACGATGACCGACAATCCCAGGCCGCAGTCGAGAAGCGGCAGCGGCAGGACCGTCCGGCGCACTCCCTCGAGTAGGCGCTCGAGCACGCTCCGCTCAAGCCCGCCGGGCTGGAAGATGCGCGACGTGCGGCGCACCTCAACGCTGGTCACGAACTCGGCATCCGCTTCGCTGAACGAGTCGATGGTGAGGTCCGGGACCGAGGGGATGCAGGGAAGGGCTACCTGGTCGAAAAATTCGGGCAACGGGGTTTCCATGCCCCGGCGGAAGATCGGCGGCAGCCGGGGCGACTCGCCAAAGGCGGCGGCATAGGTAGGAAAGAAGGAGGCCGGCAGCGCCCGCGACATGTTCAATTCCTCGAGGACCGCCGGACTGTCGATCGACGTCGAGAATTGCGCCTTGAGGTGAAAGGCGCGAGCCAGCCCCACCGCATTGTGCAGGCTGACGCCCGCGTCGAGGCTGCAGATGCGGGTCGCCGACGCCATATACTTGACCGCCACCCGCGCCTGGGCAGCGAGGACCAGCAGGATCGCCTGCGGCTCGGCGGTATCCTCGAAGAACGCCTTCCCGCCGGTCAGCGACGGCACCTGCTCGAGGGCGAGCGCATCCGGCGAGAAGCGGTAGATGCCATCGGGAAGGACTCCGATGCCTTGCAACGCCACATAGGGCGTGGGCGAATCGAGGCCGCCACCGCTTGGCACGTAGCGGATGGAGAAGCCCTCCGCTCCCTGGGTCCGATAGCCGAAGCCGAGCGCCAGCAGCCTTGCCAGGTCGACCATCCAATGATCGGCTCCCAGCGCCTTCTCGAGCACTTCGGGACGGAACGGAATGGCCTTCGCACCGACGTTCAGCTCGAGCTTGTGCTTTGTGTGATCGATGTTCTTCGCGCTGTAATGCGCCATGTGATAGCTTGGGGAGAGGAACCTTTTGGGCGCGATCTCGGACCGGAAATGGGACCTGAGCACCTCGTGGGTCGAATCGGAGGCGGCAGAGCGCGGCCCCAGCCCGCAAATCGGACAGCCCGGCTCCCTGATCACCTTCTGGCGGAGAAGATCGAAGCTGCTCGGATCGTAAACCAGCACCGAATTGTGGAATTCGTTGTTGGCGAGCAGCGCCCAGGTCATCGCGAAGCGGTGAACGGCGAGGCCTAGGCCGGGGACATCGGCAACCGGCTCGCCGTCGAAAGGCGGCAATTGCCGGCTCACGCAAGCCGCGCAGGCCGACCGGCCCGGCAGGATCAGCGGGCCGATCTCGAGCCGATTTTCGATGTTGATTCGGAAGGCGGGGAGGCCGGCGGCCCAGCAATGCTGCAGCCAGGATTCTGCTTCGCTGCCGGCCGCGATCACCAAGGCTATATCGCGCTCCGATTCGATGGCCGGCGCCGAGCCGCTGCTCGACCAGCCGATGTCGGCGAAGCCCAGCTCGCGCATCTCCGCTTCGAGCGTCGCACGCACGTCGTCGACACAGACGAGGAGAAGGCGGCTCTGGGCGATTCGGCGACCGGCGCCGGCGCCATTGGCGTGCTGGCGGGAATGGCCGATATAGCGGGCGGCGAACATGCCGAGCGGGTCCGCGGAATTGTCCGCGCCCTCCATGGTGAGGCCGTTCGAATGCAGCAGGCACAGCACTTCGAAAATCGCGTCCTCGGGGACGTCGGCAAGCTCTTCCTTGAGGTCCTCGACGGTGCGGGTGCCGTCCAGGGCCGGGAGCAGCCGCAGGAACTGGCCGCGGGCGCTCTTGCCCCGGAACAGTGTGCGGCGGTCGCCGCCGACGAGGATGAGCGCGTCGGCGCCCATCGGCACGGCTTGCACCCCGGGAACCAGGCTGGGCCGCACCGGCAATGCGCTAGAGAGCTCGGGATCGTGCTTGTAGGAGCGCGCCAGCGTCCTCGAGTCAGTCTCCATGGGTACCGCCTGAACCAAGGATGGCCTTGATCCGCTCAACGAAGCGGCGAGGTCCGCCGCTGCCCGGCCGGCACCGGGGGCAGCCGTGGATGGGAATGATCCGGCCGGCCGTGATCTCGACCTCGAGGAGGCCGAAGCGGATTACCCGGCCGATATCGTCCTCTTGGGCGACCCGCGCCAACTGCTCGGCCATCGCCCACGCTGCCGTGGCCGCGTGGCCGGGATGGTCGCGCGACAGGTCGGACGAATAGAAATGCCCGAGCGCCAGCTCCTGCTCGACGCCCGACAGGTCATTTGCATGGGAAAGGGTGCGCTTCAGATAGCAGTCGAAGCAGGGGCCGGGGCTCGGCCCGAAACGGGGGCCGCAAATTGCCTGGGCGTTGTTGAGATAGCCGAGGGTCCAGTGCGCGTTTGCGCCCTCCATCACCCGGGCGAAGCGGCGAAAGGCATCGTAGGCGGGAGTGCTGCTGACCAGGAAGATGCCGTCGCCGGCCCCGACCGGCGCGGGGGCGGCGAGGAACTCGCGCAGGGTCAGCGCCGTCCTGTCCGCCCGCTGCAGCCGGCGGGCGACCTCGCGGCCGAATTCTCCCTGATGGACGACGAGCCTATTCATGCGAAGGGCTGCGGGAACGGGTTGATCGCGCTTTCGTCGAAGCCGGCGCGGCCGTTCTTTCGAGCGATGTCGTAGACTCGCGGATGGCCGAGATAGCGGGCGCGGTAGATCGGGCTCATCGGCATCAGCTGCGGCATCACCACGCGCACCGCCCAAAGCCCGATATCCTTGAGCTCGTCGGTTGTCAGATCGATCGCATAGACGTCGATCCCCATCTTGCGCAGCGCATCGGTGAGGACGGCTAGCTTCCCGGCGTCGCTTTCCGGCAGCTCGGCGTCGGTCGGCATCGGCCCGGCCTCGGTCTCGATCAGAAAGTTGAAGGCGCCCCTATGCTCCGGGCGCCCCATGTACGCGGCGCCGTCCTGGAGCCGGATGAAGTCCTCGACCCGCTCTGGTATCTCGATCTCGTGCTCGAACTTGGTGCGGTAACACAAAGTCTCGCGAACGACCTTCCGGCACGCCTCCTCCAGCGACAGGTCGGTAGCGCAGCCCACGATCTGAGCCGCATAGGGATGATTATCGGTGAGTTGGAGGATGTAGACCGACCGGGCGTGGCAGTCGAGCGTGGCGTCGAAGAACAGCGTCCGGATCGCCGTCGCCTCGTCCAGCCCCCAGTCGGCGAGCATAGCCTCCGAAGGCTCGAACCTCGGCACCGACAGGCGACCGAGCCAGATATTGGCAATGGCATCGCGCTCGATGACCTCGCATATCCCGTTTAGCAATGCTTTCTCGAGCGAGAAATGCGCCGCGACTCCGGTCGAGATCGAGCTGGTGAAGAGTTCGGCCGGCCAGGCGCGGTGGATCAGATGCGTGCAGACGAGGGGAAGCAGCACTTCGTCGCCGGTATGAAGCGACACGCTCGGCACCCATCGGATCGGAACGTCGCTGCGCGGGCGGACTAGCGGGCACGCCGGATCGGCATATTCCGTATCCGACAGGAGCGGCAGAGCCTCGAGCGGGAAGGCGGCCGAGCCCAGCGCCTGCGCCGAGTCGACGACGACCTCGGAGCGCAGGAACATGAAATTGGCGTAGCGTTCGACGCACTCGGCGAGCGCCCGGATACTGGCCTTGTCCTCGAGCAGGTCGCTGCCCGCGCCGCCGACCTGGTCGCCATCGAACTGGGTCTGGCGAGTCGACATCGTCTCCGGCGCTATGAAGCCGATATTCCCGGTCATCGCGCTGAACATGTGGAATTTTTCGGACAGCCGCGACGACGGCGGGATCCGGGTCGCGCCCTCGGAGATGCCGCCCATGGGCGCGATCAGACGCTGCAGGCGCTCGCGCGCCTCGACATCCTTCACCAATCGCCCCCATCGGAAAACGCCTTGAGGACGGTCGCCAGATAGCCCTCGTCGAGAATGGTGATCCCGAGCCGGTTGTTCATCAGGTGGATGTAGCGGAACGTCAGGTTGTCGGGGAAAACCCGGCGATCGGGAACCTTGTCGCCATAGGCCGCCCGCGCCGAGCTGAGGCAGTGCCGCCATCGAGTCGCCAGCTCCTCCTGCGAGGGCGGCACCGAATCCAAACGGTAGCCGCTGTCGCGAAGGCTCATCGCCTTGAATTCGAAATCGGCGACCAGATACTCGATGTTGATGCCGTCGCGGCGCATCCAATATTCCTGATAGGCCGTCAGAAACTCGCCGGCATGTTCCGCCGCGACCAGCTCGTCGATGACGATCTTCATCAGAAGCGGAGCAACGGATTTGCGCGACGGCCCCTCCTCAAGCTCGTCGCCCAGCACCTTGACTGCGATCTCGCTCGAGGCCTGGAAAACCTCGTGCGCGGTCTCGATCAGCTCGGGGCCGAGAAACGCCTCATATTCCGGGTGATATTCGTCCTTCACGGCGAAGGCCTGGGCGAAGTCGCCCGCCTCGCTCAGATCGCCCATGGCCGGGGCATGGCCGAGATTGACCATCGGCCGGTAATTGGAGGGCGGCGTGAAGACGAGTTCGCAAAGCAGGTCCTCGACCAGCGTCTGGAAGGTTTCGCCCTCCGCCTCCTGGCGGCCCTCGGCGCCGAGCCAGCGCATACGCACGTGCGGCCCGCCGCCGTCGACATAGCGCATGAAGAACCACCGCCGCGGCGCCAGCTTCTCCAGCAGCTGCCGCGACAATTGGACGCATGCATGGTCCATCTGCGGTGCGTACCGGCCGAGATAGACCTTGTAGAAAAGCCACTCGTCCCGATTCATTAGGCGTTTTCCATATTATATTTGAAGAATCGGATGGTGATCAGAAACAACCCCAGGGCCCATCCGCAAACGATCAACTGATTGGTCCAGAAAGGCAGGGCCTGCGCTTCGCCGTTGACGGCGAAGCGGAACGAGTCCGCGACCGAGGAAACCGGATTGATATGGGTGAAAATCCGACCGATCTCGCTCCGCCGCATGTCGAAGAAGACCTGCCCCGCGAACATCATGAAGAAGTTAGCGACCATGATCATCATCGAGCCGGACTGCGCCGTCGGCGCCACGCCGCCGATCGCATAGCCGAGCAGCGACAGGGTGACCCCGCCGGTCAGGCTGACGAGCACGAAGCGCCAGATGCCGCCCTCGAAATGAAGCCCAAAGGCCAGAGAGGCGGCCGCCGCCAGGAAGACGATCTGGCAGACGGCGATCAGCAGGCGGACCATGATATGGGCGCCGATGATGTCGCGACTCGACAGCGGCGTTGAGCGCAAGCGCCGGAAGGTGCCGCGGGCGCGCGCCAGCAGGATCTGATTGCCGGTGCCGAAGAGGCCGAGCTGAAGCAGCGCCAAAGCAAAGATGCCGGGCGCGATGAAGTCGAAGGCGGTGCGCTTCGAGCCGCCCGAAAGCGGCCGGACCTCGAAGGCATAAAGCCGCGCCGCGCCCCTCTGGCTGCGATAGACGCCGAGCTCGAGGCGCTGCGCCAGCCAGTCGCCGAATCTCTTGCCTTCGCCGCGAACGACGATAGTGGGCGAGGGGCCGGCGATCAGCACCGCGTCCAGCCGCTTTTCCGCCAACGCCCGCATCGCCTCGGTCTCCGGCACAGGCCGCACCCGGAGCGTCGGCTCGCTGTTCAGGGTCGATTCGATGATTCCGGCTTCGGCGGACGGCGAGGCCGACCGGACGAGGCCGATGTCGGAAACTCGGCTCTCGGCGGCGGCCGACGTCACTCCGAATGACACGAGGAAGAGCAAGGGCAAGGCGAAGCTGAACCCCGCCGCCAGCGGATCCCGGATATATTCCAGCAGCTGCAGCTTGAACAACAGCCAGAGGTGGTTGCGCTTAGCCATCGAGCGATTCACCCGTCACTGCGAAGAACACATCCTCGAGCGTAGGCCGCAAGACCTGGATCGAGCTCAGGGCGCTCTCCGGCACCTTGGAAACCAGGTCCGCCATCGTCGATGCCAGCTTTTCCGTGCGGTAGTGGGCGGCGCCGTCACGAACGTTCTGGAGAACGGAGTCCCTGAGCTGCGGCGCCTCGGGCGTCCCGGTGCGGACGACCAAAGTGTTGCCGGGACAATAACGCGAGATGAGGTCGTCCGGGGGGCCGAAGGCCGCGATCCGGCCCCTTACCAGGATTCCCACCTTGTCGCACAAAGCGGCGGCCTCATCCATCTGGTGCGTGGCAAGCAGGACCGCCCGGTCGTTTGTGCGCCGGAAATCGCGGATGAGCTCCCAGATCGTCCGGCGGCCGTGCGGATCAAGCTCCGACGTCGGCTCGTCGAGCACCAGTAGGTCGGGACCGCCGAGCAACGTCAGCGCCAGGCTCAGGCGCTGCTTCTGGCCGTTGGACATCTTGTTCGGGAGCCGGGAGCGGCACTCGCCCAGCCCGACGTCCGCCAGTATGTCCCAATCATCATCCTCCAGCCCGTAAATGGCGCGATATAGCTCCACCAGCTCACCGACTCGGGCGCGGGGCGGCAGCGAGGATGCCGGCAGCGCGATCGCCATCCGGCGCCAGACCTTCTTATCATTGGGGGTGACGGCATCGCCGAACGCCGTGACAGCGCCGTAATCGGCACCGCGAAGGCCGCAAATGATCTCGATGAGCGTGGTCTTGCCGGCCCCGTTCGGCCCGAGCAGGCCTACCGTCTCTCCACGCGCGACTTCGAGAGACACGTCATCCAGCGCCAAAGTTTCGCCATATCTCTTGCGTACTCTGGTGACAGACAAGGCATGCATGAAAAAATAACCAGCGCACTTGGAAGGGCGGAGCACACGGGAGCACTCCGTCCTTCAGTAGATCAACCTCGCGGATCGATGATCCGACGAAAAACCCGAAGTGGGTATTCTCGGCGGTTGGTTACGAACCGCAGCTGATGATGCAGGCGTAGGTGAACAACGTCGCCGCGCAGCTCGGTGCGCTCGAGAACGACGAAGCCGAGGAAGCGCAGTCGTCAATGTTATTGCGAGTCTGTTCGACGTGCTCGACCGAAAAAAGCGAAAACCCGGCTTCGATGGTCAAATCGAGCGGATGCGCCAGTTGCACGGTATCATTTTTCATCTGGGTGCCCTCCCTGCCCTGTAGGGCATCTTCTGTCCCCACTTACATTGATAGGCATGGGCCCTCTATGCCGTCAACCCGCAATATGTGCTTGGCAACAAACCTGTATTTTTATGTGCTTGGCAACAAGCCTGTATTTTTTGGGGAGCCGTCCGGCGGCCGTCCCTTCGGGAGGGTGACGAACGGGCGGGGCCGGGCCGTCGAAGCTATACCGTCGCGCCGGGCGAACAATGTGACGGAGGAACCGAGTCGCGATCTCGCCTTCTGTGTTCGACGAGCCTTCCGGCCGCTCACCCTTCTTCGCGGCTTCCCCCGCGCCAGAGCTCGGCCAGGGCACCGTATCTTGGCTCAGGCTTGTGTGCGGCATATTGTGCCCTCAGCTCGTTGACGAAAGGCACGATCCAGTGCCGAATCGCGGTATTGCCGAGCAGTTCGGCCGCGCGGTCCGCAATCTCCTCGTCGCTCAGGCCGTCGGCGGCGCCGAGCGGCACTAGCCGGCGAAGCTCCTCATGCTCCTGCGACGCGCGCCTCAGCACGTTTCCGAGCATATCGATCCAGGTGATTCCCAGCACCGCGAAGGTGACGTGGATCGACACGCATTCCTTCCAGGTCGCCGCCGAATGCATCGTGCCGCGGGGCAGATAGAGGATGTCGCCGCTCTTCAGATCGACCTCGACGGGGTCGCTTACCGGCCGCTGGCGCGCGGGGTTGAAGCGCGCCTCGTAGAGCGGCAGCGGCAGACGGTTGGTATAGTCTTCGAAAATCCGCCACCTCTTCTCGCCCACCACCTGGACGACGAAAACTTCCGACGAATCGTAATGTGGCGCGAGGCCGCTCGAATTGCTCGGCGAGACATAGGCGTTGGCGCGGACCGGAAAGCCGAACTCGGCCTCGATCCGGCGGCAATAGGCGCCGATCTCAGGCAGATAATTCTCCAGATGCTGGATCCGGAATCCCGATCCCGACCGGAAGGCCTCGAATAGATAGCCGGTGTCGGTGGCCGGAGCCACCGAGGCCGTCTGGGGAACGTCGACGGCGCGACCGTTGGCGAGGAGCTGGAGATTGGGCGATCCCAGCCCGCCCGAAAGGACCAGCCTGTCGAGCGCGTCGAGCGGGAGCAGGTCGGTCACCTCCTGCGCCGAAAAGGCGCCATTAAAATAACTCCACCGCCGCTGCCAGACTTCCTCGAAAAACGCCTCTCCGCCAACGCGTTCCGCGATGCCGCCCATCGTGTCCCCATACGCAGCGGCTACAGTGGAAGGCATCGATCTCGTTCCTTGAAAACCTTATTTGCGCGGAGCCGGTCAGGTGAAGGCAGCGGCGGCAATACTCGTCAAGCCCCTTTTGCCTGGACGATCAGGTGAGGAGCCCGCCCATGAACGCGGCGTAGAGGAGGCCGACCGCAATATAAGCGACGAGGATCTGCATCTGCAGCCTCCGGCTGCCCGCCCTGGCGAGCAGGATTGCCACGAGCAGCGACAACGCAATGAAAATTCCCGTGAATAATTCACCGTTCATGCCGAAGCCCTAATAGCTGCTGACGTATCCACTTCCGCAAGGCATAAAGCGGGACAAATTGCTTGGCAACGTCTCAACACTTGCGACCCTGCCCGCCGCTGGCGCGATGCCGGGCAGCAGGTCGTTCGCCGAGCCCACTTGATCGGCCTCGACTTTTGTGGCGAAACCGCCTCGTGGCGCGATCGCCCGGCCGCCGCGCCGGGGCGGGACAGAGGACGGGAGCCGGCGTGGGCGAAATCGGTGAGCTGCCGGCCCGGACGCAACAGCGAGTCCGCACGTCGGAAGGATTAGCGACGTTTCTCGAAGCGAACGACATCTCGCTCGCCTGCACGTCCTATCAAACCGGCCGGCTTTATTTCGTCGGCCGCGGCCGCCGCGGCGACATCGAGATCTCGCACGCTTTGTTCCCGCAGGCGACAGGCTTTGCCGTCGACGGCAATTCGATCGTCCTCGCCACCATGACGCAGATCATAAGACTACAGAACATCGTGACTGGGGAGGAGACGGAGCCCCGAGGGCACGACAAGATGTTCGTGCCGAGGACGTCGCACCTGACCGGCAATGTTGAGGTGCATCAAGTGGGTGTCGGCGCCGACGAGCAAATCATCTTCGTCAACACGACCTACAATTGCCTGTGTACGCTGAGCCGCGTCCACAGCTTCAAGCCAGTATGGAAGCCCAGCTTCGTCTCCGCGCTGGTGGCCGAGGATCGCTGCCATCTGAACGGCGTAGCGATGGAAGCGGGCCGGCCGAAATATGTCACCGCGTTCGCGCGCAGCGATACCCGCCACGGCTGGCGGGCGATGGCCGGCAATACCGGAATCGTGATCGACGTGGACAGCCAGACGATCGTCGCCGAAGGCCTTTCCATGCCGCACTCGCCCCGTCTGTACCGCGGCAAGCTCTGGCTCACCAATTCGGGCACTGGGGAGTTCGGCCATATCGATCCTGGCTCGGGCATCTTTGTGCCCCTGTGTTTTGCCCCCGGCTACTTGCGCGGCATCGACTTCTTCGGCGATTTCGCCCTGCTCAGCCTGTCCACCTTCCGCCCTGGCCGGTCCGGCCATCTGCAGCTGGAGGACCGTCTTCGGCGGGAGAATCTCACTGCCTGGTGCGGCCTGCAGATTGTCTCCCTTGAGACCGGCGCTGCGGCGCACTGGTTGCGCTTCGAAGGAGTCATAAACGAGCTCTTCGACGTCGCCGTGCTTCCCGAGACGCGAAACCCAACGGCCATCGGCTTCCAATACAAGGATATCCAAGACCTCATCAGCCTCGAAAATCCCGGTCACGCGCTGTGAAAGGAGGGAATTTTTCACCTTCGGCCAAATCACGGGCTGTAAGCCTCTCCGGAGGCTTGGCGATCCCTGCGGGAGGGGTCGCGGCGGAAAATAATCTTACGAAACCAAGTGACTAACCATCCGCCGACGTCCTGCTTCGATCGGCATTGTACCACCCTTTTGTACGACCGGGCGGCTCGGGAAGCTCTGATTTCGGCTAAATTCCGCGAATTACAAGCCTTTTTGAAGGCCTGGTGACCCCTACGGGAATCGAACCCGTGTTTCAGCCGTGAAAGGGCCGCGTCCTGGACCTCTAGACGAAGGGGCCGCAAAGAACCCGGAAGGGGTCCGATCAGCGAGGGCGGGACTTAGGGAAGCGGTCGGCAAGGGTCAAGCCGCGCGGCTCAGCCTGTGGCGCTGTGGCAGACCGCCTGCAGCTTGTTGCCGTCCGGGTCGCGGACATAGGCGCCGTAATAATGAAGATGGTAATGCGGCCGCGGGCCCGGCGCGCCCTCGTCGCTGCCGCCATGGGCCAGAGCGGCCCGGTGGAACGCATCCACCGCGGCGCGGCTCTGCGCCAGGAGGGCGGTGTGCGGGCCGTTGCCCGGGCTCGCCGCGCCGCCGTCGAACGGCTTCAGCACGAACAGCTTCGGCCCGGCCGTCTCGCCGAAGACGAGCGCCCCGGGCAGGGCGAACGGCTGGCCGATGCCGAGCGCGGCCATCACCGGCTCGTAGAAACGCCGCGACCGTTCGAGATCGTCGCTGCCGAGGGTGACGTGGCTGAACATGGCTGTCCCCTTAATCCGCCCAGGCGGCGTCCTCGAGGTGGAGCTCAGCTTGCGGCCGGTCGCCCCAATCGTCGCGCTTGATCCGGCCGGCGATCCACAATTTGCGGTGGGCGGGCGCCGCCAGCATCGCTTGCCCGAGCGGACCCTCGGCCATGCGGAAGGCGATCGCCTTGATGCGGCGGCCGTCGTCGCCGGCGACGATCAGGCGGAGATGGCCGTTGCCGACCACGTCCGCCTTGACGATGCGGACCGGGCCCGCCGCCACCCGCGGCGCGGGCCAGCCGGCGCCGTAGGGCCCGCCCGCCTCCAGCGCCTCGCACAAAGACGGGCAGACGCCGCCGGGGGCGAGCACCGCATCGAGCAGCAAAGCGCGGCCGTCGCGGCAGCGGCCGACGTCCGCCGCCAGCCGCTCGTCGAGGAAGTCGGCGAGCGCGTCCAGTTTGTCGCGCTCGACGGTGAGCCCCGCCGCCATGGCGTGGCCGCCGCCGGCGATCAGCAGGCCGCTGTCCTTCGCCGCGAGCACCGCCGCGCCGAGATCGACGCCCGATATCGAGCGGCCCGAGCCCTTGCCGATCCCATCCTCGCCGATCGCGACGACGATGGCGGGACGGCCGAACTTCTCCTTGAGCCGGCCGGCGACGATGCCGATCACGCCCGGATGCCAGCCCTCCGCCGCGACGAGCAGGACGGCGCGGTTGGCTTGCGGCGGGCACATCAGCTCGGCGGCCTCGCAGACGATCGTCTCGATCGCGCGCCGCTCCTGGTTGTGCAGCTCGAGCTCGGCGGCGAGGACGCGCGCTTCCTCGGGATCCTCGGTGGTCAGCAGGCGGACGCCGAGGTCGGACTTGCCGACCCTGCCGCCGGCGTTGATCCGCGGACCGAGCGCCCAGCCAAGGTCGGTGCAGGTCGGTGCGCGGGTGAGGCGCGACACCTCGACCAGCGCCTCGATGCCGACGTTGCGGCGCTGGCCCATCACCTTCAGGCCCTGGGTGACGAAGGCGCGGTTGAGGCCGCGCAGCAAGGCGACGTCGGCGACCGTGCCCAATGCGACGAGATCGAGCAGGTCGGTGAGGCGCGGCTCGTCGCGGTCCGCGAAATAGTCGCGCCCGCGCAGGGTGCGGACGAGCGCGGCGGCGAGCAGGAAGCACATGCCGACCGCGGCGAGGTGGCCGTGGCCGGCCGCCTCCTCCGTCTCGTCGAGGCGGTTGGGGTTGACCAGGGCAAAAGCGGCTGGAAGCCGGCTGGCGCATTTGTGATGGTCGACGACGATCACGTCGACACCGGCTTCGCGCGCCATGTCCAGCGCCTCGAATGCCTGGGCGCCGCAATCGACCGTGACAATCAGCGTCGCGCCGCCTTGGGCCAGCCGCACCAAAGCTTCGCCCGACGGGCCGTAGCCCTCCATCAGCCGGTCGGGGATATAGGCTCTGGGGTCGCAGCCGAGGCCGCGCAGCAGGCGGATCAGCAAGGCGGCGGAGGTGGCGCCGTCGACGTCGTAATCGCCGAAGATGGTGACCGGCTCGCGCGCCTCGACCGCGTCGGCGAGCCGCTGCGCCGCCTTGTCCATGTCGCGGAAGATGCTTGGGTCGGGCATGAAGCCGCGGATGGTGGGCAGCCGGTGCCGCTCCAGCTCGTCGCGGACGATCCCGCGCGCCATCAGCAATTGGTCGACGAGGTCGTCGGGCTGGAAATCGGCGTCGGCCGCCTCTCCCGCCGCTCCCCGCCAGCGCCACGGCTGGCCGAGGATCGACGAGGCGACGCCGCAGACGTGGGTGGGGGACATCAGCACCGGCCGAGTCTAGGGCAGCGGGCGCGGCTTGTGAATCCGCGCGCCGAAATCTCTGTGGAAAACATAATGATCGCCGTGACGGCGGTCACGAAGGCCGGCCCCGCCCCCGCGCTATCTCCGGCCGATCGGCGCGAGCCGGCGAGGGGGAATGGTCATGGGCCTCACTCTGAACGAGGTGCTCGGCGGGATCGTCGACGGCGGCTCGGTCCCGCTTGCGATCGCCACCAACGACGACACCCTGCTGGTGACCTATGCATTCGGGAATCTCGTTTTCACGGAAGCCGTGGCCTTGCTCAAGGGCGGCGCGCGTCCGGCGACCCTGGCAAGCGAAAACAGGGCGCCGCTGAAGCTGTTTTCCAGCAACCGGATGCGGATGATCGATCCGGTCGTCGCCCCTTTCGCGCCAAGTCCCCGCCAGCCCTTCGACGCCGACCGCACCGAGAAGCTGAGCGTATCGGTGTCGCTGTTCAACTCCGCCGGCCCGACCTTCACGCTCACCCGCGCAGGGCAGCGCTTCTCGGTGCCGACGATCCTGCACAACCGGGTCTATGTCGGCGACGGCCGTCCCTTCGGGTCGGCGACGGGCAGTGTCTATCTATTCTCCCTGGGCAATGTCGCGCCTCCCCCGAAACCGCCCGGCTGACCGGCGCGTGCCTCGGCGCTAGCGGCTGGACGAGGAATGCCGCCGGCATGGACGGAGGACATCGGCACCCCGGCACCTCCGGCACCCAGCGAAAGCTGGAATCTCGCTAGCCCCCTCTCCCGCTTATCGCGGGAGAGGGGATATTGGCGCGTGGGCGAGGGCCTCTCCTCAGCGCCCGTAATGGACCGGCAGGGCGATCTTCGCGCCCTCGGCGCCACGGCTGGCCGAGGATCGAGGCGGAAACGCCGCAGACATGGGTGGCGCGGTGAGCATGGCCCACCCTAGGCCATTCGAGGACGAGCGGGAATCCCCATCCCGTTATCAACGCCGCCGTCCGATCCTGTGAACCGGCGGCATTTGATCGTGTCGGTACATCGTCAAGATGGCGCAATTTCGGGAAACTGCTCCAGTTTGGATCAACGCCGGAAATCCGCCCAAAATGTATGGCGGAATCATGCTATGGCGATTTGGCAGTGGCTTCTTTCGGCGGAGGCGATCCTGGCTTCGAAATACACCATCTTGAGCGGAAGAAGTCTGGGCCTCGTCTTGACCGCGTTGCTGCTGGGCTGCCCGGCACCGACACCGCCACCGCCGCCACGGCCCGAGGTCAAGTCGCTCGACCCCTGCGCCCCGCTCGGCACCTGCCCCAACGATGCGTCCGTCCCCCTCCCAGCGCCCGGCCCGGACGAGCCGCTCACCGGCGAAGACTGGGCGTCCCCCGACGAGCTCGACCTGGACGGGCCGCGGTTCGCGGAGCGCCAGGCGCTCGGCCGATTCGAGGCGCAGGGCTATGTCTGCGCGGGCTGGCCGATCGTCGTCGACCTAGAGACGCGGCCGGGGGCAACCACCTGGCTCGAAATCCGGGCGGAGGGGATGAGCGAGCCTTTGGCCTCGGTCGTGATCGAAGGCGAGGGCCGGCGCACGCAGGTCCTCGATTTGCCCTATTGGGAGAATGAAGGGGTGGAGGTCGCCCGCTACAGCATCGTCTCGGCTGTGTTCGCGGACGGCAAGCCGCCGGTGTTCCAGCCGATGCGGGTCTATGCCTTCGGCGCCGGTCCCTATGCAGTGGGATCGACCACGCTCGACGTCACCAGCTTCCTGCCGGCACAGACGAGCAGCGCGGCGCAGGTCAATTATTCCCTGCTCGCGCGCCGCTTCTATCAGCATTCCGTGGTCGAGGTGCTGCGGCTGCCGCCGCCGGGCGGCAGGCAGCTCGCGCGCATCGTCCGCAAGGATGTCTCACCGCTCGCCGAGGGTCCGAGCAAGGGCAATTGGGTGACGCTGGGCGGTCCGCAAGCCGCGCCGAAGGGCGTCTACCAGCTCCAGGCGCGGGCCTGGCGGATCGCGGGCGGCAGCAATGAGCGCGACTGGACCGGGGCCATCGGCCCCAAATATGTGATCGTGCGTTGAGCTGGCGGGCTACGTTCGCTGAGCTCGACAAGCGGGCTTTGTTCTCTTCCCTGCTGATCGCTGCGCTCGCCTTCGCGGCTTTGGCCTTGCTCGTCGACCGGCTGACCAGACTGGCGAGGGCGGGGCCGGTCGGCGGCGAGGCCGGATGGCAGGCGCGGATCGGCGAGGAGCTCTGGCTGAAGGGGCTGGCGCGCGGGCCCGTCCTCGCCATCGAGACCGGCGGCGGCGATGCGATGACCGTGCGCGCCGGTCCCGTCCGCCTCGACGACGGATCGAAGGTGCGCGAGCTGATCTGGCTGGTGTCCCGCGCCGAGGGCGAGACGGAAGGCGACAACAAGGCCAGCCTGCAGGTCGGCACCGTCGCGGACGGGAGCGACGTGATGCTGCGCCGCGGCGGCGAGGAGGTCGTTCCGCAATTGCAGGTCGGCGCCGGCGCGCAGGCGCTGAAGATGGAGACGGGAGTGGCGATCGGCGACAGGCTGGTCATGCCCTCGATCAGAATCCTGGCGGACGGCCGGGAGGTCCAGCCGCTTGGCATGGGCCTCACCTTCACCCTCGAGCCGGGCGGCTCGGCCGCGGTCGAGTTCCCCGCTTTGCCGGACGGCACGCCGGCGGGCGTCACCGTCTTGCTGGGCGCCAACGACCCGTCCGACTCGCGGCGGGACGGCTGGCGCCTCAGGATGACGGAAGCAGCGCTGGCCGGTGAGGATGAGGGCGCAACGCGAAGAACCGCCTGCGCCGCGCCGGCCGGGAGCTACGCCTTCGGCGCCTTCTTCCGCCCGGTCCTAGCGCCGGTCCCCGCCGGCCGGGACTGCAAGCCTGGCTATCTGTCGGCCCACCGCTTCGGCATCTCGCGCGACGCCGTTTCCGTCGACCTTCGCGGCTCTGCCTTCGTCCTCGCCGACGGCAAGCCTACGGCGAGCATGTGGTCCTGGGCGAAGGCCAATCCGGTCCTCGACTTGGCGGTCGGCAAGGTCGTGCCCGGCGCCGTCAGCCTGTTGCTCGGCTGGGTCACCTTCCGCGGGACGGCGCGGCAGGAGCCCAAGGCCGGAAGGAAGCCCGCCCCCAAAGCACCCGGGGGCAAAGCGAAAGCCGCCCGCCGGCGGCCGGGCCCCCGGGTGAGCAACAAGGCTCAGCGTCCGTAATGGACCGGTAGGGCGATCCTCGCGCCCTCGGCGCCGACCTGCGTCTTGACCTGGTCGAACGTCGGCGGGCCGCGCAGGCCGTCGGCATTGACCGTCGCCCAGCCGTCGGCGGGGCGGCCGCTAGCCGGATCGACGTCGAACATCCGGTTGCCATTGTCGTCGTGCCACACGGTCAGCGCATAATCGCCGGGCGCGACGTCCTTCAGAATCAGCGAGATCGGCACCGCCGCGGGCGACGCGAGGATCGCACCGGAGGCGCGCGCCGCGCCCATAAACTGCTCGCGGGTCTGGAGCTGGACGTAGAGCGTGCCGCCGGCGCGGACGCCGCTGAGGTCGACCGCGACGTCGCCCGCCGAGGCGCCGGCCGGCACGGCGAGGACAAAGGCGCCGGCGAGCATCTTGAGAATGAGGTTCATGTCAAATTCCTTGTTGGGTTAATAGAGTACTCTGTATCAAAAAGTTCTCCGTCGTGCAAGGCAAAAACCGAGCTCTCCATTCCCGCCGGCTTAGGCGGCGCCGCGATCTGTGCTAACAAGGCGCATCTCATTGCGGAGGAAAGACGATGCGATCCGCCCTCATCTTCGTCGCGGGCCTGCTGCTGCTTCCGGTCCTGCTGCTGATCGGCGCGTTTCTCGGCATGCTGCCGGTCGACGCGGTGGCGACGCCGCCCCGGCTGGAAGCATTGATCGGCGGCGCCGCGCTCGACGCAAGCCTCGAGCGCAAGGCCAAGGGGCTGCACAACCCGGTCGCGGCGGCGGACGCCGAGTCGCTGGCCGCGGGCATGACGGTCTATCGCGAGAATTGCGCCGGCTGCCACGGCGGCGCGCGCGGGCCGAGCAAATGGGGAGCGGGCAATTTCTATCCGCGGGTCCCCCAATTCTGGCAGGATCCGGTCCACGTCTCGCCCGAGGAGGCCTTCGTCGTGGTGCGCGACGGCATACGCTATTCCGGCATGGCCGCCTGGCGCGGCATGATCAGCCCCGAGGAGATGTGGCAGGTCGCCAATTTCGTCAGCCGCATGCACGCTCTGCCCCCGGCGGTGGACGCGCAATGGAAAGCGGGACCCGCCGATTAGGGCGCCAATATCTTTGACTCAATAAGCCGCCGCGAGGGCGAGTGTCCGCTTTCACCCATTGCGGACGTCCGCAGTTGCGGTAACGTAGCGGGATGCGGCTGTTGGCAACCGTTGGAAGCTTGCTGCTGGCACTCTTTCCAAGTGCGGTCGAGGCGCAAGTTCCCGCCGATTTTTCAGAGCTGACCTCGACGGAAATTCGTCGAGCCCTGTCGGGTGTGCGGGTCTTTCCAGATCCCAGCGTCAAACAAATGGCCCTCGGGTTCGGCGAGGCATTTGATCGGCAAGGTCGTTGGCAAAGCTCCAGGGAGGAGCGCGCTCTCCTCATGCTCTCGGGTCGATGGACCGTGAGAGATGGCCAAATATGCGTTACGGTGGAGAAAATCTCCAGGAAGCTCAGCCGCCAGCCACGGAATGATTGTCGCAAGGTGTGGCGCAATAGGCGAACCGGTCGACTGATGATGGCCGACCGCGGCGACCAACGGCGCCGGCTCCTCGTTCTGGTCTCGAGGCCTATCATCCCGCCCGGCCATCCCTAGCGATCGCCGCCTTCCACCCGAAGACGTTTTCGCCTGCCATTTCGCCGGACCATGACGGCGCCCGAAATGTGTACTGTCCCCAATCAGACCCGCATCAGCACCACGCCGGCGACGATCGACGCCGCGGCGGCCCAGCGCCACGGGCCGACTCCCTCCTTGAGCACGAAGAAGGCGATCAGCATGGCGAACAGGACGCTGGTCTCGCGCAATGCCGCGACCAAAGCGAGCGGCGCCTGGGTGAACGCCCAGATCGCGATCCAGTAGGAGCCCAGTGACATCATGCCGGCCGCGAGCCCGCCGCGCCAGGCGGGGAGCAAAGCGGCGAGCGCAGCGCCGCCGCGGGTGGCGAGGCCGTAGACGAGCATGACCAGGCCATCGAGGACGAACATCCACAAGGTGAAGCCCGAGGCGGTGCCGGCGAGCCGCGCGCCGATCCCGTCCGCCATCGTGTAGGAGGCGGTGAAGCAGGCGGTCATCAAGGCGAAGGCGAGGCCGAGCCGGCTGAGGCCGGGCCCCTCCCCCTGCTTGCGCGCCATCAGCATGATCCCGGCCGCGATCAGCAGCACCGCCGCCACCCGGGCCGCGTTCATCCCCTCGCCGAGCAATGCCGCGCCGGCGACGGCGACGATCAAAGGCGCGGTGCCGCGGGCGAGCGGGTAGACCTGGCTGAAGTCGCCATGGCCGTAGGCGCGGATCAGCGTCAGCTTGTAGCCGCTGTGCAGCGCCGACCCGGCCAGCACCCACGGCCAGGCCGCCCGCGCCGGCGGATCGAAGAAAGGCAGCAGGACGAGCGCGATGCCGCCCTGGACCAGGGCCAGGAACAGGATCGAGGAGAAACGGTCGAGCCCGAGCTTGACCACCGCGTTCCAGCCGGCATGAAGCAGGGCCGCGAACAGGATTGCGAAGAAGACCGGCACCGGGATCATGAGCTAGCCCTAGGACAGGGCGGCGGAGGTGGGGAAGCGGCTTCCGGCTCGCCCGCGCGCCCGCCGGTCCGTATCTCGCCGGTTGAGATCGCGCCCGATCGCGGTCACATGGCGGGATGCCGAAGAAATCCCCCGTACCCCGCACGGTCTGGGCCCTCGGGCTGGTGAGCCTGCTGATGGACGTGTCGTCCGAGATCATCCACGCCTTGCTGCCTTTGTTCATGACCGCGACCCTCGGGCTCAGCGTCGCCCTCGTCGGCCTGGTCGACGGCATCGCCGAGGCGACCGCGAGCATCACCAAGGTCTTTTCGGGCTATGCGTCCGACCGGATCGGAAGGCGCAAGCCGCTGATCCTGCTCGGCTACGGTCTTGGCGCGGCCTCAAAGCCCTTGTTCCCGCTCGCCGCGGGGGCCGTTCCGATCCTGGCGGCGCGCTTCGCCGACCGGATCGGCAAGGGCATCCGCGGCGCGCCGCGCGACGCGCTGATCGCCGACGTCACGCCGCCGGAGATCCGGGGCCGCGCCTTCGGCCTGCGCCAGTCGCTCGACACGGTCGGCGCCTTCCTCGGCCCGCTGCTTGCGATCGGGCTGATGCTGCTGTTCGCCAACGACATGCGCGCGGTCTTCTGGGTCGCGGCGGTCCCGGCGGCGCTGGCGGTGCTGTGCGTGATCTTCGGCGTCAAGGATCATGCGGCCCCCGGCAAGGAGGCGCGCGTGCCGATCAGGCTGGCGGAGCTCAAGCGGCTCGACCGCGCTTACTGGCGGATCGTCGCCATCGGCATCGTCTTCACGCTGGCGCGCTTCAGCGAGGCGTTCCTCATCCTCAAGGCCGCTTCCGAAGGCCTGCCGCTGTGGCTCGCACCTTTGGTCCTCGTCGTCATGAACCTCACCTACGCGGCGGGCGCCTATCCGGCCGGCATATTGTCGGACCGGCTCGACGCCCGCGCGCTGCTGCTGTCGGGCATCGCCTGCCTGGTGCTCGCCGACCTCCTGCTCGCCTTCACCGCCGGCCTTGCGGCCGCATTCGGCGGCATCTGCCTGTGGGGGCTCCACATGGCGCTGACCCAGGGATTGTTTGCCAAGCTGGTCGCCGACAAAGCATCGCCGCGGCTGCGCGGGACCGCGTTCGGCCTGTTCAACCTCGCCACCGGCTTCTCGCTCCTCGCCGCCAGCGTCGTGGCCGGGCTGCTGTGGGACGGGTTCGGGCCGGGCGCGACCTTCGGTGCGGGCGCGCTGCTCGGCGCGGCCGCCGGCCTGATGCTGCTCGGCTGGCGCGGTGACGGGCGGGCTGCCGGTTCGACCTAGGCCCGCCAACCCCGTTTCGGGGCATTTTCATCGCCCTTGCTTCCACCACCCATGTTATTGACCGCCGCGCCGCCTTCCGCCACGGCCCGAGAGCGGGGCGGCGCGACACCGAGCTGGTTAGCAACCAGCAGCCAGGGAGTATCGATCATGGCATTCGAAACCGCAGTCAACGATCAGATCACCGATTCCGTCACCCAGGTCGGCGCCGAGGTGATGGGCGCCGCGCCGGCGGTCGCCATGGCCAACCTCTATCTCGCCACCTCGCAGGCGCTGGCGCACGCCGCCCACAACGCGACCGCCGCACAGCATCACGGCTACGTCACCGCCGAAGCGGCGACGATTATGGGGGTGGCCCAGTTGTACGGCGCTTTCTCGCAGCCGAGCCCGGACAATTCGAGCCCGCCCTACCAATAAGGCCTATCCCCCGCCGGGCGCGAAATCCTTGACGTAGCGGACGAAGCCGGAGCGCTCGGCGACCCGGTCGTAGAGCCGCATCGCGACTTCATTGCTCTCGTGGGTGTGCCAGTAGACGCGCGCCGAGCCCGCCGCCGCCGCCTCGGCGTAGACAAAGCCGATCAGCGCCCCGCCGACGCCGCCGCCGCGCGCGGCCGGGTCGGTGAACAAATCCTGCAGGTAGCAGACCGGCCCGATCGCGCCGGTGCTGCGGTGGAAGAGATAGTGGACGAGGCCGACCAGCCGGCCGTCTTGTTCGGCGACCGCGGCGTGGACCGGCTCATCGGCGTCGAAGAAGCGCGACCAGGTCGCGTCGGTGACCGCGGCCGGCAGGCTGCGCTGGTAAAAGTGGTTGTAGCCCGCCCACAGCGCCTCCCATCCGGCCCGGTCGGCGCGGGCCAGCGGGCGGACGGCGGCCATGTTCATCGCGGACCTCCCCTCGCCCCGGACCGAAGCGAAGCATAGGCCCGGGGAGGACGCGCCGGCCAGGCGCACAGGCGCTCTTGAACCGGCCGCCGCCGCGGCGCACAACGCCGCCGCGGCGCCGCGGCGCCGAACCTGGTCCGGAACCGATCCTCAAGGAGTATCGTCCATGGCATATCCCACCTCCGTCAACAGCCAGATCACCGACGCCGTCACCGAGGTCAATACGGTGGTGCTGGGAGTCGCGCCCGCGGTCGCCATGGGCGAGCTCTACGTAGCGACGGCCCAGGCGATGGCCAATGCCGCGCTCAACGCGACCAATCAGCAGCAGCAGGGCTACGCCCTCAGCCAGGCGGCGACGGTGGTGGCGACGACCCGCATCTCGGCCCTCGCCAAGCCGTGAGGGAAAGGATGGGGCTCTCCCGGTAGCGTCAGCGGCGGCAACGCCGCTCAGCAGTGCGTGCCCGGCTCGTTGCGGTGCTCGCCTCTGACCCAGCGGACCGTGCCGGTCGACGCCCGCATCACCACGCTCTCGGTGGTGATGCAGCTCTTGCGCCGCTTGACCCCTTCGAGCAGCGAGCCGTCGGTCACCCCGGTGGCGGCGAAGATGACGTCGCCCTTGGCGAGGTCGTGGAGGTCGTAGATCCGGTTGAGGTCCTCGACCCCCCATCTCGCCGCGCGGGCGCGCTCGGCATCGTTGCGGAACAGCAGCCGTCCCTTGAACTGGCCGCCGACGCAGCGCAGGGCCGCCGCCGCCAGCACCCCCTCGGGCGCGCCGCCCGAGCCCATATAGACATCGATCGAGGTGTCGGGGTCGGTGACCGCGATCACTCCGGCGACGTCGCCGTCGGGGATCAGCATGATGCCGCATCCCAGGCCGCGCAGCTCGGCGATCAAGGCGGCGTGGCGGGGCCGGTCGAGCACGCAGGCGATGATCTCGGCCGGCGCCACCCCCTTGGCGGCGGCGATCGCTTTTATATTGTCCGAAGGCGAGCGGCTGAGATCGATCACGCCGTCGGGATAGTTCGGGCCGACGGCGAGCTTGTCCATATAGACGTCGGGCGCATTCAGCAGGCAGCCCTGCTCGGCGATGGCGAGGACGGCGAGCGCGTTGGGGCCGGCCTTGGCGGTGATGGTGGTGCCTTCCAATGGATCGAGGGCGATGTCGATCTTCGGTCCGGTCCCCTGCGCCGCGCCGACCTTCTCGCCGATGAACAGCATCGGCGCCTCGTCGCGCTCGCCCTCGCCGATGACGACGGTGCCGTCGAACTCGAGCTGATTGAGCGCCTCGCGCATCGCCTCGACCGCGGCATGATCGGCCGCCTTCTCGTCGCCGCGGCCGACCAGCTTGGAAGCGGCCACTGCCGCGGCTTCCGTCACCCGCACCATTTCGAGGACGAGCAGGCGGTCGAGCGCGTGGCTGGCGGTCATCTTGTCTTCCCGTGTCGGATCTGTACCCGGCCGCCGGATAGGCGAGCCCCGGCGCAAAGTCGAGAATGGGGGCGGAAAGTCGGGGAGATGCGGACGCGCGCGAATCCTGTATAGCTTTCGGGGCCTGGCCACAGGGATGGCCGCCGGGGGAGGCGCAGATGCAATTGTCCGACCGCAGCATGAACCTGCTCCGCGCATCGATGCGCGTCGTCCTCGCCGCTCTCGTCGCTTATTTCTTCATCGTCGTGCTGCTGGTCGCGACCGCCCAGCAGAAGGTGGTGGACGCGCTTGCCGCCGACAATGTCGGCTACAATTACAGCGTCGCCGTCCGCTATTATTTCGGCAAGGAAAGCCTGCAGGCGCTGCGCGGCGGCAATAGCCGGGCGATCAAGGAGGCGACGGCGCGGCTGAGAAAGGCCAATGACGGCCTGCGCAACGCCGACCAGACGATCCTCGGCCAGGCCGCCGACCTGCGCCAGGATTTGGAACGGCTGGCGGCGGCCGGCTGCCCGAGCCAGCAATTCGCCGGCGCCGCCGCCCCGGACCCGTCCGCGATCCTGTCGGCGGCCACCTCCACCCATCATTGCATCGCCGAGCTCGGCAAGACCAATCCGGCGCTGCGGGAGAGCGCCGGCGACATGAACGAGGACGCCGATGCGATCCGCGCCGGCCTCGACGGCATATCCGGCTTCAACCGCGACATCGAGGACGAGAAGGACCAGATCAAGCTGCTCGAGGAGGAGCGCAGGACGATCGCCGACCAGTCCGCCGCCGCCGGCAAGGCGTCCGGCATCATCGTCATATTGCGGGTCTTCGAGGACAGCCCGTGGCCGCTGGCGCGCCAGCTCGTCTATGTGCCGCCGGCCCTGATGGCGATCGTCCTCGCCTTCGCCTCGGGCCTGTTCGGGGCGCTGCTGATCACTTTGGTGATCTTCGTCTACCCGGACAGCCGGTTCAAGTTCACCCGCTCCGCTTCCTATGGCGGGCGGATCCTGCTCGGCGGGCTGATCGCATTGGGCGTGTTCGTCCTGCTGTTCAGCGGCGTCGCCGTATTGGGCGGCAGCGGCACCTCCGGCAATTCGCAGAATCTGATGGCCTATGCGGCGATCGGCATATTGTCCGGCATGTTCTCCGACCAGGCGGCGGGCTGGCTTTCGCAGCGCTCGACTCTCGCCATGCCCACCGCCGAGGCCGGGGACAGTTAGGGGACAGTTACGTAACTGTCCCCATTCCCCCGGCCTCGCAAGCGAGGATCGCGCCGATGGCGAAGATGGCCGTGCCGCTGCCGATCGCCCTCGCCGCTCCGGCGTCGGCGGCCGAGCCGCTGACCGCCGAGGCGGCGCTCGGCTATTATCGCGAGACCCTGCTTTCGTCGGCGGGGCTGGATTGCTCGAGGGTGCGCGATTCCGACGAAGTCGTCGTCTGCGGCCGTTCCCGCAGGCCGGACCCCAACCGCCCGCCGCTCCCGGTCGAGCCGCCGCCCGGCGAGACGATTCGGGGCGAGCCGATCTCCGCCGTGGCGGCGGCGGGGACGCGCGAGACCTGCTCGACCGTCGGCCCCAACCAGAATTGCGGCGGCGGGCTGCCGATCATGGCGATGGTCGCGATGGCGGCGAAGGTGCTGGTCAAGGCGGTCACGTCCCGATGACCGGCGGCATAGGGGACAGTGACTTTTTGCCCGGAAAGTAACTGTCCCCATTCCTCCGCTGCCCTGAACCAATGCCAAATTCGGACGGGCGGTGTCATTAATCGGTTGAATGGAACATAAGCGGAACTTCGGCGCCGCACGCCCTTCCCGGACGGTCTAGTCTGCCCGGCCGGAAATTTGACGGAGACGGGGGATGGAAGACTTTGACCGGTTCGGGGAAGACGAAAACGATGAGGGCCAAGCGGGCGCCTGGACGGACGATGAGGGCCCCGCGCCGGCGGACGAAGACGGCACGCGGCGCGACGGGTTCGGCGCCCTCGGCAAGCACAAGTTCCTCAAGATATACCAGCAGACCGGCTGCATATCCGACGGCTGCCGCAGGGCCGGCATTTCGCGGCAGACCTTCTACAACCATGTGGAGAAGGATGCGGAGTTCGCGAAGCACGTCCGGCTCGCGCTTCGGATGGCGGGCACGACGTGGAGATCATGGCCTGGGAGCGCGGCGTCGAGGGGATCGAGGAGGACGTCATCCGCGACGGCAAGATCGTCGGCACGCGGATCAAGCGCTCGGACTCCGTCCTCCGCCTGCTCCTCCAGGGCTCCAATCCGGAAAAATACGGGCCCCGCCCCGGCTTCACCCGCGCGCGGCTGCTGACGCACGAGCGCAAGCGGATCGAGCAGGAGGTTCGCGCCCGGATCGCGGCCGAGCGGCCCAGCTTCGACGAGTCGCTAGCCATGCTGGCGCGCAAGCTGCGAACCTTTGGGGACCACCGGGACGCCGGGCGCATCGCCGAGGGATGGACGAAGACCGAAGACGGCCACATGATCCCGCCGGGCTGGGTGAGAGCCAGTGACGTTGGCGTCGCGGCTGATCGTCCCGTGGGCACGGGCGAAGTGCGAGAGGAAATGGGAACGGTCCCCAGGGACTCTCCCCCCACGTCGGACGGCCTCGGCCCGATCGAGACCAAGTCGATGCCGGCCGGATGGACGCCGCCGAAAAAACGCGTTTCCGTGTCAAACTTGTCAAAGTCGTCCGGAACCGGACAGTGGCGCGGGGCTTTCCCCCGGCAGCGGCCCTCCCTAGATAGGCGGCTGAAGGAGCCGGGACATGGCCGATCAGGACAGCGCGACCAAGGACGAGGCCTCCGCCGCCCCTCCGATCCCAACGCTGGAGGAGATGCAGCACTGGACCTGGGTGATGGGCCGCGCCCAGCAGATGATGATGGAGCATGTCGCCAAGGCGATGGGCGAGGCGCCGGCGATGGATCCGGCGGCGCTCGCCGGGCAATGGCCGGTGATGAACCTGTTCGCCGATCCCGCCAAGCTCGCCCGCCAGCAGATGGAGATGTGGAGCGAGGGCCTGTCGATCTGGCAGCGGGCGCTGTCCGGCCATAGCGGCCGGCCCGAGCTCGAGACCAGGGCCGACGGCGACAGGCGCTTCAACGCCCCGCAATGGCGCGACAATCCCTTGTTCGACATGATCCGGCAGTCCTATTTGCTCATCTCCGACCGGCTGCTCGGCGGAGTCGACGCGATCGAGGGCGTCGACGAGCGGCAGCGCGAGAAATTGCGCTTCATCACCCGCTCGTTCGTCGATGCGATGAGCCCGTCCAACTTCGCTCTGACCAATCCCTTGGTGCTGGAGAAGACGCTCGAAACCAAGGGCGAGAGCCTCTTGAAGGGCCTGGAGAACATGCTTCGGGACATCTCCAGGGGGCAGCTCACCCATACCGACCCGGACGCGTTCGCGGTCGGCCGCAACCTTGCAATGACTCCGGGCAAGGTGGTCCGGCGCACGCCCCTCTACGAGCTGATCCAGTACAGCCCGGCCACCGATCAGGTGTACGAGACGCCGCTGATCATCTTCCCGCCCTGGATCAACCGCTTCTATATCCTCGACCTCAATCCGAAGAAGAGCTTCATCCGCTGGGCGGTCGCGCAGGGCCTGACCGTGTTCATGGTCTCTTGGAAGTCGGCCGACGAGAGCATGGCCGGAACCACGCTCGACGATTATGTGCTGGGCGGCCAGGTCGACGCGATCGACGCGGTCCGCGGCCTGCTCGGCGTCGAGGAGGTCCACGCCATCGGCTATTGCGTCGCCGGCACCACCCTGGCCTCGACCCTCGCCTTGCTCGAGACGCGGGGGCAGTCGGACAAGGTCGCTAGCGCGACCTTCCTTACCGCCCAGGTCGACTTCTCCGAAGCCGGCGACCTCAACCTGTTCGTCGCCGACGAAACGCTGCAGCTGATCGACCAGATGGCGGCCGAGAAGGGCTATCTGGACGGGCGCTACATGGCCGCGACCTTCAACATGCTGCGCGGCCGCGACCTCATCTGGAACTACGTCGCGAGCAATTACCTGCTCGGCGAGGATTATCCGCCGTTCGACTTGCTCCACTGGAACGGCGACACCACCAACCTGCCGGCCAAGTGGCACCACGCTTACCTTCGCGACTTCTACCGCGACAACAAATTGGTGAAGCCCGGCGGCATCGTCATCGACGGCACGCCGATCGACTTGTCGAAGGTCAAGACCCCGACCTACGTCCAGGCCGGCCGCGAGGACCATATCGCTCCCGCCCACAGCGTCTGGAAGATCACCGACCACTTCAAGGGGCCGCTGCGCTTCGTCCTCGCCGGCTCCGGCCACATCGCCGGCGTGGTCAACCCGCCCGAGGCGGGCAAATACCAATATTGGACCAACGAGACCAAGGCCGCGTCCCTCGACGCGTTCATCGCCGGCGCGACCGAGACCAAGGGCAGCTGGTGGCCCGACTGGATCGGCTGGATCGAGGGGCAGTCAGCACAGAAGGTCCCGGCAAAAGGCGCGCGGGTGCCGGGCAAGGGCAGTTTGAAAGCGCTCGAGGACGCCCCCGGCAGCTACGTCAGGGCGCGGTGACTCCGTCACCCTGAACTTGTTTCAGGGTCCAGCTGACCGCCCGCCTGGGAAGCGACGGACTGGATGCTGAAACAAGTTCAGCATGACGATAGAAGAAAAATGCTGCACCGCACAAAAATGTCTTGAAATCGCCTCCCGGACCATCTATGTTGCACTGCAGCAAGATAGGAACAGGACCGCAATGACCGACCAGAAGACCGAGACCGTTACGCCCAAAGCCGAGGCCCCCAAGCCCGCCGCCGCTCCGGCTGCCGCCGTCAAGGCTGAAGCCGCCGCTCCCGTTGCCGCCCCCAAGGCGGCTCCGGCTCCGGCCAAGCCGGTCAGGGCCGCCGCGATCAAGGCGAAGGCCCGCAAGCGGCGCACCGTCAAGGCGAAGGCCGTTCCGGCCCGCAAGGCCCCGGCCCGCGCCGCCCGCAAGACCGTCAAGACCGCAATCAGGACCATCAGCAAAGGAACCAGAACCATGAAGACCGAAGCCACCAATGTCGCCGACCGCATCCAGGCCGTGTTCGGCGACGTCAACGCCCGCGCCAAGACCACGATCGAGCGCAATACCCGCATCGCCGAAGAGATGACCGAGCTCACCAAGGGCAATGTCGAGGCGATCGTCGCCTCCACCAAGGTCGCCGCCAAGGGCGTCGAGACGATCGGCCACGAAGTCGCCGAGTATAGCCGCAAGAGCTTCGAGGAAGCCTCGGCCGCGCTCAAGGGCTTCGCCGAGGTCAAGTCGCCGACCGACCTGTTCCGCCTGCAGGGCGAGTTCGCCCGCACGCAGTTCGACGGCCTGGTCGCCGAGAGCTCGAAGATGAGCGAAGCGATGATCAAGCTGGCCGGCGACGTGTTCGCGCCGATCACCAACCGCTACTCGGTCGCCGCCGAGCGCGTGAAGAACGCCGTCGCCCTCTAAGGGGACCCGTTCCACCAGTAGAGAAGGGCGGCTGCTCCCCGGAGCGGCCGCCCTTTTTCTATGGGAGGATTAGGCGACTCTTGCCGAGAAATGGGCGATTGCCATATTCATGGCGCTTATGGACGCGAGTGATTCATCCATCCGGGCTTCGGACGTGCGCAAAGGGGACGAGGACGGCACCGGCCTCGGCGTCGCCACCCGCACCCGCACCCGCACCAAGACGCCCTCGCCCTACAAGGTGCTGATGCTCAACGACGATTACACGCCGATGGAGTTCGTCGTGCTGTGCCTGCAGCGCTTCTTCAAGATGAACATCGAGGATGCGACGCGGGTCATGCTCCACGTCCACCAGCGCGGCGTCGGCGTGTGCGGCATCTTCAGCTACGAGGTCGCCGAGACCAAGGTGTCGCAAGTCATCGACTATGCGCGGCAGAACCAGCACCCCCTCCAGTGCACGCTGGAGAAGGCTTAATTAGGGACAGTATATAGTTTCGAGCGCAGCCTCGCGCTCGGCGGCGTTCGACCGGAAACTATATACTGTCCCTAATTACGCCCACCTTGCACCCACCCGCCAAGCCATTAGAAGCCAGTCATGGACCGGATCATCATCCGCGGCGGCAACCGCCTCGAGGGCAGGATCCCGATCTCCGGCGCCAAGAATGCGGCTTTGACCCTGCTGCCCTGCGCCTTGCTCACCGACGAGCCGCTGATGCTCAGGAACCTGCCGCGCCTCGCCGACGTCGACAGCTTCGGCCACCTGCTCAACCAGCTCGGCGTCTCGACCACGATCGAAGGCGCCAAGCCGTCCGATATCGGCCGAGTGATGACCATGCGCGCCTCGAACATCGCCTCGACCGTCGCGCCCTACGACATCGTCCGCAAGATGCGCGCCTCGATCCTGGTGCTGGGCCCTCTGCTCGCCCGCGCCGGCGAGGCGACGGTGTCGCTGCCGGGCGGCTGCGCGATCGGCAACCGGCCGATCGACCTTCACCTCAAGGCGCTGGAGGCGCTCGGCGCGGAGATCGAGCTCACCGCCGGCTATGTGAAGGCGACCGCGCCCAAAGGCGGCCTCACCGGGGGCACGATCAACTTCCCCGTGGTCTCGGTCGGCGCGACCGAGAATGCGCTGATGGCCGCCGTGCTGGCCAAAGGCACGACGGTGATCGAGAATGCCGCCCGCGAGCCGGAGATCACCGACCTCGCCTCGTGCCTGATCGCGATGGGCGCGAAGATCGAGGGCCTTCGCTCGGACACGCTGACCGTCGAGGGCCAGGCCAGCCTCCACGGCGCGACCTATAAGGTGATGCCGGACCGGATCGAGGCGGGCAGCTACGCCTGCGCCGCGGCGATCACCGGCGGCACGCTCGAGCTCGGCGGGGCGCGGGAGGACACGATGCACGCGATCCTCTCCGGCCTCACCGACGCCGGCCTCGCGGTCGAGACGGTGGCGGACGGCATCAGGGTCAGCGCCGACGGCGCGATCCGGCCGCTCTCCCTCTCCACCGCCCCCTTCCCCGCCTTCCCCACCGACATGCAGGCGCAGTTCATGGCGATGCTGGCGCTGGCCGAGGGCACCAGCCTGCTGACCGAGACGATCTTCGAGAATCGCTACATGCACGTCCCCGAGCTCGCCCGGATGGGCGCCGACATCGAGGTGCGCGGCCGTTCGGCGGTGGTGCGCGGGGTGAAGGGGCTGATCGGCGCGCCGGTGATGGCGACCGACTTGCGCGCGTCGATGAGCCTGATCCTCGCCGGGCTCGCCGCGAAGGGCGAGACCCAGGTCCACCGCGTCTACCACCTCGACCGCGGCTACGAGCGGCTGGAGGAGAAGCTCCAGGCCGTCGGCGCGGATATCGAGCGGGTGAGCGAGGGGTAGGGAGCCTGCCGGCTCATGCTGGAAGCTGTACCATAGCTGCGTTCGATACTGTATCGAAGAGAGGATTGAACGCGAGGTGCGCCGATGGAGCTCGTCCGGGACGCGTTTGAGCTGGCGGCCGGTGCCGGCGGCGGCGTGATCGCCTGGATCGGCCGAAGCGACGGTGCCAAGACCGCGCTCCTCGTCCTGCTGCTGACGCCCCTTCTTCGATTCCTCTGGCTCGGGGCGTCCACCGCTTACCAGCATTTTCTCGAATGGTGGGACACGCGCATCGAGAAATGCACCATCCGCCTTGGCCCCGTCACGGTTTCCCAAGCCTGCCCGCTGCCCGGAAAAGTGCCGATCCACTGCCTGATCATACGCTATGGATCCGACGCGTATCTCGAGACACATGCATCGGACCAGGAGCGATTTGAGGGCCGGATTCGGTACAAGATCCTGAAATCGAAGCTCAAGCGCGGCCCGGAAGACTTTTATTCCGGCGCCGTGAAGCTGCCGGTGCATCGCCGCCTCGGCACCCAGTTCAAGCTGTTCTTCGAGGTCGACAGCGAGGAGAAGGCGAATCGGTATTTCGATCTGCTCGCCGAGCTGCCGGAGCTGGTGGAGGAGGTTTCGATCACCCGCTACGGCGCGAAGCCCAAGGTCTGGTTCCTGCTTCGAAGCCCCCAGTTCACCAGCGTCGGCGAGCCCGGGCTGCGCAACAACTTCTTTTTCCCGGTCTGAGGTCGGCCGCCGCGAAAGCAACCCTAGGTCCACACCTCCACCGTGTGGATGACCAGCCCAACCAGCCCGCCGACGAGGGTGCCGTTGATGCGGATATATTGGAGGTCGCGGCCGACCGCATTCTCCAGGCGGTCGGTGACGGTGCGGGCGTCCCAGCCGCGCACCGTTTCCGAGACCAGCTTGACGATGCCGCTGCCGTAGCTCGCCACTGCGCCGACGACGGCGCGGCGGGCGAACTGGTTGATCGCCTTGTTGAGGCGCGCATCCTGCTGGAGCGTTTCGCCCAATTGCTTGAGCGCCTCGCCGAACTTGCCGGCCATCGTCGCGTCGGGATCGCGGGCCGCCTTGAGCAGCCCGGCGCGGCTATTCTCCCACAGGCCGCCGACCCAGTCGGTCACCGCCTTGTTGGCGATGATCTCGTTCTTCCACGCCTCGACCCGGCCGCGCATCTCCGGGTCGTGCTGCATGTCGGCGGCGAGGGCGGCGAGGCCCTCCTCCGCCTTCGCGCGGAGCGGATGGTCGGGATCGACCGCCATGTCGATGGTGAGGCGCCTCAGGCCGTCGATGATCGCTTCCGACAGCCGCTCGTCGAGGCCGGCGAGACGCATGATCCAGCCGGCGCGCTTGTGGACCATGTCGCGGATGATGTCCTCGTTGGCGTCGAGCGTGCGCCCGACCCAGGTGACGATGCCGTCGAGGATCGGGATGTGGCGCTCGTCTGTGATCGCCGTCTGGAGCGACTGGCCGAGCAATGGCGAGACTTCGAGCGACTTGAGGCGCGAGCCGACCGCGCTCTTCACCATGCCGCCAAGCCGCTCCTGGTCGAGCGATTCGAGCAGGTCCGCGATCAGCCGCGAGGCGCCTTCGCGCAGCCGTCCCTCGCCCGGAGGCTTGCTGAGGAAACGGCCGATCGCGCCGGCGACGTCGACGCTGCGCATCCGGCGGGCGACCACCGAGGGGGTCAGGAAATTGTCGCGCAGGAACGAGGCGAGCGCCTCGCCGATCCGGTCCTTGTTCCTTGGGACGATCGCGGTGTGCGGGATCGGCAGGCCGAGCGGATGGCGGAACAAGGCGGTGACCGCGAACCAGTCGGCCAGGCCGCCGACCATCGCCGCCTCGGCGAAGGCCTTGACGAAACCGAGCGCCGGCCAGGCCTCGTCGAAGCTGTCGGCGGCGAGGAAAATGAGGGCCATCGCCACCAGCATGCCGGTGGCGATCACCCGCATGCCGCGGACTCCGCCCTGCGCGGGGCTATAGCGGACGAAGCCGGACCGTTGCGCGAGGCTCATGGAGCCTCAATAGCTGGAAAGCCGCTTCGGTTCACTCCGCCGGCTGCGGCGCCGCCGGCCCATGGTCCTTGTCGCCGCGATAGGTGAGCAGCCGCCCGACCTTCGGCCCGAGCCAGCGCTCGAAGCTGTCGGCGAGGCTGAAGCCCGCCGGCACGATCACCAGGGTCAGCACGGTCGAAAGGATCAGGCCGCCGATGACGACGATGCCCATCGGCGCGCGCCAGCTGCCGTCGCCCGAGAGGCTGACCGCGATCGGCATCATGCCGGCGACCATCGCCACCGTCGTCATCACGATCGGCTGGGCGCGCTTGTGGCCGGCGTCGGCGATGGCCTCGTCCTTGTCGACGCCCTTGCCCATCTCCTCGATGGCGAAGTCGATCAGCAGGATCGAGTTCTTCGCGACGATGCCGAGCAGCATCAGGATGCCGATCATCACCGGCAGCGACATGGCATTGCCGGTGAGGTGGAGCGCGATCGCCCCGCCCAGCGGCGCGAGCAGCAGCGAGCCCATGTTCACGAACGGCGGCATCACCCTCTTGTAGAGCAGCACCAGCACCGCGAAGACCAGGAACACGCCGGCGATCACCGCCATGGTGAAGTTGATCAGCAGCTCGCTCTGCATCTTGTCCTGCCCCTGGCGGGCGCGCTTGACGCCCTGCGGCAGGTTCTGAAGGGCGGGCAGCGCATTGATCTTGGTCATCGCCTCGACCACGCCTGGGGCGAGATCGGCGCCGACGACGATGCGCCGCTCCTGGTTGAAGCGCTGGACCTGGGTCGGCCCGGCGCCGAAGCCGATCTCGGCGACCACCTTGAGCGGCACCGAGCCGCCATTGGTCGTCGGCACCGGCAGGTTCTCGATGGTCGACAAATTCTGCCGCGATTCCTCGTTCAGCGAGACGCGGATCGGGATCTGCCGGTCGGACAGCGAGAATTTGGCGCTGGCCTGGTCGATCTCGCCCTGGGTGGCGATGCGGATCGTCTGGCTGAGCGCGGCGGTGGTTACGCCCATGTCGGTGGCGAGGTCGAAGCGCGGCTTGATCGTGATCTCCGGACGCCGCAGATCGCCCTCGATGCGCGGCGCCTTGACCTCGGGCAGCTTCTTCATCTGCTCGACCACCTTCAGCGCCGCCTGCTGCAGCTTGTCGGGATCGTCGCCGGCCAGCATGATCGAAATGTCGCGGTTGCCGAAGCCCTGCTGCGAGCGGAAATAGACGCGGGCGTCGGCGATCTGCCGCAGCTTGGGCGACACCTGCCGCTCGAACTCGGTGCTGGTCCGCTCCCGCTCCGGGTTGAGCGTGACGTAGATGTTAGCGCCGCCGACCCGCACCGAGGCGAAGGCCGCCTTCACGTCGCTTTCGTGGCGGACGATATTCGCCGCCTGGTTGGCCACCGCCTGGCTCTGCGCCAGCGTCGACCCCGGCGGCATCTCGATGGCGATCGAGCTATAGTCGCTGTTGACGTTCGGCTGGAACACGAAGGGCAGGGTGCCGAACGCGAAGATGGTCGCGATGAAGGCGGCGACGCCGATGAACACCGTCTTCCAGCGGTTGACCAGCGACCAGTGGAGCAGGCCCATATAGCGGTCCATCAGCCACCCCTCGCCGTGCTTGGCGCGGCCCTTGGCCTTGAGGAAATAGGCCGCGACCATCGGCGTGATCAGCCGGGCGACGGCGAGGCTGATCAGCACCGAGACGACGATGGTGAGGCCGAAGCTCTTGAAATACTGGCCGATGATGCCGCTCATCATCGCCACCGGCAGGAACACCGCGACGATCGAGAAGGTCGTCGCGACCACCGCCTGGCCGATCTCGTCGGCGGCGTCGATCGCCGCCTGATAGGCGGATTTGCCCATCCGCATGTGCCTTACGATATTCTCGATCTCGACGATCGCGTCGTCGACCAGCACGCCCGCCACCAGGCTGAGCGCGAGCAGGGTCACGCCGTTCAGGGTGAAGCCGAGCAGGTCCATGAACCAGAAGGCCGGGATGCAGGAGAGCGGAATGGCGAGCGCGGAGATCGCCGTCGCCCGCCAGTCGCGCAGGAAGAGGAAGACGACGATGACGGCGAGGATCGCGCCGATGACCAAGGCTTCCATCGCCGATATGTACTGGCCGCGCGTATAGTCGACGCTGGTGTAGAGCTGGCTGAACTTGACCTTGCCGCCGCTGTCCTTCTCGATCGCGCGCAGCTCCCTCACCGCATCGTCATAGACGCTGACGTCGGACGAGCCCTTCGCCTTTTCGAGCGAGAAGCTCAGCACCTGGCGGCCGTTCATCAGCGCGAGGTTGCGCTGCTCCGCCCACAGGTCGCGCACCGTCGCGATCGACGAAAGCTTGATCGAGCGGCCGGCGCCGACCGTGATCTGCTTTTCGCCGAGATCGTAGGCGCCGGTGGCGTTGCCGAGGACGCGCACCGCCTGCTCCGAGCCGGCGATCTCGGCGCGGCCGCCGGCGGCGTTGATGTTCATCTGGCGCAGCTGGTTGTTGACCTGCGCCGCGGTGATGCCCTGCGCCTGCAGCTTGACCGGGTCGAGGATGACTCGGATCTCGCGGCTGACGCCGCCGCCGCGGCCGACATTGGCCATGCCGTCGATCGCCAGCAGCCGCTTGGCGACATTGTTGTCGACGAACCAGCTCAGCTCCTCGAGGCCCATCGCGGTGGATTCGACCGCGAAATAGGCGATCGGGTCGCCCTCGATGTCGACCCGCTCGACCCTGGGCTCGAGGATGCCGTCGGGAAGGTCGCTGCGGATGTTGGTGATCGCGTCGCGGACGTCGTTGACGGCGCGGTCGACCGGAGTGCCGATGTCGAACTGGATGAAGGTCTGGCTGGTCCCCTCGCGCACCGTCGACTGGATCTCCTCGACGCCGTTGATGCTGCGGACCGCCGCCTCGACGCGCTGGGTGACCTGCGTCTCGAGCTCGGAAGGCGCCGCGCCCGGCTGGTTGACGAACACCAGAGCCGCCGGGAAGCTGATGTCGGGATTGTTGTTCACGTCCATGCGCATGAAGCTGACGATGCCGAGCAGCGACAGCGCCACGAACAGCACGAGCGGCGGCACCGGGTTCCGGATCGCCCAGCTGGAAATGTAACGCATGGCCAGGAACTCCCGTGAGGCCGGTTAGCGGGCGGCGACGGCGCGCCGCGGCCGGACCTTTTCGCCGTCGTTGAGGAAGGCGCCGGCCGACTGCACGACCCGTTCGTTGCCCGACAGGCCTTCCGCGATCACGACGCCCGCGTCGGTGACCGAACCCACCTTGACGATGCGGCGGTGAACGACGTTCTTATCGTCGACGACATAGACGTAGCTGCCGGCGGCATCGGTCAGGACCGCCGATTCGGGCAGCATCGGCGCGTCGACCGCGCCGGCGCGGATTTCCGCGGTGGCGAAGCCGCCGGGGCGAAGCTCGCGGTCGTAAGGCACCGATACTCGCGCCACGCCCTGGCGCGATTGCGGATCGATGATCGGCGAGACCTGCCACACCGAGCCGAGGAAGCTGCGCACCGAACCCACCGGCGTGACCGTCGCCGGAATGCCCGCCCTGAGCAGGGCGAGATCGGTCTCGGGGAGGCGGGCGAGCATTTCCATCTCGCCGCCGCGGGCGATGCGGAACAGAGCTCCGGAGCCGGCGCCGACGATCTGGCCGGCTTCGATCTTGCGGTCGAGGACCAGGCCGGCCGCCGGGGCGCGTATGTCCAGCCGGCCGATGCGGGCGCGGCTCTGGCCGAGTTGCGCCTGGGCGACGCGGACGCGGGCATTGGCTGAGTCGCGCGTCGCCATGCGCCGTTCGACGTCGGCCTTGGAGACGAAGCCGCGGCTGACCAGCGCCTGGGCGCGCTCCAGCTCCTGCTGGGCGAGCCGCGCATCGGCCCGCGCCACTTCGATCTGGGCGGCGAGCTGCGCCGCTTCCTGCGCCTGGACGGAACGGTCGATGACGGCGAGCGTCTGGCCAGCGCCGACCCACTGGCCGGGCTCGACGAGGACGTTCACCACCCTGCCTCCCTCGCCGGCGATACCGACCGGCATGTCGCGGCGGGCGGCGAGCTGGCCGGTCGCCGAGATGATCCGGGCGATACGCTGGCGGCCGGGGACGATGACGCTCACCGCCGCGGCCGCTTCCCCGCCACCGCCGGCCTTTGCGTTCACCGCGACGGTGGTCTTCTGTCCGGACCTGCCGGCGAAGAAGAAGGCGACGGCGAGGAGCACCACCACCGCGGCAATCGCGGCGATGATCCAGTTGCGCCGGCGGCGGCGGGCCAGCGTCTCTTCGTCCAAGGCTCCCGTCTCAAGAGCGCTGCGGCGCCATTTGGCCGATTCGAAATTCATCGCTTTCATCTTCCCCACACCGGCAAAGCGGCCAGAGCCGCGTCCGCGACTGTGTTAGCCGAATAAGTCACCTGGCTCAAGCCAAATGTTCCCGAGACCCGCCCCCGGGCCGCGGAACCGCGCCTGTACCTATTTTGTTGCGCTATTTCCACCTTTGATATGGTAGCGTGGCGGATCGCAGCAAGGGACGACAAGGAGGGATCATGAACCTGCTCGCAGACCATGGCTGGCTGGCCTGGATCGTCATCGGCGCGCTCGCCGGCGGCATCGCGAAGCTGATCATGCCGGGCCGCGATCCGGGCGGCTGCATCGTCACCATCGTCCTCGGCATCGCCGGCGCGGCGCTCGCCGGCTGGCTCGGCAACATGCTTGGCTGGTATCGCCAGGGCGAAGGGGCCGGCTTTCTCGCCGCGATCGTCGGCGCGATCATCATCCTGTTCGTCTACCGGATGATCGCCGGCCGGCGCTGAGCCAGCCCCCCGCCGTCCTCTCCGCCGCCAAGCTCCGGGCCGCGCGGAGCGCCGCCGCTGCGATATCGTTCAGCAAGGATGCAGGGGTTGCGGTGTTTGATTGGGACCGGGCCGCACCCCGGCTCGTCCAGATATTCGGGAGTGATTTCATGATGCGTAGCTTCAAGCTCGCCGCGCTGCTGGCATTGACGGCGCTGCCGTTCGCCGCCGCCGCCCAAAGCCCGCCGGTCCAGGCGATCGCCGGCACCCGCCTCGACGTCGTGGCGACGGGCGAGGTCAACCGCGTGCCCGACATCGCCCGCATCGGCGCCGGCGTCGTCACCTCGGCTCCCACCGCCACCGCCGCGCTCGAGCAGAATGCCCGGCAGATGGCGTCGGTGCGCCAGGCGCTGCGCCAGGCCGGCATCGCCGACCGCGACATCCAGACCAGCGCGATCAACCTCTATCCCGAATACCGCCAGGACGAGCGGGGCAACAATCCGCAGATCACTGGCTACCGCGCCAGCAACGAGGTGAGCGTCAGGTTCCGCGACATCGCCGCGACCGGCAAGATCCTCGACGCGCTCGTCGCCCAGGGCGCCAACCAGATCAACGGCCCGATGCTCGGCATCGACAAGCCCGAGCAGGCGCTCGACGAGGCGCGCGTCGCCGCGCTCGCCGCCGCACGTGCGCGCGCCGAGCTCTACGCCCGCGCGGCGGGCAAAAGGGTCGGGCGGATCCTGTCGATCAGCGAAAGCGGCGGCGGCGGCCCAGTGCCGATGTACCGGATGGCGGCGCAATCGGCCTCGGCGCGAGATTCCACGGCGATCGACCCCGGCGAGCAGACCGTCTCGGTCACCCTCTCCGTCAGCTTCGAGCTCGAATAGAAAAGGCGGCGGCGCCCATAAAAAGGCCGCCCGGAACGACGCCCGGGCGGCCCGTCAGTTTTCGCCTGGGCCGGCTAGCGCATGCGGCCGCGGCGGAACATGTTGACGATCGCGAGGAGAATGACCGCGCCGAGGAAGGAGACCAGGAGCGACCTCATGTCATAGGCGCCGCTGGTGATGGGAGCGCCGCCGATCAGTCCGCTGAGCAGCCAGCCGCCGAGGATCGCGCCGACGATGCCGACGACGATGTTCATGATGATGCCCTGCTGAGCGTCCGTGCGCATCACGATGCTGGCCAGCCAGCCGAGGATGCCGCCTACGATGATAATCAGAATCCAACCCATTTTCTTCCCTCCTGTACTCGACGCCGACGAACCGGGCGGTTCGAGCGGCGATCCGCATCTAAGACGCGCGATGGACGTGCTTGTTCCTGGCCGCGCGCCGCCCTTCTGGCGTGACGGTGTCCCGCGAGGCCCGGCCGCGTCCTTACATCGTTCCGGCCCAGTATCGAAATGAAATCGCCCTCTTCCGGCGAGGGCGGCGCCCGGGAGCCGGGATCGGCGCATTCCACCTATACTTCCGCCGCGCAGCCCTTAAGTTGCGTCTCTCGGGAAACGGAGTCTCCATGCGTAAATTATCCTTCGCTTTCATCATCTTGTCCGCCAGCTTGGGGTCGGCTGCGGCGGCCGGCGGCAAGGTCGGCGCGCGCACCGTCCCGCCCGAGGAGATATTGGCGCAAATGGGCCTTGGCGTTTCCGACGCCGAGCTGGAGCGGGCGGTGGCCGCCGCGGCCGCCTTCCCGCTCGGCAGCGTCGAGAATCCCGTCCGCGTCGGCGGTCCTGAGGGGGAACGCGCCTATATCGCCCGTCTGCGCTGCGGCAATGGCGCGCGGCCGCAGGTGGGACCGCGGCGCGACGGCGGCGTCGGCGCCTTCGGAACGGTCGTCGACCTCTACCCGCTTGATTGCGGCGCGGCGGCGCCGGGCCGGTTCGGCCTGGTCATGGACATGTACCACGAGGAGCATCGCGAGGAGCGGGCTCCCGCCGGCTTCCAGATCGATCCGCGCTGACCCGACCGGGCGTTTGCGCCGGCCCCCGGCCCCGCTATGAGACGCGGCCATGCGATTCCTGTTGCGGCGGATCGGCGCCGTGCTCCTGTTCCTCGTCATCGCGCTCTGCTTCGCGCCGACGATCGTGCCGATCTTCCTCGACCGGATCTATTATCGCGGCCCGCCGAGCGGCCATTTCGACGGCGGCCATTTCTTCAATCCCGGCGACGGCGCCGCCGGCCGCAAGCGCGGCGCGCCGCTGACCTACGTCAATCGCTGGGTTGCGGGCGACGGCCGGGCGGCCTGGCCGGAACAGGTCGCGGTCAGCCAGAGCATCCCGCCCCGCCGGGTGCCCGGCGAGGCGATGCTGGTCACCTGGATCGGCCATTCGACCGTCCTCATCCAGACCCAGGGCCTCAACATCCTCACCGATCCGATCTGGTCGGAGCGCGCCTCGCCCTTCTCCTTCATCGGGCCGAAGCGGGTGCGGGCGCCGGGGGTGCGCTTCGAGGACCTGCCGAAGATCGACCTCGTCCTCGTCAGCCACAACCATTACGACCATATGGACCTGCCGACGCTGAAGCGGCTCCGCCAGCGCGACCGGCCCCTGATCGTCACCACCCTCGGCAACGACAGCATCATCGGGGCGGTGGGCGTTGAGGCGTTGGCGCTCGACTGGGGCAGGGAGATTCGCCTCGAATGCGACGGCCTCCCCGACCGGGGCACCCGATACCGGATGCATCATCCGCCCTGCGCGGTCCGCGCCGAGCGCAGCCGTCACTGGTCGTCGCGCTGGGGCAGCGACAGGAACCGCGCCTTGTGGTCCGCCTTCACCGTTGAAACGCCGGCCGGCAACATCTTCTTCGCCGGCGACACGGGCTGGGGCGGCGGCGGCTGGGCCGACGAGGCCGCGAAGCACGGCCCCTTCCGCCTCGCCATCCTCCCGATCGGCGCCTACGAGCCGCGCGACGTGATGCAGCCGAACCATATGAACCCCGAGGAAGCGGTCGCCGCGTTCGAGCGGCTGCGGCCGGTACGGGCTCTCGGCGTCCATTGGGGCACCTTCCAGCTCACCTTCGAGCCGATCGGCGATCCGCCGCGCCGGCTCGCCGCCGCGCTGCGCTCGCGCGGCATCGCAGCCGGCCGCTTCGTCGCGACCGAGCCGGGACGCAGCTTCAGAATTCCTCCGATCTAATTTCGCAACCGCCGCGCACGGACCTCAGCCTCGAACCGGCCGGCCAAATCATGTCCATCGTCCCATCCGCCGAGCGACGGCGCGCAGGCGGTATCGACATCCACCAGAAAGCCCTGCCGGGTAAAAACCAACGCGCGGTCGCCCCACAAGAGGGAGGCGAAGACGGTCCAGCCGTCGGGGCCGAGCGGATCATATATGTCGATCTGTCCGCAAAGATAGACTTGGGGCGCACCCTCCCTGCTCGTCAGGCGGCGCAGGTAGACGCGTCGGAAGCGGGCGTTCGCCCATATCGCAACGACGGCGGGAAGCTCGGCGATCGTCGCGGCGATCAGCCTTTCCTCCTTCGGATTCTCCGGGAGCGCCGGGGCCGCGCCGGCGAGAAGCCATGCGCCGAGGAAGGTGAACATTCCGGTTCCTCCCAGGATGCGGGTGAACCTACCGGAAATCCCGAGTCCGCGCGAATCTCCCCGATCTTAGGGAGGAGTGAGCAGCTTCAGCGCGCCGGGACGGATTCGGTAGCGCAGCGGCGTCTCCATCATCTGCGCCTCGCCGTCCGTCGCCACCATCAGCGAGGGCCGGCTCGAGTCGATCTCCGCCTCCTTTATACCTTCGAGATGGACGAAGTCTCGCTGCCGGTCGGCGCGGCCGAAGACGGCCCTGAGGGCGATGCCGAGGAAGTGAAGCGGCGTTCGCGCGAGCGGGGCGTAAAGGCTGAGCTCGCCGCGGTCGATCGCGTCGCGGCGGCCGAGCGTCAGCAGGGTAATCCGGTAGCGGTTGTTGCCGACGAAGATCAAAGGCGTTTCGATCGGCGCTTCGCGTCCGGCGACGCGGACCGTCATCCGCCGCCGCGAAAAGCGGTAGAAGGCGCGAAACCCGGCGACCAGCATCGCCATCCGCTTGCTGCGCCCGAGGCGGCGCTGCTGCACCTCCCGCTCGCGGACGATCTTGGGGTAGAGACCGACCGCGCTGTTGTTGACGAACACATGGCCGTTCACCTCCGCGAGGTCGACCTGGCGGCTCTGGCCCGCGGCGATCACCGCCACCGCCTGTTCCAGGTCGAACGGGATGCCGGCGTCGCGCGCGAAATGGTTGAGGGTGCCGAGCGGCAGTATGCCGAGCGCCCGTCCGCTCTCGGCAAGCGCCGCGGCCGCGGTGCCGATCGTGCCGTCGCCGCCGCCGGCGACCACCGCGTCGCATCCCTGCGCGCCGGCGGCCTCGGCGCAGACTTTCTTCAGGTCGTCGGGCGCGACCAGCCGGATATCCGCATCGACCTGCCGCGCCGCGAACATCGCCCGCAGCCGCTCCGCGACTCCCTCCTCGCTGGAGCCGCCGCCGCGATTGATGATCACCCTTACCTTCAATCGCGGCGTTTCACGCTCAGGCCGGACCGACGCAGAAGGTGCACAATTTGTTGCCGTCGAGATCGCGGAAGTAAGCGCCGTAGAAGGCGCGCTCCCCTTCCTCGCCGCGCACCCCGGGGGGGCCTTCGTCGCTGCCGCCCAGTTCGAGCGCCTTGGCGTGGAGCCGGTCGACCTTTTCGCGCGCGTCCATCACCAGCGCCACCATCGCCCCGTTGCCCGGCCGGGCCTCGTTGCCGTCATAGGGCCTGGTCACCGCCAGACCGGGGCTGCGGCCGCCGGTGCCGTACATGGTGAAGCCGTTCTGCGGGAACTCCATCACCCGCCGCGCGCCGATTTCGCCGAGCAAAGCGTCATAAAAGGCGCGCGCCTTGTCGATGTCGTTGGTCCCGACCGTCGCATAGCCGATCATGCGTTCAGCTTCCCTTGCCGGCCGGGCAATCGCCGATGCGGCGGCCGGTCATGCGCGATTCCACCTTGAGCTGCCTGCCGCCCATATCGCTCGTCATGGTCATGGCGATGTTCATGCTCTGCGGCGCATATTGGCCGTCCATCGCCATCGTCGTCTTGCCCGCGCCGCCGGGAGCGGTGCAGGTCGTCGACCCGTGCAGGCGGCCGCCCGCCATGGTGAAGCCCTCATGGGTGCAATTGCCCTGGTCGCCGCCCGACAGGAACTTGCCGTTCGGCCCTTCGGCGTCCTCCGGAGTCATGCAGTTCTGCGTGGTCACCTTCGGGCGTTTCATCGAGGCGAGGATCGCGGGCGGCAGGCCGGGCGCGGTGACGTTCAGCGTCTCCATGGTCATTTCCCATTGCCCGGGCTGGAGCTTGACCGCGCCGGCGGGGGCGCCGCCACCCTTCGCCGCGGCGCTTCCGTTTTCGTCGCTCTTGGTTCCGGAGCTTCCGCAGGCGGCCAGCGCCAACAGCCCGGCGGCGGCGATGCAGGATCGAATGTGCATGATCTGTCTCCTCTTGTCCGGCCCTCCATAACCGGCCCGAGGCGGTTAGGCGAGATGCCGGATCAGCCTCTCCACGTCCGCCTCGTCATTATGGAGGTGGGGCGTGATCCGCATGCGCTCGCCGCGCAGGCTGACATGGACGTGCGCGTCGGCGAGCCGCTCGCTTATGCCCTCCGCGAAACCCTGCTCGCGCCGTACCGAAAGGAAGTGCGGAGCGCGGCCCGGCGAGGCGCTAAGGCCCTTGTCCGCGAGTCGATCGGCGATCGCGGCGGTCAGCGCGCCGAGCGTCTCGGCGATGTCGGCGACGCCCCAGGCGAGCAATTGCCCGATCGCCGCGCCCGCGATCGGCAGCAGGATGAAATTTGACCGCTCGCCCATGTCGAAGCGGCGGGCATTGGGCTCCAGCGCCTCGTCATAATCGGACAATCGCCGGAAATCATGCGCGCCCCGCCGGGTGATCCAGGCCTCCTCGATCGGCCTGCCCTGCTGATGGCGCGGCGCGACGTAGAGGAAGCCGACCGAATAAGGGCCGAGCATCCATTTGTACGACGCGGCGACGAGATAGTCCGGGTCGACCGCGGCGAGATCGAGCGGCAGAGCGCCGGTCGACTGGGTGGTGTCGAGCACCAGCGCCGCGCCGACCGAGCGGCAGCGGCGGCCGACCGCCTCCAGGTCGATCATCGTGCCGCAGGCCCAGTGGACGTGGGGGACGCAGACCAAAGCGGTACCGCCGTCGATCGCCTCCAGTATCGCCGCCGTCCAGTCCCCCTCGTCCGGCCGAGCAACGTTCACCAGCCGCGCCTCCGCCCGCGCGGCGAGGGCGCCGCAGGCGAAAACGGTCGACGGGAAATCCTCGGCGATGGTGACGATCGCCTGGCCGGCGGCGATTGCGACATTGCTCATCGCCGTCGCCATGCCGTAGCTTACGGAAGGGATGATCGCGATATCGTCCGCCGCCGCCCCGATCAGCCGCGCGAACAGAGCCCGCACCCGGTCCGATTCGTCGAAAAAATCGGGTGCCTCTATCTCCCAGGGATGCGCCTTGCGCGCCATCCCCCGCCGGCCCGCCTCCGCCGCCGCGTTCAGCAGGGGCGACATCTTCGCGCAGTCGAAATAAGCGACGCCTTCCGGGATGTCGAAAAGGTGCCGCTGGCAGGGGATGAGCGGCATCAGCCTCCGCTCTTGCCGCTCCGGCCAGGCGCGGGCTCCTCCGCCGCGCAGGCGGGCGCGATACGGCGGCCGGTCAGCTTGCTGTTCATCTGGAAGTCGCCGGTGCCGGGCAGGTAGCTCGTCGTCTCGACCTTCGCGTCGAGGCCGCTCGCCGTGTAGCTTCCGTCGACGCTCATCATGATCTCGCCGACGAGCCCGGTCCGGGTGCAGCTCAACGAGGCGGTGATCCGGCCGTTCTTGATGTAGCTGTTCTTGTACCGGCACTGATAATTCTTGCCGGCGAAGAGCGCGGGCGAAGGCTTGGCGCCCTCGGCGGCGGCGACGCACGCGCTGCTCGTGCTCTTGTCACCCACCGCGGCCTTGACCGCCGGCGCGGTGTGATCGGTCGAGTGCATGCTGGTCACCTCGGTGGTCGTCTCCCACTGCCCGGCGGCGACGGTGACGGGCGCCTCCTCCGCCTTCTTCTCCTCTCCGCCCGAGCAGGCGGCGACGAGGCAGAACGGAAACAGGATCAGTGCGCGCATGGCCAGGCCCCCCTTTATTGTCTCCGCAAGGTAGCGCGGGGCGGCGGAAATGACCATATGAAAGCCATGCCAATCGCAATCAGGACCGGCCTCGACGAGCCGGACGACGACCGGGAATTCGTCCCCCACCGGCCGCAGCGCCCCGAAAAGGCCGAAGGCGGCAAGAGGTTCGATCTCGTCTCCGACTACGAGCCGTCGGGCGATCAGCCCGGCGCGATCGCCGAGCTGGTCGAGCAGATGCGCGGCGGCGAGCAGACCCAGGTGCTGCTCGGCGTCACCGGCTCCGGCAAGACCTTCACCATGGCCAAGGTGATCGAGGCGCTGCAGCGGCCGGCTTTGGTGCTCGCCCCCAACAAGATCCTCGCCGCCCAGCTCTACGGCGAGTTCGCCAGCTTCTTCCCCGACAATGCGGTCGAATATTTCGTCTCTTACTACGATTATTACCAGCCCGAGGCCTACGTCCCCCGCTCCGACACCTATATCGAGAAGGAGTCCTCGGTGAACGAGGCGATCGACCGGATGCGCCACTCGGCGACGCGCTCGCTGCTCGAGCGCGACGACGTGATCATCGTCGCCTCGGTCTCGTGCCTCTACGGCATCGGCTCGGTCGAGACCTATTCGGCGATGACCTTCAGCCTGAAGAAGGGCGAGGTCGTCGACCAGCGCGAGATCATCCGCAAATTGGTCGCGCTCCAGTACAAGCGCAACGACCAGGCCTTCGCCCGAGGCAATTTCCGAGTCCGCGGCGACAATCTGGAGATCTTCCCCTCCCACTATGAGGACATGGCCTGGCGGATCAATTTCTTCGGCGACGAGATCGAAGGGATCGTCGAGTTCGACCCGCTGACCGGAAAGAAGATCGCCAACCTCGATTACGTCAAGGTCTACGCCAATTCGCACTACGTCACCCCCGGCCCGACGCTGAAGCAGGCGATGGAGGCGATCAAACACGAGCTGGCCGAGCGGCTGAAGGAGCTGGTCGCGGAGGGCAAATTGCTCGAGGCGCAAAGGCTCGAGCAGCGCACCAATTTCGACCTCGAGATGATCGCCGCCACCGGCTCGTGCGCCGGCATCGAGAATTACAGCCGCTTCCTCACCGGCCGCATGCCGGGCGAGCCGCCGCCCACTTTGTTCGAATATCTGCCGGAGAACGCCCTCCTGTTCGTCGACGAGAGCCACCAGACGGTGCCGCAGATCGGCGCGATGGCGCGGGGCGACCATCGCCGCAAGATCACGCTGGCCGAATATGGCTTCCGCCTGCCGAGCTGCATCGACAACCGGCCGCTGCGCTTCAACGAATGGGACGCGATGCGCCCGCAATCGGTCGCCGTCTCGGCCACGCCCGGCCCGTGGGAGCTGGAGCAGACCGGCGGCGTCTTCTCCGAGCAGGTCATCCGCCCGACCGGCCTGATCGACCCGCCGGTCGAGATCAAGCCGATCGAGGACCAGGTCGACGACCTGATCTTCGAGGCGCGCGAGACGGCGAGGAAGGGTTATCGCACCCTGGTCACCACTTTGACCAAGCGGATGGCTGAGGATCTGACCGAGTTCCTCCACGAAGCGGGCCTCAGGGTCCGCTACATGCATAGCGACGTCGAGACGCTGGAGCGGATCGCGCTGATCCGCGACCTCCGCCTCGGCGTCTACGACGTGCTGGTCGGCATCAACCTGCTGCGCGAAGGGCTCGACATCCCCGAATGCGGCCTCGTCGCCATCCTCGACGCCGACAAGGAGGGATTCCTGCGCTCCGAGACCTCGCTGATCCAGACCATCGGCCGCGCCTCACGCAACGTCGAGGGCCGGGTCATCCTCTACGCCGACCGGATCACGGGCTCGATGGAACGCGCGCTGCGCGAGACCGACCGCCGCCGCCAGAAGCAAAAGGAATATAATGAGGCGCACGGCATCACGCCGACCACGATCAAGCGCGACATCCAGAACATCATGTCGCACGTGACCAACCGCGACGCCGTGCTGATCGACACCGGCGACGAGGACCGCCCCCACCTCGTCGGCCACAACCTGCGCGCCTATATCGAGGACCTCGAGCAGCGCATGCGCAAGGCCGCCGCCGACCTCGAGTTCGAGGAAGCCGGCCGCCTCCGCGACGAAATCCGCCGCCTCGAGGCGGACGAACTCGGCATCCCCGAGCACGAACGAGTCGTCCAGACCCAGGGGCGGGCCACGGAAGGGCGGCCGGGGACGCGGAAGACGCGGTACGGCAAGCAGAAGCAGATGCGGATGGGGCGGCAAGGCGGGAGGGGTCGATGAATGCCGTTTAGGCTGAGCTACGGGTTAAAGGAGGCAGAGCGCCCGATCCATTTTGTCTACCCGGAAGAGCTGTTGGCGGACGACGGCCCGTATGGAACCGCGCTGCTCGCAGTGCGACCATTTTTGAAGAAATATTAGCCAGGATATCGCAAGCCGTCTGTCATCCAAAGAGAGGTTTATCTCAGGCTCATTCACGAATGCGAAGAGGCAAAGGACTGGCTGGCGCGAACTCGTTCGGGTGAACCTGATTATGAGGCGGAACAAGTAGCCTACCGTGAAGAGATCAGCCTGCATTGCATCAAAGCGATCAAGGCTTTGGATGCGCTTCGATCCTGTGATGAGTTGGCGGCCTATTTTCTAAGAAATGCCTTCGCTCGCGGTATTTGCGCTGCCGTAGGGCCACCATCCGATGTCGATTATGTCCTTCCCGACGCAAATCGCGATGACGGGGGCCTCAGGGTAAAACTTAATGGAGAGATTCGTCGCGCAATCGAGTTCCAATTTGCCATGAGGGCTCCAATGGCGGACCTCGACAAGATTCTCGCCGCGGCGCGCACTGGCCTTGAGATTTGGTCGGAGCCTGTTTCAGATCCGTGGCACCAAGTGGGAAACCTTCGCTTCACACCGCCGCTGTCCCGAAGGAGCAGGGCAAGCCTTGCCAAGGGGAATGACCAGCTCCTTGGAAGCGCCATCCTTGGTCTCGCTGTTGGCATTTCCGCTTGGTTCCGAGATTGGTCTTTGAACCGAGGTGGAGGCCAGCGATGGGTTGGGGAGATCGTTGAGAAAAACGGCCGCCCCCACTGGTCGATAGTTGCCGAATTCGTAAATGCGGCATTTGATCTTGCGGATCCCGAAACCGCCGAGAGCCTACGCCAGCGAGTGGGCGCCGTGTGTACGAGCCGGGAGGTCCGGATAATGGCTTGGCCCCGCAGGGCAATTCGTGAGGCACAAATTCAAAAACATTAGTTTATGGACTACGGACAACTGAGGCTTTCGGCGTTACCCAACTCGAATGATCCGTAGCTTCGCCGACGAGGAAACCGAGCACATCTGGAACGGCGAGCGCAGCCGCAAGCTGGCGCACGATATGCAGGATCGGGCGCTTGTCCGGCTCAGGATGCTCAATCAGGCGAACACCTTGGACGATCTCCGCAACCCGCCCAGCAATCGGCTGCACGCGCTGAAGGACGACCGCGCGGGCCAGCATAGCATTTCAATTAACATGCAATGGCGTATATGCTTCGTCTGGCGCGACGGAGGCGCCGACGGTGTCGAGATCACGGACTACCACTAAGCCGGATTGGCTGCATAACGCCCATGCCGGGGAGATGCTTACCGGCGAGTTCATGGAGCCGCTGGGCCTGGACGCGGCGTCGCTTGCGCGGGCGATCTGCGCGCGTCCCGAGCATCTGGAGGCCGTGATCGCCGGGGCCGAGCCGATGGACGCCGAGTTGGACCTGCGCCTCGCGCGGTATTTCCGCATGTCCGAGGGCTTCTTTCTCGGCTTGCAGGCCGACTACGAGCTGCTGGAGGCCAAGCGGGCTCTGAACGGAAAGCTTGATCGTATCATTCCCCGCGCCGCCTGAGGAACCGCACCTCCCCCTAGGCCGTTGAATCCGCATGATCCGAAAGCTGAAGTCCGGCGAATATCGGCTTTATTCGCGCAAGAAGGATCCAAAGACCGGCAAGCGCCGCAACCTGGGCACCTTCACGTCGCGCGAAGCAGCCGAGAAGCATGAGCGCGCCGTACAATATTTCAAGCGACACTGATCCGGGACCGCCGGCTAGGGCGGCCCCGGAGAAGGGCTTCAGCTCCGCGCCGGGAGCAGCTTCGGGTTGCGCAGCAGCGCCGCCGAGACCAAGGCGACGAGCAGGCCGACCGGGAAGATCTCGACGAACGTCATCGGGACCCGGAATAGCGGGTTCTTGTACATCTCCGCCATTCCGCGCATCTCGGCGAGCTTGGCGTCGATCGCGGCCGCCGGCGCTCCCTTGGCGCGCATCCCCTCGATCATACTGCCGGCATAGTCGCGCATGAAGTCCCAGCCCGAGGCGGCGAGGTAGATTTCCCAGCCGAGCACATACACCAGCCCCGCGACCGCGGCGATGCCGAGGCCGAGGCCGAAGGCGCGGCCGAAGCGGATGACGCCGCCGCACTCGACATCGCGATAGCGCTTCACCCCGACGAAGATCAGCGACAGCGCCACCAGCATGACGAGGTAGCCGAACCATAGCGACGTCGTGTGGTTGGGCAGGTCGAGCGCGAAGCCGGCGACGAGGACGGTGATCGCGATGGCGCCGGCGATGCCGCCGTAGACGAGCGCATATCTCATGCCTTTTTCCTCCCCTGACAGGTCATGCCGCCGGCGGCTCCCAAAGCTCGATCGGGTTGCCCTCGGGATCGTGGATGCGGGCGAAGCTGCCCGCTTCCGTCGCCTCCCATTCCGGCTTGGTGATGACCTCGATCCCCGAGGCTCCGAGCTGCGCGAGCAGGCCGGCCAGGTCGCGCACGCGCAGGTTCACCATCGCCTGCTTCTCGAGCGGGAAATAGTCGCTGGCCTCCGCGAACGGCTCGAACACCATCGGCCCGCCTTCGTGATACCAGCAATAGGGATTGGCGATGCCGTTCTCGTCGGTCCCGCACCCGCCGCCGACGCCGAGATGCTCCCGATACCAGGCCTTGAGCCCCTCCGGGTCCTTCGCCCGGAAGAAATAACCGCCCATTCCCACGACCGGCATGACGCGCTCCTTCATTGTTACGGACCGGGCATATCGCAAAGCGGAAGGCGCTCCTATCGCCCGAAAGGGTGATTTTCCACAAATCACCCTCAATGGTTAGGTATCAGTGCCAGCCCGCGCGCCTTCTCGACCGCCCGCATGCGGCTGGGCACTTCGAGCTTCTCGTAGAGCCGGCCGACATGGGTCTTCACCGTGTTGGGCGAGATGCCGAGCGCGCGCGCCATCTCCTTGTTCGACTGTCCGGAGGCGAGCAGCTCCATGATCTGGCACTCGCGGCCGGTGAGCCCCAGCGAGCGGATCGCCGCGTCGTTGCGCTGGAAGCCCGCGGTCGCCGGCCGCGGCGTGAGCTTGCGGCCCGCCCACAAGCCGAGACCGATAAAGCCGACGGCGAGCAAGGCGACGTAGATCTCGGTCGAGAAGACGCGTGTCACATAGCGATATTCGAGCCATTCGAGCGCCGCCGCGGCAAACGCCAGCGCCAGCGCGTAAAGGATGAGAGTCCTCGCCATCGGCTGAGGCTGCCAGAAATGGGCGCGAGAAACCAGCGGGCGGCGGGTGGCGCGACGCAAATCCCCTTTCAATGTAGGATTTCATCTGCTTCAAGCTGGTCCATGAAGCCGTGCCGCGATTCGAATTTCCCTTTGCTTCGCCTGGCCCAGCGCCCGCCCGCGAAAAAACGCGGTTCCGTGTCAAACTTGTCAATGTCGTCCGGAATCGGACAGCCCTCGCGCGGGCGCGGGCACGCGGGCACGCTTGGGGGTCGGGACTTTCGAGACTTTCTGAGCGGATCGGGGCGCTGACGCATGGCCGCGCCCATCCTCGCTTATGAGAATCTCGGCCTCGTCCAGGGGGCCGGCTGGCTGCTCCGGGGGCTGGACCTGTTCATCGGCCAGCGCGACCGGCTGGCGCTCATAGGCCGCAACGGGGCCGGCAAGACGACTTTGTTCAAATGTCTCGCCGGGCTGATCGAGACCGACGAGGGGCGGCGGACCATCCAGCCGGGGGTGAAGGTGGTGCTGCTCGAGCAGGACCCGCCGGTCGCCGACTTCGCCACGCTCAGGGAGTTCGCCCTCGCCGGCCCCGGCGCGCCGCATTCGCATGAAGTGGACGCGATCGCCGGCCAGCTCGGCGTCGACCTCGATCGGCCCGCGTCCACCGCCTCCGGGGGCGAGCGCCGGCGCGCCGCCATCGCCCGCGCGCTGGCGCAGGATCCGGACGTGCTGCTGATGGACGAGCCGACCAACCATCTCGATCTCGCCGCGATCGAATGGCTGGAGGATTGGCTCACCCGCTATACCGGCGCCTTCATCGCGATCAGCCACGACCGCACCTTCCTGAAGCGCCTCACCCGCTCGTCGCTGTGGCTCGACCGCGGCCAGCTGAGGCGCGCCGAGATCGGCTTCGGCGGCTTCGACGCCTGGACGGAAGCCGTCTATGCGGAGGAGGCGCGGGCAGCCGAAAAGCTCGATGCGCGGCTGAAGCTCGAGCTCCACTGGCTGCAGCGCGGCGTGACCGCGCGCCGCAAGCGCAACCAGGGCCGGCTCGCCAAGTTGCACGAGATGCGCGCGGCGCGGGCGGCGATGCTCGGCCCGGCCGGCACGGCCAGGCTCGGCCTCGCCAATGACGAGGTGAAGACCAAGATGGTGATCGACGCCGACCGGGTGACCAAGAGATATGGCGAGCGGACCATCGTCCGCGACTTCACCCTGCGCATCCAGCGCGGCGACCGGATCGGCGTGGTCGGCGCCAACGGCACCGGCAAGACCACCCTCCTCCGCCTTCTCACCGGCGAGCTCGCGCCCGACGAAGGCAAGATCGTCCGCGCCAAGACGCTGACCGGCATCGTCATCGACCAGCAAAGAAAGCTGCTCGACCCGGACCGGAGCGTCCGCGACATCCTCGCCGACGGCGGCGACTGGATCGAGGTCAGGGGCCATAAGAAGCACGTCCAGGGCTATTTGAAGGAATTTCTGTTCGCGCCCGAATTGGTCGACGCGAAGATCGGCACATTGTCGGGTGGCGAGCGCTCGCGGCTGCTGCTCGCCCGCGAGTTCGCCCGCCGCTCCAATTTGCTCGTCCTCGACGAGCCGACCAACGATCTCGACCTCGAGACGCTCGACCTGCTGCAAGAGGTGATCGCGGACTATGACGGCACCGTCCTCATCGTCAGCCATGACCGCGACTTCCTCGACAGGACGGTGACCATCACCCTCGGCCTCGACGGCTCGGGCACGGTCGACATCGTCGCCGGCGGCTACGAGGATTGGGAAAGGAAACGACGGGCTTCCCCCCTCCCGCTTGCGGGAGGGGCCGGGGGTGGGCAGGGGCGGTCTCCGCGCAGCCCCACCCCTAACCCATCAGCCCGCACTCAGGGCCATGCCGGGGGCCTGGCCCAGCGGGCTGATCGCAAGCGGGAGGGGAACAAGAAGCTCAGCTACAAGGACCAGCGCGACTACGATTTGCTGCCCGGCCGGATCGAGGAGCTGGAAGCCTCGATCGCCCGCGACGAATCGGCGCTGCACGACCCCGGCCTCTACGCCCGCGACCCGAAGCTGTTCGAAGCCCTCACGGCCGCCGTCGCCTCGGCCCGCGCCGAGCTCGACGCCGCCGAGCATCGCTGGCTCGAACTGGCCGAACAGGTCGAAGCGCTGGCGGGATGAAATCCTCCCCGGCACGGGGAGGGGGACCGCGCGCGAAGCGCGTGGTGAGGGGGCTGGCTCGGACTCCGTGGGACCCCTCCACCATGCTGCGCATGGTCCCCCTCCCCGTTCCGGGGAGGATCTATTGCGGCGCGCAGCTGTTCCCCGGACCTTCGTCGAGGTCGAGGCAATGGCCGTCGATCGTGCCGGGCTGGATGAGAAGGCCGATCAGGGCCGCCAGCGTCGGCAATATGTCGACCGTCTCGACCGGCAGCGCCTGCTCGTAGGGAATCATCCCCTTGCGCCAGAACAGGATCGGCACCCGCCGGTCATAGTCCCACGGGCTGCCGTGGGTGGCGACATAGCCGCGGCTGGTGTCGGAGATGGGCGTGATCCGCGGCTTCAGCAGCACGATGAAATCGCCCGAGCGCTCCGCATCGAAGCTCGCCTTGGCGCGGTCCTTGAGGCTCCACGTATCGGGCGGCCCGGACGGCGCCGGCGCAGCGCCGAGCTCCGCCTTGGTGAACACGGCGGCGACCTGCGAATGGGCCCTGTAGGCGGCGACCGCCTCGCGCAGCACCCGGGCGCGCTGGGCGATAGTCAGGTTGCGGCCGATATACATGTCGCCGAACGCGCCCTCGCCGAACAGCACCGGACCGGCCAGGTGCAGCCGCGCGCCCAGCGCCTTGCCCATCGCTTCCGCGTCGAGCGCCGGGTCGACCCGCGCGGCGCTCGGCGAGGCATGCTCACGCAGGCGCTCGGGGATGTCGACGCCGCCATGGTCGGCGGTCAGCATCACGACATAATCCACGCCGGTGGCGTCGAGCTTGCGGAAGAACTCACCCAGCTCCTTGTCGAGGGCGAGCAGCTGGATGCACATCTCGGACCCTTGGGTGCCGTAAGTGTGGCCGACATAGTCGGTCGCCGACATGCCCATGATGAGCAGGTCGGCGGCCGGTCCTTCGCCGAGGCGCATCTCCCGCCTGAGGCCGTCGGCGAGCGCGATCGTCGCCCGGTCGAAATCCGGCGACGCGCGAAAGCCGGTCCTGTCGCCGGCGTCGCGGGCGAAGCGCCCAGCGCCGACCGCGCGGTTCGACCCCGCTATCGGCACCGCGCGGCTGTGCGGCTCGCAGACGCCCGGCAGCGGTCGCGCCTCGCGCGGCCGCGACAGCGCATCGGCGACGTCGCGGTTTACCGCGTCGACCGCCTGCGGGCGCGGAGCGGTGACGCCGGTATATTCCCTGCCGTTCCACCACCAGCGCTGGTCGGGCGCGTAGCCGCCCATCATGATCGCCGCCCGGTCCTTGCCCGAGGCGACGGCGACGCGGCTGCGCGGATCGGCGCGCTTCATATAGTCGCCGAGCGCCGGCACCCGCAGGTGGTAGGTGGAGACGGTGTAGGAATCGTGCGTGCTTCCGGGCACGCGCTCGTCCTCGGAGCAATAGATGTTCTTGTCCTCGCGCGCGGCGCTGAGGTTGAACCAGTTGTTGGCGATGATCCCGGTCCGCGCCGGCCGCGAGCCGGTGAGGATGGTCGAATGGCCGGGGCAGGTCTCGGTCGCGTTGTGCGACTGGTAGCCCATCGGAAAGACGATACCCTCGGAGAGCCGCTGCAGGCCGCCGTCGAAATGCTGCCGGTATTGAGTGAAGAGATCGGCGGAGAATTGGTCGACCGAGATGACGACGATCAGCTTGGGCGGGCTCGGCGGGGCGGCGGACGCGGCGGCGGCAAGCGGAAGCGCGAGCAGGGCGGCGAGGCGGGCGAGCTTCATGGGGGTCCCCTTGTCGGTTCGAGCCGCATCTACAGCAGCGGCGCATTTCGGCAAGATCGATCAAGCGGCTCGACTCGGTCCGCAAACTTTGGCAGCGCGGCCGCCCGCTACTCCGTCATTGCGAGGAGCGTAGCGACGCGGCAATCTAGCCCTGGATTGCTTCGCTCCGCTCGCAATGACGGCCTTTAGGAGAACATTGCCGATGGATTCGACCGATGCCGCCGACCTGATCGCCGAGCTGCACGAGGAGAAAGCGGAGCAGGAAGCCGCCACCCGCTTCCGCAACCGCGCCGCTTTGCTGATCGCCTTCCTGGCGGCGGTGCTCGCCATCGGCGGCCTTGGCGGCGGCAACGCCACCGATGCGATGATCGCGACCAACATCCACGCCAGCGACACTTGGGCCTTCTACCAGGCCAAGAACGTCCGCCAGACCCTGTACCGGGTCGCCGCCGACGAGATCGAGGCCTCGCTCGCCGCCGGCGGCCTGAGCGGGCCCGCCCGCGCCTCGGCGGAGGCGCGGCTGAAGGATTATCGCGCCAAGATCGCCCAATATGACAGCGAGCCCGACAAGGCGGCGTCTGGCGACCCGACCAAAGGCGAAGGCAAGAAGCAGCTGACGGCACGCGCCAAGGCCTATGAGGCGGAGCGCGACATCGCCAACGCGCAGGACGGCAATTTCGACCTCGCCGAGGTCCTGCTGCAGCTCGCGCTGGTGCTGGGATCGGTGGCGATCCTCGCGATCAACCGCTGGATCCTGCTGACCTCGGCGGCGCTGGGAATCGCCGGATCGCTGTTGACCTTGAACGGCTTCCTGCTGCTGGTGCCGCTCTAATGCCCCTTGCCATGGCGAACTGGATCTCGCGCGGCGCCTTGCTGCTGCTCAGCTTCGCGCTTGGCGCCTGCGCCGCCGTCCGCGAGGCCATCGTCCCCGCCGCGCCGGCCGCGCCGGCCGCTGCCGCGGCCGCCGCCGCGCCCGGCATCCCGCCCCTCGACTATGTCGGCCGGACGCTCGCCAATGGCCTGCGCGTATACAGCATCCGCGACACCTCCACCTCCAACGTCTCGGTCCAGGTCTGGTACGACGTCGGATCGAAGGACGATCCGAAAGGGCGCTCGGGCTTCGCCCACATGTTCGAGCACCTCATGTTCAAATCGACCCGCAACCTCGTGCCCGAGCAGATGGACCGGCTGACCGAGGACGTCGGCGGCTACAACAACGCCTCGACCAATGACGATTACACCAATTATTACGAGGTGGTCCCCGCCAACCACCTCGAGCGGCTGCTCTGGGCGGAGGCGGAGCGGATGGGCTCGCTGGTCGTGGAGCCCGGCTTCTTCGCCTCCGAGCGCGATGTGGTGAAGGAGGAGCTGCGCTCGCGCTACCTCACCCGCCCCTACGGAAAACTGTTCCTCTATTACCCGCAAATCTCCTACGACCGCCATCCCTACGCCCGTCCCGGCATCGGCAATATCGACGAGCTGAACGCCGCGACGGTCGACGACGTCCGCGCTTTCCACGCAATCTATTACCGGCCCGACAATGCGGTGCTGGTGGTCGCCGGCAATTTCGATCAGGGCCAGCTCGACCGCTGGATAGACCGATATTTCGCGCCGATCGCGCGGCCCGCCACCACCATCCCGCGAGTGGAGGTCGCCGAACCCGAGCGGACGGCCGCGCGGCGCTACACGGTCTACGAGCCGAACACGCCGCTGCCGGCCGCGTTGATCACCTTCCCGTTGCCGCCCGCCTCGGACCGCGACGCCGCCGTGTTCGAGGTGATCGATACGATCCTGTCGGCGGGCCAGAGCTCGCGGCTCTACGAGTCGCTCGTCTATCGCGACCAAATCGCCACGGAGGTGTCGAGCTTCGTCGAGTTGAAGCAGGGCCCGGGCATTCTGGTTGTCTTCGCCATCCTCGCCGGCGGCAAGAGCGCCGAGGCCGGCGAAGCGGCGCTTCGCGCCGAGATCGCGCGCCTGCGCGACCAACCGGTGACGGCGGCCGAGCTGGCGGAGGCCAAGAACGAGCTCCTGACCTCGGCGTTGGGCAGCCGGGAGACGGTCGACGGCAAGGCCTCCGAGCTGGCCGAGGCGGTGATCGTCGCCGGCGATCCGGCGGCGGCCGACCGGCGGCTCGCGGCGATCGCAGCGGTCGGCACGGCCGACGTACAGCGCGCGGCGCGTATCTGGCTGCGCGACGAGCGCAGCGCGGCGCTGCGCTACATCCCCGAGGAGATGCGGGCCGCCGGCGCCGCCGCCGACACGGTCGCACTGCCGGCGACGGTGGAGATGGCGGCGCTGACGCCGCCGGCCGAGATTCCGCTCGTCCGGGCGGCCGCCGCGGCCGAGCGGGTCGCGCCGCCGCCGGTCGGCGCCGAGCTCACTGCCGTGATTCCAAAGCCGGTCAGCCAGCGGCTCGCCAACGGCCTCACCGTGATCAGCGTCGAGCGGCACGATCTGCCGCTGATCAGCGCCGCGCTGGTCGTCGGCACCGGCTCGGCCGCCGATCCCCCCGGCAAAGCGGGCTTGGGCGAGCTCACCGCCGCGCTGATAACCCAGGGCACGACCACCCGCTCGGCGACCCAGATCGCGCAGGCGGTGGAGGCGCTCGGCGCGTCGCTCGACAGCGGCGCGGACTGGGACGATTCGAGCCTGTCGCTGACGGTCAAGTCCGATCAGGCGGACCCTGCCCTCGCGATCATGGCCGAGGTCGCCCGCCATCCCGCCTTCGCCGGGGAGGAGCTCGAGCGGCAGCGGACGATCGCGCTCGACAGCGTCGCGGTGACGATGAAGGACCCGAGCGCGCTCTCGACCCTCGTCGCGGCGCGCGCGCTGTACGGGGACGCGCCCTATGGCCACCCGGCCGAGGGGACGGCGCAGTCGCTGCCGGCGATCGCCCGCGCCGATGTGGCCGCCGCCTATCGCGCCGCCTGGACGCCGGGCAACGCCACCCTGATCCTCACCGGCGACGTCGATCCCGCCGCCGCGCGCGCGCTCGCCGAGCGTCACTTCGGCAGCTGGCCGGCGGGCGGCGCCGGTCGGCCGCGCCTCGACGCCGTCGCTGTCGCGCCGGGTCCGCGAGTCATCGTCGTCGACATGCCCGGCGCCGGACAGGCGGCGGTCGCCGTCACCCGCGGCGCGATTGCCCGCGGCGACCCGCTTTTCTATCGGGCGCTGGTCGCCAACGCCGTGCTGGGCACCGGCTTCTCGTCGCGTCTCAACCAGGAGATAAGGATCAAGCGCGGGCTGGCTTACGGCGCCAGCAGCACGATCGACGCGCGGCTTGCGCAAGGTCCCTTCCTCGCCACCACCCAGACCAAGAATCCGACCGCGCCGGAAGTGCTCGGATTGATCCTCGCCGAGATGCGCAGGCTCGGCGCGGAGCCGATTCCGGCGGTCGAGCTCACCACCCGCAAGGCGGTGCTGAACGGCGGCTTCGGGCGAGCGATCGAGACGACGTCCGGCCTGGCGGGAGTGATTGCGACCTATGTCGTGAAAGGCGTCGATCCGGAGGAGATCGGCCGGTACCAGCAGGCCGTCGCCGCGGTCACGCCGGAACAGGCCCGGAGCGCAGCGGCGGCGCTGCTCGACCCCGCCGGCGCGACGATGGTGATCGTCGGCGATGCGTCATTGTTCCTGGACCAGCTCCGCCGCGACCAGCCGGGCGTCACCGTGATTCCCCTGAGCGCGCTCGACCTGAACAATCCGGGTCTCCGCTAGGTTCACCGCCTAGCCGCCTTGCGCTTTCGCCAGATGGGCCCGAATCTCCCGGTCCGAGGGAGCGCCGCGCATCGCCTGCCCGATCAGCGACAGGCCCTGCGCTTTGTCGCGGCCGCTCTTGAACAGCAGCCAGCCGAGCGTGTCCGCGGTCGCCGGATTGTTCGGGTCCATCTCCCAGGCGCGGCGCGCGAAGGGGATGGCGCGGCCATAATCGCCCTTCTCCGAATAGGCCCAGGCGAGATTGTTGAGCAGGGTCGCGTCGCCATTGCCGAGCCGCATGCGCAGCCGCTCGTAAATTGCGATGGCCGGATCCCAGCGGCCCGCCTGCAGCAGGGCGTTGGCGGCAAGCAGCTGCGCCGGCACGTTCTGCGGATTCTGTCCGAGGAAGAGCTCGAGCACGCGCGACGCGCCGACGCTGTCGCCGGAATTGCGCAGCGCCTCGATCAGCCGCATCGCCACCGGCTCGGTGAAGGCGAGGTTGGCGGCGCGGCGATAGGCGATGGCGGCGCCGGCATAATCGCCCTGGATGCCAAGTGCGTCGCCAGCGAGGACATGCGCGTCCGGAGCGCCCGGATTGGCCGCCTGGAGGGCGCGGGCGCGTTGCAGGGCTTCCTCACCCAGGCCCCTGCCGAGCAGCGCGCGGATCAGCGGCACCTCCGCTCCCGCCTGGCCCGGATGGCTGTCGGCCTCTCGCCGGAGATCGGCCAGCTCGTCGTCGTCGACGGGCCGGCTAAGCAGAGCCGAAGGGGTTCTGCGCCGCGGGTCGGCGGCGCGGGCGAGATAGACCGAGGCGGCCTGACCATTGCCCTGCTTCGCATAAGCCCTGCCGACCAGCGTCAGCACATAGGAATCGGCGTCCGCCCGATCGGCGATGGGGCGGAGCGTGGTAATCGTGCCGGCGGCATCGCCGAGCCGCCACTGAGCCGCGGCGAGGAGGCGCGTCGCCTTGATATTGTCGGGCTGCTGGGCGACCAGCCGCCGCAGGCGCCGGACCGCCCCGTCGGGATTGCCGGTCTCGAAATCGATCGCGCCCGCCAGCAGCATCGCGGCGGGCTGATCGTCGAGCGCGCTGCCGATGCGCCGGTAGACCGAGCGGGCGAGCTCGAACTTCCCTGCCCGTGCTGCTAGCATCGCCTGAAGGAAATAGGCCATCGGGTGCTTGGGCGCGATCGACAGGATGGTGCGGGTGTCGGCGAGCATCTCGGTCATCTCGCCGAGGTCGGCCAGCGTCGCCGCGCGCTCGACGAGGGCGGGGACATTTTTCGGATCGATGGCGAGCGCGCGGTCGAACCACGCCATGGCCGCGCTGAGCCCGTATTGGCCGCGGGTGAGCTCGCCGCGCAGCGTGATCGCCTCGACGTTGCGCGGGTCGAGCCCGACCGCTTTGTCGGCGGCCCCGATCGCGCCGGCCATCTCGCCCAGGGTCCGGCGGAAGCGGGCGACGTCGGTCCAGATCCGGCTGTCGTCCGGCGACGCCGCCACTGCTTCGTCGAATGCGGCCGCGGCTTCCTCGGTCCGATCGAGGTCCATGGCGGCAAGGCCGCGAATGCGGGCGGCATAGCCGGCATAAGCGGGCGGCGCCTTCGACGCTTCCTCGATGGCGCGCTCCGGCTGGTTCTGGAGCAGCAGGGCATGCGCCAGGAGGTGACGGCTTTCCGCGGCCGGAACGCCCAATTGACGGGCGCGGCTGAGCTCCGCTTCGGCGGCGACGCCGTCGCCGAGGAGGAGATAGGTGCGCGCCTGCGCGATGCGGATGCCTTTATTGTTGGGCTCGGCCTGAATCGCGTTCATGAGCTCGATGCGTGCGGTCCGGGGCTGGCCCTGCGCGAGCGCGGCGAGGCCGCGCTGATAGGCCGAGCGCGGGCTGCCCGGCGAATTGGAGCAGGCGGCCGCGCCAAGCAGCAGCGCGGACGCGAGGAGCAGGTGGAGCGGTCTCACGGCTGCAGACCATATTGCTTGAGCAGGTCGTAGAGGGTCGGCCGGCTGATGCCGAGCAGCTTGGCGCTGCTGGAGATATTGTTCTCGCTGCGGGCGAGGGCGTGACGGATGGCCCGCCGGTCGGCCTGCTCGCGCACCGACTTGAGGTTGACCGGAAGCAACGCCTCCTCCTTGGGTTCAAGGTCGAGATCCTCGGCGGTGATCAATTTGCCCTCGGCCATGATCACGGCGCGCTTCATCCGGTTTTCGAGCTCGCGGACGTTGCCGGGCCAGGGCCATTCGTCGATCGCGGTGAGGGCGCCCGCGGCAAAGCCCTTGATCTGCGGGTTCATCTCGCGGGCGAAGCGCTGCAGGAAGTGCTTGGCGAGAAGGATCGCATCGCCGTGCCGCTCGGCCAGGCCTGGGATGCGGACGACGATCTCGGCGAGACGGTAATAGAGATCCTCGCGGAAGCTGGCCGCCTTGATCATCTCGGGCAGGTCCTGGTGGGTCGCGCAGACGATGCGGGTGTCGACCGCGATCGGCTTGCGCCCGCCGATCCGCTCGATCATCCGTTCCTGGAGGAAGCGCAGCAGCTTGACCTGCAGTGGCAGCGGGATATCGCCGACCTCGTCGAGGAAGAGCGTGCCGCCCTGGGCGAGCTCGATCTTGCCCTCGGTTGTCTTGATCGCGCCGGTGAAGGCGCCCTTCTCGTAGCCGAACAATTCCGCTTCGAGCAGATTCTCCGGGATAGCCGCGCAGTTGATCGCGACGAAGGCGCCGCCGGCGCGGCGGCTGGCGGTGTGGAGGCCGCGGGCGAGCAGCTCCTTGCCGGTGCCGCTGGCGCCGAGCAGCATGACCGAGACGTCGGTGTTGGCGACACGTTCGATGGTGCGGGCGACCTTGAGCATCTCGGGCGCGGCGGTGATCATCGTGCCGAGCACGGTGCGGTCCTCGCCGATCCGTTCGCCGAGCCGCCGGTTCTCGGTCTCGATGCCGTGCAGCTGGAAGGCGCGGCGAACGATGAGGCCGAGCTGATCGATGTCGACCGGCTTCTGGTAGAAATCATAGGCCCCCGAGGCGATCGCGCGGAGCGCGCTTTCGCGGGCGCCGTGACCGGAGGCGACGATGACCTTGGTCTCCGGCTTCAGCGACAGGATCTTCTCGAGCGTCGCGAAGCCCTCGCTGACGCCGTTCGGGTCGGGCGGCAGGCCGAGGTCGAGCGTCACCACCGGCGGCTCCTCGGAGCGCAGCAGGTCGATCGCCGCGTTCCGGTCGGAGGCGACCAGCACGTCATAATCGTCATAGGCCCAGCGCAGCTGGCGCTGCAGCCCCTCATCGTCCTCGACGATCAGCAATTTGGCTTTCGCGTCGGCGCTCATGCATATTTCCGATCGGTTCGGCGGAGCTCATTTGCCTCCGCAAGCGGTAAAAAGACGGTGAAGCGGCTGCCTTCGCCCTCGCGGCTTTCGACTTCGATGCGGCCGCCCATCGCGCTCACCAGGGTCCGCGCCTCGAAGGCGCCGACGCCGAAGCCGCTTTCCTTGGTCGAGGCGAAAGGCTGGAACAGGCGGGCGCGGATGAAGTCGGCCGACATGCCCGCCCCCTGGTCGGCGATTTCGATCGCCGCTTCCGCGCCCTGCTGCCAGCAGCTGATGCGGACCGGCGCGCCCGGCTCGCTCGCGTCGATGGCATTCTGGGCGAGATGGGCGAGCGCCTGCTCGAGCCGCACCGGATCGGCGATCGCCTCAATCTCCCATCCGCCCGAAAACTCGACCGGATGGACGCGCCGCTTCACCTCGGCGACGGCCGATGCGACTTGGGCGACCGCGATCGCGCGCGGCGGCTCGGCTTCGCCGCCATTGCCGCGGTTCAGGCGGGCGAGCAGGTCGTTCATCTTCTTCACCGAAGCCTGCAACGTCGCGATCATATCCTCGCGGAACTCGGGGTTATGGGCGTGGCGCTCCGCGTTGCGCGCGACCAGCGACAGCTGGCTCACCAGATTCTTGATGTCGTGCATGATGAAGGCGAAGCGGCGGTTGAACTCGTCGAAACGCTGGGCGTTGGCGAGCGCCTCCTGGCTCAGGGCTTCGGCGAGATAGCTCGCCGCCTGGATGCCGGCAGTGCGGAACAGGTCGAAATCCTCCCAGTCGAGCGGCCGCCGGACCGGCGGATGTTCGAGGATGACGAATCCGACCAACTTGTCGCTGTGGAGGAGCGGCACGCCCGCCCACGCATTCGCCAGGGCGGGCATCCAGCCCGGCACGGCGACGCTTTCGCCGCCCGCCTTGAGCCTGCCGCCGCGGATCGTCCCGAAATCGACGACGTGCGAGCTGCCCTCGAGAAACCGAAGGAATGCGGCGTCGGCGGCGCCGCCGGACGGAACGTCGTGATGCCAGTTCCAGCGGGCGGCCGGAATCAGCCGCTCGCCTTCGTCGGGCATCAGGAGCAGGCCGCCGGGGGATTCGGCGACGTCCGCCAGCGCCTTGACGATGCGCTCGCCGAGCGGCGCCTGGTCCTCGCCGGCGATGCCGACGGTGCGGGTGAAACGCAGCCATTCCTCGCGATAATCGTAACGATGCTCGAAGAAATGCTTGGCCAGCATCACCCGCAGCCAGGCGCGGAGCCGACCCGAGGGAAGCAGGATGACGGTCACCACGGTCATCGCGAAGACGAGGCCGATCTGGCCGATCCGCACCCATTCGCCGCCGATGATCTCGAGCGCGCGGGTCGCCGACATCATCAGGATCAAATAGCCCAGGATCGCCATCACCGAGAGCGACTGGAAGGTCGCCGCGCGCGAGAGCTGCATCCGCCAATGGGCGTTGCGCCGGCTCGCCATCGCGAACAACGGCACGACCATCGCCAGGATGGCGCCGCGCATGGCGAACAGATCGTCGACCGGCCCGCGGGTCAGATAGGCGACGGTGTAGAGGTGGAGATCGTAGATCCACATGCCGGCGAGAGCGATCATCGGCAGGCGGATGCCCCAGCGGCTGTCGGGCGCGGCCTGGCCGTAGAGATTGTGGACGAGCACCAGCGAACCCGCGGCGATCGTCAGGCCGATAATCTGACCGGTCGAATTCAGCGCCTGATAGACGGTCGGCTCGCCCGCGAACTGGGGAAGGACGCCGGCGATGGTCAGCTGCAGACCGATGACGCCGGCGACGACCGCGTAGACGAGCTTGACCGCACGCTGGCGGTCGTCCTCCTCGGCGCTGCGCACGATGCCGTACATGAAGGCGAGGAAGGCGAAGTTGCGCCCGCTTTCGGCGAGGCCGGCGAGGAATGAATGGGAACCGAGCAGCGCCGAGAAGATGCACCAGAGCGAGGTCACCGCGAACGCGCCGACCAGCGGACGATTGCGCGAATCCACGTTCCAGTGCCTGAGCTGCCAAAGCGCCAGGGCGCCGAACAGCAAGGCGGCGAGCGCGTGGCTCCACAGGCCGATGAAGCCGATCATCGCGCGCCCTCCGGCCACAGCACGACCCGCACCGTCTGGAGTAGGATCAGGAGGTCGAGGAAGGGGGTGTAATTCTTGGCATAATAGAGGTCGAACTCGAGCTTCTGGCGGGCGTCGTCGATCGAGGCGCCGTAGGGGTAATTGATCTGCGCCCAGCCGGTGATGCCGGGCTTCACGACGTGGCGCTCGGCATAATAAGGCAGCCGCGCCTCCAGATCGGCGACGAATTGCGGCCGCTCGGGGCGCGGGCCGACCAGGCTCATCTGGCCGCGCAGCACCGTCCACGCCTGGGGCAATTCGTCGATCCTCAATTTGCGGATGACATGGCCGACCCGGGTCACCCTGGGATCGTCCTTCTGCGCCCACACCGCAATGCCGCCGACCTCGGCGTCCTGCCGCATCGAGCGCAGCTTCAATATCTCGAAATGCTGGCCGTAGAGGCCGACCCGGCGCTGGCGGAAGAAGGCCGGCCCCCGGCTCTCCAGCTTCACCGCCAAAGCGGTCACCGCGATGATCGGCAAAGCGAAGGCGAGGATGGTCGCGCTGACCGCGATGTCGAACAGGCGCTTGCCGGCGCTCGAGATACGCCGCCCCGACGAGAAGCCGTCGGAGAAGATCAGCCAGGACGGGTTGACGGTGTCGAGATCGACCCGCCCGGTCTCCCGCTCCAGAAAGGAGGAGAGCTCGTTGACGTGGACGCCGGTGGTCTTGATCCTGAGCAGGTCGGCGAGCGGCAGCGCGTTGCGCCTCTCCTCGAGCGCGAGCACCACCTCGCTCGCGCCCAAACGCACGACATGGTCGGTCAGATTGGCGATGTCGGCGCGGTTGATCGCGCGCTCGACCGCGATCGCGCCGTCGTTCATGCCGATATAGCCGACCACGACAAAGCCGCTATGCTCGCGGCGGGCGAGCAGCTCGATGCGGGCCGCGCGCGGGCCGGCGCCGAGCACCAGCAGCCGGCGTTTGAACGCCTCGCTGCCCAAGGTGCGGCCGAGCAGGAGGCGGGCCGCGAACAGGCCGGCGAGCGCGAACACCATCGCGTAGAACAGGTTCGAGCGCCAGAAGGTGACCGCCGGCAGCAGGAAGAAGACCAGCGACAGGAGGATGAACCCAAGTGACGTCGCGACCACCAGCCGCGCGGCGGCGATGCGCATCGACTGGAGCGAATCCACCCCGTAAACGCCGACCCCGACCATCGCCAGCTGCAGCGTCACCGCGAAAGTGACGAGGTGCGGCAGCCGCGACGCCGACGGATCGGCCTCGCCGGCGACCTGCCACAGCCTGAGCAGCCACCCCGCCTCCCCCGCCAGCAGCAGCAGGACGAAGTCGATCAGCCCGAGCAGCAGCACGGTGTGCGGCACATAATGTTTGAACAGCCTGATCAAGCGCCCTTTTCCCCTCGCGGGTGTAAACCCTGCCGACAGGCTGCGCAGTGTCGCTCAAATTGACAAAGTTTCGGTAAAGGGGATTCGGGGGCAGCGCCGGCGCGAGCCGAGCTTCGACGAGGCCTGCGCGGCGATCAACCGCAATATCGACGCGATCGAACGGCACCAGGCGCGGTTCGGCCAGGTAGATTCCCGCTTTCGCCGGAATGACGATGAAGGCTAGGGAGAGGCATGAGCAGGCCGCCCGCCCGGATCATCCCAGTCATCCTTTCCGGAGGCGCGGGAACGCGGCTGTGGCCGCTGTCGCGTGCCGACCGGCCCAAGCAGCTCGCACATCTCACCGGCGGCGGGACGATGCTCCAGCAGACCGCGCGGCGGGCAAGCGACGCATCGCGCTTCGCCGCGCCTGTCGTCGTCACCGGCGCGGACCATGAAGATCAGGCGGCGGCGCAGCTCGCCGAGGCCGGCGCCGCGCCCGGCCTGCTGATCGTCGAGCCGTGCCCGCGCAACACCGCGCCGGCGATCGCGCTGGCGGCGCTGAGCGCGGCGGAGGACGCGGTGCTGCTGGTCATGCCGAGCGACCATCTGATCGCCGACGAGGCGGCGTTTCGCGCCGCGATCGACTCCGCTCTGCCGTTCGCCGAGGAAGGCTGGCTGGTCACCTTCGGCATCGCCCCCGACCGGCCCGAGACCGGCTACGGCTATATCGGCCGCGGCGCGCCGCTCGGGCGCGGCGTGTTCCGCGCCGCGGAGTTCGCCGAGAAGCCGGATCTCGCCACCGCCGAACATTATTGCGCCGGCGGCGGGCATGACTGGAACGCCGGCATTTTCCTCTTCCGCGCCGACGCGTTGCTGCGCGCGCTCGACGAATATGCGCCCGGCATCCTCGCCGCGGCGCGCGCGGCGACGGCGGCGGCGCGGCGCGAGGACGGCCGGCTCTTCCCCGATGCGGCTTGCTTCGCGCGGGCGCCGGCGCAGTCGATCGACTATGCGGTGATGGAGAAAGCGGCGCGGGTGGCCGTCGCGCCGGTGGCGATGGGCTGGTCCGATATCGGCAGCTGGGACGCGCTCCACGCGCTCGGGCCCGCCGACGGCGCGGGCAATGTCGTGGCCGGCGACGTCGTCGCGATCGACAGCAAGAACTGTCTGATCCGCTCCGACGGGCCGACGATCGTGACGATCGGCGTCGAGCAGCTGATCGTGGTCGCGACCGACGGGGCGGTGCTGGTCGTGCCGCGCGGGCAAAGCCAGCGGGTCAAGGAGGCGGTCGATGCGCTGCGCGCCCGGGAGGATCGGAAATGAAGGGTTCTCAAGGCAAAAGCGGCGCGCTGGAGACGAGGGCGCTCGGCCGCAGCGGCCTCGAGACGCCCCGGCTGGTGCTCGGCGGCAACGTCTTCGGCTGGACCGCCAAGGACAAGGAGGCGTTCCGGATCCTCGACCGGTTCGCCGACGCCGGGGGCAGGATGATCGACACCGCGGACGTCTATTCCGCCTGGGTGCCGGGCCACAAAGGCGGCGAATCGGAAGAGCTGATCGGGGCGTGGCTGACGCGGCGCGGCGGCAAAGGCGACATGCTGATCGCGACCAAGGTCGGCATGCTCCACCGCCATGGCGGCGGCAAGCTCGAGCCCAAGCGGATCGCGGCGGCGGCGGAAGCGTCGCTGCGGCGGCTCGGGGTCGACACGATCGACCTTTATTACGCCCACCAGGACGATCCCGGGACGCCCATGGAAGAGACGCTCGAAGCGTTCGACGGCTTGGTCAAAGCGGGCAAGGTGCGCGCGCTCGGCGCATCCAATTTCAGCGCCGAGCGGCTGGGGCAAGCGCTGGCCGTCTCCAAACGGATGGGCGCGGCGCGCTACGAGGTGGTTCAGCCCGAATATCATCTGATGGAGCGCGGCGGCTACGAAGGCGCGCTCCAGGCCTTGTGCATCGAAGAGGAGATCGGCGTCCTGCCTTATTACGGCCTCGCCTCGGGCTTCCTCACCGGCAAGTACCGCTCGGCCGGCGACTACGGCAAGAGCGTGCGCGGCGACCGCATGGCCAAATATCTGACCGCGCGCGGCCTGGGCGTGCTCGGCACATTGGACACGATCGCCCAGGAGACCGGCGCCACCCAGGCGCAGATCGCCTTGGCCTGGGTCGCCGCCCAGCCAGGCGTCGCCGCGCCGATCGCCAGCGCGCGCACCCTCGAGCAGCTCGACGAGCTGATCGGCGCGATGACGCTGGAGCTCAGCGGCGACCAGCTCGCCCGCCTCGACGCGGCCGCGCGGGGATGAGCGCCTGCGCTCCCGCCGCCCCTCAGCCGTGAGCGCTCTCCCCCGGCCGCTGGTGCGGGCGGCGATGACGGCGGCCCAGCAAATGCGCCGGGCGCTCTGGTTCGTCACCCGGCCCCGCTCCCACGGCGTGCACGCCGCCGCCTTCACCGCAGCGGGCAAAATCGTCCTCGTCCGCCACAGCTACGCGCCGGGCTGGCGGCTGCCGGGCGGCGGCGTCAAGAAATGCGAGACGCCTCTGGCGGCGCTGCTTCGCGAGCTCGAGGAGGAGATCGGGCTCGCTTCCTACGCTTCCGCCCGCCACGTCCTCGACTTCGCGCACCGGCCCGACTTCCGGCGGGGGGCGGGATCTTTGTTCCGGCTCGACGGCGTCGCCTACCAGGCGCGCCGCTCGCTCGAGATCGAGGAGGTCGCCGAGTTCGACCCCGGCCGCCTGCCCGCCGGCGCCACGCCGCTGACCCGCGAGATGATCGCGGCGGCGCGCGGCGCTGAGGAGGAGGACCATGCCTGATTTCGAGCATTTCTTCGCTCTCTATGTCGCGGCGTTCGGCCGGCGCGACCTCGACGCGATCTCGGCGCTCTGGGCCTTTCCCGCGACCATCATCGCGCGCGGCCGGAGCGTCTGCTTCGACGCCGCCGCCTTCCGCGCCAACAGCGCCGCTTTGTGCGCCTTCTACGACCGCCAGGGCATGGCCGAGGCGCAGAAGACGGTGCTCGCCGCCGAGGCCCTCTTCCCCGGCCTCTGGCTGGTGCGCACCGCGGACCGGATGATCGACGCGCAGGGCCGCGAGATTGCGCATTGGGACCATGCCTATTTGCTGACCGAGACGGAGGGCGGCCCGCGCGCGATCGTCGCCATGGCCGACGGCGAGCTCGACGCCTGGGAGAAAAACGGAACGCCGGTGGGGAGCTGATGATCGCATGTCGTGCGGGTCCGGTTGCCGCCCAACCCGGCGGGGGGATTGCGGCGGGGGGCGCGAGAGTTTAGTCTCGCTTTATCAAGGAGGTGCTCGTCATGATCCGGACAATCATCCTAACCCTCAGCGCCGTCGCTTTGGCGGGCTCCGCGGCCGCCGCGAAGGAGCCGAAGGCGTCCGCGCAGAAATCGGCCACGGACCGGATGATCTGCCGCACGATCGAGGATACGGGACAGAAATTGCGCCGCACCCGTGCCTGCCACACCGCCGCCGAATGGCGCGAATTGAACCGCGAGACCCGCCAGGCGATCGAGCATATCCAGAGAGGCCACGCCACCGGCACCTGAGCGGCGCGCCGACACGAGCCAATTGCAAGGGCGCCCCTCCATGCCTCCTGGAAAAAGGAGGGGCGATGTAACGCAGCCGGTCCGCGCACCGAACAAGGCGTATCGACGGTGGCGGAGAGCATAGCATGAAGGCGGTTCCAATCCTCATCCTCGCGCTCGCCGCGCTCGGCGCCTGCGCGCCGGACTATCAGCCCAAGGTGCCGGACGGCGGGGCGCAGCCGGCGGCCGCCACCGCGAAGGGCGCGGCGCCGGCGGCGACGGCAGTGTTCGCCGGCGGCTGCTTCTGGTGCACCGAGAGCGATTTCGAGAAGGTCCCCGGGGTCGAGGCGGCGGTGTCGGGCTATACCGGCGGCGCACTCCCCAACCCGACCTACGAGCAGGTCTCGGCCGGCGGCACCGGCCATTACGAATCGGTCAGGGTGACCTACGATCCGCGCCGGATCAGCTACGCCCAGCTCGCCCATTATTATTTCAGGACGGTCGACCCGACCGACGCCGGCGGCCAGTTCTGCGACCGCGGGCTAAGCTACCGCACCGCCATCTTCGTCGCGACGCCGGAGCAGAGGCGCATCGCCGAAGCGGAGAAGCAAGCCGCCGGAGCGGCGCTCGGCTGGCCGATCGCGACCGCCATCCTGCCCGCGGGCTCCTTCACCCCGGCGGAGACCTATCACCAGGATTATTACAAGAAGAACGGCCTCAAATATCATTTCTACCGCTCGCGCTGCGGCCGCGACGCGCGGCTCGAGCAGGTGTGGGGCGGCAAATAGGGGCCGGGCGACGGACATAGGTTCACCGTCCCCCCTGATCCCCGAGAATGCCGTCTGGACGGGGACGAACGGCGGCTACGCGCCAATCTTGGTCATCGCCCTATCGCGGTCTCTGACACGGAAGCGGCCATCCGCGACCTGCGCGTCGACGATGAAAAGAATATAAGGGACGATGTCGATTTGCGACAAGCTCGTTCGTCGTCCCGAGGAGACGCCAAAGGGGCCGGCTCGAACCAGGAGACTTAGCGATGCGGGTGATGGTGTTCGTGAAAGCCACCGAGGACAGCGAAAAGGGCGTGCTCCCCACGACCGAGGCGTTCGCGGCGATGGACCGGTTCAACGACGAGCTGGTCGAGGCCGGAATCATGGTGGCCGGCGCCGGCCTCAAGCCCAGCGCCGAGGCCAAGCGCATCGCCTTCGATGGACCCGGCCGCACAATCATCGACGGGCCGTTCGCCGAGGCCCGCGAGCTGGTCGCCGGCTTCTGGCTTTGGGAGGTCAAGGACATGGACGAGGCCGTGGCCTGGGCGAAGCGCTGCCCCAATCCGATGCCGGGCCCGAGCGAGATCGAGATCCGGCCGTTCATGGAGGCGGCGGACCTGGCCGAGTTCCTGACGTCCGAGGAGCTCTCGACGCCCCGTGAGGGAGAGCGCGGAAAGCTCGGGGTGGCCTAGGGCGCGTGGACCAAATTGGGTCGCCAAGAATCGGCGATGGCTTGATAACTGATAGCCTGGAGCTCTGACCAAAAGCCGCCGTTCCGGAATCGACCTGATTGCGGACATTCGATGCTTCGGCAGCTTTGCGCCCAATTTCGGCCGTTCGATAGCGTCAAGACTAATCCTATAACCCGCCATCCTATTTTCCGCTGGCTCGATGGGTGAGCCACCGACCTAGAATGGATCGCGCCGCTTCCGCCTGTCCTCAAGGCCATGAAGCGGCATCGAGCCGATGAGTTGGCCGGGATTGGCTTGCCGCCTCTTCCGCTCTTCGTCACCGATCGCGAACGATACGTAAAACAGCGCGGATCGCGCCATCTGCATGACCCGGATCGCCTTGGCTTCGAGCTCATCGCTGCCGATGGCGATACCGAAGCTATTGCTGCTCGTCCTGCTGATCGTGAATGGCTTGGCCCATCCCTCGCTCACGCGCAGATAGGTATGCTCCAGCGCATTGCGGATGGCGTGCAATTCGCGGGCGTCGGCCGCCGTGGTCTGCTTGAGCTGGTCGTCGAACAGCTCCTTCGACAACCAGAACAGACCGCGCAATGACAGATTGTGGCACTTCTCGAACTGCGGCAGCAGGCGCGCCTTGTTCTCGACCATCCACACGTTCTTGAAGTTGATCCGGTCTGGGACCTTGCCCAGGACCCAGTAGCGGTCGACGAGGAAGGCGACCTTGTCGAGCAGCGAATAGGCGATGCGGAAGGCCGTGCGGACCCGCTCGCTGGCGAGCGAATAGAGCGGGTAGTCGAGCGTGTCAGTGAGCGCAACGCCGCGATCCGAAAAATGAATCCGCGTGCTGCTCATTCCCTCGAACAGGATGAAGCGTGCCGACGCATATTCCTGCTTCATCTGGCTGAAGAAGCCGATGATCGGCGGGGGCAGATGGCCGTCGGGGCGGTCGTTCAACCCTTCGGTGAGGGGCGGCAGCATCAGATCGTCGGTAGCCGCGGCCAAATGCGGGCCGAGATCGTTCAAGGAGCACAGGAAGAGCCGGTGCTCGAGGCACCACCGGCGGTAAGCGCGCTCGGTCTTCGACCGGCCCTCATCGCCCTGATCGAGGTGCTGCATGGCGCGGGCCGCGTCGATTTTGACTGCGCCGGCGATCTTAGTCGCCTCGTCAGCGAAGAAGGCGACCGCCGCTCTTGGATCGACGGAATCGTAGAGCGCGTCCTCGGCCATCGTCGAGCGCAGGCCGTCATACGCGTGCAACGCCAAGATCGCCCGCTCGCGATCGTCGACGACCATCCCGGCATAGCCTTTGAGCCCATAACCGCGATTGCCTCGCGCCATTGCGAAGCCGGGGATGATCTTCAGCGCCGCGTCCCACCCGGCGATCGCGTCGATAGAGCGGCCGACCGTGTTGAGCAGGTTGGCGTGGTTTGTGAGGATCTGGCAGCGACGGACCTTGTCGAGACTCGCGAAGCCCGGATGGTTTGCGGCGCGCGATAGTGCGAGCAGTTCTTCCTGACGTTCGGGTGCCTCCCAAGACCAGGATCGCCGGACGTTCGCGATATGCGACCGCGCCGCCCAAGCGTTGGCGCGGAAATACTCGACGAGCGCGCCATCTGTGTCGACGAGTTCGCGCTTCGACAATTCGTCGAGCAGATGGAGCGCGCGCTTAGCGCCACGCTCGGAAGACGCGTCGAAAGCGTCGTTGATCAGCTCCCCAATGTGTGCGAGCGCCTGGGCATCGCTCATCTTCGTGATGCTGCGCTCGCAACGCTTGTTCAGGTCTTCGAGGTCGGGAGTCGTGGTCATCGCCTTGGTCGATTCAACGACGGGCGGGGTTAGGGCTCGTCTCGGGTCTTCCGAGCATGGCGGCTGCCGGGACGGCTATCAAGGCCGGCGGCCCCTCGCAGGTCGAAAGGGGACACACACCTTTGTGTCCCCGCTGGTCCTCATGCCGACGTTCGTGGTGAAGTAGCGGCATTCGCGCAAGTATGCTCGCAGCGGTGATGACCCCGTCGATCTAGGGCACCCTCGCTGCGAGCCGATCGATCTCGCTGCCGTCCAGATGGAAGCCGCCGGCGATGACGATCCGGGCGCGATGACGGTCGCGGTCGCGCAGTGCGCGATAGGCGCCCACCACATCCGACAGGACGCCCTCGGCCTTAGTCGGCCCGGAGAACCCGCTTTCGGGGCCGGAGGTCAGCGTCGATTTGACGAACAACTGCGCAGGCTGACCCCAATTTATTTCGCTATCACCATTTTCGGTCATGGGTGAGCTTTCCTACAGGCTTCCTTCACCATCGTGCGCCCGCCGGTGGCGAGGTACAAGCCGCACCGCGTGACGTCAGGCCTACATATGAACGACCGGTCGCTTTCGATTTCGTCAGGCGCTCGCTGGAATGGCGAAGATGGGCGCTTAGCAGGTCGTTAGCCTCATCGGGATTGAGCGCGGCCCGGCATATATCAACAATGTCCGGGCCGCGCTCTGATCATCAATCGCGATGGGACCGACGATCAATGATCATGATCACGAACGCGGCGATGGTGCACGCGCTCGCGAGAAGCTCGATCATCTCGACCTCCTTTCGAAACGGTGCGCCTTTCTTTCCCGACGCAATGTTAGGCCGAATCAGGGGTTGCTCCGCACGCTTTTTCTTCGGTTCTATCGACGGCAAGTTCGGGGACGCTTATTGGCTGCGCCTCGCGAATTCCATGCCTGAATCCAGATCAAAAATCAACCATGCGACCATCGCGACCGTTCGCTTCTCAACTTGTCGTGATATCCGGTTCCTCGAGATTTGAGCTGCGTGCCTAAACGTCCGCAATGGGCGCATAGCTGCCTCCGCGCCGAGCGTCTGCTATGTGTCGCTTGCTGTTCGTCCGCTTTATGACTGTACAGCCTGATACCGTCGGCTGGAGCCGGCTTGTCTCTCCTGCGGCCTTGGCCGAAAAGGCGGTGTGACCGCGGGCGAGACGCACTGGGCGATCGAAGCGAGTTTTCGCATAGAACGTGCCAGGCTCATCGCGGGCCTGGCCTGCGTGGTGCGCAATGTCGACCTGGCCGAGGAGCTGGCGCAGGACGCGCTGGACTGGACGGGTGCATACCTGTCACCCGGGTGCGTACCTGTCACCTACCCGGGTGTGTACCTGTCACCTGCCCGGGTGCGTACCATGAATCTACGGCTTGATACCTTCGACTGGAGCCCGCTTGTCTCCCCTGCGGCCCTGGCCGAAAAGGCGGTGTGACCGCAGGCGAGACGCACCGGGCGATCGACGCCGCCGCGAAAATAGGATTTGCAAAATAGGGTTTCGTCTGGAACAAAAGGCGAACCATGGCGAATCGGGAAGGAGGGGGGCGCCGGCCCTATCGGCGCGACACGCCGCGCCGCCGGGCGCGGTTCCTGAGGGCGCTCTCGGAGAGCGGGAATATCGCCGAGGCGGCGGCGGAGACCGACTTTCCGCGGCCCAGCGTCTATCGGCTGCGCAGAAGCGACGCGGCGTTCGCGCGCGACATCGAGGCGGCGATCGCGGCGGCGGACGCCAGGCTGAGCGGCCTCCGCACCGCTCCCGCGGGCGGAGAAGGAGGGAGGGACGGCCTCGACCCCCACGTCGACCCCGGCCTCGTCATCCGCCGCGGGCGGGGCGGACGGACCCAGCTGGTGGCGGCGGGGACGCACTGGTGGTCGGTCAAGGACGATGCGCGCTTCCTCGGCCACCTTGCCGCGACCGGCAACGCCAAGGCGTCCGCGCGGGCGGCCGGGTTCAGCGCCAAGGCCGCGCAGGACCGGCGGCGGCGCTGGCCGGGCTTCGCGCGGGCCTGGGAGGAAGCGATGCAGGACGCGGAGATCCGCCTGGAATACCGCCTCGTCTCCGGGGCGCTGAACGGGTTCGGCGAGGCGGCACCCGACCACGATTCGTTCGAGGAGGCGGAGCCGTTCGATCCGTGGCTGGCGATGTGGATCCTGAAATATCGCGACGGCCGGCGCGCCGGCACCTGGCGGGTCCAATCTCCCCGGCCGGTGCCTTTCGAGGAGGTGTGCGAGAGCATCTCGCGGAAGATCGACGCGATCGAACGGCACGAGCAAAGGTTCGGCGGGGCCAGCGAAGAGGAGCGGCAGATAGATCCCTAGAGCATGATCGCCTTGGACTGATCTGTCATTGCGAGGAGCGCAGCGACGCGGCAATCCAGCGAACCTCGGAGGCCGCCCTGGATTGCTTCGCTTCGCTCGCAATGACAGAGTGATTCAGCCTGAAGCGATCATGCCCCTAGATCACCGGGTCGATCAGGTTGTCGAACAGGGAGACGACCTGGCCGCCCTTGTCGGCGTGGGGGAAATCGTTGGGGTGGACGAAGGCGTTGCGGAACCAGGGATAGGCCTTCGGGTCGAAGCAGGCGCGCAGCCAGGCCAGGGTCGCCTCGATCGCGGGCGACCCGCGGCCGCTGCAATGATAGGCGCAGAACAGGTCGAAGCGCAGGTTGAGCGGAGGGTCGATCGGGAAGACGTTCCTCGTGACGGAACGGACGAAGGTCGGCATCGGCGCGAGGCCGGCGCCGTTGGCCACCGCCCAAAGCTGCGACAGGCTGGAATTGGTCCGGATCGGCACCAAGGCGGCGGAGCGGTCGCTGCCGAACACGAAGTCCAGCAGCCAGGAGTTCACCCCGGGCGTGATCTGCTCGACGATCCGGTGCTGCTTCACCTCGTCGAGGCCGTGGGGCGTGCCGTGCTCGCGAAGATATCCGTCCGAAGCGAACATCATATAATGGAGGGTGGCGAGCCGGGAGACGATCATGTCCGGGTCGCTGGGCCGCTCGAAGGTGAGCGCGATGTCCACTTCCGCGCTGCGGTCCCGGGCGAGGTCGTAGTCGAGCGCGAGGCTGACGGTGAGGCCGTCGAGGGCCGCGCTCAGCATGGTCAGCCGGGGGGTGAGCCACAACAGGCCCAACCCCTCCGAGCAGGAGAGGCGGACCTGTCCCGGCGCAACCAATATGTTGCCGACCGCGTCCGGCGTCGGCGCGTAGGTGGCCGAGCGCATCTCCTGGGCGATCCGCATCACCGCCTCGCCATATTCGGTCACCGTGCTGCCCATCCGCGAGCGGCGGAGCAGCGGCGCGCCATAAGCCGCTTCGAGCTTGACGATGCGCGCGCGAACGGTGTTGACCGAGACCCGCTCGGCCTCGGCGGCCGCGCGCAGGCTGCCGAGCCGCGCGACCTCCAGGAAGAAGCGCAGATCGTCCCAGTCCATTCCCTCGATCGGGGTGCGTGAGCGGCCGGTGCGCACCCGCTGAACACCCTGTTCAGAATTCTTGATCGCGACCCGGCTAGGCATCTGCACTAATCTCTTCCTCGCTCATCCGATGTCAATCACGCCCGATGGAAAGGATCAATGCGACACATCCCCCATTGCAGTAGCGGAGCCGTCCCGGGCCCCGGCTTCTGGAAGGGCACGTTCAATGCAAAGGCCGACCGCGCCGTCCAGCGGGGGGCGGGCTCCCCCTGCATCCTGCGCCCGGCCACGACGGAGGAGATCGTAAGCCTGCTGGACGAGGCCCGCAAGGCCATCCCGCTCGGCAGCACCGATCTGGTGTGGCGCATGGTCGCCAAGAACCGGGACATATTGCGCGCCGTCTGCCTCGAGCCCGGCCTGCCGCCGAGCGGCATCTTCGCCTACCTGCCGCTGAATCATTTCGGGACATGGTCGATCGTCAACGGCGATTTCAACGGAGCGGCGCCCGATCCGGCCTGGATCTGCCGCGAAGGGGAGACGCCCGAGGCCGTCTATTGGTGGCTCGTCTACGCGCCGACCAAGCTGTTCAGGGTGCTCGGCGGCGTCGCCCCCCTGCTGCGCGAGCTGGCGCCGGACGGGCTTCCCATCTTCTCGCGCGCGGCGACGCTCGCCTCCGAGCAATTGCAGCTCGCCCTCGGCTTCTTCCGCGCCCGCGAGATTTTCCCGAACGCCCCGGACTGGCTGCTGGTCGCGCTGCCGGAAGGGACGATGCCCTCTCCCGCCAGCGAGGGCCGCCCGCTTTCGCTCGAGGTGGAGATCGTGCGGACCTTCGAGGATCTCGCCAAGATCTTCGCGATCCGCTCCGCCACCTACATCGCCGAGCAATTCTGCACCTATGAGGAGGAGTTCGACGGCAACGACTTCTGCTCCACCCAGCTGCTCGGCCTGGTCGACGGCGACCCCGCCGGCTGCATCCGGCTGCGCTATTTCGGCGACTTCGCGAAGCTGGAGCGGCTGTGCGTCCGGCGGGAATATCGCGGCATCGGGCTGAAGGAAAAGCTCGTCCACGCCGCCCTCGACCATGCCCGCGCCAAGCGCTTTCCGCGGGTCTACGGCCATGCGCGGGCGGACCTGCTCGACATGTGGAAGGCGTTCGGATTCCGGCCGATGGAGGATCGGCCGCCGTTCCGCTTCGCCAATATCGACTATGTCGAGATCATCCGCGAGATCGAGCCCGATCCGGCGGGCATTTGCCTCGGCGTTCCGCCGATGATGCTGACCCGGCCGGAGGGGAGCTGGGACGAGCCGGGCCCGCTCGATCTGTCCAACATCGATCCCGACCCGAAGCGGATCGAACTCATCGCCCGATACACGAAGCTGCGATCGTGAAGAGGAGAACGGGCGCCGGCGGCCGTGCCGGCGGGCTCGACGCCATCGAGGGCGAGATCGACAATGCCGAAACCCGGCTGGCCGCGATTATCAGCCGGCTCAAGCAGCCGCGACTCGCCGACGAGCCCGATTCGGACGGCTGCCGCGCCGCCACCGTCGAGTTCGCCCGGCGGACGATCGCCGTCCGGCGGCTTCGCGAGGAGATGTTCGGATCGCAATTCTTCGCCGATCCGGCCTGGGACATCCTCCTCGATCTGTACATCCACGGCGAAAAGGGCGTGCCGGTGAGCATCTCCAGCCTGTGCATGGCGGCGGCCGTCCCTCCGACCACCGCGCAAAGGTGGATCAAGCTGCTCGCCGACGCGGGGGTGCTGGTGCGCGGCAACGACCCCTGCGACGCGCGCCGGGTGTTCATCACGCTCGCCAGGGAAGCGCATGAATCGATGCACGTCTGCCTGCGCCGGACGATGGCCGAGCTGGCCGGATGCATTGCCGAGAAAAAGGCGGCGCCCCTCTCCTCATTCCACTGAGCGCGGCTCGGGCTACGGACGGGCCACTATCTCGTTAATGCCGCTCAGGATCAGCAGCCATGTCCGGGCGGCGTCCAAATCCCCCTGCGCCAGGCATTCGTCAGCGCACATGGCGGCATGGATGTCGGCGTTGCCGCCATGCTTGCGTATCTCTTCCTCCGCCCGCCGCCGCGCCAGTCGTCGCAAATCCATGGCCGCGAATCCGATCCTCGTCTCGAAGCTGGAGGGCCTGGCGCCGAAGCTCGCATGAACATGCGTGCACAAACAAGCGGCAGCTTCATGCCGGCGGCCGGGGCGGGGCAACGTCGGGACGAAACCATGCTCCTCCCCCGCCACCTCTCTCTTGCCTCCCGCCGCCGCTCCGGTACGAGGCGGGCCGTGAACGAAACAATATCAGCCGATACAAGTGCCTGATCTCAGGGCGTTCCTGGCCGGCGGCGGCGAGATGGCGGCGCTGATCCGCGCCCATGCGTGGGAGGCGACGCCGCTCGGCCCGATCCGCGCCTGGCCGCAGTCGCTCCGCTCGGCGCCAGGCTCATCTTCCTGCCGCCCTACAGCCCGGACCTCAACCCGATCGAGCAGGTCTTCGCCAAGCTCAAGCTGCTCCTGCGCAAGGCTGCGGAGCGATCCGTCGAGGCAACATGGAAGCGCATCGGCGCCCTCCTCGACACCTTCCCGCCAAACGAATGCGCCAACTACCTGCGTAACGCAGGATACGCTTCAATATGAATAGGATCGACTCTAGAGCCCGTCATCGTCGGCGGGCATGCCGCGCTCGCAGCGGGTGCGGTACTCCGCCCGCATCTCCTCCAGCCTTGCCGTCAGGAGCGGTATCTTCGCCGCCACCTCGTCGAAAAACGGGGCCGCTATCGTCGCCTGCGCATATTCCTTGGGGAAAACGGCCGCGCCGGTGCGTTCGCGGGTGACCTTGACACGAACCTGCTGCCGGCCCTGCGCGAAGAAGGCGAGATCGCCCCACCGCGCCACCGCATAAGCGTCGTGGCGATCCCAGGCGGTTTGATAGGAAGCGGGAGCCGAAAGCCGCATTTCGTAGGGATTGCCGGACATGCGGGCGATCTCCATGCGGATGACGCGCGGCCTGCGTCTCATCCGTACGTGAATTTCCGCCAGTCCGTCCGGCACGACGATCGGCTCGCCGAAAACAGACCTCCAAATCCCCGTCACCCTCACCGGCGCTTCCCGCCGGTTGTCCCACAGGTCGATGGACTTCGATCGGATCGTGCCTTTGCCGTCCAGCTCCAATCCGCCCATCAGCGAGCCGGTGGATATGGCGATGGAGTCCTGGCAGCGATAGATGCTGTCGGGATCCGCATCCGGCGCGGGAGCGGGCGCGCCGGCCAACGCGGCCAGCGCAAAGGCGGCCGCGGCTCCAGCCGTGCCGATGTGGGCCATGCCTAGGATCGCTTGCCCAGCACCCCGAGCGCCGCGGTGACCATCGCCTCGGTCGCCGTCTCGATCACCGTGTCGGCTTCCGGCGCCCAGAAGGGGCTGTGCAGGCTGGGCAGCTTGGCCGGGTCGCCGGCGGCTTCGTCCCATTTCGCCTGGGGGACGCCGCCGACCCAGAAGATCAGGCTCTCGATCGACTTGTCGGCGAGCCAGAAGCGGCTGAAATCCTCGCCGCCCATCACCGGCGGCTGGCGGGTCACCCGGGCGGCGCCGAAGCGGCGGGTGAGCAGGGCGGCGGTGCTCGCGGTCAGCTTCTCGGTGTTGAAGGTGGCCGGCGTATGCTCGCCCTCGCGCAAGGTCACCACCGGCATCTTGTCGTCGGGAATGCCGGCGGCGATCGCCTCGCCGCGGGCGATCCGCCTGATGCCGTCCAAAAGGATGCGCCGCGTCTCGTCGGTGTAGCTCCTGACGGTGAGCTGCATCCTGGCTTCGTCGGAGATGATGTTGTGCTTGGCGCCCGCGTGGAAGCTGCCCACCGTCACCACCGCCGGCTGCTGCGGATCGACCTCGCGGCTGACCAGGGTCTGCAGCGCCATGACGATGCGGCTGGCGAGGACGATCGGGTCCTTGGTGGTGTGCGGATAGGCGCCGTGGCCGCCGACACCGCGGACGAGGATGTCGACGCTGTCGACATTGGCGAGCGCGTAGCCCGGCGTGTAGCCGACTATGCCGGCGGGCAGCGAGGCGGAATCGTGAAAGGCGATGACGTGGCTCGGCTTGGGGAAGCGGGTGTAGAGCCCGTCGTCGAGCATCGCCGCCGCGCCTACGCCCGTTTCCTCTCCCGGCTGGGCGATCATCACCAAAGTGCCCGACCACGCGCTCTTCATCGCCGCTAGCCGCCGCGCGGTGCCGACCCAGGTCGTCATATGGGTGTCGTGGCCGCAGGCGTGCATGACGCCGCTCTCGACGCCCGAGGCGGCGGCAGTGGCGCGGACGGTGCTGGCGAAGGGGAGGCCGGTCTGCTCGACCACCGGCAGCGCGTCCATGTCGGCCCTGAGCAGCAGCACCGGACCGGGCCCGTTCCGCATCACCGCGACGATGCCGGTCTTGCCGACGCCGGCGGTGACGTCGAAGCCCAAACGCCTCGCTTCCGCCGCCAGCAGGCCCGCCGAGCGCGTCTCCTGCATGCTGAGTTCGGGATGGGCATGGAGGTCGCGGTAGAGATTCATCAGCGACGGCATGTCGGCGCGGACTTGGTCGGCCAGCGGATCGGCGGCGGCCGGCGCGGCGGCCATGGCCAGGGGCAGGAGGGCGGCGGCGAGCATGCGTCTCATAACAGGCGTTCCTTCAGGCGGCGGGGACGAGTTCGATGACGTCGATCAGCGATTCGAAATGGGGATAAGGAAAGACCAGGCGCCAGCGCCGCGCGCCGACCCGCTCGAGGATGGCGGCGAGGGCGCGGTCCTCGTCATGGCCGTAGCGCAATATTCCCCGCTCGTCGCCGAGCTGGAGGGTGCCGAGGAAAATCATGCGGCGGTCGCTCTCCACGAACAGCCGCCCGATTGGGCGCTGCGAGCCGTTGCGCTTGACGAAGGCGAGGCTGCCGTCGGCACCGGCCAAGCCGACCCGGCAGGCGAAGGGCGGGTAAGCGACATAATCGAGCAGGCCCTCAGACCTGGCGCCGATCTTGATCGTGCGGCAGCGATAATCGCCCGAGGGCGGCGCGACCGCGGCCAGCGCGGCATCGGGCGCGAGCAATATCCCCTCGGCGGCGATCTCCGCGCCATGCCCGCCTTTGCGCGCCTTGGCGAGCGCGCGCATCCACGCCGTCCGCCAGTCGCGCAGGCGCTTGCGGTCCGAGGAGGTGGCGACATCGCGCCAGGCGGCGGCCACGGGCGCCGCCGCTTCGGCCGCGGCCGCCCTTGGCGGGCAGGCGGTGGCGGCGAGGACGAATGCGAGGGCGAAAGCGGCGATCTTCACGCCCCCTTGAACCATGCGATCACGCCGCCGTCCAGCCGCCGTCCATCGACAGGTTGGCGCCGGTGATCGCGGCGGCCTCGTCGCGGCAGAGAAAGAGGGCGAAGGCGGCGACCTGTTCGACGGTGACGAATTTCTTGGTCGGCTGGGCAGCGAGGAGGACGTCGTTCATCACCTGCTCGCGGGTGAGGCCGCGCGCCTTCATCGTGTCGGGGATCTGATTCTCGACCAGCGAGGTCCAGACGTAGCCGGGGCTGATGCAGTTGACCGTGATGCCGCTCGTCGCCGTCTCCAGCGCGACCGTTTTGGTGAGGCCGGCAATGCCGTGCTTGGCGGCGACATAGGCCGATTTGTTGGGGCTGGCGACGAGGCTGTGCGCCGAGGCGGTGCTGATGATCCGGCCCCAGCCCTTCGCCTTCATGCCCGGCAGAGCGAGGCGGATGGCGTGGAAGGCGGCGGAGAGGTTGAGGGCGATGATCAGGTCCCATTTGGCGGGCGGGAACTGGTCGATCGGCGCGACATGCTGGGTGCCGGCATTGTTGATCAATATGTCGACGCCGCCGAGCTCGAGCTCGGCCTCGGCGATCATCGCCGCGATCGCGTCCGGCTTGGTGAGGTCGGCGGCGCTATAGAGCGCGCGGCCGCCGCTCGCCGCCTCCAGCGAAGCCCTGATCGCCTCGATCTCATCCGCGTCGCCGAAGCCGTTGATGACCAGGCTCGCGCCCTCCGCCGCCAGCGCCCGGGCGCAGGCGAGGCCGATGCCCGAGGTGGAGCCGGTGACGAGGGCGGACTTGCCTTTGAGGAACATGCGCAGAGCGCTCCCGTGCTGGAAATCGGATCGTCATTGCGAGGAGCGGAGCGACGAAGCAATCCAGATTCCGCGCTCGCCCCCAGGCCAAAGCTGGATTGCTTCGCTCCGCTCGCAATGACGGTGCCCTTTTTGCAACCACGCCCGCCGCGGAGCATTATCGTGCCGGCGGCGCCAGGAGAGTTGAGATGCGGCTGGGCGATTATCGGAGCAGCGACAATGTCGGCGACCAAAGGGGGGAGAGCTTTGGCGGCGGCGGCTTCGGTGGCGGCGGCGGCATGTTCGGCCTGCTGTTCGGGCTGGTGCTGAGCCGCTTCGGGATCGGCGGCGCGCTCATCCTGCTGCTCGGCTATTGCGCGCTTTCCACTTTGGGCGGCGGCGGCGACAGCCTCGGCGTCGGCGGGCCCGGCACCGCGGTCGCGCCGCACCAGGCGAGCCGGACGGGCGGAACGGCGGCCGAGGCCTGCGCGGTCGATCCCGAGAGCCGCTTCTCCTGCCAGGTGCTGGCCAATACCGAGGACACCTGGGCCGCGATCTTCGCCAAGCGGGGCGAGCGCTACGCGCCGGCGGGCTTCATCTTCTACGGCGGCCGCGGCCAGTCGGGCTGCGGCGCCGCCCAGACGGCGATGGGACCCTTCTACTGCCCGAGCGACAACCGCATCTATCTCGACACCGCATTCTACCAGGAGCTGCGCAGCCGCTTCGGCGCGGCAGGCGACTTCGCCCAGGCCTATGTGATCGCGCACGAGGTCGGCCATCACATCCAGTATCTGACCGGCGCGCTGGAGCGGGCGCAGGCGGCCCAGCAGCGCCTGTCCAGCGCCGAGGGAAACGCCCTGCAGGTGAAGGTGGAGCTGCAGGCGGATTGCTATGCGGGGGTGTGGGGCGCCAATGCCCGCGACCGGCAGGGCCGGCCTTTGCTCGAGTCCGGCGACGTCGAAGAAGGTCTCACCGCCGCCGCGGCGATCGGGGACGACACGCTCCAGCGCCAGACGCAGGGCGTCGTCGTGCCCGAGAGCTTCACCCATGGCAGCGCGGCGCAGCGCACCTTATGGCTGCGCAAGGGGCTCGAGACCGGCGATCCCGCCCAATGCGACACGTTCGGGGGGGCGATCTGATGGGTTTGACTCCGGCGGTAAAGATCTATACCTACAAAGGACTTTGAAAAACAGAGGATGCTTGGAATGATATTCCGCCTGCTTTCGATCCTGCTGCTGCCGCTCGCCGCCGCCTGCGCCACCACCTCCCCGGCCGACGCGCCGCGCGCGTTCGCCAGCGACCGGGTCAGCGTCGCGGTGCGCGGCTCGGGGCCGGACGTGGTGCTGATCCCGGGGCTCAGCTCCTCGCCTGAGGTGTGGGACGCGGCGGTCGCGGCGGTGCCGGGCTATCGCTACCACCTCGTCCACGTCGCCGGCTTCGCCGGCGCGCCGCCAGGCGGCAACGCCGCCGGGCCGGTGGTGGCGCCGGTCGCCGAGGAGATCGCGCGCTACATCAGGGAAGCGGGGCTGCAGCGGCCGGCGATCGTCGGCCATTCATTGGGCGGCAGCTGGGCGATGATGGTCGCGGCGCGGCATCCGGAGCTGGTCTCGAAGGTCATGGTGGTCGACATGCTGCCGTTCATGGGGGCGATGTTCGGAGCCCCGGGCGCGACCCCCGACAGCGTCCGGCCGATCGCCGAGCAGATGCGCAAGGGGATCGCCTCCAGCGCCGGCGAGCAAAGGCGGCAGATCATCGCCCAGACCATCGCCGGCATGGTGCGCACCGAAAGCCAGCGCGCCCGGCCGATCGCGCAGTCGCTCGCCAGCGACCCGGCCGTGTCGGGCCAGGCGATGTACGACCTCATCACCACCGACCTCAGGCCGGAGCTCAAGGCGATCATTGTGCCGCTGACCGTGCTCTGGGTCGTCCCGCCCAATGCGCCGGTCAATGCGGCGCAGATGGAGGGCTTCTACAAGATGTCGTTCGCCGACACCCCGCAGGCGGTGCTGAAGCGGATCCCCGATTCCTACCACTTCATCATGCTCGACCAGCCCGAGGCGTTCGCGCGGGAGCTGCGGGCGTTCTTGCGCTAAGTTCCTCCCCGACATTCGTCGGGGAGGGGGACCACCCGAAGGGTGGTGGAGGGGTAGCTGCCCAGGCCTGCGACGTTTACCCCTCCACCATGCTTCGCATGGTCCCCCTCCCCACCGACTACATCGGCAGGGAGGAACTACGTCCGCAAAAACCGCCGGATCCATTCGCCGACGCGCGCCCGGTCGTTGGGGGCGTCGAGCGAGGCGATCGCCGCTTCGGCGCCGGGGAGGCGGTCGCGGCGGGTCTCGACCAGCGCCTTGGCGAAGGCGGGATCGAATTCGGGGTGGCCCTGGAAGGAGATGGCCGGCTGGTCGTCATAAGCGATGAGGCCGAACGGGCTGAAGGCGTTGCGCGCCAGCACCCGCGAGCCGGGCGGCTGCGCGACGATCTGGTCCTGGTGCGAGACGGGGATGGCGAAGGCCGGAACGTCGTCCATCCACGGCGCGCGCTCCGCCACGTCGTAGCTTTGCAAGCCGATCCCCCAGCCGCGCTCCGATTTCTCGACCCGGCCGCCATATGCCTCGGCCATGATCTGGTGGCCGAAGCAGATGCCGACCAGCTTCGCTTGGCCTTTGGCGGAGCGGAGGAAGTCCTTGAGCGGCGGGATCCAGGGATGGTCCTCGTAGACGCCGGCCGGCGAGCCGGTGATGAGGTAGGCGTCGTGGTCCGAAGCTTCCTGCGGCAGCGCTCCCGCGGCGACATCGTAGCGCGCGGTCTCGAAATCCGGCCCGAGCAAGGCGGCGAACATGGCGGGATAGGCGCCGAAGCGGGGGACCAAAGCGGCGGGCGGCGCGCCGGTTTCGAGGATGGCGACCTTCATCGCCTTTACCTAGTGATCCGCCCCTAGAAGCGGAAGCGCAGGGTGGCGCGAACCGTCGTCGGCGCGCCGGGCATGATATTGTTGTCGTTGAACGCGGCGGAGAAATAGTCGCTGCCGAGCAGATTCTCGACATTGACCTGCGCCTCGACCGCCTTGGCGACCGCGAAATAGACGGCTGCGTCGACCCGGGTGAAGGCGGGCAGCACGGCCGCGTTCGAGATCGACGTGAAGCTCTGCGACTGGTGATAGATGCCGAAGCCGGCGCCGATGCGGCGGCTGAAATCGTAGCGCGTCCACAAGCTCGCCTGGTGGCGCGGCACGAGCGGCACCTTGCGGCCGGCGGGAGCCGCGGCGGTGGTTTCGCTGATCTCGGCGTCCTGCAGCGCATAGCCGGCGCTCAGCCGCCAGTTCGACCGGATCTGGCCGGCAAGGCCGATCTCAAACCCCTTGCTGCGCTGGGCGCCGGTCAGCACCGTGCCGAGCGTGACCGGATCGGTGGCGCGGGTGTTGGTGCGGTCGAGCCGGTAGACGGCGGCGCTGAGGCTGAGGGCCGGGCGTATGTCCCATTTGAAGCCGAGCTCCAGATTCTCGAACTTCTCGGGCTCGAGCGCCGCGGTGGTGACGTCGAGCGCGGAGAATTGATCGCCCGACTGGGGCAGGAAGGAGCGGCTCCAGCTGGCGTAGACGGACATCGTCCCACTTGGCTTCACCACGAGGCCGAGACGCGGCGACCATAAGGCGTCGGCGCGGCTAAACGTCCGCCCGGCGAGCAGATCCTCGACCTTCAGCGTGAAACGGTCGTGGCGGAGGCCGGCGACGAGGTCGACATGATCGCCGATCGAGACCTGGTCCTGAAGGTAGAAAGCGAGGACGTTGGCGTCGGCGCGCACCGAGCGGTTGCCGGCGCCCGCGCGGAAGGCGATCGGCGGGACGACGATCCGCCTGGTCAGCGGCACGAAGGTCCGGCGGCCGCCATTGGTCGTCGCCACGCCCGAATCGAAGAAGCCGTTGACGCGCTGGTTGCGCGTCTTCTGGTCGCCCCACTCGAAGCCGGCGAGGACGACATGGCGGAGCGGCCCGGTCGCCACTTCCCAGACGAGGTCGTTCTGGCCCAGCAGGTTCCGCCGATGGGTGGGATCGCGATAGGCTTCGATGCCGACCTGCGGCACGCCGCCGACCATCGTCACCGGCGTCTGCGCCATCGCGTTCTGGTAGAGCTTGTCATAGTCGCCCCACAGCAGGCGGCCGGTCAGCGTCAGCGCGTCCGAGAAGCGATGCTCGATCCGGCCGGTCAGGACGTAGGCGTCGAAATCGCTGACGTTGACCCCCGGGACGCCGAAGAAGGCGCGGTCGAAGCCGTCAAGCGGACGCGCCGGATCGGCGATCGTGCCTGCTTTGGCCGAAGGCACGCCGCGGTCGACGACGCGCTCGTCGCTGTCATATTCAAAGGCCAGGTCGATGCGGGTGGCGTCGCCCGGCGCGAAGGCGAGGGCCGGGTTGATGCCGATCCTGCGGCCCTCGTAGAAGTCGCGGTGGTTGTCGAATTCCTCGTAGACTGCATTGAGACGAGCCGAGAGGGCGCCGCCGCCGAGCGGCTGGTTGACGTCCACGTCGGCGAACCAGGCGCCGAAGCTGTCGAGCGAAGCGTCGCCGCGGACGAAGGCCGCGGCCTCGGGCCGCTTGGTGACCCGGTTGACGATGCCGCCGCCGCCGCCGCGGCCGAAGATCATCGCGTTGGGTCCCTTCAATATCTCGACCCGCTCGAGATTGTAGAGGCCGCGATAATATTGGACGTCGTCGCGCAAGCCGTCGACGAAGAAGTCGGCGGTGCTCGAATTGCCGCGCAGGATGATCTGGTCGCGATGGCCCTCGCCCTGGCTGATCACCGCGCCGGGAACATAGCGCAGCACGTCGCCGATCGACTGCAGCGCCTGGTCGTCGATCTGCTGCTCGGTGACGACGCTGACCGCCTGCGGGATGTCCTTGAGGTCGGTCGGCGTGCGGGTCGCGCTGCCGATCCGGTCGGCGGTGTAGCGCTCGCGCGTGCCGGTGACGACGATCGTGCCGCCCTTGACGTCGTCCGGGCCTTCCATATCCGCGGCTTCGATATCCGCAGCGAAAGCGGGCGCCGCCAAAGCGAACGTGAGCGCGAAAGCGGAGATGGAACGAAGGAACATGCAACCCTTTGAAGCGCGCATCTTTGCGTCTCAAGCGACCTATCGCTCTTGAGAACTATTCGCAATAGCAATTCGGGAAAGGGTTGCGCGAACCGCCGGCCGGGAGCAGGGAAGCGGCATGGAGCCCGTCTTTTTCGCCGCCCCGGCCGGCTTCCGCCGCTGGCTGGAGGCGCATCATGCGAGCGCGCCCGAATTGCTCGTCGGCTTCTACAAGAAAGGCTCGGGCCGCCCGTCGATCGACTGGCCGGAGGCGCGCGACGAGGCGCTCTGCTTCGGCTGGATCGACGGCATCCGCCGCTCGATGGGGCGGGAAAGCTACACGATCCGCTTCACGCCGCGCCGCAAGGGCAGCATCTGGAGCCGGGTCAATATCGAGCGGTTCCAGGCGCTGAAGGCGGCGGGGCAGATGACGGAAGCGGGGGAGCGCGCCTTCGAGGAGGGCAAGGAGCGGACCGACCATTATTCCTATGAGAATGAGGAGAGATCACTCTCGGCGGCAGAGGAGCAAGCGTTCCGCGCGAACGAGGCGGCCTGGAAGGATTTCGAGCGGCGGCCGCCTTCGTATCGCAAGATGGCCCTGTTCTACGTGACCAGCGCTAGGAGGCCGGAGACGCGAGCGCGGCGGCTGGCTATCCTGATCGCGGATTCGGCGGCGGGGCGGAAGATCGGCTCGGTCGAGGGAAGGAACGAGTGACCGTCATGCCAGCGAAGGCTGGCATCCATGCTAAATTCGAGAGTCCGTGAATGCGGCGAATCCGCTCGGATCCCAGCCTTCGCTGGGGTGATGATGTCTACTCGCGCTCCCGCATCCTCTCCGCGACCGCCCTGATCCGCTCCGTCCGGTCGGGCGCGAGCTGTTGGGCGCGGTCGCGGATGAAGGCGGTCAGCGCCGCGCCCGCTTTTTCCGGGCTACCGGCGTCGAACGGCGGGGCGGGGTCGTATTCGAGGCTGAGCTGGACCGCCTTGGCGTGGGCCTCGCCGCGGATCGCCGCCGTCAAGGCGAGGGCGAAATCGATGCCGGCGGTGACTCCGCCGCCGGTCGCGCGGTTGCGGTCGAAGACGATCCGCTCGGCCACCGGCTCGGCGCCAAACTGGCTGAGATGCTCGCGCCACGCCCAGTGACAAGCGGCACGATAGCCCTGGAGGAGGCCGGCGGCGCCGAGGATCAGCGAGCCGGTGCAGACGCTGGTCACCCATGCCGCCCCGCCGGCGACGCCGCGCAGCCAGGCGAGGGCTTGCTCATCCTCCATCACGTCGATGCAGCCCATGCCGCCGGGCACGCAAAGGATGTCGGCGCTCGTCAGCTCGTCGAACGTGGCATTGGGAAGCAAGTCGAAGCCGGAATCGGTCGGTACCGGCTCGCGGCTCTTCCAGACGAGGTGGATCTTTTGCCTGCCGAGGCGGGAGAGAACCTGGGCCGGGCCGGTGAGATCGAGCTGGGTGACGTTGGGATAGAGCAGAAAGGCGACGGAGATCGGCTGAAATTCGGGCATCGGCATCTCCTCAGTCGCGCCGCGCCAGCCGGAGCGGCAGGCCGCCCTTGGGGCGAAGCGTGACCATGCCCGACATGAGCACCGCGCGGCCCGCGACCGGGGCGAAGCGCCAGCGGCCGAGCCAGTGCGCGAGGATGGTCAGCGCCTCGATCGTGGCGAAGCGGGCGCCGACGCACAAGCGCGGCCCGCCGCCGAAAGGCAGATATTGGAAACGATGGTGGCCCGCCTTGGCCTCCGGCGCGAAGCGTTCCGGCTCGAAGACGTCGGGATCGTCCCACAGCCTTTTGTGGCGGTGGATGAGCCAGGGCCAGATCGAGACGATGTCGCCGGCCGCGACGTCGGCCTCGCCGAGCCGGTCGGCGGCCACCGCCTGGCGGTCGAAGCGCGGCACCGGCGGGTAGAGGCGCAGCGATTCCTCGAGGATCCGGCGCACCAGCTTCAGGCGGTCGGGAAGCGCATCGTCCTCCTCGCCGCCGGCAAGCGCCGCGCGCGCCTCGTCTGCGGCCTCGCTCTGGAGCTCGGGCTGCTCGGCGAGGAGGAAGAGCGTCCAGGTCAGCGCGTTGGCGGTGGTTTCGTGCCCGGCGAGATAGAAGGTTGCGGCATTGTCGACGGCCAGCGCCAGCGCCTCGCCGGGCTCGAACCGCTCGCCCAGCGCCCGGATGAGACGCCCCAGGAAATCGTCCGGCCCGCCGTCCGGAAGCCGGTCGCGCACCACGGCAGTGAGGTTTTCGCGAAGATAGACCTGGCCGCGCCCGGCTCTTCTTCCCCTGAAGCTCCACGGCATCAGCGGCAGGCCGAGCAAGACCTGCAGGCGCGCTTCGCTGACCCCCTCCAGCGCCGCGGCGATATGCGCCATCGCCGCGCCGCTGATCAGCCGGGGATCGCCGGCGAACAGAGTGTCGGCGATGACCCGCATCGTCGTCGCCGTCGCCTGTGCCGCCATGTCGGCCGTGCCGTCCCGCCAGCCCGTCATCGCCGTCCGCGCGGCGCGAGCGAAAGCGGGGATCGACGCATCCACTGCCGCGGGCGCGAAATTGGCCGCGACGATCCGCCGCTGATCGCGCCACAACGCCCCGTCGGAGCTTAACAGGCCGCGGCCGATCATCCGCGCGAGCAGGGTCTTGACGATGTCGGGCTTCACATAATTGGCGGCATTGTCGAGCATCACGCGCTGAACCGCGTCGGGATCGAGCGGGATGTGGACGTTGTAGCCCAAGACCCGGCGCCGCATGTAAGGCGCGGTGAAAGCGAGCTCCGACCAGCCGTAGACCGCGGTGCGGGCGCGCTCGCCGACGAAGCCGCGCCAGACCGGGACGGCTCCGGCGCCGCGCGGCGGATGCGGCGGGACGAAGCGGGTCACCCGGTTCCTTCCTGCGAGCGAAGCTCGTGGGGAGGGGGACCACCCGAAGGGTGGTGGAGAGGTAGAAGTCGAGACCTCGTCATTTACCCCTCCACCATGCTTCGCATGGTTCCCCCTCCCCATGCTGCGCATGGGGAGGAATCCTCACTCCGCGGCGAGCAGCCGCTCCGCGCCGCCGAGATCGACGCTGACCAGCCGGCTGACGCCTTTCTCGACCATGGTGACGCCGAACAGGCGGTGCATCCGGCTCATCGTCACCGCATTGTGGGTGACGATCAGGTAGCGGGTGTCGGTATCGCCGGTCATCCGGTCGAGGAGATCGCAGAAGCGTTCGATATTGGCGTCGTCGAGGGGGGCGTCAACTTCGTCGAGAACGCAGATCGGGGCGGGATTGGTGAGGAAAAGGGCGAAGATGAGGGCGATCGCGGTCAGCGCCTGCTCGCCGCCCGACAGCAAGGTGAGGGTCGACAGGCGCTTGCCCGGCGGCTGCGCCATGATCTCGAGGCCGGCCTCGAGCGGATCGTCGGACTCGATCAGCTCGAGATGTGCCTGGCCGCCCTCGAACAAGGTGGTGAACAGGCTGCGGAAATGGCGGTCGACCGCTTCGAAGGCGGAGAGCAGCCGCACCCTGCCCTCGCGGTTCAAGCTGCCGATCGAGCCGCGCAGCCGGTTGATGGCGAGGCCCAGCTCCTCGCGCTCGGCCTGGCTGGCGATGCGTCCGTCCTCCAGCTCCTGCAGCTCGCGCTCGGCGATCAAATTGACCGGCCCGATCCGCTCGCGCTCGGCCTGGAGGCGGTCGTGGCGGGCCGATTCCTCGCCGGCGGGCTGGATGCCGCCCTCGTCGAAGCCGAGCGTCTCGGGCAGCATAAGCGGCGCGCATTCGAACCGCTCGCTGGAGATGCGGCCCATCTCGATGCGGCGGCTCTCCTGATTCTCGTGGCGGGCGGCGGCGCCGGCGCGGGCTTCGCGCGCGGTGGCGAGCGCCTCGGCGACCTCCGCCAGCCGCGTCTCGGTCTCGCGCAGCGCCGCCTCGCTTTCCCGTTCCGCCGCGGCGGCGGTGTCGGTCGTCCCGGCGGCCTGCGCGACCTCCGTCTCCATCGCCTCGATCCGGCCGGCGAGGATGGCGGGAGCGTCGGCGAGAAGCCGCGCCTCCTCCTCCGCGTCGGCGATGCGGGAGCCCAAATCGGCGTGGCGCGCCTCGGCCTCGGCGGCGCGGACGCGCCAGTCGGCGCTCTCCTTGCCGGCGGCCTCGGCGCGCTGCCTGTCGGCGCCGACCGCGCGGGCGTGCGTGGCGGCTTCGGCGCGGACCTCGGCCAGCGCCTGCTGCGCCGCCTCGGCCGCGCCGCGAAGCGCCGCGACCCTCGCCTCGGTCGCGCCCGCATCGGGGAGCGCGGCGGCCAGCGCTTGGGCCTCCGCGAAAGCCGACCTTGCCTCGCTTTGATCCGCGTCCGCCCGCGCGGTCCGTTCGGCGAGGCCGGTGCGGTGGACGCCGAGCCGCTCGATCTCGACCGTTGCGCTGTCCTCCGCCCGCGCCGCCTCGCGAATCGCGGCGCCGGCTTCGGCCTCGCTGCGGCGGGCGGCGTCGGCAGCGTCGCGCGCCGACTGCATCGCGGCGAGCGCGGCGGCGATTCGCGCCTGCGCCGCATCGGCGGCAGCGGCGGCGTTCGGCAGCGCGGTCTCGATCTCGGCAAGGCGGTTGACCCGGATCAGGCGCTCGGCGGCGGCGGCGCCGAGGCCGCTCGCGACATAGCCGTCCCAGCGGCGCAGCCGGCCGTCGCGAGTGACCAGCCGCTGGCCGACGGCGAGCGCAGCGCCTTCATCCTCGTCGGCGACCCCGATCTGGGCGAGGCGGCGACGCAGCGCCGCGGGCGCCTGGACATGACCGAGGAGAGGGACGCAGCCCGCCGGCAATGCGGGATCGGAGGCGTTGGCCTCCGCCCCGATCCAGCGGCGCGGGCCATCGCCTTCCAGCGCGGCGTCGAGATCGTCGCCGAGGGCGGCGGCGAGCGCGCGTTCATAGCCGGGCTCGGCCTTGACATGGTTGATCGCCCGGTCGCCGCTCGTTCCCTCGACGGCCTTGATCAAGGCCCTGGCTTCCGATTCCAATGCGGCCAGCGCCGCCCGCGCCGAGGCGCCTTCGCTCTCGGCGGCGTCGCGCGCCGCCGCCGCCTGCCGGCGCGTCTCCTCGGCCGCTTCGATCCCTTCGCCGGCGCCGGCGAGCCCGGCTTCCGCTTCCTCGCGGGCGCGGCGCGCGGCGCGCAGGGTTTCGACCAGGGGCGCCTCGTCGCCAAGACCGGCCATCTGCTCGTCCAGGCGCCGCGCTTCCGCCTCGGCGCGGGCGAGCCTGGCGCGGGCCGCCTCCAGCGCCGCCAAGGCGACCCGCGCCTCGGCCTGCTCCGCCGCCTGCGCCGCGCGCGCCCGGGCGAGCGCCGCTTCGGCCTCGCGGGCGCGATCTTCCACCTCGACGGTGCGGACGTCGATGGTGCCGCGCGCGGCTTCGACGGCGGCAAGGCGGGCGGCGATCTCGCCTGCTTCTTGTTCGAGCCGGGCAAGCGCCGCCGCCGCATCCTCGCCCAATGCGGCTTCGCGGGCCCGGTCGGCGGCGAGGGCGGCGCGGCGCCCGCTCAGCTCGCCGATCCGGCGGCTCAAAGTGTCGCGCTCGGCCTGGAGGGTGGCGAGCTTGTGACCGAGCGCAGCCGCCTGCTCGCGCGCGGCCTGGGCATTCTCCCGCCTGCCGGCCAGCGCCTGCGCGGCCTGCTGCTGATAGGCCGCCGCCGCGCGCTGGGCCTCGGACGCGGCCTCGACCGCCGCCACCGCCGCCTCGGCCTCGCGCTTGGCGGCGTCGGCGGCGGCCGCCGCCTCGCGCCAGCGGGCGAAGGTCAGCCGTCCCTCGGCGATGCGGATCTGGTCGGAGAGCTTGCGGTAGCGCTCGGCGGCCCGAGCCTGGCGCCTGAGCGCGCCCGAGCGCTGCTCCATGTCGGCGAGCACCTCGTCGAGCCGGATGAGATTGGCCTCGGCGGCGCGCAGTTTCTGCTCGGCGTCCTTGCGGCGGACGTGCAGGCCGGCAATCCCCGCCGCTTCCTCGAGCATCAGCCGGCGCTCGGTCGGCTTGGCGGCGATCACCGCGCTGATCTTGCCCTGGCTCACCAAAGCCGGCGAATGGGCGCCGGTGGCGGCGTCGGCGAACAGCAAGGCGACGTCCTTGGCCCGAACGTCGCGGCCATTCACCCGATAGGCGGACCCCGCACCCCGCTCGATACGGCGGGTGATCTCGACCTCGCCCTCGGGCGCCACGCCGACATCGCCGGGCATGTCCTCGGCGGAGCGCTCGACCAGCAGCGACACTTCGGCGAAATCGCGCGCCGGACGCATCGACGTGCCGGCGAAGATGACGTCGTCCATGCCGCCGCCGCGCATCGACTTGGGCGAGGATTCGCCCATCACCCAGCGTATCGCCTCGAGCACGTTCGACTTGCCGCAGCCATTGGGGCCGACGACGCCGGTGAGGCCGGGCTCGACGCGCAGCTCGGCGGGCTCGACGAAGCTCTTGAAGCCGGAGAGCTTCAGGCGCCTTATCTGCATGGCCGAGCCCCCGGGCGAGTCACCGCTCTAGCCTCCCGCTCTTCGGATGATCGGCTCCAGCGCGGCCCAGGTGATGACGTCGGCCCTGACGCCGTTGACGTAGAAGGTCGGCGTACCCAACACCCCGCGCTGCTCCGCCTCCCCGTACATCTGGCCGAGGCGAGTCACCGCCGCCTGGTCGGCGAGACAAAGCCGCGCCTTGGCCGGCGTCACGCCGACGCCGGCGGCGCGCTGGGTCAGCCCGCCAATCTCGGCGAGGCGGACCAATCGCTCGGCAGGCGGCAGCGACTGGAGCTCGGCGGATTGGGCGGCGCTCATGCCGCTGAGCCTGCCCATCCACTCCCCCTGGGCGGCATAGAGGCTATCGGCGAAGCGGAAGAAGCCGTGCGGCCCGCTGCACCGGGCGAGCAGGGAAGCGGCGAGGTCGGCCCCGTTCAGCACGAAGTTGCGATATTCGTAGCTGACCGTGCCGCGCCGCACGTGATTGGCGACCAGCGTCGGCGTCCCGGTGCGGGCGAAGGCGGCGCAATGGGAGCAGGTCAGCGAGCCATATTCGATCAATTTCACCCGCGCTGCGGGATTGCCCATCCGAAAGCCGCCTTCCGGGGTCGCCACGACGGTCCGGCTCCAGTCGCGCTGGACGGGGCGCGCCTTGGGCGCGGGCGCGGCTCCGGACTGGACGGTCAGCGCCGTGGCCGTCACGAGCGCGAAGGCGCCGAGGAAGGCCCGCTTCATCTCACCGCACCGCCGCGCGCAGGCTCGGCTCGAGCGCGCGCCAGGACGCGGCGTCGGGGACCACCTTGCCGTTGATGAAGAAGGTCGGAGTCCCCGTCACGCCTTCCTCGTTCGTCGCCCGCTGGCTCACGGCGGCGAGATCGGTCAGCGCCTGCTGATCGGCGAGGCAGGCCTCGATCCGTGCCGACGGCATGCCGCGCACCCGGAAGAACTGGTCGAGACCGGCCATCTTGACCATCGCGGCGGCGCGCGCGGACGCCGACAGGCCCTCCAGCTGCGGCTCCATGGACGGCGCCAACTGCTGGAGCCTGGTGACCCAATCGCGCTGGCCGGCATAGATCTGGTCGGCAAGCTGGAAATAGGGCCCCGGCCCGTGGCAGCGCATCAGCATCGAGATGCCGGGATCGGTCGGGAACAGGAGGAACGGTCGGAATTCCCAGCTGACCTGGCCGGACTTCACATAATCGTTCCTGAGCCGCTCGCCGCCCTGCTCGGAAAACTCCGCGCAATGGGGACAGGTGAAGGAGGCATATTCGACCAGCTTCACCGGCGCTGCGGGATTGCCCATCCGGAAGCCGCCCTCCGGCGTTTCGGCGACGGCCTCGGTCCAGTCGCCGTTCGGGGCCTTGATCTGCGCCAGCGGCGCCGAGCCCGTGCCGCCGGCGGCGGCATTGCCGCCCGATTGGTCGCCGCAGCCGGCGAGAAGGAGGAGCGCCAGCGCGGCGCCGCCGATCATTGCCTTCATCTTCTTTTCTCTCCACCTGTTCTGCCGATCGGCGGAATTGCCGCCGCGGCCGCCGCCGCCGAAAAAGGGATCCGCCGCCCCATCGTCAGCGCGCCGCCGCCCGCAATTTCGGCTCGAGCGCGGCCCAGCTGGACGTTTCCGGCACCATCCGGCCGTTGATGAAGAAGGTGGGCGTACCCGTGACCCCTTCCTGGTTGGCCGCCCTCGCGGTCATCGCGGCGAGGTCCTTGAGCGCCTGGGGGTCGGCGAGGCAGGCGTTCATCCGTGCCTCCGGCATGCCGCGCACGCGGAAGAACTGGTCGAGGCCGGCGGCCTTCACATAGACCTGGAGCCGTTGCTCGGGCACCATCGCCTGGATCTGCCGCTGCTGCTCCGGCGACATCGCCTGAAGCTTGCCGATCCAGTCCTTCTGGTCGGCGTAGAGCTGGTCGGCGAGCTGGAAGAAGGCGCCCGGCCCGTGGCAGCGAAGCAGCATCGAGATGCCGGGGTCGGACGGGAAGAGCAGATAAGGCCGGAATTCCCAGCTGACCTGGCCGGTCTTGACATAATTGTCGCGGAGCGGCTCGCTGCCTTCGGTCGAGAAGGCAGCACATACGTGGCAGCCAAGCGAGCCATATTCGACCAGCTTCACGGGCGCGTTCGGATTGCCCATGCGGAAGCCGCCGTCCGGCGTCTCGCTGACCATTTCGGTCCAGTCGCCGCTGGGCGCGGGGATCCGGGCCAGCGGTGCCGAGCCGTTGCCGCCGGCGGCTTCATTGCCCGCCGGCCGGTCGCCGCACCCGGCGAGGAGGAGCGCCAGCGCGGCTCCGACAATGAACTTCATCGTCCCTTCTCTCCACCTATTCTGCCGACGACCGGGATCGCCACGGCAATTTCCCCCGCCCCCTCGCTCGCCGCGACGCCGCGGGCAAGCGATTCGAGGCAGGCGCGAAGCTCCGGATCGGCGATCGTGCGCAGTGAATCGCCGAGCTCCGCGGGGATCGGCCGAAGCGACGGCGGCGCGACCCGCGACCTTGCTTTGGCGACCTGAACCATTCCTTGCCGGAAGCTGATCCGCGCGACCGCCGGATAGCCGAAGAAGAGGTTGACCCGCTCGACGATCACTGGCGCGACATGCTGCATCATCGGCGCGTGCGCGCCCTCGACGACCAGGGTCAGCACGCCGCCCGAGCGCTTGCCGTGCGGGAAACGGATCGATTCGGGCGAGGAGACGGTGGCATAGCGCTCGCCGACGATCTCGCGCCAGCGGCTGACCACCGACGACTGGACGAAGCCGAAGCGGCGGAAGGCGGCGCGGCCGACGTCGGGCAGCATGTCCGAGACGGGGCGCGCGCGCCTCGCACGCGGCGCCTCCGTCAGCGTTTTTGTCGTGCCACCGGATTTCGCCATCGGCGCCAGCATGGCATAGGCGGACCATGGCCGTCGATGCTTCAAATGCCCTGCTGCGCTGGTATGTTGTGGATAAAAGACAGCTTCCCTGGCGCGCCGCCGAGGGGGAGCGGCCCGATCCCTACAGGATCTGGCTGTCCGAGGTGATGCTCCAGCAGACCAGTGTCGCGGCGGTCCGGCCATATTACGCGAAGTTCGCCGCCCGCTGGCCGACGGTCGAGGCGCTGGCGGCCGCGGACGAAGGAGAGGTGATGGCCGCCTGGGCGGGTCTCGGTTATTATGCCCGCGCCCGCAATCTCATCGCCTGCGCCAGAAAAGTGGCGGGCGAGCATGGCGGGCGCTTCCCCGGCAGCGAGGCCGAGCTGCTGAAGCTCCCCGGCATCGGCCGCTACACCGCCGCCGCCATCGCCGCCATCGCCTTCGGCCGGCGGGCGGTTGCGGTCGACGCCAATGTCGAGCGGGTCGTCGCCCGGCTGTTCGCGGTGAAGGCGTCGCTGCCGGGCGCGCGGGCGCAGATCCACGCCCTCGCCGATTCGATCACTCCGGACGAACGGGCCGGCGATTTCGCCCAGGCGATGATGGACCTGGGCGCGACGATCTGCACCCCCCGCGCGCCGGCCTGCGGGCGCTGCCCGCTCGCCTTCTCGTGCGAGGCGCGGCGGGAAGGCGCGCCGGAGCTTTACCCGGTGAAGGCCGCCAAGGCCGCGCGGCCGCGGCGGCAGGGCGTCGCTTACTGGCTCGAGCATGACGGCCATGTCCTTCTCGTCCGGCGCCCGGCAAAAGGACTGCTCGGCGGCATGCTTGCCTTCCCGACCGAGGGCGCGCCGGTTTCGGCCGAGTGGCGCGAGGCGGGCGTTGTGGAGCATGTCTTCACCCATTTCGCGCTCAGCATGCGGCTGCTCTGCGCAACGACGGGAGACCGCGCGGCCGGGCGGATTTGGTGGCCGGTCGAGCGGCTCGGCGAGGCCGGCCTGCCGACCCTCTTCGCCAAGGTCGCCGCGCGGGGCATCGAATGGCGCGCGGCGGCATGAGCATCCCACCCGGCTTCACCGGCTCGTTCCTCGACCGCGCCGACCATTTGCGGCTCGACGAGGCGCGGCTGGCGGAGCTGACGGCAAGCCTCGGCGCCCGGCTCCTCCGCCTGGCGCAGCTCGATCCGCTGCTCGACGAGGAGGGCCGCCTCGCCTGGGGATCGCTCGCCGAGCTGGACGAAGGGGCCGAGCTCATCTTCCTCGGCCTCGACGCCGGGACGCCGCGGTTCGCGCCGATGGTTCGGGCCGAGCTCGGACAGCGCGCCTGGGGCGTGTTCCGGACCTTGGGCCTGATGGCGCCGGAGGACGCGGCGGTCTGGGGCGCGGCGCGCAGCCTGATCGAATGGCACAACCGCCACTTCTTCTGCGGCCGCTGCGGCGCGCCGACGCGCATGTTCCGCGCCGGCTGGGGACGGCGCTGCGGCGGCTGCGGGCTCGACCATTTCCCACGCGTCGATCCGGTGGTGATCATGCTCGCCGAACATGGCGGCAAGGTGCTGCTCGGCCGTCAGCCGCAATATCCGGAGGGCCGCTATTCGGCGCTGGCCGGCTTCGTCGAGCCGGGCGAATCGATCGAGGAGGCGGTGGCGCGGGAGCTGGCCGAGGAGGCCGGGATCGCGGTGTCGAACGTTCGCTACATCGCCAGCCAGCCCTGGCCCTTTCCCGGCCAGCTGATGATCGCCTGCATCGCCGAGGCGGCCTCGGACGCGCTCGTCCTCGACAGGAACGAGCTGGAGGACGCGATCTGGGTCGACCGCGCCGGCGCCGCCGCCGCCTTGGCGGGCGATGCCGCCGCGCCCTTCCTCGCCCCGCCTCCGTTCGCCATCGCCAACACATTGCTGAGGGCGTGGGTGGAGGAATCCGGGCCGCTTGCCCCTTCTTACCGCCCCGCCTAAAGGGGCTCGCAATTCCCGCCGCTCGTTACGGAGGTTGTGAATCGGCATGGATAGTCGCACCAACACGATAGCGGGCTGGGTGCTCTTCGCGGGCATCGTCGCGCTCGGATCCTCGATCCTCGCCGGCGAGTATTTCAACCACGAGCGGCCCGAGAAGATGGGCTATCCGATCGAGGGCGTGTCCGACGCCGTGGAAGAGGGCGCCGCCGCCGAGCAGCCCGTCGCGTTCTATCTGGCGACAGCCGATCCGAAGCTGGGCGAGCAGGTCTTCAAGAAATGCATGGCCTGCCATACGATCGCCAAGGGCGGCCTCAACGGCAACGGGCCGAACCTGTGGGGCGTGCTCGGCGGCCCGGTCGGCCACTCGCCGAGCTTCGCTTATACCGCCGATCTGAAAGCGCTCGGCGGCACCTGGGAGTGGGAGAAGATGAACCATTGGGTGAAGGCGCCCAAGGAGGTGGTGCCCAAGACCAAGATGGGCTTCCCGGGCCTCGGCAAGCCCGAGGACCGGGCCAATCTGCTCGCCTATATCAACACCCAGAGCGACCGCCCGATCCCGCTGCCGCCGCCGCCCGCGGCAGCCCCGGCCCCGGCCGCAACCGCCGCCGGCAAGGGTGAGAAGGAGCCGGTGCTGAACGAGGCGCAGGCGATGCGCAGCCCCGGCCGCGGCGTCGCCGGCGAAGGCGCTCCCGCCGTCTCCGGCAATGCGCAGCAGACCAAGACCGGCCATTGAGGGGCCGCCCCGGGGATGGTGAGCAGCACGGCCTCCACTCCTCAGGCCTATCTCGCCGAGCTGCCGCCCGAGCGGGCCGCGCTGATCGGCCGCGTCCGCGACCTGGTCAACGCCAATCTGCCCGACGGCTACGTCGAGCGGATGAGCTGGGGCATGATCGCCTGGGAGCTGCCGCTGGAGCGTTATCCCGACACCTATAACGGCCAGCCTTTGGTCTACGCCGCGCTCGCCGCGCAGAAGAACCACAATGCCCTCTACCTCAGCTGCGTCCATGCATCGGAGGGGCGGACGCAGCGGCTGCGGGACGGCTATGCGGCGGCGGGCAAGAAGCTCGACATGGGCAAGAGCTGCATCCGCTTCAGGAAAGCCGAGGAGCTGGCCGAGGACGTGCTCGCCGGCGCGATACGCTCGGTCCCGGTGGAGGCGTTCATCGCCGATCATGAGGCCGGGCGAAAGCGATAGCCGCGGCCGTCCTCCTTACTCCCGGCCGGTTGGCGACGCCTCGCCCTCGGCATAATGGTCGCAGACATGGGCCCAGGCTTCCGCGGCGGTCTCGACGAACTTGAACAGATCGAGGTCGTCGGGGGCGATCACGCCTTCCTCGACCAAGGCCTCGAAATCGATCACCCTCTCCCAGAAGTCGCGGCCGAAGAACAGGATCGGCATCGGCTTGACCTTGCCGGTCTGAATCAGGGTGAGCAATTCGAACGCCTCGTCGAACGTGCCGTAGCCGCCCGGAAAGACCGCGACCGCGCGGGCGCGGAGCAGGAAGTGCATCTTGCGCAATGCAAAATAATGGAAGCGGAAGCTGAGCTCGGGCGTGACATAGGCATTGGGCAATTGCTCGTGCGGCAGCACGATGTTGAGCCCGATCGATTCCGCCCCCTCGTCGGCCGCGCCGCGATTGGCCGCTTCCATGACCGACGGCCCGCCGCCCGAGCAGACGACGAAATGGCGCTTGCCGTCGGCGTCGCGCCCGACCCGGCTCGCCAACCGGGCGAGCGCGCGGGCCTCGTCATAATATTTCGCCTTCGCCTTCAGCCGCTCGGCGATGAGGCGCTGGTGGTCGGTCGCGGCGGCCGCGACGATCGCGTCGGCCTTGGACGGCTCGGGGATCCTGGCCGAGCCGTAGATGACGAAGGTGGACGCGATCCCGGCCTCGTCGAGCAACAGCTCGGGCTTCAAGAGCTCGAGCTGGAAGCGGACCGGCCGCAGGTCCTCGCGCAGCAGGAAGTCCAGGTCCTGGAAGGCGAGGCGATAGGCGTCATGCTCGGTCTGCGGGGCGGAGGCGCTCTGGCTGGCGACCTCGGCCTCCTCGCGTGCGGGAGAGAAGACGCGCTTGGGCGGCACGATATCGGTCATTCGTCGCCGTTTAGCGGCAATAAGGCCCTTGGCCCATGTCGAAATGGAGATGGTCGCGGTGAAAGCCATTGGCGTCCGGGCCGAGCACCACCTGGAAGCGCCGGCAGGCGGCCTGGTGGACGGCGCGCAGGAAACGGCGCACGTCCTCGTCGCTGCCGTTCCAGCCGTCGAGGACGGTCACCCTGCGGCCGCCAGCGAGCACGAAGGCGGCGACGTCGACGGCGTTGGCGCGGCCATGCTCGCTCAGCCGCGCGCCCGCCTGGCCGTTGAGCGGCCGGCAGCTGTAGGTGCCGAAGCTCTCGATCCTGACCACCCGGCCGCCGAGCCAGGCGTTGGCGGCCGGCTGCACCGCCTCGCGCACCCAGCGCCCGAACTGGCGGGCCACCGGGCAGGTCATCGCGCCGAGATTGGTGACCGGGGTACCGATCTCGAGCAGCTGGACCGAGCCCAACGCGGTGCAGCCATTGCCGAAATAGCGGTCGGGCAGCGGCCGGAAGCCGAACCCTTCCCGGTTCATGTCGGCGAAGCACTGGAGGGTCGCCTTGTCGGGCTGCGCCGGCCGCGCCGGCTCGGCGCGGACCTGGGGCGCGGGCGCATTTTTGTGCCCTGACGGAATGCAGGCCGCCAGCAGCAACGTCGCCGAGATCCCCCAACCCCGCATGGCCGGACGGTGTCGGGGAAGGAGTCGGCGGTCAAGCCGGGGCGGCCACGGACGAGTCGAAGCGTGGCCCGGCCGCGCCTGTCCGCTTGCCGCCTTCGGCGCCGGACGCTTCCGCGCCTGCGGCGAGGTATTTGATTTTGCTCAAGGGCGAGCACGATTTCGTGTTGCCCTTGGCGATCGGAGAGCGCAGCATATGCCGCCGCTACAGGAGGCCAGAGATGAAGAAGCTATGCCTTTTCGCCGCCGTCGCCGGGCTGACTTTGGTCAGTGCCTCTCCGCCGGGTACCTACGGCAGCGCCGGAGCACGGACCGCGCCGGGCCCCTATCCGCCTTGCTCGCGGACCGTGAGGGACAGCTGCACCAATCGCGGCGTGAGGGAGCCCGAGAGCCGGGCGCTCGACGCGATGCCCGATTCCGTTTCCGCGCGGGGCGGACCCTATGAAGCGCCTCCGCCCTACGTGACGAACGACAGGGTCTATCCGCCTTGCTCGGCCAGGTTGAGAGACAGCTGCGATCAGAGCCGCACGCGTCATGCGCGCTACCACCGGTACGCGCACCGCGTCCGGCACCTCGGAGATAGGGGCTGAACGGCTGAATTTTGGCCGTTCGGGGCTCAATACGCGCCGCTTCTTGAATAGCTGACCAAGTCCCCGGCTCGGCCGCCCGGGGGTTGGATGCGCTTGACACCCCCGCCTTCGCCTTTAAGGCCGCGGGCGGGCCACGCCGTCCCAACGCGGCGCGCGCTCTCTGCGAGGAGAGTTGAACAGTGACCAACGACAAACCCGCCGCGCGGCCGGCGCGGCCTTATTTTTCCTCCGGACCCTGCGCCAAGCCGCCCGGCTGGGGCCCCGGGCATCTCGCTCTGGGCTCGCTCGGCCGCTCGCACCGCTCGAAGCTCGGCAAGGCGCGATTGGGCTATGCGATCGATCTCACCCGCAAGATGCTGCGCGTCCCCGCCGGCCACCGCATCGGCATCGTCCCCGCCTCCGACACCGGCGCGATGGAGATGGCGATGTGGTCGCTGCTTGGCCCGCGCCCGGTCACCCTGCTCGCCTGGGAGAGCTTCGGCGAAGGCTGGGTGACCGACGTCGTCAAGCAGCTCAAGCTCGATGCGACGGTGGTGAAGGCGCCTTATGGGGAGCTTCCCGATCTCGCCGCGGTCGATCCCGCCAGCGACGTCGTCTTCACCTGGAACGGCACCACCTCGGGCGTGCGCGTGCCCGATGGGGAGTGGATCAGCCCGCAGCGCGAGGGCCTCGCCATCGCCGACGCCACCTCCGCCGCCTTCGCCATGGAGCTGCCGTGGGACAGGATCGACGTCGCCACCTTCAGCTGGCAGAAAGTGCTCGGCGGCGAGGGCGGCCACGGCATGCTGATCCTCTCGCCGCGCGCGGTCGAGCGGCTGGAGAGCTACACACCGCCCTGGCCGCTGCCCAAGATCTTCCGCATGACCAAAGGGGGGAAGCTGATCGAAGGCATCTTCCACGGCGATACGATCAACACGCCCTCGATGCTGGCTCTCGAGGATTATATCTTTTCGCTCGAATGGGCGCAGTCGCTGGGCGGCCTCTCCGCGCTGATCGCCCGCGCCGACGCCAACGCCGCCGCGTTGGGCGCCTGGGTCGAGCGGACGGACTGGATCGACCATCTCGCCGCCGATCCGGCCAGCCGCTCCACCACCAGCGTCTGCCTCAAATTCGCCGACGGCGCGCTGCCCGGGCTGGACGGCGAGGCGCAGGGCGCCCTGGTCAAGGCGATGGCGTCGCTGCTCGAGGCCGAGGGCGCCGCTTTCGACGTCGCCAGCTACCGCGACGCACCGCCGGGCCTGCGCATCTGGTGCGGCGCCACCGTCGAGACGGCCGACATCGAGGCGCTTTGCCCCTGGCTCGACTGGGCCTTCGCGGAGGCGCGGAACGCATGACGTCGTCCCGGCGGAGGCCGGGACCCCAGAGCGGAAAGGTCGCCGCGCTCTTCACCCCACGAGATCCCAGCCTTCGCTGGGATGACGATCCAAGGATCATCAAATGCCCAAAGTGCTGATTTCCGACCCGATGGACCCGAAGGCGGCCGAAGTGTTCCGCGCCAACGGCGTCGAGGTGGACGAAAGGCCCGGCCTTTCGAAGGAGGAATTGAAGGCGATCATCGCCGATTATGACGGGCTCGCAATCCGCTCCGCCACCAAGGTGACCCGCGAGCTGCTCGCCGCGGCGACGAACCTGAAAGTGGTCGGCCGCGCCGGCATTGGCGTCGACAATGTCGACGTCCCCGCCGCCTCGGCGAAGGGCGTGGTGGTGATGAACACGCCGTTCGGCAACTCGATCACCACCGCCGAGCACGCCATTGCCCTGATGTTCGCGCTCGCCCGCGACCTGCCCGCCGCCGACGCCTCCACCCAGTTGGGCAAGTGGGAAAAGAACCGCTTCATGGGTGTCGAGCTTACCTCCAAGACCCTGGGCCTGATCGGCGCCGGCAATATCGGCTCGATCGTCGCCGAGCGGGCGCTGGGCCTCCGGATGAAGGTGGTCGCCTACGATCCGTTCCTGACCCCGGAGCGCGCGCTCGATCTCGGCGTCGAGAAGGTGGCGCTGGACGAGCTGCTCGCCCGCGCAGACTTCATCACCCTCCACACGCCGCTCACCGACCAGACCCGCAACATCCTCAGCCGCGAGAATCTGGCCAGGACCAGGAAGGGCGTGCGCATCGTCAATTGCGCGCGCGGCGGGCTGATCGACGAGGCGGCGCTGAAGGACGCGCTGGAGAGCGGCCACGTCGCCGGCGCCGCCCTCGACGTGTTCATCGACGAGCCGGCCAGCAACAATCCCTTGTTCGGCACCCGCGGCCTGATTGCCACCCCCCATCTCGGCGCCTCGACCACCGAGGCGCAGGTCAACGTCGCGATCCAGGTCGCCGAGCAGATGTCGGAATTCCTCATCCGCGGCGGAGTGGTCAACGCGCTCAACATGCCGTCCTTGTCGGCCGAGGAGGCGCCCAAGCTCAGGCCCTATATGGAGCTGGCCGAGAAGCTCGGCTCGCTGGTCGGCCAGCTCGAGGGGCTGCGCGCCACCGCCATCGCCATCGAGGTCGAGGGCGCCGCCGCGTCATTGAACCAGAAGCCGATCACCGGCGCCGTGCTGGCGGGGATGATGCGGGTCTATTCGGACAGCGTGAACATGGTCAACGCGCCCTATCTGGCCAAGGAGCGCGGCCTCGACGTCCGGGAAGTCCGCCACGACCGCGAGGGCGACTACCACACCTTGGTGCGCGTCGCGGTGACGACTCCGGACGGCGAGAAATCGGTGGCGGGGACCCTGTTCGCCAATGCCGCGCCGCGGCTGGTCGACATGTTCGGCATCCGCGTCGAGGCCGAGCTGGAAGGCGAGATGATCTACATCGTCAACGAGGACACGCCCGGCTTCATCGGCCGCCTCGGCACCACCCTGGGCGCGGCCGGAGTCAATATCGGCACCTTCAACCTGGGGCGCCGCGAAGCCGGCGGCGAGGCCGTCGCTTTGGTCTCGGTCGACGACCATGTCGAGCCCGAGGTGATCGCGCGGCTCGAGGCGCTGCCCGGGGTGAAGAGAGTGAAACCGCTGAGGTTCTGATTCCCCTCCCGGAGGGGTTAGGGGTGGGTAAGGCGAGCGCAGCGAGACTTCCTGCAGTCTCGGCGTTTCGACCGCCTTCGGCGGCACCCACCCCCGGCCCCTCCCTTGCAGGGAGGGGGGCTTGGACCTAGAGGCTCCACCCGTGGCGAACGTTACCGTGATCGGCGGCCAGTGGGGCGACGAGGGCAAGGGCAAGATCGTCGACTGGCTGGCCAGCCGCGCCGAAATCGTCGCCCGCTTCCAGGGCGGCCACAATGCCGGCCACACTTTGGTCGTCGGCGACCAGACCTACAAATTATCCTTGCTCCCCTCGGGCATCGTCCGCGGCACGCTGAGCGTTATCGGCAACGGCGTCGTGCTCGACCCGTGGGCGCTCAAGGCCGAGGTCGGGAAGCTGACCGCGCAGGGCGTCTTGATCACGCCGGACAATCTGCAGATCGCCGATACCTGCCCCTTGATCCTCCCCTTCCACCGCGACCTCGACGCGCTGCGCGAGGACGCCAGCGGCGCGGGCAAGATCGGCACCACCCGCCGCGGCATCGGCCCGGCCTACGAGGATAAGGTCGGCCGCCGCGCGATCCGGGTCTGCGACCTCGCCCACCTGGGCGCGCTCGGGCCCCAGCTCGACCGGCTCTGCGCCCATCACGACGCGCTCCGCGCCGGCTTCAGGGAGCCAGGGATCGACCGCGCCCGGCTGGAGCGCGACCTTCGCGGGATCGCCGATTTCGTGCTGCAATTCGCAAAGCCGGTCTGGCTGACCCTGAACGAGGCGCGCGCCCGCGGCCGTCGCATATTGTTCGAGGGCGCGCAGGGCGTGCTGCTCGACGTCGATCATGGCACCTATCCGTTCGTCACCTCTTCGAACACGATCGCCGGCACCGCCGCGGGAGGGACCGGCCTCGGCCCGGCCGCCACCGGCTTCGTCCTCGGCATCGTCAAGGCCTACACCACCCGCGTCGGGGCGGGCCCCTTCCCGACCGAGCTGGACGACGCGATCGGCGAGCGGCTCGGCACGCGCGGCCACGAATTCGGCACCGTCACCGGCCGGAAGCGCCGCTGCGGCTGGTTCGACGCGGTGCTGGTCCGCCAGGCCTGCGCGGTCGCCGGAATCACCGGCATCGCGCTGACCAAATTGGACGTGCTCGACGGCCTCGACGAGATCATGATCTGCACCGGCTATCGCCTCCGGGGCGAGACGCTCGGCCACCTTCCCGCCTTCGCCGGCGACCAGAATGCGGTCGAGCCGGTCTACGAGGTGATGGCGGGCTGGGCGGACTCCACCGCCGGCGCGCGCAGCTGGGCAAAGCTTCCCGCGCAGGCGATCAAGTATATCCGCCGCGTCGAGGAGCTGATCCGCTGTCCGGTCGCCCTGGTCTCGACCAGCCCCGAACGCGAGGACACGATCCTGGTCCGCGACCCGTTCGCCGACTAGGTCCTCCCGGGCATTTGCCGGGGAGGATTATAAGGTCGGCGCCGCGCGGAAGCCCCTCGGCGCTTCGTCTTCGGCATCCTCAACCGTGACCCGCTCGACCCGCGCGCGGGACGGGCCCTGGCGGCATTTCTCGGCCAGCGCGTCGATCGCCCGCTCCTCACCATGCGCCTCGATCTCGACGCTGCCGTCGCGGCGGTTGCGCACGAAGCCTCTCAGCCCCAGCAGCTGCGCCTGCTGCATCGTCCAGGCGCGGAAGAACACGCCCTGGACGTGCCCGAAGACCCTGATCCGGCGGCCGGTCATCCGCATTGCGCCCTGTGCAGCAACTTATGGTCGGCCAGGACCAGAGCGACCATCGCCTCGACCACCGGCGCGCCCCTGATGCCGACGCAGGGATCGTGGCGGCCGGCCACGCCAAGCGCCGTTACCGACGAGGTCGGCTTGAACGCCGCGTGGACAATGATCGGCTCCCCGGTCGAGATGCCGCCGGTGATCCCGCCCGCCAGCGCCGGATCCGCATTGTCTTCGCCGCGCAGGCGCGCCGCCAGGAAGCCGGCGCCGATCTCGGCGCCCTTGACCGCGTTGATCGACATGCACGCGGCGGCGAGCTCCGCGTCCAGCTTGGCGTAGACCGGCGCGCCCCAGCCGGCGGGAACTCCGTTCGCCACGCACTCGACGATTGCGCCGAGCGAGCTTCCCGCTTCGCGCGCCTCGTCGAGCAACGCCTCCCATCGCGCTTCGTCGGCCGACCCGCCAATCTCTGCGACGCGCGCGGCGATCTCCACGTCCGGGATGACGAGCCGGGCAATCGCACCGGCGGCCACGCGCGCGGCCGTCTCGCGGGCCGAGGCGCGGCCGCCGCCGCGCGGGTCGCGAAGTCCGTATTTCGCCTCATAGGCCGCATCGGCGTGTCCGGCGCGGGGCGGCAGGCCCGCATAGTCGTTCGGCCGCGCGTCGACATTGTCGATGACGAGGCTGATCGGCGTCCCCGTGGTGCGTCCCTCGAAGGTGCCGGAGAGGATGCGGACGCGGTCCGGCTCGCGGCGCGGCGAAGTGTGCGGCGAGAGGCCGGGGCGGCGCTTGTCGAGCCAAGGCTGAATGTCGGCTTCCAAAAGCGCGAGACCGGGCGGGCATCCGTCCACGACCACCCCAATCGCCGGCCCATGGCTCTCCCCCCAAGTGGTGAAGCGGAAGACTCGGCCGAAGCTGTTGACGCTCACCGGACCCTCACCCTCCCAAGCCTGACGGCTTTGGGCCCCTCCCTCTCCCCAATTGGGAGAGGGGTGAGGACAGGCGCATCTCCCCCCTCTCCCGTTTCGGGGAGAGGGACGGGCCCGCGCGGCGCAGCCGGGTGGGAGGGTGAGGGAATTCGGCGGGCGAGCGCGGCGCAAATCATCTCGAGCACGCCGTCCAGATTTTCGAACACGTCATTGTTCCAGAAGCGGATGACCTCATAACCCTCCCTAGCCATGACGGCGGATCGCCGCTCGTCCTTTTGACGGACTCGATCATGTTGCCCGCCGTCAAGCTCCACGACGAGTTTCGCCTCCGCGCTCGCGAAGTCCGCAATATAGCCGCACAGCCACATTTGGCGCCGGAACTTGACTCCCAGCTGGCGGCTTCGAAGGCGGCTCCAAAGCAGCTTTTCCACCTCGGTGGAGTCTCCGCGCAAGCGCCTGGCGCGGTCGAGCATTTCTGCGCCCGGTGGTCGCTTCATTCCCTCACCCTCCCAAAGCTGCGCTTCGGGCCCCTCCCTCTCCCCTCCAGGGAGAGGGATTATTCCAGCGCCTCCGCCTTACCACCCCTCTCCCGTTTCGGGGAGAGGGAGGGGCCCATCCCAGTGTAAGCTGGGATGGGAGGGTGAGGGACCTACGTCGTCGCTATGTCCGGCGCGTCCTCGGCTTTCATGCCGACCACGTTGTAGCCCGCGTCGACATGGTGGATCTCGCCGGTCACGCCGGCGGCGAGATCGGAGAGGAGGTAGAGGCCGGCGCCGCCGACGTCCTCGATGGTGACGTTGCGCCGCAAGGGGCTGTTATATTCGTTCCATTTGAGGATGTAGCGGAAGTCGCCGATGCCGCTCGCCGCAAGCGTCTTGATCGGACCGGCGGAGATGGCGTTGACGCGGATGCCCTCGGGGCCGAGATCCATGGCGAGATATTTGACGCTGGTCTCGAGCGCCGCCTTGGCGAGACCCATGACGTTATAATGCGGGATCACCTTCTCGGCGCCGTAATAGGTCAGGGTGAGCAGGCTGCCGCCCTTGGGCATCATCGCCCGCGCCCGCCTGGCGACCGCGGTGAAGCTGTAGGCCGAGATGTTCATCGTCATCAGGAAATTGTCGAGGCTGGTGTCGACATATTTGCCCCGCAGCTCGTTCTTGTCGGAAAAGCCGACGGCGTGGACGACGAAGTCGATCGTCTCCCACCGCGCCTTGAGCGCTCCGAAGGTACGGTCGAGCGCGTCCATGTCCGAGACGTCGCAGTCGATCAGAAAATCGGAGCCGAGCCCGGCGGCGAGCGGCGCCACCCGGCGCTGGATCGATTCCCCCTGGTAGGAGAAAGCGAGCTCGGCGCCCTGCTCGCCGAGCGCCTTCGCGATCCCCCAGGCGAGCGACCGGTCGTTGGCGAGGCCCATGATCAGGCCGCGTCTTCCGCTCATCAGGCCGGTCATATGGTTTCCCTCTGGTAAAACGGCTCTTCGCCTTCCTTTAGGGCTTCTTCCGGCACCTCGGCTAGTGCGGCGTTGAGCTCGGCGCCGATCACCACGCCGAGGCCGACGACGAAGAAGAAGGTAAGGCCGATTATGACTCCGGCGAGGCTGCCATAGGTGAGGTCGTAGCCGCCCAGCTTGCGCAGGACCACCGGCAGCAGCGCCGTCGTCGCCAGCCACCACAAGGTGACGAAGGCGGGGCCGGGCCAGCGCCGGCAGCCGGCCTTGCGATAGCGCTTGGGGGTGAGCAGGTAGAAGAGCAGGTAGAGCGATCCGAACAAGACGAGCCCGGGCAGCAGGCGCAGCAAGGTCACGACACCGACGAGGTCGCCGCCGCCGGGCAGCCGCGAGATGATGAATTCCTGCACGCTGCTCAGCACCACCGACAGGCTGAACGCGACCATCGCCATGATCACCGAGGCGATGATGATCCCGGCCGAGCTCAGCCTTTGCCGCCAGAACGGACTGGTGTGGGTGATGCCGTAAGCCCTGCGGATGATGTCGCGGATCGTCTCGATGAAGCTGCCCGTGCTCCACAGCCCGACCACCGCGCCGAGCCACAAGAGGCCGCCCGAACGGGCGTGGATGACGTCGCTGATCGGCTTCCTGAGCACGTCGGCGACGTCGCGCGGCATTGTCGTGAGGAGCGCGTTGACCGCGGCGAGCCCCTCCTCGGTCTGGCCGAACAGCCGCGCGATCGCGGCGGCGACGATGACGAACGGGAAAAGCGTCAGCAGCGCGAGATAGGCAAGGTTGCCGGCATGGATGAAGCCGTCGGAATAGACGCCGACGGCGACGCGCTTGATCACTTCGAACGGATATTGGCCGGGCTTCAGGCGGCTGCGGAACTTGCCGAAGCGCGACTGCCTCGCGATCGCCCGCTTGCGCCTGGCTTCCGGGGATTCGGGGGAGATGTCCTGCACGGCTAGCTAGACGCCCAGCCCCGCCCGGGGGTTGCCTTTGCCGCGCCGGCTCCAGCCTTCGACGAAGCTCGCGAGCTCGGCATCGTCGGAAGGGAGGTCGACCATCAGGGTGGCCAATTGGTCGCCGCGCTGCCCGTTCTTGCCGGTGAAGCCGCGGCCCTTGAGGCGCAGCACCTTGCCCGAGCTGGAGCCTTTGGGGATGCTCAGCATCACCGCCCCGTCGACCGTCGGCACCTTGATCTTGGCGCCGAGCACCGCCTCGTCGAGCGCCACCGGCAGGTCGAGGCGGACGTCGTCGCCGTCGCGGCGGAAGAAGCGGTGGGGCTGGATCGAGATGGTGACGATCGCATCGCCATTGCCGCCCGGGCCCGCCTGGCCCTGGCCGGCGAGGCGGATCTTCGTCCCCTCCTCCACCCCTTTGGGGAGCTTGATGTCGACCGTCTTGCCGCCGGAGAGGGTGACGCGCTGCGGCTGGAGCGTCGCCGCGTCCTGGAAGGGCACCGGCAGCCGATAGGCGACGTCGGCGCCTTTCGGCGGCGCGCGCGTCCGGCCGCCGCCGAAGCCGCCGAAGCCGCCGCCGCCGCGGCGCTGTCCGCCGCCGCTGCCGCCGAACAGGCCTTCGAAGATATCGGAGAGGTCGACCTCCTCGCCGGCGCCGAACCCGGCTCCGCCCGGTCCCTGGCGGAAGCCGCCGGGGCCGCCGGGCCGGGGTCCGCCGCCGCCGAAGCCGAACGGCGCCCTCGGCTGGCCGTTCTCGTCTATCTCGCCGCGGTCATATTGGGCGCGCTTGTTCTTGTCGGTGAGGATGTCATAGGCCTGGGTCACCTTCGAGAAGCGCTCGGTGGCGTTGGGATTGTCCTTGTTCTTGTCCGGGTGCAGCTCCTTGGCGAGCTTCCGATAGGCCTTCTTGATCTCGGCCTCGGCCGCGTCGCGCTTGACGCCCAGCTGTGAATAGAGATCCGCCATCCGCGCCTCGTCTCCCACCCAGCGTCAAATGTCCACTCTTGCAGATGGGCCGCGACCTGCGCCGCTGCAAGCGCGGAAGCTTGTGCGAAGCCGCGCGGGGCGGCAAGAGGCGGCGATGGACCCGCATGCGATCTTCGAGGCGTGGCTGGCGGAAGCGCGGCTGAGCGAGCCCAACGATCCCGCCGCCGCTTCGCTCGCCACCGCCGACGCGGCCGGCCGCCCGTCGGTGCGCATGGTGCTGGTGAAGGGCCACGACCCGCGCGGCTTCGTCTTCTACTCCAATCTCGACAGCAGGAAGGGCTCCGAGCTCGCCGCCAACCCCCGCGCCGCCTTGCTGTTCCACTGGAAGTCGCTGAGGCGCCAAATTCGGGCGGAAGGGCCGGTCGAGCCGGTCGGCGGCGCCGAGGCGGACGCCTATTTCGCCACCCGCTCGCGGGATTCGCAGCTCGGCGCCTGGGCGTCGGACCAGTCCCGCCCGCTCGACGCCCGCGCCACGTTCGAGGCGCGCTACGCGGCGATGCAGGCGCGCTTCGAAGGCGGTGAGGTGCCGCGCCCGCCGCGCTGGTCGGGCTGGCGGCTCGTCCCCGAGCGGATCGAGTTCTGGACCGACCGGCCCCACCGCCTCCACGAGCGCCGCCTGTTCGCCCGTACCGCCGACGGCGGCTGGAGCGAAGGCCTGCTCTACCCATGAGCGGCGGCGACCGCCCCGGCCCCGGCGCCCAGCCCGGCAATGCCTCGCTCACCGCCCGCGCCGCGGGGGCGAGCGTCGCCGTCGCCCTCTTTCTCCTTCTGCTTAAGTCCTATGCCGCCTGGGCGACCGGCTCGGTGGCGATGCTCGGCTCGCTCGCCGACACCGGCCTCGATCTCGTCGCCTCGGTGATCACCCTCTACGGCGTGCGCCTCGCCGCGATGCCGGCCGACTGGGACCATCGCTTCGGCCACGGTAAGGCCGAGGCGCTGGCGGCCCTCGCCCAGGTCGTCCTCATCGCCGTTTCGGCGGTCGCCATCTTCTGGCGCGCGCTCGCCCGGCTGATGGACAACCAGCTCACCGCCAATGCCGGCGAGGGCATCGCCGTCTCGCTCGTCGCGATCGTCGCGACCCTGGCCCTGCTCGTCTACCAGCGCCGCGTGATCGCCCGCACCGGCTCGGTCGCGATCATCACCGATCATGTCCACTATCAAAGCGACCTCCTCCTCAACCTGTCGGTGATCGCCGCCCTCGCGCTCGAGCAATATGTCGGCCTCGGCGGCGCCGATGCGATGTTCGGCATCGCCATCGCGCTGTGGCTCGCCTGGGGTGCGTGGAAGGCGTCGAGCCGCGCCATCGACCAGCTGATGGACAAGGAATGGCCGGAGGAAAAGCGCCGCCGCTTCGTCGAGGTCGCCGGCCGGCACCCGGAGCTGAGGGGCCTGCACGACCTTCGCACCCGCACCAGCGGCAGCCGCGACTTCGTCCAGTTCCACGTCTGGATGGACCCGGCGATGAACATCGCCGCCGCCCACCAGGTGCTCGACGAGGTCGAGGCCAAGCTGGAGAAGGAGTTTCCCGGCGCCGAGATCCTCATCCATATCGACCCGGTCGGCCAGGTCGATCATCCCGGCGACCCGCTCGCCGAGACTGATCTCACGGCAGAGAGAAACCCATGAACCTCCGCTTCGTCCAGGTCGACGCCTTCGCCGACCGCCCGTTCGCCGGCAATCCCGCCGCGGTGATGCCGCTCGACGAATGGCTGCCCGACAAGATTCTCCAGGCGATCGCCATGGAGAATAATCTCAGCGAGACTGCTTTCGCCGTTCCGGCCAGCGGCGGTGCCGATTACGAGCTTCGGTGGTTCACGCCCACTACCGAGGTCGTGCTCTGCGGCCACGCCACCCTCGCCGCCGGCCACGTCCTGATCGGCGGCCGCGACCAAGTGCGCTTCCGCACCCGCGAGTCCGGCCTGCTCGAAGTGGCGCGCGACGGGGAGGATTATGCTCTGTCCCTCCCCGCCTTGAAGCCGGAGCCGAAACCCCTGCCAAGGGTCCTCGCCGCTCTGGGTTGCGAGGCCGAGGAGACGCTCTGGCACCCCGGCGGCTACGCCCTGGTCGTGCTGGCGGACAAGAAGGAGGTGATGGCGCTGCGTCCCGATTATCGGGCGCTGGCGGCGGAGGGCGACATCCTCACCATCGCCACCGCGCCCTGCGGCGACGATGACGTGATGAGCCGCGTCTTCGCGCCGGGCGCGGGCATCGACGAGGATCCGGTCACCGGCTCGGCGCACGCGGTGAGCGTCCCTTATTGGGCCGAACGCTTCGGCCGGACCAGCTTCATCGCCTACCAGGCGAGCCGGCGCGGCGGCCGGCTCGCCTGCCGGCTCGACGGCGACCGAGTCATCCTCGGCGGGACCTGCGTGACCGTGATCGAAGGCAGCTTTACGATCTGAAGTTCCCGCATCACCGCCGCGCAACCCTCCGCCATCCGGATCGTTCTGGATGCGGAAGCATCTGCGCTCCGACTTCGGGAGATCGACATGTCCACCGGCCATATTCTGCTGATTATCCTGATCGTGCTCCTGATCGGCGCGATGCCGTCCTGGGGTTATAGCCGCGGCTGGGGCTATTTCCCCTCGGGAGGCGTGGGCGTCGTCCTTCTGATCGTCATCATCCTGCTGCTGATGGGTCGCATCTAGACCTGGAGACGATCCAGGATCGGGCGCTGGCTCGGCAGGATCTTGTGCCGCGCCTCGTCCAGCGCGAACCAGGCCGCCCGATCCACCTCGGGGAAGGATTGCAGCCGTCCGCTGCGCGGCGGCCATTCCGCCTCGAAGACGTTGCTGGCGATCGCCGCCGGATCGAGATCGCCCTCCAGCGCGAACGCCTCGACCCATTTGCCGCCTTTCTGGCGGATGCGGCACAAGGGCTGCGGCAGACCCTCCGGCCGCATGCCCAACTCCTCCTCGAACTCCCTCAGCGCCGCCGCGGCGGGCTCTTCGCCCGGCTCGATTTGCCCCTTGGGAATCATCCAGGCGCCCGCGTCCTTGCCGCGCCAATAGGGCCCGCCGGGATGGACGAGCAGCACCTCGATCCCACCCTCCCGCCGGCGGTAGAGCAGGATGCCGGCGCTCAGCGGCGGCATCGGGCTACGAGCGCTTCAGCGCGTCCCTGATCTCGCGCAGCAGCAGCACTTCCTCGGCGGTCGCGGCCGGGGCCTCGTCCTTCTTCGCCATCGCCCGGGTCGCCGCCTTGACCAGCAGGAAGATGACGAAGGCGAGGATCAGGAAGTTGACCAGAACGGTCAGGAACTGGCCCCAGCCGAGCATCGCCACGCCGGCTTCCTTCAGCGCCGCATAGGTCATCGGCCCGTGATAATCGGCGGGGACCGGCCCGAGCAGCATATAATGGTTCGCGAAGTCCATGTTGCCGAACATCGCGCCGACCAAGGGCATGATGACGTCGCCGGTCAGCGAGGCGACGATGGTGGCGAAGGCCGCGCCGATGATCACCGCCACCGCGAGGTCGAGGACATTGCCCCGCATGATGAATGATTTGAATTCGCCGATCATCTTCCTCCCCTTTCCCGGCCGCTCTCACGCCGGCGGTCTTGCCTTATGCCAGTCCGTCGCCCGCTGGAAGGCCGCGCCGGCGCGGAGCAGCAAGTCCTCCCGCAGGCGGCCGCCGGCGAGCTGGAAGCCGATCGGCATCCGGCCCTTGTCGAAGCCGCAGGGCAGCGACAAAGTGGGATGGCCCGAGAAGTTCCACAAGGCGGTGAACTTGAGCATCGCCGCAATGCCTTCGCGGTCGCGCCCGACCGCCTCGGCGACCGCGAGCGTCGGCACCGGCAGCGCCAGGGCCGGCGTCGCCACCAGCATGACATCGTCGAACACCGCGTCGAGCAGCGCCGCCAGACTCCGCCGCCCCTCCTGCATGCGCGCATATTCGACCACCGGCAGCGAGCGCCCGAGCTCGATCAGCATGCGCATCGCCGCGCCGTATCGGTCCCGCCCGGCATCGAACAGCGCCTCATGGGCCAAGGCGGCCTCGACGCCGCAGGCCGGACCCCAGGTCTGCGCCAGCATGGCCGTCGGCGGCATGGCGATCTCGCGCAACGCCGCGCCGCACGAGGCGAGCGCCGCCAGCGCCGCCTCGAAAGCAGCGCCGACCTCGGGATCGGCCGCATCGAGGCAGAAAGCGCGGTCGACGCCGATCGTCACGCCGGCAAGCGGCCGGCCCAGCTCGGCCGCATAATCGGGCGGCGGGTCGCGCAAGGCGGTGGGATCGTTCGGGTCGGGGCCGGCGATCGCCCCGAGCAAAGCCGCGCAATCCCCGGCGCTGCGCGCCATCGGCCCGACATGGTCGAGCGAGGGGGCGAGCGGGAAAACCCCATGGCGGCTGACCCGCCCCCAGGTCGGCTTCAGCCCGGTCACGCCGCAGGCGGCCGATGGGAAGCGGATCGAACCGCCAGTGTCGGTGCCGAGCGCTCCGAAGCAAAGGCCCGCCGCGACCGCGACCCCCGCGCCGCTCGACGACACGCCGGTCCAGCGATCGGCGTTCCACGGATTGCGCGGCGCCTCGAGCGCGGGATGATGCTCGGAAAAGGCGCCTTCGGCCAGCTGCAGCTTGCCGAGCAGCACCGCGCCCGCCTCCCGCAGGCGCGCCGCGACGGTCGCATCCTCGTCCGGTACGCGCCCCGCCATCACCATCGTCCCGGCGGCGGTCGCGATCCCGGCCGTATCGATAAGGTCCTTGAGCGCGATCGGCACGCCGTGCAGCGGTCCGCGCCGGCGCCCCGCGCCGATTTCCGCCGCCGCACGCCGCGCATCCTCCATCGCCCGCTCCGGCGTGACGAGCGCATAAGCATGAAGGGATGGCTCGAGCGCTTCGATCCTGGCCAGCATCGCCTGCGTGAGCTCGACCGGAGAGAGATCGCCCGCGGCGAGACGGGCGGAGACTTCGATCAGCGAGAGGCTGGAAAGATCGTCCACAATCGCTTCCCCCTTGAAGCGGCGGGTCAGGCTCCCGGCGGGTCATAGCATCGCGGGAGGCAATCCGGAATTGCCCTCCTGCACCGGAAACGAGCAAATGCGGGCTGCGGCCAGCGCTTGTCCGGGGAGAGTCGGGTGCCCCGGCTCGGTGCAGGGTTGCGCTGGATGGTGCCGCCCTTGCCGTGGCGCGTCCTACCGGCCACAGGTTGGCGGCGCGGGCAGGCAAGGGGGCCCTGATGAAGCAACGTGACGATACCCGCCTCCGCCGCGACATCGGCTTCACCGGCTCGGCTTTCCTCGCCTTCAACGGCGTCATCGGCGCCAGCATCTTCGCGCTGCCGGCCAGGCTGCAGGACCAGTTCGGCGCGTTCAGCCCCTGGCTCTTCCCCTTGTTCGGGCTGCTCGTCCTCATCGTCGCGGTGCCGTTCGCGCGGACCGCCAGCCATTTCCCGATGTCGGGCGGGCCGGTCGTCCACGCCGCGGTCTTCGGCCCCGCCGCCTCGTTCCAGGCGGGCTGGATCTGGTACGTCGCGCGGGTGACGGCGCTCGCCGCCAACGCCAATGTGCTGATCACCTATCTCGCCTCGTTCTGGCTTCCGCTCGGCGCGGGGCTGTGGCGAGGCGCCGCGATCGCCGCGGTCGTGGCAGCGCTCACCGCGATCAACGTCGCCGGAGTGAAGCGCGCGGTGCGCCTGCTCGACCTTCTCACATTGCTGAAGGCCGCGCCGCTGATCGCGATGGCGGTATTCGGGCTGATCGTCGCGGGCGGATCGATCGAAGCGCCCGCCGCTCTGCCGCCGATGTCGGAGATCGAGGTGGCGGCCCTGCTCGTCCTCTACGCCTTTGTCGGCTTCGAGGTGGGCGTCGTCCCCGCCGGCGAGACCAGGGATCCGGGCCGGACCATTCCCCGCGCGCTGATAACCACCATAATCGCCACCGCCTTGCTCTATTTCGTCGTCCAGCTCTCCTACGTCGCGGTGATGGCGCCGGGCGAGGGCGGCGATGCGCCGCTGGTGGCGTTCGGGGCGAAGCTGGCCGGGCCGGCGGGCGGGCTGCTGCTCACCGCGGCGGCGATCTTCTCCTTGCTCGGCAACATCAACGGCGGCATCACCGCCGCGACCCGCGCCACCTACGCGCTCGGCCGCGACGGCCTGCTCCCCGGCTGGTTCGGCCGGGTCAGCACCCGCTTCCGCACGCCGGCCAATTCGATCCTGTTCATGGGCGTCCTGATCGCCCTGCTCGCGGTGACCGGCAGCTTCGTCTGGCTCGCGGTGGTGAGCACATTGGCCCGCCTGATCGTCTACGCGATCAGCATCGCCGCCTTGCCCAAGGTGGAGCAGATGTTCCCCGGCGGAGGCCGGGGTCCAGCGGCACCGCCGGAAGGACTGGACCCCGGCCTTGGGTCCCATCAAAGTAGTACTTTGATGGGTGCCATTCGCCGGGGAACCGGCAACCCATTCCTCACATACGCGATGGTCGCCGCCGGCCTTGCCGTGTGCCTGTGGGCGGCACTCCAGTCGGAATGGGCGTCCTGGCGGGTGCTGCTCGTCCTCGTTGCCGCCGGAACCGTCCTCTACGCGGCGGCGAGAGTGTCCGCGGCGAGGCGGAAGGGCTCGGTCGCCTCGATCCAGCCGCCGCCGAGGACGCGGTCGCCATGATAAAGCACCGCCGCCTGGCCGGGTGCCACGCCATATTCGGGCTGCCCGAAATGGACGGTGGCGCCATCGAAGCGCACCGGCGCCGGCCGCGCCATCGAGCGGACCTTGGCGGTGAGGCCCTCCGACTGCGCTTCGCCGAGCCAGTTGATTGCCGACAGATGCGCTGCCCGCACCGCCAGCGCGCTCCTCGGCCCGGCGACCACCCGCCCCGCCTCCGGCTCGAGCCGGACGACGTAGAGCGGCTCGGCCCGGCCGCCGATCTCGAGCCCGCGGCGCTGGCCGATGGTGAAGTGGATGAGCCCCTTGTGCCGGCCGAGCACCCGCCCGTCGAGGTCGACGATCTCGCCCTCGCGCGCCGCCTCGGGCCGCACCTTGCGCACGACCGCGGCATAATCGCCGTTGGGGACGAAGCAGATGTCCTGGCTGTCGGGCTTGTCGGCGACCGCCAGCCCGAGCTCGCGCGCTATCTCCCGGACCGCGGGCTTGGGCAGGCCACCCAGCGGGAAGCGCAGATAGTCGAGCTGCTCGGCGGTGGTGGCGAACAGGAAGTAGCTCTGATCTCGCGCCGGATCGGCGGCGCGGTAGAGCTCCGGGCCGTTCGCGCCGGCGACCCGCCGGACGTAATGGCCGGTGGCGAGGCAGTCGGCGCCGAGGTCGCGGGCGAGGCCGAGCAGATCGATGAACTTCACCCCCTGGTTGCAGGCGATGCAGGGGATCGGGGTGCGGCCCTTCAGATATTCGTCGGCGAAGCGCTCGATGACGCTGCCCCGGAAGCGGCTCTCATAGTCGAACACGTAATGGGCGATGCCGAGCCGCTCGGCGACCGCCTTGGCGTCGTAAATGTCCTGGCCGGCGCAGCAGGTCCGCGACCGCTCGACTGCTGCGCCATGGTCGTAGAGCTGGAGGGTGACGCCGATCACCTCCGCGCCGCTCCTGGCGGCGAGCGCGGCCACGACCGAGCTGTCGACGCCGCCCGACATGGCGACGACGATCCGCGCCTGGGCGGCGGGGCGGCTGAGCTGGAAATCAACGTCCATGGCGCGCGCTCCATAGTGGCAAGCGGCGAAAAAGCCCACCCCTCCGCGCTTTAACCGGGTCTTCAACCCTCTTCGCTAGGAGGGGGCCATGGACCTGAATTTCTTCCGCCGGGCCGAGCAGAGGTTCGCCAGCCGCACGCCCGCGCGCCTCGAACATGCCATGCTGATGGCGATGCTGCAGACCCGGCAGGCGGCGAGCCTCGCGGCGCGGGCGCAGGCCTTGTGGGCCGCGGCGCCTCGGCTTTCCGATCCGCTCGTCGAATTGCTCCTCGGCGGTCCGGGCTGGCGGCGCGCGATGGCGGCGCAGCGCGGCTGCTTCAATCCGGCCTATGCGCGTCAAGGAGCCGTAAACTGAGATGAAAGCGATATTTACCTTGGCATTTCAACCTTCCTTCAAGGCCCGGCGCGTAAACACCGCTTCCGGGGAAGGCGGTACCGGCCATGGCAGCGAGTTTTGAGGTAGGAATGATCGAGAATCAGAAAATAAAGCCGGCACAGGTTATCGGGCCGCTCGGCGAGCCGCTGACGCTCGATACGCTGCCGCCCAGCTCGACCACCCGCTGGGTGGTGCGCCGCAAGGCCGAGGTGGTGGCCGCGGTGAACGGCGGTCTGCTCTCGGTCGACGAAGCGTGCGAGCGCTACGGCCTCACCCTCGAGGAATTCGCCGGCTGGCAGCGCGCCGTCGACCGCTCCGGCATGCCCGGCCTGCGCGTCACCCGCATCCAGCATTATAAGAGCCTCTACGAGCGCCAGCAGAAATTCTGACTATTCCTCCCCTCGCTTTCGAGGGGAGGAACAGCCCGCCTCAATGAAAATTCCGGCTTTTGACGCGGATCGTTTCCGCTGCAACCCGCTCGCGCGGATCGTGGCCGGCGCCGGTCGCGGCGTCGGCGCGGCCGCGGCGGTGGGGGAAATGCATCTGCCCGACGGTGTCGAGCAGGGAAGTATGATCCTCCAGCCGGTCGGCGACGACGTGGATCACCTCGCCCTCGCGCTGGACGGTGCCGCGCACTGCGATCATCGCCGCCGACATCACGATCCGCCGCTGCGCCTCGAACTTGCGTTGCCAGATTATGACATTGGCGATGCCGGTTTCGTCCTCGATGGTGACGAAGGTCACATTGCCCGCGCCCGGCCGCTGGCGAATGAGGACGAGGCCGGCGACCAGGATTTTGGCCCCGTCTTTGGCGCAGGCGAGGCCGGCGCAGCTTGTGGTTCCCATGCGATCCAGCTCCGGCCGCAGGAAGGCCAGAGGATGGGCGCGGAGCGACAGCTTGAGGGCGCCATAATCCTCGACCACCTCGCGCCCCTCGGTCATCGGCCTGAGCGCCACGGCCGGCTCCCGGCCGACCTCGCGAAGGTCGGCGGCGGCGAACAGAGGCAAAGGCCGTTCGCCAAGGCCGCGCACCTGCCACAGGGCCTGCCGCCGGCTGATCCCGAAGGCATGGAAAGCATCGGCATTGGCGAGCTTTTCCAGCGCCGCCGCCGGCACTCCCGAACGGCGCCATAGATCCTCGACCGAAGCGAAAGGGCCGGCGTCCCGGGCCTGCAACATTGCGTCCGCATCCTGGCGGCTCAGCCCCGCCGCCATGCGCAGGCCGAGACGGAGGGGGAGGAGGAAATTCTCCCCCTCTCCCGTGTGCGGGAGAGGATAGCTTCGCGGGTCCCTCCCTCTCCCGCAAGCGGGAGAGGGTTCCAGGCTGCAATCCCATAAGCTGGTGTTGATGCAGACCGGGCGCACCTCCACGCCATGCGCCTGGGCGTCCCGCACGATCTGGGCGGGCTGGTAGAAGCCCATCGGCTGGGCGTTCAACAGGGCCGCGCAGAAGACGTCCGGGTGGTGGCATTTCATCCAGCTGGAAGCGTAGGCGATCTTGGCGAAGCTCGCCGCATGGCTCTCGGGGAAGCCGTAGCTGCCGAAGCCCTCGATCTGCTTGAAGGTCCGCTCGGCGAAGTCGCGGGCATAACCCTTGCCGATCATGCCATCGACCATCTTGTCCTTGAAATGGCTGACGCCGCCGGTGGACTTGAAGGTCGCCATCGAGCGGCGCAGCGCGTCCGCCTCTGCCGGCGTGAACCCCGCCCCCTCGATCGCCACCTTCATCGCCTGCTCCTGAAAGAGCGGCACGCCCAACGTCTTCTTCAGCACGGCTTCCAGCTCCGGCTTGGGATATTCCGGCTTCTCCTTGCCCTCGCGCCGGCGGAGATAGGGATGGACCATGTCGCCCTGGATCGGTCCGGGGCGGACGATCGCGACCTGGATGACGAGGTCGTAAAACTCCTTGGGCCTGAGCCGCGGCAGCATGCTCATCTGCGCCCGGCTCTCGATCTGGAAGGTGCCGATCGTGTCGGCCCTGCGAATCATCTCGAACGTCGCCTCGTCATCCTCCTGAAGATCGCCCAGGCCGAGGACGATGCCCTTATGCGCGGCGAGCAGGTCGTAGGCGCGGCGCATGCAGCCGAGCATGCCGAGGCCGAGCACGTCGACCTTCATGAAGCCCAGTTCCTCGATATCGTCCTTCTCCCATTCGATGACGCGGCGTTCCGCCATCGCCGCCGGCTCGATCGGGACCAGCTCGTCGAGCCGGTCGCGGGTGAGGACGAAGCCGCCGGGATGCTGGCTCAAATGGCGCGGCGTGCCGATCAGCTGGCGGGCGAGATCCAAAGTGAGGGCGAGCCGCGGATCGGAGCTGTCGAGGTTCAATTCATCGACATGCTTTTCTTCCACCCCCTCGCTCGACCAGCCCCAGATCTGGCTCGCAAGGGCGCCGGTCATGTCCTCGGGCAGGCCGAGCGCCTTGCCGACCTCGCGGACGGCGCCGCGGGTGCGGTAGCGGCTGACGACGGCGGTCAAAGCGGCATGATCGTGGCCGTAGGTTTCGTAGATCCACTGGATCACCTCCTCGCGCCGCTCATGCTCGAAATCGACGTCGATGTCGGGCGGCTCGGCACGCTCACCCGAGATGAAGCGCTCGAACAGCAATTGATGCGCGACCGGGTCGATCGAGGTGATGCCGAGCACGTAGCAGATCATCGAATTGGCCGCCGAGCCGCGGCCCTGGCACAATATGCCCTGACTTCGTGCATAGGCGACGATCGAGTTCACAGTCAGGAAATAGCGCGCGTAATCGAGCTCGCCGACCAGCTTCAGCTCGTGCGCTAGGATGCGGCGATATTCTTCCGGCGCGCCTTTCGGGAATTTGGCGGCGAGCCCGGCTTCGGTTAGCTTTTCGAGGGCGTCCTGCGGGCTGCGGCCCGACATCACGATCTCGTCGGGATATTGGTAGCTCAATTCGCGCAGGGAGAAGGTGCAGCGCTCGGCGATCTCCGCGCTGGTCCGCACCGCTTGCGGATGGTCGGCGAAGCGCCGCGCCATCTCCGCCGGGCTCTTCAAATGCCGGTCGGCGTAGCGCTCGCGGCGGAAGCCGAGATCGTCGATCGTGCATGTGTGGCGGATCGCGGTGACGACATCCTGGAGCAGGCGCTTGTCCGGCGAATCGTAGAGGATGTCGCCGGTCGCGAGGCTGCGGACGCCGTGCCGCCGCGCCATCGCGTCGAGCGCATGGAGCCTCAGCGCGTCGCCGGGGCGGCGGCGGAGGCTCAAGGTGGAGAAAGCCCGACTCCCGAAAATATCCGCGGTCAGGGCCAGAGCGGCTTCGGTGGCGGCATCGGCCTCGCCGGGCACCAGGGCCGCGACCAGCCCATCGGCATGCGCGGCGACGTCCTCCCAGTGGAGGAAGCATCGCCCCTTCTCGCCCTTCTTCGGCACCGCGCGTCTTTTACCTTCGGTGAGCAAGCGGGTCAGGCGCGACCAGCCGGCGCGGTCTTCGGGCCAGACCAGCAAGGAAGCGCCATCCATCAGGTCGAGCCGGCAGCCGGCGACGAGGCGGACTCCGGTCGCCTCGGCCGCCCGCAGCGCATGGACGAGGCCGCCCACGCTGTTGCGGTCGGTGACGCCCAGCGCCCGATAGCCGAGCAAAGCCGCCGCGGCGAACAACTCCTGGCACGACGAAACCCCCCGCAGGAAGGAGAAGTGGCTGATCGTGTTGAGCTCTACGTAGGAATCCGTCATTGCTGCGCGTCAGGAAAGTGACTATATGAAGTGACCACATTGAAGGAGCCGGCCATGGGCAAGTTGATCGGAGCGGCCAAGTTCAAGACGCATTGCCTGCGGATCCTCGACGAGGTCGAGCGCACCGGCGAGCCGGTGACGATCACCAAGCGTGGGCGTCCGGTGGCGGAGGTGAAGCCGGTGGAGGCCGAAGAACGGCCTCCGCTATTCGGCTTCATGAAAGGAACGGTGACTTGGCATTGTGACGACCACACGGCGTCTGCGCTCGATCCGGATTGGGAAGAGGAGTGGGAGGCTAATAACCCGCCGGAACTGTACCGATGATCCTGCTCGACACGCATGTCCTTCTGTGGCTGGCCGAGGATGAGGCGCGGCTCGGAAAGAGAACGCGAGAGATCATCGCAAGCTCTGCCGCGGCGGGGAATGTGGCTGTCTCGGCAATTTCTTTTTGGGAAATCGGCATGTTGCTCTCCAAGAACCGCATCGGGCTGGTGGTGTCGTTGGCGGATTTTGCCGAAGCTGTAGCCGACAAGCAGGCGTTCAAGGTGATTCCGGTAGACTCGAAAATCGCGGTCGAAACAGCGAACCTTCCCCGGGGCATCCACCGCGATCCCGCTGACCGGATGCTCATCGCTACGGCGCGGCATCTCACCTGTCCCTTGGCCACGACGGACAGCAGGATATTGGCTTATTCCGCGGAAGGTCATGTCCGAACCCTCGACGCATCTTCCTGAGTTTCTCACCCGAACACTCCGTGCAGGTACCAGCTCAAATCCCCCGTCCTTTCGTCCGCGCCGTCGCCGCGGCGGTAGAGCCAGAAGCGGGCGCCAGCCTCGTCCTCGACCTGGAAATAATCGCGCACCGCCTCGGCCTCGCCTTCATGCTTCCACCATTCGCCATGGATTCGCTCCGGGCCGTCGGCCTGGCGGACGACATGGCGCCTTCCCCGCCAGGTGAAGCGGCGCGGCGGCAAATCGGGGAGCAAGGCGAGGACATTGTCGACCCGCTCGGGCGGGACAAGGAGGCGCACCGGGCGCGGCCAGTCCGGCCAGGACGCGGCGGATGCGAGCGGGCCGACGCGGCGGGCGCTGCGCTCGGGCACGTCGCTTTCGACCGCGCCGGTGCGATAGAGGCGGCGGGCGCCGAGGCGGGCGGCGAGGCGGTCGATCAGGGGAACGAGGTCGGGCGCGGGCATCCCGCCGGCGAGGGCGCTCGTCACCGGCTGCGGCGCGAGCGGCTCGCAGCGGCCGGCGACGAGGCGCATCGCCTCGATGCCGAAACCGGGTTCGATCTTCTCGATTTTCGCCCATAGGAGGCGAAGAAGATGGTCGCCATCGCGGGTGGCGCGGGCGGTCCCAATGGTCATTTGCTGCACCGCGCCATCGACGCGCGCGCAGAGCAAGGTGAAGGTGCGGGCGGCGAGGCCGGCCTGCTCGAGGGTGCGGACCAGCCTCGCCATCAGGTCGGCCAGCACCTGCCCGATCGCCTCGGCGGTGGAGATCGGCTCGAGGAAGCGCAGGATGGCCGAGGGCGGCTGCTCGGGGACGATCGGGTCGAACGGCTCGGCGGCGCGGCCCAGCGCTTGGTCGAGGCGAAGAAGGAGGGCCTTGCCGAAGCGGCGCTGGAGCGGCCCGCGGGGAAGTTCGAGAAGTTCGCCGAGCGTCTCGAGCCCAAGGCGGCGGGCGGCGGCGAGCACATCCTCCTCGACCCGCAGGGCGGCAAGCGGAAGGGGCGCGAGCGCCGCGGCTTCGCCGCCCGGCGGGTGAAGTTCGAGACGCTTGGAGCCGAAGCGGGCGAAGGCGTGGGCGGCGCCGGGCGTGCCGGCGACGGCGATGCGGGCGGCGAGGCCGAAGCGGGCGCAGAAGCCCAAAATGCGCTCGCACATCCGCTCCTCGCCGCCGAACAGATGGGCGGCGCCGTCCAGATCGAGCCAGAGGCCATCGGGGCCGGAGATCGCCGCGCGCGGCGTCCAGCGGCGGGCGGCGAACAGGCCGAGGCGGCGGAGCAAAAGGGCGTCGGCCTCTGGGTCGGCGTCGCGGACGTCGAGGCGGGGAACGAGGGCGCGGGCCTGGGTGAGCGCCATGCCGCGGCGGAGGCCGAGAGCACGGGCCTCGGGGGAAGCGGCGGCGATGGTGACGCAATTGCCGGTGCGGTGGGTGGTGACGAGGGGTGGACCCCCTCTCCCGCGATGAGCGGAAGAGGGGTTTTGATTATGCCGCGACTCTTCTCTCCTGATCCGGTCCGTGGGCAAATTCGGCAGGTAAAGCGAGGCGACCCTCGGCATCCGATTCCTCCATGATCCATTCGAACGGCTCGCCGCCGCGCTGGCGGGCGAGGGTGAGGCGCCAGCGGGCGCGGCCGATGCCGGGCACCGGCAGCGCCCCCGACGGCGCGCAGGCGACGCGCCAGCGCGTCACCGCCGCCGACGGGAGCCCAAGCGGGTCCTCGCCGCTCCGCCGCCAGCGCTTCAGCATCAGGGCCGTCGTCCCCTTTTCCTCGGCGGCGAGCTGGAGGCGGCGAGTGGAGGCCATGGCGGCGCGGCCGACCTCGCCCACCACCGCGGCGAGGCCGCCATGGCGCAGGCCCTCCTCCATCACCGCCAGCACGTCCTCGTCCCGGCCGCATTCGGCGTAGAGAATGCGGTCCGGCGCGAGCCCCGCCTGCGCCAGACCGGGGGCGAACAGATCGGGCCGGCCCAGCGCCCACAGCACGGTCCCGGGACGCCGGGCGGCGATGCCGGCGACGAACAGGGTCGCGGCCGCATCGTCGCTGAGGCCCGGCGCGGCGCCGGCCATTTCGTGCAAAGCCGCCATGGGCAGGCCGCCGCCCACCAGCCGCCGGTCGATCGCCGCGATGCCGAACGGCAGGCACAGGCCTTCCCCGGCCGCTCCGGCGCATTCGATCGCCCGCACCTCCGCGCGCAGGGCGGCCAGCCGTTCGATGCGGGCGGAATTGGTTTGCATAACGACTCGGGCGATTCTCTCGTTCTTCTTATGTTCTGCTTCAAATCTTGTAGAGTCAAGCGGGGCTCTCATCCCTGCGGCGAAGCCGTGGGGAGGGGGACCAGCTGAAAGCTGGTGGAGGGGCTCACAGAAGGACGAGGCGGCAGACTGGCCCCTTGCGCGTTTGCCCGCTAATAGGGCCGGCGGTGTCGAGTACAGCGGTTCAGGTGACAACGCCCGCGGCGAGCGAGGCGGCGAGAGACTGGAAGCCGGTCAGGCTTCAGCAGCAGCCCTTCTTCAACGACAAGAACCGCGCCTTCTGGATCCTCCAGTCGATCGGCTGGGCCGGATATTTCATCCTCCGCACCCTGTCGATCATCGGCAATGAGAAGGGCTGGAGCTTCGTCCTCAACGCCGCCCTACTCACCGCCACCGGCTACTCGATCACCTTGCTGATGGCAGCGGCCTATCGGCGCCTGATCAAGATGAAGCCGTTGATCACCTGGCCGGTGACGATCCTCATCGTCCTGGTCGCCGCCGCCGCTTTCTCGGCGATCGAGAGCTGGAGCCACGCCACCTTCGTCGAGCCCGGCGCGCCCCCCGGGGGCATCCGCCTGCTCGGCGCGATCCTGCTCACCTTCGCTTTGCTGGTCGCCTGGTCGGCGCTTTACTACAGCATCAATTATTACCTGTTGCTGGAAAAGCAGACCGACCGGCTGCTGCGCCTTGAGCACCAGGCCTCGAGCGCCCACCTCGCCATGCTGCGCTACCAGCTCAACCCGCACTTCCTGTTCAACACCCTCAATTCGATCTCGACGCTGGTGCTTCTGAAGCAGACCGACCGCGCCAATGCGATGCTCAGCCGCCTCTCCTCCTTCCTGCGCTACACCCTGGTCAACGAGCCGATGGGGCAGGTGACGGTCGCGCAGGAGGTGGAGACGCTGAAGCTCTATCTCGAGATCGAGAAGATGCGCTTCGAGGAAAGGCTGCGGCCGCGCTTCGAGATCGACGCCACCGTCGCGGCGGCCCGCCTGCCTTCCCTGCTGCTCCAGCCGCTGGTGGAGAATGCGATCAAATATGCGGTGACGCCGCAGGAGGAAGGCGCCGACATCGAGGTGGTCGCGCGCCGCGATATCGACCGGGTGATCATCACCGTTTCCGACTCCGGCCCCGGCGCGGACGACCATTGGGTGAAGGCGCAGCAGTCCACCGGAGTCGGTCTGGCCAATATTCGCGACCGTCTGGCGCAAGCCTATGGACCCGACCATCGTTTTGAGACCGAATCGAACATAAGAGGGGGCTTCCGCGTTATCATCGAGATTCCCTACCAAGTCGAAGCAGCCGAGGAGCCGGAATGACGATCCGCACCATATTGGTCGACGACGAGCCGCTCGCCATCCAGGGCCTGCAGCTGCGCCTCGCAGCCCATGACGACGTCGAGATCGTGGAGACCTGCAGCAACGGCCGCGAGGCGATCCGCGCGATCAAGACCCACAAGCCGGACCTCGTCTTCCTCGACATCCAGATGCCCGGCTTCGACGGCTTCTCGGTGATCCAGGGGCTGATGGAGGTCGAGCCGCCTTTGTTCGTCTTCGTCACCGCCTATGGCGACCATGCGATCCGCGCCTTCGAGGCGCAGGCGGTCGACTATCTGATGAAGCCGGTCGAGGAGGACCGCCTTGCGGACACGCTGGAACGCGTGCGGGTGCGGCTTGCCGAGAAGCGCGGCGTCGAGGAGGTGGGAAGGCTGATGGAGGTGCTCGCCGAGGTCGCCCCCGAGGCCGCCGAGAATGTCGAGGGGGTCGAGGATGTCCATTCGTCCAACCGCTACGAGAAGCTGATCAACATCAAGGACCGCGGCCAGATCTTCCGGGTCGACGTCGACACGATCGAGAAGATCGACGCCGCCGGCGACTATATGTGCATCTATACCGGCGACAACACGCTCATCCTGCGCGAGACGATGAAGGACCTCGAGAAGCGCCTCGACCCGCGCCGCTTCCAGCGCGTGCACAGGAGCTGCATCGTCAACCTCGACCAGGTGCGGCAGGTCAAGCCCCACACCAACGGCGAATGCTTCCTGGTGCTGGATTCGGGCAGCCAGGTGAAGGTCAGCCGCAGCTACCGCGACGTCGTCGCAAGGTTCGTGCACTAGGATAGCTCCTCCCCTTGATGGGGAGGGTTGGGGAGGGTGGAGCAAGACGCAGGGCTGGGCGGGTATCGAAGGCCTCCCCCATCCTGCCCTCCCCCATCAAGGGGGAGGATTGAAGAAGCCATGGGCCTGCTGTTCCAGCGCTTTGCCGATCCCGCCACGGAACTGGAGTTCCTGTGCTCCGAACGGACGGCGCGGGGGAAGCCGATCCGGGCGCTGATCGTCATCGCGGTGGCGACCCTCATCTCCTACATGGTGATGAATCCCATGCACTTCCCGCGCTCGGGCGTGCTCGCTTATTCGGCCGCGGCGATCTTTTTCATCGTCCTGCTCGTCGGCCTGTTCCTCGCCACCAGGACCCGCTTCTACCTGGAGAATGGCTGGGTCGACCTGCCCATCTTCACCGCGATGTGGCTGGCGATGGCGTGGCTCACCAAGGCTCTCGCCGACCAGGCGGCGGTGACCGGCTTCCCCTCCTTCGCCATGGCGCTGGTCCAGATGGCGATCCTGGTCGTGTTCGCCAGCCTCGCCTTCGCCGGCAATGTGCGGCTCTTCTTTTTGTGGTCGGCGGGGGTGCTGGCGCTGTTCGCGGCCTGGCTTGTCATGCTCGGCGCGCCGCCCATCTCGAAGGTCTACACGCTGACCAATTTCAGCACCTTCTTCCTCTTCGCCTTCTATTTCAACTGGGAGCTCGACCGGCGGGCGCGGAGCGTGTTCCTTGCCAATGCCGAACTCGACGCCGAACGCAGGAAGACCGAGGAACTGCTGTACAACGTTCTGCCGCAGGAAGTCGCGGCGCGGCTCAAGGCGGGCGAGGCGGTGGCGGACGCTTTCTCGGACGTCACAGTCATCTTCGCCGACCTGGTCGAATTCTCGAAGCTGGCGCGCAAGCTCTCGCCCGGCCATCTCGTCAAATTGCTCAACGCCTTCTTCTCCGCCGCCGACCGCTGCGCCGAGCGCTACGGAGTCGAGAAGGTGAAGACGATCGGCGATGCGTATCTGGCGGTGGTCGGCGGCATGGCCTCGTGCGGCAACGGCGCCCATTGCGCGATCGCCTTCGCCCGCGACCTGGTCGGCGAGCTGGCCGGCCTCGGCGCGGAGAGCGGTATCCTCCTTCAGGTGCGGATCGGCATCCATAGCGGGCCGGTGGTCGGCGGGGTGATCGGCTCGAGCCGGCTCGCCTACGATTATTGGGGCGACACGATGAACATCGCCAGCCGGCTGCAGGCGGTGGCGCCGCCCAACGGCGTCGCCGTCTCGGAAGCGACATATTTCCAGATCAGGACGGTGCAGGATTTCGGGCCGCCCGAGCCGATTCTGCTCAAGGGCATCGGCGAGACGCCGGTCTACCTGGCGCGGCTGGACCGGGGGGAGGGAGAATGAGCGCGACCCAGAAGGAGAAGGCGCTGCTCTTCGCCTCGCTGCACAAGCCGGGCGACCCGCTCATCCTGTTCAACGCCTGGGACGCGGGCAGCGCCAAGGTGATCGCCGAGGCCGGCGCCAGGGCGATCGCGACCGGCAGCTGGTCGGTGGCGGCGGCGCAGGGCTTCGCGGATGGCGAGGCGATGCCGCTCGACCTCGTCCTCGCCAACGTCCGCCGGATCGCGGCGGCGGTCGACCTGCCGGTCACGATCGATTTTGAGGGAGGATATGCGGCCGACCCGGCCGGCGTCGCGGCCAATGCGGCGCGCCTCGCCGAGGCGGGCGCGATCGGCTGCAATTTCGAGGACCGGGTGGTGGGCGGCGACGGCCTCCACTCGATCGAGGAACAGAGCGCGCGCATCGCGGCCATAAGCAATGCGGCGGGCGAGGCCTTCTTCATCAACGCCCGCACCGACGTCTTCCTCAAGAGCCCGGTGGAAGCGCATGGCGGCCTCATCGACTCCGCTCTCCAGCGCGCCGCCGCTTATGCCGAAGCCGGCGCGCGCGGGCTGTTCGTGCCGGGGCTGGCCGATGAGGCGCTGATCGAACGAGTCTGCGCGGCGAGTCCGCTGCCGGTGAACATCATGGTCTGGTCCGGGACGCCGCCGCTCAAGCGGCTCGCCGAGCTCGGCGCGGCGCGGATCAGCCATGCCGGCGGACCGTGGCGAATCGCGATGAAGGCGTTGGCGCAAGCGGCCGAGGCCGCGCATCGGGGAGAGTGAAATGGCGAAGGTGACGGGACTGGGCGGCCTTTTCTACAAGGTCGAGGACACGGAGCGGACCAGCCGCTGGTATCTGGAGACGCTCGGCGTCGGCGGCGAATGGGGGGCGGTCTTCCCGTGGAAGGCGGATTCGACCGGCGAGGCGTACAGCATCTTCTCGCAGTTCAAGGCGGCGACCGATTATTTCGACCCGAGCGTCTCGCCCTTCATGATCAACCTGCGCGTCGACGATCTCGACGCCTTCACGGCCGAGCTGGAGACGAAGGGTATCGAGATATTGGGACGGCAGGAGGAGGAATATGGCAAGTTCGCCTGGATCCTCGACTGCGACGGCATCAAGGTCGAATTGTGGGAGCAGATCGGCCCGGCGATGTAGAAGAGCCGTTCCCCGGTAAAGGCCGGGGAACCGAGTGCTACGCTTTCGAGCGCCGCCGCCGGATGCGCGAGGCGCCGCTGCCGGACTTCATCACGTTCCTGCGGAACAGGGCGGCGGCGAGCGAGATGGTCAGCCACACCCAGAAGGCCTGCCAGAGCAGCGCGGCAAGGTGGGGCCAGAGCTCGGGCGTCTGCGCGGCGCGGCCGACCATCGTCATCGGCGAGCTGAACGGGAAGATCGCCGCGGCGATGCCGATCAGGCTGTTGAACGGGCCAACGGCGATGGTCGCGAACAGGAAGACGAGCATCTGGCCGACAGTGACCGGCATCGACAAAGTCTGCACCTCGCGGATCGAGGAGGCCTGCGAGCCGATGCCAAGGAACAGGGCGCCGAGCAGCAGGTAATTGGCGGCATAATAAATAAGGACGAGGAGGACGAAGAGCGGCCAGCCGACCGCCGGCTCGGGCGGTCCGTTCCCGCCGGAGGACCAGATGCTGGTGGCGACGACCGCGCCCGCCGCCCAGACGCATATCCCGACCAGGGAGACCGCCAGCATCGAGAACAATTTGCCGACGAAGATCGCGTCCACCGGCACCGCCGCGGCCAGCACCTCGATCACCTTGTTCGATTTCTCTTCGATCAGGTTGGACAGCAGCATGCCGGCGAGCAGGACGGTGAGGGTGAATAGGAGCAACTGGCCGACCCGCGCGGTCATGGCCCGGTTGACCGCGAGCGAGCCGGCGGATTCCTCGACCTTGACCAGCCGGATCGCGACCGGCGCGAGCTTCGCCCCGGCGCGGGCGAGTGCGACATGCTGGCGCGCGTCGTCCAGAATGAGCCCCATCTGCATGCGGATGCCGCCGGCCTCGCCGATCGCGCCGGTGAGGGTCGGGTGGGCGAGGCCGCCGGTGAGCACGGCGAGCACGCGCTTGTCCTTCGAGCCGAGCAGGGTCTCGACCTGCAGGGCGGAATCGTAATCGGGCTGGGCGTGCAGCAGATCGGGCAGGCTGCGCTCGCCGAAGGCGGGGTTGAGCCGCTCGCGCGCCTGGTTGATCGCAGCGAACGTGCCCGCGTCGGCGACGATCGCGACGGTGGGGCGATTGTCCTGGCGGGCCGCTCGCTCCGCGACGTTGCCGAACAGGACCGAGATGCCGATGATAAGCAGCGGCCCGACCAGGAAGAAGATGAACGATTTCGAGCGGACGGTGGCGGTGAAGTCGCGGCGGCCGATCACGAAGGCGGAGCGGAAGAAGCCCATCATGTCGCGATCTCCGCGCCCGCGCTCTCGTCGAGCTTGCGGGCCTCTTCCTCGCCGGCGATGGCGACGAAGGCGTCGTGCAGGCCGGGGCGCTCGATCGACAGCTCCTCGATGCCGGCGCCGCCGTCGATCAGCGCCTTGAGCAGGGCCTCGATTCCACCCCGCGGCAGCTCGAACTGCCACAATCCCTCCTCGGGCGCCGCGCCCGGAGGCAGCGCGCTCCGCCAGGGGCCGTCGGCGGCGCGGGTCCTCAAGCGAACCTGCGGGCGGAGGCGGTCGCGGGCGTCGCTCACCTTGCCCTCGAAGCGCAGCCTGCCGCCGGCGATGATCGCGATCCGCTCGCACAGCCGCTCGGCATGGGCGATGACGTGGGTCGAGAAGATGATCGTCGCGCCGCCCGCCGCCTCCTCGCGGATGAGGTGCTCGAGCCGGCCCTGGTTGATCGCGTCGAGGCCGGAGAAGGGCTCGTCGAGGACGATCAGGCGGGGCTGGTGGACGATCGTGCCGAACAATTGGACGGTCTGCGCCATGCCCTTGGACAGGGTCTTGATCGGCTTGTCGACATAGTCGCCGAGGCCGTTGTCGCGCAGCAGGCCCTCGGCGCGCCGGCGGCCGACGTCGAGCGGCAGGCCGCGCAGCGCGCCCATGAAGGCGATCGCCTCGCGCGTCGTCATCGCCGGATAGAGGCCGCGCTCCTCGGGGAGATAGCCGACCAGGCTGGCGGCCTCGAGCGGCTGTTCGTGGCCGAGCAGGGTGCGGCTGCCGCGGTCGGGATCGATGATGCCGAGCAGCATGCGCAGGATCGTGGTCTTGCCGGCGCCATTGGGGCCGAGGATGCCGTAGATGCTGGCTTCCGGCACGGCCAGGTCGACGCCGTCGACCGCGGTCTTGCCGTCAAACGCCTTGAACAGTCCTCTCGCCTCGATCGCCAGGCCGCTCGCCACGCTTGGGATATCCCTCTTTGTTGCGGGGCGTGGTAGCGAGGGCGGATGAGCGAAAGCAAGCCGAAGCTGCGCGAAAGGCTGATGGAAAAAGCGGAAGAGCTCGGCTTTTGCGCGATCGGCGTCGCTGGCGCCGACGCGGCCCCCGGCGCGGGAGCGCGGCTGCGCGAATGGCTCGCTTCGGGCGCCCATGGCGACATGATCTGGATGGAGGAGAATGCCGATCGCCGCGCTTCGCCCGCCGGCCTGTGGCCCGAGGTGCGCTCGGTGATCGCGCTCGGCATGAGCTATGCGCCCGCCGGCGACCCGCTCGCTTTGGCGGACCGGCCCGAGGTGGGACGCATCTCGGTCTACGCTCAGGGCGACGACTATCACGACACCGTCAAGAAGGCGCTGAAGGCGCTGGCCCGCTGGCTGGTCGCCGAGGCCTCTTCGACAGGCTCGGGAGAGGCGGGCTGCGAATTGAAGGTCTTCGTCGACACCGCGCCGGTGATGGAAAAGCCGCTGGCGGAGGCGGCCGGGCTCGGCTGGCAGGGCAAGCATACCAACCTGGTCAGCCGCGCCGACGGCAGCTGGCTGTTCCTCGGCGCGATCTACACGACCCTGGAGCTGGAGCCGGACGAAGCGCATCGCGGCCATTGCGGCAGCTGCTCGGCCTGCCTCGACATCTGCCCGACCAACGCCTTCCCGGCGCCCTACCGGCTCGATGCGCGGCGCTGCATCTCCTACCTCACCATCGAGCATAAGGGGCCGATCCCGCACGAGTTCCGCGAAGCGATCGGCAACCGCATCTACGGCTGCGACGATTGCCTCGCCGTCTGCCCCTGGAACCGCTTCGCCGACGCGGCGCGCGCGAACCAGGCCTTCCTGCCGCGCGACGCGCTGGCCGCGCCGGCGCTGGCGGACCTGTTGGCGCTGGACGACGCCGGCTTCCGCGCGATGTTCGCCAAATCGCCGATCAAGCGGATCGGGCGGAACCGGATGGTAAGGAACGCGGCCATCGCGGCGGGCAATAGCGGGAGAGCGGAGCTGGCGCCGGTGCTGGAGCGGCTGGTGGCGGACGAGGATCCGGTGGTCGCCGAGGCGGCGGAATGGGCTTTGGCGCGCTTGGCCCCTCTCCCGCGCGCGGGAGAGGGAGGGGCCCGCGAAGCGGGAGGGTGAGGGTCTGTACCGAGGACTCAGCAAGACCCTCACCCTGCCCTCTCCCGCAAGCGGGAGAGGGGTTTCGGCTACCGCGCCTGCTCCCTTCGGCTGAGCGCGGCGACGCAGCTGGCGCGGTCGATGTCTCGGCCGTCGGGAAGGCGGGCGTCCATGTAGGTGACGATCGGCTCGCCGCCGCCGCGCGGCGGATAGAGATAGGTGTCGAGCACGCAGATCTGGCTGGCGAACTGGAGCTTGCGGGCCGTCCCCTCGCGGACGTCGAGGTCGGGCCGGCCGAACAAGGCTTCGAGCGCGCGGGCGGTGCGGCCCATCACCGGCTCGAGGCCGGCGGCGTTGTAGACGGGCGGACGCACCGGCTGGACCGGCGGCGCCGGCTTCTCAACCGGGGTCGAGACGCAGCCGCCAAGCAGCAGAGCCGCGCCGAGCCACGATGCTGGCCGTCTGATCATCGCCCCGTCCCCTTTCCGCCGAGAGTGGCGAAGCGCGGCTCAAAAGGCGACCGCGCACCGATTCCGCGCGGCTTATTCCCGAGGCGCTTGGCCGCAAGCGGGCGCGGTTGACCGCCAAGTGCCGCCACGGCTAGGGCCGGCCTTCCCTTTCCCGCATGAGTAGACCGCCCGTGACCGACACCCGCCTCGACGTCCTCGCCATCGGCAACGCCATCGTCGACGTGATCGCCGCCGCCGACGACGCTTTCCTGGCGCGGGAGGGGCTGGACAAGGGATCGATGCGGCTGATCGACGCGGCCGAGGCGACCCGTCTCTACGACCATATGGGCCCGGCGCGGGAGATAAGCGGCGGCTCGGCCGGCAACACGGCGGCGGGAGTCGCCATGCTCGGCGGCCGCGCCGGCTTCGTCGGCCAGGTGGCGGACGATCAATTGGGCGAGGTCTACGCCCACGACATCCGCTCGACCGGCGTCGAATTCACCACCCCGCCCCGCCCGCGGGCCGAGGCGCCGACGGCCCGCTCGCTGGTGCTGGTGACGCCGGACGCGCAGCGGACGATGAACACCTTTCTCGGCGCCGCCCAGAACCTGACCGCCGCCGCGCTCGACGAAGCGCAGATCCGGGACGCCGCCATCCTCTACCTCGAAGGCTATCTCTGGGACCCCGAGGAGCCGCGCTGGGCGATGATCAAGGCGATCGACGTCGCCCGCGGCGCCGGCCGCAGGGTCGCCTTCACCTTGTCGGACAGCTTCTGCATCTCGCGCCACCGCCAGGGCTTCCTCGAGCTGATCGACGGCGGACGGATCGACATATTGTTCGCCAACGAGGAGGAGATCAAGGGCCTGTCGGGCGAGGAGGATTTCGAAGCCGCGGTCGCGGCTATCCAGGGCAAGGTCCCGATCCTGGTCGTCACCCGCAGCGAGAAGGGCGCGATCGCGCTCCGCGCTGGCGAGCGGGCGGAGGTCCCGGCCGAGCCGGTCGACGCGGTGGTCGACACGACCGGCGCCGGCGACCTGTTCGCCGCCGGCTTCCTCGCCGGCCAGGCGCAGGGCCGATCGCTCGAGCAGAGCCTGCGGATGGGCGCGATCGCCGCGGCCGAAGTGATCTCGCATTACGGCGCTCGGCCCGAAGCCGATCTCAAAGCCCTGGTGGCGGAGCGATTGGGCTAGGGCCTGTACTCATGACCGGAGGCGGTCGTGACGGGCTGGCATTTGTTGTCCGGCTAGAAGAGAGGAGGGAGCGATGAAGATTCATCGTGACCGATCGAACGACGACGTCCGGGCGGCAAAGGACAGCCCGCCGCTTTGCGGTCGGCCACCTCCGGTCATGAGTACAGGCCCTAGTCAGGCGGTGGCGGTGTCGTCGGCGCGGGCGGACTTTCCGGCGCGGGCGAGGGCACGTCGACGTCGGGCGTCGGCGGCACGATCTCCGGCGGGGGCCGCGTGGGCTCGGCGGGTGCGGGAGGCTCGGTAGCCATCATCATGCTCCTTTACGGCCCAACGCCGGCGCGTCGGTAGGGTTGCCGGGAGCATCGGTTCGGATCGAGAGCGCACGAAAAAGGGAGGCCGAAGCCTCCCTTCCCAGACCGATCCAGCCGACTCTACGGCCTGACGATCGGATTGCCGTCGGCATCCAGAGGTGCGTCTTCGGGGAACTCCGGAAGGTCCGGACCGGCGACCCGGGCCTCGCCCTTGCCGAGCTTCGAGAAGTGCATGCCGTAAACGAAATAGAGGACGACCGCGACGAGGATGTACCAGCCGAAGAAGATCAGCACCCGCGTCTCGACCGAGAAGATGAGGGCGATGCACGTCAGGATGCCGAGCGCCGGCACGACCGGATAGAAAGGTACGCGATAGCCGCGCGGAATATCCGGGTGCGTGCGGCGGAGCCAGATCACGGTCAGCGACACGATCGCGAAGGCGGCGAGAGTCCCGACCGAGGTCGCGTCGCCGAGGAAGTTGATGTCGAAGAAGCCGGCGGCGGTCGCGACGCCCAAACCGACGATCATCGTATTGATCCAGGGCGTTCGGAACCGGGGGTGCACGCGCGCGAAGATCCCCGGCAGCAGCCCGTCGCGGGCCATCGTGTAGAAGATACGGGTCTGGCCGTACATCAGCACCAGGATAACGGAGGTGAGGCCGATGATCGCACCGACCTTGATGGTCTTGGCAAACCACGCCCATTGCGGTCCGAACGCGTCGACCGCCACCGCGACCGGATCCGGCACGTCGAGCGAGCGGTAGTTGACGATCAACGTCAGCACGATCGAGACCAGGATGTAGATGATCGTGCAGGCCACCAGCGAGCCGATGATGCCGAAGGGCATGTCCTTTTTCGGATCCTTGGCTTCCTGCCCCGCGGTCGAGACGGCCTCGAAGCCGATATAGGCGAAGAAGACGATCGAGGCGGCGCGGATGATGCCGCTCCAGCCGAACTCGCCCTTGGCGCCGGTGGGCTCCGGGATGAACGGATGCCAATTGGGCGTGTAGGTCGGCAGGTTCTTGAGGATGATGAAGCCGCCGACGAGGATGAAAGCGACCAGCACGGTCACCTTGATCGCGACGATCAGATTGTTGAACTTGGCGGATTCGGAGACGCCCACGATGAGCAGCAGGGCGAGCGCGATGCAGACCAGGAAGGCCGGCAGGTTGAACAAATAGACGACCGGCGCGCCGTTGACGAGGACGTCGACACCGTTCTCCTGCAGATGGTGCCCGGCCGGACCGGTGAGAGTCGCCGGTATGTGGAGGCCGACGTCGCCGAGAAGGCTCACCATGTAACCCGACCAGCCGACCGCAACGACCGAGGCGGCAAGGCCGTATTCGAGCAGGAGCAGCGCGCCCATCACCCAGGCCGCAAACTCGCCGATCGTCGCATAGCTGTAGGTGTAGGCGGAGCCCGACACCGGCAGCGTCGAGGAGAGCTCGGCGTAGCACAGGCCGGCGAACGCGCAGATGACACCCGCGATCAGGTAGGAGATCAGGACGGCCGGGCCGGCATGGAGCGCGGCGGCGTTGCCGGTGCGCACAAAGATGCCGGCTCCGATGATGCACCCTATGCCGAGGAAGACGAGGTTCCAGGGCCCGAGCGAACGCTTCAGCTGGCTGGCCGCGGTCTCTTCCTGAATCTGCTGGACGCTCTTGCGCATCATGATGCGCGCGAGAAAGCCCGGTCTTGCCGCACTCGCCATCTACTATCCCCTCAGACGCTTTTTGGATTGGGGCGCAACCTAGCGGCTGATCCCGCCCGCGCAATAGCCAATACCGCCCGAAGCCACCCTTCCTCTCAGGGAGAGAATTGGTCGGTGGCTTGGCGCAAGGGCAGCTCGAAGCCGCCGAGGCGCTCAGGACGCCCTCGCGACCTGGAGCCAACCCGATGCAACGCGAACCTAGCGATAGAGCGTGATTACAACATAGCCCGCGTAGATATCGACATGCACCAGCGGCTCTTTATCGACTATGATCTGCTGCACTGCCTGGCTAACTCGCCCGTGGGCGATCAGTCGCTCGAGCGCGGCACGATTGGCGGCATTCGCAAAGAAACTGTCGAGCTGGTCTTCGACATCGGCGCGGCCAAAGCGATGGACGTTTGCCCGATCCTGCCGAATGATCGCGGCGACGGTGCGGAGGCGCTCGCCATTGCTGTTGAAATGGTCGCGCGCGCTGAGACGAGCAGTGTAATGACCGAGCGGGCCGTGCTGCGCGGCCGCAGCCTCGGACAAGCCGGGCGCGAGGATGAGAGCGACAATCGCGGCAAGGACATTTTTCATACGGCAGCTCCGCAAGCGATGAGGGTCTAGACGGCCTTGAACCGTAGCAGAGTGTAAGACCGCCCGAAACGCGCTCGACTGCGCTCGCCTTGCCGCTACGGCAATACCATATGGAGGACTTCCTCCCTCCCAAAGAGGAAACAGGGTTTCACCGCGCCAGCATCGGCCCGAGCGGGCGGCCGCCGAACAGGTGGACGTGGAGGTGGGGCACCTCCTGGCCGCTGTCCGGGCCGGTATTGGCGAGCAGGCGGTAGCCGGGGGCGACCAGCGCCTGCTCGCGCGCGACATGGCCGATCGCGCGGACGTACCCGGCAATCTCCTCGGCAGAGGCGCGCGCCGAGAAATCGTCCCACGACACGTAGGCGCCCTTGGGGATGACCAGGATGTGGACCGGCGCCTGGGCGTTGATGTCGCGGAAGGCGAGCGCATATTCGTCCTCATAGACCTTGCCGCAGGGCAGCTCGCCGCGCAGGATGCGGGCGAAGATATTGGTGTCGTCATAGGGCTTCGTGGCGTCGATCGGCATGGCGTTGCTCCATCGCCGCCGCCTTACCAAAACGCTACTTTGGTGGGTACCCTTGACCCGCGCCCCCGCCGCGTTACCACTCGCCTTATGAGCGACGATGCGCCCGACAGCCTGATTCCGTATGACGAGATCGTCCAGGAGGCGTTGCGCGCGGTGGTCGGCCGGGTGCTGGGCGAGGTCGAGACGACCGGCATGCTGCCCGGCGAGCATCATTTCTACATCACCTTCAAGACCGGCGCGGCCGGAGTCGACATCCCCCGCCACCTGACCGAGCGCTTCCCCGACGAGATGACGATCGTCATCCAGAACCGCTTCTGGGATTTGAAGGTCGGCGACGACGGCTTCGAGGTGGGCCTCAGCTTCAACCAGGCCCCGGCCAAATTGGTCATCCCCTTCTCGGCGATCACCGGCTTCGTCGACCCCGCGGTCAATTTCGCATTGCAGTTCCAGGCGCAGGCCGAGGAAGCGGGGCCGCAGGCGCATGAGCAAGCGGAGAACGACCACCCGCTCGCCGAGCCGCTCGACGACGGCTCCAACGTCGTGTCGGTGGACTTCAAGCGGAAGAAGTGACGCCGCCAGGCGTCATCCCGGGAGGGTTCCCATCAAAGTAGTACTTTGATGGGGTCCCCCGAAGGCCGGGATCTCGGCGAGACACGCGGCGACTTTCCGGGCCGAGACCCCCGGCTTTCGCCGGGGTGACGTTGTGCTATGACGAGGTGGCCATGATCTCCATCACCACCAGCCGCACCGAGACCGACAGCTTCGGCCCGATCGACGTGCCCGGCGACGCTTATTGGGGCGCGCAGACCCAGCGCTCGATCGAGAATTTCCCGTTCGGGCAACGCGAGGCGATGCCGATCGAAATCGTCCACGCTTTGGGCTTCGTCAAGCAGGCGGCGGCGCGGGTCAACGCCAAATTGGGCGGGCTCGACGCCGAGATCGCCGAAGCGATCCAGGCGGCGGCGGGCGAAGTGGCGTCCGGCGCGCATGACGACCAGTTCCCGCTCGTCATCTGGCAGACCGGCTCCGGCACCCAGTCGAACATGAACGCCAACGAGGTCATCGCCGGCCGGGCGAACGAGATCCTCACCGGCGAACGGGGCGGCAAGTCCCCCGTCCATCCCAACGACCATGTCAACAAGGCGCAATCGTCCAACGATTCCTTCCCGACGGCGATGCATGTCGCCGCCGCCCGCGCCGTCGACATGCGGCTCCTGCCCGCCTTGCAGCGGCTGCATCGCATCCTGGCGGCGCACGCCGCGGCCTGGGACCATATCGTCAAGATCGGCCGCACCCACCTTCAGGACGCGACCCCGCTCAGCCTCGGCCAGGAATTCTCCGGCTATGCCGCCCAGATCGAGGACGATATCGAGCGCGTCCGCGCCGTCCTTCCCCGCCTCTACCGGCTGGCCCAGGGCGGCACCGCGGTCGGCACCGGGCTGAACGCGCCCCAGGGATTCGCCGAGGCCTTCGCCGCGGAGATCGCGCGCCTCACCGGCCTTCCGTTCACCAGCGCGCCGAACAAGTTCGAGGCGCTGGCCAGCCACGACACGTTGGTCGAGCTTTCGGGCGTGCTCAACGTCGTCGCCGTGTCGCTGTCGAAGATCGCCAACGACATCCGGCTGATGGGCTCCGGCCCGCGCTGCGGCCTTGGCGAGCTCAAGCTCCCCGAGAACGAGCCGGGCAGCTCGATCATGCCCGGCAAGGTCAATCCGACCCAGGCCGGGATGCTGACCATGGTCGCCGCGCAGGTAATGGGCAATCACGTCGCGGTGACGATCGGCGGGATGCAGGGCCATCTCGAGCTGAACGTGTTCAAGCCGCTGATCGCCGCCAACGTGCTGCGCTCGATCGACCTGCTCGCCACCGGCATGGAAAGCTTCGCCGAGCGCGCCCTCGACGGCCTCGAGCCGGACGAGCGGCGGATCGCCGAGCTGATGAACCGCTCGCTGATGCTGGTCACCGCGCTGGCGCCGGAGATCGGCTACGACAATGCCGCCAAGATCGCCAAATACGCCCACGAGAAGGGCCTGACCCTGAAGGAGGCTGGGCTTGAGCTCAAGCTGGTCGACGAGGAGACCTTCGACCGGGTCGTCAGGCCCGAGACGATGCTCGGGCGCTAGCGCAGCCGGAAGCTGAGGCGGAGGCCGATATTGTCCATCCCGGGATTTTGCGGGCCGAACAAGGTGGCGTGGCTGACATGGACCCAGGACGCCTCGGCCGACAGGCGGTCGCTGATCCTGAAGCCCAGGCCCAGCTCCGGCTCGAACAGGATGCGCGAGCCGAGATCGCCGCGGAAATTGCCGTGGACGACATGGCTCGACCGGTCGTGGACGGCGATGCCGAGGCCGGGCCGAAGATAGATCCGGCCGCCGATCTTCCAGCTGATCCCCGCCGCGGCGAGGTTGGTCCCGCCCGACGTGCTGGCCGAGACGAAGGCGTAGGGCGAAGGCGCGCCGACGGCGCGCAACGCCTTGATCCGTCCCCCGCGCCAGCCGATCTGGACGTCCGCGCCGTCCTCGAAGCCTCCCTTGTTGAGCGGCGTATCGACGTCGTGGACGGTGAGGCCGCCGACCAATTCGTCGGCGGCGGCGGGCGTGGCGCCGAGGATCGCCGACGCGGCCGCAAGCAAGGTACGGAACAGAGCATGTTTCAAGAAATCTCTCCGCTGACGCCTGGATCGCTAAAGAATGGCCTCAACGCCGCGTTTGCTCGCAAGTGTGAGAAGCTTCAACGAAGGGCCGCTTGGTCTCTTGTCGCCCCGTTCCCACTTGCTGACAAGCGAGGCCGTAACGTTGAGAGCCAGCGCGAAAACCGCCTGGCTCATCCTCGCCTGTTCGCGAATGCCCCTGATCTCCGCTGGCTTGAGCTCCTCGACAGGCGTCAAGCACGCCACGTCGAACCGGCGCTTGGTCGCCTTGTCGATCGCCCCGATCGCGGCGAGATCCTCGACCGCCAGGTGAAGCGAGCGAAGCGGATCACTCCGATACTTTTTCCCGGAACTGCTCACAGTCGATCTTTCTCCATTTCCGCCGCGCCACCGCGGCCTCCAGATAGTCTTGGCTCAAACTCAGCACCACCTTGCCGAATTCGCCATAGGTTTCCTGCTCGGCCTTGCCCAGATTGGACTTCGCATTTTTGGGAAAGCCGTGCAGGAAAATGGCCAGTTGGCCGGCTCGATAGGCCAGTATCGTCCGGTAGCCGCCGGAACGCCCCTGACCCCGGCGCCGCACCCGTTGCTTGATCAGTGGTCCTGCCAGATTGGCATCTACCAAGCCGCTTTCGGCTCGCGCCACCGCTTCGCACAGAGCGGCATCGGCGATATGTTCCTTCGAGGCGAATCTTACAAACTCAGCCGTCGCGTAAACCTTCATGACGAATTCGCCTTCTCATCAAGATGTTGCTCATCGTCGTCTCCCAGGTTGGCCCCTTGCATGTTTTTCTTATAGCACTCCGTGCTATAGTTCAAGCGCCTCATGCGCCCCCCTGCCAGACGCGGATCGCGTCGATCGGTGCGACCAGCATCAATATGTTTAGGGTAAGATTGTCGCGTATGACGAACAAGGTCAGCAGCTCGAACGCGATGGCGAGCAGCACCGTCAGCCACACCGGCAGCCGACGCGCCAGGGCGAAGCCGACCACCATCCAGCCTATGTCGGAGACCGAGTTGATCACGCTGTCGCCATTATAGCCCAACGCCATCGTCGCCTCGCGGTAGCGGTCGATGATGTATTGGCTGTTCTCGAGTATTTCCCAGCCGGCCTCGATCAGCACCGCGGCGAGCAGCCGGTCGCCCGGCGGGTTGCGGCGCAGGAACAGCCAGCCGAGGAAATAGAAGAGGAAGCCGTGGATGATGTGGCTGGGCGTGTACCAGTCGGCGAGGTGCTGGCTGTTGTCCGGACCCTGCACCGTCCCCACCCACAATTTGACCTCGCCGCAGGTGCAGATCGGCGGCCGTCCCATCCACAGCAGGATCGCGGCGGCCAGCGCGACGAGGGCCAGGGCGAGGAACCAATATTTGCGCGGGATGAGCGGGGCGGCGGTCATACGTCCAGCATCTCCATCAGCGTCGTCACCGTGCGGTAGTTGCGGCTGGTGGCGGGCGAGCCAATGGCGCGGTCGATCAGCGACGGGGTCAGCTTCGAGGTGCCGGCGCCTTCGGGGAAATGGATCCAGAGCGCATCGCCGGCGCGCCGAACCTGCTCGCCGGCCGTCGCGCGCGCCTGGATGATCTCTTCCGCGCCCCTGGCCGGCGGCCGCTTGGAGAGGAGCAGCATCAGCCGGTTGGGCTCGTTCTCCGCAGCGGTCGGGAAAGGATTGGCTGGCGGGTAGGACGCCCATTGGGCGCCGGTACGGACTATCACCGGGACGTCGAGGCCGAACCTCTCCGCGACGGCGTCCTCGAGCAGCTTCTCGATCGCCTCCGACTTGCCGTCCGCGCCGAACACAATGTTGCCGCTCTGGATGTAGGTCGCGACATCCGCCCAGCCGAGCTCGCCGCATAATGCGCGCAGCTCCGCCATTGGGAGCTTGCGTCCGCCGACATTGACCGCCCTCAGCAATGCGACGAACCTGGCCATGCGCCTACCTGCTTGACGCATGGCGGCCTTGCAAGCCAGTAGCGGCCATGGCGAGTGTCAATCCCCTCCTGCGGCGCGGGCTCCTCTTCGTCCTGTCCAGCCCCAGCGGCGCCGGCAAGACCACCATGTCGCACCTGCTTCTCCAGGCCGACGACGGCATCGGCCTCTCCGTCTCGGCGACGACGCGGCCGATCCGGCCGGGCGAGACCGACCATGTCGACTATCATTTCGTCAGCGACGAGGAGTTCGACCGCAGGATCGCCAATGGCGACTTCCTGGAATGGGCGCATGTGTTCGGGCACCGCTACGGCACGCTCAAATCCGAGGTGCACAAGCAGATCGAGAACGGCCGCGACGTGCTGCTCGACATCGACTGGCAGGGCACCCAGCAGCTGAAGCAGGTCGATCCGGACATCGTCCGGGTGTTCATCCTGCCGCCGTCGATGGCGGAGCTGGAACGGCGGCTGCGCGAGCGCGGCACCGACAGCGACGCGGTCATCGCCAACCGGATGGAGCGCTCGGCGGCCGAGATCAGCCACTGGGCCGAATATGATTATGTATTGATCAACGACGATGCCGACCATTGCCGCAAGCTCGTCCACACCATCCTCAAGGCCGAGCGGCTGAAGGCCGCGCGGCGCGTCTTCCTCCACGATTTCGTGCGCAGCCTGATCGGCTGATTGGCCCGGCCGCCGCTTTGGTCTAGGGTCTCCCGATCCAAGGAGGGGGAGGACTGCAAATGATACGGACCCTGATCGGCGGCCTGGTCGGCGGCATCATCATCTTCGTCATGGGCTATATCTTCTGGGCGAGCCCGCTCGGCAACCTCGCTTACTCTCACGCGAGCGACGCGCAGAGCGCCGCGGTGCAGACCGCGCTCGCGCAAAACCTGACGCAAACGGGGACCGGCACCTACATGATCCCCGACCCGAGGACGCGCGAAGGTGCCTCGCTTTACACCCGGGGTCCCGTGTCGACGGTCAACTACAACACCAACGGCTTCGCGCCCGAGGACATGAGCATGCTCCTCCCCGGCTTCATCATGGCCGTGATCACGGCTCTGCTGATCGCCTTCGGGCTGGCGGCGGTCGGCGGCGGCGGCAGGAGCTTCGCCGGCATGGCGCGGCTCGTGATCCTCTACACGCTTGGCTTCACCGTCTGGGAATATCTCGCGACGCCGATCTTCATGCATTACGGCTGGGGCTTCTGGATCTATTCGTTCGTCGCGGAGAGCGTGTCGCTGATCCTCGCCGGCCTGGTGATCGCGCGCTGGTTCCTGCCGCTCCGCCATGGCGCGGCGCCGGCAACGGCGCACGAGCCGCCCGCTACAGAAGCTTAAGGAAGCGGCAGGCCGATTCGAACTCATGCCGCCGCGCATCGAGCGCGGCGGCGGCGAGCGGGTCCACGCCCCAATGCTCGGCCTGCCAGGCCTCGTCCAGCGTCGCCGCAGCCCAGGCGGTTTCGAGATCGATCGCCTCCTCCGCCAAAGCGAGCGCGACCAGCAGCGAGCCGCCGATCGTGACAAGGGGCGCCAGGCCGGCGAGCCGGAAAGCGTCCAGCGCCGCCACCTTCTTGCCGAGCCGCTCCACCGTCCGCGCCGGCTGCGGGCGGTGGATGACCCCCTCGACCAGCTCGAAATCCATGTCGAAGCGCCGCCGCGCCCATTGCAGCAGCGGATCCCAGACCTCCGCCTGCCGCCGCACCAGCGAGTCCGGCCCTTCCGCCCGATAGCAAAGCAAATCACTGCCGCCATAGGCCGCGAGGGTCGCGGCGAAAGCCGCCGGATCGGGCGAGACGCGGTCGATCGCGGCGTTTGCCAGGCCGGTGAGCGGCATCGAGGCGGGCGCGATCTTATCGCCCTGCGCGTTCCACTCGCCGGCAATCGCCGCGGCGAGCGCGGCAGTCGGGACCGCCAGCGGATTGCGCGCCGGGGTCCTGACCGGGCGCCCGTCGAGCAGGACCGCGAAGCCCCCGTCGCCGGGGACCGCCACGGCCTGCTTGTAGAAGCGCTTCATCGGCCGGGCGGCGTCCGCCATTTCCGGGCGAGCCATTTGGGGCCGGCAAAGCTGATCGCGAGGCCGATCAGCGCCAGCGGCAGGCCGAGGACCGATCCGCCCGCGACGAAGGTGTCGCTCTGCCAGAGGAGCAAGGCCGCCAGCACCAGCAAGGTGCCGCCGATCCGCACCAGGTTTATGGCGATGAAGCGGTTGCGCCAGAGGGTCTCCTCTTCCTGCGGGCTCATGCGAAGGCCTCCACCAGCCGGGTCACATCCGAGGGCTCCCGCGCGATGAAATCCGCACCCGCGGCGAGTAGTTCCTCGGGGCGATGATAGCCCCAGGCGACTCCGACCGCGGTCACGCCCGCCGCTTTGGCCATCGCCATGTCGTAGCTGGTATCGCCGATCATCATGCTCCTCTCCGGGGCCGCGCCCGCTTCGGCCAGCGCCGCCTCGATCATCGCCGGATGGGGCTTGGACGGGTGGCGATCCGCGGTCTGCAGGGTGACGAAGCGCGCGGCAAGGCCGTGATGCTCGAGGCAGAGCGCGAGGCCGCGGTCGGACTTGCCGGTGGCGATGCCGAGCAGCCAGCCCTGCTTCGCCAGGGTCTCGACGAGCGCGGCGACGCCTTCGTAGAGCGGCTCCTCGATCCGGCCCTGCCCGCGGAGGCGATGGAAGGCGCGCTTATAATCCTCGGCAAGCGCGAGATGGGTTTCGCGCTCCGCCTCGGGCAGCATCGCCTGCATCGCCTCCACCAGGCTGAGGCCCACCACCCGCCGGGTGCGTTCGCGCGGCGGCGCGGACAGGCCGGCGCCGGCAAAGCATTCCTCCATCGCCCGGCAGATGTTCGCCTGGCTGTCGACGAGGGTCCCGTCGCAGTCGAAGATTGCGAGGCGGTTCATTGCGCATTCCTCCCCGGCCTTTGCCGGGGAGGGGGACCGTCCGTAGGACGGTGGAGGGGTATCGTCGAGGCCTGCGCGATTACCCCTCCACCACCCTTCGGGTGGTCCCCCTCCCCACGACATCGTGGGGAGGGATTTCTCATCAGCTCCGCCATGTCCTCGCGTCCCCTGGCGGCGAGCCCCGCAACCGCGCCCGCCTGCTCCGCCTCCTTCTTGTTCTGCCCGAGCTTGCGCGTGCCGCGCAGCGCCTCGATCGTCAGCTCGTAGCCGACGATCGCCTTCAGCAGCCCCTCGAAGCGGGCGGGCGAGAGCTTGGTCCGCGTCCAGGGCGGCTTGGGCGCGAGCCTCGCCTCGTGCGCGGCGGCGAGCGCGTCGAGCTGGGCGGTCAGCTCGGCATCGGACAGCCGGCGCAGCCTTCCTTCCGCCTCCACGGCGAGATAGTTCCAGGTCGGCACCTGGTCGGGCGTGCCGTACCAGTCGGGGCTGATATAGGCGTCGGGGCCGAGGCAGGAGAGCAGGACCTGGGCGCCGTCCAGCGCCGCCGCGCCGCGATTGGCGCGCGACACGTGGAAAAGCAGCCGGTCCGGCCCGTCCACCACGACCGGCACGTGGAATGCGGCCGGCCCGTCCGCGCCGCCGACGAAGATCGTGCAGAAGGCGACATCGGCGACGAAGCCGAGGATCTCGTCCGCATCCTCCCAAGCGAAGCTTCGGCCCGGGTGCATCAGCTCCGCCCCCGGCTGCGGCGCTCGCCCTTGCGCTCCTTGCGGCGGGCCTTGGCGGCGGCCGCGGCGGCCTTGCGCTTGCCTTCGGCGGTCTCGCCATACTGGACCTCGTCGAGCGGCAGGTCGCCGAGCGCGGGGTCGAAGCCGAGATTGGCCATGCTCTCGGCGAAATGCGCGGGAAGCTCGGCGCTGAGGTCGAGCTTGCCGCCGTCGGGATGGTCGATCCGGAGGCGCCGCGCGTGGAGGTGGAGCTTGCGGCTGATCGCGCCGGTGAGGAACGCCTCCTGGCCGCCATATTTGCCGTCGCCGAGGACCGGGTGGCCGATCGCCGCCATATGAACGCGCAGCTGGTGGGTGCGGCCGGTATGGGGCTGCAGCTCGACCCAGGCGGCGCGGTTGCCGGCGCGCTCGATCACCCGGTAGCGGGTGCGGGCGATCAGCCCCTCCGCCTCGTCGACATGCATCTTCTCGCCGCCGCTGCCCGGCTGCTTGGCGAGCGGCAGGTCGATGATTCCGTCCCTGACCTCGGGCACGCCGACGACAAGGGCCCAATAGACCTTGCGCGCGGTGCGGCCGGAAAAAGCCCTGGAGAAGAAGGCGGCGGCGCGCGGCGTGCGGGCGAGGAGGAGCAGGCCCGACGTGTCCTTGTCGAGGCGGTGGACGAGCTTGGGGCGGTGGCCGGTATCGCCGGCGAGGCCGTCGAGCAGCCCGTCGAGGTGGGTATTGGTCTTGGTGCCGCCCTGGGTGGCGAGCCCGGGCGGCTTGTTGACGACGATCGCCTGGGGGTCGCGGTGGATGACCAGCTCGTTGACGAAGGCGATCTCGTCCTCGCTGAGCCCGCGCCGCTCGGCCCTGGGGCGGGGGGCGGCGGGCGGCTCGGCCGGCGGGACGCGGATGACCTGTCCCTCCTCGATCCTGTCGCCCGGCGCCGCCCTCTTGCCGTCGACCCTCAGCTGCCCGGTGCGCGACCAGCGCGAAACGAGGTTGAAGCTGGCGTCGGGCAGGTTGCGCCTGAACCAGCGGTCGAGGCGGATGCCGTCGTCGTCGGCGGCGACGATGAACTGGCGGACCTGCTCGCCGGCGGCGCTGCTCATAGCGCCAGCCTCGCCAGGCGGAAGCCGGCGACGAGCAGCAGCACCGATCCGGCCACCGAGCCCAGGGCATAAGCCGAGGCGACGCCGATCTGGCCGCGCTCCAGCATCGCGAACAAGTCGAAGCTGAACGCCGAGAAGGTGGTGAATCCGCCCAGCACGCCGACCGCGAGGAACATCCACAGCGGCCTTTGATCGGCGTGGCCGCCGAACAGCAGGCCGGCAAGCACGCCGATCAGCAGTCCGCCGGCGAGGTTGACGATCAAGGTTCCCCAGGGAAAGCCCAGGCCGATATGGCGCAGGCTGAGCCGGCCGACCTCATAGCGGGCGCCCGCGCCGATCGCGCCGCCGAGCATCACCAGGAGGAGGTTGGGCATGGCCGGCGATGTAGCGGGGCGGCGGCGGCTTCGCCAGTCCACAGCCGTCATCCCGGCGAAGGCCGGGATATCGGCTCGCCTACCGTGACTTCTCGACCTGAGATCCCGGCTTCCGCCGGGATGACGGCTACCGCCCGTTATTGGCGATCAGGGCGACGTCGGAGCCGCCGCTGCGCAGCGGCGTGACGATCACGTAGAAGGCGCCGCCGTCGGCGTTGGTGCCGCCAAGGACGCTGTCCGCGCCCCTCGTTTGCCGCTCGGAGGAATAGCCGGCGCGGACCGCCCGGTCGTCATAATAGTCGATCACGCGCGGCGGCGCATCCGCGGTGGTGAAGCTGACGACGCGCATCCGGCAGCCGCCGCGATCGCTGCCGGCCGCTTCGGCGATCCGTCCGCCCGGATAGAGCGGGAGGAGCGCCGGCATCCGGCCCGCCCACTTCATGTTGTAGTCGAACTGCGCGGCGCCCGGGCAGCCGGGGCCGCCGGCGACCTGGCCGCCGCCGGCGGGCCGGACCGGGGGACGCCCGGCGCCGTCCCGGCCAACCGCCGGCTCCGGATATTGCGTGCGCGACGGAGTCTCGGCGGTGCGGACCGCGTTGCGGTTCGACTGGTTGTCGAGGTTGCGGTCGGCCGCGATCTGGTCGTGCAGGGCGTTGATCAGAGCCGGATCGGCGTCCTTGCCGGCGACCCCATTGCCGAGGCCGGCAAGGTTGCCCTCGTCCTGCCTAGGGCCGCAGGCGCCGAGCGCGAGCGCCGCCGCGATGGCGGTGAAGCGAAGCAGGTTGGAAACGCGGTTGGGCATGGCAGAAGCTCCTTGAACCCGCCTTATGCCCGATCGCCGCGGAAAATGAGTGTGCAGAGATGGTTAACCGGCACCTCCCGCCCCGCCTGTTCCAGAACGGGACTGCCACCAGGCGAAGGTTTCCGCCTGCACGGCATGGATGAAGCGCTTCGCCGGCGGCCCGTCCCACGGCCCGTCATAGCCCCGCGCCCGCGCGCCGCCGGACGTCCACCAGCCCTGGCCGGGGAGGCCGTCGCTGCGGCGGACGACGAGCGCGGCCAGCTCCGGCTCGCCGCGGAGCGCGGCGTCCTCGTCGACCGCGCCGAGGATCGCGCACAAAGCCCGCATCTTCGGCCGCGAGAAGGCGTAGCCGAGCCGCTCGAGCAGCTCGCCATAGCTCAAAGCCACCCCGGCTTTGGCCGCGGCGACGAGATGCATCCGCACCTCCTGTGGTTCGGCCAGGCCGGGCATCGGCTCAGCCGCGGTCGCGCAGCATCAGCCGGCCGTCGGTGCCGCCGCCGGCGCCGGGCTTGAGGCGCAGCCGGAAGCTGTCGCCATCGCCTTTCTCGGCGCCGGCGATGATTGTTTCGTCGTCTTCGGTGGCGGCGGAGCTGATCGTGAAGCCGTCGCCGCGGGCGGGGTCGCGATACCAGGCGGCGACCTTGCCGGGCGGATCCGGGCTGGTGAAGCGTATCTCCACCTCGTCCTGGCCGCCGCTCTCGCGCCCGCCGGCGGCGATGTACATGCCGCTGATCGCCGCGTCCGGATAGAGGATCTTGCTGTCCTTGTTGACGCCGGTATGGCGCGAGAGGCCGCCGGGAACGTCGAGGGAGAAGTCGAAGCCCGGCGCCTTGAACGAAATCTTTCCCTGCTCGGCCTTGCCCTCGGCGGTGATCGAATTGCCCCCGGCCGCGCCGGCGGCGTTGTCCGGATCGAGGCCGTCCGGATCGAGCTTCGCCTCGCAGGCGGCGAGGAGGAGGAGCAGGCCACCGACTATCCAGCCAAGCTTCAAAACCATCGCCACCTCCTTTCGCTTGCGCCGCATCCTAGCCCGTCCGGCGCCGCCGGGCCAATGCTTGTCGCGCCCCGCCCCCTCGGCTAGGCGGCCGGCGATGACCGATCCCCACGCCCGCACCCGCGCCGGCCTCCTGATGGGCCTTGGCGCCTACACTTTGTGGGGCGTGCTGCCGCTCTATTTCAAGGCGCTCGGCCATGTCCCGCCGACCGAAATCGTCTCCCACCGGATAATCTGGTCTTTGTTCTTTTTGGGCGGGCTGGCGACCTTGTGGAAGCGCTGGCCGGCGATCCGGGCCGCGATCACCACGCCGCGCGTGGCGATGACTCTGGTCCTCACCGCGATCCTGATCGGCGTCAACTGGCTGGTCTACATCTATGCGGTGGTCTCGGGCCATGTGCTGGAGGGGAGCCTCGGTTACTATCTCAACCCCCTGGTCAACGTCCTGCTCGGCGTCGTCCTGCTCAAGGAGAGGTTGAGCGCGTTCCAGAAGGGCGCGGTGCTGCTCGCGGCGGCCGGAGTGGCGGTGCTCGCCGCCGGCGCCGGCGACGCCTTGTGGATCAGCCTGACGCTGGCGGCGACCTTCGCCAGCTACGGCTTCCTGCGCAAGGTGGCGCCGGTCGATGCGCTCGAAGGCCTGTCGATCGAGAGCTTCTTCCTCGCCCCGCTCGCTCTGGGCTGGCTCCTGTGGCTCGAGCAAGGCGGGCACGGCCATTTCCTCCACGACCGCGCCACCGACCTGCTGCTCATCCTCGGCGGCGCGCTCACCGCGATCCCGCTGCTCCTGTTCACCGCCGCGGCAAAAAGGCTGCCTTATTCGACTCTCGGCTTCCTCCAATATGTCGCGCCGTCGCTGCAATTCCTGCTCGCCGTGCTGGCCTTCGGCGAGCCGCTCACCGCCGCCCACATCGTCTGCTTCGCGGCGATCTGGACCGCGCTCGCCATCTTCGTCGCCGAAGGCATACGCCGCGGCCGCGCCGCCGCGCGCGAGCGGGCGTTAATTAGGGACAGTATATAGTTTTCCCGGAAAACCAGGGACAGTATATGGTTTTTCTGCTCCCCCCGCCGGCCGATCCCGGCGGACCGGGAAAACTATATACTGTCCCTGGCTTTCAGATCTTGATCTTGGCGGGCAGCTCGCGGTGGCAGGAATGGTCGGTATAGCCGCCCTTGCCGTCGCTGAGGAACGCCTCGCCATGGCAGTCGCGGGCGCCTTCGTCGGCGATCGCCCACGCCTCCTCGCGGCTGGCGTGGCGGCTGGTCTTGGCGGGCAGCCCTTCCTGGCGCACCTCCCAGCCGCCGTCCTGCTCGACCACCCAGAAGTTCCTGCCGACCATGCCGTCAAAACGGTCCTGACCGTACGAGGTTGCGTCAGCCCAGCGATGCGGCCAGCGCCGGCCCCAGGACCAAGGCGATGCCGGCGACGCTGACCAGGAAGACGATCGTCCGCACCACCGGCACGCCGAACGCGTAGAGCGGCAGATAGACGATCCGCGCGCCCAGCCAGAGCAGGGCGCCGATCGCGGTCCAGCGCCCCTCGAGACCGGCCGCCGTGACGATCAGGATGGCGGCGGCCGCGATCGGGAAGGTCTCGAAATAATTGGCCTGCGCCCGCGCCAGCCGCCCGGCGACCGGATCGAGCGGCGGCAGCGCTTCGTCGCGCGCGCCGACATTCCACTTGCTGCCATATTGCCGCGTCTTGAAGCGCACCGCGAGGAAGATGTGAACGATGCCGAGGACGCAGCCCCAGGCCAGCACGGAAAGTTCGACGGTCATGCGGGCAAGGTGACAAAAAGCGCTGCTTTTGCCAAGAGGGGGCATGTCCACCGCGCCCGACGTCGCCGCCATGCCCGAGCCGGAGCTGAGCCTGCCCGGCTGGCTCTACCGCGACCCGGAATATTTCGCGCTCGAGATGGAGCGGGTGATCCGCCCCTCCTGGCAGATCGTCTGCCACGCGAGCGACGTGCCCGCGCCGGGCGACTGGCAGGCGCTCGACTATCTCGGCGAGAGCGTCCTCGTCATCCGCGGCGGCGACGGCGCCGTCCGCGCCTTCGCCAACGTCTGCCGGCACCGCGGCTCGCGGGTGGTGAGCGGCGCTTCGGGCTGCGCGAAAAGGCTCACCTGCCCCTATCACGCCTGGACCTACGGCCTCGACGGCCGCCTGATCGGCGTCCCGCGCAAGAGCGAATATCCCGGGCTCGACATGGCGAAGCACGGCCTCGTCCCGGTCGAGCTCGAGCAATGGCGCGGCTTCCTGTTCGTGCGGCTGGCCGGCGGCGGGCCCTCGGTGGCGGCGATGATGGCGCCCTATGAGGAGGAGATCGGCCTTTACCGCTTCGAGACGCTGGAAGCGATCGGCCGGGTGACGCTGCGGCCGCGCGACGTCAACTGGAAGAACGTCGCCGACAATTATTCCGACGGCCTCCACATCGCCGTCGCCCATCCCGGCCTCGCCCGCCTGTTCGGCCGCGGCTACGGGATCGAGGCTAAGGAGCATGTCGACCGCATGCAGGGCGACATGCTGGACCAGCCCTCGGCCAACCCGTCCGAGCGCGCCTATCAGGCGCTGCTGCCGGAGGTGTCGCATTTGCCGCCCTCGCACCGGCGGCGCTGGCTCTATTTCAAGCTCTGGCCGAACACCGCCTTCGACATCTATCCCGACCAAATCGACTTCATGCAGTTCCTGCCGGTCTCGCCGACCGAGACCCTGATCCGCGAGATCAGCTACGCTTTGCCCGACGCCGATATGCCCGAAAGGCGGCGCCGCGAGATGCGCGCCGCGCGCTATTTGAACTGGCGGATCAACCGCCGCGTCAACGCCGAGGACACGGCTTTGGTCAAAGGCGTCCAGCTCGGCATGGGCTCGGCGACCTACACGCCCGGCCCATTGGGCGAGAGCGAGGTCTGCCTGAAGAGCTTCGCCAGGAAACTCCGGCGCCTGATCCCGGAAGCGAACCTCCCCCAGCCGCCCGCGCCGGGCTGGAGCCGGACGGCCGGCTGAGGACGGGGGCGACCGCCCGCGCCCGGTCTCTCCCCGTTCAGAAAGCCTCGAAAGCCCATCCCAACGTGCGTGCACGCGCACGCACGAGAAGGGTCGGACTTGGCGACGATACCGCCGTCATTGCGAGCGCAGCGCGGCAATCCAGCGCCGAGCCCGTACCTGGCAATGCTGGATTGCTTAGTCGCTAGCGCTCCTCGCAATGACGAGACAGGATGGCGGCCGGCGCCGTCGCCACTGTCCGATTCCGGACGACATTGACAAGTTTGACACGGAATCGCGATTTTTTCAGGCCGCGGCGGGGCCCGCGGCGCGCGGCATGCACGCTTTCCGGTGGCCGACGATTTTCAAAGAGCCGCGCGGCACAGCGAGGCGCCGCGAGTCGGGCAACTGTGACACACCAGTTCCTTCATTGCGAGGCTATCGAAGCAATCCCGATAGGCCGAGGAGTCTGGATTGCTTCGTCGCTCCGCTTCTCGCAATGACGGGCCTCAATCGTCATTGCGAGCCCTAGCGAAGCAATCCAGATCTGACGCATGAAGCAACCCGCCGTCTACATCATGGCCAGCCGTCGCAACGGCACCCTCTACACCGGCGTCACCTCCGATCTCGTCCAGCGCGTATGGCAGCACCGCGAGGGCCATTCTCCCGGCTTCACGCGGCGCTACGGGTGCAAGATGCTGGTCTGGTACGAGCTCGGCGGCGACATGGAAGCGGCGATTGTGCGCGAGAAGCAGATCAAGGCCGGCTCGCGCGCGAAGAAGCTCGCTTTGATCGAAGCCATGAATCCTGAGTGGGACGACCTTTACGAGGGGATCATCTGGTGAGGCGAAGAACGGAACTCGGTCATTGCGAGCGTAGCGAAGCAATCCAGCCTTTCCTCGGCGTCCGCTCTGGATTGCTTCGTCGCTTCGCTCCTCGCAATGACGGGGTGGGTTCTCTCGTCCCCTACCGAGTGACCGCCGCTTGCGCCGCTCTCGCGCCCGCGCAATAAACCCCCATGTCCACAGACCCGCGCGTCGACGCTTATATCGCACGGCAGGCGGATTTCGCCCGGCCGATCCTGGAGCATTTGCGAGCCGCGGTGCATGCCGCCTGCCCGGACTGCGCGGAGACGCTGAAATGGTCGTCGCCGACCTTCATGTACAAAGGCGAGATGCTGGCGAGCATGGCGGCGTTCAAGGCGCACGCGACGTTCGGCTTCTGGAAGGGCAGCCTGGTGGTCGGCGATACCGGCGAGCAGAGGAGCGCGATGGGCCAGTTCGGGCGGCTGGCCTCGGTCGGCGATTTGCCGGCGCCGCAAGTGCTGCGCGACCTGATCGAAAAGGCGATGGCGCTGACCGACGCCGGGACCAAGGTCAGGCGGCCGATCAAGCATCCCAAGCCGCCGGCGGAGACGCCGCCCGACCTTGCCGCCGCGCTCGCCGCCAATCCCGCCGCCGGCGCCGCCTTCGAGGGCTTCCCGCCGGGCTGCAAGCGCGATTATGTCGAGTGGCTGACCGAGGCGAAGCGCGAGGAGACGCGGGCCAAGCGCCTCGCGCAGGCGGTCGAATGGATGGCCGAGGGCAAGAGGCGCAACTGGAAATACGAGAATTGCTGAGTGGCCACTGAGAGTCCTCCCCAGCCCGGCCTCAGGCGCAACAGCCGCGACAATCTCGACCGCCTGCTCGGCGAGATGATCGAGCGGCCCGAGGCGCAGGCGGAGCTCGCCGCCGAGGTCGACCGCGATTTCGGCGAGATGCGCGCGGTGATGGTGCTCGACATGAGCGGCTTCTCGCGCACCACCCAGCGGCGCGGCATCACCGCCTTCCTGCTGATGATCCACCAGATGAAGCTGATCGCGGGGCCCGCGGTGACGGCCAATGGAGGCGTCGTCGTCAAGGCGGAGGCCGACAATCTCTTCTGCCTGTTCGAGAAAGTGGCCGAAGCGGTCGCGGCGGGGCGGGAGATCACCCGCCGGCTGGAGATGGTCAACCCGCTCCTGCCCGAGGACCGCCGGCTCTACGCCTCGATCGGCATCGGCTACGGCCGCATCCTCAACGTCGACGAGGACGATCTTTTCGGCGACGAGGTCAATCTCGCCAGCAAGCTCGGCGAGGATATCGCCGACCGGGGCGTCATCCTCCTCACCGAAGCCGCGCAGGCCGAGGCGAAGGAGGCCGGCATCGCCACCCGCGCGGAGGAGATCGGCATTTCCGGCCTGTCGCTCCCCTACCACGTGGTGGTTTGAGGGCGAGCCATTGGCGGCGGCTTCCGTCGCCCCGGCGGAGGCCGGGGTCTCGTCGAGACCGGCCGCGACCTTCCGATCCGGGATCCCGGCCCGCGCCGGGATGACGAGTGGGGGAAACCAGGGACAGTATATAGTTTTCCGCCACTCCCCCCGCGCGGCTCGGCGGCTCCGAAAACTATATACTGTCCCTGGTTTCTCGGCCTTCGCCGTGCCGGTTCCGCCACGCGCCGTTAACCCTGATTCCGTCGCGGCCTTAACATTCCATCAAAACTCTGTGGGTAGGGAATGCGGGCACCCGGCAGCGTATTGGAAGTCGATGTACCACGCCCCTGTTTCGATGGATCTCGACCCGCAGGACGAAGAGCCGGTCGAGGCGCTGGACGACGGCGTCGGCCCCGATTCCGGCAGCCACCGCCTGCGCGAGGCGCATCTCCACAACGGCCAGGCCCAGGCCCGCGCCTTGTTCGCGCCCTGGTTCGCGGTCACCGGCGTCGGCGCGGCCCTGCTGGTCGGCTGGTCGCTCTACGGCTCGGAGCGGCTGGAGCTGATCGTCGGCTGGATCTCCCTGGTCGCCTTCGTCAACTGGGCCACCTGCCGCGGCGCGATGGAGGGCGGCTCGTCCGCCGGCAGCCGCTCGGCGCGCGGCCGCTCGAGCTTCCGCGCCATAATCGAGGCGGTCGGCCTCGCCGGGCTGTGGGCGGCGCTCCCCGCCTACGCCTTCGCCACCCAGTCCCACGACGTGCAGGTGGTGATCGGCGGCGCGATGGGGGCGATGATCATCGTCGCCATCGCTTTGGCCTCGGTCCCCGCCGCCGCTTTCGCGTGGATCGGCACGATGACCGCGGCGCTCTGCTGCGCTTATTATCTGGGCAGCGCCTCGCTCGATCCCAAGATGGGCCTGACCATCGTCGGCGCCGCCGCCGTCGCCATTTTCGGCGTCGGCCGGCTGACCCGCTGGACCTACGATTTGCTGCAGACCATCGCCAAGGTCCGCACCCAGGCCGAATCGGTCCGCCTCCTGCTCAAGGAATATGAGCATCGCGGCGTCGGCTGGCTGTGGCAGGTCGATGCCGAGAACCGGGTGGTCTACATCTCCTCGCGGATGACCTCCCTGCTCGGCCGCTCGGCCAACCAGCTGATCGGCCACTCGCTCCCCGCTACATTGGGCGGCAACAGCGCATTGGGCCGCACCCTCCTCGCCCGCGCCCCGTTCGCCAGCCTCGAGATGGAATTGAAGACCCGCCGCGGCTCCCGCTGGATCAGCCTCGCCGGCGATCCGATCATCGACATGGCCGGCCAGTTCCAGGGCTTTCGCGGCGTCGGCTCCGACGTCACCGAGGTCAGGAAGACGCAGGAGCGCCTGACCAACCTCGCCAACATGGACGTGCTCTCGGGCCTGCCCAATCGCGGCCGGGTGCGGCAATTGCTCGGCGAGGCGCTGTCGGCGGCGCAATCGGGCAATGTCCCGTGCGCGATCATGTTCCTCGACCTCGACGGCTTCAAGCCGGTCAACGACACGTTCGGCCACCCCAAGGGCGACGCGGTGCTCAAAAGCGTCTCGCAGCGCCTGGTCAAGGAGGTCGGCGACTGGGGCCATGTCGGGCGGATGGGCGGCGACGAGTTCGCCATCGTCATCCGCGACGCGCAGAGCAGGAAGAAGGTCGAGGACCTCGCCGCGCGGATCATCGCCGCGGTCGCCGAGCCCTATCATATCGACAAGGCCGAGATCCGCATCGGCGTCTCGATCGGCTGCGCCTTCGGCCCGATCGACGGCCAGAGCGTCGACGACCTCATCCAGAAGGCCGACCTTGCGCTCTACCAGGCCAAGGCCCAGGGCCGCGGCACCTGCTGCTATTTCAGCGCCGACATGCAGAACGAGGCCGAGGACCGCCTCCGGCTCGAGCAGGACCTGCGCCAGGCGCTGATGCTCAAGCAGTTCCGCCTCGACTACCAGCCGCTGATCAACGCCGCCGACCAGAGCCTGATGGGCTTCGAGGCGCTGATCCGCTGGCACCACCCGACCCGCGGCATGGTCTCCCCGGTCGAGTTCATTCCGCTCGCCGAGGAGACCGGCCTGATCATGCAATTGGGCGACTGGGTGATCGACGAGGCCTGCCGCGCCGCTTCGGTCTGGCCGGACTATATCAACATCGCCCTCAACCTCTCGGCGCGCCAGCTGATCCTGCCGGCCCTGCCCAACACGGTCAGCGAGGCGCTCACCAAATACCGCCTGAAGGCCAACCGGCTCGAGCTGGAAGTGACCGAATCGGTCTTCCTCGGCGACAGCGAAGGCTCGCTGGACGTGCTGAAGCGGCTGCGCGCCTTGGGCGTCGGCATCGCGCTCGACGATTTCGGCACCGGCTATTCCTCCTTGGGCTATCTCAACAAGGCGGTGTTCCACAAATTGAAGATCGACGGCAGCTTCGTGCGCGACGCCGCGACCAACCGCGAGACGGTGGCGATCATCCAGTCGATCGTCCAGCTCGCCAAGAGCTTCCGCATGACGGTGACCGCCGAGGGGGTCGAGACCGCCGACGACTTCACCCGCATGCGCGACCTGGGCTGCCACCAGATCCAGGGCTATCTGTTCGGCCGGCCGATGAGCTTCGAGCGCGCCACCGACCTCATCCACGGCACCCAGACCCGCCTCAGCGCCTAGGCGCCGCGGCCACGGCCGCCATGCCCGCTAAGCCGCCGGGCCGCAGGCCGCCGGCCGCGGGCCGCGCAAAAAAAGCTTGCATTGTAGGACTTCTTATGTTCTCTTTCTGTTCTAACCGCGACTCGGCGGGGAACGGAGAGGGAACATGCGGATTTTGAAAACGGCGTTGCCGATCCGCGCGGCAAGCTGCGCGGCGGCCGGCTTCGCGGCGCTCGCCGCCCCGGCGCTGGCCAGCGAGACGATCGCGTACAGCTACGACGCGCGGGGGCGGCTGGTCCAGGTCGCGCGGACCGGCAGCGTCAACAACGCGGTCACCACCACCTACGCCCACGACAAGGCCGGCAACCGGACGGCCAAGACCACCACCGGCTCGCCCAATCCGGGGCCGCCATAGGCTTCGGGTCGGCCGGGCAGGAAGACCCTTCGACAGGCTCAGGATGAGCGCGAGAGGAAGGCGCGAAAAGCGCGAAGAGATTGGAGAACGGAGATGAAGACGACGTCCTTCAGGGCGCGAGCCCTTGCGTGCGCCCTGCTCGCCACCACCGCCACGTGCGGCCTTACCGCCCAGCCGGCGCAGGCGCAGGCGGCGCGACAGCACCGCGCGCTCGACGCCAACGGGGTCGACCTCATTTGGGGCGATTTCCTGATGAGCTTCGTCGAAGGCTCGATCGGCTCGGGCGAGGCCGAGCTGGGGCTCGTCCGCAACGGGGTCTGGGCGCTCGGCTTCACCAACACCCATCAGTGGGACCGGATCACGTTCCAGCAGTCGCCGCTGTCCGGGGGCGGCGCCCGTTACGTCGTCGGCCTCGGCGCCCGTTCGGAAATATTCGACGGCACCGGCAGCCTCCCGACCGGCTCGTCGCTCGCCGGCAGCGGCGCGTCCTTCACCTATCGCACCGCCGACGGCAGCGAGGTCGAATTTGTCAGTCCCATCGGATCGGGCCCCAATTCGCCTTACTGCAACGGCACGCAGACGTCCTGCTCGCTTCTCGCCACGAATGTCACCTCGCCCGACGGCAAGACGGTGAGCCTCGCCTGGGATATCTGGACCTATTGCTGGGGCATGATCGAAGCCGAGAACGAACCGTGCACCTTCTTCGCGCGCCTTGCGGGCGTGTCGAACAGCTTCGGCTATGAGATCAGGTTCGCCTACAGCAGCGACGGGGCCGGCGGCTCGTCCCAGCCGCCGCAGAGCTGGTACCAGCGCACCGGCGCGACCTTCCACAACAACGAAGCGGGCAGCTCGGCACTGGCCAGCACCAGCTATTCCTATCCGTCGACCGGCGTCACCGAGGTGATCGACATGGGCGGCCGCGTCTGGCGGTTCACCGGCAACTCCGCCAACGTAACCGCCATCCGCCGGCCCGGCGCTTCGTCGGACACGACCAGCGTGAGCTACGGGACGAGCGGTAGCGTCACCTCCGTCACCGACGAGGGCGTCACCACCGATTATTCGCGCAGCGTCTCGGGCAGCCTCGCCACGACGACGGTGACCAACGCGCTGAGCCAGGTGTCGAGCCTGGTCTCGGATCTCACGATCGGACGGCCGACCTCGGTCACCGATCCGCTCAGCCACACCACCGCTTACCAATATGACACAAGCGGGCGGCTCACCCGCGTCACCGCGCCCGAGGGCAATTATGTCGAACATAGCTACGACGCCCGCGGCAACGTCACGCAGACGCAGGCGGTGCCCAAAGGCGGGACCGGGCCGACGATCGTCACCTCGGCGAGCTACGACGCGACCTGCTCCAACCCGCTGACCTGCAACCAGCCCAACTCGACCACCGACGTGCGCGGCAACGTCACCGATTACACCTACGATTCCACCCATGGCGGCGTGCTGACGGTGACGGGTCCCGCGCCCTCATCGGGCGCGGCACGGCCGCAGACGCGCTACAGCTACACTCTGAGCAACGGCGAGTACCGGCTGACCGGCGTGTCGATATGCCAGACGGCGGCGAGCTGCGCCGGCACGGCCGACGAGGCCAAGACGACCATCGCCTATGATTCGAACGGCAACGCCACCTCGACCTCGAGCGGGGCCGGCGACAACAGCCTCGTCGCGACCAGCGCGATGAGCTACGACGCGCTCGGCAATTTGCTCACCGTCGACGGGCCGCTCGCCGGCAGCGCCGACACCGCCCGCATCCGCTACGATGCGGCGCGGCAGGTGATCGGCGCCGTCTCGCCCGATCCCGACGGCGCCGGCGCGCTCAAGCATCGCGCGGTCCGCAACACCTACACCGACGGCCTGCTGACCAGGACCGAGCAGGGCAATGTGAACAGCCAGTCCGACACCGACTGGGCGGCGTTCAGCGCGGCGCAGGCGGTGGAGACCGGCTACGACGCTTATGCCCGGCCGGTAACCGGCAAGCTCGTCGCCGGCTCGACCGTCTATGCGCTGTCCCAGACCGGCTACGACGCGCTGGGCCGGCCGGAATGCACCGCGCAGCGGATGAACCCGGCCGAGTTCGGCTCGCTTCCGGGCGACGCCTGCACCCTCGACACCCAGGGCAGCTACGGCCCCGACCGAATCGTGAAGACGCTCTACGACGCCGCCGGCCAGGTGACGCAGGTGAAGACGGCGCTCGGCGTCAGCGGCGAGGAAGCGAACAAGGTCACCGCGACCTATACCGCCAACGGCCTCCCCGAGACCGTGACCGACGCCGAGAACAACAAGACGACCTACGAATATGACGGCCACGACCGGCTGGCCAAGACCCGCTTCCCCGACACGACCAAGGGCGCCGGGACGAGCTCGACGAGCGACTACGAGCAGCCCACCTATGAAAACCTCGCCGGCGGCACCAGGACCTCGGGCTTCGTCACCGCCTTCCGCAACCGCGCCAACCAGACCATCGGCTTCGGCTACGACGCGCTCGGGCGGCAGATCTCGAAGGATTTGCCCGGCAGCGAGCCCGACGCCGCCTACGGCTACGATCTGCTCGGCCGCACGACCTCGGCGGTCCAGAACGGGATCACGATCGGCTTCACGTGGGACACGCTCGGTCGGCAGCTGACGCAGACCATCCCGATCGCCTCGATCGGGTCGCCGACCTTCTCCAGCCAGTACGACCTCGCCGGCCGCCGCACGCGGCTGACCTGGCCGGTCGATGCGTCGGGCCCGACCGCTTATTATGTCGACTACGACTATCTGGTCACCGGCGACATGCTGCAGGTCCGCGAGAGGGGCGCGACCTCGGGTGCGGGCGTGCTGGCGACGTTCGGCTATGACGACCTGGGCCGCCGCACATCGCTGACGCGCGGCAACGGCACGGTCACCAGCTACGGCTACGACGCCGTGTCGCGGCTGTCGCAGCTCAGCCACGACTTCGCCGGCACGACGCACGA
>Ga0184618_10000008_pt1 | contig 118072 bp, 125 predicted proteins | sample PLM0_30_b1_FD_133159 | JGI IMG/M metagenome (GOLD analysis project Ga0184618, IMG submission 133159) | Groundwater sediment microbial communities from an aquifer in East River, Colorado, USA - PLM0_30_b1 | ecosystem: Environmental > Terrestrial > Soil > Riparian zone | place: USA: East River...
CGGTCTACGTCTTCGGCGCCGACGGCCAGCCCAAGCCGGTGCGCATCGTCGTCGGCGAATCCAACGGCTCCGAGACCGAAATCGTCTCGGGCGACCTCGAGCCGGGGGTCGAGGTCATCACCGGCCGGCTGGCGGCGGGCCAGACCCAGCAGAAATCGGCGCGCAAGTCCCGCCGCAGCCGCGACGATGCCGAACAGCCGGCGGTCGCGCCGGCCGCGGCCACGACCAACGCCTCCGCCCCAGCTCCGGCGCCGCAAGGGCAAGGCCCGGCAGGGGTTGCGCCCGCGAACAAGGGGGTTGCGCCAGCGAAAACGGGGGTTGCGCCGCCATCCGCAGCGGCCGCAAACTCCCCCGCAGGCGCTTGGGGCGGCGGCGAAGGGCGCGGGCGCTTCCGAAACATGACGCCCGAGCAGCGCCGCGCCTATTTCGAGACCCTCTCGCCCGAGGAGCGGGCGGCGATGCAGGAGCGGCGGCGGCAGCGGCGCGCGGCGCGCGGCGACACGGGGGCGGCGCCGGATGGCGAGTGAGCCGATCATCGCGCTGCGCGGAGTCACCAAGACCTTCGGCAGCGGCCCCGCCGCCTTCCAGGCGCTGAAGGGCATCGACCTCGACGTCGCCGAGAGCGACTTCGTCGCGGTGATGGGCGCGTCCGGATCGGGCAAGTCGACGACGATGAACATCCTTGGCTGCCTCGACGTGCCGACCGCCGGCAGCTACCGCTTCAAGGGCGTCCAGGTCGAGCGGCTCGACCGCGACCAGCGCGCTTTGCTCCGCCGCCGCTATCTCGGCTTCGTCTTCCAGGGCTTCAACCTGCTCGCCCGCACCGACGCGCTCGAAAATGTCGAGCTGCCTCTGCTCTACCGCGGCGAGGAGAAGGCCGCCCGCCGCACCGCCGCGATGGCGGCGCTCGCCAAGGTCGGCCTCGCCGACTGGTGGGACCATACGCCGGCCGAGCTTTCCGGCGGCCAGCAGCAGCGCGTCGCCATCGCCCGCGCCCTCGTCACCAACCCCGACGTGCTCCTCGCCGACGAGCCGACCGGCAACCTCGACAGCACGACCTCGCTCGAAATCATGGACCTCCTGACCGGCCTCAACCGCGACCTCGGCATCACCATCCTGATGGTCACGCACGAGCCCAGCATGGCCGCCTTTGCGCGCACCCTCGTCCACTTCAAGGACGGGCTGGTCGAGAAGGTGGAAGAGGGGGTGGCGGCGTGAGCGTCCCCCGTCATCCCGGCGAAGGCCGGGATCCCAGCCCGGAAGGACGCGGACCTTCTCCACGAGACCCCGGCTTTCGCCGGGGTGACGAGCTCAACTGATGTTCCTCACCACCATCGTCCTCGCCATCCGCGAGATCAGGCGGCATTTGCTGCGCTCGTTCCTCACCATCCTCGGCATCGTCATCGGCGTCGCCGCGGTGGTGACGATGGTGACGTTGGGCAACGGCGCGACCGCCGCCGTCCAGAAGCAGATATCGAGCCTCGGCGCCAACATCCTCCAGATCCGCCCCGGCCAGGGCTTCGGCCGCGGCGGCGGCGGCCCGCAGGCGCCCGATTTCGACATGGCCGACGTCGAGGCGATCCAGGAGCAGGTCGCCGGCGTCAAGGCGGTCGCGCCGCAGGCGCAGGCGTCGGGCGTCGCGGTGCGCAACGCCGCCAACTGGTCGACGACGGTCAACGGCACCACCTCCGCCTTCTTCACCGCCCAGCAATGGACGTTGTCGGGCGGGCGCATCTTCACCCCCGCCGAGGAGCAGGCCGGCAAGGCGGTGTGCATCATCGGCAGCACCGTCCAGCAGAATTTGTTCCGCGGCGAGCAGGCGGTCGGCGAGCGCTTCCGCATCCGCGACGTCAGCTGCGAGGTGATCGGCACGCTGACCGCGCGCGGCCAGGGCGCCGGCGCCGACCAGGACGATACGGTGATCATGCCGATCAAGGCGGTGCAGCGGCGCTTCTCGGGCAACCGCAACATCCGCAACATCATGGTCGCGGTCGACGACAGCTACGAAAGCGCCTCGGTCCAGTCCGCGATCCAGGCGCTGCTGCGCGAGCGGCGCAAGATCACCGGCGCCAAGCAGGACGATTTCAACATCTTCGACACCGCCCAGATTTCCGAGACTTTGCAGGGCTCGACCCGGATCATGACCGCGGTGATGGGCGCGGTCGCGGCGGTCAGCCTGCTGGTCGGCGGCATCGGCATCATGAACATCATGCTCGTCTCGGTGACCGAGCGGACCCGCGAGATCGGCATCCGCCTCGCCATCGGCGCGGTCGCCCGCGAAGTCCTGCTCCAGTTCCTGGTCGAGGCGGTGGTGCTCGCTTCGTTGGGCGGCCTGATCGGGCTGCTCCTCGCCCTCGTCGCGACGATCCTGCTCGCGCCGGTCATCCAGGTCCCCTTCCTGTTCGATCCCAGGATCAACCTCATCGCCTTCGCCTTCTCGGCGGCGATCGGCATCGTCTTCGGCTATTTCCCGGCGCGCCGGGCGGCGTCATTGAACCCGATCGACGCGCTCCGGCACGAATAAAAACCATTAAAACCAGGGACAGTATATAGTTTTCCGTTGCCGGTGCAGATGCGCCGGAGCTGGATCGAAAACTATATACTGTCCCTGGTTTTCCTGTCCCTGGTTTTCAGGCGGTCTCGCCGACCAGCTCCTCGTAGCTGCCGCTGGCCGCCACCCGCCCGCCCTCGAGGCGGACGATGCGGTCGCAGCCGGCCAAAGCGGAGATGCGGTGGGCGACGACCAGGACGGTGATCTCCCGCCCGAGCGCGCCCACCGCCGCCATGATCGCGCGCTCGGTCTTGCGGTCGAGCGCGCCGGTCGCCTCGTCGAAGATGAGCACATTGGCCTGCTTGTAGAGCGCCCGCGCGATCGCGATGCGCTGGCGCTGGCCGCCCGAGAGGCGCACGCCGCGCTCGCCCGCCTTGGTCTCATAGCCCTCGGGCAAAGCGGAGATGAAGTCGTGGAGCTGCGCCTGCCGCGCCGCCGCCTCGACCCGCGCGGCGTCGATCTCCTCCTCCGCCTCGGCGAAGGCGATGTTGGCGGCGATCGATGAATCGGCGAGATAGACCGATTGCGGCACATGGGCGATCTGCGCCTGCCAGTCCGCCCGGCTGGCCTCGCCGAGCGGCTGCCCGTCGATTCGGATCTCGCCCTCGCTCGGGTCGAGCAGCGCCATCAGCAGATCGAGGAAGCTGCTCTTGCCGCTCCCCGTCGTGCCGACCAGCCCGACCCTTTCGCCCTTGGCGATCGAGAGGCTGATCTCGCGCAAGGCGGCGGCGCGGCCCGGATAGGAGAGGCTTACCTTGTCGAAGACGATATCCCTCGTGAACGGCTCGGGCGGCCGGTCCGCGCCGCGCGGCGCGCTCGCCACCACCGGCGCCTCCATCAGCGCCAGCACGTCGGCCATCACCCCGGCATTGCCGGCGAAGTTGCTCCAGCCCACATAGGATTGCTGGATCAGGGGCAGCAGCCGTTGCGCGCCGAGCGCCAGCGCGCCGAGCATCGGGATCGCCGCGACGATCCCGCCCGGGCGGTAGCTCATGCTGAGCGCGAGCAGCACGATCAGCACCACGCCCGCCGCCTCGACCAGGTAGCGCGGCATGCCGGCGAAGAAGATGTTGTACGTCTGCGCCCGCCGGTAGCGCCAGTCGAGCCGCTCGAAGCTCTCCTCGAAGATGCGCTGGCTGTGGCCGAGCAATATGTCCCTGATGCCGCCCAGTCCCTCCTGGATCGCCTGCATCCGCGCCGTCCCCGTTTCGGCCAGCACTCGCGAATTGGCCTTGAGCCGGGGCTGGGTCATCGCGCTCACCGCGGCGTAGAGGGACCCGACCGACGCCGCCGCGATCAGGGCGGTGAATGGATCGATGGCGAACAGCAAGGCGACGATCGCCAGCGCGATCAGGGAAGCGGTCACCCCCTGCATCAGCGGCATCAGCGTGCCGAAGATGAGGACATGGACCTTCTCGACGCTGGCCAGCAGCTCGCTCGGGTTGCGGGTGACATAGAAGCTGTAGGGCTGGCGCAGCATGCGGTTGAAGATCGCCGTGCCGATATCGTGGCCGAAGGCGACGACGAAGCCCTGCGTTATCCACAATATGGTCACCCGCGCCGCCGCCGCGGCCAGGGTCGCGGCGATCAGCAAGGCCGCCGCCCGCACCACCAGATCGTCTCCGGCGCCGGCCCCGGTCAGCCACAGGAAGGCGCCGAAGCCGGGCAGGTGCGCCGCCCGCGACGGATCGGAGACGAGCGCGAGGAAAGGGAGGACCGCGCCGATCGTCAGCAGCTCCGCCGCCGCCCCGACCAGCATCGCCGCCATCGCCGCGACCAGATGGCGGCGGCGGCGGCGGCTCATGACGCGGATCAGCCTGGCGAAGGTGCCGGCGAGGGAGGGCGCGGCGCGGGGCGTGGAAGGGGAGGCGGCGTTCAAGGCAAAAGGAGTCCCCGGGGGAAGGTGGCGCTTTGGTAGCAACCCGGGTGCGGACGCGCCAGCTTTGGAGGCCTTGCCGCGGCGGCGGACGCCCGGCCCACGCCCGGAAAAGTTTGCAATCCTGCGCGGAAGCCGTGAACGTCGCGGCGCCCCAATGACCGATCCGCCCGCCACCGTCGCCGCCGCCTGCCGCTCCGTCCTTCTCGCCGCGGCGCCGGCCGACAAGATCCGCGCCGCGCGCGCCGCCGCGCGGGCCTGGCGGAAGGGGGCGCTGGTTCATGCGTTCGACCTCGCCATGCCGGACCGGCCCGCCCGCCCGGCGCGGCCCGAGCTGCTGCCGGCCTCGCATATGCCCAAGCGCGGCAAGGGCGGCTCGGAGCGCGGCCGGATCGCCATGCTCCATGCGCTGGCGCATATCGAATATGCGGCGATCGACCTTGCGTTCGACCTTGCCGGGCGGTTCGGCGCGGGCTTCCCGCCCGCCTTCGTCGCCGACTGGTTCGGCGTCGGCGCGGACGAGGCGATGCATTTCGCCCTGCTCGACCGCCGGCTGCGCGCATATGGCTCCTGCTACGGCGCGCTGCCCGCCCATGACGGCCTGTGGGAAGCGGCGGCGGCGACCGCGCACGACCCGCTGGCGCGGCTGGCGGTGGTGCCGATGGTGCTCGAGGCGCGCGGGCTCGACGTCACTCCGCCGACGATCGAGCGCTTCGCGGCGGCCGGCGACGCGCGTTCCGCGGCGGTGCTGGGGCGCATCTACCGCGACGAGATCCGCCACGTCGCGGCCGGCACGAAATGGTTCAGAATCGCTTGCGAATGGCGCGGAATCGAGGCTGTTTCGGAATGGCAACGTCTTGTCGGCCGCCACTTCCGCGGCCTCGTTAAGCCCCCGTTCAACGACTCGGCCCGCCTCGAAGCCGGTCTGTCCCGCGATTTCTACGCCGGGCTTGCCCCGGCAGGATATGTTTAACAGGTTCCCCCCACACGTCGCGGGTGGGCAAACTCCTGACGTTTTCGAACGGGCGGCGACGCCCCGAAACAAGAGCGATGGCCGCGGTCGATGCGCGGCCGGGCCGACCGGGCGGCGGGGACGGAATGACAAAATTAGTGCAAAGCAGACATACGGGGCTTGGCCACAATCTCCGCACCATCTTCAAGCCGCGCGACATCTTCTATCATAATGGGACCAGCCTCAGGCGACTGCGCGTCGGCAGCGGCGTCCAGCTCGGATTCTCGATCGCTCTTGTCGTCACCCTTTTCTGGTCGGTCTTCGCCGCGGCTCAGCTCGCCGCCGCCGCCGCCGCGCCCTCCTATGCCGACGTCGCCCGCATGGAGCGCGAGGTCCAGGCGATGCAGGCCGACGTCAACGCGATCAAACATGCCGCGCAGCAGCGCTACCTGCTCACCGCCCGCGAGGTCCGCGAGCTCGGCCTCGATCCCAGCCGCATCCAGGCGAAGGGCGGCGTCGGCGGCCCGTTCGAGGAAGTGCAGCCGGTCCGCGCCGCGGATCCCAATTTCAAGGCCTTGTTCATGAGCTGGAAGAAGCTCGAGCAGCTCGAGCAGGGCACGATCGCCATCCCGTCGGCGGCGCCGGTCCACGGCACCAGCTTCACCTCGGGCTTCGGCGTCCGCTCCGATCCGTTCCGCGGCCGCGCCGCGATGCACGCCGGCGTCGATCTCGCCGGTCCGATCGGCACCCCGATCTACGCCACCGCCGACGCCACCGTCGGCCGCTCCGAATGGGTCAACGGCTACGGCAATCTGGTCGAGCTCGACCATGGCCGCGGCATCCAGACCCGCTACGGCCACCTCTCGCGCTCGCTCGTCACCGCCGGGCAGAAGGTGAAGCGCGGCGAGCAGATCGCGCTGATGGGCTCGACCGGCCGCTCGACCGGCAGCCACCTCCATTACGAGGTGCGCATCGACGGCAAGGCGGTCAACCCGATCCCGTTCCTGCAATCGTCCGACTATCTCCAGTCGGTCCAGCGCCGCGCCGCCACCCAGATCGCCCTCGGCGGACCCGCCGCGGGCGAATAAGCTTCGGCGGTCTCCCCTCCCTTGGGAGGGGATCAAGGGGTGGGTGCGAGCGCAGCGAGCCTTCTTCCCGATCCGAGTTTCGACGCCTTCGGCGGACCCACCCCCAGCCCCTCCCCTGCAGGGAGGGGAGATCGGTCAGCGCCCTCTCTTCTGCCGGTGCTGGTCGAGATCGAGGACCATGTTGGCCTCGCCGTCGGGGAGAAGGCCGAGGCGGCGCGCGACTTCCTGATAGGCTTCCGCCTCGCCGCCGAGATCGCGGCGGAAGCGGTCCTTGTCGAGCTTCTCGTTGGTCGCCATGTCCCACAGCCGGCAGCCGTCGGGGCTGATCTCGTCGGCGAGGATGATGCGGGCGAAATCATTCTCCCAGAGCCGGCCGAATTCGAGCTTGAAGTCGACCAGGCGGATGCCGATCCCGGCGAACAGGCCGCACAGGAAGTCGTTCACCCTGACCGCCATGTCGGCGATGTCGTTCATCTCCTCCTGGCTCGCCCAGCCGAAGCAGGCGATATGCTCGTCGGCGATCATCGGGTCGCCGAGCGCATCGTCCTTGTAATAATATTCGATGATGGTGCGCGGCAGCGGCGTCCCCTCCTCGATACCGAGGCGTTTCGACAGCGTGCCGGCGGCGACGTTGCGCACCACCACCTCGATCGGCACGATCTCGACCTGGCGGATCAGTTGCTCGCGCATGTTCAGGCGGCGGATGAAATGGGTCGGGATGCCGATCTGGCCGAGCAGGGTGAAGAGGTGCTCGGAGATGCGGTTGTTGAGCACGCCCTTGCCGGAGATGGTGCCCTTCTTCTGGGCGTTGAACGCGGTCGCGTCGTCCTTGAAATATTGGATGAGGGTGCCGGGCTCGGGACCCTCGTAGAGGATCTTGGCCTTGCCTTCGTAGATCTGGCGGCGGCGGGACATGAGGGCGGGCTCCGGCGGGTCGAAAAAATCAGCCCCGGACGCAACGTCAGCGGACGGGCACCCGGGGCTCCCCTGCTTCCATAGCGGACCGGCCCCCGATGTGCAATGTGACGGCCGTCGAGGGGAAGGGTTCATGGACGGCGACGGCGAGGAATTCGCGACTTTGGACGCGGTGTTCGAAGCGCTTTATCGTTCGATCTCGGGGGCTCCGGGCGGTCAGGATTTTGCGCTGTCGCGGCGTATCCACCATCCGGACGCGCGGCTGGTGCGGACCGGGCTCGACGCGGCGGGCAAGCCGGTCGCCTTCTCCTTCTCGGTCGACGAATATGAGACGAACGCGCGCGGCCTGCTGGCCGGCGCGCATTTCCACGAGGTCGAGACCGCCCGCCGCACGATCCGCTTCGGCAACATCGCCCAGGTCTTCTCCGCCTACGAGGCGCGAACCGCTCCCCGAGGCGGCGCCCTGCTCAAGCGCGGCATGAACCTCGCCCACCTCTGGTTCGACGGCCGCCGCTGGTGGCTGATGCACCTCATCTGGGACGACGAGCGCGAAGGGGTGGAGGTGCCGCGCGAGATATTCGAGGATTGGCGGGATATCGGTTGATGCCGGTTGCCGGGACGGCTTTACTTCGTCACCCAGCGAAGGCTGGGGGTCCATACGAACGCAGCATGGCTGCCAGCCTTCGCTGGCATGATGATAAATGTTCCATCTTTGTTCTTGCAAAATAGGATTTCGCCTGCCAGCATCCTTGCGCCGAGTCGTTCGGCGGGCTCTTTCTCATGGTGGAAATCGAGATTGTCGGCGAGACGCGGCCGACTGAAACTAAAGGATTCTTGCGCTCGATATGAGTGTCTTTTGTGTCTTTTCGACGCCGCTGTGCCGGTCAGGTTACCTTGCCGCGCACGGCGAACCTTGGATCGCGCCAGCTTTCGGTTTCGAGGATGCGGCGCATCCGTTCGACGCCTTCCCAGACGTCCGCGAAGCCCAGATAGAGCGGGGTCAGGCCGAAACGGAGGACGTCGGGGGCGCGGAAGTCGCCGATCACCTCGTCGGCGATCAAGGCCTGGCAGAGCTCGAAGGCGTGGGGGTGGCGGAACGAGATGTGGCTGCCGCGTTGCTCGGGGTCGCGGGGCGAGATGCATTCGAGGCCGTGGCCGGCGCACCTTTCGTCGACGAGGTCGGCGAACAGGTCGAACAGGGCGACCGACTTCGTCCAGACTGCCTCCATGTCGACTCCCTCGAAGCTGCCGACGCCGCTTTCCAGCGCCGCCATGCTCAGCATCGGCGGGGTGCCGGCGAGGAAGCGGGCAATGCCGGGGGCGGGGACGTAATCGTCGTCGAAGGCGAAAGGCGCGGCGTGGCCCATCCAGCCCCTCAGCGGCGAGACCAGCCGTTCCTGGAGATGCTCGGCGACGTAGAGAAAGGCGGGCGCGCCCGGCCCGCCGTTCAGATATTTGTAGCCGCAGCCGACGGCGAGCTCGACGCCGTCGCGATTGAGATCGAGCGGCACCGCCCCGGCGCTGTGGCTCAGGTCCCAGATCGTCCGCGCCCCCGCCGCTTTGGCCCGGACGGTCACCGCCGCCATGTCGAAGCGGAAGCCGGCCTTGTAGTGGACGTGCGTGAGGAGGAGGAGGTTGGTGTCCGCTCCGATCGCGCCCTCGACAGCGTCCCGCTCGACTACCTCTAGGCGCAGGTCCGGCAGAAGTTCGGCGGCGCCTGCGGCGACATAGAGGTCGGTGCGGAAGTTGCCGGCTTCGGAGAGCAGCACCGGCCGGTCCGGGGAAAGCGAAGCGCCGGCGACGATCAGCTTGAACAGGTTGACCGAGACGCTGTCGGCGACGATCACCTCGTGCGGCCGGGCGCCGATCAAAGCGGCGATCTTGGCGCCGATCCGCTGCGGCGCGCCGATCCAGTCGTGCGCGTTCCAGCTGCGGATGAGCGAGGAACCCCATTCGTGCTCGACCACCTCTCGTTGCCGGGCCACCGCCTCCCGCGGCAGGGCGCCCAGCGAATTGCCATCGAGGTAGATGAGGCCGTCGGGAAGGATGAAGCGGTCGCGGCAGGGGCGCAGCGGGTCCGCCTCGTCCAGCCTCCGCACTTCCTCCAAGGTCCGCTTCATCGACCGAGCGCCTTCTCGATCTCCCCGACCGAAGCGGCCCAGGCGGCGGTCTCGGGCGCGATCAATTCGACATGGCCGGTGCGCTCGATCATCCGCACCGTCACCTTGTCGCCCGCCGCCCGCATCGGCGCCGCATAGCCCTCGGCATAAGCGGGCGGGATGATGCGGTCCTGGAGGCCGTTGATCAGCGCTTGCCGCACGCCGAGTGGGGCCAGGCGCGGCACCGACGTGTCGTCGAACCGGCCGCCCGTGAGCTGCCCGATCACTTCGGTGCCGCAGCCGCTGCCGGGCGGCCGCGCCGCTTCCTCGAGGTCGGGGAGGCCGCCGAGGCTCACCACCGCCGCGATCGGGAGCGGATTGGGCGTGCGCAGCGGGCTGCCCGCGGGAAGTCGGGGCCGTCCGGCCAGCCACAAGGCGAGGTGGCCGCCGGCGGAATGGCCGACCGCGACGAGCCGGGAGATGTCGAGATGATGGCGGGGGGCAGCCTCGCGCAGCGCGTCGGCCGCTGCCGCGGCGTCGAGGAAGGTGCCGGGATAGCCGCCGCCCTCGCGGTCGACGCCGCGATAGTCGATGTTCCAGACGGCGATGCCGCGCTTCCTGAGGTCGTCGGCGATCCAGTTCATGATCCGGCGGTCGGCGATCCCGGTCTGCCAGCAGCCGCCATGGACCATCAGCACCGTCGGATGGGGGCCGCGCCCTTTCGGCAGCCACAGGTCGACGACCTGCATCGGGCCGCCGCCATAGCGGATCGTCTGGGTAGGGGCCGGGCGCGGCCGCTCGAGCAGGTCCGGCCATGCCATCAGACCATCGGGGCCGCGGCCGGCCGGATCGGAAGTCCCGCTCACGGCGCAAGCGGCTAAACCGAGGCCGATCAGGAGGGCAAGCGATTTGAACGAAAGGCGCATGGCGGTCTCCGCGGCTCGCCTCCGCGGATAGACGCCATGCGCCTGAGGGGACAGTCACTTTTCCGGCACGCCATCGCGCCATTGTCGCTCGCGACGGAAAAGTGACTGCCCCCTTTTTCGGCTCAGCAAGGGGGGCGTTGCGGATTCCACGGGGCGCTGAACTGGATCTCATGCAGCTTGCACAGGGAGAGGAGGATCGTGTCCGCGACCCGGCGGAACGCGAGCCGGAGCCCGAAGCCGCGCGTCGCGGGTTGGATGTCGGTTTTCTGGGACATGTCTGCTCCTTTCGCGGCCGGTTCAGGCGGCGGTTCCGTTGAAGGTGAGGGCGGTCGCCAGGAAGGCGGCGGCCAAAGCGAGCAAATGCTGGCTGCTGCCGTCCCAGGCCGCCAGGCGGCGAAGGCCGGAGCGCAAGGCCGCGGCGGCGCCATCGACCCACTCGCCGAACTGTTCATGATGGGCGACCCACATCCGGCCGTCGATTTCATCGCGCATTTTCCAAGTCCTTTCCATTTGTCGATCAGGTCTTTTGAGGCAAAGCGAAAATGGCATCGGGAGGGGCTGCGCGCCAACGAAAGTCTCGACAAATGGTATAAGCGTGGCTTATGGGTTGGGAATGGCCCGCCTGCCGCCCCTCAGCGCCGTCCGCGTCTTCGAGACGGCTGCGCGCCGAGAGAATTTCACCCAGGCCGCTGCGGAACTCGGGATGACGCAGGCGGCGGTCAGCTATCAAATTCGCTTGTTGGAAGAACGGCTTGGCGTGCCGCTTTTCGCGCGGGTGAAAGGCCGCGTCTCGCTGACCGATGCCGGGCGGCGGATCGCGCCTTTGGTCGCCTCCGCCTTCGAGACGCTGGACGACGCTTTCTCGACCCTGGTGGCGGACGACCGGGCCCTGCTTTCGATCAGCACGGCGCAGACGCTCGCCACCACCTGGCTGGCGCCGCGGCTCGGCGCTTTCCAGGTCGGCTGCCCCGACCTCGCGGTGCGGCTCAGCAGCGACAATCGCATGGTCGATTTCTCGACCGGCGAATTCCACGCCGCGATCCGCATCGGCCGCGGCGGCTGGCCCGGCCTCAAATGCCATTTCCTGTTCCGTTTGAGCTTCAGCCCGATGTGCAGCGCCGAGTTCGCCGCGCGGCACCGGCTGGAGCGGCCCGAGCAATTGCTGGGCGTGCCGCGGCTGAGCCCAAGCGACGATTGGTGGCGCGACTGGCTGGCCGAAGCGGGCGTCGAGATGCGCGAAGCGGCGTCAGATCCGGGCCTCGTCCTCGACAATCAGATGATGGAGGCGAACGCCGCTTTCGCCGGCGCCGGCATTGCGATGATGACGCCGATGCTCTGGCGCGCCGAGCTGGCGTCGGGGCGCCTGGTCCAGCCCTTCCCGCGCGTCCATGTGACCGACCGGAGCCATTGGCTGGTCTATCCCGAAGGCCGGCGCAGCCAGCCCAAGATCGCCGCCTTCCGCGACTGGCTGCTCCGCGAAGTGGCTGCCGACGCCGCGGCCGGGCCGCCGGAGGTGTTCGCGCCGCCCGGAGGCTGAGCCTTCACTCCTCGCCGGACGCCGTCTCCGCCGCCGGTCCCGCGGCGCGGATCCGCACCCTCAGCCGGCGCCAGATCCACCAGCCGAGCAGGACGAGCAGGGCCCAGGGCAGCAAGGTCACCGTGATGACCAGCATCACCGCCAGCGCGTTCATGAAATTGGCGACCGCCCGATCGAGCGCATGGCCGAACGGCGCATCATTGTCGAAGCCGGGGGCGAGGTCGCCGGCGCCGTAGTTGAACACCATCGGCGTCTTGGCGAGCGATTCCTGCCGCTCCGATTTGTTGGTGCGGTTGGCGCGGATCGAGTCGCGCAATTGCTGCGCCTGGATTTGCAGCTCGGCCCGCTCGGATGAGCGGAGGCCGGTCCGCGCCAGCTGCTGCTCGATCCTCTGCAGATCCTCGTTGAGCTCGGCGTCGGTGCGGGTGGCGGCGGCGATCTGGCTGCCGGCATCCTCGCCGGTGATCTGGCTCTCGACCAGCATGCCCTCCGCGCGGTCGACCGCCTCGATGCCCTGCTTGCCGAACTGGCGGGCGATCGCCGGGTCGAGCTTGAAGGCGAGCATGCCCTGGATGTCGTGCTCGTTGACGTAGCGATAGAGCATGCCGGTGATCCGGCAGCGGTTGGCGCCGAGCTTCTCGCAGGCCTGCGCATGCTGCTCCTGCACCTCGACGATGCGCTGGGCGGGGAGGCGGAAGCCGTAGCGATAGTTGAACGCCACGCCCGGCGCCGCGGTGGGATTGATGCCGGGGGCCGCAATCGAGCGGACGGAGGCATCCGGGGCCGTGATCGAGGGCATCATCGCCGGCTCCTCGGACATAGCCGCCCTGTCCATGGCCGGGCTGTTCTGGGGCGGCGCGCTTGGCTGCTGGTCGGGCGCGCTGCATGCGGGTGCGAGGAGCAAGGCGGCGAGGGGAAGGAACTTGCGCATCGGGCGTCCTCCTGTCATTTTAATGATACTATATTCTATTGGTAGACAAATGCAATAGCGGCTCGCGTCGCCACATTCGCGCTGCTATCCGGCAGCCATGTCCGACGCCGCCGACGATTTCGATCACGTCGAAGAAACCGCTTTCGACGATGCCCTGTCGCAGCGTTATCTGGTCTACGCCCTCTCGACGATCACCGCCCGGTCGCTGCCCGACGTTCGCGACGGGCTAAAGCCGGTCCACCGGCGCCTGCTGTGGGCGATGCGGCTGCTGCGGCTGGACCCGGCGGCGGGCTACCAGAAATGCGCGCGCGTCGTCGGCGAGGTGATGGGTAAATATCACCCGCACGGCGACCAGTCGATCTACGACGCGATGGTTCGCCTCGCCCAGACCTTTTCGCTGCGCTACCCGCTCGTCGACGGCCAGGGCAATTTCGGCAATGTCGACGGCGATAACGCCGCGGCGATGCGCTACACCGAGGCGCGGCTGACCAAGGCGGCGAACGACCTCATGGCCGGGCTCGACGAGGGCACGGTCGAGTTCCGCGCCACTTATAATGGCGAGGAGGAAGAGCCGGAGGTCTTTCCCGGCCTGTTCCCCAATCTGCTCGCCAATGGGGCGAGCGGCATCGCGGTCGGCATGGCGACCTCGATCCCGCCGCACAATCTCGCCGAGATCATCGACGCCGCAATCCACCTGGTCGACAATCCCCGGGCCGAACCGGCGGCCTTGATGGGCTTCGTCACCGGCCCCGATTTCCCGACCGGCGGAGTCATCGTCGACAGCGCCGAGGCGATCGCCGGCGCCTATGCGACGGGCCGTGGCAGCTTCCGGGTGCGGGGGCGCTGGTCGACCGAGGACCAGGGCCGCGGCACCTGGACGGCGATCGTCAGCGAGATCCCGTTCCAAGTGCCGAAATCGAAGCTGATCGAGCAGATCGCGGCCTTGATCGCCGACAGGAAGCTGCCGATCCTCGCCGACATACGCGACGAATCCGACGCCGAGATCCGAATCGTCATCGAGCCCAGGAGCCGCACCGTCGATCCGCAGCTGCTGATGGAAAGCCTGTTCCGCCTGACCGACCTCGAGGTGCGCGTGCCGCTCAACTTGAACGTGCTCGACGCGCACCACACGCCGCGGGTGATGGGGCTCAAGGATGTGCTGTCCGCCTGGCTCGCCCACCAGTTCGAGGTGCTGGTGCGGCGCGCCCAGCACCGCATCAACAAGATCGAGGACCGGCTCGAGCTGCTCGAAGGCTATCTCGTCGCTTTCCTCAACCTCGACCGCGTCATCCAGATCATCCGCGCCGAGGACGAGCCCAAGCCGGTGATGATCGCCGAGTTCGGCCTCAGCGACCGCCAGGCCGAGGCGATCCTCAACATGCGGCTGCGCAGCTTGCGCAGACTGGAGGAGGTGCAGATTCGCGGCGAGCGGGAGGCATTGGGGAAGGAGCGGGAAGGGCTGCTCAAGCTCGTATCGTCCCACGACCGACAGCGGACCCGCCTCAAGAAGGACCTCGCCGCGTTGCGCGACCGTTATGGGCCGAACACCGCGCTCGGCCGCCGCCGCACCCTCATCGAGGAAGCCGCCCCGACCCGCGAAATCCCGCTCGAGGCGATGATCGAGCGCGAGCCGATCACGGTGATCATGTCGCAGCGCGGCTGGATCCGGGCGATGAAGGGTCATGTCGATCGCGCCAATTCCGAGGCGATGAAGTTCAAGGAAGGGGACGCGCTGGGCTTTCATTTCGCCGCCTCGACCACCGACAAGATCCTGCTCGCCGCCTCCAACGGCCGCTTCTACACCCTCGCCGCCGACCGGCTGCCGGGCGGGCGCGGCTTCGGCGAGCCGGTGCGGCTGCTGGTCGACATCGAAGGGGAGGGGGATATCGCCGCTTTGTTCAAGGCGGTGCCGGGGACCAAATTGCTCCTCGCCTCCTCCGACGGGCGCGGCTTCGTCACCTCGGTGGACGCGGCCCTCGCCGAGACCCGCAAGGGCAAGCAGGTGGTGAACCTGCGTCCCGGCGCGCGGCTGAGCGTGGTGCGCCCCCTCGGTCCCGAAGACGATTATGTCGCGGTGGTCGGGGAGAATAGGAAGATGGTCGCCTATCCCTTGAGCGAGCTGCCCGAGATGGGCCGCGGCCAGGGCGTCCAGCTCCAGCGCTACCGCGACGGCGGCCTCTCCGATGCGACCGGCTTCCGTTTCGCCGACGGGCTGAGCTGGGGGATGGGCGGCGACAGCGGGCGCACCCGCACCGAGCCCGATCTGTCGCTCTGGCGCACCGCGCGCGGCGCGGCGGGCCGCGCGGCCCCGCTCGGATTCCCCCGCGACAATCGTTTCTAACCCTGCGCAAATAGGCGAATTTCAATCAACAATTAACCGGGTTTCGCTAGAGCCGGGGGATGCAGGCTGGAGCATCGCGCGCGCGAAAGATCCCGCCGGACTCCGGCGCCGCCGCGCCGGGCCCGGCCGAGGCCCCCATGACCCCCGCCGAAAAAGAGTTTGCCGATGCGCGGCAGGACTATCTCGACGCGCTTCCCATCCCCGCCTTCGTGGTTTGCCTCGATCCCCCCGGCCGGCCCTATATCGACCTCGCCAACGACAAGTTCCGCGCGCTCGCCGATTGGAACGAGCAGGCCCAGGGCAAGTGGATCGAGGCCCTCCCGTTCCTCGACGCCAGCACGATCGGCCCCGCCGTGACCGCCTTCTTGCGCGGCGACGAGCAGGCGCGCCAATTCGAGAGCAATGACGGCGACCTGGTCGGCGGCCGCTATTTCGAGGTGCGGATGGGACGGCTGACCCGCGTGCCGGCGCTCGGCAAGAGATGCCTCGTCTCGTTGAACGACAAGACCGCGCAGGTGGAGACGGAGAAGAGCCTGCGCGCCGAAATGCTGCGCGACAGCCTCACCGGCCTGCCCAACCGCACCGCGTTCAACGCCGAGGTCGAGGCGGTGCTCGACGACCCTTCCTTCCTGCCCGGCAGCCACGCCGTCCTCGTCCTCGACATGACTCGCTTCAGCCGCGTCAACGAATGCGTCGGCTCGCTCGCCGGCGACGAATTGCTGATCACCTTCGCCCGGCGATTGTTTTCCGCGCTGCGCGCCAACGACATCCTCGCCCGGACCGGCGGCGACGAGTTCGGCATATTGATGCGGCTCGAGCGCGGGCTCGACGACGCGCTGCAGGCGGCGGAGCGGATCGGCACCGCGCTCGCCGCGCCCTTCCGGCTGTCGGAGCTCGAGATACGAGTCGACTGCGCGGTCGGCTGCGCCCTGTTGAGCGGCAAGGAGGAGCTGGCCGAGGAGGTGCTTCGCAACGCCCAGTTCGCGCTGAAGCGCGCCAAGGCGAGCGGCCAGGTGCAGATCTACGAGCCCAACCAGGCGCGCGCGGCGCGGCGCCGGTTCAGCGTCGAGACCGAGCTCAGGCGCGCGGTCGAGGCCGGCGCGCTGAAGCTCGCCTTCCAGCCCTTGATCGATCTGCGCGACGGCGCCATCTCCGGCTTCGAAGCGCTCGCCCGCTGGGACCATCCGGAGCGCGGCGCGATCTCGCCGACCGAGTTCATCCCGGTCGCCGAGGAATCCGGCCTGATCGTCGCGCTCGGGCGCTGGGCGCTGGACGCCGCCCTCGCCGCCCTGAAGGAATGGGATGGCCTCGCCGGCCGCGCCTTGCCTTTCTCGGTCAGCGTCAACCTCTCCGCGATCCAGATCGCGCGCGACGAGATTCCCGGCATCGTCGCCTCCGCGCTAAGCCGCAACGGCCTGGGCGGGGACCGCCTGATGCTCGAGCTGACCGAAAGCGCGATCATCCAGGATCCGCGGCGCGCGACCAAGGTGCTGGAGGAGCTGAAGGGCCTAGACGTCAGGGTGGCGATGGACGATTTCGGCACCGGCTACACCTCTTTGGCCTATCTCCAGCGGCTGCCGATCGACATGCTCAAGATCGACGGCAGCTTCGTGACGGGGATGCTGGCCGACAGCGACTCCACCGCCATCGTGCGCGCGATCCTGTCGCTGGCCGGGGCGCTCGGCATGGAGACGACCGGGGAAGGCATCGAGTGTGAAGAGGTCGCGCGGGCCCTGGCCGATCTCGGCTGCTCGCACGGCCAGGGCTTCCATTTCTCGGTCCCGCTCGAGCCGCGGGCCGCGCTCGATTACTGGCTGGCGCGTCAAGCCTGACCGCAAAGGCGGATCAGGCTTTCCCCCCTTCGGGACCGGATTCACGTTCCGGGCCATTCGGCCTGAAGCGATCCGGGTCCAATGCCTGATCGACATGGCGGCGGGCCAGCGTCCGCTGCGCCTCCGCGTCCGCCGGGAAGCCCGCCTCCGCCCATTCCCGCTCGACCGCCTGCAGCGTCCGCGCGACGATCGGCCCGGGCTTCAGGCCCATCGCGATGAGATCGCCGCCGCCGACGCGCAGCCGCGGCCTTTGCCAGCCGTCCAGCATCTTCGTCTGCCCCGGATCGCCGCCGCCGAGCAGGATGCGGTCGACCGCCCCCTCCGCGCCGAGGCGGTAGGCAAGCAGCAGCGGATCGGCATCGCCGGCCGGGGAGCGCCCCGCCGCCGCCGCGAGGCGCTTGCCCGCCCGCTTGGACAGCCGGAGGCGTGCGGCGACCGACGCCGCGACGTCCGGGTCGGCGGGCAGCAAGGCGGCGAACCTGCGCAGCGGATGGGGAGGGACGCCGGCCTCCGTCTCGTGCCGGATGAGCGCCTCCAGCCGTTCGACGCCGCTTTCGTCGATCTCGGGGAGGACCGGCCTCAATATCCCGCGCGCGACCATCAGCCGCACCGCCGGCGCCGGATCGGGCAGGCCGAGCAGCTTCAACAGCTCGTCGGCGATGCGCTCGCGGGAGAGCGCCATGAGGTCGTTGGCGCGGGCCGCGCAGGCGTCCAATGCGGCCGCGTCGGCCTCGCCTTTGCCGAAGCGGGCGTGGAAACGGAAGAAGCGCAGGATGCGCAAATGGTCCTCGGCGATCCGGGTCAGCGGGTCGCCGATGAACCGCACTCGCCGCGCTTCGAGATCGGCGAGGCCGCCGAAATAATCGTGGACCTCGCCGCTGCCCGGATCGGCGGAGAAGGCGTTGATGGTGAAGTCGCGGCGCGCCGCATCCTCCTTCCAGTCGTCGGTGTAGGCGATCGTCGCGCGCCGCCCGTCGGTCGACACGTCGCGCCTGAGGGTCGTCACCTCGACCGGCGCGCCGCCGATCACCGCCGTCACCGTGCCGTGGGCGATGCCGGTGGGGATCGCCTTGATTCCCGCTTTCTCCAGCCGGCCCATCACCTCTTCCGGCGGCAGCCGGGTCGCCAGGTCGACGTCGCTGACCGCAAGCCCAAGCAAGGTGTCGCGGACGCAGCCGCCGACATAGCGGGTCGCCCCCTTGTTCGCGTCCAGCGCCGCGAGCAGCGGGCGCATCCCCTTGCGCGCCTGCCAGGGAGCGTGGGGAAGCCTCACGCGGCCGGCTCCAGCCGGCGCGAGAGGTTGACGATCATCGCCGCGGTCGCGCCCCAGATGCGGCGGCCCTCATATTCTATCTCGTAATAGCAGCGCTCGCGGCCCCGCCATTCCACCGTCCTGACGATCTGGTGGGCCGGCTCGAGCAGGTGCGCCAGCGGCGCTTCGAACATGCCGGCGACCTCGCCGGGCTGCGGCCGCAGCTTGAGGCCCGGCTGGATCACGCCGACCACCGGCGTCACCTCGAAGCCGGTGATCGTCACATAAAGGTCGGCGATGCCGATGACGTCGACCGCCGCGGGCGGAAGCCCGATCTCCTCCTCCGCCTCGCGCAGCGCGGCGGCGATCGGGCCGTCGTCGCCGGGGTCGATCCTGCCGCCGGGAAAGCTGATCTGGCCGGGATGCTTGCGCATCGTCGTCGGGCGTTCGGTGAGGATGACGGTCGGCTCGGACCGGTCGACGATCGCCACCAGCACCGCCGCCGGCATGATCTCTCCGTCCGCTTCCTCGAGCACGTCGCCGCCGAGCAGGATCGGACTCCTGCGGCGGCCGCGCTGCAGCGCTTCGCGAAGCGTCTCGGCCAGGGTCACGCCGCCGGCTCCATCGCGAAAAAGGCGCCGCGGCTCCACAGCCCGGGCGGCCGCGCGCTTTCCGCCAGCGCGAGGTTGGCGAGCTCGTAATAGACCGGCCGCGCTACCAGGGCATCCAGCCCGTCGCGCACCGCGACATAGGGGTGGGGGCCGTCCTCGCCGGCTTCGAAGCGCAGGGGGTGGTCCGGCCCCGCCACGACGAGATCGCCGGTGTTGAGGCGGAAGGCGAGCGACCGCGCCTCGCTTTCGCCCTCGGTCTTCAGCTCGACGGCGACGAAGGGCGCGTCCTCGACGAGGATGCCGAGCTTTTCGACCGGGGTGACCAGCACGAAGCCGCCGTCCGGCTCGCGCCGCAAGATGGTCGAGAAGAGCCGAACCATCGCCTGCCTGCCGATCGGGCTGCCCTCGTGGTACCAGGTGCCGTCGCGGGCGATGCGCATCGCGCTGTCGCCGCAATGGCGCGGGTGCCATTGCGCGACCGGCGGCAGCTTCTTCTCCGCGGCGAGGCGCGCGATCTCGGCAAGCGACAGGCCGGAGAGGTCGGCGGGCGGGGCGGGCATCGGCATCGCTCCGGGTTAGGCGAGGCGGGCGCCCGCGGGCAAGCCTTGCCGCCTCATGCTCCTCATCCTATCGGGCGGCGATGGACGGTGAATTCGAAGGACCGCGCACCGCGATCGTGACCGGGGGCGCAAGGCGGATCGGCGCCGCTTTGTGCCGCGCCTTGTCCGAGGACGGCTGGCATTTGCTCATCCACTGCCGCGAATCGGTCGATGAGGCCGAGCAGCTGGCCGCCGAGCTCGGCAACGCCGCCTGCGTCTCCACCGACCTGGCCGCCCCCGACGCGGCCGCGACGGTCATGGCCGGGCTCGACGGCCTGCCGCCGCCCAGGCTGCTGGTCAACAACGCCTCGCGCTTCGTCCATGACGGCGCCGACGATTTCACGTTGGAGGGCTGGGACGCCCATCTCGACGTCAATCTGCGCGCGCCCGCGCTGCTGTCGCAGGCCTTTGCCGCCCTCGCGGACAGCGGCGGCCTGATCGTCAACCTGCTCGACGCCAAGCTGCTCCAGCCCAATCCCGACTTCTTCACCTATACAATCTCGAAATTCGGCCTGGCCGGGCTGACCGAGCTGCTCGCCCGGGCTTATGCCGCGCGCGGCATCAGGGTGTGCGGCATCGCACCCTCGGTGACCCTCGTCTCCGGTCCGCAGACGCGCGCCAATTTCGATGCCGCGCATCGCCGCAACCCGCTCGGGCGGGGGATCGGCATCGAGGAGATCGTCGCGGCCTTGCGCTTCATCGTTGCAACGCCGACCCTGACCGGCCAGACGATCACGCTCGACGCCGGCCAGCGATTCCTCGGCCTGACCCGCGACGTGCAGTTCCTGGAGCAAGGTGATGGATGAAGGCGCGAAGCTCGATGGATTGGTCCCCGAGGCGCTTGCGCCGCGCACCCGCAGGATATTCCTCCAGGATTATTGCGTGCCGGTCGATATCGGCTTCCACGATTTCGAGGTCGGCGCGCCGCAGCGGCTGATCATCACCGTCGAGGTGTGGGTGGACGAGGCGAGCTTCCCCGAGGACGACGACAGCGGCGCCGCCTGGGACTATGATTTCCTGCGCACCGAGATCGGCACGCTGGCCGGCGCGCGCCGCTACAATCTCCAGGAGACGTTGGTGCGCGCCATATACGAGCTGGTCGCGGCCCGCCGCGGGGTCACCGGGCTCCGCGTCGCGGCGCGTAAGCCGGACGTTTATCCCGATTGCGAAAGCGTCGGCGTGGAGCTGGCTTCCTTCTAAAACCAGGGACAGTATATGGTTTCCGCGCGCGCCGCCGGCCGCGCGACCGACCTTGAATAACTATATACTGTCCCTGGTTTTCCTAGCGCCGCACCCGCGTGCGCCCGCAGGGGCCGAGTCGCTCGAGGATCAGGCCGTAATCGGAGCGGATCGCGGCCGCGGCTTCGTCATCGCCGTCCGCCAGGCTCTGCGGCGGCAGCGCGGCGGGTAAGGTGCAGGCGAGGCGGTACCAGAGCAGACTGTTCGGCTGGGGCTGCTGCGTCGCTTCGTCGACGATGTCGCCCAAGGCCACCGCCCAGCGCGGCGCTTCGCCGGGCCGGCGCAGCACGTTCAGCGAGACCGGCCGCCCCTGTGCGGTCTGCAGGAAGATCTGAGTCTCGCTCTCGCCCGGCAGCGATCCGGGGACGTGAAAGGCGCGGCCGATGCCGGTGATGCGCGGCGGCGCGGCCGGGCCGGTCGCTTCCCGCAATATCGCCCGCAGCTGCTCGGCGCCGGCGGCGGTCCACGCGACCTGCGCGTCGGGCGCGACCAGGCGAAGCTCGCCGGGCCGCTCCGCGACGAGGCTGGCGAGGAGGAGGAACTCGGCGCCCTTGCGCAGCCGGGGCGCCCGGCCGCGCGCGTCGCGCGGCAGATCGGCGAGGTAACGGACGCGCGCCGGTATCCCGCGAGCCCCCTGGATCAGCGAGACGACGTCGGCCTCGACATAGAGCCGCGCCACCCCCGGCGGCACGCCCGCCGCCTGCGCGTCCTCGAGCGCGACGGCCTTGGTCACCCGCACATGCGCCGCAACCGCCGCGGCGAGGCCGAGGTCGGCCATGTCGGCATAGCTCAGGGGGGGCGGCGCCGGCGCCGGCGATTCGCCCGGTAGGGTCGCGGCCATGGTTAACAGCGCGGCGGCAAGGCCGGCACAAAAAGATCGCATCGCTGGTCCCGTCCCTCGCCGCAAAATTAACATCCGATTTCCCATATGCTTAGCTTCCTGAACGGCAAATTTCAGCAGCTTTCGGGTGGGGTGCCTCGCGCGCAGAGGAGGATTGCGTACCCTTGTGCGACGCGATAGAGACACCAGCCCTGTCGATGATATGTTGATACATGCGATGGACCCGTTAGGGATTAGCTGCGTTGTGCTCGAATCGGTTCCGGCGCGGTAACGGATAGGGAGTGTGGCTGGTTAATGGCATATGCTGACAAACCCCCGATGAGTAACAGCCGCATAGCGGCAATCATCATCGTCGCTATCCTGCATGCCCTTCTCGGCTACGCCTTCGTTACCGGGCTGGCCTATAACGTCATGAAGAAGGTGGCAGCCGACCTCAAGACCTTCGACGTCGAGGAGCCGCCGCCGCCGCCGGACGAGCCGCCGCCGCCGCCGCCGGACATTCCCAACACGCCGCCGCCGATCGTGTCGCCGCCGCCGATCGTGCGCACCAACATCCAGCCGCCGCCGATCCAGATCGTGCGGGAAGCGCCGCCGGTGATCATCACGCCGACCGCGCCCCCCGCTCCCCCCGCGCCGCCGGCCCCGCCGCCGCCGCCGAGGAGGGTGGAGCCGGCGCGCGCCAAGGCGAACCTCCCGTCCCTGTTCTCGGACGACGACTATCCGTCGTCGGCGATGCGCGCCGAGGAGCATGGCACGACCGGCTTCCGGCTCACCGTCGGCACGAACGGCCGGGTCACCAATTGCACGGTCACCTCGTCGAGCGGGTCGTCGGCGCTCGATTCCGCGACGTGCAGACTGCTCACGTCCCGGGCGAGATTCACGCCGGCCAAGGACAACACCGGCGCTGCGACGACAGATACGGTTTCGGGACGGATTACCTGGCGTCTCCCGGAGAATTGACGAGCGGTGATTGGTAATCGCCATTTTGCTATGAGAGGAAAGTTAGACCCATGACGACCAACGCAGCAGCAGCAGCACCGCCCGTCGGAAACCCCTATGGATTGGTGGCTGCACTCCAGCAGGGCGGCCTGATCGCCCAGGTGACTTTCGGGATCCTCGTGATCATGTCGGCCGCCTCCTGGTACATCCTGTTCGTCAAACTGTTCGAGCAGCAGAAGATCATCAACCAGGCCAAGCGGGCGCGCACCACCTTCTGGCAATCGGCCAATCTGCGCGAGGGCGCGGCCAAGCTCGAGAAGAACAGCGCCTATCGCCAGATCGTCGACGACGGCATCCAGGCGCTCGAGCAGCACGACAAGCTCACCGATCCGATCGACCAGCATGACTGGATGCTCAATTCGCTCGCCCGCAGCCAGGGCGCCATCGCCTCCAGGCTGACGACGGGCCTCGCTTTGCTCGCCACGGTCGGTTCGACGGCGCCGTTCGTCGGCCTGTTCGGCACGGTGGTCGGCATCTACCGCGCGCTGATCAAGATCGGCGCCGCCGGCCAGGCGTCGATCGACGCGGTCGCCGGTCCGGTCGGCGAGTCGCTGATCATGACCGCGCTCGGCCTCGCCGTCGCGGTGCCGGCGGTGATGGCCTATAACTGGCTGATGCGCCGCAACAAGGCGATCATCGAGGAGCTTGCCAAGTTCACCAACGACCTGCACGGCTACATGATGTCGGGCGGGGCGGTGAGGCCGACCGTGCAGACGCGTGCGGCGGCGACGGCCGGCGGCGCGGCCCGCACGGCGGCGCCGAGCGGGGCCACTGCGACCGGCAGCGCCGCCGGCATCCCGAACCCCGGCCCGAAAAAGATGTGATAGCCCAGCCGGGCGGAGCCCTTTTGCTCCGCCCGGCGGCCGTCCGTCGCAATGCGTGAGACAGGATAGGAAAACCCGAAGATGGGCATGAACGTAGGCCAGGAATCGGAAAGCGGCGAAGAAACACCGATGTCCGACATCAACACGACGCCGCTCGTCGACGTCATGCTGGTGCTCCTCATCATCTTCCTGATCACGGTTCCCGTCGTCATCCAGACGGTACAGGTGTCACTGCCCAAGGTCCGCTTCGAGCCGACCACGACCAAGCCGGAGAATGTCTCGCTATCGGTGCGCGGCGACGGCAAGGGCGGCTGCGAGGTCTATTGGAATCTCAAGAAGATGAATTCCGAAGAGCTTCTCGATGCCGCCGTGACGAAGCTCAAGGACGAGATCAAGAAGCTTGGCGGCGTCGAGAACATGACCGAGGAGAATATGCCCGAAGCGCATATCCGCGGCGACATCAACACGCCTTACAAGTGCATCGGCGGCGCCATCTTCACCATGCAGCGGGCGGGCTTCTCGCGGGTCGGCTTCATTTCCGAGCCGCCGCCGGGCGGCCAGGTCGTGCGGCTTTAGAGATCAGGTTTCAGGAGTAAACGATTATGGCGATGGCAATGGCGAGCGGCGAAGGCCAGCCGATGATGGACATCAACACGACGCCTTTGATCGACGTCATGCTGGTGCTCCTCATCATGTTCATCATCACCATTCCGATCCAGACCCACGCGGTGAAGCTCGATCTGCCGGTCGACCAGCCGAACCAGCCGCCGCCGCCGGTCGATCCGGTCAAGAACAAGGTCGTCATCACGCCCGATGGCGCGATCCTGTGGAACGGCTCGCCGGTCAATCAGCTGCAGCTTCGCCAGTATCTCGATCTCACCACGACGATGAATCCGGTTCCGGAGCTCCACCTCCAGCCCGATCCCTATGCCCGCTACGAGCTGGTCGACGAGGTGCTCGCCGTCACCAAGCACGCGCACATCACCAAGATGGGCTTCGTCGGCAACGAGGCCTACGCGGTCTTCTAGGCCGGGCGCTTTCCTCTCACCGGGGCGGCCCCTGACGGGCCGCCTTTTTTATTTGCCCGATGCGGGAAAGGCGTGCGAGGCTCGACGCGGCCGCCTTGGTGGGAGAGAGATGACTCCGTCCTTCGAATTCTTCTTCTCTTTCTACGGGCTGCTGCTCGGCCTCTCGGTCGTGGAGGTGGCGAGGGGCCTCGCCAACGCCCTGGGCGCACGCGAGCGCATCCGCATCGGCTGGCTGACGCCGATGCTGGCGGGCTTCGTGCTGCTGGACATATCGAGCTTCTGGCTGTTCGCCTGGGGCGGGCGGGCGCTGGTCACCATCAACTGGACCTCGCTGTTCATCGGCCTGCTGATTGCCGTAACCTACTATCTCGCGGCGGCCCTCGTCTTCCCCAACGACCTTTCCGAATGGAAATCGCTGGACGAGCATTATTGGCGGCGCAAGCGCCTCGTGGTTGCCGGCCTGATGCTGCCCAACGCGATCGTCTTCGGCCTCGCGGTCGCCTTCATCTCCGCGCCGATCGATCATTTCCGCTTCTGGTTCGACCAGTCGGTCTATTGGGGCGCCCTGACGGCCCTGCTGTTCACCCGCGACCGGCGCGCCGATTTGGTGCTGCTCTTCATCCTGATCTTCCAATATATGGTCAACATCGTCATTCCCCCGTCGATCATGGGGCAGGCACTGACCGGCTAGCGACGCGGGTGCCTAGGCGGCGAGCCCCTCGAACTGCAGCCGGGCGAGGCGGGCGTAGAGGCCGCCGCCGGCCTGCAGGCTGTCGTGATTGCCCTCCTCGACGATCCGGCCCTGGTCCATGACGATGATCCGGTCGGCGGCGCGGACGGTGGCGAGGCGGTGGGCGATGACGATGGTGGTGCGGTCCTTGACCAGCCGATCCAGCGAGCCCTGGACGAGGCGCTCGGACTCGGCGTCGAGGGCGGAGGTCGCCTCGTCGAGCAGCAGCAAAGGCGCGTCGCGCAGGATGGCGCGGGCGATCGCCATGCGCTGGCGCTGGCCGCCCGACAGGCGCGCGCCGCCCTCGCCCATATAGGTGTCGAGGCCGTCCGGAAGCCGGGCGAGGAACTCGGCCGCATTGGCCGCCTCCGCCGCCCGCCAGAGCGCATCGTCGTCCGCGTCCCACAGGCCATAGCGCAGATTGTCGCGCGCCGATGCGGCGAAGATCATCGTCTCCTGCGGGACGACCGCGATCCGGGCGCGGATGTCGGCGGGATCGGCTTCGGGCAGGGGCACGCCGTCGATCAGCACCGCGCCCCCTTCCGGGTCGTAGAAGCGCTGGGCGAGCTGGAACAGGGTCGATTTGCCCGCCCCGGACGGACCGACCACCGCCACCGTCTCGCCCGGAGCGACGGCCAGCGAGAAATCGTGGAGCGCGCTTACCTCGCGCCGGGTCGGATAGCGGAAAGTCACCCGCCGGAACTCGAGCGCCCCGCGCGCCGGAACGGGGAGGAGCCGGGGGTGCGCGGGCGCCTTGATCTCGGGCTCCTCGGCGAGCAATTCGGCCAGCCGCCCGGCCGCGCCGGCGCCGCGCAGCAGGTCGCCATAGACTTCGGTCAGCGCCCCGAAGGCGCCCGCCACCAGGCCGCCGGTGAGGACGAAGGCGGCGATCGTGCCGCCGCTGATCCGGCCCGACTGGACGTCGACCGCGCCCTGCCACATCACCATGGTGATCGCACCGAAGATCATTGCGATCACCATCGCCGTCATCACCGCCCGCAATCTGATCCGCCGCCGGGCGGTGGCGAACACCTTCTCGACCGCGTCGCGGAACCGGCCCGCCTCGCGCTCTTCCTGGCCGAACGCCTGGACGATCTTCATCGCGCCGAGCACCTCGTCGACCATCGCGCCGACGTCCGCCACCCGGTCCTGGCTCTGGCGCGACACGTTGCGCACCCGCCGGCCGAGGAAGACGATCGGCAGGATCACGACCGGAATGCCGATCAGCAGCATCGCGGTCAGCTTCGGCGCCAGCGCGAACAGATAGACGATGCCGCCGATCCCCATGACGATGTTCCGGAGCGCCACCGAGAAGGTCGTGCCGACGACCTGCTCGATGATCGTCGTGTCGGCGGTCAGCCGCGAGGCGATCTCCGACGGCCTGTTCTCCTCGAAGAAGCTCGGCGCGAGCCGCAGCAGGTTGCGCTGCACCGCCTGGCGGACGTCGGCGACGACGCGCTCGCCGAGCCAGGAGACGAAATAGAAGCGGAAGGCGGTGGCGATCGCCATCACCACCACCGCCAGCAGCAGATATTGGAACCAGCGGCCGATATCGCCGCCCACCGCCGAGAAGCCGCGGTCGATGATCAGCCGGAAGGCGTTGGGGATGGCGAGGGTGGCGCTGGCGGCGACCAGCAGCGCCAGCACGGCCCCCGCGACATGGCCCTTGTAGCGGGCCGTGAAGCCCCAGATGATCGCGAGGTTGGCCAGCCTCTTCGGGACGGATAGCTCGGCGCTGTTTTCTGCCATGCAAGGGGCGTAGCAGCGGCGGCCCCGGCGCTCAATCCGGCGCCCCTTCGCCGCCTGTCTTTATTCCATAGCTTTCGCCCCCGTTGGCGCTATTGCTGCTGTGCACCATGGGCCCCATCAAAGCGGTGCTTTGATCCGGAACCCGCAGCGGGAGATTCGATGCTTTACGACGCTTATGAGATGCAGCGTTCGCTGCTCGCCGGAGCCAGCACGCTTGCCAATATCGGCGCCGGCTGGATGCAGAACCCCGCAAATCCCTTCGCTTATGGCGGCATGGCGCCGATCGTCGCCTCGGCGCTCGACGTCTTCGCCCATGCCGCCTCGCCGCGGGGCAAGCCCGGCTTCGGCATCACGAGCACGCGCGTCGGCGGCAGGAAGGTCGCGATCGTCGAGGAGATAATCGTCCGCAAGCCGTTCGGCCAATTGAAGCGCTTCCGCCGCGTCGGCGTCGAAGGCTCGTCCCGACTCCTCATCGTCGCGCCGATGTCCGGCCATTACGCCACCCTGCTGCGCGGCACGGTGGAGCGGATGCTGCCGAGTTACGACGTCTACATCACCGACTGGCGCGACGCGAAATTGGTGCCGCTCGAGGAGGGCGGCTTCGACCTCGACGATTATATCGATTACCTGATCGAGTTCCTCGAACATATCGGGAGCCTGGGTGGAGACGGGCGCGCCCACATGCTCGCCGTCTGCCAGCCCGCCGTTCCCTGCTACGCGGCGGCGGCGCTGATGAGCGGCGACCGGCATCCGGCGCGGCCGCGCACTTTGACCCTGATGGGCGGCCCGATCGACACCAGGAAGGCGCCGACCGCGGTCAACATCGTCGCCACCCAGCGGCCGCATAGCTGGTTCCAGCAAAACGTCATCGCCTCGGTCCCCTACACCTATCCGGGCGCGGGGCGGCCGGTCTATCCCGGCTTCCTCCAGCTCGCGGGCTTCATGGCGATGAACCTCGGCGACCATCTCACCAGCCATTGGGAGATGTTCAAGCATCTCGTCCAGGGCGATGGCGAGAGCGCCGAGGCGTCGAAGCATTTCTACGGCGAATATCGCTCGGTCTGCGACATGACCGCCGAATTCTACCTGCAGACGGTCGACGTGGTATTCCAGCGCCATCTGCTCCCCAAGGGCGAGCTGATGCATCGCGGCCGCCGCGTCGATCCCGCCGCGATCAGCGATGTCGCGCTCCTTGCGATCGAGGGCGAGCGCGACGACATTTCGGGCATCGGCCAGACCCGGGCCGCGCTCGACATCTCGACCGGCCTGCCGGCGGAGATGAAAAGCTACCACCTCGCCGAGGGCGTCGGCCATTACGGCATCTTCAACGGCGGCAAGTGGCGCACCCGCATCGCCCCGGTCGTCGAGCAATGGATCGCCGCCCACGACGGCTGACCACTGGCCGCGGGGCGAGCCGGAAACGGCCGGTTCTCACGCGAAAACGCCCGAAAAACCCGCCGCGTCAGCGACTTGTCGAATTCATTTTCTTACAGCCTTTGTTCCTGCTATGTTCTCACAGACTCGAGTCGCGAGGCTCGTGTCGACGGCTCTTTGACATTCGTGAACATTGGATACCGGCCGCGCGGCCGTCAGCCCTTGCGGAGCAGCAGGAAGGCGCTGAGCGCCGCCGCCGCTGCGACCGCCGCGCAAACCAGAGCCGCGGCGTGGAAGCTGGCGACGAGGGCGGCGCCGCTTTGGCCGATCACCGCGCCGAGCAGGGCGGTGGCGACGAGGCCGCCGGTGCGGGCGACGGCGCTGTTGAGGCCCGAGGCGGTGCCGGTATGGCGCCGGTCGACCGAGGCGAGCACCGCCGTGGTCAGCGGCGCCACCGCCACCGCCATGCCGAGCGAGAGCAAGAGGACCATCGGCAGGACCGAGGCGAAATAGCTCTCCGCGCCGTTTATCCGCAAGGCGAGCAGGAACCCGGCACCGACCAGCAGCGGGCCGATCGTCAGCGGCAGGCGCGGCCCCAGGCGGGCGGCGAGCTTGCCCATCAGCGGCGATCCGAAGGCGATCAGGATCGGCAGCGGCAGCAAGGCCGCGCCGGCCTCGAGCGCCGAATAGCCGGCCGCCTGGATCAGCGTGTAAGGCAGCAGCACCATCAGCCCGCCGAACGCGCCGTAGAGCAGGAAGGTGAGCAGGGTGAGCCCGGCGAAGCTGCGCGAGCCGAACAGGGACAAGGGCACCATCGCCTCGCCGCCGCGCTTCCGCTCGACGAAGAGGAAGGCGAGCAGCAGCACCGCCCCGGCGGCGATCGCGGCGAGCGCGGGCGGGCTGGGCTGCTCGCTCGCCGACCAGAGGGTGAGGCCCCAGGTCAGGGCGCCGAGGCCGAGCGTCGCCACGCCGGCGCCGAGCCAGTCCGGCGCCGGCCGGTCGGGATTGGCGCTCTCCGGCACGTAGCGCAGGCCGAGCAGGATGGCGGCAAGCGCGATCGGCACGTTGACGAGGAAGATTGCCGGCCAGGCGACCGCATCAACCAGCCAGCCGCCGATCAGCGGCGCCGCCGCGCCCGCCATCGCCCCCGCCGCCGCCCAGGCGCCGACCGCCCGGCCGCGCGCCTCGCCGCTGAACGTGTCGCCGAGGATAGCGAGGCTGTTCGGCAGCAGCATCGCGGCGCCGAGCCCCTGCAGGACCCGGCCGGCGAGGAAGATGGCGAGGCTCGGCGCAAGCGCGCAGAGCAGGGAGGCGGCGGTGAACAGGGCGATGCCGCCGATCAGCAGCCGTTTGCGGCCGTAAAGGTCGCCCGCCGCGCCGCCGAGCAGCAGCAAGGCGGAGAGCGGCAGCAGGAAGGCGTTGATCACCCACTGCACCTCGGCGATGCTCGCCTGGAATCCGCGGCCGATCGCCGGCAGCGCGACGTTGAGCACCGAGCCGTCGATGAAGGCGAGGCTCGAGGCGAGGATGGTGGTGGCAAGGATCAGGCGCGGATGCGGCTTGCCGTCGCCCTTGACCAAGGCGGAAGCGGCGATGGCGCCGTCGCAGGGAGCGGGGAAGGTCGAGCTCAGGGCGCGTCTCCTGACGCGATCCGGCTAGCCCTTCGGCGGCCAGGAGGTGGATTCGCGGGTCCAGCCGCCGCGCCACTGTCATGCTGAACTTGTTTCAGCATCCAGCGTCGATCCGCGGGGCGGATGGGGGACTGGACCCTGAAACGAGTTCAGGGTGACGGGAATGGTGCATCCATCCTGGAGTCATATCCTAGGCGCCCGCGTCTTCCGCTTCGAGGGCGGCGAGGACCATCCGTTCCCAGACCTCCGCGTCGCCTGCTTCCGCCATCGCCGGGTCAGGCTCGCGCAGGGTGCGCAGGATCGCGGCGGCATCTCCCCGATAGTCGCGCCAGATGGCGTCGACCCTGTCGCCGGCCGACGGGTCGCCGCCGTCCGCGTTGATGCTGACGATGCGGCCGGCGATGACGCGCGCGATCCGCTCGATGACGGGGGTGGTGGATACGGGCACGTCGGCTCCTCCTCGTTTCGGTTCCACAACCGAGGAGGCTCAGCCGGAGTTCCAGGCCGGCATCGCCTCCTTCGCCTTCCTGCGCTCGCCGGTCTACAAGAGCCGGGGGACGAAGGGGAGAGGCGGCATGGAAGTCGGGATCGAGCGGCTGGCGGCTTTGGTCTTCATCATCACCGGCCTCTCGCACATCGCCGCGCCGCGCACCTGGGTGCGCTTTTTCGCGATCCTGCGCGCCCAGGGCGACGTCGGCGGCTTCCTCAACGCCTGGGTCCACATCCCGCTCGGGCTGCTGATCCTCGCCTTCCATCCGGTGTGGAGCGGCCCCGGGCTCCTCGTCACCCTGATCGGCTGCGCGCTGACGCTCAAAGGAACGCTCTACTTCGTCTGGCCGCGGCTGGCCGCGAAAAGCATGTCCCACGTCACCGAGGGGCGCGCCTGGCAGTTCCGCATCGGCGGCATCGCCTCGCTGCTATTGGGCCTCGCCATCGGCTGGATCGCGCTGAGCAACCACGCGCCGTAGGTCAATCGCGCCCACCGGCGAGAAGCGCTTCGAGGCGGTCTCCGTTTTCCGGGATGAAGGGGTTGATCACGGTCATCCCTTCGAGGCTGAGACCGTCCTGCAGATCCTCGCTGAGGAAGAGCGTCGCGTCGGCAGAGCGCGCCACCTGCCAGATGAGGCTGTCCCAGAATTGCAGGCGATAGCGCGACGCGAAATCCGCCGCGCTGAGTATGTGCTCGGCGGTCGTGTCGAGGAGGGGGAAGATAGCGACCCATCGCTTCGCCTGGCCGCGCGCCGCCTCGAGGTGGATCGGATATTTGCGCCCGATGACGCTGAGGAACTCGCCCAAGGCCTGGACCGTCAGGACGGAATCCGCATCCTCCGCGCGGAGGAGGATATCTCTGGCAATGTCATGCTTGGCGGGAGTATCGGCGTCCGCCGCATAGACGAGGATGTTCGAGTCGATCGTGAACCTCACAGATCGGCGTCGCCATATTTATCCTCGGGCGTGACTTTTCCGATGCCGAGAGGAAGGCCCTTGCTAAGGAACGCCTTGCTCTCCTCATGCGCCTTCCACCAAGCGGCGTCGCGGACGGGCCGCTTGGGGCGCAGCTCGGCGATGACCTTGCCGTTGCGGGAAATGTCGAGCGTTTCCCCGGCCTCGACCCGCGCCAGGGCTTTCGAAATGTTGCTGTTCAGCTCTCGGATCGAAAGGACGGGCATCGGGCACCTACGTTGCTACAGTTGCAACAATAGCAACATTCCTCCGGGAGTCAACGCTACAGCACCTCGAACAGCCCTGCCGCGCCCATGCCGCCGCCGACGCACATCGTCACCATCACCCATTTGACGCCGCGGCGCTTGCCCTCGATCAAGGCATGGCCGGTCATGCGGGCGCCCGACATGCCGTAGGGATGGCCGATCGAGATGGCGCCGCCGTCCACATTCATCCGGTCGTCGGGGATGCCGAGCGTGTCCTGGATGTAGAGCACCTGCACGGCGAACGCCTCGTTCAGCTCCCACAGGCCGATATCGTCGACCTTGAGGCCGAAGCGGTCGAGCAGCTTGGGCACGGCGAAGACCGGGCCGATGCCCATCTCGTCGGGCTCGGTGCCCGCGGCGGCCATGCCGACATAGCGGCCGAGCGGCGTGAGGCCGCGTGTCGCGGCGAGGCCGGCCTCCATGATCACGCAGGCCGAGGCGCCGTCGGAGAGCTGGCTGGCATTGCCGGCGGTGATCATCCCCTCGGGCCCCATCACCGGCTGCAGCGCCTGGAGGCCCTCCAGCGTCGTCTCCGGACGGTTGCCCTCGTCCTTGGCGATGGTCACCTCCTTGATCGACGTCTCGCCGGTCGCCTTGTCGGTGACCTTCATCTTCGTGGTGACCTCGATGATCTCGTCGTCGAACCGGCCGGCGGCCTGCGCCGCCGCGGTGCGCCGCTGCGACTGGAGGGCGTAGGCGTCCTGGCGGTCGCGGCCGACCGAATAGCGCCTGCCGACCACCTCGGCGGTGCCGATCATCGGCATGTAGACGTCCTTGTGCATCGCCACCAGCTCCGGGTCGGCGCCAAGCCGCATCTCGGCGGTCTGCACCATCGAGATCGATTCGACGCCGCCGGCGACGCAGATCGGCATGCGATCGACGATCACCTGCTTGGCGGCGGTGGCGATGGCCATCAGGCCCGAGGCGCACTGGCGGTCGATCGACATGCCCGGCACGGTCACCGGCAGGCCGGCGCGCAAAGCGGCGGTGCGGCCGATCGTCGCCTGCACGCCTTGCTGCAGCGCGGCGCCGATGACGACGTCGTCGATCTCGGCCGGGTCGACCCCGGCCCGCTCGACCGCGGCGCGGATGGCGAAAGCGGCAAGGGTCGGCGACGGTGTCGCGTTGAACGCGCCGCGATAGGCGCGCCCGATCGGCGTGCGTGCGGTGGAAACGATGACGGCTTCGCGGCTGGGCATGCGGGTTCTCCAAAATCCCCTCTCCCGCGTGCGGGAGAGGGCAGGGTGAGGGTCTGTTCCGTATCCTAGGAGAAGAAGACCCTCACCCCAACCCTCTCCCGCGCGCGGGAGAGGGAGAGCGGCGGCCTCATCTCGCTTCCTCCCTTTTCACACGAAAATCATCCCGATCCAGTCCGCTATCAGGGCGGGCTTGTACTCGCCTTCGATCTCGACCGTCACGTTGTGGACGAACTGCCATTGGCCAGGCTTCTTCTCCTCGAAGCGGTCGAGGCGGAAGCGGCCGCGGATGCGCTTGCCGGAACGGACCGGAGCGATGAAGCGGACCTTCTCGAAGCCGTAATTGACGCCCATCCTCACCCCTTCCGGCCGAAGCATTGCGTCCGCCGCCATCCGGCTCAAGAGCGACAGAGTGAGGAAGCCGTGGGCGATGGTGCCGCCGAACTGGGTTTTCGCGGCCGCCTCGGGGTCGATGTGGATGAACTGGGGGTCCTCGGTGACCTCGGCGAAGAGATCGATCCGCGCCTGGTCGATCAGGATCCAGCCGGAGACGCCGACCTCCTCGCCGACACGGCCGCTGATCCGTTCGAGGGTGGCGATAGGCATCGCGCCGGTCTAGAGCCGCCGACTGAAGACTCAAGCCCCGCGGAGAAAGAGGAATGGGCGACGCTAGGGCAGAGGCGCGCGCCGACATTGCCAGGCTCCATCGCGCGCCCGAGCCCGAGGCGCTCGCGCCGCTCTTGAAGGACGCCGCGCTCGATGCCGATTCGCGGGCGCGGGTCGAGCGCCAGGCGGCGGCGATGCTCGCCGAGCTGCGCGCCGCGCAATCGGCGGGCTGGGTCAACCAGTTCCTCCAGGAATATCGCCTCAACACGTCGGAGGGGATCGCCTTGCTCTCGCTCGCCGAGGCCTTCCTGCGCGTCCCCGATCCGGAGACCGCTGACCAGTTGATCGCCGACAAGCTCGGCAATGCCGACTGGAAGGCGCATAAGGGCAAGTCCCATTCCGCTTTGGTCAACTCCGCCACCTGGGGGCTGGTGATCGGCCGCGCCCTGGTCAGCGACACCGAGCAGGCGAGCAACTTAAAGCGCCTGATCGCGCGGGCCGGCGAGCCGTTCGTCCGCCAGGCGGTGGGCGCGGCGATGCGGATGATGGGCGAGATCTTCGTCATGGGCCGCAATATCGGCGAAGCGATCCGGCGGATGGAGAAGAAGGAGAATGCGGGCTTCACCGCCAGCTTCGACATGCTCGGCGAGGCGGCGCGCACCTTCCCCGACGCGGAGCGCTATTTCGCCGCCTACGAGGCTGCGATTCGCGCCGTCGGCAAGGTGGCGGAGCGGGGCCATTCGATCTCGGTCAAGCTCTCCGCCCTCCACCCGCGCTACGAGGTCGCGCAATATGAACGCTGCATCCCCTCGCTGATCGGGCAAATCGAGGCGCTGGCGCTGCTGGCGAAGGACAAGGGAATCGGCTTCACCATCGACGCCGAGGAGAGCGAGCGGCTCGAGATGAGCCTCGACATCATCGAAAAGGTGGCGGGCCTCCCCTCATTGAACGGCTGGGACGGGCTCGGCATGGCGGTCCAGGCCTATGGCAAACGCGCCCGCCCCACTTTGGCCTGGGCGGACGCGGTCGGGGCGAAGACCGGCCGCCGCATCGCCGTCCGCCTCGTCAAGGGCGCCTATTGGGACAGCGAGATCAAGCACAGTCAGGAGCAGGGCCTTGCCGATTACCCTCTTTTCACCCGGAAGGCTGCGACCGACGTCTCCTACCTCGCCTGCGCGAAGGACATGCTCGCGGCCAGGCATATCGTTCCGGCATTCGCCACCCACAATGCGCTGACCGTCGCGACCATCCTCGAATGGGCAGGGGAGCGGCGCGACTTCGAGTTCCAGCGCCTCCACGGCATGGGCGAGGGGCTGTACGAGAGCCTGGTCCGCGAGCAGGGCTACCATACCCGCATCTACGCGCCGGTCGGCGGCCACCGCGATTTGCTCGCTTATCTCGTCCGCCGGCTGCTGGAGAATGGGGCGAACAGCAGCTTCGTCCACCAGCTCGCCGACGAGACGCTGACCGACGCCGAGATCCTCGCCGATCCGGTGGCCAAGATCGCGGCGGTCGGCGGTACCCGCCATCCCTCGATCCCGCTGCCCGGCGACCTGTTCATGCCGGAGCGCCGGAACAGCCAGGGCCTCGACCTCAACGACCGCCGCGAGCTGGGGCGGGTCGCCATGGCGGTCGCGCCGGCGCTCACCTTCAGGACCGCGCCCGGCATTGCTCCCGACGCGGCGGTGACCCGCGCCCTGGCGGGCTTTGCCGACTGGTCGTCGCGCCCCGTCGAGGAGCGCGCGCAATGCCTGGAGCGGCTCGCCGGCCTGCTCGAGCGCGAGCGCGACATGCTGATGCGGATCGCCGTGCAGGAGGCGAAGAAGACGATACCGGACGCGCTCGCCGAGGTACGCGAGGCGGTCGATTTCTGCCGCTATTATGCCGCCCAGGCGCGTTCGGGCCTGCAGCCGGTCGAGCTGCCCGGTCCGACCGGCGAGCGCAACGTGCTGAGGATGGAGGGGCGCGGCGCTTGGGTCTGCATCGCGCCGTGGAACTTCCCGCTCGCCATCTTCCTCGGCCAGGTCTCGGCGGCACTGGCGGCCGGCAACAGCGTCGTCGCCAAGCCGGCATCGCAGACGCCTCAGATCGCCGCTTGTGCGGTCGGCCTCGCCCACAAAGCCGGTGTTCCCGAAGAAGCTTTGGTGCTCGCCGTCGGCAGCCCGAACATGGGCCAGGCGCTGATGGAAGATACCAGGATCGCGGGCGTCGCCTTCACCGGCTCGACCGCGACCGCCAAAAGGATCGCCCGCACCCTGCTGTTCGACGACGCCCGCGATATCATTCCGCTGATCGCCGAGACGGGCGGGATTAACGCGATGATCGTCGATTCGACCGCCTTGCCCGAGCAGGTTGTGGTCGACGTCGTCACCTCGGCCTTCCGCTCGGCCGGCCAGCGCTGCTCGGCGCTGCGCCTGCTCGTACTGCAGGAGGAGATCGCCGAGCGGACGTTGGAAATGCTGAGCGGGGCGATGGACACGCTTGTCGTCGGCGACCCCGCCGACCCGCGCACCGACGTCGGCCCGGTGATCGACCGGCCCTCCTACGACAAGCTGATGGGCCGCCGCGCGGCGATGAACGATCGCATCCTGAAGACGATCCCGGTGTCGCAGGACGGGCTGTTCGTGCCGCCGACCCTGATCCGCATCGACGCGATCGAGGACCTTCGCGAGGAATGGTTCGGGCCTTTGCTCCACGTCACAACCTGGAAGGGAGGCGAGCTTGCCGAGACGGTGCGCCGGGTCAATGCGTCGGGCTTCGGCCTCACCATGGGCCTGCACAGCCGCATCGCCCGCGCCGCCGAGACGGTCGAGGAGGTGGGCACGGTCGGCAACCTCTACGTCAACCGCTCGATGATCGGCGCAATCGTCGGCTCGCAGCCGTTCGGCGGGGAGGGCCTGTCGGGCACCGGCCCCAAGGCCGGCGGGCCGCATTATCTGCCGCGTTTCTGCACCGAGCGGGTGACGAGCACCGACACGACCAGCTCGGGCGGCAACGCCACCTTGCTGTCGCTCGACGATGTGGGCCTATAGAACCCATGAGCGACCTCGACACATTCATCGCGGCTTTGCCCAAGGCGGAGCTGCACATCCATATCGAGGGCAGCCTCGAGCCCGAGCTGATGTTTCAGCTCGCCCGCCGCAACAAGGTCGCGATCCCGTTCGCCAGCGTCGAGGAGGTGCGCGCCGCCTACGATTTCTCGAACCTGCAGGATTTCCTCGACATCTATTATCGCGGCGCCGACGTGCTCCGCACCGAGGAGGATTTCCGCGACCTCGCCATCGCCTATTTCGACCGCGCCGCGGCCGATGCGGTGGCGCATGCGGAAATCTTCTTCGATCCCCAGACGCACACCGCGCGCGGCATTCCGATGGCGGTGGTCATGGCGGGCCTGCTCGCCGGCATGGCGGACGCGCGGGCGCGGCACGGCCTCTCGTCCAAGCTGATCCTGTGCTTCCTGCGCCATCTCGACGAGGAGGAGGCGTTCGCTTGCCTGCGGGCCGCGGAGCCGTGGCTTGGCGAGATCGCGGCGGTCGGGCTCGATTCCTCCGAGCTCGGCCACCCGCCGGAAAAGTTCGCCCGGGTATTCGCCGCCGCCGCCGAGCGGGGGCTGAAGCGCGTCGCCCATGCCGGCGAGGAAGGGCCCCCCGATTATGTCCGGCAGGCACTCGACCTGCTGCACATCGACCGGCTCGACCATGGCAATCGCGCGCTCGAGGATCCGGCTTTGGTCGCGCGGCTGGCCGGGGAGGCGATGACGCTGACCGTCTGCCCGCTCTCCAACCTCAAGCTCTGCGTCGTCCCGAGCATGGAAGCGCATCCGCTCGACGAGATGCTCCGCCTCGGGCTGCGGGCGACGATCAACTCGGACGATCCGGCTTATTTCGGCGGCTATGTGAACGACAATTACCGGGCGGTCGCGCATGCGCGAAGCCTCACCCGGCAGGATCTTGCAACCCTCGCCCGCAACAGCTTCCTCGGCTCGTTCCTGGGCGAACAAGAGATCGCGTCCCACCTCGAGCGGCTGGACCGCTACGTGGCGGAGGACGGAATTACTCTTTCTCCTCCGGATAAGGCATGATCAAGGTCCCGTCGGGGCCGGCGGTGAAGCTGGTCTGCGTGGGGTAGGCGAAGGCGATGCCGGCCTCGTCGAAAGCCTTGAGGATCGCCATGCAGATCGCGCTCCGCGCCGCGAAAGCCTGCTCGAAATCGGTCGCATGGACGTCGAACTGGAGCTCGAAATCGAGGCTGGACGCGCCGAAGGCGGTCATGCCGCAGCGCACGAAGCCCGCTTTGTCCTGCGCCTCGACGAGCCTGCGGACCATATCGGGGATCGCGGCGCAGGTCTCCGGCGGCGTCTGGTAGACGAGGCCGAACGGGAGGAGGAAACGGCGCCGGTCGAGACGGGCGAAATTGCGGATCTGCTGCTCGAGCAATTTGGCGTTGGAGACGATCACCTGCTCGCCGCTCACCGCGCGGATGCGGGTGGTCTTGAGGCCGATATCCTCGACCTTTCCCTGCAGCGTGTCGATCTTGATCGTGTCGCCCCGGCGGAAGGGCTTGTCGAAGATGATCGCGAGCGCCGCGAACAGGTCGGAGAAGATGCCCTGGGCGGCGAGGCCGATGGCGATGCCGCCAATGCCGAGGCCGGCGATCAGGCCGGTGACGTTGACGCCGACATTGTCGAGGATGAGGACGATCGCGATGGCGAACAAAGCGACCGTCACCAGCAGGCGGACGATACCGATCGCCGAGCCCAGGGTGCTGTGGTCCTCGTCCGCGCCGACCCGGTGCTGGACGTAGCCCAGGACGAGCGTTCGCACCCACACCGCCGCCTGGAACACCGCGGCAATCACGAACAGGACGTGGATCAGGCGCAGGAAGGGGGCCGGGGTCGCGGCATGCTCGGCGACCAGCTCCGCCGAGGCCATGACGATGAAGAACAGGTTGGTCTTCGCCAGCACCCGGGCGAAGATGAGCGGCCAGTGCGGCTCGCCGCCGAGCCGGCCGATCAGCTTGCAGCCGAGCGCGCGCACCGCCAGCAGCACCAGCGCGATGGCGACGCCGATGCCGGCGGCGATGACGATGTCGACGCTGTTGCCGCTCACCCAATCGCTTGCCTGGGTGGCGAGGGCGACGCTCTTTTGCGACAGGTTCTGGGCCGCTTCGCTATGGTTGGTCATGGAGCGGCCCTTTAGTCGGCCATGCGGCGGCGGGCCAGCCCCACGAATTACGCCGGGGGAGCCTGCGCTCAGGCCGCCTTGGCGCGGATCTTCGCTTTCGTCTCTTCGGCGGGGAGTGCCTCGAGGAACGCGATCAGGCCGCGCTCGACCCCGCTCAGATATTTGGTCGCCCGCGGCAACTTGCCGCCGCCGACCGCGCCGGCGTCCTTCGCCGCCTCGATCAACGCGGGATGAACGTAGGACTTGCGGCTGATCGCCGGCGTGTTGCCGAGCGCTTCGGCGACCGGCGCGATGACGCTTTTCAGGTTGACGCGCTCGTCATCGGCCCGTTTCATCATCTCCTCGAAGGCGATGACGCTCGCCCCCCAGGTGCGGAAGTCCTTGGCGGTGAACTCCTCGCCCATCGCCTCCCTTATGTAGGCGTTGACGTCGCCTGAAGTGACCGGGCGCACCTTGCCTTCGGAATCGACGCATTCGAACAGATGCTGGCCGGGCAGGTCCTGGGTGCGTCTGGCGATGCGGGCGAGGTTGCGGTCGTTGACCGTCGCGGTCCGCCCGATGCCGTGCTTGCCGATATAGCAGAGCATCAGCTTGCCGCCCTCGACGCGGGCGTGGCGGTTGCGCAAGGTGGTTGCGCCGAAGCTCTTATTGCCCTTGGCATATTCCTCGTTGCCGACGCGCATGTAGGTGGCGTCGATCAGCCGGACGATCGCGGCGACGACTGTGTCCAGACGTATCGCCTTGCCTTCTATGTCCTCCTCGACCCGTTTGCGAAGCCTGGGCAGAGCATCGCCGAAGGCGGCGAGCCTCTCATATTTCTGGCTTTCCTTGTGGGCCCGGAAATCGGGGTGATAGCGATATTGCTTGCGGCCCCTCGCGTCGTAGCCGACCGCCTGGATGTGGCCGTTCGGCCGGGGGCAGAACCAGCAGCGCCGGTAGGCGGGCGGCATGCCGATGCCGTTCAGCCGATCGATCTCGCCGCGGTCGGCGATGCGCTTGCCGTCGGGGCCGAAATACATCCAGTAGCGGCCGCGGCGCTTGCGGGTGATCCCGGGCTGGGAATCGTCGGCGTAGCAAAGCATCCACTTTTTCCCTGTCCGAGGCAGGGGGCACAAAGCGCCGCGCCACACTTCGTTCCGGCAAGGTCCACCGCTGGCGGTTGACGGCGCGTTAAGCTTGTCGTGGCAAAGCTTGCGCCCATGCGCATCCTGCACGTGCTCGACCACAGCCTGCCGCTGCACAGCGGCTACACCTTTCGCACGCGCGCGATCGTCGCCGCGCAGAAGGCGAAGGGGCTGGAGGTCGCCTGCCTGACCGGCGCGCGGCACGGCGCCGGCGGACCCGATCCCGAGTGGATTGAGGGCATCCCCTTCTTCCGCACCGCAGCCCGGTCGGAAGGCTTCTCGCCACTGCGCGAATGGCGCGAGATCGGGGCGCTCGCGGCGCGGCTCGACCGGCTGGTCGGCGAATGGCGGCCGGACCAGCTCCACGTCCACTCCCCAGTCCTGAACGCGCTCGCCGCCTTGCGCGTCGCCAGGCGGCGGGGGCTGCCGCTTATCTACGAGATCCGCGCCTTCTGGGAGGATGCGGCGGTGGGCAATGGCACCGGCCGGGAAGGATCGGCGCGCTATCGCCTGATCCGTCTGCTCGAAACCCATGCCGCCCGCCGCGCCGACGCGGTCGCGGTGATCTGCGAGGGGCTGCGGCGCGACCTCATTGCCCGCGGCATCGCCGCCGACAAGATCATCGTCGCGCCCAACGGCGTGGACATGAGCCTGTTCGGCAATCCGCTCGCGCCCGACCCCGTCTTCGCGCGCAAGCTCGGCCTCGCCGGCGCCGACGTGGTTGGCTTCATCGGCTCCTTCTACGATTATGAGGGCCTGGACGATCTCATCGCCGCCATGCCTTCGCTCCTCGCACGATGGCCCAAGGCGCACCTTCTCCTGGTCGGCGGCGGCCCGATGGAGGAGGCGCTCAAGGCGCAGGCGAAGGCTTCGCCGGCGAAGCACCGCATCCATTTCCTGGGCCGCGTGCCGCACCACGAGGTCGAGCTTTATTACGGCCTGATCGACATCCTCGCTTATCCGAGGAAGGCGATGCGGCTGACCGAGCTGGTGACGCCCTTGAAGCCGCTCGAGGCGATGGCGCAGCGCAAGCTGGTGGTCGCCTCCAACGTCGGCGGCCATCGCGAGTTGATCGAGGACGGCGTCACCGGCACCCTGTTCCCGGCCGGCGATCCGCGCGCGCTCGCCGACGCGCTCGACGCTTTGTTCGCCAATCGCTCCAAATGGGAGCAAAGGCGGGACAGCGCGCGCCGGTTCGTCGAGCGCGATCGTAACTGGTCGTCAAATATTTCGCGCTACAGCCCCGCCTATCGGAAGCTCACGGGCAAGGCGGTTTGATGTCTGATCTCTCACATCCCGGCAGACGGAGCGGTGGCGCCTCGCTCGACCTCGCGGTCGCGGCGCTGGCGGCGGTCGCCTTTGCCTTCGTCACCTACGCGATGCCGGACGATATCTTTTCCGGGCTGATCGCCCAGAGCGGCCTCCCCGACATCCTCGCCGCGGCCCAGCCGCCGCTGGGCATGAAGGCGCGCGCCGCGGTCATCGCCGGCGGTGCCATTCTCTGCTTTGGCGCGATCCTGCTGCTGATGCGGGCGCTCGACCGAGTGCCGGCCCGCCGTCCCCGCAGAGCCAAGGCCGAGGCGGAAGCGCCGGTCGAGGCCCCGCGGCTGCGGCGGGCCGACGTCCATCCCGACGCGCCCCCGCGCCGACCGCTTCTCGCCGGTCGCGATTTCGGCGAGCCCGCGATCGATATTCCGGAGACGGAGGAAAGGTTCGCCGATCTCGCCGTGCGCCCGCTTCCCGGCTTCCTCGTCGCCCAAGAGATGGAAGAGCCGGTAGAGGCCGAGCCTGAACCTGAACCTGAAATTGAGGCGCTGGCCGTTGAGGAGCCGGAACAGCCGGCGGCCGAGGCGGACCCGATCGTGCCCGAGGAGCCGGCGGCCGATGCGATCGACGCGCTGGTCGCCCAGCTGCCCGAGGTCGACGCCGATCCCAGCGAGAGCGTCTCCAATCTGATGCAGCGCCTCGAGAGCGGCCTTTCCCGCCGCGAGCAGATCATCCGTCCCTCGGCAGCGGAGCCGGAGGACCCGGTTCCGCCAATGGCCGAACCGCAGGTCGGGCATCGGTTGCGCAACGCGATCGACGGCCTCCACAAGATGGCGGCGCGCGGCAGCTGATCAGCCGTCCTCCACGGTCAGCGCCTCGATCCGGATCGTGACGCGCCCCGGATCATATTTCTCAGACACCAAGGCGATATCGGCCAGGACATGGCCGCGCAGCGCGAACTCGGCGGCGCGGAGGCGGGCCAGAAAGCTCTTCGCCGCGGCCTCGGCGCCTTCGCCCTCGAGCCGGAAGGAGAGTTCGTGCCGCGCGCCCGCGAAGGTGGCGCTCGTCCAGCGTCTGCTCCTTATCTCCTCGAGCGCGAATCCCTGGAAGTTGAGTAAGTTTAGCCGAATGGCGCGCAAAAACGCAGTCGTCGCGTCATTGGTCACCGCCCGCATCGGCCCGTCCCCAGCCTTGGTTCCTGTTCGTCGAGCCATGCCGTCACCCGCTTCTCCGTCACCGGCCGCAGCTCCCGCCCGCGCCTGAGTTCGGAGACGAAGCACGGGTCGCCCAGCGCTTCCCTGCCGAAGCGGGTGGCCGGCATGCCGCTGCGCTTCAAGAAGCGCTCGACGCGCCGCTGCAGCTGCAAGGCCGAATCCCGAATCGGTATGTTCATCTTATGTTCTTTCTCGACGGACATTTCCTACTTGTCTAGGGAAACTCCTACCATTATGGGTCAATCATGACGGACGCCGATCCGCGCGAGGCGCTCGACCGCCTGATCCGGGAGCGGAGGGAGGATTATGCCGGCCTGTCGCGCCTGATCGGCCGCAACCCGGCTTATGTGCAGCAATATATCAAGCGCGGGACTCCGAAGCGGCTGGCGGAAGAGGACCGCCGGCTGCTCGCCCGCTATTTCGGCGTGGACGAGGCGCTGCTCGGACGGCGCCCGGACGCAGGGGACGAGGGCGGCCTGGTGCCGGTGCCGCGGCTCGATCTCGGCGCGTCGGCCGGGCCGGGGGCATTGGGCGCGGACGAGAGGCCGCGCGGGCGCATCGCCTTCGACGCGCAGTGGCTGCGGCGGCTCGGCGTGGCGGACCGCGACCGGCTGTCGCTGATCCGGGTGGAAGGCGATTCCATGTCCCCCACTCTGTCCCACGGCGACGAGATATTGGTCGACGGCGGCGACGCCGGCGAACGGCTTCGCGACGGCATCTACGTGCTGCGGATCGACGATGCGCTGGTGGTCAAGCGGCTGGCGCTCAACCCGGCCGGGCGGCGCGTGTCGGTGAGGAGCGACAACCAGGCCTATCCCGGCTGGCCGGACTGCGCGCTCGATGCGATCGAGGTCATCGGCCGGGTGGTCTGGGCGGCGCGCCGGATCGGCTAGCCTTTGCGCTCCCTCAGCCAGAACAAAGAGACGAGGAGGATGCCGGCGCCGGCGCCGGCGAGGAAGCCGATGCTCGATTGGCCGACGATCACGCCCCCGACGGTGCCGGCGATGATCGCGCCGGCGAGGATCGCGCCGCCGGCGCGGGTGTATCTGGCTGGAGCGGACATGGCGCGCCTAATGGCAGGGACGAGGCGGGAGTTCCAGACTCCCGTTCCTCCCCGGCAAAGCCGCGGAGGAATGTTGTAGTGAACGGCGCGTTGAGGATCGCCATGCGGCATTCCGAAACCGTGCCGGCGCTAGGGCAGGGACATGGAAGAAGAAGCGGAGGTTGCGTTGCGCGAGCACGTCCATGTCCCCGACCGTGCCGCGCTCGCCGATGCGACCGAGCTGATCGCGCGCTTCGGCGTCTATGCCGGCTCCGAGGCGGCGCTGAGGGCCGACCGCAGCCGCAACGAAGGCAATGTCATCACATTCTCGCGCTGGCGGCTGATCGAGCGCGTCATCGTCATGCTGGCCGACAAGGCAGTGTCGGGGTCGGTCCATTAGGGAGCGTTCTGATTTGAGCGCTAGCCGGGGGCTCCGGCGGCCGCTAGATTCGGCTTATGTTGCAAGTCGCTGCGGGGCGGCGTGTGGCGGCTGCGGTGGCCGCTGCCGCTCTTATCTTCCGCCCCGATGCCGCGCTTGCGCAGCAGCCGGACCCGTTTGAGGAGCTCGACCGGCCGCTCGATCCCTCGGTCCCGCTCGATCCCCTGCCGCCTCCCGATCCTTCGGCGCCGCTCGATCCTTCCGCCCCTCTCGACCCGATGCCCGACGTCGGCGTCGACTGGCCGGACCTCGCCCGCGATCCCGACGAGACGATCGCCACCGCCCCCGACACCGGCGTCGCCGACGCGGCGACCGAGCGGACCTACAGCATTGCCATAGACGGCCTCGACGAGGCGACCAGTGCGGTGCTGCGGCCGCAATTCGACCAGCTTTCCACCCTCCATCAGAACCGGCGCGAGCCGGCCAACGCCGCGCAGATCGACCGTCGCGCGCGCGAGGATGCCGACCTGCTCGCCGAATTGCTGCGCGCGCACGGTTATTATGATGCGTTCGTGCGGACCCGGGTGGAACCGGCGCCCGCCGGCGGCCAAGTCCGGGTGGTGCTCGAAGCCGAGCCGGGCCCGCTCTACCATTTCTCCGAGGTGCGCCTGCCCGGCCTCGAGCAGGCGGGCGAGGATGCGGACGCGCTGCGCGCGGCGTTCGGTATCGGCCCTAACGACGTGGTCGACGCCGCCGCGGTGACCACGGGCGAGGCGGCGCTTCGCCTCGAGCTCGGCAAGCGCGGCTATGCGTTCGCCGACGTCGGCACGATGGACATCGCCGTCGACCACGAAGCGCGGACGGCGGCCCTGGTGCTGCCCGTGACGCCGAACGGGGCGCGGCAGTTCGGCCGGATCCTCGTCGAAGGGCGGCCCTTGTTCAGCGCCCGGCACATCCAGACGATCGCGCGGTTCAAGCCCGGCGACCGCTACGAGGCGCCTTTGGTCGATGATTTGCGGCGGGCGCTGATCGCCACCGGCCTGATCTCCGCCGTCAACATTCGCCCCGTCGCCGGCGCCGAACCCAAATCGGTGGACCTGGCGGTGTCGCTCGAGCGGGCGCCGATGCGGACCATCGCCGGGCAGGCGGGCTACGGCACCGGCGAGGGGATCAGGATCGAAGCCAGCTGGCAGCACCGCAACCTCCTCCCGCCGGAGGGCGCGGTCACCTTCCGCGGCGTCGCCGGCACCCGCGAGCAGCTGGTTGGCGCGACTTTCAGGCGCAACAATTTTCTCCGCCGCGACCAGGTGCTGAACGCGCAGCTCGTCGCCAGCCACGTCAATCGCGCCGCCTTCGACGCCCGCTCCTTCCAGCTCGCCGCGGGGGTGGAGCGCCAGACCAACCTCATCTGGCAGAAGAAATGGACCTGGTCGGTGGGCGGCGAGCTGGTCGCCACCGACGAGCGCGACGTCGACATCGCCAGCGGCACGACGCGCCGGCGCACCTTCTTCATCGGCGCGCTGCCGGCCAGCCTCTCCTATGACGGATCGAACGATCTGCTCGATCCGACCCGCGGCTTCCGCCTCTCGGGGCGCCTGTCCCCGGAGGCGTCGTTCCAGTCCGGCACGTTCGGCTATGTGCGCGGGCAGATCGACGCCAGCTTCTACCAGCCGGTCTCGGACCGGGTAGTGGTCGCCGGCCGCGCCCGGCTCGGCACAATCTTCGGCGCGAGCCGTGACCAGATCGCCCCGTCGCGGCGCTATTATGCCGGCGGCGGCGGATCGGTGCGCGGCTACGGCTTCCAGCGGCTCGGCCCCCGCGATCCGGTGTTCGACGATCCGATCGGCGGCCGCAGCCTCGCCGAGTTCGCGATCGAGGCGCGGGTGCGGGTCGGCAATTTCGGCATCGTGCCCTTCCTCGATGCGGGGAATATCTACACCTCGCCCGCCCCGCGGCTCGACAATCTGCGCTTCGGCGCGGGCATCGGCGTGCGCTACCACACCAATTTCGGCCCGATCCGGGTCGATGTCGGCACGCCGCTCAACCGGCGCAGCGGCGATCCGCGCATCGCCGTCTACGTCTCGCTCGGCCAGGCCTTCTGATGCCAAGCCTTCAGACTGCAACGGAGGGGGAAGCCGTCGCCGCGCCGCCGCCGGTCCGCCGCCGCCGCCGCTGGCATCGCCGGCTGGCGAAGAGCGTGGTCGGGCTGCTGCTCGCCTTGTTCGTGCTCGCCGGTGCCGGGATGCTCCTGCTCGACACTGCCCCGGGCCACCGCTTCCTCGCCGACCGCATCGCCGCGCAGGCGCCGCAATCGGGGCTCAGGATCCGCATCGGCCGGATCGAAGGCTCGATCTGGGGCGAGACTCGATTGCGCGACGTCCGCCTCTACGATCCCCAGGGGCTGTTCGCCGAATCGCCGCAGATCGGGCTCGACTGGCAGCCGCTCGGCTGGATCACCAACCGCCTGATCATCCACCAGCTGACTTCGGAGCTCGCCGTGCTCCACCGGCTGCCGACGCTGCGGCCGAGCGCGGAGCCCAAGCCGGTCCTGCCCGGCTTCGACATCAGCATCGGCCGGTTCGACATCGCCCAATTGAGGATCGGCGCGGCCGTGACCGGCACGCCGCGCACGGCGCGCCTGTCGGGCGAGACCGACATACGCTCGGGGCGGGCCTTGGTCCGGCTCGACGGGGTGGTGAAGCAGAGCGGCGAGCGGCTCGCTTTGACGCTCGACGCAGAGCCCGACCGCGACCATTTCGACCTCGACGTCAATCTGACCGCGCCGGCCAACAGCGTCGCCGGCGCGATCCTCGGCACCACGCGTCCGATCGCCCTCGTCGTGCAGGGCGACGGCCGCTGGAGCGCCTGGGCCGGCAGCGCCCGGCTCGACGTCAGCGGGCGGCGCACCGCCGAGCTCGCGCTGAGGGCGGAAAGGGGGCGCTACAGCCTTTCCGGCCGGCTTGCGCCGGCCCAGTTCATGACCGGCAAGAAGGCGCGGCTGACCACCCCGGTAGTGCTGGTCGGCGGTCATGCGACGCTCGCCGACCGCAAGCTGGACGGAGTCCTATCGCTGCGCTCCCCCTCGCTGAAGGTGGCGGCGGCCGGAACGATCGACCTCGCGCGAAGCAGCTTCGCCGATTTGCGCATCGGCGCCGACCTGCTCCGCCCGCCCGCCATGTTCCCCAACATGACCGGCGAGAAAGTGCGGCTGACCGCCCTGCTCAACGGCCCCTTTGGCCGCGCCGCCTTCGCCTACCGCCTCACCGCGCCGCGCGTCGCCTTCGACACGACCGGCTTCGAGGAGGTGCGCGCCGAGGGGCGGGGACGGCTGTCGAAGGAGCCGGTCGCCGTGCCGATCCTGCTCACCGCGCGGCGGGTGACCGGCCTCGGCGACGTCGCCGGCGGCATCCTCGGCAATTTACGGGTCGAGGGACTGTTGAAGGTGACCGCGCGGCGGCTGACCGGCGACGGGCTCAGCCTCACCTCCGACAAGCTGAAAGGCAAATTGAGCCTGCTCGTCGATCTCGTCACCGGCCAGTATGACGTGATACTCTCGGGCGGCCTCACCCGCTACCTCATCCCCGGCCTCGGTATCGTCGACGTCACCAGCGAGCTGAAGGTGGTGCCGGGCCCGGGCGGCCACGGTTCGCTGGTCACCGGCAAGGGCCGCGCCTGGGTGCGGCGCTTCGACAACAAGTTCCTCGCCGGCCTCGCCGGCGGCCTGCCCGCGATCGAAACCGATCTCGTCCGCGGCGCCGACCTCGTCCTCCATTTCCGCAATTTGAGGCTGACCGCGCCGAAGATCCGCATATCCGGCAACGGCTACCGCCGCCGCGACGGCACCTTCTTCTTCGAAGGCTCCGGCGTGCAGGGCCAATACGGCCCCTTCGCGATGTCGCTCGACGGGCGGATCGAGAAGCCGAAGATGGCGATCAGGCTCGCCCATCCGGCGGACGCGCTCGGCCTCGCCAACGTATTGCTCAATCTCGATCCGACGCCGGCCGGCTTCGCCTATCGGGCGGAGGGCGGATCGCATCTCGGGCCGTTCACCTCGCGTGGCGCCATCCTGCTGCCCGCCAACCAGCCGGCATTGATCCAGGTGGCGTCGCTCAACGTCTCCAACACCAATGCCTCGGGCACTTTGCGCTCCGATCCCGGCGGCTTCACCGGCCGTCTCGACGTGGCCGGCGGGGGGCTGAAGGGGCGGCTGCTGTTCAGCCCAATCGGGACCGTCCAGCGGATCGAGGCGAGCCTCATTGCCGATAATGCGCGTTTCGCCGGTCCGCCGCCGATCGCGATCCGCACCGGCCGGCTGGAAGGGGTGGCCTTGCTCGATCCGGCCGGGACGTCGCTGCGCGGCACGCTGGTCGCGCGCGGGCTGAGCCGCGGCCCATTGTCGATCGCCAGCCTCAACGCCAGCGGCGAGATGCGCGGCGGGGTGGGGCAGGTGAAGGCGACGATCGCGGGTACGCGCGGCCGCGATTTCAGCTTCGAGACCGTCGCCGACTTCGCGCCGGGGCGGGTGCGGCTGAGCGGCAGCGGCAGCGTCGACCGCAAGCCGATCCGGCTGACCGAACCCGCTTTGCTGGTACACGAGGCGGACGGGTGGCGGCTGGCGCCGGCGTCGCTCGCCTTCGCCGGCGGCAATGCCAGTCTGTCCGGCCTGTTCGGGGGGAGCCGCATCGAAGTGAATGCGCGGATGAACGCGATGCCGCTGACCGTGCTCGATATCGCCTGGCCCGAACTCGGCCTGGGGGGGATCGCGTCGGGCACGCTCGCATACCGCTTCGCCGAGGGCGGGGATCCGAGCGGCGCCGCCAATCTGAGGATCAGGGGCCTTACCCGCTCCGGGCTGGTCCTGTCGTCCAGGCCGGTCGATATCGGCCTCGCGGCAAGCCTCGCCGGGCGCAACGCGGGATTGCGCGCGATCGCGGTCAGCGAGGGGAAGACGATCGGCCGGGCGCAGGCGCGGCTGGCGCCGATCGGCACCAGCGGCACGATCGGCGAGAGGCTGGCGGCGGCGCCGATGGTCGCGCAGATCCGCTATAACGGACCGGCCGACACATTGTGGCGGCTGACCGGGGTCGAGCTGATCGACGTCAGCGGTCCGGTGGCGGTGGCGGCGGATGCGGGCGGCACGCTCAACCGCCCCCAGATCCGCGGTTCGCTCCGCGCCGAGCGGGCGCGGGTCGAAGGCGCGGTCACCGGCACGGTGATCGACAATGTGCGCGCGACCGGCCGCTTCGCCGGCTCGCGCCTCGCGATCGACAGCTTCAGCGGGACCACCAAGAAAGGCGGCACCGTCGCCGGGCGCGGCGTCTTCGACCTCGGCGCTGCCAACGGCTTCGCGATGAGCATCGCGCTCCAGGCACAGGCGGCCCAGCTGATCGACCGCGACGACCTGAAGGCGCAGGTCACCGGACCGCTCGTCATCCGCTCCGGCGCCTCGGGCGGCACGATCTCGGGGAAAGTCAATCTGGTCAGCGGCAGCTTCAGGCTCGGCAGCGCGACGGCGGCGGCGCGGCTGCCCCGGCTCAACATCCGCGAGCTGAACCGGCCGCCGGAGGAGCGACCCGCGCCGCGGCAGCTGAGCCCATGGCGCCTCGACCTCGACGTCAATGCGCGCGACCGGCTGATGGTCACCGGCCTCGGCATCAGCAGCGAATGGAGCGCCAGCCTCAAGATCGCGGGCACGGTGACCGAGCCGAGGATCAACGGCCGGGCCGAGCTGGTCCGCGGCACCTACGATTTCGCCGGCCGCCGCTTCGACCTTGCGCGCGGCAATATCCGCTTTCTCGGCGAATCCCCGGTCAATCCGGTGCTCGACATCACCGCCGAGGGCGGAGTGCAGGGCCTGAACGCGATCATCCGCGTCACCGGCCGCGGCCAGAAGCCCGAAATCGCCTTCACCAGCACCCCGGCCCTGCCGCAGGACGAATTGCTGAGCCGCCTCCTCTTCGGCACCTCGATCACCAACCTGTCGGCGCCGGAAGCGCTGCAGCTCGCCGCCGCGGTCGCCTCCCTCAACAATAGTGGCGGCGGCCTCGATCCGATCAACGCGGTCCGCGCCGCCACTGGGCTCGATCGCCTCCGCATCGTCCCCGCCGACATCGCCACCGGCCAGGGCACCGGCATCGCGGCGGGCAAATATTTCGGCCGGCGCGTCTATGTCGAGGTGGTGACCGACGCACGCGGCTATTCGGCGACCCTGGTCGAATTCCAGCTCACCCGCTGGCTGTCGCTTCTCTCGAGCATCTCGACGATCGGCCGCGAAAGCGTCAACGTCCGGGTCTCGAAGGACTATTGATCGGTTTCGCATCCCCGGTCAGCACTTCATTAACTCCCTGCGCCTACACTCGCCGCCAGCCTCAACTGCCAGGAACAGGGGAGAGATGGGGTCCGACGATAGCAGGCCTGACGATCGTGAGCGCCGCGCCAAGCGCGTGACGCTCGATGCGGCGACGCGGCTGCGCCCCAACGACTGGAGCAGCCTCGAAGTCCGCATGATCGACCTCTCCTCGTTCGGCTTCCGGGCCAAGTGCGACGCCCGGCTGCAGAGGGGGAGCTGCGTCTCGCTGGACATTCCCGGCCTCGGTTCGGTCGAGGCCCAGGTCGAGTGGCAGCGGGGCGACATGTTCGGCGCCCGCTTCTTCCAGCCGATCGACCTTGGCAGCTGCACCTGGACGCCGAGCGAGCGCGAATCGATCCTCGCCCAGCTCCTCATCGAGCGCGCCCAGGCCCGCAATGCCGGCCAGGCCGACGCCGAACGCCGCCTTCGCCAGCAGATTCTGGCGACTCTACCGATGCAAAAAGGAAGCGCCCGGGCCTGAATCCCAGCCGTTGCGGAGGCCGAAATTAAGAACTTCCTTAACCTGCATCAATCTAATGTCTCCCCGCTGCGGTGCGGGGCCGGCAGCGTCCGATCGGGAATGTCATCGACATGAGACAAGGTCGGTTCGCCGGCTTGAGCGACAATGGCCCCGGCGCCGTGCGGCCGCTGTCGCTCGGCAGCCTGCTTTCGCTCGATTTCCGCCGTCCCGAGGACGAGGATGGCGAACGCGTCGCCGTCGAGCGCCTCCGCTCGCTCGGCATCTCCATGCCCTTCCTGGCGGCATCGCATATGCTGTGGAGCATCGTGCTGCTGTTCGCGCTGCCCCGGGAGGCGGCGTTGCTGCCGGGCATCGTACTGCCGCTGGTCGCGGTCCTTGCAATCGATCTGGGGCTATGCTGGCTCGTCAAGGCGCGGATTGGCGCCGCGCTGAGGCCGCACCGGATCGTCGGGCTTACCGGCCTGGGAGGCCTCGCCACGGCGGGCCTTTGGGCTCTCGTCATCTGGGCGGCGGCGGGAAGCGCCGATTCGACTTTGGTCAAGGCGGCTTTGATCGCCGGCATCGGCGCCGGCATCCCGGCCTTCTTCGCCATTCCCGGCCTGCTCATCCTCAGCTGCCTCGCCGCCTTGGCCGGCGTGGCGCTGATGCGGAGCGATGAGCCGCTCGTCGAGATCGGCGTTCCGCTCGGCCTGCTCCTCGCCGGCCTCAGCCTGTTCCGCGCCCGCGACCTCGTCTTCGGCGCCCAGCAAAGGCTGGCGAGCGAGTGGGCGGCCAAGAAGGCGCGTCGCTTCCTCGCCGACTATGAGGAGAGCGGCCGCGGCTGGTTCTGGGAGACCAATGCCGAAGGCGCGCTCGCTTATGTGTCGGAGCCGCTGGCGAAGCGTCTCGGGGTGAGCATAAGCGCGCTGATTGGCAGGCCCTTCGAGGAGATGCTGCTGGTCGAAGGGTCGGGGACGCCGGAGCAGCTCCGCCGCACGCTCGGCTTCCACCTCTCCGCGCGCTTCCCCTTCTCGGACGTGATCGTCCGCGCGCCCGGCCCGGAGGACGTCTGGTGGGCGCTTTCGGGCAGCCCCAATTTCGACCGATATGGCCGCTTCCTGGGCTTCCGCGGTATCGGCACCAACCTCTCCGAGCAGCGCCGCAGCGAGGCGGAGACGAGCAAGCTCGCGCGCTTCGACAGCCTGACCGGCCTTCCCAACCGGGCGATGATGCGCCGAACGCTCGACGAAGCCTTGGCCAATGCCGCCGAGCGCAAGCGGGGCTGCGCGCTGATGATGATCGATCTCGACCGGTTCAAGCAGGTCAATGACACGCTCGGCCACCCGATGGGCGACAAATTGCTCAAGCAGGTCGCCGAGCGGCTGAAGGTCGTGATCGGCGAGGAAGGCCAGGTCGGCCGCCTCGGCGGCGACGAGTTCGAAGCCATATTGCCGGGGACCGAGGAGGAAGGAAGGCTGGGCGCGCTCGCTGGGCGGCTGATCGCCGAGGTCTCCCGCCCTTATTCGATCGAGGGTCATGAGATAATGATCGGCGCCTCGCTCGGCATCGCCATCGCCCGGCCCGGCAAGGCCTATGCGGCGGCCCTGATCAAGGACGCGGACCTCGCGCTCTACGCCGCCAAGGCAGCCGGCCGCGGCACGTTCCGATTCTTCGCGCCCGAAATGCATACCGAGGCGACCGACCGCCAGATCCTGGAGAGCGAGCTTAAGGAAGCGCTCGGCCGCGGCCAGCTCCGCTTGCTCTACCAGCCCGAGGTCAATTCGGTGACCGAGGAGGTCGTCGCCTTCGAGGCGCTGCTGCGCTGGCAGCATCCGGTCCGGGGGATCATCCCGCCGGCGGTGATCATCCCGCTCGCCGAGGAATGCGGGCTGATGGGGCGGATCGGCGACTGGGTGCTGCGCAGCGCCTGCGCGGAGGCGGCGAATTGGCCGCCGCACGTGCGGGTGGCGGTCAACCTCTCGCCTGCCCAGTTCGGCGACCTCGCCCTGCCCGCCGGCGTCACCAGCGCCCTCGCCGCGTCAGGGCTCGATCCCGACCGGCTCGAGCTCGAGGTCACCGAGGCGGTCTTCCTCGCCGACGGCGGCCGCACCGAGGACATGCTGGGGCGGCTCAAGGCGATCGGCGTGCGCCTCGCCCTCGACAATTTCGGCACCGGTCATTCCGGGCTCGGGCATTTGAGGAACGCGCCGCTCGACAAGATCAAGATCGACCAGAGCTTCGTCCGCGGCGCCGCGGCGGCGGGGAGCCGCAACGCCGCCATCGTCCGGGCGATCGTCGTGCTGGCCGAGAGCCTCGCCATGGACACCACCGCTGAAGGGGCGGAGACGCTGGAGGAGTTGGCCCTGATCCGGCGCCTCGGCTGCTCGCAGGTGCAGGGCTTCATCTTCGGCAGGCCGATGCCGCCCGCCGATGCTTTGGCGCTCGCCTCGGAGAGCAAGCCGGCGGCCGAGGTCGCAGGCTTCAGCCGTCCGCCCCGCCACCGGCTGATCCGCACCGGCCGGCTGCTGTGGAACGGCAGCGCGCTCGAGGTCCGCCTGCGCAACATCTCGGCGGGCGGCGCGGTGATCGAGTGCGAGCGGCCGATCCCGCCCGACACCAGGGTGACGCTCGATCTGGCCGAGAGCGGCGCACTCGGCGCCGAGGTGCGCTGGTCGCAGCACGGCCAGGTCGGCCTCAGGTTCGACGATTCGTTCGAGCTGAGGAAGCTGGCCCGGCCGAAGCGCGGCGCCGCCGGCCTCAAGATGGTGACCCCCGATTATCTCGATCCCAGGGCGCAGCCGAAGCGCTTGTCCGGTCCCTCGCCGCTGGCGGCCAAGCGGGGCCGGAAATAGCGGCTCCTGTTCGGCTAAGTGCATCGTTGCATATCCGGGCTTGCGGGGCGGCGTTGTTGTAGTCCCGAAGCGATGATATCGAGCAATGATGAATAGCAGAGCGGAAGCGCCGAAACCGAGGGCCTCGCCGTATTTGGTGGTCGTCGCCGTGGCGCCGCTCGTGCTTGCTACATTGTTTCTGCAATTGATCGGATCTCCAGCAAATCCGCTCTCTTCCGAAGAATTCGCCCTCCTAAGGGAAAGGCTTATTTGGCAAGCTTTCGTCCCCGGTGAGATTGTCTACGTGGCCGTGCTCGTGGTCAATTTCTGCGTCTCGATAGTCGCGATCTGGGTAGCGCGAGACATGCTGCGGAGTCCGCGCGCGGCCCCCTACAAAGGCGTAGCGGCGTTGGTGACACTCGCACTCGTCATCGCGTTTCCGGCCATGGCATGGATGGATGGCATCACCCTCTACCAGCTAAGCTATCATGGCATCGTGGCCGCCTTCAGGGGCATGGGCGCGGGCGCCACCTTTGCCGGCACGGGCCCGGGCGCCACGCCTCTGGCAACGACAATGTTGCTGTCCACTTGCGTGGGCACCGCGGCAACGGCGGCGGCGTCCGCGGCGGCCAATTTCCAGCTCGAGCAGTTTCCGCCCGCGATCGGCAAAACGGGCGAGGCCCGGGCAGCTTATGTGGTCCGCATATACGGGCGGTTGAGGCGTTGCCTCTACGCCCTTTCGCTGGTGCTGGTGACGGGAACGATATCGGCGTCCTTATTCTTTCACCTGATAACCGGATTCGCTGTGCCGCCGAAGACCGACGAGGCGGCCTTGCTTGCCCGCCTCTCCGAATATGCATCGGAGCTCTCGATCTTGTGGGGATGCATCTACACCCTGACCCTGGTCGCGGCAGTGGGGCTGCCGATGCTGCTTTTCCAGCAGAGGGTGAGCAAGAACCTCGAGGAGCTTTCCGCCGATGCGTATGCCGCGGAGGAGTGCAAGCGCCTGACGGACGCCGGTATCCTCTCCGGCGGCGGGGAGCAGCTCAAGTTCCTCGCCACTTTCCTGGCGCCGCTCGCCGCCGGGCCGATCGCCAACTTCGCCCAGGCGACGACCGTCTTTTCGAGCTGAGCTGGAGGAGCCGGGCGCCGCTCAGCTCGAATAATACATGTCGTACTCGACCGGGCTGGGGCTGGTCTCCCAGCGCATGACTTCCTCCCATTTAAGCTCGACATAGGCGTCGATCTGGTCGTCGCTGAAGACGTCGCCCTTGGTCAGGAAGGCGCGGTCCTTTTCGAGCTCGTTCAACGCCTCGCGCAGCGAGCCGGCGACGGTGGGGACGTTCTGCAGCTCGGCCGGCGGAAGGTCGTACAGATTCTTGTCCATCGCCTCGCCGGGATGGATCCGGTTCTGGATGCCGTCGAGGCCGGCCATGACCAGAGCCGAATAAGCGAGGTATGGGTTGGCGAGTGCGTCGGGGAAACGGCATTCCACCCTTTTGGCCTTCTCGCCGGCGCCGTAGGGGATGCGGCAGGAAGCGGAGCGGTTGCGGCTCGAATAAGCGAGCAGCACCGGCGCCTCGAAGCCGGGGACGAGCCGCTTGTAGCTGTTGGTGGTCGGGTTGGTGAAGGCGTTGCAGGCCTTGGCGTGGCGGATGATGCCGCCGATGAAATAGAGCGCGGTCTCGGAAAGGCCGGCATAGCCGTTGCCGGCGAAGAGCGGCTTGCCGCCGTTCCAGATCGACAAATGGGTGTGCATGCCCGAGCCGTTGTCGCTCTTGATCGGCTTGGGCATGAAGGTCGCGGTCTTGCCGTAGGCGTGGGCGACCATGTGGACGACATATTTGTAGACCTGCATCCGGTCGGCGGTCTGGACCAAGGTGCCGTAGGTGAGCCCAAGCTCGTGCTGGGAGGCGGCGACCTCGTGATGATGCTTGTCCATGGGGAGGCCCATTTCGATCATCGTCGAGACCATCTCGCCCCTGATGTCCATCGCGCTGTCGACCGGGGCGACCGGGAAATAGCCGCCCTTGGCGCGCGGCCGGTGGCCGAGATTGCCGGTCTCGTACTGGGTGCCGCTGTTGGTCGGCAGCTCGATATCGTCGATGCGGAAATAGGAGGTGGCATAGCTGTCCTCGAAGCGGACATCGTCGAACATGAAGAATTCGGCCTCGGGCCCGACATAGACGGTGTCGCCGATGCCGGTGGTGCGAAGGTAGGCTTCGGCGCGCTTGGCGGTGGAGCGCGGGTCGCGGGCGTAGAGCTCGCCGGTGCCGGGATCGACGATGTCGCAGAAGATGATCAGCATCGGCGTCGCGCTGAACGGATCGAGATAGACCGCGTCGAGGTCGGGCTTCAGGATCATGTCCGATTCGTTGATCGCCTTCCAGCCCGAGATGGACGAGCCGTCGAACATGAAGCCGTCGGTGAGCTGATCCTCGTCGACGATGCCGGAGACCATCGAGAGATGCTGCCACTTGCCGCGCGGATCGGTGAACCTGAGGTCGACCCACTCGATCTCCTCGTCCTTGATCCTGCTCAATATCTTGCCCGCGTCGCTCGCCATGATGTTCTCCCTTCAGGTTCCCCGGCGAAGGCCGGGGCCCAGTTTCTTCCAGCGCTGGACTGGACCCCGGCCTTCGCGGGACCCCATCAAAGTACTACTTTGATGGGAACCCTGCCGGGGAACATTGCGCGATTCCGCTTCGGTTCATCCTCGCCATCGCCGGACAGGCCGTCCAGAGCCGTCCGCAAGCCGGTGAATATTTCACTAGGTTCAGCTCAGAACGGCCGTCGCCGGGCCGCGATCAGCATCCTCAGCAGCATCGCCACCGGCCGGGGGACGCCGACCCTTCCCTCGAGCCACAAGCTCACCGTCGAGCGGCTGACGCCGATCGCCGCGGCGAGGTCGCCTTGGGTCTGGTAGCCCAAGGTCCGCATCGCCGCGCGCAGCTCCTCGGGGGGCATCGAGGTGAGAAGGGGATCGTCCACGGCGCTTCCTTAGCCCCTTCCCGTTCCCCGGCGAAAGCCGGGGCCCAGCCGCCTCCGTGATTCTAAACTTGGCCCCGGCCTTCGCCGGGGAACGCTAAATCGCGTCGGACCCGCGCTCGCCGGTGCGGATGCGGAGCGCTTCCGCCACGTCCATCACGAAGATCTTGCCGTCGCCGATCCGGCCGGTGCGGGCGGCTGCGGCGATCGCCTCGACGACGCGCTCGGCAAGCCCGTCCTCGACCACCACCTCCAGTTTCACCTTGGGCAGGAAATCGACGACATATTCGGCGCCGCGATAGAGCTCGGTATGGCCCTTCTGGCGGCCGAAGCCCTTGGCCTCGGTGACGGTGATGCCCGAGACGCCGACCTCGTGCAGCGCCTCCTTGACCTCGTCCAGCTTGAACGGCTTGATGATCGCCTCGATCTTCTTCACGGGCCGACTCCTAGCGCTGCTGCGATGCACAATAAGCCTAACGAGGCGAGTCACAAGCCGGTTAGATCATGGAACATGTTCTTCTATTGTTCGTTTTACGGGGTTGTGACTAAATCGGAGGCGACGATGCGTAAGTTGCTGTTGCTGATCGTGTTTACGGGGGCTGTGCCATTTGCCTCTCACGCTGCCGACCGCCGGGATGACGGGAAGGCCTGCTATGTCTACCAGCGGGCTTGCGGATATGGCCCCGGGCAGTTCCGGCCGCAGCCTTTCGGACGCGATCCCCAGCCGGGCCGGGCCTGGGTTCCGTCGCTCAGGAGCCCGGGCCTGTATGCCCCGGTCGGGCCGAACGGGCGCTATTGGCGACAGCTCCCTAACGGCTCAACGCAGCCTGGTCCGCAGGAGCGGAATGCGATGGATGGCATCCGCGGGTTCGTCGAGCACAATTTGGGCACGTACCGCAACTCTCGTGCGCGGCAGGGGAAGCGTTACTGATTCGTGGTCTCGGCAGTGGAGCCCGGAGTTCAATAAGGCGGCTTGTCCAACCCCGCCGGGCTCTTCGTGAATATCTCGCAGCCGTCCTCGGTGATGCCGACGCTGTGCTCGAACTGGGCGGAGAGGGTGCGGTCGCGGGTGACGGCGGTCCAGCCGTCGTCGAGCAGTTTCACCCCCGGCTTGCCGATGTTGATCATCGGCTCGATGGTGAAGAACATGCCGGGCTTCAGCTCGGGGCCGGTGCCGGGGCGGCCGGCGTGGACCACCTCGGGGGAATCGTGGAAGACGCGGCCCAGGCCGTGGCCGCAGAAATCGCGGACGACGCCGTATCGGTTGGTTTCCGCATAGGTCTGGATGGCGTGGCCGATGTCGCCGAGATGGTTGCCGGGCCGCGCCTGGGCGATGCCGAGCATCATGCATTGATAGGTCACGTCGACCAGGCGGCGCGCCTTGATCGGTACGTCGCCGACCAGGAACATGCGGCTGGTGTCGCCGTGCCAGCCGTCGAGGATCACCGTCACGTCGATGTTGACGATGTCGCCGTCCTTGAGGACGCGCTCGCCGGGTATGCCGTGGCAGACGACATGGTTGATCGAGGTGCAGCAGGAGGCGGTGAAGCCGCGATAGCCCAGGGTGGCGGGGATGCCGCCGCCCTCGCGCATCAGCGCATAGACCATGTCGTCGATCGCCTGGGTGGCGACGCCCGGCGCGACATGGGGGACGAGCGCGTCGAGCACCGAGGCGGCGAGGCGGCCGGCGGCGCGCATGCCGGCGAAGCCCTCCGGGCCGTGGAGCTTGATCACGCTGGTGCGGGGAAGCGTCTCGGCGCCGCTGATCGCCTGATATTCGGTCATGGCGGCAATATAGTCGCCCGAACCGCAAACGTCACCCTGAACTCGTTTCAGGGTCCAGTTCGATATTCGCTCCGCCGGCGGGGGACTGGATGCTGAAACAAGTTCAGCATGACGGCCACAGGCGTTAGAGCAAGCCCATGACCGAGGAGCGGATCTGGACGGCGGGGCTGGCGATCATCGGCGACGAGATCCTGTCCGGCCGGGTCCAGGACAGGAACATCGCCCAGATCGCCGGCTGGCTCAACCTGCAGGGCATTCGCCTCGCCGAGGTGCGGGTGGTGCCGGACGTCGAGGCGCGGATCGTCGAGGCGGTGAACGCGCTGCGCGCCGCCAACGACTATCTGTTCACCACCGGCGGCATCGGGCCGACCCACGACGACATCACCGTCGACGCGATCGCCGCCGCGCTCGGCGTTAGGGTGGTCGTCCATCCCAAGGCGCAAGCGGCGCTGGAGCGTCATTATGCGCGCCGCGGCGGGCTCACCGAAGCGCGGCTTAGGATGGCGCGGGTGCCGGAGGGGGCGGCGCTGATCGAGAACGCCATGTCCGGCGCGCCCGGCATCCGTATCGACAATATTTTCATCCTCGCCGGTGTGCCCCACATTGCTACCCTGATGCTGGAGGCGCTGGCGGGGACGATCGAGGGCGGCAGGCCCCTCTTGTCGCGGACGGTCGGCTGCTGGGTGCCGGAAAGCGAGGTCGCCGACTTGCTGCGCGTCGCCGAGGCCGATCATCCGGGCTGCCAGATCGGTTCCTATCCCTTCTTCCGCGAAGGCAAGGTCGGCGCCAACTTCGTCATCCGAAGCACCGACGAGGCGGCGCTGGAGGCCTGCCGGACCGAGCTGGCGCGGCGGCTGGAGGAAGCAGGGCGCGAAGTGGTGTGCGAGGTCGTCTAGGCGATCGGCTCGCCGAACATCAGCGCACGGACGTAGCGGACCGGCGGCGAGCCGTGGCTGAGCAGCTCGTTATTATAGGCCTTGAGATCGAACGCCGCGCCCCGCCGGCGCTTCGCCTCCTCGCGCAGCTCCATATGCTCCGAATAGCCGACGAAATAGCTCGGCAGCTGCGCCGAGGTGAGGCTTGCGCGCACCCATTTGCCGGCCGCCTCGCGCTCCTGCTGGAAGGCGGTCCTGGTCATCAGCTCCATCGCCTGCTCCCGGGTCATCCCTTCGGTCTGGATGCCGATGTCGAGCAGGGCGTTGGCGATCGAGCGCAGGCGCATCTTGAGAACGGTGAGGCGGAACAGCGGATCGCCGCCCAGATAGCCGGCGTCGGCCATCATGCCCTCGCCATAGACCGCCCAGCCCTCGATGAACGAACCGGACGCCAGGACGGCGCGCAAGGTCGATCCGTTGCGGTTGGCGTGGGCGAGCTGGAGGTAATGGCCCGGCATCGCCTCGTGGATGCTGAGGTCGTGGATCATATAGTCGTTATATTCGCGCAGGAACGAGGTCGCCTGGGCGTCGGTCCAGTCCTCCGGTATGGGGGAGATGGCGTAGAAGGTGCCGAGCTCCTTCTCGAGCGGCCCAGGACTGTCGCAATATGCGAGCGAGACGCCCTGCAGGAACTTGGGCATGTTGATGATCTGCACCGGCGTGTCGGGCACGCTGACCAATTGCTTTTCGCGGGCGAATGCAGTCGCCTGAACCAGCGTCTCGGCGGCCTTGGCCTCGACTCCCGAGCGGGCCGGGCGCCGGGCGTAGCTGAGCTCGAGCGCGGCCTCGATCGCCTTCTGCTGCTGCTCGGCGGTCGGCCGCTCGGGGAGGGGCGGCGCGCCGGCCCGGCCGGCGAGCACAGCGCGGGCGATGCCGTACATCTCGGCCCGAGTGACGACGAGAGCGTGTGCCGCCCGCTGCTTGATCTCGGCGCGACGCAGTGGGGAGACGAGGGCGAAGCCGAGCTTGGCGTCGTACAGCTCCGCGCCGAGCCGGAAATCGCCTTTGGCATTCGGGACCAGAATCTTGTCGAGCCAGACCTGGTGCTCGGCGATGGCGGCCTTCAGCGCGGCGAGCGCGGCGTCGAAGCGGCGCGCGTCGGCTTGGTTCAGCTCGCCTTTGTGCGGAGCGAGCATATCCTCGGCGATGGCGACGATGCCGCCATTCTGCTTCGCGACGGTGGTCGCGAAAATCTCCGGCACCCGCGCGGGGACGAGGTTGGCGCGGGTCTGGGCGAGCAGGGCCGGGATCGCCTCCATGCGCGCGGTCGCGGACTTCAGGCGCTTTTCCCAGGGGGCGAAGTCCCGGGCGGCGAGGCTATAGAGGGCGCCGCCGGCGGCGTCATTGTAGACTTGCGGGTCCCACGCCCAGCTGCGCAGCGTCTCGTCGGTCCAGATTGAGTAGCGCAGATTGTTGTCGAGCAAGCCGGCGTCGACCTGGTTCTCGCGGCTGAGCCGCGCGCGGTCGATCCGCCCAAGCTCGGCCAAGGTCTCGCGGGCGAGCGCGGTGCCGCGCGCGCGGGCCCCGGCCGACATGTCGGTCACCTTGTCGTCGAAGCGGTGGTCGCCGAGCGAGGTGGCGTAGGATGGGTTCAGGCTCGCCATGCCGTCGAGATAGCGCTGGGCGAGCGTGGCGAAGGCCGCGTCGGCGGGCTGCGCGGATTGCGTGGCGGAGACGCTGGCGACGCCGGACGCGCAGCCGGCGAAGACCGGCAAAGCGGCGGCGAGGAGCAAGGCGGCGGCACGGCGCATCGTGTGGTTCCTTCGCGTGGGACGAGAAAGCGCTGGAGCGGGTGAAGGGAATCGAACCCTCGTCACTTGCTTGGGAAGCAAGAGCTCTGCCATTGAGCTACACCCGCGGCGCGGCCGATATCTAGGAAAGCGGCGAGGGCTTGTCGAGAGCGGCGGCGAGGCGCAGCATGGCGGCGACCAGGGGAGGTGCGGATGGCTTATCCCACACATGCGAACGACCAGATCATTGGGGCCGAACCCAAAAGGAGCTGGGCGCGGCTGCTTACCAAGATCGCGCTGGTGCTCAGCATCGGCGCGGTGGCGGCGGCTTTGATCGGAGCGGTTGGGGCGGGCCACGGGCTGTGGCCGTTCCGGCCCGCGCTGATGATGCTGCGCTATTTCTTCTTCGCCGCGATTGCGGGCGGGCTGCTGGCGCTCGTTGCCATGGTGGTGGCGCGGCGGCGGCGGGAGATGGGGCTGATGGTGCCGAACATTCTTGCCTTGCTGGTCGCTTTGGGTTTCGTCACCTATCTCGGCATGAAGGTGCGCACCGCCAAGAGCGTGCCCGCGATCCACGACATCAGCACCAATCTCGACGATGTGCCGCAATTCACCAGGCTGGCGGTGCGCGCCGACAATCTCGAGGCGATCCCCGACATGGGCCGGCCCGAATTGAAGGCGATGGCGCCCGAGGCGCGCTGGAAGGCGGTGCACCGCGCCGGCTATGGCGACATCCGCACGATCCACGTGGCGATGGGGGTCGAGGACGCGATCCGCCGCGCCGAGGCGCTGGCGAAGGAGCGCGGCTGGGTTATCGCCCGCGCCGACCCCGCCGCCGGCGTGCTGGAGGCGACCGACACCAGCCTGTTCTTCCGCTTCAAGGACGACGTCGCCGTGCGGGCGCGGCCGGCGCCGGACGGCGGCAGCCAAATCGACATGCGCTCGATCAGCCGGGTCGGCGCCAGCGACGTCGGCGTCAACGCCAAAAGGGTGCGGGCGTTTCTGGGGGAGCTGCAGAAGGGGTGATGGAAATTCCCCTCCCTGCAAGGGGGGAGCAGCCGGCATCTTTGCTTGATATTAGTAAGTATGCTTATTATGTGTGCGCCATGGACAGCAACTTCGCGTTCAGCGTCGCCGAGACGGCGCAGGCGCTCCGGCGCGAGTTCGACCGGCGGGCGACGACGCTCGGCGTGACTCGCGCGCAATGGCGGGTGCTCGCCCGGCTCGCGCGGCAGGACGGCCTCAGGCAGGTCGCGCTCGCGGAGGCGCTGGACGTCGAGCCGATCACCCTGTGCCGGATGATCGACCGGCTGTCCGAGGCGGGCCTGGTCGAGCGCCGCCGCGACGACGAGGACCGCCGCGCCTGGCGGATCCATCTCACTCCCAAAGCGGGCCCGATCATCGAGAGCCTGCGCGCGCTTGCCGAGACCTTTCTCGACGATGCGCTGGGCGGCGTCCCGGCCGAGGAACAGACCCGCGTCCTGAACGCTCTGGCGCGGGTGCGGGCGAACATCGCCCGCAGCGGCAGTGCGACGCGGAGAGCATCATGAAGGAAGGGGCGATCGCTGCCGCCGAGACGGAGGCGGCCCGGACCAAGGCGAAGCGCCGGCGGACGATCCTCCTGCTGTCGGTGCCGCTGCTGATCGCCCTGATCGGCGCCTATCTCTGGCTGAGCTCCGGCCGCTACGTCTCCACCGACAACGCCTATGTCCAGCAGGACAAGGTCTCGATCAGCGCCGACATATCGGGGCCGATCGTCGAGGTGGCGGTCAAGGAGAACCAGCGGGTGAAGAAGGGCGACCTTCTCTTCCGTATCGATCCCAGGCCCTACCGCATCGCTTTGGCCCAGGCGGAGGCGCAGATCGCCAGCGCCCGGGTGCAGGTCGGCAAGCTCGAGGCGGAGAGCGTCGGCACCGGCGCCGACATCCAGGGCGCCGGCGCCAATCTCGGCTTCGCCCAGCGGGCGCTGGGCCGCCAGGCGGAATTGCTCGCGCGCGGCTTCACCACCCGCGCCCACTACGACGAGGCGCAGCACGCCGTTCAGGAAGCGAAGGAGCGGCTCGCCAATGCCCGCGCCGAGGCCGGCATCAAGCAGGCCGCCCTGCGCCAGGGCGGGGCCGGGGAGCAGCCGGCGGTGGTGAGCGCCATGGTGGCGCGCGACAAGGCGCTGCTCGACCTGCAGCGCACCGAGGTGCGCGCGCCCGCCGACGGCTATGTCAGCCAGACGGAACGGCTTCAGGCCGGTAACACGGTGATCGCCGGGCTGCCGATGGTGACGCTGGTGCGCGGCGGCGAGGCCTGGATCGAGGCCAATTACAAGGAGACCGACCTCGACCGGATGGCGGTCGGCCAGCCGGCCGAAATCCATCTCGACGCCTATCCGAGCCTCAAGATACGCGGCCATGTCGCCAGCATCGGCCGCGGCACGGGCAGCGAATTCTCGGTCCTCCCCGCGCAGAACGCCTCGGGCAATTGGGTCAAGGTGACGCAGCGCGTCCCCGTCAGGATCGCGATCGACGGCGATCCGGGCCGGCCCTTGCTCGCCGGCCTGTCGGCCAAGGTCAAGATCGACACCGGGGAGACGGGCCCGCCGCCCGCCGCCCGGCGCTAGGCCATGGCCGCCGCCGCAGCCGCCCGTCCCGTCCCGCAACTAAAGCTCGACCGGGTCGACCATGCCGTCGTCACCATCGCGCTGATGATGGCGGTGCTGCTGCAGGTGCTGGACACGACGATCGCTAACGTCGCCTTGCCGCACATGATGGCGAGCATGAGCGCCACCCAAGAGACGATCAACTGGGTGCTGACCAGCTACATCGTCGCCTCCGCCATCGCCATCCCGATCACCGGCTGGCTGGCCGACCGGGTCGGCCGCAAGCGGCTGTTCGTCCTTTCGGTGATCGCCTTCACCGCCGCCTCGCTGCTGTGCGCCGCCGCCCAGAACCTGCCCCAGATGGTCGTCTTCCGCGCCATCCAGGGCGTCTCGGGCGCCTTCCTGGTGCCGATCGCGCAGGCGGTGATGTTCGACATCAACCCGCCCGAGAAGCACGCCCGGGCGATGGCGATGTTCGGCATGGGGGTGATGATCGGGCCGATCCTGGGGCCGGTGCTCGGCGGCTGGCTGACCGAGAATTTCAACTGGCGCTGGGTGTTCCTCGTCAACCTGCCGGTGGGAGTGATCACCGCGCTGATGCTGATCCGCTTCATGCCCCGAATGGAGGTGCGCAAGCGGCGCTTCGACCTGTTCGGCTTCGCGCTTCTGGCGCTGGCGCTCGGCAGCCTCCAGCTGATGCTCGACCGCGGCCACCAGCTCGACTGGTTCCGGTCCTGGGAGATATGCATCGAGGCCGGCCTGTCTCTCGCCTGCGCCTGGATGTTCATCGTCCACCTGATCACCGGCCGCCAGCCCTTGTTCGACCCGAGGATGTTCGCCGACCGCAATTTCGCCTTCGCGCTCTTCTTCATGGCGGTGACGGGCGTGCTGCTGCTCGCCGGCCTCGCGCTGCTGCCGCCTTTGCTGCAGCGCCTGTTCGGCTATTCGGTGCTCGATTCGGGCATCCTCACCGCGCCGCGCGGAGTCGGCACCCTGATCTCGATGATGGTCGCCGGACGGCTGACCGGCAGGATCGACGCGCGGCTGCTGATCTTCACCGGCGTCGCCTTGATGGCGCTGTCGCTGTGGCAGATGGCGGGCTTCACCTTGGTGATGGGCTCGACGCCGATCATCGTCAGCGGCATCGTCCAGGGGCTCGGCCTCGGCCTCATCTTCGTGCCGCTCCAGTCGCTCGCCTTCGCCTCGCTGCCGGCGAGCTACCGGACCACCGGCGCGGCACTGCTCAACCTGTCGCGCAACATCGGCGGCTCGATCGGCATCTCGATGGTGACGACTTTGCTCGCCCGCAACCTCCAGCTCAGCCATTCCGACCTCGCCGCCCACATCACGCCCTACAGCCTGCCGCTCGCCGACCCATCGATCCTCGAGCGGCTCGGCCAATATGGCGACAGCGCGGCGGCGATGCTGGACCTCGAGATCAACCGCCAGGCGCTGATGATCGCCTATCTCGACGATTTCCACGCGATGATGCTGGTCACGCTGGCCGCCTTGCCTTTGGTCTGGCTGCTGAGGAAGGCGCGGGCCCCCGCCGGCGCCGCGCCGCCGGCGATGAACTGAAGGCGTCCGGGGCCGCGAGGCGCCGCTCCGGGAACCAAGGCCGCGCCGGCGCGTTTTGAATGGTCCGCAAAGGCTGGAAATATGCCGCCGCGCGGCGGCAGGACGGAGCGCTTCAGCATACGGCTGGGGCGCTCCTGTCCGTTCAGGGCCGATTCGCAGGAGAAGGATCATGACCACGGAAGTGCTGGCCGCCGGCCAAACCGACGAGCCGCTCGTCGACTATGCGCACCGGCTGATCTCGTCCCGCCGGGTGGAGGGCACGCCCGTCTATGACGATGCCGGCGAGAAGCTCGGCACCGTCCATTCGGTGATGATCGACAAGCGGAGCGGCAAGGTCGCTTATGCGGTGCTCTCGTTCGGCGGCTTCCTGCGCATCGGAAGCCACGTCCATCCGGTGCCGTGGGAGCTGCTCACCTACGATGTCGACCGCGACGGCTATGTCGCGGACATCGGCCGCGAGCAGCTCGAGAACGCGCCGACGATGACGCTCGACGAGACCGACCGCCCGGTCGACCAGGCGTATCAGGAGCAGGTCAGCTCCTATTGGGGGAGAATGCCCTGGTGGGGCCTCTAGGCGCCTGATCCGGCCGCATCGATTCGCGGCGGGAGGCCGGCCGCCGCCACGCCGGGTCAGTTGCTCAGATTCGCGGCCTTGCGGCTCTGGATTTCGTCGACCTTCTTCTTCATCTGGCGGCGAAGCTCCGCCCATTCCGCCACCGTATGGCAGGCGCGGCTCTTGCCCAGGCGCGAGCCGGTGTCGGTCTCGGTCCGGCAAACCATCCTGTTGGACTCGAGCCTCGCGTCGCTTCTGTTCGTAGGCTCGCTGGCGTTCGCCGACGTGGCGCTCATCAGGGCGATCGAAAGAACGAGGGTGGCTTTGCCGATCATATAGGTCTCCCGAAATGTGTGGGTTCGTTTGGCGAACCTGCGGGAATCGCGGCGAAAAATCTCGGCCAGCGTCCCCCAACCGGGCGGCTCATAACAACAATGACCAATTCGCGCAATGGGTTAACGACATATTGGACTTAGGGCCGGCGGAACGGCATGGTCGGCGCGATGGCCAGAAAAAGCAAAGCGAGCGACCCGCCCCGGGCCGAAGCGGCCGTAGCCGCGACTCGCGACGCCGCCGCGGCACCCAAATCGACCGCGCGCCTGGTGCAGATGCGCTTGCTCGTCGTCCTGCTGACCCTGCTCGGCTTGTGGATCGCACGCAGCTTCCTGCTCGAGCTCGCCTGGGCGGTGACGATGGCGATCGCGCTCTGGCCGCTCTACCGCCGGGTCACCGGCGAGAGCGACACCGAGCGGGAACGGATCGTGCGGCCGCTCGTCTTCACCCTCGCCACCGGCCTGGTCCTGATGCTGCCGATCGCCATCGTCGCGGTCGAGGCGGCGCGCGACAGCCAGGCGGCGCTGCAATGGCTCGGCGAGGCCCAGAAGAGCGGCGTGCCCACCCCCGCCTGGCTGGCGCAGCTGCCGTTCCTCGGGCCGCGGACCGCCGAATGGTGGCAGGCCAATCTGGCCGACCCGCGCGGCTCGGCGCAGCTGCTCCGCCAAGTCGACGCCGGCGCGCTGGTCAGCTGGACGGGGGCGATCGCCGCCCAGATCGCGTCGCGATCCTTGTTCTTCCTGATCACCCTGCTCGCCCTGTTCATCGTCCTGCGCGACGCCGAGCGCCTCTGCGCGACGACCAACGCAGTGGCGCGGCGTCTCTATGGCGAGTTCGGCGAGCGCTTCACCGCCCGCCTCGCCGAAGCGGTGCGCGGCGCGGTCAACGGCACGGTGTTCGTCGCGATCGGCGAGGGGACCTTGATCGGCTTCGGCTATGCGGCGGCGGCGGTGCCGCGGCCGGTGCTGTTCGCGCTCGTCACCATCGCCTTCGCGATGCTGCCGTTCGGGGCGTGGGTGGCGTTCGGCATCGCCTCGGTCGTGCTGATCGTCCAGGGGCATGTCGTCGCCGCCATCGCTTTGTTCGGCTTCGGCGCCGCGGTGATGCTGATCGGCGACAATATCGTCCAGCCGGCCCTGATCGGCAATGCGGTCCGGCTGCCGTTCCTGTGGACCCTGGTCGCGACCTTCGGCGGGCTGGAGACGTTCGGGCTGGTCGGCCTGTTCGTCGGTCCGGCGGTGATGGCGGCCTTGTTCCTGGTCTGGCGGGAATGGCTCGGCGCCGACGCGCCGCCCGGCCGGCCGCGCCGCCGCGCCGGCCGCCGCCGCTCCTGAGGCGGCGTAAAACCAGGGACAGTATATAGTTTTTCGCTCCGGACGGACGAATTTGGGGCAACTGGTCTGGGGGAAAATTATATACTGTCCCTGGTTTTCCGATCGTTGTCGGCCCGGCCGGTGAAAGGAGAGAGACATGGTTGAACGGCGTCGGCTCGGAAGAAATGGCCCCCTGGTCTCGGCGATCGGCCTCGGCTGCATGGGCATGTCCGAATTTTACGGCGCGCTCGACGAGGCGGAATCGATCGCGACCATCCACCATGCGATCGAGCGCGGCATAGACTTCCTCGACACCGCCGACATGTACGGCGTCGGCAGGAACGAGGAATTGGTCGGCCGCGCCATCGCCGGCCGCCGCGACAAGGTTTTCCTCGCCACCAAGTTCGGCAATTTGCGCGGCGAGGACGGCAGCTTCAGGGGCGTCTGCGGGCGACCCGATTACGTCCGCTCGGCCTGCGAGGCGAGCCTGAAGCGGCTGGGCGTCGAGGTCATCGACCTTTACTATCAGCACCGCGTCGACCCCGAGGTCGCGATCGAGGAGACGGTGGGCGCGATGGCGGCTCTGGTAGGGGAGGGGAAGGTGCGCTTCCTCGGCTTGAGCGAGGCGGCGCCGGCGACGGTGCGGCGGGCGCAGGTGGTCCATCCGATCGCCGCGCTGCAGACCGAATATTCGCTGTGGAGCCGCGACCCGGAAGAGGAATTGCTGCCGACGGTGCGCGAACTCGGCATCGCCTTCGTCGCCTACAGCCCGCTCGGCCGCGGCTTCCTCACCGGCCGCTTCCAGAAGCCCGAGGACTTCCCCGACGACGATTATCGCCGCTTCCACCCGCGCTTCGCCGGCGAGAATTTCGACAAGAATATCGCGCTGGTTCACGAGATCGAGACGGTCGCGGCGGAGAAAGGCTGCACGCCGGCGCAGCTGGCGCTCGCCTGGGTGCTGGCGCGGGGCGAGGACGTCGTGCCGATCCCGGGCACCAAAAGGCGCAAATATCTCGACGAGAATATCGCCGCGCTGGACGTCGTGCTGGGCGAGGAGGATCTGGCCCGGATCGACCGAATCCTCCCGCCCGGCGCCGCCGCCGGCCCGCGCTACCACGCGCAGGGCATGGCCACGGTCAATCGCTAGACAGGGACCGAATATTTTTCGGCACGGCCTCGTGCCAGCGGTCGGCGCGGGCGTGAATATGACTGTGCCTATTTCCCCTCCTCAAGGCAGGAGCACCATCGCAGTAGCGGGATCGGGACACACCAGCGACCCATTTCACAAAGCTCGCTTCGCTTTTCACCCACCCCTCATCCCGACCCTGAAGGAAGGGGAGAGAGAGGCTTACCGCTTCGAGAACTGGAAGCTGCGGCGGGCCTTGGCCTTGCCGTATTTCTTGCGCTCGACGACGCGCGGGTCGCGGGTCAGGAAGCCCTCGCGCTTCACCGTCGTCCGGAGCGCCGGCTCGTAGCGGGTCAGCGCGGTCGAGATGCCGTGGCGGACGGCGCCGGCCTGGCCGGAGAGGCCGCCGCCCTTCACCGTCGCGACCACGTCATATTGGTCGCGGCGGTCGGTGACGTCGAACACCTGGTTGATGATCAGCCTGAGCGTCGGCCGCGCGAAATAGACGTTCTGGTCGCGGCCGTTGACGACGATCTTGCCGCTGCCGGGCTTCAGCCAGACGCGGGCGACGGCGTCCTTGCGGCGGCCGGTCGCATAAGCGCGGCCCTGCTTGTCGAGCTGCTGCTCGCGAAGCACCGCCTGGATCTGCGGACCCTGGGTGGAAGCGCCGTGATCCTCGGCGCCCGGGATCGGCTCGGCGGCGGGCGCGGACGCGGCGGCCTCGGCCGGAGCTTCCGGCGCCGGCGCCTCGGCGGGCGCCTCCGCGCCGGTCAAAGCGGCGAGATCGGACAGCGATTGACGTGTATCGGACATCAGGCACCCACCTTGTTCTTGCGGTTCATCGCCGCGACATCGAGAGGTTCGGGGTTCTGGCCGCCGTGCGGATGCTCGGTGCCGTTATAGAGGTGGAGGGCGCGCATCTGGTCGCGGCCCAGCGGCCCGCGCGGGATCATCCGCTCGACCGCTTTCTCGATCACCCGCTCGGGGAAGCGGCCCTCGAGTATCTTGCCGGCGCTGACGCCCTTGATGCCGCCGATATAGCCGGTGTGGCGGTAATAGATCTTGTCCTGCAGCTTCTTGCCGGTGAACCGCACCTTGCCGGCATTGACGATGACGACATGGTCGCCGCAATCGACATGGGGCGTGTAGCTCGGCTTGTGCTTGCCGCGCAGGATGTTGGCGACGATCGAGGCGAGGCGGCCGACGACCAGCCCGTCCGCGTCGATCAGATGCCATTTCTTCTCCACCTCGGCCGGCTTGGCCGACTTGGTGGTCTTCATCAGCGCCTTCATTGGCCCCAACTCCCTTGGAGGGATTTCCTCTTTGAAACGAACCGCGCCGCCCCACGAGGAGCGGCGCCGAGAGCGGGCAAATGGCAGCCGAGGCCGGGAAAGTCAAGGAAAAGCGGGACTTTGCCGGGAGGTATTGTGCTACCGCCCGGTTTCGGCCTCGACCCATGAGCGATAGGCGCCGAATGCATGCTCGATCGGCCAGACCACAGCCGCCGGCACGTCGTAGCGGTGCAGCTCGGCGATGCGGGCGACCAAAGCCTCGGCGCGCGCCGCCGCCGTCTTGAAGATCGCCGCCACTTCTTCCGCCTCCTCGATCTTGCCCTGCCAGCGGTAGATCGAATGGCAGGGGCCGAGGATGTTGACGCAGGCGGCGAGCCGTTCCTCGACGGCGACGCGGCCGATCCGCCGCGCTTCCTCGTCATTGGCGAAGACGGCGTAGACGCTGACGATGTCCTTCACAGCGGACATTGTTCGGTCCGTTTCGGATCAAAAAAAGAATATAAAGGGAACATTTACGGTCCAGAATCTGCTATAAGTCGAGCTGTGGCCGAGTCGCGGGACTCGGCGGCGCAACGGCTCTTTGACATTGTGAAATGGAAGATCGGGATCCGGCTCCCAGCCGGTGGGCGGTGGCGATGGTTGCGGCGAGGAGCAGGGCCGCCATCGCCTGGTGGGAGACGGCGAGCCACAGCTGGACGCCGCTCAGCAAGGTGAGGATGCCGAGCAGGATCTGGAGGAAGACGGCCCCGGCGACGGCGGCGGCGTGGACCGGCAGGCGCCGGCGCCAGGCGGTCACCGCCAGGCCCCAGGCCAGAGCCGCCACCCCCCAGGCGAGCCAGCGGTGGACGAACTGGACGATGATCGGATTGTCGACGAGATTGCGCAGCAAGGGCTCGAGCACCGGCGTGCCGCTCGGGAACCATTCGCCGGCCATTTTCGGCCAGCTGTTGAACGCGTAACCCGCGTTCAGCCCGGCGACATAGGCGCCGAACATGATCTGGAGGGCGAGCGCGGACAGGGTCCAGATGGCGAGCGTCGGCATCCGCGCCGGGCCGGCGGCGGGATCGCGGGCGAGGCCCCTCAGATCGAGCGCGACCCAGATCATCGCGGCGAAGATGAGCAAGGCCGCCAGCAGGTGGATGGCGAGGCGGATGTGGCTGACCTCGGGGCGCTCGACCAGGCCCGAGGCGACCATCCACCAGCCGATCGCGCCCTGCAGCGCTCCCAGGCCGAACAGCGCGCCGAGCCGCCGGCCGTAGCCGGCCGGGATCGCGCGGCGCCAGGCGAACCAGGCGAGCGGCAAAGCGAAGGCGAGGCCGATCAGCCGCCCGAGCAGCCGGTGGACATATTCCCAGAAGAAAATGTCCTTATATTCGCCGAGCGTCATGCCGCGGTTGACCAATTGATATTGCGGCGTCTGCCGGTAGGCGTCGAACGCCGCCTGCCACGCCGCCTCGCCGATCGGCGGCACCGCGCCCGTGACCGGCTCCCAGCGGGCGATCGACAGGCCGGATTCGGTCAGGCGGGTGACGCCGCCGACGACGACCATGAGGAAGACCAGGGCGGCGACGGCGAAAAGCCAGTTCGACAGCGCCCTGGGCCGGGGCTTGCGGGCATCCGGACGGACGGAAAGTTCAACCTGCGAGGCCATGGCGCGCGCTATGGCGGGAGTCCGGAGGAATGCCAATCCTTACACCCTCTCCCGCTTTCCGCGGGAGAGGGCAGGGTGAGGGTCTTGCTGAGTCCTCGATACAGACCCTCACCTCCCGCTTCGCGGGCCCCTCCTCTCCCGCGATAGGCGGGAGAGGAAAGCAGCGCCGCCCTCGCGAGAGCAGGCGGGAAACTTTTCTCAACATGTTATGTTGTATCTTCTCGCGCGACCTTTTATAGAGTCGCGCGAAGGAGACGATCGGGCGATGTTCGCCAGCGTTGCACGTCAAGGACTCATGGACCGGCTGGCGATCGGCATCGGCGGGCTGTGCCTCGTCCATTGCCTCGCCACCTCGATCATCGTCGCCCTGCTTGCTTCCGCCGGAGGCCTTCTCGTCGCTCCGGCCATCCACGAGGTCGGCCTCACCATCGCCATCATGATCGGCATCGTCGCGCTCGGGCGCGGCATTCTCGAGCATGGCTTCATGATGCCCTCCGCGATAGGCGGGCTCGGCCTGGGGGTGATGGCGGGCGCGCTGAGCCTGCCCCACAGCCTTGTCGAAACCACCTATACGGTCGTCGGCGTGCTGATCCTCGCTCTGGGCCACGACCTCAACCGCCGGGCGGTGATCTAGCCGGTCTTTGCCTTGCCTGACGCGGGCCGAGCACTTATTCCCGGCATCATGTCGCAAGCCCGCCACCGCCACCTTCCCGCTCGCGATCTCGAACATTGTCCTTCGATCTGACCGTGCGAACTGCGATCGACCGCCGCCGGCTCCTCCTCGCCGCCGCGGCCGCCGCCGCTTTGGCGCCTTTCGGCGGCCTTAAGGCCGCTGCGTCCCAGACCCTGCTGCGCCGCGCAATGGCCTATGCCGGCGGGCGCCAGGCGCTGGAGCGCGTCCGCCTGCTCTCCTGGGAAGGGGAGGCGGTCGTCCATGCCGGCGGCCGCGACGTCAGGATCGGCGTTTCCACCATGGTCGTGCCGTTCGCCGCGGCGCGCTCGGCGAGCTGGCCGCTGGCGGAGGGCAAAGCGGCGACCCGCACGATGCTGATCACCGAGGAATCCGCCCGGCTCGAGCGCGGCGGGACGAGCGCGCCGCTGCCCGATGCGCTGGCAGCGCACGAGCGGGCGCAATTCGCAATCTACGGCCTGATGCTGCTGGCGCCGCTGGAGAGCGGCGGCGCCAGCCTGCGCCGCCTGCCCGACGAGCGGGGGATGAAGGTGCTTCGCGTCGTCCACCCCAAGGCGCCGGTGACCAGGCTCTATTTCGAAAGCGACGGCCGGCTCGCCGAAGCGGCCAACAATGTCCCCGACCCCGAAAGCGGCGCTCCGATCGCCCAGCGTTTCTTCTTCTCGCCGGAGACGATGCCGGGGCCGGTCCGCTGGCCGCGCGGCCTGCGCATCGAGCAGCAGGGCCGGCCTTATTTCGAGATGGCGCTGAGCCGCTTCGAGGCGGCGGCATGACCGGCCGGCGCGATACTTGTCCGCGGCGCGGCGAAGGCTTACCTTAGCCGCCATGGCCCATGTCCACCACAGCCACGCCGGCGCCTCGCTGTCGCGCGCCGCCCAGACGACGATGGAGAAATCCGGCGAGCAGTGGACGGCGATGCGCGCCGCCGTGTTCGCCGCGCTCGCCGGCTTCGACAAGCCCGCCTCCGCCTACGACATCGCCGACAAGGTCTCCAAGCAGCAGGGGCGCAGGGTGGCCGCCAACAGCGTTTACCGGATCCTCGATCTGTTCGTCGGCGCCAACCTCGCCCGCCGCGTCGAGAGCGCCAACGCCTATATCGCCAACGACCATCCCGACTGCCTGCACGATTGCATCTTCCTCATCTGCGACAATTGCGGCCAGACCACCCACATCGACGACGACCGGCTGTCGGGGGGCGTGCGCGCCGCGGCCAGGCAGGCCGGCTTCGCCCCCGAGCGCCCGGTGATCGAAGTGCGCGGGCTCTGCGGGGATTGCGAAGGGGACTGAGTTCGCCTCCCTGGATTTCCAAGGGGACCGCCTGAAGGGGAGGGGCAATGCCTCAGAGCCGCTTCTCCATTTCGAAATTGTGGATGGGGACGCCGCCGATATCAAAGTCGCGCCGCCCGAGGAGGGTAAATCCCTTGCGCAGGAAGAAGCGGCGGGCGGGCTCGCTGGCCTCCACGAACAACCGGTTCAGGCCGCGGCCACGGCCTTCGGCCTCCAGCGCGTCGTAGAGCGCCGACGCCACGCCGGTGCCGGCAGCGTCCGGGCGGCAGTAGAAATGGTCGATGTGACCGTCCGGCTCCAAATCTCCGTGTGCCAGGGGCTGGTCATGCCGATCGGCGGCGACAAGAAGCAATCGCCCGTCCGCGCGCCGCGAGCGGAACCCCTCTGCGGAAGGGATTTGGGGAGCCCAGGCTTGAACCTGCTCGTCCGAGTAATGAAGCCGCGCGATCCGGTGGACCGCAGCATGGAAGATATGAGCCAGGGCCGATGCGTCTTCCGGACGGAACGGGCGTATGTGCATTGGCCCATTTAGGGAGCCAGACGGCGGTCGCGCAAGCAAACAAGGGGCGGGCATCCCGTCCTCCCGCGAGCGAAGTTCGTGGGGCGGACGAGAAGGTTCGACAGGCGAGTCCCGGGGGGTTATTAGCCACGCCATGACCGAGCGTCCCGACACCCCCCTCCTCGACACGATCGGCACGCCCGGCCAGCTTCGCGGGCTGAAGCGCGACCAGCTTCGCCAGCTCGCCGACGAGCTTCGCGCGGAGACGATCGCCGCGGTGTCGGTGACCGGGGGGCATCTCGGCGCGGGGCTCGGCGTGGTCGAGCTGACCGTCGCCTTGCACTATGTGTTCGACACGCCGGCCGACCGGCTGGTCTGGGACGTCGGCCACCAATGCTATCCGCACAAAATCCTCACCGGGCGGCGCGACCGCATCCGCACCCTGCGCATGGGCGGCGGCCTCTCCGGCTTCACCCGCCGCTCGGAGAGCGAATATGACCCGTTCGGGGCGGCGCACAGCTCGACCTCGATCTCGGCCGCTTTGGGCTTCGCGGTGGCGAACAAGCTGGCGGGAACGGCGGGCAAGGCGGTCGCGGTGATCGGCGACGGCGCGATGTCGGCCGGCATGGCCTATGAGGCGATGAACAATGCCGAAGTCGCGGGTAACCGGCTGATCGTCATATTGAACGACAACGACATGTCGATCGCGCCGCCGGTCGGCGGGCTGTCGCACTATCTCGCGCGGCTGGTCTCCTCGAACAAATATCTGACCCTGCGCCACCTCGCCCAGCGCTTCGCCCGCAAGCTGCCCAATCGCCTCCACAAGGCGGCGCGCAAGATCGAGGAGTTCGCCCGCGGCATGGCGACCGGCGGCACGCTCTTCGAGGAATTGGGCTTCTATTATGTCGGCCCGGTCGACGGCCACGACGTCGAGCGGCTGGTCAAGATCCTGACCAACGTCCGCGACGCCAAGGAAGGGCCGATGCTGGTCCATGTCGTCACCAAGAAGGGCAAGGGCTATGCTCCGGCGGAAGCGGCGGCGGACAAATATCACGGCGTCCAGAAGTTCGACGTCGTCTCGGGCGAGCAGGCCAAGGCCGAGCCGGGGCCGCCAAGCTATACCGGCATCTTCGCCAAGGCGCTGATCGCCGAGGCGGAGCGCGACGGCAAGGTGGTCGCGATCACCGCGGCGATGCCGGCCGGCACCGGCCTCGACAAGTTCGGGGCGCGCTTCCCCGACCGCTGCTTCGACGTCGGCATCGCCGAGCAGCATGCGGTGACCTTCGCCGCCGGGCTGGCGGCGCAGGGCTACCGGCCGTTCTGCGCGATCTATTCGACCTTCCTGCAGCGCGCCTACGACCAGGTCGTCCACGACGTCGCCATCCAGAATTTGCCGGTCCGCTTCGGCCTCGACCGCGCCGGCCTGGTCGGCGCCGACGGCGCCACCCACGCCGGCAGCTTCGACCTGGCCTACCTCTGCACCCTGCCCAATTTCACCGTCATGGCCGCCGCCGACGAGGCCGAGCTGGTCCATATGGTCCACACCATGGCGCTGCACGATTCAGGGCCGATCGCGGTCCGCTATCCGCGCGGCAACGGCATCGGCATCGCCCTGCCGGACGTCCCCGAGCGGCTCGAGATCGGCAAGGGGCGGATCGTCCGCTCGGGGCACAAGGTAGCGATCCTCTCGCTCGGCACGCGGCTCGCCGAGGCGCTCAAGGCGGCCGACATCCTCGAGGGGAAGGGCCTCTCGACCAGCGTCGCCGATTTGCGCTTCGCCAAGCCGCTCGACGAGGCTTTGATCCGCAAGCTTCTCGCCACCCACGAGGTCGCGGTGACGGTCGAGGAAGCGGCGATCGGCGGCTTCGGCGCCCACGTCCTCACCATGGCCAGCGACCAGGGCCTGATCGATTCCGGCCTGAAGCTGCGCACCATGCGCCTCCCCGACCATTTCCAGGACCAGGACAAGCCCGAAAAGCAATATGCCGACGCCGGCCTCGACGCGGAGGGGATCGTCGACACGGTCCTGAAGGCGCTGCGCCACAACAGCGCGGGGGTGGTGGAAGGAGCTCGAGCCTGAGCTTCGAGGACGAAATAGGGCAAGCGGCAGAAGCCTTCATCCAAGTGGCTGAACTCGCCGGGCTGCCCTTGAACTCCTCGGAGGTGGAAATCGAATTCCTTCCTGCGCCGCACCGGCCGCCCACACGTCTGCCCTCCGGCAAGATGGCTATCTACGGCTTCTGGGACGGCGGTGAATGGCTAAAAATTGGTAAGGTGGGGCCAAACTCCGGACCTCGTTACACCAGTCAGCATTACAATCCTGATAGCGCCAGGAGCACCCTCTCCGGCTCCCTATTGCGTTGCCCGAAAATGCGATCCGTTGCAGCTTTTGACCCAGCGGAACCAGGCAACTGGATCAAGGAGCGATGTTCGCGGGTCAATATCCTTCTACCCGCTGAGAAACCAATACATCTTCTCTCGCTGCTAGAATCCTTTCTGCACGCCCGGCTCCGGCCTCGCTACGAACGATGACTGTCTAATCCGCCAGCCCGATTACCAGCGCCAGCGCTTCGTCGAGCCGGTCCACTTCATGCGGTTGAAGTGCCCCGATCCGTTCCCGACAGCGGCTGAGCGAGATGGCGATGATCTTGTCCGCCATTATCAACGAGTCGGTCCGGAGATTGTTGTCGCCCGTGGCGGGAACATGAACGCGCGCGGGGCCGTGCGTGTTCATATCGGAGGTAAGCGGGCACAATAATATGCTTTCGAGCTCGACGAGCCGGTTCGACTGCACGACCACGGCTGGTCGCGGCTTGCCATAATCGCCGGCAAACACCGCCGTGACGAGATCGCCTCGCCTCAGTCGAGGTCGCGCCACATCTCTTCCGCTGCTGCCTCGCAGAAAATCATGACCTCCCGTTCGTCCTCCGAAGCGTTAATCCGGGCGATCTGGTCATTCAGCCGTTCCTGAAAGTCCGACGCGTTCACGTCCGGCACCCACATGCGGAATTCGCGCAGCCCGTTCGCCTTCTTTCGAGCGCGGTAGCGGGCGAACTTGCTCTGGCGATCAGGGCGCGCGTCATTCATGGACCCAAGGTAGCGCGCTACTCCGTCGATTGCAACAATGCAGGCCAGCAAAGCCCGTCGCGCTCGGCATGGCCGGCGATTCCTGATATGCCGGCGCCTTCGATTTCGCGGATTGGGGGAGGTGCGACATGAAACGCATTCTGATCGCCGGCGTGCTTGCCGGCCTGGCGATGTTCATCTGGGAATCACTGGCGCACATGGTGCTGCCGTTCGGCGAGATGGGGCTTTCGACGCTGCCGAACGAGGCGGCGACGCGAGCGGCCCTCGCCGCGCAGCTGGGCGGCGCCGACGGGCTCTATTTCTTCCCCGACATGCGCACCAATGCCGATCCGGCGGCGGGCCCGTGGGGGCTGCTGCTCTACCACCCGCAGCTGAGCTTCAGCTACGCGGCGATGGGCTGGGAAGCGCTGACCGAGCTGGTCCAGGGCCTGGCGCTGGCATTCCTGCTCGCCATGGCCGGCGTCGTGGGCTTCGGCAGAAGGCTCGCCATCGCCGCCTTGGTCGGCGTCGCCGCGGCGTTCTGCGTCAGCCCGTCCTACACGATCTGGTACGGATTCCCGGCCACCTACACGATCGGGCAGATGATCGTTGCGCTAGGCGACTACGTCATCGGCGGTGCCGTGGTCGCTGCCTTGCTCAAGCCGATGGTCCCTGCGCCCTAGCCTGCGCGCTCGATTGGCCGGCGCCCGCTTTGGCACGGACATGCAAAAGCCGCCGGAAATCCGGCGGCTCGCATCGCTCGATTCCTGATCCGCTTTTAGATAAAAGCGGCGGCGAGGAAGAGCAGGTGGGCGGCGATGGCGACAACGCCGGCTCCTGCGGTTTCTACGATACGCATTTCACATCCTTTGGTTTTTAGGCGGGAGTCGTTGGGCTCCCGAAAGTGATATGGTGCCGGGGATATAGATTATCAACTGAATTAGTAGACAAACTTGGTGCAGAAACTGCATTTGCTTCTCCATCCCGGCCGACGCGGCTATGCGGAGCTATGGGCAAATTCCGCGCCGATCAGTTGCTCGTCGATCGCGGGCTCGCGGAGAGCCGGGCCAGGGCGCAGGCCTTGATCCTGGCGGGGCTGGTCTTCTCCGGCGAGCGCGAGATCGAGAAAGCGGGCCAGGCGCTGGCGCCCGACGCGCCGCTGGCGGTGCGCGGGCGGGAGCATCCCTGGGTGTCGCGGGGCGGGGTGAAGCTCGCCCATGCGCTCGACCATTTCGGCTGGGACGTGGCGGGGGCGGTCGTGCTGGACGTCGGATCATCGACCGGGGGCTTCACCGACGTGCTGCTGCAGCGCGGCGCGGCGAAGGTGTTCGCGGTCGACAGCGGCACCAACCAGCTTGCCTGGAAGCTTCGGCAGGATCCGCGCGTTCTCGTCCACGAGCAGACCAACGCCCGCTATCTGACCGAGGCGGTCGTCACCGAGCCGGTGGACCTGATCGTCTGCGACGCGAGCTTCATCGCGCTCGCCAAGGTGCTCGACAAGGCGCTGGACTTCGCCACGCCCGGCGGGCGGCTGATCGCCTTGGTCAAGCCCCAGTTCGAGGCGGAACGCTGCGAGATCGGCAAAGGCGGCGTGGTCCGCGACGCGGCAGTGCACAAGCGGGTGTGCGAGGCGGCGGCGGAATGGGTGCGGTCGCGCGGGTGGACGGTCGAGGGCATCGTACCGAGCCCGATCACCGGCCCCGAGGGCAATGTCGAGTTTCTGCTGGCGGCGCGGCGGGCTTGATCCTGTCATGGCGGCGCGCTAGCCCGCCTGCCGTGTTCGCTTCCAAGAATTTCCTTGTCCTGGCGCTGCTTGCGCTCGTCGCCGCGTGCGGCGGCGGCGGCGCGAGGGAGAAGGAGCGGCCGCCGCCTTTGGTCAGGGCCGAGCCGGCGACCAATATGCGCTTCGTCGAGACGGTGGACGCCGTCGGCAACGCGCTCGCCAACGAGCAGGTCACCCTCTCCGCGCCGGTGACCGACCGGCTGCTCCGCCTCAATTTCGACGATGGCAGCTTTGTCCGCCGCGGCCAGGTGGTGGCGGTGCTCGCCCAGGGCCAGGAAACCGCGCAGCTCGCCGAGGCGCGGGCGCGGGAAAGGGAAGCGGGCCAGCAGCTCCAGCGCATCGCCACGCTGAAGGCGCGCGGCTTCGCCACCAAGGCCAATCTCGACGCCCAGACCGCTTCGGCGGCGGCGGCGCGGGCGCAGGCCGCCGAAGCCCGCGCCTCGATCGGCGACAGGGTGATCACCGCGCCTTTCTCGGGCTGGGTGTCGCTGCGCACCATCTCGCCCGGCGCGATCGTCAATGCCGGCACCGAGATCGCGACGATCAGCGATCTGAGCCGGATCAAGCTCGATTTCCCGGTGCCCGAGACGGTGCTGGCGGCGATCCGCCCCGGCCTCGCCATCGAGGCGCGGGCGGCGGCTTATCCCGACCAGCCGTTCCGCGGCCAGGTCGCCACCATCGACGCGGTGGTCGACCCGAACACGCGCTCGGTCATGGTCCGCGCCGTGCTCCCCAATCCCGACCAGAAGCTGAAGCCGGGCATGCTGCTCAACGTCCGGATCGAGACCCAGCCGCGGCTCGGCCTGTCGGTGCCCGAGCTCGCCATCGTCGGCGAGGGCGACCAGCGCTTCGTCTATGTGGTCGGCGCCGACGGCAAGGCGAAGCGGACCGCGGTCAGGACCGGGCTGCGCTCGGCGGGGCGGATCGAGATACTGGACGGCCTCCGCCCGGGCGCGAAGGTGGTCACCGAAGGGGTGGTCAAGCTTTCCGACGGGATGAAGGTCCGCCTCGCGGGACCGGGCGCGGGGCGGGCGGCGGCGCGGTGAAAATCTCCGACCTGTCGGTCAAGCGGCCGGTCTTTTCCGCGGTCGTGGCGATGCTGATCGCGCTGGTCGGCCTGGTCGGCTTCTTCAACCTGCCGATCCGCGAATATCCCGACGTCGATCCGCCGATCGTCTCGGTCCAGACGGTCTATACCGGCGCCGCCGCCAGCGTCGTCGAGAACCGGATCACCCAGGTGCTCGAGCAGCGCCTCGCCGGCGTCGAGGGGCTGCAGACGATCAGCTCGCGCTCGCGCGACGGCCAGTCGGAGATCACGGTCGAGTTCGCGCCGGGCCGCTCGATCGATTCCGCCGCCAACGACGTCCGCGACCGGGTCGGCGGCGCCGCGCAGGACCTGCCCGAGGAAGCGCTCGCGCCCCAGGTCAGAAAGGTCGACGCCGACGCCGCGCCGATCCTGTTCCTGGTCGTCTCCAAGCCCGATTGGTCGCGGCTCCAGCTCAGCGACTATGTCGACCGCAACCTGGTCGACCGCTTCTCGGCGCTGGACGGCGTCGCCCAGGTGTTCATCTTCGGCGAGGCGCGCCCGTCGATGCGGGTGTGGATGCAGCCCGAACGGCTCGCCGCCTTCGGCCTGACCCCAGCCGACGTCGAGAATGCGCTCAGGCGCCAGAATGTCGAGCTCCCCGCCGGCCGGCTCGAATCGGCGAGCCAGAACGTCACCTTGCGGGTCAACCGCGCCTTCGCCACTCCGGCCCAGTTCGCCGCTTTGGTCGTCGGCCGCGGGACAAACGGCTATCTGGTCCGCTTGGGCGACGTCGCCCGGATCGAGCAGGGGCCGGAGAACCCCTATAACAGCTTCCACGCCAACGGCGCCGAATCGGTCGGCATCGGCATCATCCGCCAGTCGGGCGCCAACACGCTCGCCGTCGCGAGCGCGGCCAAGCGGCTCGCCGAGGACGTCAAGCCCAACCTGCCCGACAGGATGACGATCACCATCGGCTCGGACGAATCCTTGTTCATCAGCCGGGCGATCACCGGCGTCTGGCACACGCTCGCCGAAGCGGCCTTGCTGGTGGTCGCGGTCATCTTCCTGTTCCTCGGCAGCTGGCGCGCGACCCTGATCCCGGCGGTGACGGTGCCGATCTGCCTGCTCGGCAGCTTCGCGGTGCTGTGGCTGTTCGGTTACTCGATCAACCTCTTGACCCTGCTCGCTTTGGTCCTGGCGATCGGCCTCGTCGTCGACGACGCCATCGTCGTCCTCGAGAACATCTACCACCGCATCGAGCAGGGCGAGCCGCCGCTCGCCGCCGCCTTCGAAGGCTCGCGCCAGGTCGCCTTCGCGATCGTCTCGACGACCTTGACGGTTTGCGCGGTGTTCGTGCCGATCATGTTCATCGCCGGCCAGACCGGCCTTCTGTTCCGCGAGCTCGGCGTGGCGATGATCGGCGCGCTCGCCATCTCCGGCTTCCTCGCGCTGAGCCTCGCGCCGATGCTTTGCTCGAAGCTGCTCCGGCATGAGAATCGGGGCCGGATGGCGGCGTGGATCGACGAGCGCTTCTCGCGGCTCGAGGCTGGCTATGGCGGGCTGCTCGACCGGGTGCTGCGCCGGCCCTTCATCCCCGGCATCGCGCTGGCCCTGTTCCTCGCCGCGGCCGGCGGCCTGTTCCTCACCCTCCAGTCGGAGCTGGTGCCGCAGGAAGATGCCGGCATCCTCTCCGCCCAGCTTTCCGGGCCCGAGGGCACCGGCTTCGACGAGATGAAGCGCTACATGGCGCAGGCGGAGGCGCAGCTGCTGCCGATGGTCGGCAACGGCGCGGTGCGCACCGTGATCGCGCGCGTCCCCGGCGGCTTCGGCCCGAGCGACGATTTCAACAATGCCAGCATCTCGGTCTTCCTCAAGCCCTGGGAGGACCGCGAGGTCACCACCGCCGACGTCGTCAAGCTGGTCAACCAGAAGCTGGCGCAGCTGCCGGCCTTGCGCGGCAACGCCTCGGTCCGTTCCTCATTGAGCCGCGGCCGCGGGCAGCCGGTCAATTTCGTCATCGCCGGCGCGGCCTACGAGGATCTCGCCCGCGCCCGCGACCGCATCCTCGCCGCCGCGCGCGACAATCCCGGCATCCTCAACCTCGATTCCGATTATAAGGAGACCAAGCCGCAGCTTCGCATCGACGTCGACACCGCCCGCGCCGGCGATCTCGGCGTGTCGGTGCAGGATGTCTCCAACGCCCTCCAGACCCTGCTCGGCTCGCGCCGCGTCTCGACCTATGTCGACCGCGGCGAGGAATATCGGGTGATCGTCCAGGCCGAGGCGGCGGCGCGTTCGACCGAGGCGAGCCTCGCCGCGATCTACGTGCGCAGCCGCAGCGGCAGCCTCGTGCCCTTGTCAAACCTCGTCCGGACCCGCGAGACGGCGGGCGCGCGCGACCTCGGCCGCTACAACAAATTGCGCGCGATCACGCTGAATGGCGGCCTCGCCCCCGGCTACTCGCTCGGCGAGGCGCTCACCTTCCTCGAGCGGGAGGCGGCGAAATCGCCCGAAGTGAGCGCGGTCGGCTATCGCGGCGAGAGCCAGTCGTTCAAGGAGGCGGGCGGATCGATCTGGATCGTGTTCGTGCTGACCATCCTCCTGGTCTATCTCCTCCTCGCCGCCCAGTTCGAGAGCTTCGTCCACCCGGCGGTGATCATCACCACCGTGCCGCTGGCGGTGGCGGGCGGGATCATCGGCCTTGCGCTGATCGGCCAGACGTTGAACCTCTACAGCCAGGTCGGCATCGTCATGCTGGTCGGCCTCGCCGCAAAGAACGGCATCCTCATCGTCGAGTTCGCCAATCAGCTGCGCGATGCCGGGCGCGACATCGGCGCCGCCATCCGCGCCGCCTCGGCTCGGCGCCTCCGGCCGATCCTGATGACCTCGGTCGCGACCGTCGCCGGCGCGATGCCGCTGGTGCTCGCCGGCGGCGCCGGCGCCGGCGCGCGCCGCGCGATCGGCGTGGTCGTCGTCTTCGGAGTCTCGCTGGCGACGATCATCACCTTGTTCCTGATCCCCGTTCTATATTCCCGCCTCGCCCGCTATACCGGCTCGCCGGAGGCGGTCAGCCGCAAGCTGCAGGCGCAGCTCGGCCGACCGCTGACGGCCGCGCCCGCGGAATGAGGAGGTAGGATGAGAGGAATCGCCTCACGCGGCCAGCTGCGCATGTCCTTCCTGCGCTACGCCTTGGTCACCGTGCCGGCGATCCTGCTGCTCGGCACCATCTCCGGCCGCGCTTCCGGCGCCGGCCACGGCAATCCGTGGTACGACGCATTGGTCAAGCCCGCTTTCATGCCGCCCGTCTGGCTGTTCGAGGCGGCCTGGACGATCCTCTACGTCCTGCTCGGCCTTGCCTTGGCGATGGTGCTCCACGCCCGCGGCGCGCGCGGCAGGGGGCTCGCCATCGCCATCTTCCTGGCCCAATTGCTCCTCAATTTCGCCTGGCCGCCGCTCTTCTTCGCGATGCACCGGGTCGGCGGCGCCTTGCTCCTGCTCCTCGCCATGCTGCTGCTGTCGATCGCGGCGACCCTGCTGCTGGCCCGGATCAGGGCGGCGGCGGCCTGGCTGATGGTGCCCTATGTCGCCTGGCTCGTCTTCGCCGCCTTGCTCACCTGGCAGATCGCCCAGCTCAACCCTTATGCTGAGGAGCTTGTACCCCAGCGCGGCAGTGCCGATATCCCGCTCTGACCTAAGCATGAGGCTGCGCCGGCCCGCTCCCCCACCCGGCCTCCCAACAGCGTACCATCGAGTGGGAGGCCGGGTGGGGGAGCGGGCCGGCGCCGCAACCGAGGAGGATACTATGCAGTCCGAGAACCGCCTGTTCGACGATTTCGTCAAGGTGATGAACGGCGCCGCCGGTACGCTCGCCGGCATGACCCGCGAGGCCGAGGCCGCGATGCGCGAGCGGATGCGCGAATGGATCGGCGGCCTCGACATGGTCGGTCGCGAGGAGTTCGAGGCGGTGAAAGCGATCGCCGTCGCCGCCCGCGAGGAGAGCCAAGTGCTGAAAAGCCGGCTCGACGCGCTCGAGCCCGCGGCGGCTCCCAAGCCGCGCCGCAAGGCCGGGCCCGGCGCGGGCGCAGCGCAATAATCCACAACATATTGTGGGTCGAGCGACAGTCATGCTTGCACTTTGTGGTGCGGCCATGCAGATTCGCGCGAACAAAACAGGGCCGGGGCTTAGGGTCCAGACACATAACCGGAGATGGTCGTGACGGGCTGGCATTTGTTGTCCGGCAAGGAGGGAGGAGGGAGCGATGGAGACCCCATCGTGACCGACCGAGCGACGCCGTCCGGGCGGCAAAGGACAGCCCGCCGCTTCGCGGTCGGCCGGGGAAGGTGGCTGGCGGCGTCGAACGCCTCGGACGGGCTACCGGCCCGCCCTTCGGCCCTCTCCTGGCCAGCCGCCTTCCCCGGCCGATCACGGCCACCTCCGGTTATGTGTCTGGACCCTGTATGATGGACGTCGACGAGTTCGAGATGGAGCGCGAGACCAGCGCGCCGATCGACATGCTCGAACATTATTTCAACGCCCATGGCTGGGCCTATGAGCGCGGCGGCGAGGAGGAGATCGTCGCCAATTTCCAGGGCAGCTGGGCGCAATATGAATTGCGCGCGATCTGGCGCGAGGACGATCACGTCCTCCAGTTCCTCGCTTTGCCCGACATCCGCGTCGCCTCCGACAAGCGCGCCGCCACCTACGAGACGATCGGCCTGATCAACGAGCAGCTCTGGCTCGGCCATTTCGAATTGTGGGCGACCTCGGGCCTGGTCCTCTTCCGCCATGCCACCCTGCTCGAAGGCGAGGAAGGCGGCGTTTTGAGCCTGCAGCAGGCCGAGACCCTGGTCGAAGCCGCGATCGAGGAATGCGAGCGCTTCTACCCGGTCTTCCAGTTCGTCCTCTGGGCCGGCAAAACCCCGCAAGAGGCGATCGCCGCCGCTTTGATCGAGACGCAAGGCGAGGCTTAGCGCGTCGTCCCAGCGCAGGCTGGGACCCCAGCGAGAACCGGCAGCAAAGGTGGAGCCCCGCCCTCAAACCATGTAAGCGCCTTTTCCTCCCTGGGGCCCCAGCCTCCGCTGGGGCGACGCGATGAAATGACCGAACCCCTCCTCCAATCCCCCCTCTTCCTGATCGGCTGCGGCAATATGGCCGGCGCGATGCTGGCGGGCTGGCTGGCCAAGGGCGCCGACCCCAGGCAGATCACCGTGATCCGCCCCAGCGGCCGCGCCCCGGCGCCGGGGATCCGCACCCTCACCGCTTTGCCCGAGGACGAGGTGCCCGCACTCGTCCTGCTCGGCGTCAAGCCGAAGCAGCTCGACGAGGTCGCACCCGTCCTCGCCCCCGCGCTCGAGCCCGAGACGATCCTCGTCTCGATCCTCGCCGGCGTCGAATTGGCCGCCTTGCGCGCCCGCTTCCCGACGCCGCGCGCAATCGTGAAAGCGATGCCCAACCTCCCCGTCAGCCTCGGCAAGGGCGTCGTCGCGCTCTACAGCGACAGCGGGGACGCGGAGGCGCGGGCGACGGTGGAGCGCCTGATGTCCGCTTTGGGTCACGTCGAGTGGTTCGAGGACGAAAGCCTCTTCCACGTCGCGAGCGCGCTCACCGCGGCCGCCCCCGCCTTCCTCTACCGCTTCCTCGACGCCCTCGCCGCCGCCGGCGAAGAGCTGGGCCTGCCCGCCGCCCAGGCCTCGCGCCTCGCCGCCCTGATGGCCGAAGGCGCGTCGGCGCTCGCTGCCGCTTCGGATGAGACGCCCGAGGCCCTCGCCCGCCGCGTCGCCAGCCCCGGCGGCACGACGGAGGCAGGGCTCAATGTGCTCGACGCCGAGAACGCGTTGCGCGCCCTCGTCCTGCGCACGCTGGAAGCGTCGCGGCGGCGGGGAGCGGAGATGGCCGCGGCGGCGCGGGCAGATGGGGAGGATTCGACTTGACCAAGGAGCGGAGCCTTTGGCGGCCGGAATTTCTGATGGCGCTCGAACTTCTCGCCGAAATTAGCGAAGCGATGGACCGCCGGGGCCTGCCCCGCCCGGTTCTCGTCGGCGGCGGCGCGGCGGAATATTATTCGGCCAGCGTTCTCATGACCGGGGACATCGACCTCGCCTCGCCCTACCAGCCGGAGTTGGAGGAGGAGCTTCGGCATCACGGCTTCGTGAAGCCGTCCGGCCCCGGCACGCTGACCCGCGGTTGGGTTCATCCGCGACTTGGCCTCGGCTTCGAGGTGGTTGCCTCCGTTCCGATGGGCGGGGCCGTCGATGCCGCCCATATCGTGCTGGTCGACGATCTGGTCGAAGGCGCATCGTTCGCCATCATCGCGGTCGAAGATTTGATCGCGGACAGGATGGGCCAATATGCCTCGGGGAGCGCGCCCGAAATGCTCGAACAGGCGTCTCGGCTCTTCCGCCTTCATCCGAATGCCGACATGGGCTATCTTGATCGCCGTATCCGCGATGAAACGGTAGGCGACTATGGGCTCGAATACCTCAGGCAAGAAGCCGGCTGAAGGCTGGCCGGGGCGGCGCCTGTCGCACCCGGACTTCGCCCGCGAGCTCGCCGCCCGCCGCGCCGAGACCGGCATCGCCGACCTCCCCCGCAACAGCGGCAAGCGCCGCACCGCCAGCAAGAAGGCGCTGCTGAAGGCGATCGAGGACGCCGGCGGGAAGTGGTGAGGGAAGGCGCGGCCGCTCTCATCATAGCCTCACCCGAAATGCCCGAGGCGCTCGTCCGCCAAGTCGCCCGCCCCGACGGCATCATCGAAACCGGGCTCCAGCTGGCGGACGTCGAGGATGGTCCGCGGACGCGGGTCCTGCTTACGCTGGAAGCATCGCCGCGGCGGGGTGGAGACGGCGCGGGCGGTGCGCGCAGATATGTCAACTGATAGTTGACAAGGAGTCTGTCACCTATTAATTGACACTTCATGATCAGGTCGTTCCGCAGCAAGGGCCTGAGGCTGTTTGCCGAGCAAGGTGATGCCTCGAAGCTGCCCGTGCAGAATCACGACAGGGTCCGCCGCTTGCTGGCCCAGCTCGACGCCGCGACGAAGCCGGACGACCTGAACCTTCCCGGCAATCGCTTCCACGCCTTGCAGGGCAGGCCGAGGCGCTATGCCGTGGATGCCAGCGGCAATTATCGGCTGACATGGGCGTGGGAGGATCCCGACGCGATCGCCGTCGATCTGGAAAATTATCACTGAATGCAATCATTCGGCTGCCATGGAGGGCATAGAATAATGACCAACCTGCACCTGAAGGGCCTGAGGCCCACGCACCCCGGGGAGATTCTCCGGGAGGACATCCTGCCGGCGCTGGGCCTGTCGAAGGTGAAGGTGGCGCGCGCTCTCCGGATTTCCCGTCAGACGCTTTACAAGATCCTGGACGAGAAGAGCCCGGTAACGCCGTCGATGGCGCTTCGCCTGGGCAGGGCGTTCGGCAACAGTCCCGAATTCTGGTGCAACCTCCAGCAGGCCTACGACATCGCAGCCGCAACCGCTGCTGAAGCGAAAGTCCTTGCGGAAGTCGAGCGGTTGGCGGCCTGAGAGGATGCTCGACGCGGAGAACGGGCCGCAGGTGCTGGTGCTGCGTCACCCAGCCTGAAGGCTAAGCCCAGCGCCGTGCCGCTGGCGGAGTTCGCCGCCGCACCGCCAGCAAGAAGGCGATGCTGAAGGCGATCGAGCGGTTTCGCGCTGGGTTGATCCACCCACAGCCGTTCGCCCTGAGCCTGTCGAAGGGCTTCCTTCTCTTCACGAAGAAGAGGGCTTCGACAGGCTCAGCCCGAACGGAACACGTGATTCCACTCAGGACGTCCTTGCCCTAGATGCGGAAGACGGACTGCCCCTTGCCCTGCGCACGCTGGAGGCCTGGCGGGGGCGAGGGATGGAAATGGCGGAAGCAACCCGGGCAAAGCCTTAGCGAACGAGCGGCCGCCTATTCCAGTGCTTCGACCCGCTTCTCCAAGGCCTCGATCTTGACCGAATTGCTTTTGCTGTCACTGTAGACAGTCCAGGCGATAGGGGCAAAGATGGCTAGCGCCGCTAAAATCAGCGCCGCAACGCCGAAAGTGAATGCGATGCGTGGAAGGCCGAAAATCTTATCGGCAATCTCCGGTACGAGAGTGTCGATCGTCAGGAATGTCTCGGAGTAGGAGGTTGTGTGGTCTTCTATGTCGTTGGTATATTGAGCCATCGTTCGAATCAGCGGTTGCGGTTGCGTAGCCTTGTGCGACAGGAAAAGTAGGCGAAAGAACGGATCTCCAACCCGTATCGGAAAGCTCTTTTTGCTGAAATTCACGACTGCCGTCGCCAGCGGACCGTCCCAACCAGGGTCCACTATCCCCAAAGTAAGAGCGAGCACTCCTTTGTGGGTCCAGGTAGTCTTAAGGGTTGCGAGTCCTGTGACGTCATTGGGGATCGCGAACGTCTCTTTGGAAATTACCCACGCAATGCCGCGCGGCTTTAACAGGTATTTTGAACCCGCGAACTCGCCGTGGATGGTCAGAATCTTTCCAACGGTCGCATCGTAGGTGGTCATCCGGGCGTTTGGCCCTCCCCCTGACACAATGCCTTTTTGTGCTATCTCTGTGGCGGTGAGAATCATCTAACGCCCCTGTTCCTGAGGTGACTTTGCCTTCAAATCGTAACCAACAAGACCTTCGTCTCCTGGCGCTCGCAATGCAAGAACGGGCGAATTCGGATGATCCAAAGGTAATAGCGGCGCCGCAATCGGCCGTTGGCGCCGTCATAGCGCGCGGAGATCGTGTCGTATCGCAGTCTGCTAATGTGGTGCCGCCCCGCCTCAAGCAGGCCCCCGTTCGGGCGGGCAAGCCTCTCCTCCCGGAGGAACGCTACTATGTGATCGAACATGCCGAGAGGGCCGCGATCTTCAGTGGGCTGGCCAGTGGCAGATCACTGCGGGGGACCACAATGTATTGCACTAGATTTCCGTGCAGCGACTGCGCTCGTGCGATGATTTGGGCGGGCATCAGGCGATTGGTGGTGCCGGTCGGCTTCAGCGGTGAGGAACACTGGATTCAGTCTCAAAGGTCTGCGCTCCGCATGTTGCGGGACGCCGCCGTCACGATACGATACGTCCCTGCTGCCACGAGCGAGTCATCCATCCTCCGACGTTGGACGAACTCAACTGGAGGGTGAGTTGGGAAGCGGAATGCCTTGCCCCTCTAAAGCAGGACGGTCGCCGCTTCGTCCAATTGGGTTTGATCAACGTTCGCCGCTCGCTCTATTCTTCCTCCTCCTCCCGTTGGGCCCCGTGGCGGATTCGAAGGATGAAAACGGTGTCGCCCTCTACACGGTAGCGGAGGATGTAGGGCCAGACGATCGTCATTTCGCGCCGGCCTTCGCCCGCATCGCGGCCGCGCTCGGAGAATTCCGCCAGGCTGTCCGCAAGGGCGATCAGCCGCGCCGCGAGGCGACGGGCGGCCATGGGGTTAAAGGCCGAGATGTAGGTTTCAATCGCCTCGAGGTTCGCGACCGCTTGGTCGGTCCAGACGATCCGACGCAAATCAGTCGCCGCTGCGCGGGCGAGGCAGGGGTTTGGCGCTGCCCCACGACGCGAGCCAGCGGCGGACGGCGCCGTGGCCAATCAGCCGCCCGTCGCGCACGTCCGCCTCGGCGCGGGCGTCGGCCTTGCTTTCGGCCTCGTCATCCGAGGAATCGAACAGCGTCTTCTCGATCTTCATGGGTCCAACATATCATCGCTCACGGCCACATCAAAGCCGCTACGCCGCACTCGTCCATCCGCCAAAGCACCATTTTGGCGGGCGCATAAAAAACACTTTCCTACAGCCCTCTTTTGTGCTCCATCCTGTCGGGTGGTACAAAAGAAGAACATAGAGTCGCGATCGACCGAGCGGGAAAGGGCGGGGCCCCGGCTTCCTGTTCCCCGGGCGGACTCGCCGCCGCCCGTCCCCGTGCCCGATTTTCAGCCGGCCGAGCTTCGCTACCGTCATGACGGCTGGACGCCCGAACGGCAGCGCGCCTTCGTCGAGCAGCTCGCCGACACGCTCTGCGCCGCGACCGCCGCGGATCGCGTCGGCATGTCGGTGCAGAGCGCCTATGCGCTGCGTCGGCGCAAGGGGGCCGAGGCGTTCAGCGCCGCGTGGGACGCGGCCCTTCGGCAGGGCATCCGCTACCATGTCCGCTCGCTCATGCTCGACAAGGCGGTGAACGGCACGCTCGTGCGCCGCTATTATCACGGCAAGCTCCTCGCCGAGGAGCACGTCTATTCGGAGCGCCTCCTGCTCGCGCTGATCGAGAAAGGAGAGAAGCTGTTCGGCGGCGCGGGCGACGCGGCGAGCGCGGCGATGGCGGTCGACTGGGACGTCTCGATGGAGCGCCTGGAAAGCGGCGCGCTCGAAGGTGGCTACCGCGTCTGGAGGGACCGCTGGGGCAATTGGGACACCAATTATCCGCCCCCTCCAGGGTTCGACAATTATAAGGGCGAGCCGTCCGACCCCGATTTCAGCCGGCCGCTCACCGAGGCCGAGGAGGAGGCGCTCGAGGCGCAGGCGGAGGCGCGGCTCGAGCAGGGCGAGAAAGCGCGCGACCTTTTCTTCGGCTTCGCGCCCCGCCGCCGTCTCAGCGATCGCCGCAGCCGATTGAAGAGGGACTGATGACCGGGAGAATATTTGCCACAGCCCTAAACTTCCTAAACTTCCGGGCTCTCGTCTTGCGGTCGCGATCGGGCGCGGGATGGTCCGCGGGGCAGCGGCGGGGCAATTGGGCCAGATTGACGCTCCCTACGCCCGGTCCTATCGCCGCGGGCAAAACAGAAGCGGGTGTGAGGCATGACCGACGAGCGCACTTTCGACGATCGCGACGGCTGGATCTGGTTCGACGGCAAATTGGTGCCGTGGCGCGAGGCGCAGGTCCACGTCCTCACCCACGCGCTCCATTACGCCTCGTCGGTGTTCGAGGGCCAGAAGGCCTATGGCGGCGAGATCTTCAAGCTCTCCGAGCACAGCGCGCGGCTGAGGCGGAGCGCATCCCTGCTCGGCTTCGAATTGCCCTGGTCGGCCGACGAGATCGACGCCGCCTGCCGCGAGGTGCTGAAGGCCAACGGCCTCACCGACGCCTACATGCGCCCGCTCGCCTGGCGCGGCTCCGAGCAGATGGGGGTGTCGGCGCAGCGCACCAAGCCGCACCTCGCCATCGCCGCCTGGCGGTGGGGCGCCTATTTCGGCGAGGAGGCGATCTTGAAGGGCCTGCGCCTCGACATCTCGCCCTGGCGGCGGCCGGCCCCCTACACCGCGCCGACCGAATCGAAGGCGGCGGGCCTCTACATGATCTGCACTTTGGCGCGCCACGCCGCCCAGGCGAAGGGCAAGGACGACGCCTTGATGTTCGACTGGCGCGGGCAGGTGGCCGAAGCGACCGGCGCCAACGCCTTCTTCGTCCGGGACGGCGCCCTCCACACGCCGACACCCGATTGCTTCCTGAACGGCATCACCCGCCAGACGGTGATCGGCCTCGCCCGCGCCCGCGGCATCGAGGTGGTCGAGCGCAAGATCTGGCCCGAGGAGCTGGAGGGCTTCGAGCAATTCTTCCTGACCGGCAGCGCGGCCGAGGTGACGCCGGTCGCGGAGGCGGGTCCGTGGCGCTTCGAGGTGGGCGAGCTGACCCTGCAGCTGCGCAAGGACTATCTCGACCTCGTCCACGGCCGGTTGTCGAATGCCTAATGGCATCCGACCATGGCCGTCATTGCGAGGAGCGCAGCGACGAAGCAATCCAGCTTGGGCACTGGCGCGAGGGAGGTCTGGATTGCTTCGCTGCTGCGCAGCAGCAGTTTATCCTGAGCGACGCCGCGGGCGGCGTCGAAGGGCTCGCAATGACGGGGGAAGGTCGCATGGGCATCACGGCTGGACCCTTCGCCGCCGCCGCGATAAGGCCCCGACGCCGCCATGCTGGGGCGTCGCCAAGTGGTAAGGCACCGGTTTTTGGTACCGGCATTCGCAGGTTCGAATCCTGCCGCCCCAGCCAGTTTCCTGACTTCTTGCGGCTTGGCTCCGCCGGCTCGGCCGCGGATCGCCGCGCTGCCCGATGCGCCGGGCAGGGGCGGGGCAGCGTGCCGCGCTCAGCGAATGCCGGCGCTGCGCCGATACTCGCGCGGGCTCTGCCCGACGATGCGGCGAAATCTTCGCTCGAAATGGCTGAGGTCCGAAAAGCCCACCCGCATCGCGACCTCGGTGATGTTCGGACTGCGGTCGGCCGAGAGCATCTCGCGCGCCTTGTGGATGCGGATATGGCCGAGCAGCACCTTGAACGGCATGCCGACGCCGTTGCGGAACAGGAAGCTCAGGTGCGACGGGCTGACGCCGGCGTGGCTGGCGAGCTGGCCGAGCGAGGTCGGCTCGTCATAATGCGAGCCGAGATGGAAGAGCGCCCTTCGCAGCGCCTCGTGAAGCCCGCGCAGCTGGGCACCGCTGCCGTCGGTCGCGCAGCGCACCCAGCATTCCGCGGCCGCGGGCTGGACCTCGTCCTCCTCGTCGTCGGCCGGCGCATCGCCGCGCTCGAACTCGTCGGGGGACATGAGGCCGGGCGCGTGGCGGGAAATGTCGCCGCGCTGGATCGGCCGGCCTTCGGTCATCACCGCAAGCCGTGCGATCGTGCGTTCGAGCTCGAACAGATTCTCGGGCCAATCGTGCGCCTGGCAGAGCGCGACCAGCGCGTCGGTGCGCTTGTCCTCGGGCCGGTAGCCGTTGCGCTCCAGCGCTTGGCAGACCAGCGACTCGATGTCGCCGGCGCGGTCGCGCAGCGGCGGGATGGTGGCCGACAGGAAATCGAGCTCGGCCAGCAGCGGGCGCGAGAAAAGCCCGTCCCGCGCGCGCTGGTAGAGGTCGGCGGTGGTGGATGCGATGACCCGGATCTTCGGCGCGCCCGAACCGGGCAGCCACTGGTGCAGCCGCGAGGGCAGATGCTGGGGAAGCTGCTTCTGCAGGTGCGGGTCCAGCTCGTCGATGCCGCTGAGGAACAAGGTGCCGCCGTCGGCCCGTTCCATCCACGCGGCGGGCGTGCTGCACGGTTCCGCGCAGTCGACCTGGACGAAGGGCCCGTCCGCGGTCGGGCCGCAGCAATGGATGGTCGCGGCAAGCTGCGCCTTTTCGGTGCCGAACTCGCCGCGCAGCAGCACCGGCAGCCTGCCGCGCGCGGAAATCTCCAGGAAGCTCTCCAGCTCGCGAAGGGCCTTGCTCATCCCGACCAGCAGCAGCGGCCGCCCGAGCCGCCGCTCCGACCAGCGGCGGACGTCGTAGCGTTTGACCAGGAGCCCGCAATGCCGCGCGAAATGCCGGAGCAATGCGGTTTCCGGCTCGGACGGGCGCGGCGGCCCCATCTCCAGCCGGATCTCGCCGAGCGGGACGTCGGCATAGGAGATCGGCAAGACCAGCGGCTGGGCCGCGGACGAAGTTGGGGAATAAGCGGCGACCGAGCCCCATGCGGCCGCACCGACCGCTTCCTCCGCCCCGCCGCCAGGCATCGCCCGTGCCGCGCCGGGATCGTCGGGCATCTCGCTCAGCCAATCCGAAACCATCTCCGTCCCCACCCGGCCAAGCACCAGCGTCCCCACGCCCTGCAGCCACAACGATCCGGTGGTAAGCCGCGTGCGTTCGGCCAAAGCGCGCATCAGCGCGTCGAGCAGCTCCGGCAGGCTGCGAAACGGCCGGTTGATGCTGTCGAGCAGTTCGTCTCCGACATGATCGGTCGAGAAGGCCACGCATTCCCCCGAAATCTGTCCTCGACCTGTCAACGATCCAGATATTTCGGACGCGGCCGTTCCGCATCCGCATGTTTAGCTCTGGCCTAACCGGTGAGGATAGCAATGACTAATAATGACTGTATTACAGCGCATTCTTTGTCAGTAAAACTGCTATCTGGTCCGCAATGAATCCACTACGATTACATATTACTGCAAATAGTTTACGATCTGGTTCAAAATGGATACAGTCTGGTTGCCGAGAAGCTGATTGAGGATTTGCTGCACTTCTGCGGGCGAGCCCGCATAAACCTCGTTGATGAGGTCTTGCACGTCCTGCGCGATGACCGGGCCCGACAGCGCCGCATCCAGGGTCAGCTGGCGGCCGGTCCCGTCGAACCTGGTCAACGGGGTCGGACAGCGCGTCAGCCCCGCGGCGAGCGCGAGCAGCCAATATTGATGGTTCTTGACGAGCTCCCAGAGGCTGCCGTCGCCGAACGGCGGCTTGCCGGCGACGTTGAGCTGCAGGCCGTATTGCGGCTGGGTCAGGATCTGGATGAGGCGGTTCTTGAACTGGGCCTCGATGGTCGAGCGGGTGGCGGCGGTGAACTGGCTCTCATGGGGCGGGAGATTGGCCAATATCTGTTGCTCGACAAAGCCCAGGTTTGCCAGCGCCTGCACCGCGCTGAGCTGCGCATAGACCAGGCCCAGGTTCATATTCGCGTCCTCGAGCGTGCGCGCGATCCGGAGGAGATAGCGGGTGATCGAGATCGCGTCGCGGTCGTTGGGAAAAGCGCGCAGATGCTGGGCGATCTGCGCCTCGCTGGCGGAACGCACGGGCCGAAGTTGGGCATGGCCGGTCACCTCGGCCGAGACCGTCCTCGCCCTGTCGGTGAGCGCCTGCTGCAGCGCGCCGAGGTTGCGCTGCTGGAGCGCGGGCTGGACCGTCGTCCAAAAGTCGGTGGTCACGATCACCTCGGAGATGGTGTAGATGGCGGAGATGATGATGCCGTCGGGCGCGCACAGCGGCGCGAAGGCCTCGATCAGCGACGACGACAGGCAGAAATCGAGGACGATGTTGTTGGCCCGTATGCCAGCGGCGAAAAGGGGGGCGACCATATAGGTCTTGAGATCGTCTTCGTTCCAGTCGGCGAACTCGCCCATTTCGCCATGGCCCTGGTTGATCGCCAAGAGGTCGAGCGAGCGGTCCAGGGTGGCGGCGGCGGCCATGGTGAGCGCGTTGTGCAGCGCGACCCGGTTGGGGGTCAGCACCACCTGGAAGGCCATGTCGGGATAATAGCTTTGCGGATAGCCGGCATCGTGCCCGATCGCATGGTTGGCGCTGCTGATCATGAGGTGATGGCCGGTGCCGCGGCGGATGGCGACGACCGCAGGGTTCGGCGGTTCGGGATTGGCGGCGCGGGTCATGATCTCGGTCAGCGCGGCGCCGGTCTCGAGCAATCTGGTGCGCCGCCCGAACTCCTCGATCTCCGCCGCCTCCCCCCGATATTCCAGGATGAGGTCGCGCAGGCCGAGCAGCGGCAGCCCCCAAATATAGGACAGGAGCGGCCGCCCGGGCGGCGGCTGGACGGCGATCTCGGCCGCCAGCGGCCGGTAGGTGAAGGGCGTGATCGCCTGCTCGATCTGCCAGTAGAGCCGGATGGCGTAGGCCGTCGTATCGACGAACATCGTGAAGATGCCGGGATTGGCCAGCAGATATTGCTCGACGACCGGCTGGACCAGCTCGAGGATGGTTTCCGGGTCGGCATCCTCTTTCGGCGAATAGAGGCCGATAGACAAGTAGGTCACCGGATCCAGATCGGCGATGCGCGGGGATTGGGTATATTGCGCCTGGAGCCGGGCGGCGAAGCTGCCGTTGATCGCCATCTGCACCTCGAGCTCCTCGGTCGGCGAGAAGATCGCATTGCCGTAGAGCGTCCGGAGGAACGTCCCCAGCACGGCCTGCTGGTCGGTCATGAAGGTCGCGCGCGCTATGAAATGCGTCTCCATGCCGCGCGACACCCACTGGCAAAAACCGATCGCGTCGGCGAGCAGGCCGCAGCCCGCGGTCCAGGTGGCCGAGGCCGTGATCGCTTGCTGCAGCGCCGGCGAATAAGCGGCGCGCTCGTGGGCGTTCGGCAGCTCGGCCGCGAACGAAGCGTCGAACACCTGGGCGAGGCCGGGAGCCACCTGAAGGCCCGGATCCGTCTGGGCTGGACCAGGATCCTTCGCCAGCGCGTAGGCCTCGGCGAATTGGCGGAGCAGCACGACGTAGACATAGCGGGTCGGTATGTCGGCGATCTGGGCGACGAGGGCGAGCGACTGCGGCAGCAGCTCCGGCGGGATCGCCTCATATTCCTGCTGGATCACCGGACCGACTTCCGGCAGCATCAGGATGCCGTAGAGCCGCTCGATCCGCGCCGGCGCCTTGCGCAGCGACGGCGACAATCCCGCGAAGACTTGGCGGATCATCTGCACATATTCGCCGATATAATAGAGGTAGCCCGGATAGGGGATGCCATCGGCATAAACGAGGATATTGTTGCGCAGCTCCTCCCACTGCTCGCGCGCTTCGACGGTGTCGTAGCGGGGCAGGCCGACGTCGATCAGCTCGGCCTTGCAATTGGCCTTGTTCGCGGCGGGGACATCGTCGGGCGGATCGTCGATCTCCATGCGATCGTCGAGGTCGTCGATCTCCATCCGGTCGAAGACCTCGTCATATTCCATCTCCACCGGCGGATCCTCGACGTCCATGCCGATGGCAACCGCCGCCAGCTCGTTCATGAAGTCGTTGGCATGGTGGTGGAGCAGCATGTAGAATTCGGTCTTGAAGTCCTTGAGCGCGAGCAGGACTTCGTTGGAGACGCGCAGGAACAAAGCGTACCAGGCCGCGGCGGGCAGCTCGGGATTGATCACGATCTGGGTGTCCCAGTCGTTCTTGCCGCCGTCCGGATTGCCTTCGAGGTAGCGGATCGCGCGCCCGCCCTTGAGGAAGAACAAGGTGTTGCCGGAAGGATCGACCGCGGCGATGCGGGCGGCGAGCTCGACGATCTTGTCGCGCAGCCAGGCGGAGAGCCAGGCATGGCCGTTGGTGACGAGGTCGGTCAGCGTGGCGCTCGCCTCGGCCACCGCCTCGTTGCTGAGCGCCCTCTCCGATTCGATCCGGTAGCGCACCAGCAGCCGGAACAGATAGAAGGGCTCGATGACGTAGAACATCTGGGCGCTGCAAAGGCCGATGAGAGCGACCTCGAGAGCGGCGATCGCCTTTCTCAAATGCTGGATGATGACCTCGAAGTCGCGGATGAGGTGCGTGCTCTGGATCGCCTGGCCGACGCCGGCGAGCTGCTGGCTCGCTTCGTCGATCGCGGGCACCGGCCAGTTGGCGGAGCCGGGCAGCGCGTAGAAGGCGTCGCGCACCGCCACCGCCGCATTGTAGGACGCCATGAGATACTCGCGCAGCTCCACGCCGTCGATCTGCTGGTTCGGCGGCGGCGTCATGAGCTGCTCCGCCGCCTTGAGCTGAATCCGCGCCTCGCGCAGCCGGTCCTCGAGGAACGGGAATTGCGCCCCGTTATAGGGCTGGCCCTGGCCAACGCCGAGCAGCCTCGGCGTGCCGCCGTCGAAGAAGAAGAAATTGCCAAGCGCTTGCGACTCGACCGTCTTGCGGGTGTCGGGATTGGTGATGCCCCGGACCGCGTCGTGGACGATGCCCTGATATTCGGTTTCGAGCGCCTGGAGCGGGTGAACCGAGGCGGCCTTCCAGGTCAGCGCGCCGTCGCGCGGCGCGATCCGCGTGACGGTCTGCTGCAGCCGGCTGCTCGCCTCGGCGGCGACCTTGTCGAGGCACTGGATTGCCGGATCGGTCGCATTGCTCGGCACAAGGTCAATCCTCGTAGGAGGGACTCGAAGGCGGGGTCAAAGGGCCCACCGACGGGTTGTGCTCGCGGTCGGCGGCCGATGCCGCCGCCAAGGCGCGGCCCATCGCCATCTGGGCGGCGACGATCGCCTGTTCCTGCGCCCGCGCCGCCTCGCGGATCGCCCGTTCCTGGAAGTCGAGCGCATCCTGGATCGCCTGTTCGGTCACGTCGGCGGCTTCGAACAGCTCCTCGCCGACCTCCGCCAGCGTGGCGCTGGCCTCGTCCACGGACCTCGCGGAAGCCCGCAGGATGTCGCTGACGTTTATCGCGGCCGACACCCGCCGGCCCGCATCCGCCACGGCCTCCGCCGAGTCGGCGATCGAGCCGATGGAGCCGGGCCGCGCCGGCTGATGGCGCCGTTTGTGCCGGACTCCGGCACTCTTCGAACCGCCGCGTTTTGTGATCTGCTTGGCCATCATTTTTTCTCCGGCTTGGGGGTGGGTGGCGGGGGCGGCAGGCGACGGTAGCTGGCGAGGGTGATGATGCCGTCCGCGCCGAGATCGATGACCGCCTCCTGGCTGCTCGTGGGGATTTCGAAGATGCAGGAGGCGCCATCCTGGCCCATCTGCCCGCGGCCGAGATCGGCCGATTTGAGCAGCGCCTGCGCACTGGCCAGATAGGCCTCGACGATCAGCCGCGCAGCCTCGCCGGTCTGCTGCTTGAACGGGGTGTTGGCGATCACTTGCTGGACGCCCAGCGAAAGCCGGGCGAAGCCGAGCTGCCGGCCCATCATCAGCCATTCGTCGATCGCCGCGGACACCTCCCAGGGTGCGACCAGACCCTCGACGCGCGGGCAGTCGAGCGCATCGAACATCAGCGGCAGCAAGGTATCGAGCGCGGTCTGGACGATCGTGCTCCGCTGCGCCGCCGTTTCCTTCAGCGTCGCGACCGACGCGATCTGCTGCAGATAGGCCCTGAAATAGTCGGCGAACTCCTGCGGAGTGACGGCCTGCGGGACGGCGAACGCTGCGGCTTCCTGCTGATATTCGGGGCCGAGCTCATCCTCGCCCGGATTATTGAGCAGGTCGAGGAGGGCGAGCTGGTCCACGAACCCCATGCACTGGAACAGCGGGGCGCCGGCCACCCCCAATTGCTCGAGGAAGGCCATGCCGCCGGCGAGATCCGCCTGGGTGACGAGGCCGTGCGCCGCGAGAATCTGCTTGACCCTGGTGGCCACCGCCGCGCTGGGATTGCCGCCTTCCGCCAGCTGCAGGGTGCGCAAATCGGGAAGGCTGATTGTCATCAGCTTGACCGGACTGACCATCAGCCCGAGCGTTGGAAGGACGAGGAAAGGGGAGGAATGCAGCCCGGTCTGGACGCCGGCGACCAGCGCGCTCTCGTCCTCGAAATGGTAGCGGGCGCGGGGATCGCGGATCGCCCAATTGAGCCATTCCAGGCCGCCGTCGACGAAGCCCAGGACGAGGCGGCCCAGCTCGGAAATGCCGGTGAGGCTGTGGATGGGCCTGCTCGCGACGGTGACGGTCATGGCGATGGAACCTCGTTGGGCGCGTCAGCCGGACGGAAACTCTTTGAGGATGTTGGCTGCCGCCAGGCCGATGGCCGTGTAGTCGTCGGTGGCGCTCTTCACCATCGCCTGCGCCTGGGTCAGCGCGACGCTGGCATTCGGATTGGGCGGCGTCGCCAGCATCTGGGCCATCGCGACGCCGCTGGCGGTGGTGGCGATGGTGGAGATGTTGCGCAGCGCGTCGGTCGCGTCCTGGACGGCGATGGCAGTAGACTGCGCGACCGACTGATAGGCTTTGCCCGCCCCGCTGGTGAGCACCACCTGCGGTCCCATCGTCGCCATTTGCGTATTGTTGATGACGTCGATGAGCTGGGCATTGACGGTATTCATCGTGGTTTCTCCTCAGAAAGCTTGAGGCGGCGAAGAGGGCGGCGGCGGTGGGGGCGGCACGGCATCCTCGGCGATCTGGGCGAGGCTGAGGCTCACCTCCTCCGCGTCCGCGGACGCTTGATCCGCCTCAAACTTCAGGGTGGCGATCGCCGCCTCCGCCTGCGCGGTCGCGGCCGCGATGATGGCGGACGAAGGCATGGGATCGGGCGGCGGTGGAGGCAATGGATCGACCGCCGGCGGCGGCGGGGGCTCCGGCGGCGGCGCGACCACGACCGGGAACGGCACCGACACCATCCTGGCGCAGGCGGCGGTCACCGCCGCCGAGCCGATCATGCTGGCGCCCTGCTGGCGGCTGACGGCATTGTACATCGTCATCCCCAGCGTGTCCGTCATGACGGTGTCGAGCATTCCGAACGCGTGCGCCGGCGCGTGCCCGCTGTTCAGGGTGACGACATCGGCGACGGAATCGACGATCTGGTGGTTCACTGTTCCCTGGTCGGTCATCAGCTCGCTCCTTTGGCGATGATGAGGGCAAGAACCTGAACGAGGGCCGCCTCACCGATTACCTGGCCGCGCTGCTGGGCAGCGACGGCATTTTCCATCTCCAGGCCGATACTGTTGGCCATGGCGACATAGGTCATGCCCATCGCGATCGAAGGTGCCTCGCCGATCGCGAGCAGGACAGCGGGAGCCGGTGTTCCGGGCATGGGCCGGCCCCCTAGGAATCACCGGTCGGCGCGGGCGCGCCGGCGCGGATTATACCTGGCCCTTCGTCGGGACCCCCAGGCCCGGCTGGCCGCGCTCGATCGAGGCGGTCGCGTAGCCGGTCGAGCCGGTATCGATCGTGAGCAAGGTCGCCACGCCCTGCGTCGTCGACGCCTGCATGGTCACGTAGGATTGCTGCTGGTTGTTGGTGGCGTTGTGCGCAGCGTTCGAAAGCGCCTGGCCGGTGGCGATGAACAAATTGCCCATCCCGATCGCCGGCGCATCGCCGAGCACCTTGGTGTTCACCTGGGTGATCGAATCGGTGATCTGGTTGTTGATTGCCGTTGGAAAAGCCATGTTCGATACTCCTTGGTGCAGGGTTGCGGATTAGAATTGCCTCGATGCCGCGGTCAGCCTCCGATCTTCTTGGTCGCGGCTCCGAGCGCGGCCGTGTCGAGCGAATAGAGCAGGGCGACCCCGGCGGTGGCGGCCGCCTGGGCGGTCACGTACATTTGCTGCTGGGCCATCGTGGCGTTGTGCGCCGCGTTGGCGAGCGCCTGCGCCGTCGCCTGGTACAGATTGCCCATGGCGATGGCCGGCGAGCTGCCGAGAACCTGCACACTGCTTTGCGTCACCGAGTCCGTGATCTGGTCATTTACGGCGGTCGGATAAGCCATTTCGTAACATCCTCAAGCGGCAGGTCGTGGCCCGCGCGGTCAGCGCGGGGGGCGAATCAGGCCGCTCAGCCGCTTTCGATTTCCATCGTCGCCTTGCCGGTGGCCGCGGTGTCGAGCGCATACAGCGTCGCGACGCCCATCGTGGTCGCCGCCTGGGAGGTGACGAAGCTCTGCTGCTGCGCGTTGGTCGCATTGTGGGCGGCGTTGGCCAGCGCCTGCGCGGTGGCCTGATACAGATTGCCCATGGCGATCGCCGGCGCGTCGCCCAGCACCTTGGTGTTGGCCTGGGTGATGGAGTCGGTGATCTGGCTGTTGACTGCGGTTGGGAATGCCATGTTGGGGTCCTCGCTTAGCTAATGGTCGTTGGCCGCCCTGTCGGGACGGATCAGCGGTTGGGTATTGCCGCGGCTCAGCCGAGGCCCTTGACCGACGGGCTCTCGATTTCCTGGGTGGCCTTGCCGGTGGCGGCGGTGTCGAGCGCGTAAAGCGTGGCAACGCCCATCGTGGTCGCCGACTGGGCGGTCACATAGCTCTGCTGCTGCGCGTTGGTGGCGTTGTGCGCGGCGTTGGCCAGCGCCTGGGCGGTCGCCTGGTAAAGGTTGCCCATCGCGATCGCCGGGGCGTCGGCCAGAACCTTGGTGTTGGCCTGGGTGACGGAGTCGGTGATCTGGTCGTTGACGGCGGTTGGGAAAGCCATTGTGTCTTCTCCTCGGATTTGCGTTCGTCGATCACGGTGGATCGGAGGGAACGGGGCGAGAATATGCCCGCGCCGGGGAAGAAGATTGGACGAATCCGTGAAATATCCGGCTCCGATGCTCAAATGCAGGGGCGCGAGTCGTCGCAATCGCTTCGCCTCGGCCTTTTCGCTCATCGCCTCCAGCTCGATGGGGAGCCGAGTCGGGACGGGGGACGCGCCGATCGGCCGAACACCCGGCTGCCGCCGGCGGGAGCCGGAATCCGGTCCGGTGATCTCTTCGGCCGCCGAGACCCGGGCATGCAATGCGCGCCGGCGAGGGCGGTAAACATAGCTTTTTTCCGAGACATATCCGAAAACGGATCAAATTTGCATCCGAAGCGACATGTTTCCCGGGCGGCGGAGACTAAGAGTCCCGATGATTTTGCAAATCGCCCATCAGGACGATTGGGGGCTCTGGTGCCTTGCCCAGGAGATCGTCCGCGAGCACGGCCCGGACGCGCCCGGATTCGCCGCCAAGCGCGCCGATCAGCTCCTCGGCAAAGGCGATATCGAAGGCACGCACCAATGGTGCATCGTCGTCCGGCGGGCGAGCATATTGCTCGAACAATCCAGGGCGGCGGTCCATTGAGGTTGCTCGCCATCACCGCCGAGCTCCACGTTTTCGACGGCGCGACCAATTGGGCGCAGCCGCTGCGGCTCGGTGTGTCGATTGCTGGCAGGGACTTCATCCGGATATGCGAGCGGCGCGGCGACAGCATCCATTTCGACAGCCAGCCGCTCGAGGAGGCGAACCTGGGAGAAGGCGGGCGGGTCGAGATATACGACATCACCGCCCGGGTGAGCCCCGCGCTCCGCAACCGCGAGATCGGCGCGCCGAGGGTGATCCACGATGGCGGCGGGCGCCCCATCGGCCTCGCCCTTCCGTTCGTCCGCGGCGGCGCGTTCTGCCTCTGGGTGAATGACGACGAATTCTACTGGGGAGACGAAGCGGCGCTGAGATCCGCGGCTTTCACGGAGGGTGTGCGGCCAGTGATCGGACGCCGGCTTTGAGGATCGGGGTGTCTCAATCCGGCTCTCGCGAGTCAGATTGCGCTTGTTTGGTGAGCGGGATACTGTTTCATCCGCGCAAGGGCGGCTTCCGCCGGCCCGAAACACAGATGGGGTTGCGGTGTCCCTGGTCAACGACCTCAATGCAGAAAACCGCCGGGACGGACTCGCGCTCGTCCAGGAGTTCGTCAAGGCCGCTGCCGATGCCGGAAACATGGCCGAGCTTCGCGGCCTGATCGACGACGCCAGCGGAGAGCTGGGATTCGATTATTATGCCCTCGTGAATCACATTCGATTTGGCCATCCATCAGCCGGCCACGTGCGACTTTCAAATTATCCGTTGGAATGGTTGGCAGTAATCAGGGAGCGGGATCAGCAGTTGGATCCGGTCCTGCGGGCGGCGGAGCGCGTCTCGAGCGGTTTCACGTGGGACCGACTTGAAACTGTTGTAAGACTAACTCCGCAGGATCGAGCTATGCTGCAGCAGGCTCGGCATTACGGTATCGGCGACGGTTTCACCGTGCCCAACCATATTCCCGGCGAAGCGTTCGGCTCCTGTCACTTTGCCGTTCGCAACGGCGCGGAGTTTCCGAATGCAAGCATCTCTGGGGCTCAAGCTCTGGGAAACTTCGCCTTCGAAGCGGCAAGGAGGCTCCTAGCCAAGGGCCTTGTGCGCAGCGAAGAGTATGTGGTTCCAGCGCCCCTCTCCGAGCGGCAGCGAGAATGTCTGCTTTTTGTAGCGCGCGGAAAAAGCGACAGCGTGATAGCGCAGTTGCTCGACATCCGCCCAAAAACGGTGAACGAGCATATAGAAGCGGCTAAGCGGAGGTATTGCGTCGCCTCCCGTTCACAGCTTCTCGTAAGAGCTCTCTTCAGGAGCGAGATTTGCTTCGCAGAGGTTATTGACTGAGGCGCGGGCGAAGCTCGATACGCAGATGCCCACGTGGCCGGCAGTTCGGCCAATGGTACCACCGCGGTGGCTTGGTGCTGATGAGGATCAAGTCGTGATGCTCGAGGATCGCCCGCAGCAACGCGCGGACCTGAAGGTAAGCGAAATTGGCGCCGAGGCATCCGTGGGCACCGCCACCAAACGGCACGAATGCGAGGCGATGACGTCCCAGTGATTGCTCGGGCGAGAAGCGGGATGGATCATAGGTATGGGGATTCTCCCAAATCTCAGGAAGCAAGTGCGTCAGCATCGGATTGACGCCCGTGATCGTACCGATGGGGAACGAATGGCCGCCAAACTCGAACGGCTTCACGGCCCGCCGCCACAGCACCGGCGCCGCGGCATTAAGACGAAGCGCTTCCTTTATCGCCCATTCGGCTGTTTCGCACCGGCCGAGACTGGATAGGTCGATCCGCTCTCGATCTGGGATGTGCTCGCACAGCTCTGCTCGCACGGCCGCTTGGAAAGCGGGATTAGCGGCTAGATAATATAGCGTCGATATCGTGCCGGAGGACAACGCGTCGAACGAGGCAGCGATCACGAAGGTGAGATGGGCCATTATCTCGTGGTCATCGAGCAGGCCAATCTCCCGCATCCGCCACAGCACGGCCAGCAGGTCGGTTCGCTCGGCCGGCATTTTCTCGGCCAGCATCGGCCTGATCAGACCTTCGATATGGCGCTTGGCCCAAACCGCCCGAGCCTCTGCGGTTCCCGGCAGCGGAATGGTCAACAGCGCGATCGACGAGCGCATCAGATAACGGAAGGCGAGCAGGTCCTTTCGCGTGGCCGAAACCGCATCGCGACCGAGGAAGGCAGAATAACCGTTGGCAAAGGTCAGTCCTTGGGCGAGCTCGTAGACGTCGAGCGACCGGCCGGACCAGCGCGCCACCACATCCTCATTGTTGCGAGCGAAGACGGCCAGATAGGATTGCAGCTGCTCCTGCTTGAAAGCCGATGCGATCAGCTTGCGGTGCCAATGATGGTTCGCCCCGTCGCGAAGCAGCAGCCCGCCCTCGAAATGGCGGCCGAACACCGGCTTCCACCCGCCCTCGGACGAGAAATTGCCCGCCTGGTCGAACAATACGAACTCGTTCGCTTCGGGGCCAACCAGCTGCACGTTCCAGTTTCCGCAGGCGCGGAATCGGTGAATCGGGCCGTATCGGTCGTACATCCGCCGGGCGAAAGCGAGGGGATCGAGCACGGCTTCCGGAAGGATGCCGAGGATCGGCAGCCCGCGCCGGCCGGGGACCGACGCCAGATCGCGCCCCCGGACCCGGGGGAAATCGTGGCGGATGACCGGCGGCTTCTCCTGTCGTGCGATCGGCGGCAAGAAATGGGCGGTCACCAGCGTCTCCTGTGGCTCGGGAGAGTAGCGCCACGCGCGGGCGCGCCCCACCCGGTAACTACCGGGGTTTGAATCCGGGCGGCGGTGCGGGACTCTGCAGCTGCTGGAGGCTGATACATGATTGATCTGGTTCTTCCGGAAGCGCGCTTCGGCTTCGCCGGTGCGCTCATGGAAATGCACCATGACCGGAAGCAGGTGTTCGTTGATCGTTTCGGATGGCGTCTGCCGGCTAAGGGGAGCTGGCTCGAGGTCGATCAATTCGACAACGAATATGCGGTTTACCTGCTCGCCAGATCGCCAGAGGGCCGCCATCAAGGGTCTGTGAGGCTCCTCCCGTCCTCACGCCCGCACATGTTGGACTCTCTGTTCAGTCATCTCTGCCCGGCCGGGGTGCCGGGCGGGGATGACTGCTGGGAGATTTCCAGGCTGGTCACCAATCCGTCGGACGCCGCCGGCACCACCATCCTCAAAGTCCATCGCCTGCTTGCGCTCGCGTTGGTCGAGTTCGCAATCGTGAACGGCATAAGCCGCTACACGCTGGTCGCCAAGGCGAGCCGCGTCCCGGTCTTGCTGTCGGTCGGCTGGCCGGTCGTCCCGCTCGGGCTTCCGACGACGGTCAACGGCGAGGAGCTGCAGGCCCTGCAGATCAATCTGCAGGTGAGTACCCTTGACGAAATGCGGCGACGGCTGCGGATCCACGATCCCGTGCTGCGTTTGCTCGAATCCCCGCGGAAGGCGGCGTGATGCAGCTCGCACTCGTGAAACGCGAAACCCCAAATTCGGATTGCGTTTCCGCGCTCCACCGGGAGGGCTATTGTGTCGTTCGCGGCTTGTTACCGTCCGGCCAGATCGCCGATCTCGCCACCGAACTGTCGCCGCGCTTCGAACGCACCCCCTTTTCCCAAGGTCCGTTCAGCGGCGCTCGCACCAAGCGTTTTCACGCTCTCCTGAAGCGCTCCGAGGGTGCGGCATCCCTGGTCCTGAATCCGACGATACTCGATACCGCCGAGGCGATCCTGCTTCCCTTCTGCGACAGCCTGCAGCTGAATCTCACGCAGGCGATCGAAATCCATCCGGGCGCCGGCGCTCAGGTTCCTCACCGCGACCAGGAGATGTGGCACGGTGAGAAAGGCAAGACGGAATATCTGCTCAATGTCATGTGGCCTCTCACCCCCTTCACGCATGAAAATGGCGGTACCGTGCTTTGGCCGTCCAGCCACCGTCGGCAAGACTTGAGGAGCTTGCCCAAAGAGGATGCCGTCTGCCCCGAGGTCGGCCCGGGGGACGCGCTGCTGTTCCTCGGCTCGACCCTTCATGGCGCAGGCGCAAACGTCGCCACGGCGTCAAGGCGCGGGATCATCGTCAGCTACTGTCTCGGCTGGCTGAAGCCCTATGAGAATATGTGGCTGACTTATCCGCCCGAAATCGCCCGTGCGTTTCCGCCGGCGCTGAGGGATCTGGTCGGCTATCGGCGGCATCGCCCCAACCTCGGCAATTATGACGGGCAATGTCCCTCGATCCTGTTCGAGGAAAACCTGCCCGATCATCTTGCGGCGACCGACGCCCTGGCGCCGGAGCAGGAGCTCGCCTTGGCGGACTTTACGGCCCGGCAGGCGGCGGGCGGGACGCAGCGGCATTTGCGAGGACGGGGAAGCGTATGACCATCGATCAAGCGAGGCGCACTGGGGACGCGGTCGGAGCTGGCGAGCCGGAGCCGGACGCCCGCGAGATCATCAGCCAGATCGGCGCGCTTCTGCAGCAACTCGTCGATGCCGCTCGGACGAGGGAGGCGAACCCGGATAGCGACTGCATATTGACCGAGGCGCGGCGGGCCTTTGACGCCAGCCGGGAGCGCGAGCGCGTCTTCGGGCAGAGGCTTTTCGGCGATCCCTCGTGGGACATGCTGCTGGACCTGTTCATCGCCCAGTTGGAGGAAAGGAAGGTGAGCGTCTCCAGCGCGTGCATAGCGGCTTCCGCGCCGACCACCACGGCGCTGCGGCACATCGCCCATCTCACTCAGCTGGGACTTGTCTCGCGGCAGCCGCACCCGTCCGACGCGCGATCAATCTATCTGGCGGTTACCGCGGAAGGCACGGCCAAGCTGACGACCTATTTCAGCTGGTCGCTAGAAGCTGGGGATGCTCGCGCCGCATGATGTCCAGTGCGGTGGAGGCATGGGCGGCGGCATGGTGGAGCTCGATCCGGTCGAGCTCCTCAACCAATAAAGCGAGCTGCCTGTGGACCTCCACAAGCCTCTCCCATCTGTCCGCAGCTTCGGGCCGGTTGGCCGGCATGGAGGCATTCCTCATCGCTCGGCGACGATCCTTATAGCTTAAAGCGCGCGGATCAAGACCTAAGGATGCCCCTTTCCGATGCCCGTCTGCCCCATATTGGCAAGGTTCAGACGAACGATATCCCGATCTCCTGATACAGCGTGCCTTCGTCCAGGAGATGCGTGGAATGGAGGTCCGACTGCTCCTTCAGCTCCTTGAGGAGGGTCAGCCTGGGCACTTCGGTATGGTCTTTTTCGTGGCCGTGCTTGCCCGGCTTGGTCGACAGGATTGTCGTCAGGCGATCCTCCTTGCTCTCATCGGCGCTTCGCTTGCCGAACTTCGACCACAGGCTCCTTGGCGTGGCGTTGAGGCTGCCGTGGTGGCCGACCTTGTAGAGGTCCACATCCGCGAGCAGTGACGTGATGTCGGGCTGGTCGAGCGCGTAGCGCCAATTCTCGATCTGGGCGTCGCCCGGGAAGAGCAGCTTCTTGCCGCCGGCCTCGAACAGCAGGATCAGGCTGGTATTGTTCATCTGCTGGTCGAGCGCGGTGACGAGGGAGAGGAACTGGCCGCTCCGCGCCTCGTTGAGCCGCCCGGCGATCCAGCGCACCTCCATCGGCAGCTTTCCGCCGGGAAGGGTGGGATGATTGGGGAAAAGCCGGTCCTCCTCGCCAGCTTCGCCGAACGCCTTCTCCGCCTCCAGGCCATTGAGCGCGAACTGCCAATATTCGTCCGGATCGCGCGCGCGCTGCTTGCGGATCGTCTCGGTCTGGCGGAGCGTCGGCGGGCCGAGCACCCTGGTCTTCACGCCGGGCAGCAGGTCGTCCAGACCCGCATCGGCGCCATGATAAGCGTAAACGTGGCGCTCGCCGATCCGCATCAGATTCTCGACCGCGGAGAGGTTCTTCACATTGTCGCGGCCGATGAATTCGAGCTGCTCGCGAGTCTCCGCCGGCGCGCGCGCCAGCGCCTTGGTGCCGAGCATCTCCACCACCCGGTCGGCGGTGTCGTGCATCGTCTGGAGCGAGAGCTGCCGCGCGGCCAACGTACGCACGCCGTCCTCGGTGGCGACGATCGGACCGAGCGAATCCGTTTCCGCCTCCGGAGCCTCGGTCCAGGGCTGGATCACCACGCCGATGCTCTTGATGCCGGCGATGATGTCGCCCGAGCCGGTGCCGTCCGCCTTGGTGGTGAACCCGCTGATATGATCGGCGTGGCGGTGGGTCGCGACCACGGCCTCCAGTCGGTCGCCGCACTTCGCCTTGATGTCTTTGGCGACTCGAACCATCAAATCGGCTTCTTCGTCGTCCGGAATGCCGGTCGTCCCGAAGTCGATCAGGATGTGGCGGTCGGCCTCGTCCTTGTAGCTGAAGCGCAGCAGGAAGCAGTCGCCGAAGCCGACGCGATAGGAGAAGATGACGGCGCTGGTCGGGCCCTGCGCCACGGTCAGGCTCCCGCCCGCGCGCGGTGGAGGGCGGCGAACCGGTCGCGGGTGCCCCGCCGCGGCGCAGTCTCGCCGATCGCCGCCAGATATTCGAGCCGGCGCTTCTGCCTGTCCTGGTCCCTCAGCCGATGGGCGATATGATATTTGATCCGGCCATATTGGTCGAAGATGATCGTGCCGCCGCCGAACACCTGGAGCCGCAGGCGCGTCGACATGCCGGCGGGCCGCTCGAAGCCGAGCAGGGATTGGCATTCCGACGCGAACATATCGAGGGTCTGGACATAGGTGACGACGGTCTCCTTGACGAAGAAGCCGTCGGGGCCCTGGCGGATGCTCGGCCTCACCGAATCCACCTCGATCGGAACGCGTTCGCTGATCCCGAGCGCGTCCCTGTTCTCCCAGACGAAGCGGAACACCTCGTCGCGGTCGCGCAGCATCGATTCGAAATTGGTGCGGGCGTAAGTGATCGGCTGGGTTTCCGCGAAGGGGCACCAGGTTCCTTCCTCGGCCAGGCAATCGGCGGCGGGGAGGAGGATGCCGTAGCTTGCGAAGGTCTCGCGGATCGCGCTTCGATAGCCATGCCTGTCGTCCGGAATGAGCTCGGCGTCGGCGGTCAGCAGCGAGGCCAGATAGGCGCCGAAATCCATGTCGGTTGGCGGGCAATAATCGAGCGCCCGGATCGCCATGGTCAGCAAATGGTCGGCGACCTTCGCGCCTTCCTCGACTACCATGTCGCGATTGTATCTATCGCCGCCGAAGGTCCCGAGGCCCTCGATCCGGTCCCGCCAGAGCCTGAGGAAGGAGCGCATGAAGGCGGCGACCAGGATTTCGCCGCGGTGGTGCGCCTCCTGGTAGTTCGCTTCCGACAGGAGGTCGGTCCGCGGTTCGAGCAGCACGGATTGGCGGAGCGCGGCACCGCGCACCTCGTCGACCTCGTTGCCCGGCGGCTTGAGTTCCTGGCCGACCTGCTTGGCGACGCCGCTCAGAATGGAATGCTGCAGCGCCTCCATCGTGACGTGATTCGCATCGATAAGGGGAATCACCTTGGACTTGCCCGGGGCTACGGGCGAATCTCCGAGAGCGGCGGCGACGATCTCGGGCAGCGAGAAGATCGAGAGCAGGGCGACGATGTCGGCAAAGGCTTCGTGGAACGCCGCCTGGTCCGGGGTGGAGGCTTCGGTGAAGCGGGTGCGCAGGCCATCGAGCAAGGCATGGGTAGTCTCATGCGCGACGACGTCGTGCGAGAGGCAGGTGAACACCATGTTTCCGGCCCGCCCGGGGAAATAGCCGAAGAACAAGGCGCGGTCCTCCTCGGAATAGAAGGCGTTGGCCTGACCGAAAGCGTGCGGGATAACGTAGAGCTGGTGCCCGCCGAAGCTCCACGCGACGCGGCGGCCGAGCGCATATTCGAACCGCGCGAGCGTTCGCATGACGATCGCGTAGACGTTCTGCGCGTGGAAGTTGGGATTGCCGAGCAGCGTCTCCTCGATCGCGCGCCGGTCCGCCGCTCCCCCGGCCTTGTCGAGATCGAACGGATCGTCGGTGGGCCGGGGCCCGTCGCTGGCGTAAATGAGATCCTTGTAGAGCACTTGGGAGGACGCGTCATAGTCGACCACCTTGACGCGATAGCCGGACGGGCCGGCGCCGAGCACCTCGGCGGGAACGTCGACGCGCGCGAAGGCGAGCGGCCCGTCGGCCCCCCCGAACCGGACGGCGGGATCCTGCGCCAATATGGTAAGCTTGCGGGTATTGGAAAGACGACTCATCCTCTGTCCCCCAATCGTCTTGCGACGACGGATCAGGAGTACGACTCTTCGTTCGCGGGGGCCAGTCCGATATTTGAACATTGCTTCCGACGATCTTGAGGAATGGTCGAAATCATCTCGACGATCGTGCCCGATCCCCGACCGAGCGAGGCGCGCGAAACCATGTTATTCGATTGGCATGGCGCTCGCGCGGAGAATAGACGGGATGCTCGCCAGGGAGGAGAATCGGCATGGCCGCGGGAAGGATTCGCGTCGGCATCGGCGGCTGGGATTATGATCCCTGGCGCGGCACCTTTTATCCGTCCGGCTTGCCCAAGGCGAAGCAGCTCGAACATGCGGCCGGCCAGCTGACCGCGATCGAGATCAACGCTACCTATTACAAATTGCAGAAGCCGGAGCTGTTCGAACGCTGGGGCAGGAGCGTGCCGGAGGGATTCAAGTTCGCCATCAAGGCATCGCGCTTCTGCACCAACCGCAAGATGCTTGGCGAAGGCGGCGAGGCGATCGCGCGCTTCTGCGGTCAGGGGTTCACCGAGCTTGGCGACAAGCTCGGCCCAATCCTCTGGCAGTTCATGGGCACCAAGCAGTTCGAGCCCGACGATTTTCAGGCCTTCCTGAACCTGCTGCCGAAAAGCGAGGCCGGGATGAAGCTGAGCCATGCGGTCGAGCCGCGCCACGAAAGCTTCCGCGATCCGCGCTTCGTGGCCATGGCGCGCGCGGCCGGCGTCGCGATCGTCTTCGCCGACGCCGACAACTATCCGTGCATCCCCGACCTGAGCGGCGACTTCGCCTATGCGCGGCTGCAGCGCTGCCGCGAGCAGGAGCCCAATGGCTATGATGCCGCAGCGCTCGATCGCTGGGCGGAGGTGGCGAAGGCCTGGTCGCGCGGCGAGAGCCCGCCGGGCTTCCCCTACGCCGCCGCTCCCGCCCCGCCCGGGCCGCGCGATACCTACGTCTTCTTCATCTCCGGCGCCAAGGTCCGCGCGCCGGCGGCGGCGATGGCGCTGATCGGGCGGCTGTGAACCCCCTCTTCGCCAATGTCCCGACCTCGATCTTCGAGCGCATGTCGGCGCTGGCGCGGGAGCATGACGCGGTCAATCTCGGCCAGGGCTTCCCCGATTTCGGCTGGCCCGACGACGTCGTCGCCCACGCCGCCGATGCGCTGACCGGCGCCTCCAGCCAATATCCGCCGATGCGCGGCCTGCCCGAGCTCCGCCAGGCGGTGGCGGATCACTACCGGCGTCATCAGGGCCTGGACGTCGCGGCCGGGGAAGTGACCGTGACCTCGGGCGCGACCGAGGCGCTCGCCGCGGCGCTGATGGCCTTGATCGAGCCGGGCGACGAGGTGGTGCTCTTCCAGCCGCTCTACGACGCTTATGTGCCGATCGTCCGCCGGGCGGGCGGCGTCCCCAAATTCGTCCGCCTGACGCCCCCCGGCTGGCGGATCACGGCCGAGGCGCTGGGGGAGGCATTCAGCGCGAAGACGCGGCTGGTCCTGTTCAACAATCCGCACAATCCGACGGCGCGCGTGTTCGACGCAGAAGAATTGCGGCTGCTCGCCGACGCCTGCCTCGCTTACGGAGCGATCGCTCTCTCCGACGAGGTCTGGGAGCATGTCGTCTTTGACGGCCTGCGGCACGTCCCGCTCGCCGCCATGCCCGGCATGCGCGAGCGGACGGTCAAAATCGGCTCGGCCGGCAAGATCTTCTCATTGACCGGCTGGAAGGTCGGCTGGATCGTCGCACCCGAAGCTTTGGGCGTGCCAATCTCCAAGGCGCATCAGTTCATCGCCTTTGCGACCCCGCCCAACCTCCAGGCGGCGGTGGCCTATGGGCTCGGCAAGGAGGACCTTTATTTCGACGCGATGCGGGCGAGCTTCCAGCAGGCTCGGGACGCGATGGCGGCGGCGCTGGGCGAGGCGGGCTTCGCCGTGCTGCCGGCGCAGGGCACCTATTTTCTGTCGCTCGATCTTGCCGCCTCGGGCATCGCCGCCGGCGACGTGGCCTTCTGCGAGCGCGCCGTGCGCGAGGCGGGCGTTGCAGCCATCCCGATCTCGCCTTTCTACGAGGACGAGCCGGTGACGAGCGTCGTCCGCCTCTGCTTCGCCAAGCAGCCGGCGACGCTCGCCGCCGGCGCCGCCGGGCTCAGCCGCGCGCGCAGCCTGGCGCTCACCAGATCCTGACCCGGTCGGCCGGCGCGAGGTAGAGCTTCTCTCCCGGCTTCACGCCATAGGCCGCGTACCAGGCGTCGACGTTGCGCACGGTCAGCGCCCGCTGCCGCGCCGGCGCATGGCCGTCGGTGACGATCTGTTGCCGCAGCGCCGCCTCGCGCACCTTGGAGCGCCAGGCCTGGGCGAAGGCGAGAAAGAATCGCTGGTCGCCGGTCAGCCCGCCGATCACCGGCGCTGGGCGGCCGCGCAGCGACATCCTGTAGGCGTCGTACGCGACCGACAGGCCGGCGACGTCGGCGATATTCTCGCCCAGGGTCAGCTCGCCGTTCAAGTGGATTCCGGGCAGCGGCTCGTAGGCGCCATATTGTTCGGCCAGCCGCTTGCTGGCCTCGCGGAAATGGGCGAGGTCGGCCGGCGTCCACCAGTTGAACAGCCTGCCATTTTCGTCGAACTCGGCGCCGGCATTGTCGAAGCTGTGGCTGATCTCGTGGCCGATCACCGCGCCGATCGCGCCGTAATTCGCCGCTGCGTCGGCGCCCGGATCGAAATAGGGCGCCTCGAGGATCGCGGCGGGGAAGTTGAGCGCGTTCTGCAGCGGCAGATTGACCGCGTTGACCGTCTGCGGCGTCATCCACCATTCGCTGCGGTCGACCGCCTTGCCGAGCTTGGCGCGCTGGTGGCGATATTCATATTCTTGCGCCCGCCAGGCATTGCCGACTGGATCGTCGGCACGGATTTCGAGCCCGGCATAGGTCCGCCAAGCCTCGGGATAGCCGACGCCGACGCGGAGGGTGCGGATCTTGGCCCTGGCCCGCGTCTTGGTCGCGGGCGCCATCCAGGTGAGCGCGTCGACCCGGCGGTTGAAAGCGGCGAGGATGTTGGTCACGATCCCCTGCACTTCCCGCTTCGAGGAGGCCGGGAAATAGCGGGCGACGTAGATCTTGCCGACCGCGTCGCCGAGATCGGCGTTGACGTTGGCGATGCCGCGCTTCCAGCGGTCGCGCTGCTGCGGCGTGCCCTGCAGCGTCTTGCCGTAGAAGGCGAAGCGGCGATCGTCATACGCCTTGGGCAGATAAGGGGCATATTGGCTGATCGTGTGGAAGGCGAGCCAGTCCTTCCACGTCGCCAGGTCCTCGCTGCCGACCAGGGCCGAGACGCCCTTGATCGCGCCCGGATGCCAGATGATGAAGCGCGGCTGCCCCTCGAGCCCGGCGGCGGTCAGATAACCGTTCCAGTCGATCCCGGGCGCGTTCGCTTCCAGCTGGGCGAAGGTCCAGGGATTGTTGGCGTTGTGGACGTCCTCGCTGGCGGTGCGGTCGACATGGGCGGCGGCGATCTTCATCTCCAGCGCCATGATCCGCTTCGCGCGGTCGCCGGCGTCGCGCACGCCGGCGAGCTTCAGCATGTCCTCGACATAGTCGCGATAGGCGCCGCGCAGCCGCGCCATGTCGGTGTCGTCCGACACATAATATTCGCGGTCGGGCATGCCGAGGCCGCCCTGCAGCAGATAGGGGACGTTGCGGCTGGGATCGCTCAGCGACTGGGCGACGAACAGGCCGAACAGATTCTCGGTCCAGAAATTGGTCGCGTTCAACGGGTCGACGTCGGCGCGCAAGCTATTGCCAAGCGCACGCGACAGGCTGGCCTTGGAATCGATCGCCTGGATCGCGGCGAGCTGCGGCTGGAGCGGTGCGAGGCCACGCCGCTCGATCCCGGCAATATCCATATAGGCGGCATAATAATCGGCGATCATCCGCTGCGGCGTGCCCCGTGCCGGATTGCCGGCGCCGGCCCGGCGAACGAGGTCGGCGTTGCGCTGCTCGGCCTTGAGGAACACTTCGTAGCTGACGCCGGTGCTCGACCGGTCGGCGGGGATCTCGGTGGCCTTGCGCCAGCTCCCATTGGCATAAGCGTCGAAATCGTCGCCGGGCTTGACGGAGAGGTCGCGATAATCGGGACGGACGCCGATCGCGTCGGCCTTTTGCTGGGCGGCGGCGAAGGCGGTTGGCGCGGCAACGATGGCGCCCGACAGCAGCAGGATCGGAACAAGAATCTTGGTCAGGCGGGCGGGCATATCGGCTCTCCACGGCGGATCGGGACGCGATGGGCGTCGCGGCGGCGGGTTAGGGAACCCCCTTGCCGCCCGCAACCATCATCCTATGAGCGGCGGAATGGATCGCGGCACGTTCAGTTCCGTCGCCGAGGCGCGGCGCGTGTGGGAGGTGATGGGCCTGGCGCCGGAGGCGCTCTGCGCGGCCGGGATGGAATCCCGTTCGCCGATCGACGGGGAGTCGATCGGATCGGTCGCGCCCGCGAGCGGCGCGCAAGTCGCCGAAAGCGCCGGCCGCGCCCACGACGCGTTCCTCGCCTGGCGCATGGTGCCGCCGCCCCGCCGCGGCGAGCTCGTCCGCCTGTTCGGCGACGTCTTGCGCGACAATAAGCAGGCGCTCGGCCGCCTGGTCAGCCTCGAGGCCGGCAAGATCCTCTCCGAAGGCCTCGGCGAGGTCCAGGAGATGATCGATATTTGCGACTTCGCCGTCGGCCTGTCGCGCCAGCTCTACGGCCTCACCATCGCCACCGAGCGGCCCGGCCACCGGATGATGGAGACCTGGCATCCGCTCGGCGCGGTGGGCGTGATCTCGGCATTCAACTTCCCCGTCGCGGTGTGGGCGTGGAATGCCTGCCTGGCCTTCGTCTGCGGCGATTCGGTGCTGTGGAAGCCCTCGGAGAAGACGCCGCTGACGGCGGCCGCGGTCCAGGCCCTGTTCGAACAGGCGGCGGCGCGGTTCGGCGACGCGCCGGAGCATTTGTCGCAAGTCGTCCAGGGCGGGCGCGAAACGGGTGCCGCGCTCGCCGACCATCCCCGCATCGCCCTCGTTTCCGCCACCGGCTCGACCCGGATGGGGCGGGAACTGGCGCCGAAGGTCGCCGCCCGCTTCGGCCGCGCCCTGCTCGAGCTCGGCGGCAACAACGCCATGCTTGTCGCGCCCTCGGCCGATCTCGACCTCGCCGAGCGGGCGATCGCCTTCGCCGCGGTGGGCACGGCCGGGCAGCGCTGCACGACGTTGCGGCGCCTGCTCATCCACGACGATATCGCCGACGCTCTGGTGCGGCGGCTGAAGCGGATCTGGGCCGAAGTGCCGGTCGGCAATCCGCTGAAGGAGGGGGTGCTGGTCGGCCCCCTGATCGACGGCGCCGCCTTCGCGGCGATGCAGTCGGCGCTCGTCCGGGCGCGGGAGGAGGGGGGCAACATCCAGGGCGGCGAGCGGCTCTTCGCCGAACGCTGGCCCGGCGCTTATTACGTGCGGCCCGCGATCGTCGAAATGCCCGGCCAGACGCCGATCACGCTCACGGAGACCTTCGCGCCGATCCTCTACGTCATGCGCTATCGCCGCCTCGACGAAGCGATCGCCCTCCACAACCAGGCGCCGCAGGGCCTCGCCTCGTCCATCTTCACCACCGACCTCAGGGAAGCGGAGACCTTCCTCTCCGCCGCCGGCTCCGATTGCGGCATCGTCAACGTCAATATCGGGCCGTCCGGCGCCGAGATCGGCGGCGCGTTCGGCGGCGAGAAGGAGACCGGCGGCGGCCGCGAGAGCGGCTCGGACGCCTGGCGCAACTACATGCGGCGCGCCACCAACACGATCAACTACAGCCGCGAGCTGCCTCTCGCCCAGGGCGTTGATTTCTCGATGCCGTGACCCGTCCCGCCGATTGAACGGCCGCGTGCGTTCGCCGCGAGTGTTCCGCGCGGCGGGCATGAAGCGCTGGTTACGGAGCCGTTATTCGGCTAGGGTGACTGCCGCTGTTGCGTAAAAACAAAAATGGCAGGGAGATGGTTGATGAATACCCGCACCTTTGCACTCATCTTTGGCATCGTTTTTCTGATCGTCGGGGCGCTCGGATTCGTTCCGAGCATGGTCCACGCGCCGATGGGCGATCACGCCATGAACATGAAGCAGGGCTATGGCGATCTGCTCGGCATGTTCCCGGTCAACATGCTCCACAACGTGGTCCACATCCTCTTCGGCATCTGGGGCATCCTCGCCTATCGCAGCCTTTCCGGCGCCAGGATGTATTTCCGGGTCGTGGCGATCCTCTACGCGATCCTGACGATCATGGGCCTCGTCCCGGCCATGGACACGACCTACGGCCTCATCCCCCTCTATGGCAACGACGTCTGGCTGCACGCCTTGCTCGCCATCGTCGCCGGCTATTTCGGCTGGATGAATCGCGACGCCGCCGGCGACCGCGTCTAAGCCGTCCACGCTGCCTCCGGCCCGGCTCCAGGGTGAGCCGGGCCGGCTTTCGCGCCTGGCATTTCCGCTTGGGCCTCAGCCGCTTGCCGCTGGGGCCGGGCCGCTATAATAGCATCTGGCGGGGACTGGAGCGGCCAGTCCCGGCCGGCTCTCGGGCGGCCCGTTCAATAGGATGTACGATGTCGTCGCGCTTTCTGTCCCTGCCGATCCTGCTCGCCGCGGCCGCGGCCGCTCCCGCCGCCGCCCAGGTCGTCGAGGGCGACCGGCCGACCCAGGGCCAGATCCAGGCCGGCGAGGTGCCCGCCATCCCGCTGCCGGAGGGCGAGATCGCGCTGCGCGAGCTGCGCGATCCCGCATCCGCGCCGAAATGGACCAGGGCCGCGGCGCGGGACCTGCTCGCTTATGCCGAGCGCGTCGGAGAGGACGGGCTGGACCCGGCCGACTATCGCACCGCACGCCTGCGCGCCGCGATCGAAGGCCGCGACGACAAGGCGCTCAACGCCGTCGCCTCGGACATCTTCCTGCGCCTCTCCGCCGATCTCGCCCTCGGCCATGTCCGCAGCGACGCCCGGATCGATTGGCACACCCGCGATCCCGACCTCGATTCCGCCCGGCAATTCGCGCTGATGCGCGGCGCGATCGACGGCACAAATGTCGCCGACACCTTGGCCTCGCTGCTCCCCACCCATCCGCAATATGCCGAGCTGAAGGCGGTGCTGACCCAGGTCGAGGACCAGGCGGCGAAGGACAAGATCAGGCTCAACCTCGAGCGCTGGCGCTGGCTGCCCCGCGATCTCGGCGCGCGCTACGTGATCGTCAACGTCCCGGCCTTCACCGTCGCCCTGGTCGAGAACGGCCAGGTCGTCGCCCGCCACCGCGCCGTCGTCGGCAAGCCGAGCACGGCGACGCCGCAGCTGATGGCGACGGCCACCGGGGTCATCCTCAACCCGTGGTGGGAGGTGCCGAGCAGCATCGCCGGCGAGGTCCGCGGCAAGCGCGGCTATGTGACGGTGCGCGAAGGCGCGGGCGTCCGCTACCGCCAGCCGCCCGGGCCGGGCAACGCGCTCGGCCGGATGAAGGTGGTGATGCCCAACAATTACGCGATCTACCTGCACGACACGCCGTCCAAATCCTTGTTCAACCGGCCGATGCGCGCCGCCAGCCACGGCTGCATCCGCACCCAGAACGCACTGGACTTCGCCGAGGCTTTGCTCGGCAGCCCGCAATGGGACAAAGCGGCGATCGACCGCGCCATCGCTTCGGGCAAGACCGTCCAGGCGCAGGCGGCGACGCCGACCCCGGTCTATATCGCCTATTTCACCGCCGCCGCGGCGGCGAACACCACCGAATTGGTCAGCTACCGCGACGTCTACGGCCGCGACACCCCGATCCTCGCCGCGCTGAACAGCGTCGAAGGCGAACAGGAGCCCGCCGCGGGCGGGAATTAGCGCGCGGCGAGGTTGCCGGGATAATATTCGCCGATCAGGCTGTAATCGTCGCCCGCACCCTGGTCGAACAGGACGTAGGTCGGGTTGTAGCCTGGCACCCAGGTCGAGCGCAGCCGCATCAGCGGGTCGTAGCCGAACATCACCTGGACGGTCGGCGTAGTCCAGCCGGTCAGCAGATTCTCCGACGTGTAGGCGAAGCTGGTCGCGCCGTCCGAGGTGAGGTTGCCGTTCGCATCGTAGGCGAACGCCGCAGGCCCGGCGGATGTGTACTGGTTGAGCCCGTTCACCGCGTAGGGGCGGCTGACGTTGTA
>Ga0184618_10000009_pt1 | contig 112651 bp, 130 predicted proteins | sample PLM0_30_b1_FD_133159 | JGI IMG/M metagenome (GOLD analysis project Ga0184618, IMG submission 133159) | Groundwater sediment microbial communities from an aquifer in East River, Colorado, USA - PLM0_30_b1 | ecosystem: Environmental > Terrestrial > Soil > Riparian zone | place: USA: East River...
AGCGGTCGGTCAAGTTCATCGGACCGAAGTCGTACTTCGGTCCGGGTGGCCGGGGCAATGGCTGATGCGGGGCGGGGGCGGCTACTTTTCCCGTCCCGGCGCGGCGGGGCGAACCGGCCTCGATTTCCTCTATCTACCGGCTTCGCTTTCCCTGACCGCCTGCGGGCGGCTCCCGATCATGGCGGGCGTGATCCACCAGCACTTGATCAATGCGCGTTTGCCAGCCTTCACCCTCATTTCGGAAATGAGCGAGCGCCTCCGGCGACAGACGCAACGTGACTTTTTCCTTGCGCTCGCCCTTGGGCTTCGGCGGACGACCACGGGGGCGGGCCTCGCGGATGACGTTACCGCCGATCAAATGCCGGCCACGCTCCGCCATCTCCCGCGTGAAGCGGGGAGGATCATCCCGGTCAGGGCCGGTAGAAATTGTAGATTTCTCGCTCATCTTTCTCCGCCTTTCTGAGGCTGATTATGCGGGCCCTATCACCGCGCGGCGTCCAAACGCACACCACCACCTGCCGGCCAATGCTACCGAGGGTCACGAACCGCGTTTCGCCATAGTCTTCCCGGTCATCCTGGTCGTCGATCCGGAAGTTGTCGAAGATCGCGCTGGCGCCGCGAAAATTTAGGCCGTGCCGAAGCCGATTGCGTTCGTCTTTCTCACGATCGAACTCGATCTCCATCGAGTTTATGTACCGGCAGAAAAGTGCGAATGCAAAAGTTTTATGTCGGGACAGAAAATTCGAAAGGGAGCGCAACAAAGCGAGTCCGTTCCCCGGCTTCTTCTCAAGACAGACTGCCTGGTCTGAAATTCTTGTATCAGGGCCGGAGCTTGCGAAGCCCGGGGTGCGGAGCAAGAGAGCGCTCCCACGTTTTCGACCCCCCATGACCATATTTTGGCCGCAAGATTGGCCGAACTTGCAGGCATGCAAGCCGGTGACAATTTGGTGATGGCCAAACGGCCGTATCTGATCGCTCCCGCGGCGGCGCTGGCGCTGGCCGCGCTCGCCGCGCCGGCGGCGGCGGCGCTGGGGCCCGACGCGGCGCACTGCCGCGCCGGCTCGGCCCGCCCGGCGATGCTGGTCGATGTCGGCGGCTTCAAGGACCGCCAGGGCACGCTCCGGGTCCAGCTCTACGCCGCCAGCCCCGGCGACTTCCTCGCCAGGGGAAGGGGCCTTAAGCGGATCGACCTGCCGCTGACCCCGACCGGACCGATGCAGGTCTGCGTCGCTTTGCCGCGGCCGGGCGCCTATGCGGTCGCGGTCCGCCACGACGCCGACGGCAACGGCAAATCGGGCTGGAACGACGGCGGCGGCTTCTCCAACAACCCGCACCTCTCGCTGACCAACCTCAAACCCTCCTACCGCCAGGTCGCGGTCCGGGTCGGCAACGGCGTCAGGCCGGTCCGCGTCATCCTCAACTATCGCCGCGGCCTGTGGATCGGGCCGATCGGTGGAGGGGGAGGATAGATGGCCCGGGTCGCGCTCCTGTCCAATCCGCGTTCGACCGGCAACCGCTCGCTGCTGCCCGAGGTCAGGCGCTTTTGCGACCTGCACAAGGACATTTTCCACTATGAGGTGGAGGATGTCGGCCAGATCGGTGCGGCGATGCGCACGATCGCGATGGTGCGGCCCAAGGTGCTGGTGATCAACGGCGGCGACGGCACCGTCCAGGCGGCGCTGACCGAGATGTTCAACGGCGGCCATTTCGGCGAGACGCCGCCGCCGGTCGCCGTCCTCCCCAACGGCAAGACCAATCTGATCGCCCACGATCTCGGCGCGGAGGGCGATCCGATCGAGGCGCTCGGCCGCTTCCTCGCGATCGCCCGCGGCGACCTCGCCCCGCACATCGTCACTCGCGAGCTGATCGCGCTTTCCGGCGGCACAAGCAGCGGCAAGCCGGTGGTCGGCATGTTCCTGGGCGGCGCCGCGCTCGCCGACACGATGCTCTACTGCCGCCACAAAATCTATCCATTGGGGCTGCCCAACGGCGTCGCCCATCTGCTCGCCTTTCTCGCCGGCCTGCTCGCGATCATCATCGGCCGGCGCGCGACCTTCCTGCCGCGGCCCGCCTCGCTCAAGGTGTCGATGCAGCGCCACGGCCATTTGCAGGGCCGTTTCGCGGTGCTGATGGTGACGACCCTCGAGCAATTGCTGCTGAAGAGCCAGGTGGTGACCGCCGACGGCAAGGCCGGCGTGCTGCAGCTGCTCATCGTCGAGCGGCGGCCGCTGGTCATCCTGCGCGCCTTCGCCGACGCGATCCGCGGCCGCCTCGGCCGCTACAAGGTGCAGGGCATCCACCTCGAGCGCAGCGACGAGATCCGCATCGAAGGCGACGATTCCAACGTCATCCTCGACGGCGAATTGTTCGAGGCGCGCAGCGACCGGCCGATCGTCCTGACGCCGACCGCGCCGGTGTCGTTTTTGCGGCTGGCGGCGTAAGCGCTCGGATCGGGACGGCACTTCGATCCGGTTGGCAGATTAGATGAGTGGGCGGCACGGCGCGTTGAACCGGCGCTCCTCGACGCCCTCCCGCTCTCAACCACCGCGCCCTTCGCAAGCGGCGACGTCTTCCGGGTACCAGCGGGAATGGGCGATGCGCGTGCCGAGGTAGCGAAAGCGGCCGCGGACCGGCTTCCAGTCCAGCCTGGCGGGGTCGGCGTCCACGAAATCGGGCGCCAGCGCGGTCTCGAATTCGCACGAGGCGAGGTTGGTTGCGACCAGCGCGCAGGAGACGGCGCGGATCTCGACATGCTCGAAAATCGGCTCGAGGCGGCCCACCGACCTCCTCATCGCTTCCGCCCGGTCGTGCGCGGCCTGGCTGCAGGCGGCCATGACCGCCTCGGCGGTGGGGGGCGAGGCCGCGCGCGGGAGCTGCGTCCGGTCGGGCGCTTCCCGGCAGGCGCCGGGGAGGAAAAGGATGAGAGCGGTTGCAGCCAGTGCTTTCATATGATCTCTCGATAGTCAGTTCTCGCTCCGACCGCGTCGTCACCTTGAGCCCGCTCGCCCCGGAATGTCGAATCATGCCTTGCGGCGCCCGCCGAAACAGCCGGTCCGAGGAAAGCCGCGAGCCCCGGACCAGGATGCTTTAAGGCCCGTCATTCCGGCGGAAGCCGGAATCTCTCTTCTTTCGGGCGGCCGGTAGGGGCAAGGACGACGAACATGCCCGCAGATTCCTCTCTCGCCGATCTGGTCGCCGCCGAGCTGGCCGAGCCGGTCGATCCGCGCGTCGCACAGGTGGCGGCGGCGATCGCGGCGCGGCACAAGGAGGCGTCGCGAGCGGTCCTGTTCTACGGCTCGTGCCTGCGCGAGCGGCAGCTCGACGGGCTGATGCTCGATTTCTACCTGATCGTGTCGAGCTACGCGGAGGCCTATGGGCGCGGCTGGCTCGGCGCGGCGAACCGGCTCATCCCGCCCAATGTATTCCCATTCGCGCAAGGCGGCCTGACCGCCAAATATGCGGTGCTGAACGAGGCCGATTTCGAGCGGGAATGCGGCATGCGTGCGCGTAGCGTCTCGGTTTGGGCGCGTTTCGCCCAGCCGGCGCGGCTGGTCTGGGCGAAGGATGCGGAGGCGGGCGCCGCCGCCGCCGCCAGCGTCGCCGAGGCGGCGCCGACCCTGTTCGCGCTGACCCGGCCGACCCTCGCGGCGGAGGAGCGGGACGATCCGCTCGCCATCTTCCGCGCCGGCTTCGCGCTCACCTACGGCGCCGAGCTGCGCGCCGAGCGCGTCCACCGGCCCGCCGCGATCGTCGACGCCGATCCGGACCGCTACGCGCGGATCGGGCGCGCCGTCCTGACCGAGCGGGGGGAGGGAGCGCCGGCAGAGGGGCAAAGCTGGCGATGGCGTCAGCGCAAAGGCAAGATGCTCTCGGTCGCACGGCTGCTGAAGGCGAGCGCGACCTATGCCGGCGGCATCGACTATCTCGCCTGGAAGATCAACCGGCACGCGGGGACGAAGATAGTCGTCAAGCCGTGGCAGCGGCGCTGGCCCCTGCTCGCCGCAATCACCCTGCTGCCGCGGCTGCTGCGGCGGGGGGCAGTTCGCTAGCCCGGCGGGCCAAGGCGGCGGCGACGGCGTCGGCGAGGGCGGCGACGGTGAATGGCTTCCGCAGCAGATCGTAGCCGCTTAGATCCTCGGCGTCGCCCGCTTCGCCGACATAGCCGGTGACGAACAGGATCGCGATCCAGGGGTAAAGGCGCGCGGCCTCGCGGACCAGCTCGGGCCCGGTCATCTCCGGCATCATGATGTCGGTGATGATCAGCTGGACCGCGCTCTCGCGCTCCAGCCTCTCCAGCGCCTCGCGGCCGCTCGCGCAGGGGATCGCGCGGTAGCCGAGCTCCTCCAATGCGCTCACCGTCGCCCGGCTCACCCTGGGATCGTCCTCGACGACCAGGATGGCGGTGCCGGCGGCGGGCTTGGCCGGGGGGCGGGCGCGGCGCGGGCGGGTCTCGGCCGCCTGCGCGGCGGCCTCCGCCGAACGCGGCAGATAGAGCGATATGCTGGTGCCGGCGCCGAACGTCGAGTCCAGAGTGACGTCGCCGCCCGACTGGTGGGCGAAGCCGAAAATCTGGCTGAGGCCGAGGCCGGTCCCCTTGCCGACCGGCTTGGTGGTGAAAAAGGGCTCGAACACGCGCTCGATATGCTCGGGGGCGATGCCGGAGCCGGTGTCGGAGACGCCGATCCTGACATAATCGCCGGCGCCGAGCGCGCCGACCTGCCCTTGCGCGAGCGCCGCATTCTCGACGACGATCGCCAGCTGCCCCTCGCCGTCCATCGCGTCGCGCGCGTTGACCGCCATGTTGAGGATGGCGTTCTCGAGCTGGTTGGTGTCGACCCGGACGTGCCAAAGCGCGTCGGGGAAGGAGGTGGTGACGACGATCCGCTCGCCGATCGAGCGGTCGATCAGGTCGAGCATGCCTTCGACCAGCTCGGCCGGGGCGGCGGCGACCGGCAGGAACGGCTCGGCGCGGGCGAAGGCGAGCAGCCGGCGGGTGAGCGCCGCCGCCCGGGTGGCGCCTTCCATGGCGTTGTCGAGGTGGAACTCGACCTCCCGCTTGGAGCCGCGCAGCTTGCGCTTGGCGAGATCCAGCCCGCCGACCACGACCGCGAGCATGTTGTTGAAATCGTGGGCGATGCCGCCGGTGAGCTGGCCCACCGCCTCCATCTTCTGGACCTGGCGGAGGCGCGCTTCCGCCGCCTCCCGCTCGGCGGCTTCCGCCTTGAGCTTCCGGTTCGCCTCGAGCAGCTCGCCGGTCCGCTCCTGCACCGCCGCGTCGAGCTGCTGGGCGCGGCTGGCCTCGCTGTCGGCTTCGCGCAGCGCGGCGAGCCGCTCGCCCATCGCCCGGAAGGCGGCGAAACCCAGGAAGATCGCGCCGAGCCCGATCAGCACCGCCAGCCAGCCGAGCCATTCGCCGACCTGGTCGGCCCGCTCGCCGGTCCGCCGCGTCGCCGCCATCCGGCCGCGCAGGTCGATGCGCTCGGCGGCGGCGATCTCGGCGAGCTTGGCGCGCAAAGCGGGGCCGCGCGCGCTCATGCCCGCCTGGTAGAAGAGCGGTACGCCGCCGCTTCCCTTTTTGGCCCGCGCCGCCGCCGCCGGGGCGGCCAGCTCGCGGCCGCGTTGCTCGTAGAGCCGGCGCAGCTCGCGCACCCGCGCGAGCTGGTCCGGATCCTGGCGCACCAGCCCTTCGAGCGTGCCGATCTGCTGCCCGGCGAGCTGCCATTCCTCGTAATAGAGGCTGCCGGTCTTGGGGTCCTCGTCGAGGACGTAGCGGCCCAAAGCGGCCTCGGAGCGGGCGACCGTGCCGTCGACGGTGCGGGTGAGCAGCATCACGTCGTAGCTGTGCCGTTCCGACGCGAGCGCCCGCTCGCGCGCGGCGTTGGAGGCGGTCACCATGATCATCAGGGCGATGAGGAGGATGGTCGCGAGGATGGCGCCGGCGCTGGCCAGCCCTCCGCGCCGCCAGTCCGCGGACCTCGCCTCCGGAGCGCCCATCCGATCACCCGCCATGGGCGGAACTTAGATCAAGCCGCGACTCGTGAAAAGCCGCTTCGCCGCGCGGGGGAAGTCGGCCCGCCGCTTATGGGGCTGGCGGGGGAAGGCCGGTGAGGGTAGATTCGTCCCCATGGACAAAGAGAGCGCCATCCGGACGTTGCGCGCCCATGAGGCGGAGCTGCGGGCGCTGGGCGTCAAGCGGCTGTCGCTATTCGGCTCGCTGGCGCGGGGCGAAGCGAGGGTGGATTCGGACGTCGACCTGGCCGTGACCCTGGAGCCGGGGCGCCGGATCGGGCTGTTCCGCTATGCGGCGCTGCGTGAGCAGCTGGCAGACATGCTCGGCCGGCACGTCGATATCGTGAGCGAGCCGGTGACCAAGACGCGTCTGCAGGCAAGGATCGACCAGGACCGGGTGCATGTATTCTGACGAGGAACGTGTTCGCGACTGGCTGCGGGACGTCATCGATAACAGCGATCTGATCGCAGGCTATGTCGAGGGTCTGAGCTTCGAGCAATTCTCCGCCGATACCAAGACGCGGGATGCCGTCGAACGATGCCTCGAGCGCATTATCGAAGCGGCGGTACGTCTTGGCCCCGACAGGATAGAACGGATCGCGCCGGGGCTGCCGCTCCATCAGGTGCGCGGGCTCGGTAACGTGCTTCGCCATGCCTATGACGCGATCGAGCCGAGGCTCGTCTGGGACACTGCGAAGGAGGATATACCGGCTCTGCGCGCTGCCTGCGAACGGGCGCTGGCGGAAGGGGAGGGGAGTTAGGCGATCACCCCCGTTGCCTTTCCCGCCTCTTCGAACATGGCGAGGATTTGGGCGACCTGCTCGGCGCTATGGTCGGCGCATAGCGAGCAGCGCAGCAGGTACATGCCGGCGGGGGTGGCGGGCGGGCGGGCCATGTTGACGTAGACTCCGGCCTGGAGGAGCGCCTGCCACATCAGCACCGTCGTCTGCTGGTCGGGCAGGAGGATGGCGATGATCGCGCTTTCCGCTTCCTTGGTCGCGAGGTCGAAGCCGAGATCGCGCAGGCCCTTGTGCAGGCGGCGGCTATTCTCCCAGAGATGGCCGCGCTTGTTGCCGGCGTGCATCAGCTTGCGGATCGAGGTGGCGGCGGTCGCGACCACCGACGGCGGCAGCGAGGCGGTGAAGACATAGGGGCGGCAGACCAGGCGCAGGACCTCGAACTTGGGATGGTTGGAGACGACGAAGCCGCCGACCGTGCCGACCGATTTGGAGAATGTGCCGACGACGAAATCGACGTCCGCCTCGACGCCCGCTTCCTCGAACACGCCGCGGCCGTGGGCGCCGAAGAAGCCCATGCCGTGCGCCTCGTCGACGACGATCATCGCGCCGTGCCGCTTCGCCACCGCGACCATCTCCTTGAGCGGTGCAATGTCGCCGAGCATCGAATAGACGCCTTCCAGCACGACCAGGCGCCCGCCCTCCGCCGGCAGCCGGCCGAGGCGCTTGTCGAGATCCTCGACATTGTTGTGGCGGAAGCGGACGATCTGGGCGTTGCCAAGCGCGCAGCCGTCGTAGATCGAGGCGTGGCTGTCGGCGTCGAGGATGATATAATCCTCCTTGCCGGCGATGGTCGACATCAGGCCCAGATTGGCCTGGTAGCCGGTCGAGAAGACCATGGCGTGCCTGGTGCCGTAAAAGAGCTTGAGCGCCTCCTCGCACTCCTTGTGGCCCTGATAGGTGCCGTTGAGGACGCGGCTGCCGGTCGTGCCCGAGCCATATTCGTCGAGCGCGCGCTTGCCTGCCTCGATCACGTCGGGATCGAAGGTCATACCCATATAATTGTAGGTGCCGAGCAGGATCGTCTTCCGCCCCTGGATGGTGGCGAGGGTGGGCGAATGGACCTCGTCCATGACGATCGCGAACGGATCGCGCACGCCGGTGTCGAGCAGAGCCTGGCGCTCGGCGATCAGGGCGTCGAACTTGGAGAAGAGGTCGCGGCCCGAATGCGACAGCGGCGGCTCGTCGGCCGGGTCGTTGGGATTGAGCAGAGCTTCTGTCATCAAATCCTCCCCGGAACGGGGAGGGGGACCATGCGGAGCATGGTGGAGGGGGGCGAGCGCAGCGAGCATGGAGACGCGGGACCCCTCCACCACTCGCCTGCGGCGAGCGGTCCCCCTCCCCGTTCCGGGGAGGACTTATCGCTCCTCCCCATCATCCCTCGTTCCGGAGCTCTTCGACGGCGTCGACGAGCTGGCCCACCGTCTCGATCTCGGCCTGCATGTTCATGGTGATGAGGATGTCGAACTCGTCCTCGACCGAGGCGACGAAGTCGAGCACGACGAGGCTGTCCCATTCGAGGTCGCCGGCGAAGCTGGTCGCCTCGGAAAGCGCGACGTCCTTTTGGTTGAAAGGCTCGATCAGCGCCGCCACCTTGGCGAACGTTTCTTCTCGGTCGGTCATGGCAGCCCTTTATGTCCCGGGCCCTGCTGTGCCAAGCGAATTGGGCCGGAATGCGGCCCCGGCGGGGCAGCGCGCGCTTGGCAATCGGACAAACCAAGGACAGTATATAGTTTTCCTCGCACCCCGGCAGACCGTCGCCATCGGGCGCGAAAACTATATACTGTCCCTGGTTTTCCGCGCCGCAGGGAGAGGGTGATGGACGAGGAGCAAGCGCCGGACGAGCCGGTCTATCCGGTCAACGCGGCCCATTTGGTCCGCACCACCCAGCTCGCCCAGCTCCAATTCTCGGCGATGGCCGACCACAAGGCCAGCATCCTGATGGGCGCCACCTTCGTCATCTTCACCATCACGGTGGGGCAGGCGCGCGGCGCGGCGGCGCCGCTGCCCCTGCTCATCCTCGGCGCCGCGGCCTTCTTCTCGGCGATCTTCGCGGTCCTCGCCGTCGTCCCCGCGGTCCGCTACCGCAAGGACGCGCCGCTGAACCTGCTCTTCTTCGGCTCGTTCACCCAGCTCGGCGAGGAGGAGTATCTCGACCGGCTGACCGAGCGGCTGCGCAAGGAAGATACGATCTACCGCACGATGGGCCGCGACATCTACCAGAACGGCCTCGTCCTCGCCCGCAAGAAATACCGCTATCTGGGCTACGCCTATCGCATCTTCCTCGCCGGCCTTACCGCGAGCTTCGTCGCGTTCGTCTGGGGGTATTTCATGGCCTGATCCCCTCCCTTCCAGGGAGGGGGAATCTAGCGAAGCCAGCCCTCTTTTTTGTACCACTCGGCCGTCTCCTTGAGGCCGGTCGGGGTGCGGATCTCGGGCTTCCACAGGCCGGCGGCCGGCCTTTTGTCGGCGGCGACCACCCAGTCGGGATGGCAGAAATAGCCGACGCGGTCGGGGGTGAGCTTGGCGCGGCGGCGGCGCAGCAGCCGGTCGAGCAATGAGGCGATGCCGAGCACGAGCTTCGGCATCGAGAGCGTCGCCGCCCTCTTGCCGAAGATGCGCCCAAGCGTGCGGGCGAAGTGGCGGTTGTCCCAGCCGTTCTCGCGGCCGTCGTCCGCCTCGTAGGTCTCGGACCAGCTGTCGGGCTCGTCGAGCACCGCCAGGATCAGGCGGCACAGATCGTCGACATGGAGGATCGAGAAGCGGCCGCGCGGCGGCAAGGCGACGAAGCCGCGCCGCGCCATCTTGAACAGCTCCAGCGTCTCGCGGTCGCCCGGGCCGTAGACGGCGGGCGGGCGGACGATCGTCCAGTCGAGCCCGGAAGCGGCGACCAGCAGCTCGGACCGCGCCTTCGACCAGCCATAGCCGGAAAGGTTCGGCTCGCGCGCGGCGAGCGAGGAGACGTGGACGAAGCGGCGCACCCCCGCCTTGCGCGCCGCGTCGATCGCGTTGGCGGTGCCGCCGACATTGACCGTCTCGAACTCGGCGCGGCTGGGAGCGTTGATCAGGCCGGCGATGTGGATCATCGCGTCCGCGCCGGTGGCGAGCTTGACGAGGCTGTCGGGCCGGTCGAGCGCGCCGTCGACCCAGGCGATCTCGTCCTCCGGCGGCTTCCAGCCGCGGGTGAGCGCGCGGACGTCATAGCCCTGCTCGAGCGCGATCCGTAGCAGATGGCGGCCGACGAAGCCGGTGCCGCCGGTCACGGCGAGGGTGCGGATCTTCCTCACCTTCTTCCTCATAGCGGCGACCAGTCGCGCGCTTCCCCTTCCGCCGCCTCGGCCTCGGCGACGTCGCCGAGCCGGGCGACGATCGCGTCGAGCACCGCGTCGGCGCCCTCGCCGGTGGCGGCGGAGAGGCGCAACGGCGCGGCCCCGCATTCCGCCTCCAGCTCCGCCGCCAGCGCGTCCAGCAGCTCGTCATCGAGCGTGTCCGCCTTGTTGAGCGCGACCACTTCGGGCTTGGCGGCAAGGCCGGCGCCATAGGCTTCGAGCTCGGTGCGGATCGTGCGGTAGGAGGTTGCGACATCCTCGTCATTGGCGTCGACGAGGTGGAGGAGGATGCGGCAGCGCTCGACATGGCCGAGGAAGCGGTCGCCGATGCCGGCGCCGTCGACCGCGCCCTCGATCAGGCCGGGTATGTCGGCGAGGACGAACTCGCGGCGGCGGTGGCCGACCACGCCGAGCTGGGGGTGGATGGTGGTGAAGGGGTAGGCGCCGACCTTGGCGTCGGCGTTGGTGACGGCGTTCAAAAAGGTCGATTTGCCGGCGTTGGGGAGCCCGACCAGCCCCGCGTCGGCGAGCAGCTTGAGGCGCAGCCACACCCACGCCTCCTCGCCCGGCCAGCCGGTGCCGTGCTGGCGCGGCGCGCGGTTGGTCGCGCTCTTGTAGCTGGCATTGCCGCGGCCGCCGTCGCCGCCCTTGAGGAAGACCTGGCGCTGGCCGATGCGGGTGAAGTCGGCGAGGACATGCTCCTTGTCCTCGGAAAGGATCTGGGTGCCGACCGGCACCTTGACGACGAGGTCCTTGCCGCCGGCGCCGGTCTGGTTGCGCCCGGCGCCGCTCTTGCCGCGCGGCGCCTTGAAATGCTGGGTGTAGCGGAAGTCGATCAGGGTGTTGAGGCCCTCGACCGCCTCGAAGACGATGTCGCCGCCCTTGCCGCCGTCGCCGCCGTCGGGGCCGCCATATTCGACATATTTCTCCCGCCGGAAGCTGACCGCGCCGGGCCCGCCGGCGCCGGAGCGGACGAAGATCTTGGCCTGGTCGAGGAAATGCATGGGCGCGCTTTAGGCAAGAGCGGGGAGAAATCAAACTCGCCGCGGTCGCTTGCGCTGCGCCGACCTGATATGGCGGCGGCCCAGCTTCGGGGAAGCGCCGCATGGACAGCGAAGGGATTCGGCCCGATCTCGACCGCCGCGAAATGGTGCGGGCCGCCGCCGCGCTCGGCCTGATGACGGTGCCGATCCTGGCCTGCGCCGGGAAGCCGCCGTCGGCGCCCGCCGAGGGCGCGCTGATCGCCGGGACCACCTGCCCGGCGACTCCGCGCCAGACCGAAGGCCCTTATTATTTCGATCCGCGGCTGGTGCGCGCGGATCTCGCCGAAGGCCGTCCCGGCGTGCCGCTTCGTTTCCGCCTGCAGATCGTCGATGCGGAGGGCTGCGCGCGGATGGCGCGGGCGCGGGTCGACATCTGGCACTGCGACGCCGGCGGCCATTATTCGGGCTACGACCAGGAGCGCACCGCCGGCCAGACCTGGCTGCGCGGCACCCAGCTTACCGACGCGGGGGGCGTCGCCGAATTCCGCACCCTCTATCCGGGTTGGTACGAGGGGAGGGCGCCGCATGTCCACGTCAAGGCCTGGCTTCCGGACGGACGCGAGATCATTTCGCAAGTCTATTTTCCGGATGCGCTTTCCGACCGGATCTACGCGCAAAGCCCCTATTCGGGCCGCAGCGGCGGGCGGCTGCGCAACGCGGACGACGGCATCTTCCGCTCGGCCGGCGACGCGGTTCCGATCGCCGAGATCAAGCCGGTGGCGGACGGCTATGAAGCGGCGATCGTCGTCGCGCTGGCTTGACCGGTCCTGGAAGAGAGGGAGATGAGCGTCACGGCCTTTTGTGCCGCGCTTCGTAGATGCCGAGCTTGCCGCCGCCGGGAAGGCCGACGGCGGTCACCCGGCCCCATTCGCGCTGGCCGATCGCCTCGGTCGCGACCCCCTTGGCGGCGAGGCGCCGGACCAGCTCGTCGATATCGTCGCAGATGAAATAGAGCTCGTGGACGTCGTTGCGCTCGCCCGGATGGACGCCGAGCTCGGCCGGCGGCAGCTTGAAGATCAGCCAGCCGCCGCCGCTGTCGATCGCGTCGAGCTCGAGCGTGTCGCGCAGGAAGGCGCGGTCCGCTTCCGCGTCGCGGGAGAAGATCATGACGTGCGTGCCCGAGATCATGGCGCGCTCCTTTCGATGGCGGGATGGGTGGCGATGAGCTGGCGCGTCGCCAGCTCGCGGGCTTTCTCGCGCGGCAGGCCGAGCGCCTCGGCCATCGGTCCGCCGAGCAGCGAATCGCCCAAAGCGGCGAGGACCAGCCAGAAAGTGGTCTCATGCACCGGCCGGTCCTCATGGCCCTTGCCGAGCTGGTCGACCAGCCGGTGGATCGCGCCGAGCACCGGGTTCAACGCCTCGCGGTTGCCCGACAGGATCATCCAGGCGGCGAGCGCGCCGGCGCCTTCCTGGTCGAAGGCGTCGAAAGTCCTGTCGACGATCTCGCGCGGGTCGGCCTCGCCGGCCCTCGCCCGTTCGACCACGGTCGCGATCACCGCGGTGACCCGCTCGCTGATATGGCGCGCCAGCTCCGCCTGCAGGCCCGCCGCCGAGCCGAAATGGTGGAGGAGGTTGCCATGGGTCTTGCCGATCCTGGCGCCCACCGCCTTCAGCGTCACCGCCTGCGGCCCGGCCTCGAGCAGCAGGTCGCGCGCCGCCTCGAGGGCGGCGGCCCGGCTTTCTTCCGGGGACAGGCGTTCGCGGACTATTGACATTGGTGTAAGTAAGACTTAGGCATATCGGAAAGGGAGATACAGCATGGCGCGGCAGGTGACACCCTCCGATCTGACCATCACGCCGCGCGACCGGCGCTTCGGCCGCGGCGGCGCCACGCAGCGCTGGTGGCTGAACGGCAACCCGATCGGCTCGACGCTCTACGACGCGCTGTCGGCGACCTTCCCCAAGGGCGAGGCCTTCTTCGTCGAGAGCGTCCGCGCCTTCCGTGAGGGCGCCCCGCCCAAGCTCGCCGCCGAGATCAAGGCCTTCACCACCCAGGAGGTGATGCACAGCCGCGAGCATGTCCAGTTCAACAAGCGCGCGCTCGAAGCCGGCTACGACATGACCGAGCTCGACAAAAGGGTCGACGAGCGCCTCGAGATCACCAAGACGCGCCCCGCAGTCGTCAACCTCGCCGCGACCATGGCGCTCGAGCATTTCACCGCCGTCATCGCCCACCAATTGCTCGGCAACCCCAGGCACCTCGCCGGCGCCGATCCCGAATCGGCGGCCCTGTGGCGCTGGCATTCGGTCGAGGAGATCGAGCATAAGGGGGTCGCCTACGACACCTGGCTCCACGCCACCCGCAACATGCCGCGCTTCAAACGCTGGAGCATCAAAGCGAGGGTGATGCTCTACGTCACCCGCAACTTCATCGTCGACCGCGCCCACGGCGCGCTCGTCCTCTTGCGGCAGGACGGCATCACCGGCCCGCGCGCCTGGGCGCGGCTGTTCTGGTATGCGTTCGTTCGGCCGGGGATGATGCGCAAGATACTGGGCGCGTGGCTGAGCTTCTTCCTCCCCGGCTTCCACCCCTGGAAGCAGGACGACCGCAAGCTCATCGCCGCGGAGGAGGAGAAGGGGGCGGCTTACGCCTAAATAGTTCCTCCCCCGCATTTGCGGGGGAGGGGGACCACCCGAAGGGTGGTGGAGGGGTATTCGCGCGGGCAATTACCCCTCCACCATGCTGCGCACGGTCCCCCCCCCCGGCGAAAGCCGGGGAGGAATCTACGCCGCCATCGCTTCTTCCTCTCCCTCCCCGCCGAGCGCGAGCTCGAACAATTTGCACGGCGCTTCGCCGCCGCGGCCGATGCTGTGGCGGGGCAGGGTGACGCCGGTCGGGCGGAAGCCGAGCTTCTCGAGCACCCGGCCGGAGGCGGGATTGTCGAGGAAGTGGCCGGCGCGCAGCCGGCCCAGGCGCAGGCTGGAGCGCGCCGCCGCCACCAAGGCGTGGCCGGCCTCGGTCGCGTAGCCGCGGTTCCACCAGGGCCTGGCGATCCAGTAGCCGAGCTCGACCGGCCCGTCGGGCCGGCGGCCGAGGCCGATCGTGCCGATCAGCTCGGGCGCGCCGGCGGTGCGGCGGAAGATCAGCAGGCTCGCCTCGCCGGGCTTGCGCTCGGTGGCGAGATAGGCCTCGGCATGCTCGAGGGCGTAGGGCCAGGGCGCGCTCGCCAGGTTGCGGACGATCCGCTCGTCGGCGATCGCACGGAAAAGGGCCGGCGCGTCCTCGCGCCAGCCGGGCCGCAGCAGCAATCTTGTCGTCCTCGCGAACATGTCCCTTCCCCTTCCCAGGGGACAGTTACCGATCATCACGGGCGGAATTCGTATCTTGATCGCCGCGGGGATCGGTAATTGTCCCAGTTCTTGAGGGAGACACGAAAAAAGGGAGAAGGGGGCTGCCCCTCTCCCTCGAAACGGTTCGCTTATGTGAACCTGGGGCCGCCCCTTGGAGGAGGGCCCTTCAGCGACCGTCCTCTATCCCGTTGCTTCGCTAATCGGCATCTCGACGCACACGAACTTGCGGCCGAGCTTGCCGTCGCGAAACGCGACGCGCCCGTCGGTAAGCGCAAAGAGGGTATGGTCCTTGCCCATGCCGACATTGGCGCCCGGATAATATTTGGTGCCGCGCTGGCGCACGATGATGTTGCCGCCGGCGACGCTCTCGCCGCCGAACTTCTTCACGCCCAGACGCCGGCCCGCGCTGTCGCGGCCGTTGCGTGAGGATCCACCTGCTTTCTTATGTGCCATTTGCCGTCTCTATCCTGGAATCTCTTAACCGTTCTTATCAGCCGCCGGCTTTTTGGTCGAAGGCTTTTTGGTCGGGCCCGCCTTCAGCGGAGCTTCGGGCGTGGGCGCCGCCTCGGCCTTGGCGGCCTTGGGCTTGGCCGCCTTCTTGGGCGCCGGAGCCTCGGCCTCGGCCGCGGGCGCTTGCTTCGCGGGCGGCGCGACCTTCTTCGGCTTCTCCGCCCCCTCGGCCTTGCTCTGGGCAGGCTTCTGGTCGCCGATCGCGGTTATGCGCAGGATGGTGTGCTGCTGGCGGTGGCCGGCCTTGCGGCGGTAATTGTGGCGCCGCTTCTTCTTGAAGACGGTGACCTTGTCGCCCTTGGCCTGGGCGATGATCTCGGCCGAGACGATGAGGCCGTCGGTCGATTTGAGGTCGGCGCCCTCGCCGGCGAGCAGGACGTCGTCCAGCCGGACGATGTCGCCGGCATTGCCGCCAAGCTTCTCGACGACGATCTTGTCTCCGGCGGCGACGCGATATTGCTTGCCGCCCGTGCGCACGACTGCGAACATGGCTCTATCCAAACATCTTCAAAGCTTTTCCGCACGGAAAATGGCCGTGTGACCAGGGGTCCCGCGCGGGAAAGGGGCTGCTACAGGGGAGGGGGGATTGTGTCAATTCCCGTCATCCTGGCCCTTCGACGCCGCCTGCGGCGTCGCTCAGGATAAACTCCAGCTGGGATCTCAGGTTATGAGGTCACGGACCTTCTCCGCGAGACCCCGGCTTTCGCCGGGGTGACGGCCTGTGGGGGCCGTCAGTGCTTGTGCTGGTGCTTGAGGCGGTAGCGGCCGTCGGCGAAGGCGTCGAAAATGCCGGGGATCGCCGGATGGTCGACCGGCTCCCGGCTGTCGTCAGGCAGCAAATTCTGCTGGCTGACATAAGCCAAATAGGAGGATTCCGCATTCTCGGCGAGGAGGTGATAGAAAGGCTGGTCCTTGGGCGGGCGGATTTCTTCCGGGATCGACTGATACCATTCCTCGGAATTGGCGAAGACCGGGTCGACGTCGAAGATCACGCCGCGGAAGGCGAAGATGCGATGGCGCACGATATCGCCGATGCCGAAGCGCGCGGTCGCGACCGGCGGCGCCTTGGCCGCGGCGGCGCCGCTGTCGGTGAAGAATCTTCCTGGAACCTGCATGACAAACCCTATGTAGGCGTTCCCGCGCCTCAGGCAAGCGACGCCGGCACGAGGCGAGACCCTTCGGCGGGCTCAGGACATGCTTGGCAAGGGCGGAGGCTTGGGCTAAGCGCGCCGCCTGTCGGCCGGCCCCCGCGCGTGCGAAAGGGCGATCCTCACCGAGCGGAGAGGTGCCAGAGTGGTCGATCGGGACGGTCTCGAAAACCGTTGTGCCTTTACGGGTACCGTGGGTTCGAATCCCACCCTCTCCGCCATCCACCCCATTCCTGACAAAGCGCCGGCCGGTGCGGTTAGTCGGCGCCGAGGTCGGCGAAGCTTTGGGCGAGGAAGAAGGCGGCAATGTTCGCCGCCTGCTCCGGCGTCAGCCGGTCGATCGCGGCGTAGGTGGCGACGCCGACCCGGCACTGCATCTCCGCGGTCTCGACCTTCGCGGCGTCGTCGCCGGCGACGGCCGCCTGGACCTCCTTCGAGGGCTCGACCAAGAGGAGACTCGCATACCAGGAGGCGGCGTCCTCGCCGTTCAAAGTCCGCCGCCTCGGATCGCGCGGCCGTCCCGCGCCGAGCTTCGCGGCTTCGATCATCAGCGCGCCAAGCGCCGACGCCCGGCCCTGATAGGCGGCCGGCAGGTCGAACCGGCCGATGAAGCCGGTCGTCGCATATTCGGCGCAGAGCGCGGCATCGTCGCGGGCAAGGGAGCGGGCCAGCGCCAGTTGGCGCGTGTTGATGGCATTGAGCGCCGATGCGGGCGCATTCATCAGATCGTCCAGCCGGCCCTTGTAGAAGCGGGCGAGCGCGCGCCTCCGGAACGCGTTCAGCGCGTCGGCGTCGCCCGGATGCGCCGCCGCCTGCCGGTCCAGGGAATCGGCGAGTGCGCGATACTCATTGGGATAATGAAGCGCGATCGCGCGGAAGACGGCATCCCCGGCGGGCCGCGCGATCCCGGCCTCGAACGCCGGCGCGCCCGCCGCGGCGGGGGAATTCCCCGCCAGCACGACCAGTCCGAGCGCGACAAGCCCGATCATCGATAAGCTCACTCTCACGATTGCTGCCATGATAGTGCTTATCGCCGCCGCGCCAAGCCCGAGCAGGAAGGCGCTTCGTTCCAGGCGGCGAAGACGACCGGCCGCTCCGGCGTCCCGCTCATGCGCAGGACGGCGACGACGTGGGCGCCGCCCGCTTCGGCGGCTTCGACGCGCATCGGCGCGCCCGGCTCGGGAATGACGAGGCTGTCGCCGCCGGCGATCCCGAGCGCCCGCGCCAGCGCGCGCGGCATCTGGTCCGGCCGCGGCTGCGCCATGCCCGAGCTGGTGGTGAGCTGGTCCGGCAGGCAGGACCCGGCGGCGGCGCCCGCTTCGGCGAGCAGCATGTCGAGCGCGGCCGGGGACAATAGCCGCCGGTTCGCGGCTCGAAACGCCTGCAGCCTGGTGACGATCCGGGCGCGCTCGGAAGGCGCGACTGCGGCGCCGCGCAAGGCGGCGTCGATCAAGGCCGGATCGGCCTCGTTGACGTCGAGCCGGCCGCTCTCGCTGGAGAGCCGCACCGTCACCCGCCGTCCGCCGATCGCCACCGTGCTTTCCGACGGGGTCAGCCACCAGGGGCTGCGCTCGCCGTTGAATATCCGGTCGGCGAGGGCGGTCTCGATCGCGCCCGCCAGCGCCAGCCGCCGCGCCAGCGCGTCGCCGTCGGCGGCGGCGCCGGCGGCCAGCGACAGGCTGCGCAGCATCAGGATCGCGGTGATCGACCCGGCCAGGATCAGCAGCCAGATCGCCGCGATCAGGACGAAGCCGCGCTCGCCGCGCGCCGGCTCAGCGCTGCGGCGGCGCGGGCGGGGGCGGGGGCGGGGGAAGCCTTCCACCTACCTGTCCTCTCACTGCCCGCTCGATCAGCGGCTGGGTGGCGTCGAGGCCCTTGATCAGCGCCTCGACGATGCCGCGCACCTCGTCCGGCGAGCGGATGATCGTCGGCGTCAGCAGGATGATCAGCTCGGTGCGCGCATTGGTGTTGTTGTGGGTGCCGAACAGGGCGCCGACGACCGGTATCTGGCTGAGCAGGGGGATGCCCGACTTGGTCCGGCTGACCCGGTCGCGGATCAGGCCGCCCAATGCGATCATCTGGCCGGTGCGGGTCGAAACCGTCGTCGTCAGCCGGCGCTGCTGGATGGTCGGCGAGTTGATCCCGGACGAAGTGGTCTCGGCGACGTCGCTGACCTCCTGCGCGATGTCGAGGGTGATCGTGCCGCTGTCGTTGACCCTGGGCGTCACCTTGAGGATGACGCCGGTGTCGCGAAGCTCGATCGTGTTGACGATCGGCGCGCCGGGCGAGGATACGCTCTGCGCCTGCTGGGTGACGATCGGCACCTGGTCGCCGACCTGGAGCGTCGCGGTCTGGTTGTTGAGCACGATCAGCTTGGGCGCCGACAGCACCCGCACATTGGTCTTCGACTGAAGGGTGTTGAGCACCGCCGCGGCGGTCGAGCCGATCAGCGAGACCGAGAAGCCGGGGAAGATCGACGCCGGCGTGCCTCCCGCGTTGCTCGTGCTGGTGACGGTGTCATTGCCGCTGATGGCGCGGAAATTGACTCCGTAGCGAAGGTCGTTGCCCAGCGTCACCTCGGCCAAAGTCGCCTCGATCAGCACCTGCGCGACCGGCTGGTCGAGCTTGTCGAGCGCCTCGCGGATGAACTCATATTCCTCGCCGTTCGCATAGATGAGCAGGGAATTGTTGGGCTCGTTGGGGACGATCCTCGGACCCGGGCCGCCGCCGGCGATGAGCGGGCTCGACGTGCCGGGGAGGGGAGTTTGCGCGGCGATCGCCTCGCTCGGCTGGGGCCCGCGCCGGTCGTCGATGATGGGCGGCCCGGCGCCATCGCCCCCCTCGCCGCTTGCGCTGCTCACGCTCGCGCCGAGGACGAGCTGGAGCGACGTCGCCAGATCGCGCGCGCGCCCGTTCTGGACGACGTAGGAGTAGAGCCGGCGCTTGCCCGATCCGCCGGCGTCGAGCCGCTTGATCCACGGCTCGATCCGCGCGATGTCGGCGCGGTCGGCGGCGATGGCGAGCACCGAGCGGAGCCGCCCCAGGGGCACGATCCTGACCCGCGATCCGATGATGTCGAAGGGCGGCCGGAAGATCCGCTCGAGCTCGGCGAGCAATGTGTCCGCGTCGACATTGTCCAGCCGGTAGATCTCGAAATTCATGTCGGCGAGCGAGTCGACGTCGAACCGCTCGATCAGCTGGCGCGCCGCCGCCCGTTCGTCGCTCGAGCCGCTGATCACCACCTGGTTGAGGCCGTTGTCGGTGCCGGCGACGATGTCCTTGCCGAGGAACTGCTCGATGAGGCGGGCGATCTCGCGCGCGCTGCCATGCTTTATCGTCACCACCTCGGTCGCATAGCCGGGGATGGCCTGCTGGGCGGCGGCGCCCCAGCCGGTGGCGAGCGGCGCCCGGCTGCGCGCTTCGGCCCGCGGCAGCACGCGGTAGGAGGAGCCCTGGACGACGATCACCGCGTCGACCGAGACCAAAGCGGATTCGAGCAAGGGCAGCAGCGATTCCCGCGCCACCGGCTGGCTGGTGCGCAACGTGATATTGCCCTGGACGGCGGGATCGACGCTGTAGTCGAGGCCCAGCATCGCGCCCAGCACGGCGTCGACCACCCGCCTGACGTCGGCGTCGACGAAGGCGAGGTTGTAGCCGTTCCTGCTGTCGTAGCGAATGCCCGCCTGGCGCGCCGTGCCGGACTGGGAGGTCGCCGTTCCCGCGGCCAGCACCAAAGCGAGGCAGAGCGGCGCCAGGCCGAACGTTCGAACGAGGCGTGCATTCATGGCGTGGTTCCTGACTGGCATCACAGTTCGGGCTCGGTCTGTGGCGGGGGCAAAGGTATCTGGAGCGGAGCGCGGGTACCCGCGGACGGCGGCAGCGGGATCGGCGGCGGCGCCGGGGCGATCGCCGCCGGCACCTTGTTGCTGAAATCGAGGGCGATTTCGCGCCGCTCGCCGTTTGCCACGAACGAGGCGCGGTCGCGGCCGATCCTGGCCAGACGCCATCCGTCGACGCTTTCGCCGGGCGCGACCGTCACCGTCTGGCCGTCGCTTCTCCTGACCAAGGCCACGCCTTTGCCGCGGGCGCGCGACACCAGGCCGACCAGCACCGGCGCCGCCTGCGGAGCCGCCGCCGCCAGGCCCGGCACCGCTCCTTCCGGCGCTGCCGTGGCAACCGTGCCGCCGGCCATGCGCGACGGCGAGAAGATCGGCGCCGCGCGCGCGGTCTCCACCCCGCCGACCTCGGCGATCTCGAGCTCGGTGACGAGCGCCGGCGGCGGCAGGACGATCTTCGGCGATCGCGGCTGCAGCATCCACACCGGCGCGATGATCGCGATCGCGCCCGCCGTGCCGAGCACGATCCAGCGGCCCTGGACCAGGCTCATGAAACCTGCTCCCAGATCGCGCTCGCCGCGCCGCTGAAGCTGAGCTGGACCGGCCCTGACGGAGCTTGTGCCGGCGCGGCGCTCGGCAGCGGCGCGGGATCGCCGCCCGAGGCGTCCGGACCGAGCGACCAGGTGGCGAAATGCACCGCCGGCTGGCCGCGCTCCAGCTCGTTGATCCAGGCGAGCATTTTGTCCTGCTCGCCGCGCACCGCGAGCGAGAGGGCGATCGCTTTGGGCCGGCCGGGATCGGCCTCCAGCGGCGCGATCGAATCGACATGGACCTCGTAGCGGGCGGCGCTCGCCGCGATCGTCGAGATCAGCGTGTCGGTCGCGCTCTGCCGGCTCCGCGCATTCATGTAGAGCGAGGCCGGCACCGGCGCGGACCTTTCCGGCGGCGGCCGGGCGATGATCGCTTCCAGGCGGGCGAGGCGGAAGCGGGCGTCCTCCAGCGCGGACAGGCGGTTGGCGGTGAAGCCGAGGATCGGCAGGATCACCAGGTTAAGCAGGCCGAGCAGCGCTAGGACGGCGATGCCGAGCGCGAGCACCCGCCGGGTGAACGGGGAGAAGCGCTCCGTCATCGCGGCGCCGTCCGGTAGGTCGCGGCGAGCCTGCCGCCCTGCGCCGGCAGGATGTCGGAGACCGCGACATTGGGGAGCAGGGGCGATTTGGCGAGCGCGGCCTGCGCGCCCTCCGGGTCGGCGGACTCAAGCGTGAATTGAAGGATGCCGTTGCCGGCCTGCTCGATCGACTTGACGTGATCCGTCATCGGCAGCCGCGCGGCCAGCTCCTCGATCGTCGCGCTGGCGCTGGGGTGCGCGAACAGGGGCCGCAATGCGTGGCGCAGGCCCTCGCTTTGCCGCGCTTTGGCCTCGGCGCGGAGCCGCGGGCCGGCCTCGCGCTGGAGCGCGGCGATGCGGCCCTGGACGGTCGCCTCCAGCCCCATCGCGCCGAGCGCCGTCGTCAGCGGAATGGTGAGGATGAGCAAAGCGGCGATCGCCCAGGCCCTGCGGTCCACCTTGCTCCACGTCCGGCTGCCGTCATGGCCGGGCGCCAGCTCCAGCGTCCCCTCCGGCGTCGCGGCATGGACGGGGGGCGGGACGATGCCATTGGCCTCGCACAGGGCCTGCAGGGCCTCGACCCGCGCGGCCCGCGCCATCGCGACGCGGACGATGATCCTGTCCGGGCCGATTTCGGTCAGCGCCATCGCCCAGCGCAGCAGGTCGGGATCGACCGGCGCGAGCTGCGAGAGCTGCAGCGCGACCGCCGACCTCAGCCGCTTGCGGGCGGCTTTCGGCAGCGAGACGCTGGTGACGTAGGCGTCGGGCGCGGTGAGCACGATGCGGGCGCGGCTCCGCTCGATCAAGGCGGCGAGCTCGGCCCAGCCCTCCGCGTCGAGCTCCTCGATCCGCCGCGGATCGGCGAGGCGCTGCCCCACCCCCTCGACGACGATCTCGATCTCGATCGCATCGCGGCCGAGCAGGATATCCGCCCGGGCCGCCTTGTCGGGATCGGGCCGGAAGCGCTCGGGCAGCATCGCGGCGAGCTCGCCGGTCCACCAGCGCCAGCCCTCGGCGATGGCGGCCCAGCTGTCCGAGGCGCGAAGGTCGCTCAGCGCCGGCATGTCATCGCCCCCGGGTCGAAGCGGCAATTGGCGCTGCCGTTGAAGCGCGGCGCGGCGGCGAGCCGGACGGTCCGGCCCGCCGGATCGCTGAAGCTGATCGTGACCAGCTTGGGCGGCACGCCCTCCTCGCCGGGGTCGGCCAAGGCATAGTCGAACCGGATCGCGCCATAGCCCTCGGCCAGCCGCCGCTCGGCGCGCGCCGCGGCGGCGAAAGGCGCGCCGGCGTCGGCCGGCTCGAACCGGGCGTAGAGGGCTTCCCGTCCCTCGAAAGCCCGGACCGACAAGGCGATTCGGACCGGGCCGGAGGCGGCGAGGGCGGCGGGCGGCGCGGTGACGAAGACCAGGCGGCTCGGCTCGGCGACGATCGCCTCGCCGCCCGCGAAGCCGGGGAGCATCCGCTCGATCAGGCCGGCGAGCGCGGGGGCGGCGTCGTCCAGCCGGTGGCCGGCCTCGAGGCGCGCCGACGATTTGAGCTCCCGCCCCAGGGTCGCCACGCACCAGCCGAGCGTCGCCAGCAGCAGCGATCCCGCCACCATCGCGGCCAGCAGCTCGACCAGCGTGAAGCCGTTCGCTTTGGTCACGGCCGCGGCGCCGCCTTGATCCTGCGCGCGGTCGCGGTGGACAGGGCGACGCCCTTGCCGTTCCTCACCGACACCGCGATCTCGGCGAGCAGGACGGCGGCGCGCGGATCGCCGGCGACCTGCCTTTCGGTCACCCGCCAGCGCAACCCGCCGGTCTCGCCGCTGCTGGCGACGGGGTCGTACGGCGCGATCGACCGCCCTGCGACGAGGCTTCCGGCCAGCATCAGGGCGGAGTGCTTTTCTCCCGCCGCCACCGCCCGCGTCTTGGCCTGCAGCGACGCGTTCATCACGATGGCGAGGATCAGCGACGTCACGACCAACGCGACGAGCACCTCGATCAGCGTGAAGCCGCTTTCGCTCCTAGGGCGCATCGCGCACCTCCGAGGTCAGCCAGTCGATCGTCGCCAGCGCGCGGCCGTTAACGAGCACCGTTCCACCGGTCGACGATCCGTCGGGATAGAGCAGGACCAGGCCGGAGCGGCCGCCGGGCAGGGGCAGCGCGCCGGTCAGGGTGGCGCCGGGGACGAGCGCCGCCGGACTGACGGCCTGGACGTTGCCCGAGCGCGCGGCCTCGCGCTTCGCCGTCTGCACCGCCGCGGCCAGCTTCGCTCCCCCTTCCTGCCAGATCAGGGTGGCGGGGCGCCGCCCGATCGTCTGCGCCGCCACCATCGCCACCAGGCTGAGGATGGTGAGGACGACCAGCATCTCGATCAGGGTAAATCCGGCGCTTTCGCTCGCGCGAGGGCGGGCAGGTGCCGTCTTGCCGCAACATCCCCTATTTGAGGGCTTTAAGGTCGGCATCGTCGCCTGTGCCCCCCTCTTTCCCGTCCGCGCCAAGGGTGATCAGGTCGAAGGCGCCCTCCTGGCCCGGCGCGCGGTAGACGAACGCATTCCCCCACGGATCGAGCAATTGCCGCTCGTGGCGGACATAGGGGCCGTTCCACGCGTCCTTCTGCGGCGGCGCCTTCCACAGCGCCGCCAGGCCCTGCGCGCTGGTCGGATATTCGCCGATGTCGAGCTGATAGTAATTGAGGCTCTGGCCGAGCGTCTCGAGCTGGATGCGGGCCGCTTTGTGCTTGGCGCTTTCGAGAAGGCGCATCACTTGCGGGATGGCGACCGCCGCGATCAGGCCGATCACGACCAGGACGACCAGCATCTCCATCAAAGTGAAGCCGCGCTCGGCGGCGCGCCGCAGGGGCTTGAAGCCGCGCTCATTGCTCCTGCTCATCCTGCGAAATCTCCAAGCGAGAATATGCCGAGCATCACTCCGGCGACCAGCATGCCGACGATGCCGCCCAAAGTGACTATGGCGATCGGATTGGCGAGGGAGACGATCCGGTCGATCCGGGCGCGGGCGGAATCGCCCATGATCTCGCTCGCTTTCCCGCACGTCTCCGCCAGCTGCCCGGAGCGCTCGCCGACCTCTATGAGGCGGATCGCCGTCTTGGGGACGAAGGCTTCCGCCGCCAATGCCCGCGACAGGGTCGCGCCTTCGCGGACGCGGCGCTCGACCTCGCCGATATGCCTGCGCCAGCGCTCGCTGCCGATCGCCGAGCGCGCCAGCGGCAGCGCCTTCATCACCGCGACGCCGTTGCCGATCAGGGTGGCGAAGACGCCGGTGAATTGCGCGGCGAGATACTGGTCGCGCAGCATCATCCCGGGAATATGCCTGCGGAAGCGCTGGACCAAAGTCCCTCCCGCCTCCGAGCGCAGGCCGAAATAGAATGCGGCCGGGACGAGGAAGAGGCCGGCCAGGATGAGCGCCCAGTGGCCGGTCACCAGCGAGGATAAAGCGAGCACCGCGCGGGTCAGCGCCGGCAGCCGCGCCTCCTCGCCGGCGAAGATCGGCTCGAACTGGGGTACGACCAGGGTCAGCACCAGCGCCAAAGCGAGCAAGGTCGCGGCCAGCACCGCGGCCGGATAGGTGAGCGCGTTGACCAATTGCCGCCGCGTCGCCGCCGCGGCGGTCATCCGCGCGGCGAGCGAGGTCAAGGCGTCGCCGAGGCGGCCCGAGCGCTCGGCGGAGCGGATCACGCCGATCACATAGCCGGGGAAGCCCGACTGCCGCTCCAGCGCCGAAGCGAGGCTCTGGCCGGCCCTGATGCCGGTCAGCACTAACGCAAGGAGGTCGCGCTGGCGGGCATTGGGCGATTGGTCGCGGAGCAGATCGAGGCAGCGGTCGACCGGCAAGCCCGAGCGGATCAGGGTCGCCAGCTGGGTGAGGATCAGGGACTGCTCGGCGAGGCCGAGGCCGGAGCGCCAGCGCACCGGCTGGTTGAGCCGGTCGACCAGGCTCATCGCGCCGCTCTTGACCTCGATCGGGGTCAAGCCGTCGGCGAGCAGCCGCGCGATCGCGCTCTTCTCGGTCGGCGCGTCCACAATCCGCCAGGCTTCGCGGCCCTCGCCGGAAACGACCAGGCACCGATATTCGGTCATCCGAGCTGCACCGCGCGCTCGACCTCGGCGAGCGAGGTCCGCCCTTCCGCGACCAGAGCGAGGCCGTGGCCGAGCAGGGTCTCGGCGGCGGGCCGCTTGTCAACCAGGGATTCGACGTCGCCGGCGCGGATGTCGTGGCGCAGCGCCTCGTCCACCTCGAGGATCTCGATCAGCGGCAGCCGGCCGCGGAAGCCGGTCTGCGCGCAGTGCGGGCAGCCGGCCGGTTCGTGCAGCATCTCGGGAGGCGCGATCCCGGCGTCGGCGAACATCGCCCGCTCGGCCGCGTCGGGCGGGCGCTGCGTGCGGCAGTCCTCGCACAAGGCGCGGATCAGGCGCTGGGCGATCGCCGCGATCACCGTCGAGGCGGTGAGGTAGGGCTCGATGCCGATGTCGGCGAGGCGGGTGAACGCGCCGATCGCGCTGTTGGTGTGGAGGGTGGTGAGCACGAGGTGGCCGGTCAAGGCGGCGCGCATCGCGATCTCGGCCGTCTCCTGGTCGCGTATCTCGCCGATCATCAATATGTCCGGGTCCTGGCGCAGGAAAGCGCGCAGCGTGGCGGCATAGCTCAATTCGATGTCAGGCCGCACCTGCACCTGGTTGACTCCGTCGAGCAGCACTTCGACCGGGTCCTCGACGGTCAATATCTTGACGTCGGGCCGCCGCAGCCGGTTGATCGCGGCGTAGAGCGTCGTCGTCTTGCCGCTGCCGGTCGGGCCGGTCAGCAGCAATATGCCGTGCGGCCGCTCGAGCGCGTGCTCGAGCTTGGCCAGCGCCGCCGCCGGCAGGCCGAGCCGATCGAGGTCGAGCGGCACCTCGCTCCGGCCGAGCAGCCGCAGCACGATGCTCTCGCCATGCGCGATCGGCGAGGTCGAGACGCGGACGTCGACGTCGCGGCCGCGCACCGTCAGCCGCAGCCTTCCGTCCTGGGGCAGGCGCGATTCGGCGATGTCGAGCCCGGCCATCACCTTGATCCGCGAGGCGATCGGCGCGCCCAAAGCGTCGGCCAGCCGCTCGACCTCGACCAGCCGCCCGTCGATCCGGTAGCGCACCGAGAGGTAGCGGGCCATCGGCTCGATATGGACGTCCGAGGCGCGCCGCTTGACCGCATTGGCGGTGAGCCGCTGCACCAGCCGGATGATCGGCGCGTCGCTGTCGCCCTCGGCCAGCCGCTCGACGTCGTCGGCGGTGCCGCCGCTGGCCAGCCCGTCCATCTCGGCGGTGTCGTCGCCGTCGAACCGCTCGAGGCCGAGCGCCTCCTCGATGTCGGAGAAGGTGGCGAGGACGCGCACCACCTCATAAGCGCCGGTCGCGAAGGCGATTCCGTCGAGAGCCTCGGCATCGTCGGGATCGGCCATGGCGAGGGTGAGGCGCCCTTCGGCGAAATCGAGCGGGGCGACGGCGTGACGGGCGAGGAAGCGGCGGTTGAGCTCCGCCGCCGGCGGCGTCTCGGGAAAAGCGGCCCGGCCCACGACCGGAAAGCCGGTCGCCTCCGCCTGGGCCTCGACGAGGTCGCTTTCCGACACCAGCCCGAGGCGCGCCAGCGTCGCGCACAGCCGCCCGTCGCCGTGCCGGCGGACGTCGTTCGCCCGCGACAAATCGCCGGCCGTCAGCAGGCCTTTCTCGACCAGCAGCTCTTCGAACCCAGCCATCGCCTTCGAAACGTCCCCGCCTTTCCCTGTTCGAGGCTAGAACCAGCGCCATCAAGCCGCGAGTCCTTTCGTCGCATTTTATGGATTTTTTTCGTAAGGTGACAGGCTTAGCTAGAAGGACCCGATTTGGCCGGGTTTCGGGGAAACGCCGCTTATGGCCTTCGTTCAGCTCGAAACATGGAGGGCGGCGCCATCCCCGCGCCCCGCTTCCGCTTATGCCGCGCCCGCCGCCGGCTTGCTCTCCGTCCCTTTGTGGGACGGGCTCGATCTGCCTTTGCGCCGCGCCGCGGCCTCGGCGATCACCATCCTCGTCCATATCGCGCTGGTCTGGTTCCTGATCGCTCGCCTCGCCGACGGCGCCGGCATGGACGCGGCCGAACGCGCGCAGCCGGCGTCCCTGACCCTGTTCGACCTGACGCCGCCCGGCGCGCCCGAGCCGCGGCCGGTCCAGCCCCGGCCCGCCGCCGCGCCGCTGCCCGAGACACTGGTCGACCTGTCCCGCCCGGCGGACGTGCCCGCGCCCGAATGGAGCGTCACCCGCATCCGCGCGCCAAGCGCGATGGCGGCCCAGTCGGCGGCGCCCGGCTCGGCCGGCGGCGGCGCCCGGCATTTGCGCGACTTCATCGGCTTCGGCGACGGCGAGGGCGGCGAGCTGCTGCTCGACCGGGGCAAGCTGGAGAGCGCCCGCCAGATCGTCGTCCACGCTTTCCCCGAGGCGCAGGGGACCGTTTTGGCGTTCCTGCGCGTCTCCCCCACCGGCGTCGTCCTCGCCGTCGAGATCAAGGGCGGCACCACCAGCCGCGAGGCGGTCGCGGCGCTCAAGGACGCGCTGCTCGGCCAGCAATTGTTCCTGGTGCGCTCGCCGTTCAAGGAATCGGCCTTGGTCTTCCTGCCGCCCATCGTCCTCGGCTCGGCCTCGTGACGGAAGGCAAAGGTGATTCCAACCTGATGTGGGGCGGCCGCTTCGAGTCCGGTCCCGCCGCGCTGATGCGCGCGATCAACGCCTCTATCGCGGTCGACAAGAGGCTGTGGCGCGAGGATATCGCCGCCTCGAAGGCGCATGCCGCGATGCTCGGCGCGCAGGGAATCGTCTCCGCGCAAGACGCCGAAGCGATCGCCTCCGGCCTCGATCGCATCGCTTCAGAATATGAAGCGGACGGCATCGCCGAGGATCCCGCCCTCGAGGACATCCACATGCATGTCGAGCACCGGCTCGGGGAGCTGATCGGCGCCGCCGCCGGCCGCCTCCACACCGCCCGCTCGCGCAACGACCAGGTCGCGACCGATTTCCGCCTCTGGGTGCGCGGTGCGATCGACGAGGTCGACGCTCATCTCGCCGCCTTCCAGCGCGTGCTGGTGATGCGCGCCGAGGAGCATGCGGCCAGCGTCATGCCCGGCTTCACCCACCTCCAGGCCGCCCAGCCGGTCACCCTCGGCCATCATCTGATGGCTTATTACGAGATGCTGCGCCGCGACCGCTCGCGCTTCGCCGACGCGGCCGGGCGCCTCGACGAATGCCCGCTCGGCGCGGCGGCGCTGGCCGGCACCAGCTTCCCGATCGACCGCAAGGCGACCGCGGCCGCCTTGGGCTTCGCGCGGCCGATGGCGAACTCGCTCGACGCCGTCTCCGACCGTGATTTCGCCCTCGATTATCTGACGGCCGCGGCCTTGTGCGCGCTCCATTTGTCGCGGCTCGCCGAGGAACTGATCATCTGGGCGAGCCAGCCGTTCGGCTTCGTCGCCTTGTCGGACGAATATTCGACCGGCTCCTCGATCATGCCGCAGAAGCGCAACCCCGACGCCGCCGAGCTGGTCCGCGGCCATGCCGGGCGGATCGCGGGGGCGATGACCGCTTTGGTGATGGTGATGAAGGGCCTGCCGCTCGCTTATGCCAAGGACATGCAGGGCGACAAGCCGCCGGTCTTCGAGGCCCATGATTTGCTGATTCTCTCGCTCCGGGCGCTGGCCGGAATGGTCGAGACCGCGGCGTTCGACACGGAGCGCATGCGCGCCGCGGCGGAAGCCGGCTTCTCGACCGCCACCGACCTCGCCGACTGGCTGGTCCGCGCCGCCGGCCTCCCGTTCCGCGAAGCGCACCACGTCGTCGGACGCGCCGTCAAGCTTGCGGAAGAGCGCGGCGTCGGCCTGGCCGGGCTGGACCTCGAAAGCCTGCGCGCGATCGAGCCGAAGATCGACCAAGGCGTCTACGAGGTCCTCACCGTCGAAGCCTCGGTCGCAAGCCGCACCAGCCACGGCGGCACCGCCCCCGAGCGCGTCCGCGAGCAGATCGAAGCGGCGAAGAAGGCGCTGGAGCGCTAAGGCCTGCGTGGATCAGAACGGATCGAAGTCGATCGCGCGGAAGACGAAGCGCGCCGGATCCGGCCGGACGCCCTGCCGGGTCAGATCGAGAAAGGTGAGGTTGAGCGGCGACGGCCTCAGCCGCCGTGGGATCGGAAGGTAGAGCGAGCGCGACCAATCGATCTGCGGATCGAGGCCGATCCACGCCCTGAGCCGACCGCGGCGGCCGCTCGCTTGCGCCGGCAGATCCCACTGGTTCTCGCCGTCGAAGAGGATGGCGTCGATCCCCGGCCATCCGCTCGGCGCGACGACGCTGACCCGGCCGGCGCTCGCTTGCACCCCATAATGCCGTTCCGGATTCGCCAGTCGCCAGCGCAGCCCGGCCTCGCTCCACAGCCTTTCGAAGCTGGGCGGCGCCTGCACGGCCCTGCGGCGGGGCCTGCCCAGGCCAAGCCTCGCGTCGAGCGGGCCGATCAGGCTGAACTGGGTGAGCAGCGGCGGCGTGCTGGTCATGTTGGCGACGGCGAGGAAGAAGGTGCGTCCGTCGGCGGCGGCGTCGGCGAACATCGGCTCGGTGGTGAGCTTGGAGAGGCCGCGGCGGCGGTGGGCCCAGTGGTTCGCGGTGTTGAGCAGGATCGCGCCGCGCTCCTCGCGTCCCTCGACCATGGCGGTCAGCGGCTGCGCCGAGCTGTGGCCGACCATCTCGCCGTCGACGAAAGCGTTGTAGCCGAGCGCCCGCCCTTCCGGATTCTGCGTGTAGAGCCAGCGCAGATAGGCCGGGGTGAGGTGCCGCGCGCGCGGGAACACCCCCCGCAGGAAGGCCGCAACCTGACCCAGCTCCGCCTCGCTATGGTCGAACGGCCGGATTTCATATGTGTCGTTCAAGGCATCCCCCCGCCCGCAGCCGTTCGGCATGGTCCCGATAGGGTTCGATCCGGTAGCCGAGCGCGAGCATCTCGCGCAGCCGGGGCATCACCGCGCCCCGGTTCCACTGCAGGAGCCAATTGGCGAGGCTGTGCCGCCGGAACCCGGGATGGGCGAAGCCGCGCCGCTCTTGGTCGATGTCGTAAGGGTGGAAATAGCCGAGCACGGGCTCGCTTGTCCGCCGCCGGGCCCTGAACGCGGCGCGCAGCAGCGGCCCCGGCAGGACGCGGAAATAGACGCCCCCGCCCATCGGCAGCGGCGGCAGCGGCCATGGCAAGAGCGTGATCGGCAGCTCGATCACGCCCGACATGATCTTCGGCGCCCTGCCGAAGCCGGGCCAGCCGTAGAGCGGATTGCGCGCCGGCAGGACCGAGCTCGAATAGAGGAAGCCGAGCTCGGCCAGCACGTCATAGGCCCAGCGCGTCCGCGCCGTCAGCGAGAAGCAGGGCGCGCGATAGCCCTTGACGCTCGGCGCGCCGGCGGCGGCAAGCGCCTCCAGGCTGCGGCTGAGGTCGTCGCGGAACGCGCGCGAATCCTGCCGGTCGAGCGGGATGTGCTGGTCCGAATGGCAGGCGATCTCGTGGCCCTCGGCGGCGATCCGCCGCACCAGCGCGGGCTCGCGCCGCGCGACCTCGCCGACGACGAAGAAAGTGGCTGTCGCGCCCGCTTCCCGCAGGAAGTCGAGATAAAGCTCGGTGAGCGCCGCGGCCCGGGAAGCGAAGCGCTCGCCCTCCGGGTCCTCGAGGTCGACGCTGAATAGGAAAAGCGGGCCGGTCATCGCCCGCGCCGCCTCGTCAGCTGCGCCGCGCCGCCCGAGGCGAGCAAGATCAGATGCGGGACGATCGGCAGCCGGTATCGCCAGTCATAATCGACCTGCACGAGGGCGTGGAAGACCGCATAGGAGAGCACCGCCCCGGTCGCGGCGAAAAAGACGTCGCGCGCCGCCGGCGGCAGGCCGGTGGTGCCGCGAAGCAGCGCCAGGACGAGCCGCGCCGCGAGGAAATAGCAGGGCAGGAAGAAGAGCAGCTGGAGCGCGATGTGGGCGCGGCTGAACCCGCCGCTCCAGGGCGCGAAGAAGTGGAGGAAGCGGTCGCCGGTGATCAGCAAATAGCCGGCAAGGGTGGCGGGAGGCGCGTGGAAGCCGTCCGGGCGGCCGTGCACGATCTCGCCGATTGCATGGCCGCGCGCGGCCTCCCGGAAGGCGCCGGAGAGCGGCGCGAACGGCCATCGCGACGGATCCTGCATCAGCCAGGCGAACACTATCGCGCCGGCGGCGGCTGCCGCGAACAGCGCCCCGAGCAGCGGCGCCCGCGGGATGCGGCTGGCCTTGCTGCGCGCGAGGTAGAAGGCCCAGGCGAGATCCGGCAGCAGCACCATGCCGGTCGGCCGGTAGAAGATCCCCGCCGCCGCCGCGGCGAACACCGTCCACCAGCCCCGCGCGACGCCCAGGATGCGGCGCGCGGCCAGGGTGAAGATGGCGAAGGCGAGGAGGATGAAGGTCGTGTCGGACAGGAGATAGGGCACCCATTGCAGCACCTCGAAGCAGCCGAGATAGAGGAGCAGCGCCGTCCAGGCGGCGGCGCCGCTGCCGGTGGTGCGGCGCGCCAGGCCGACCAGCAGCATGCCGAGGAGGACGTGGGCGATGAGGTTGAGCGCGACGAGCGCCGCCGCCCATCCCGGGCCGAACAGCAGCTTGAGCAGGGCGAGCAGGGTCACGAACAGCGCGTAGAGCGCCGGCGGGAAGCTGCCCTGGACCTGGGCGTGGAGGCCGGCATAGTCGAAGCCGCTGTCGGCGAGCCTGCTTGCCCAATAAGCGTAGGTGATGCTGTCCGGGCTGGCGATGATGCCGCGGGCGAGGACGTAGAGGCCGTGGCAGGCGGCGATGACGATCAGGCTGGTCGGACCGCTCGGGCCCGCGGCGGCGGCCTCCCTCCAGCGCAAATGGCGCACTTCAGCAGCCGGGGCGCCGCCACAGCGGCTCGCCCGGCGCGCGCCGCGCCTCCCAGCACGAGACGCCGATCAGCAAAGCGAGGCCGAGCGCGATCGGCAGCGCGGCGGGATCGGCGGCGAGCTGCCGCGCGAGCCGAAATGCGCCCAGGCCGAGGCCGGCCGCGACGAGCAGCACGCCGGCGGCGATCGGAACCGATGCCCAGTGCGGGCCTCGGCGGAAATATTTGATCGCGAGCCGCTGGCAGAAGCGTCCCGTGATCATCGCGGCGAAGCGCGGCGCGATCTGGCGCAGGCTGAGGCTGCTCACTTCCTGCGCGTAGCGGGCGGGGAGCGGCAGGTCGGTCACCGTCGCGTCGACCAGGTTCAGCCGGAAGAGCATGTCGGTTTCGAAGAAATAGCAGTCCGCGAGCGCCTCGATGTCGATGCTGGCGAGCGTGTGGGCGTGGATCGCGGTATAGCCGTTGGCGGGGTCGACGATCCGCCAATAGCCGGTCGCGGCTTTGTGCAGCAGCGACAGCAGGGCGTTGGCCGTGCGCCGGAGGAACGGCATTCGGCCCAGCGGCTTTTCGCCCGCGCCTTTGGGCATTGCGGACGTCGGCGCGAAGCGGTTGCCCTTGCTGTAGTCCGCCCTGCCGGCGACGATCGGCGCGATCAGATAAGGGATGAAGGCCGGGTCCATCTGGCCGTCCGCGTCGATCTTCACGACGATCGAGGCGCCGTCCGCGAGGGCGCGGCGGTAGCCGCGCTTCATCGCGCCGCCGACGCCGAGGTTGGTGCGGTTGTGGAGGACGACGAGGCGCGGATCGCGGCACTCCCGGGCGACCCGGTCGCCGCTCCCGTTGGGGCAGCCGTCGTCGATCAGGTAGATGCGGTCGACCTCGGCGCCGATGCCCGCAATGACGTCGCAGACCGCGGGCGTGCCGCGAAAGCAGGGGATGACGGCGGCGACGCGCGGCGCGGCGGGCGGTTTCCCGCCTATATCCTCGAGGCTCGTCTCGCGAAACATGCCGGGAGGCTCCTAGCCCCGCCCCCGCCCCGACGCCAGCGGCGAAAACCAGGAAAACCAGGGACAGTATATAGTTTTCCCGATCACCGAACAGGCGGTGGAGGCCCGCAGAAAACTATATACTGTCCCTGGTTTTTCTCGTCTTCCCGCGCCGCGCCGCGATGCGGAGGCGCAGCGCGTTGAGCTTGATGAAGCCGGCGGCGTCGCTTTGGTCGTAGCCGCCCGAGCCCTCCTCGAAGGTCACCAGCTCCTGGTCGTAGAGCGAGCACGGGCTCTCCCGGCCGATCACCGTCGCATTGCCTTTGTAGAGCTTCAGCCGCACCGTGCCCGTCACATGCTCCTGGCTCCTGTCAATCAGCGCCTGCAGCATCTCGCGCTCGGGCGAGAACCAGAAGCCGTTGTAGATGAGGTTGGCGTAGCGCGGCATGATCTCGTCCTTCAAATGCATCGCGCCGGCGTCGAGGGTGATCGATTCGATCCCGCGGTGGGCGGCGAGCAGGATGGTGCCGCCGGGAGTCTCGTAGACGCCGCGCGACTTCATCCCGACGAACCTGTTCTCGACCAGGTCGAGCCGGCCGATGCCGTTGTCGCGGCCGAGATCGTTGAGGCGCGCCAGCAAGGCGGCGGGCGGCAGAATTTCGCCGTCGACCGCGACCGGATCGCCGGCCGCGAATTCGATCTCGACCATCGTCGCCTTGTCGGGCGCGTTCTCGGGCGAGAGCGTGCGCTGGTGGACATATTCGGGCGCCTCGGCCGAGGGATCCTCGAGCACCTTCCCTTCCGAGGAGGAATGGAGCAAATTGGCGTCGATCGAGAAGGGCGCCTCGCCCCTTTTGTCCTTGGCGATCGGAATCTGGTGGGCTTCGGCGAAGGCAAGGAGCTGCTCGCGGCTGGCGAAATCCCATTCCCGCCACGGCGCGATCACCCGGATGTCGGGCTCCAGCGCATAATAGCCAAGCTCGAAGCGGACCTGGTCGTTGCCCTTGCCGGTGGCGCCGTGGCAGACCGCGTCCGCCCCGACCGCGCGGGCGATCTCGATCTGCCTTTTGGCGATCAGCGGCCGGGCGATCGCGGTGCCGAGCGGATACTGGCCCTCGTAGAGCGTGTTCGCCCGGAACATCGGGAAGACGTAGTCGCGGACGAACTCCTCGCGCAGGTCCTCGACGAAGATGTTCTCCGGCCGGACGCCGAGCAATGCCGCCTTGGCCCGCGCCGGTTCGACCTCGTCGCCCTGGCCGAGATCGGCGGTGAAGGTGACGACCTCGGCGCGATATTCGCTCTGCAGCCATTTGAGGATGATCGACGTGTCGAGCCCGCCCGAATAAGCAAGCACCACCTTCTTGGGGGGAGCGGTCATCGGATCGTCCTAAAACCAGGGACAGTATATAGTTTTCGGACGCCGCCGCGTCGGGCAAAAACCAGGGACAGTATATAGTTTTTTTGGACGCTGCCGCGTTCGTCAGCCATGCCGCAGTGGGCAAAAACTATATACTGTCCCTGGTTTTTCATTGCGGCTTCCCCCCTTCGCGCGAATGACGGGAGAAGCGGCTGGCCATGGAATCGGCGCTGACTCCCTCGCGCAGCGCGACGAACAAAGTGTCGTCGCCGGCGATGGTGCCGGCGACCTCGGGCAGGCGCGCCTGGTCGAAGGCCAAGGCGACGAGATGGGCCGAGCCGGGTGGAGTCTTCAGCACCAGCAGGTTGCCGGCCGCCTCGACCGACTGCGCCCATTCGGCGAGGATCCGCTCGAGCCGGCCCGCCGCCCATTCGCTGTCGCCGACCTCCTCGGGCAGCGCGTAGCGCATCGCGCCGCCGCTCTTCACCTTGACCGCGCCCATCTGGTCGAGGTCGCGCGAGACGGTCGCCTGGGTGACGGCGAAGCCCCGCGCGGCGAGGCGGGCGGTCACCTCCTCCTGGCTGGAGACGGGCTCGGCGCGGATCAGGTCCGCGATCGCCTTTTGCCGCCGGACGCGCGCGTCGGTCATCGTCCGGTCCCCCGGTTTTGCTGCCCGCTCACGGCCGCGCCCCAAGCATCCAGGCCATCGCGCCACGGGCGGTGTGCATCCGGTTCTCCGCCTGGCGCCAGACCGCGCTGCGGATGCTGTCGATCACCTCGCCGGCAACCTCCTCGCCGCGGCGGGCGGGGAGGCAGTGGAGGAACCAGGCGTCGGCGCTGTTCGCCATCAGGGCGGGCGTGACCCGGTAGGGCGCGAACGCCGCGCGCCGGGTCTCCGCCTCGCCGTCCTGGCCCATCGACACCCAGACGTCGGTATAGACGATCTGCGCCCCCGCGACCGCCTCGGCCGGGTCGGCGACCTGGCTGACTCCGTCGAACCGTTCGTCCAGGCCATAGCCCTCGGGGCTCGCCACCTTCAGCGCCACGCCGAGCAACGCGCAGGCCTCGGCGAGCGAGCGGCAGACATTGTTGGCGTCGCCGACCCAGGCGATGCGCGCCCCCTCCAGCGTGCCGAGCAATTGCTTGACGGTCAGCATGTCGGCCAGCGCCTGCAGCGGGTGCGCCCGGTCGGAAAGCATGTTGAGGACGGGCGTTGCGGTCGCCGCCGCCATGCGGACCAGGTCGCCATGGTCGATCACCCGCGCCGCGACGATCGCGTGATAGCAGGCGAGGGTGCGGGCGACGTCCTCGACGCTCTCGCGGGTGCCGAGGCCGACCTCGTCCTTGCCGATGGCGACCGGGTGACCGCCCAGCTGGACCACCGCCATCTCCATCGAGCTCCGGGTGCGCGCGCTCGGCTTCTGGAAGAGGAGGGCGACTCCCTTGCCGTCGAGCGGCCGGCCGAGGTCGCTCCTTTCCGACAAGGCCAGTATCTCTTCCAGCCCGTCGCGGCCCAATGGGGCGATGGTCAATATGTCGCGCATCAGCCGGCCTCCCTCGTCACCATCGTGCCGATGCCGCGGTCGGTCAGCAGCTCGATCAGCAGAGCGTGCTTGACCCGGCCGTCGATGATGTGGGCGGAGCCGACGCCGCCGTCGACCGCGTCGGCGCAGGCCTTCAATTTGGGGATCATGCCGGCGCTGACGCTGGCGTCGGAGATCCTCGTCCTGAGTTCGGCCGAGGTGAGGCGGGGGACGAGGCTGGCCTCGTCGTCGACGTCCTCGAGCAGGCCGGGCGCTGCGGTCAGATAGACGATCTTCTCCGCCGCCATCGCCACCGCGATCGCGCGGGCCGCCTCGTCGGCGTTGACGTTGAGCGGCCGGCCGGCGGCGTCGGCGCCGATGGTCGAGACGACCGGCGCCAGCCCCTCGTCGAGCAGGCGGTGGAGGACCGAGGCGCGCACCTGGCTGACGTCGCCGACGAAGCCCAAGGCGGCGTCGCCCGCAGTCGCGGTCAGCAGCCCGCCATCCTCGCCCGAGACGCCGACCGCGACCGGATCGTCCAATGCCTCGCGGTTGATCGTGCCGACCAGGTCGCGGTTGATCTTGCCGGTCAGCACCATGCGGACGATGTCGAGCGTCTCGCCGTCGGTGACCCGGAGGCCGCCCTTGAACTCGGGCTCCTTGCCCATCCGCCGCATCAGCGCGTCGACCTGCGGGCCGCCGCCATGGACGAGGACGCAGCGCACGCCGACGCTCCTCAGCAGCAGCACGTCCTGGGCGAGCGCCCGGTCCAATTCGGCGTCGAGCGCGGCGCCGCCCAATTTGACCACCACCGCCTTGCCGGCGAAGCGGCGGATATAAGGCAGGGCCTGTATAATTATGCGTGCAGTGTCGGCCGTGCTGATCATGACGTCCTGCTGTTTTCGCGGATGTAGCCGGGGCCGAGATCGACTCCGATCACCTGCGCCGCGCCGGAGCCCGCGCCGAGGTCGATGAGGATCGAAAATTCGTCGCTCTGCACGTGTTCGGCGACCCGGTTACGGTCGTGTTCGAGGGGGGTACCGCCGGTTGCAACGGGGGTACCGCCGTAGGAAACCATAGTGTGCGCCACGTTCATTTCGACCCCCGCGGCGCCGGCGGCGGCCAAAAGCCGGCCCCAATAGGGGTCGCCGCCGTGCCAGGAGCATTTGACGAGGTTGTTCTCGGCGATCGCCTTGGCCGCGGCGCGGGCCTCGGCGTCGCTCGCCGCGCCGGTGACCTGGAGCCGGACCAGCCGCGTCATGCCCTCCGCGTCGCGCGCCATTTGCAGGGTCAAATCCTCGCACACCTTATGAAGGGCATCGGCGAACTCATTGAGGTCCGGTTTGCCGCGGCGGCCCGAGGCCAGAAGGATGACGCTGTCGTTGGTCGACGTCGCGCCGTCGGTGTTGAGGGTGTTGAAGCTGCGGTCGACGGCGTCGCTGAGCAGCGCCTGCAACTCGGCCCGGCCGATTGCGGCGTCGGTGGTGAGGAAGGCGAGCATCGTCGCCATGTTGGGCGCGAGCATGCCGCAGCCCTTGGCCATGCCTCCCAGGGTGAAGGCCGAGCCTTGGGCCAGCGCCTGCTTGGGCCGGTGGTCGGTGGTGAGGATGGCGCGGGCCGCATCGTCGCCGCCTTCGGCCGAGAGCTTCCCGGCCAGCTTCGGCACCGCCTCGAGGATGACGGCTATCGGCAAAGGCGCGCCGATGATGCCGGTCGAGCAGACCAGCACGTCGCCGTCGGCGACGCCGAGCGCGGCGGCGGCGGCGGCGCACATCGCCTCCGCATCGGCCCGGCCCGGGGCCCCGGTGCCGGCATTGGCGTTGCCGGAATTGACAATGATCGCAGCGGCTTGCCCGCCATTCCTGGCAAGCCGCTCGCGGCTCGCCTCGACCGGCGGCGCGACGAACCTGTTCTGGGTGAAGACGGCGGCGGCGGTCACCGGCCTGCCGCCGGCGGCGGCGAGCAAAGCGAGGTCGGAACGCCTTTTCTTGATCCCGGCGTGGCAGCCGGCGGCGACGAAGCCCGAAGCGGCGGTGACGCTCATGGATAGATTCCGCAGGCGGTGAGCCCGGCCGTCTCGTCGAGGCCGAGCATCAGGTTCGCGCACTGGATCATCTGGCCCGCCGCGCCCTTGACCAGATTGTCGAGCGCGGCGATCGCCAGCACCCGGCCGGTCCGCGGGTCGTAGCGGGCGGTGAGGTGGACCGCGTTCGAGCCCAGCGCCCATTTGGTCGCGGGCGGCCGCTCGGCGACGTGGACGAACGGCTCGCTTGCATAAGCTTCGCGCAGCGTCTCCAGCGGGTTGCAGGGCGCTTTTGCCTCGGCGTAGCAGGTGGCGAGGATGCCCCGGTTCATCGGCGCGAGGTGGGGGGTGAACAGCAAGCGGGCGCCCAGCGCCATCTCCATCTCGGCGGTGTGGCGGTGATCGAGCAGGCCGTAGGCGCTCATGCTCTCGGCGACGGCGGCGAACGCCGTCTCCTCCTTCAGCGCCCGCCCGGCCCCGGTCGCGCCGGAGGCGGCGTCGACGATGATCGTCCCGGGATCGACCAGCTCCATCAACGGCTTGAGCGCCAGGATTGCGGCCGTCGCGTAGCATCCCGCCGCCGCCACCGCCTGCGCCCCGGCGATCGCTTCGCGGTTGAGCTCCGGGATCCCGTAGACGAAGCGCTCGAGCAGCTCCGGCGCTTCATGCGGCGCGCCGTACCAAAGCGCGTAGGCGGCCGCGTCGCCAAGCCGGAAATCCGCCCCCAGATCGACGAACTTAACCCCCCGGGAGAGGATCGAAGCCGCGATCTTCTGCGATTCGCCGTGCGGCAATGCCGCGAACACCAGGTCCGCACCCCCGTCCAGAACCCGCGCAACCCCCTCCATAACCGGTGCAACCCCCTCCGAAACCCGTGCAACCCCTTCTCCACGGGAGGGCGAACAGGCCCCGGCGAGGTGCGGATGCACGTCGTCGAGGGTGGAACCGGCCCTGCTTTCGCCGCCGAACCGTACCGCGCGCAACTCGGGATGGCCGGCGCAGAGCCGAAGCAGCTCGCCGCCGACGAATCCCGACGCGCCAAGGATCGCAACCCGAATCATGCAGCGTCTATGCAATTTCCTGCATAATTATGCAACTCTCGCTTTCCGGTCCCGCTTCCTGTAGAATCGGCGCGGAGCAGGGGATTGGGATGCAGAGCGAAGAGCGGCGCGACCGGATTTTGCAGCGAGCGCGCGAGCTCGCCTCGACCGGCGAATATCAGGGCTGGCAAGCGGTCGCCGACCAGCTGCGCGGCAACGAGGGGCGCTGCGAGGCGCGGCGCGTGCTCGAACGCGGCCCGGCCAGCGCCGAGATCGACCATCTCTGCCATCGGGCGATGCAGATCAGGGATCACCACGCCTGAAGCCCGCGCGCGGCGCGAAGCCGCGCTTGCCGCTAGGGCCTGTACTCATGACCGGAGGCGGTCGTGACGGGCTGGCATTTGTTGTCCGGCTAGGAGAGAGGAGGGAGCGATGAAGATTCATCGTGACCGATCGAACGACGACGTCCGGGCGGCAAAGGACAGCCCGCCGCTTTGCGGTCGGCCGGGGAAGGCGGCTGGGGGCGTCGAGTGCCTCGACCGGGCTGCCTGGCCCGGCCTTCGTCCCTCTCCTACCCAGCCGCCTTCCCCGGCCGATCACGGCCACCTCCGGTCATGAGTACAGGCCCTAGGCGCCGCGCAGCCGCGCCCAGACCAATGCCAGGCCGGCCGCGACCATCATCGCGCCGGCGGCCGGCACCGGCCACGGTTTCTCCATCGACACTCCGAAGAGGATGGCGATGATGCCGAACAGGACGAAATTGTGCGCCGGAAGCGTGAACAGCGCCCATTCGTAGAAGCGCGCGAAGCCCGGCCCGCTGCTCTCGGGTTCCTCGTCCTCCATCGCCGCCGCTCAGCCGCGGCCCGGCCGGCGCCAGGTCCGGCCGTAGGCGAGGGTGCGGGGATATTTCGCCCGCAGCCAGACAAGCGAAGCGACGAACGGCGCGAGGCCGGCGAGCGAGGCGCGCGCGAAGCCGAGCCGCGGCCCAAGATAGCCGACCGCGGCATATTGGCAGATCTTGCCAAGGCAGACGCCGGCCAGCACGAGGACGAACGTGTAAGCCAGCCGCTTCGCGATGTCTTTCACCCACCCGCTCCGAACGGCCGCATCCGGGCGGCAATCTAGCGCCGGATCGGCCGAGGCCAAGGGATGTTTTCGGACCTTCGCCGCCAAGGTCCGGCCCGCCCGCGTCGGGTTCTTCCGGCCGGCGGGCCGCCGGAATGTCCGGGAAGAGTGGAAGGCAGACATCGAGCCGGCCGGCCGATCGGCTGCATTTGGCCGTTAGCCGCCCGACCGCTTTCCGCTGCTTTCGATCTATATCGGACTTAGGCTGAAGTCGTTTACACCTGTCGAAAACAGCAACCGGAGCCAAGCATGCGCGTCCCGGACTATCCGTCAGCCGATGCCGAACGTTGGGCGGCGGTTGACGCTTACTTCGCCGATCTATTGGCTCCCGCCGACGGCTCGCTCCAAGCGGCGTTGGTTGAGAACAGTGCAAGCAGCCTCCCCGCGTACGATGTGTCAGCTACTCAGGGAAAAATGCTTGCGTTGTTTGCCCGCATGGTCGGCGCTCGACGCATTTTGGAGATCGGCACCTTAGGTGCTTACAGCACGATCTGGATGGCTCGGGCACTCCCGGTTAGCGGCAAGTTGGTCACAATCGAGTTTAACGACATGCACGCGGATGTAGCGCGGCGAAACATTGAGCGTGCCGGGTTGAGCGGGGCTATTGAACTCCACATCGGTATGGCGATTGATGTGCTGCCTAACCTGCAGGGCCCCTTCGACCTGATCTTCATCGACGCGGACAAGCCGAACAATCCGCAGTACCTCCACTGGGCTGTACAACTCTCTCGACCCGGCACGGTCATCATTGGCGACAACGTTGTTCGTGGGGGAGCGGTGATCGACGCAACGAGCGACGACGAGAACGTTAAAGGCGTCCGCAGCTTCCTCCAGCTTATCGCCCAAGAGCCACGTTTGGATGCGACGGCGATCCAAACGGTCGGGGAGAAAGGGTGGGATGGCTTTTGTTTGGCTATCGTCCGCTAACCACCCATTGCGGACGGTTGGGAGCCACTTGTGGAGGAGGCGCGCGGCGCTCTAGATGGAGGCCACCAAGCGGGGGCGGGATGGAGCAGGCCGAACGGGTGGACCTGGCGCATGTGCCGAGCTTTCGGCTCGGCCGGCTGGTCGTGCATCCCGCGGTCCATCAACTGAAGCGCGACGACGGCGCCGAGGATGTGCTCCAGCACCGGGTAATGCAGGTGCTGGTCGCGCTGGCCAGGGCAGATGGCGCGATCGTCACCCGCGACGAGCTGACGATGAGCTGCTGGGACGGCCGGGTGGTCGGCGAGGACGCGATCAATCGCATCCTTTCACGGCTGCGCGCCCAGGCGAAAGGGATCGGCGCCGGCTCCTTCAGGATCGAGACCGTCACCCAGGTCGGCTACCGCCTGCTTCGCGAGGGCCAGGAGGCCCCCGAAGCCGCGGCGGCGGCGCGCCCGAACCGTCGCGCGCTGGTCCTGGGCGGCGCCGCGCTGGCGGCGTCCGGAGCGGCGGCAGGCCTCATTTACACCCTGCGCGGCGCGCCCGACGAAGCGCGGGTTCCGGCCGAGGTCGCGCCGCTCTGGTCGAGGGCAATGGCGGCGCTGCACCAGGGCACGCCGGAAGGCAATGATCAGGCGATCGGCCTATTGCGCCAGATTGTCGATCGCGCGCCCGATTTCGCCGACGCCTGGGGCGCGCTGGCAGTCGGCTATGCCCAGGCCTATGGGGGCCTGGGTGGGCGGACCGGCCCCGACAGTGCCGCGCGGGCGAGGGCCGCGATCGAACGGGCGCGCGCGCTCGATCCCGACAATGCCAATGCCGCCCAGGCGGAGATCGCGTTGCTTCCCGTCGTTGGCCGGTGGGCCGAATCCGAGCGCCGGACGCGCGCCGCGCTCCTCCAACACCCGCACCATTTCGGCCTGCTCCTGCTTCTGGGCTGGATACTCGGGCAGGTCGGACGCTTTCGCGAATCGGTGAACCCGCTGGTCGAGGCGGTGGCGCTGGAGCCGGCTGCCCCGCTGCCGCGCTATTCGCGTGCGCTCGCGCTCTGGGCGGCCAATCGCCTCGAGGAGGCCGATCGGGCATTCCGGCAGGATCTGGACCTGTTCCCGACCTATTTCGCGACATGGTTCGGCCGGTTCGACTTCCTGATCCTCAGCGGCCGATATGACGAGGCATTTGCGCAGGGCGAGGATCGGGCCGGCCGGCCCGCCGGGATTCCGGAGCGGGACTTCGATGACCTCCTCCTCCTCGCACGGGCGCTGCAGTCGCGCGACTCCGCTCTGATCGACGCCGTGATGCGGCGAAGCCTCGAAAAGGCGCATCAGGCCACGGGCTATGCCGAGTTCGCGATCAAATATGGCAGCATGCTGGGGCGGCTGGACGATTCCTTCGCGATCGCCGACGCCCTCTTCTTCGGCCGCGGCTTCGATCCCGGCGAGATGCGCTATTCCGCCGAGCAGGCGTTCTTCAATCCCCGCGGCGACCGCCGCACCCATTTTCTCTTCGTCCCCGCGACCGCGGCGATGCGCGCCGATCCGCGCTTCGATCGGCTCGTCGCGGAGATCGGTCTCACCCGCTACTGGGCCGAGACCGGCACCGCGCCCGACTATCGCCGCAGCTGAGGCCGCGAAAATCGGCGAAGTCGGCGGCGGATCAGGCAAAGATCAGGTCGTCATCCTCCCGGCCGCAGAGCGCCGGGGGCATCCCCAAGTCATCCGGCGCGATCGTCAGCGCCGGCATCTTGGGAGAATGACCATGCGCACATCGATCCTGATTCTCGCCGCCCTGTCCGGCCTTTCCGCGACGCCGGCCAGCACGAGGACGAACGTGTAAGCCAGCCGCTTGGCGAAATCCCTCATCCATCCGCTCCGAACGACCGCATCGAGGCCGCACTCTAGCGCGGAATGCAACGGTCCTCATTTCACTGGCCTCGGTCCCGGACTGTTATGCCTACGCACTTCCAGCGGAAGTTCTGTGATGTCGCATCTGGAGTTGATCAAACTTACGGCATTGATGGAGCGCACCCGCGGCAACCCGCGCGTGAAGATTGGGCTCATTGATGGACCCGTAGCGACCCGGATCGAGGGACTCGCGAGTGAACAGCTCCACGAGCTTCCCGGGCGCGATGGCGCCAGCTGTGCCGATGTTGACAGCTTGTCATGCTTGCATGGAACCTTTGTAGCTGGGATTTTGGCGGGGAAGCGCGGTTCTCGCGCACCGGCGATTTGTCCCGACTGCACCCTCCTGGTCCGCCCGATTTTCGCCGAAACGGCCTCGGGCAGCGATCGGATGCCCAGTGCGACACCTCGGGAGCTTGCCACGGCAATAATCGAATGCATCGACGCCGGCGCGCGAGTCATCAATCTGAGCCTTGCCTTGGCACAACCTTCGATCAAAGGGGAACAGGCGTTGGGTGAAGCGCTCAATCAGGCCGTCAAGCGCGGCGTCGTCGTCGTCGCGGCGGCCGGCAATCAAGGCACCCTCGGCAGTTCTGCCATCACCCGCCATCCGTGGGTTATCCCGGTCGTGGCCTGCGATCTTCAAGGCAGGCCGATAAGCGAGTCGAATCTTGGCCATTCGATCGGCAGGCGAGGCTTAACCGCGCCGGGCGATCGTGTTGCCAGTCTCGACACTGCCGGCCAGCCCGTCACGCTCGGAGGCACCAGCTTCGCGGCGCCTTTTGTGACCGGGGCGATTGCGCTCTTGTGGTCGGAATTTCCGACCGCGACGGCGGCTGAAGTGAAGCTCGCGGTAACGCAAGCATACAAGCCACGGCGAACCACGATGGTCCCGCCTTTGTTGGATGCCTGGGCGGCGTATCAAGTGTTGCGGAGATAGGAACCATGGCTGAGGAAATGAACGATAGTGAACCCCAGCCCTATCGCGCGCGCCTTCCAGGGTTCGTTGGCGACGAGGAGATTGGCCTCGGCGATGTCGTCAAGCGAGTCACGTCCAGCTTTGGCATCAGACCCTGTGGCGGCTGTGAACGCCGTGCAGCCGCGCTCAACCGCTGGTTCGTCTTTTCGGGAGGAGCCCGGTAACTCGAGTCCGAAATTCCATTCTCAAGGAGATCGTCATGGACCAGGAAATGAACGAGCAATCCGCAAGCCCCGAGATGAGACACGTCGAGGCGGCCATCACGCCGTCCCAGGGCGAGATGCCCGACGCGCCGCTGGCCATGGAGATGCCCTGCCCAACCTGCGCGAACGGGACAGTTTCCATTTCCTACGTTTATGCCATCGGCCGGGTCGAAGCGCGTTTCCCCAATCTCGCGGCGGAAAAGGAATTCGCCCAAGCCACCGGACGGGCCGATTCCGCTGGGAAAACCGATCAACAAGCCCTCCATGCGGTTTTGTCCGCGCGCGAAAACCGCTACCTAATACGCCAAATATGCTGGGTCCTGACCGTCCAGGGACTGGAAACCTACGTGCTGGCGCCGCGCGACCCGGCGGACGTCGATCTCCTGGTGGAAGCCATTCGTCCGACGCCAAGTCCCAATGATATCGATGTCGTCATCGGTGTGCGTGGCCCCATCGCCCCGCCGACGATGTGCAATGGGTTGATGTTGCCGATCGTCATATTCGACCAGATTTATTCCTTCGACCGTGACGCGCTCATCAAGGCCATCCCGAAGCCGGAGAAGACCACCGCCGCGCAGTTTGGCCCGGCGGCCGAGGAACTGTTCAATCGGATCATGCAGATGACCGACAACGTCGGCGCCACCGACGATCACCGCGCCTTGAACTATCTGGCCATGCGCTACCCCGCCATCTATGCCAAGGCGGCGGAAGAATTTGCGAAGGACTGTTCGCTGAGCGGCGTCGAAGTTCGCGCGTCGCCTATAAGCGAAGCACGAAATATCGTCGATGTCATTTTCTCCTACACGAACCGAAACACCGACTACACGGAGAAGTTTTTCGTGCGCGTCGATGTGACCGAGGAATTTCCGTTCTTGGTGACGAAGTTGTCGCCATATTATGATCGCTAAACCTAACCAACCGAGAGGAGACTTGAAATGAAGACTGCAAACATGCCTGACTTTAACGCAGAAGCTTCCTTCTATGGGCCTGGGAGGGGCTATCAGATGGTGGCGAATTCCCTAGATTCGATACTTCAAGTGACGCCGGCTCGAATGGTTGAGACCGGCTTTGGGTTCTGCGCTAGGCAGGCTAATGAGTGCACAGACGCTTGTAGACCGGCGGACTCCGGCTGCCGGGACGACTGCGATAGTCTTTTTTGGTGTTGCCTAACCGGCTGCGATGTGGTCATCGGCCCAAGCATGCTCAGACAATCTGGTTTACTTAGATTACAGTGACAGTGCACGTAACTAATTAAATGCATTGCAACCTTAATCCGTAACCACGTAATCAGAGTATAACCATTGCCATGGCCACTGAACAGACTAACTAATAGGAGATAATGAAATGGATACCATGAGTATTCCAGGATTTACAGCGGAAGCTACGCTTTACATGGCGAGAAGGAACTATCGCGCCACGGCTACAGCTCCCATTGTTTCGGGAGTGGGCGAGCTAACTCCTGCAACTAGAAAAAATGGGAAACTAGAATGGATCGACTGCAATGGTTTCCCAGAAAACAATTACTGCCGCGAATGCGGCAATACCGGCCCCCAATCTTTTGTTTGCTGTCCGGACGGTTATTGTGTCGTAATTGACAAAACGCCCTTAACAGTTGGAAAGATTTGGGACTACCGGGCTTACCGAGATTACGGTGCGAGATTACGGTGAGATTACGGAGACGTTGCGTAATTGATGGAGTTACGGTGACACCTCACTTAACCCCTTAATTGCCTCCGCGTGAAGTAAACCTCGCGCGCCGCCCATTCGCACCGTCGGCCGGGGACATGCAATAACATGTCCCCGGGCGAGAATTCCGCGCGCACCTCAAACCTCATTCCGCTCGCTCCAGCGCGTCAGAGAGTGAGCGAAAAAGGCGGGCCCCTCGAGCCTTGGCGCGCACCAGTTCAAGCTAGCGACGCCTGCGGGCTGTAGAGCCTGCTTCGCGGATCGATGCATCGCAATTGCCTGTAGCCACAGAAGCCTGATCCGTGGTGGCCGAAACGTCCGCTTTCGGGTGCGGAGCGCGTTGTCTGCAGCGTCCCCTGTGGGCGCAGCGCCGCCTTTGCGGCGATGTCCGCAACGCCGCGCCGGCCGGTGGCCCGCACCCCCTCACCCATCGATCGGGACGAGGTGCTTCACCTCGCCGGTCCTGAACCCGACCGCCGAGGGGCGGCGGACGCCGGGGAGGGCGGCGACGTCGTACAGCTCGCGGACCACGTCTTCGATCCGCATCCAGTGGATCATGTCGCCGCTGGCGATCCCTTGGGGAATATGTCCGGCGCCACCACGTCCAGCAGCCGGACAAGCGAAGCGACGAACGGCGCGAGGCAGGCGAAATCAGCGGAAAACTGCCATTCCGCAGCATATGTCGCATCGTCAGCTGTGGGTGGAGACCGGACGATTCGCCTGGCCCGAGGATCGCGGTCCGCTTCTCAGCTCGGTTCGTCCGACATGCTCACCAGTCGCTCGATCAGCCACCGTCCGGCTGGTCCGGGCGGCGTGTCGACCTTGTGGATCGCCTGCAGCGTATATTCGCCGCCGCGCCAGTTGCGCAGCTCGAGCCGCACCAGCCGCCCCGCCGCGAGGTCGGCGCGGACCACCGGCTCCGGCATCCCGCCCCAGCCGAGGCCGGCGAGGAGCAGCGCATGCTTCGCCGCCAGATCGCCGATCCGCCAGCTGTTGAGGCTGACGACGCCGAAGTCGCGGCCGTCCGCCGCCGGCCGTTCGGACAGGATGAGCTGGACATAGTCGCTCGCCTCGCGCGCAGCTGTGCCGCCGGCTCTCGCCAGAGGATGGCCGGGCGCCGCGACCGGGATCAGGCGGACCGCTTCAATGTCGACGCGGCGGAAGCCGGCCATGTTCATGTGCAGCTGGCTGCCGACGCCGATAATGGCATGGCCTTCGCGCACCGCGCGCTCGACCCCGCCGAGCGTTTCGATCAGCAGGCGCACCGGCACCGTCGGGAAGCGATCGTTGAATTGGCGAAGAAGGCTTGTCAGCCGACTTAGGGGAAGCAGCGAGTCGACCACCAGCGACACTTCGGGTTCGAGGCTGTCGAGAAAGCCGCGGACCCGCGCGCGCAGCGTCTCGACGCTGAGCGCAACGGCCCTGGCTTCGGACACCACCGCTTCGCCGTGCCGGGTGAGCCGGGGTTTGCGGGTGGTGCCGCGGTCGAACAGCGACAGGCCGAGTTGCTGCTCGAGCGTGTCGATCGCGTAGCTGATCGCCGAGGTCGCGCGCCCGAGGCGCCTGGCGGCGGCGGTGAAGCTACCCTCCTCGTCGACCGCGAGCAGCACCAGCAGCTGGTCGATGCTGGGGACGCCGGGACCGCGCATATCGAATCTCCTGAAAAGATTGTTCAGCATTATACGGATTTTTGTGTGAGACGCGAAGGCCTATCTGGGCGGCTGGGCAGTCCCAAATGGGGCATCGGCCACTGCACCAGGAGAGATCAATGCTGAAAATCGCCATCATCGTCGGCAGCACGAGGCCCGGCCGCAAGGCAGGGGATGTCGCCCGGCGGGTTCATGAAATCGCCGCCCGGCGCGGCGACGCCGACTATGAGATCGTCGACATAATGGACTTCGATTTGCCCTTGCTCGACGAGGCGTACCCGCCGTCGATGGGTCAATATGCCCAGCCGCACACCAAAAAGTGGGCGGCGCGGATCGCCGGCTTCGACGGGTTCGTGTTCGTCACGCCTGAGTATAATCATTCGACCTCGGGCGCCCTCAAGAACGCGATCGATTATCTTTTCCGCGAATGGAACGACAAGGCCGCCGGATTCGTCGGCTACGGCTCGACCGGGGGCACCCGCGCCGTCGAGCATTTGCGCGGGATGATGGGCGAAATCAAGATTGCCGACGTGCGCGCCCAGGTCGCGTTGTCGCTGTTCACCGACTTCGAGAATTTCACCCTGTTCAAGCCTCAGCCCGGTCAGGAGGCGGCCGTCGAGGCCATGCTCCGCGACCTCATCCCCTGGGCCGGAGCCCTCCAGGCGCTGCGGCTGCAAAACAGTGAGCGAGGTGTCCTGTGACGACAATCATTCAAACCGGCGCCGCGCCAAAGGATCGCGGGCGCCGCATCACGCATCGCACCTTCGGCAGCCGCCAGGGACCGGTCACCCGCCTGATGAGCCCGTCCGGGCTCGGCGCGAGGCTGAAGCCGTTCGTCTTCCTCGACCTGTTCGATTCCCAGGGCGCGTCCTTTTCGGGGTTCGGCTGGCACCCGCATTCGGGCATCGCCACGATGACCTATTTGTGGGAGGGCGACGTCCGCTACGAGGACACGACCGGCGCTGCGGGCTTTCTGCCCGCGGGCGGCGTCGAATGGTTCAAGGCCGCCGGCGGCGCCTGGCACGGCGGCGGCGACGGCAAGTCGGGACGATCGCGCGGCTTTCAGCTGTGGCTGGCTTTGCCTCCCGACCAGGAGCTTGGCCCCTCGGAAAGCATCTATCTGACCCCCGGCAAGATCCGGTCGGCAGGGCCCGCATCGGTCCTGCTCGGCAGCCTGGACGGCGTTTCGAGCCCGCTCAGGGCGCCGTCCTCGATCAACTATCTGGCCGTGCGCCTCAAGGCCGGCGAGACGTGGCGCTACCAGCCACCGGCAGGCCACGACGTGGCGTGGATCGCGCTGGCGTCGGGCGGACTTGCGGTTCCCGAGCCGGTCGAGCCCGGCGAGTTGATCGCGTTCGACAAATCCAACCTTGTGATCAACATCCGCGCCGAGGCCGACAGCGAGTTCGTGCTGGGCTCGGCCGCAAGCCATCCTCACGATCTCGTGCTCGGCTATTACTCGGTCCACACCAGCCCGAAAGCGCTCGAAGCTGCTGAACGGCATATCACGGAAATTCGCAGGCGCTTGGGAAACGAAGGCGTCTTGTAGCGCTCCGTCATTCGGCCTGCCGTAGCCTATGTCCGCAATGGGGCCTTTCCGGTCGTAAGAGGTGACTGCGACCGAAAGTCCGCTTGCGGGAATCTACCCGCCGTCGGCGAACATCTCCCAAGGGCGCAACGCCGCCTTTGCGGCCGGCACTCCGGCGCTTACGAGCAGAAGGGGTCTCATCCGGGCGCCACGGCCCCGGGCATATCGGGAGATTACGAAAATCGATATGGCGTTTGACGACCTTCGATAATGATGATATCGTTTGTCGATATTCAGACTCGTTGGAGTGCCGCCGATGTCCAGATCCTATTCCGCCGCGCTGCCGATCGCGTATTTCGTGCTGTGGATCCTCATCGTCCTCAACTGGCTGATCGGCGCCGCGATCCTCGCTTTGCTGGTCGTCATGCCCAACGAGCAATGGATCATGAGCGCGTTCGCGCTTTCTCCTTCGCCCGATGCCGAGCGGCTGGTCATGGGCTTGCGCGCGATCGCCATCGTCGGCCTCGCCACGATCCCGCTCAACTATCTCGTCCTCAAGCGGCTGCTCGCGATGGTCGGGACGGTTCGCGCGGGCGACCCGTTCGTCGCCGCGAACGCGCAGCGTTTGCAGGGGATCGCCTGGGCGCTGCTCGCGCTGCAGCTTCTCAGCCTCGTCATCGCCGCGATCGCCAAGGCCGTTTCGACGCCGGCGCACCCGCTCGATCTCGATGCCGGCTTTTCGATCAACGGCTGGCTCGCCGTGCTTCTCACGTTCGTGCTGGCCCGGGTGTTCGCGGAAGGCGCGCTGATGCGCGAAGACCTCGAAGGGACGGTGTGACATGGCGATCGCCGTCAAGCTCGACGATTTGCTCCACGACCGGCGGATGACGCTGACCGAGCTCGCGGAGCGCGTCGGCATCACGATCGTCAACCTGTCGATCCTGAAGACCGGAAAGGCACGCGCGATCCGCTTTTCGACGCTCGATGCGATCTGCGCCGCTTTGGCCTGCCAGCCCGGCGACTTGCTGGAATTCCATCCCGATTCGGGCGCGGCGGCGGGCGAGCAACCCGCCGCGGGCGGGCCGGAGAGCGTGGCGGCATGAACGTCCTCATGGGGGTCCATATTGCGGCAGGAGCGCTTGCTTTGCCCTTGGGCACGATCGCGGCCGCGGCGCGGAAGGGCGGCCGATTGCACGCCCGCGCCGGCACCTGGTTCTTCGCCTCGATGCTCGTTCTCGGCGTCACCGCCTCGATCCTGGAGCCGTTCAGGTCGCCGCCCGGTTCGCCGATCGGCGGAGTCATGGTCTGTTATTTCGTCGCGACCTCCTGGGTCGCCGCGCGCCGCCGCGACGGGACAACCGGCCGGTTCGAGATCATTGCCTGCGCGGCCGCGCTCGGCATGGCCGCGCTCATGGCCTGGGGCGGTTTCACCGGCGCCACCACGCCCGCGGGCCGCGGCCCGGTGTTCGCCCTCGCCGGAATCTGCCTGCTCGCCGGCCTGCTCGACCTCAATGCGATCCTGCGCGCGAAGCTCACGCCCGCTCAACGGATATCGCGACACCTGTGGCGGATGTGCTTCGCTTTCTTCATCGCGACCGGGTCCTTCTTCCTCGGCCAGCAGGACGTCATGCCCGAGGCGGTCCGCGGCTCGCTCATCCTCTTTGTCCCGGCCTTCGCTCCGTTCGCCGTCATGGCCTTCTGGCTGATTCGCCTGCGCTTCGCGAAAAGGATCGGCAGGCTGACCCTGCGCATGCCCATCGCTCCGGCGGGCGTCGCGGCGGCACCGTCCGTGCCGGCTCTCGAGATGCAGGTTTGACATGGCTTCGACATGTGGATGCTCGCTTTCGGGCTGCCGCAGTGGCCGGCCGGGACGGGGTCGCCGCGATCGAGTGACGATCTCATATCGATCGGGAACGGCCCGATCCTGTTCGGCCTCATCATCCCGTGGGGCTACGTTTATCGCCACTACGTCAGGCAGCCGGCGGAGCGCTGGCGCTGATCGGCGCGTGTCCGCTTTCCACCCGATAGCGGACGCCGGCGGCAGCGGGTAAGTTGAAGCCATGCGACCTGCATCCCGGATCCTTGCGATCGCCGCAGCCTTTTCTCTTCTCGGGGCTCCCGCTGCCGGCAGCCCGGTCCGGGACCGCATCTATCCAGCGCCAACCGCTCCACTGACGCTGGCCGGCCTGCCCGGCGGCACCTTCATCATCGACGTGCGCACGGCCGATGGGCTGTTGCTGAAGGGGCTCGCAACGCCGGCGCGCGAGAATATGCCAACCATTCTTGTGTTCCACGGCAACGGCTCGAGCGCGGCGGACGCGGTCGCCTGGCTCCGGCCGCTCATCGGCAAGGGCTATGGTCTCGTTGCAGCGGAGTATCGTGGCTACAGCGCGAACCCCGGGAACCCGAGCGAGACCGGGTTGGCGGCGGACGCGGACGCTTTCTTCGGCTACGCGCGTGCGCAGGCTGGCGCGGCGCCGGTCTGGGTGGTCGGCCACAGCCTGGGAGGGGGCGTTGCATTTGGCTTGGCCCGGCGCCAACGGCTCGACGCGCTGGTGACGGTCGGCGCTTTCACCCGGCTCCGCGCGATGGCGCCGAAGCTTGCGCGAGCGTTCGTTCCGAACGGCTATGACAACAAAGCGGCGGTCGCGCTGCTCGACGAGCCCTACTTTCTTATCCACGGATCACAGGACGCGACCGTGCCGTTGGCGCAGGGCGAGGAACTGCACGCGGCGGCGGGCGCCGCACGCCGGCGGGGGGCGTCGTTCGTGGTCATGGGCGCCGATCACAAACCGAGCGGCGAGCAGATCCTGGCGATCATCACGGCGGCCGCGAGCGCACTCGCAGCCGGCCGTTATGCGGCGGATTTGCTTCCTGCGGAAATCAAGCTCGTGCCCTTTGGACAGCAGGCGCCGATAAACCCCTGACCGGCCGGCGAGCGCCGCCAAATCGCCGCTCACGCCATGTTCAGCGCCACGGCGGCGCGAATGAGCGCCTTCAACGCCTCCTCGTCAATCTTGTCGCCCTCACGGAAATCGATGGCGCGCCTGGTGTTGCCTTCGAGGCTGGAGTTGAACAGGCCTGAAGGATCCTCCAACGAGGCGCCCTTGGCGAAGGTCATCTTGACGACATTCCTGTACGTCTCGCCGGTGCAGATCATTCCGGCGTGGTACCAGACCGGAACCCCTCGCCACTTCCATTCCTCGACCGCCTCGGGATCGGCCTGCCTGATCAATGCGCGCAGCCGGGAGAGCATTTCGCCCCGCCAGTCGCCCAGCTCCGCGATCCTCTCGTCGATCAGCTGGGATGGAGATTTTCCTTCCTGAGACGCGCTCTTGCTCATCATGTTTCTTTCTTTCCATTTCCCCGGTTTGTTGGGCTGAACCGAGCACCTTAGCCGTGCTCGGTTTATCGGCGATGCTGCGTCACTTACGCTTTCGGGTCTCGCAATTCACGACAAGAGCGACCGAGATGGGCGCAGCGCCGTCTTTGCGGCGCTGTCCACAACGCCGCGCCGGCCACCGGCCCACTCTCCTTTAAGCATCGATCGAGACGAGGTGCTTTACCTCGTCGGTCCTGAAGCCGATCGCCGACGGGCGGCGGACGCCGGGGAGGGCGGCGACGTCGTAGAGCTCGCGGACCACGCCCTCGATCCGCACCCAGTGGACCACGTCGCCGCTGGCGAGGTCGACGATCGCGAGGCCGCAGCGCGGGTCGGTGTCGCGGCCCTTCAGCGCTTCCCACACAAGCCAATGATGGGTTCACGTTGATCGGCGCCAACGGGTTCAGCGGCGTCGCCGGCCAGCTGCGCTACGAGAACACCACCGGCAACATCTGGGTGGTCCAGGGCGACACCAACGGGCTCGCCGATATCGCGCTGGTCATCGTCGCCGCCGACAGCCACCAACTCACCAGCGGCGACTTCTTCGGCTGAGGGGCCCGCCTCAAAGCGCGGCGGCCGCACGAAAAATCTCGCTAACATAAGTTTCGGAGGCGGAACCAGTCGGGACTCCCGGCGCTGACCACATCATGCCGCGTTTCTTCTTCAATCTCCGCGACGGCGACGAGCTTCGCGACGAAGAGGGGTTGATCCTCGCCGACGCGGAAGCGGTCCGCGAGGAAGCCCTGAGGAACGCCCGCGACATCATGGCGGAAGAGGTCCGCCATGGTCACCTCTGCCTGAAGGACAAGATAGAGGTGGCGGACGAAGCCGGGGAGCCGGTGCTGACCCTGCCGTTCCGCGCCGCGGTGGTCATCGAAGAGTAAGCGCCGCTCTGCAAATCTCAAGCTGGGGCGCTGGCCGAAAAGCGCCGCACCCAGGCGGCGAAAGCTTCGAGGTAGCGCTTGAGGTAGCGCCCGGTCGGCTCGTCGATCAGCCGGCCTTCGGCGTCGAACTTCTCATGGGCCTTGAACACGAGGAGCTCGGGCTGCGGCATGCAATAGGAGTTGGTGAACTCGAACGCCTGGCGGAGCTGGCTCTGGCCGCGCGCCGAGCCGGTGATGCCGGGCGAGGCGCCGATCAGGCCGACCGGCTTGCCGTGCAATGCCGCGCCCTGCGGCGGCCGCGACGCCCAGTCGACCGCATTCTTCATCACCCCGGGCACGCCGTGATTATATTCGGGAGTCGCCATCAGCACGCCGTCGGCATCGCGTATCGCCTGCTTGAACCGCGCCACCAGCGGCGGATCGCCTTCCTCCTCGACGTCGCCATTGTAGAGCGGGATGTTGGCGAGGTCGAAAGTCTCGATCGCCATGCCGTCCGGCGCGCGCGCGACCGCGGCGCGGAGCAGGGCCCGGTTGTAGGAGCCGGCGCGCAGGCTTCCGGCGAAGCCCAGGATGCGAAGGCCGGTCATGGCGCGCCCTTATGCGCTTCGGCGAGGCGGGGGTGCAAGGCCGCGCCGCCGTTCGCACGCGAACGCGCGACGGGTCAGTTACCGAGGCGAAGCAGGTAGAGGCCGTAAGGAACGCCGAACCGGTCCGGCAGCGGCCGCTCGAGCCTGAAGCCCATCTTGAGGTACAGCGCCAGCGCCGCCGCCATGGCCGGGCTGGTGTGGAGGCTGAGCAAGGCGGCGCCGTCGCGCCGGGCGCGCGCGATGCACTGCTCGGTCAGCTTGCGGCCGACGCCGTTGCCGCGCGCCCCGGGGTGGACGACGAGCATGCGGATGATCGGCCAGTCGGGCGTGAAGAAATCGGCCCTCGGTGTCGAGCGGGGCGGGCAATAGGCGATTGCGCCGACGATCGCCCCGTCATCCTCGGCGACGACCAGCTCGGCCTGCTCGGCGAGCGAGGCCATCGCGCCGACGCCGGCCATCAGCCGCTCCCACTCGCTGTAGACTCCCTCATATTGGGCGAAGGCGGCGACGGCCACGGCGTTCACCGCGTCGGCGTCGCGGGGCAGGAAGGGCCGAACCAGCATAAGGCCTATCCTATCGGTCCGGGCGAGGCCCGCAATGGATCGAAGGTCAGCCGCACGGCTGCACCGACCAGCCGGCCCGGTCCGGCTCGAAGCGGCAGGGGATGCAATGGTCTATGCCCGCGGTTCCGTATCCGAGGCTGTCCGACAAAGCGGCGTAGACGGCGTAATGGGCGACGAGCAAAGGCAGTCCGTCCGGGGCGCTCAGCAGGCAGCGATTGGCGCCCGATATTATGCGCCGGCGGAAGGCGGAATAGGGCTCCGCGCCGGGAATGTCTTCGCCGGCGAACCAGCGCGCGATGAAGTCGTCCTCTGGATCCTCCTCCGGACGCCCTTCCTTCTCGCCCAGGCAGGCCTCGATCAGGCCGGGCTCGGCGATCGGCGCCAGGCCGAGGCCGGCGGACAGGATCGCCGCCGTCTCCGCGGCTCTCGCCAGCGGGCTGTGGAAGACGGCGGAGATGCCGAGGCCGCGCAGCCGCGATCGGGCGGCCCGGGCCTGCCGGCGGCCGAGCGCGGTGAGCGGCCGATCCGCCTGCCCGAGGCACAGCCGCTCCCGGTTCCAGTCGGTCTCGCCGTGGCGAAGGAAAATGAAGGGGCGCGCCGCCAGCCTCATCGCGATATTTCCTGCATATCTCCCGGGCCGGCGATTTCAGGCGGTCTCCAGGACGGCGGCCGGCGCCGCCGCATCGGCCGAGGCGAGGAAGGCGTGGAGCGCGGCGACGACCTGGGCGCCGTCGCCGACCGCCGCGGCGACGCGCTTGACCGAGCCGGAGCGGACGTCGCCGATCGCGTAAATGCCGCGCCGGCTGGTCTCCAGCGGCATCAGGCCGGGCGCGGCGTCGGTGCCGGTGCGCACGAAGCCCCTTTCGTCCAGCGCCAGCCCGCAGGCGGCCAGCCAGCCGGTATTGGGCTCGGCGCCGATGAACAGGAAGAGCTGGCCGATCGGGCGGCGCGTCTCCTGGCCCGACGCGCGGTCGCGCCAGCGTATCGCCTCGAGCATATGGTCCACGCCCTCGACGGCCGACACCTCGACCCCGGTCACCACCTCGACATTGGCGAGGCCGGCGATGCGCTCGACCAGATAGCGCGACATCGTCGCCTCCAGGCTCTTGCGCACCAGCATCGTCACCCGCGCGGCGTGGCCGGCGAGGAAGACCACCGCCTGGCCGGCCGAATTGCCGCCGCCGACCAAAGCGACCTCCTCGCCCTCGCATAATTTCGCTTCGAGCGGCGAGGCCCAATAATGGACTGCCGAGCCTTCGAAATCCTCGATCCCCGGCACGTCGAGGCGGCGATAGCGGGCGCCGGTGGCGACCACCGCGGCGCGCGCCTGGACGCGCTCGCCGTCGGCGAGGTGGAGCGCCAGCGCCGCCTTGCCCGGTTCGCCGGATTGAAGCGAGACGGCTTCGTCGGGGATCGCCATCTCGACTCCGAACTTCTGCGCCTGGCTATAGGCCCGGCCCATCAGCGCCATTCCCGAAATGCCGGTCGGAAAGCCGAGATAATTCTCGATCCTGGCCGAGGCGCCGGCCTGGCCGCCGAACGCGCGGCAATCGAGCACCAGCACCGAAAGGCCCTCGGACGCCGCATAGACGGCGGTGGCGAGGCCGGCCGGCCCGGCGCCGACCACCGCGACGTCGAACACCCGGTCCGGGTCGATCGGCCCGACCAGGCCGATGCAGCGGGCGAGGCAGGCCTCGGGCGGGTTGCGGAGCAATTGGCCGCCGGGGCACAAGACGATCGGCAGCTCGTCCGGCCCGACGTGGAACCGCTCGATCAGGGTGCGGGCGTCGGCGTCGGCCTCCGGGTCCAGCCGCAGATGCGGGTGGCCGTTGCGCGACAGGAAGGTTTCGAGGCGGAGCACGTCGGCATCCGCGGCATGGCCGACGATCACCGGGCCGCCGCCGCCGGTCTCGATCAGGCCGACGCGCCTGAGGATCAAAGCGCGCATGATCCGCTCGCCAAGCTCGGCCTCGGCCACCAGCAGGGCGCGCAGCCGCTCCGGCGCGACGATCAGCGCCTCGACCGGTCCCTTGGCATGCGCATCGACGAGCGAGGGCCGCCCGGACAGCTGGGCGAGCTCGCCCATGAAACCGCCCGGACCGTGGGTGACGATCGTCTCGCGTCGGCCCAGCTCGCCATGCTGGCTGATCTCGACCTTGCCCGAGAGGATGATCGCCAGGCCGACCCCGGCCTCCCCGACCCTGGCGAGCGCCTCGCCGTCGGCATAGCGACGCGGCTTGCCGAAGCGGCGCAGCCGCTCGATCTCCGCTGCACTCAGCGTCGGAAACATCTGATCGCGGCGGGTGTCGATGATCGACGGCGCGGACTCGGTCACGTCTGTCGCTCCATTCCCGAAACGCTAGACGAAGCGCCGGACGAAGGCGAGGGCGGTCTCGGCCACTTCGCGCCAGCCGCTGTCGATCGTGAGGGCGTGGCCGCGGCCCTTCATCTCGACGATTTCGGTTACGCCGGGATTCTTGCTTTCCTGATGGTACGAAGCGTTGGCGATCGACCAAGGTACGGTGACGTCCTTCTCGCCCGAGACGATCAGCAGCGGTCCGCGGACGGGATTGTGCGTCTCGACCGCCGCCTCGGTCCACGGATTGAGGTTCGCGGTCGCGGCCTGGAACAAAGGCTTGCCGGGCGCCGGGACGGCGAAGGTCGCGTAGAGCGACCTCGCCTCCTCCTCGTCGACCGCATTGGCGAAGCCGTAGCGGAACTGCTCGTAGGTAAGTGGCACGGCCCGATGGTAATTGGCCGGGTTGCCGAGCACCGGCAGGGCCGACTTGAGCGCGGAGAGGGGCAAGGGCAGTACGCCGCGGAACGGCGCCGGATCGATCGCCACCGTCGCCGCCGACAGGCCCCGCCCCGCCAGGATCTGGACGAGCAGGCCGCCGAACGAGTGACCGACGATGGCCGGCCGGCGCTCCAGCCGGCGGATGATCGCCTCGACATGGTCGGCGACCTGGCCGACGCCTTTGTTCGCGAATGCCTCGGGATGCGCGTTGGCCTCTTCAATCGTCTCGGGATCGTCGGGCCAGCCCGGCGCCAGCGCGGTGAACCCGGCTTCCTCGAACAGGGCCATCCACCGGTTCCAGCTCGACGGCAGCAGCCACAGGCCGTGAACGAAGACGACCGGCTGCCGTCCCGAGGCATTTGCGCGTTCGACCTGGGCCATTTCATGGTCCGTGACCATTTCATGGTCCGTGACAGTGTCGGTCATAGGGGGTCTCCCCTTGCCGGTTGCGATCAGGCGGGCGTCGGCGTGGCGACAATCAGCGACTCCGTCGCCGATGCCGGCTCCCGGGCGAAGGCGAGCAGATCCGGGTTGATGATGTGCGGATGAGTCGTGCACATGCCGTGCGGCAAGCCTTCATAGCTTTTGAGCGTCCCGTCCCGCAGCAGCTTGACGGTCAGCGGCGCCGAATCCGCATAGGGCACGATCTGATCGTCCGTCCCGTGCATCACCAGGACCGGAACCTCGATCCGCTTCAGATCCTCGGTAAAGTCGGTTTCCGAGAAGGCCTTGATGCAATCGTAATGGGCCTTCGCCCCGCCCATCATCCCCTGGCGCCACCAATTGTCGATGACGCCCTGGCTGACCTCGGCGCCCTCGCGATTGTAGCCGTAGAACGGGCCGGCCGGCACGTCGCGGTAGAATTGCGCCCGGTTCGCGACGAGCGCGGCGCGGAAGCCGTCGAAGACCTCGATCGGCAGGCCGCCCGGATTGGCGTCGGACTTGACCATGACGGGCGGCACCGCGCCGATCAGCACGGCCTTGGCAACGCGCCCCGGCGCGGCGCGCGCGACGTAATGCGCGACCTCGCCCCCGCCGGTCGAATGGCCGACATGGATCGCGCCCTTGAGGTCGAGCGCCTCGACCAGTTCGGTGACGTCGGCGGCATAGGTGTCCATCTCGTTGCCGGTGTCGGTCTGGGTCGAGCGGCCGTGGCCGCGCCGGTCGGGCGCGATGGCCCGGAAGCCCTTGCCCAGGAAGAACATCATCTGATTGTCCCAGTCGTCGGCGCTGAGCGGCCAGCCGTGGTGGAAGACGATCGGCGTCGCAGCCTTCGGGCCCCAGTCCTTGAAGAAGATCTGTGTCCCGTCGCGGGTGGTGATCATGTTCATGTGCCGTCTCCTTGACTTCGGACGGCCGGCAGGTCCCGCCGGTCAGGGATGTCGGTCGAGGAAGGCGCGGACCAAGGCGATCATCGCCGCTCGCCACCCGCCGACGGGGTCGGCCGGGAAGAAAATCCGGGGGGCAGCCATGTCGTTTCTCCTCAGGAGCGCGGCTGTCTCGCGAGAGGGTCGGAAGAACCGAGCGGCACGGGAGGAAAAGCGTCCGCGCTTCTCGGCACTCAGTCTCGATCAGCTTCCGGCAGCCTAACACAAGCATGTGACGAATGCGCGACGGATCGTTGCGCGCGGCCGAACATTGTCGGGCCGTGCGGATCGCGACCTTCAACGTCAACGGCGTCAACGGGCGGCTGCCCGTGCTGCTCGACTGGCTCGCCGAGACCGGGCCCGACGTCGCCTGCCTGCAGGAGCTGAAGGCGCCCGAGGAGAGGTTCCCGGCCGCTGCGCTCGAGAAAGCCGGCTACGGCGCGATCTGGCACGGCCAGGCGCGCTGGAACGGAGTCGCCATCCTCGCCCGCGGCTGCGAGCCGGTCGAGACGGGGAGGGGCCTCCCCGGCGATCCGGAGGACAGCCAGAGCCGCTACATCGAGGCCGCCGTGCGCGGCGTGCTGGTCGGCTGCCTCTACCTCCCCAACGGCAACCCCCAGCCGGGGCCCAAATTCGCCTACAAGCTCGCCTGGATGGAACGGCTGATCGCGCGCGCCGCGATGCTGGTGACGCTCGACCAGCCGGTCGTGCTCGCCGGCGACTATAACGTCATCCCGACCGACGAGGACGTCTACAAGCCCGAGCGCTGGCAGGACGACGCGCTGATGCAGCCGGAGAGCCGGGCGGCGTTCCGGCGGCTGGTCGAGCAGGGCTGGACCGACGCGATCCGCAAGCTCCATCCGCACGAGCGCATCTACACCTTCTGGGACTATTGGCGGAACGCCTTCGCCCGCGATGCCGGCATCCGCATCGACCATCTGCTGCTCAATCCCGCCGCGGCGAAGAGGCTGAAGGCGGCCGGCGTCGACAAAGCAGTGCGGGGCAAAGAAGGAGCCAGCGACCATGCGCCGGCGTGGGTGGAGCTCAGGGAGGCCTAGGGGTGGAAATGGGGACAGTCTAGGGACAGTTACGTAACTGTCCCTAGACTGTCCCCAAGCCGAAAGCGTCGGCATGGTTTACAAAGTCCTAACGCTTAACCTTCGCGAAGCGCGCTTTTCCGCGATTGGCCCCGTTCTTGCTCTCTTTGCGGGATGGTGCGCAGGCTGGCCAGATTGTTCGTCATCAAGACCCGCCTCGAGGCCTATGCGGTGATCTACGCGATCGCGGTCGGCGCGACCGGGCGCGGCTTCCACTATATGGACCTCTATCCCGGCCCGGGCGGCCTGCTCCTGTTCGCCGCCTGCACCGGCGTCGTCTTCGTCGCCGGCGCCAAACTGCTCGACGCCACCCGCCCGAGCGCCCACCGCCGCGCCGATATCGCGCGCGTCGTCACCCGGGCGCGGGCCGGCTAAACCAGGGACAGCAAAACCAGGGACAGTATATAGTTTTTCGACCCCCCGGACGAGACGCCCGCGCGAAGCGGGAAAACTATATACTGTCCCTGGTTTTTGAGGCGGCGCGGGGGGACCAAAGGTTGGGATAATTTCCCAAATGTCGGCGGGCATATTTGCGCGGCGCGGCCGCCAATCCGACCATATTCCGCAGTTTTCCGCCATTTTCTGGACTTGGCACGAGGCTTGTAAACTTGCTGGCAGACCGCCGGAACGGGCGGAGAGATTAGCAAGCCAGGGAGCAAGACCATGTTCAACAGCATCAAGCAGAGCCTGATCGCCGCCGTTGGCGCGATCATCCTCACCGCCACCGCCGTCGGCGCCGCCGTCGGTCCGGCCCGCGCCGTCGAGACGGCTCCGGTCGCCTACGCTTTAGTCCAGGATTCGGGCCAGGCGCATGCCTGAGACGATCGTCGTCGGCCGCGCGGAGCTGATCAGAATGGCTCCGCCCCGGCCGGCCCGGCCGCACCGGCCCGCGCCCCAGCGCCGCGCGCCTTCAGCCAGGGATTTCTTGCCCATGGGTATCTTCTACCGCACCCGCGACATCGTCGCTTCCAACTTCGCCGACCTTCTCGACAAGGCCGAAGACCCGGCCAAGATGATCCGGATGATCATCATGGAGATGGAGGAGACTTTGGTCGAGGTGCGCGCTTCGGCGGCGCGCTCGATCGCCGACCAGAAGGAGATGCGCCGCCAGGTCGCCAAGCTGGAGCGGCTCCAGGAGGGCTGGACCGAGAAGGCCGAGCTGGCTTTGTCGAAGGACCGCGAGGATCTCGCCAAGGCGGCCTTGGTCGAGAAGCAGAAGGCGGCCGACATGGCCGACGGGCTCGGCGCCGAGATCGCGGTGCTCGACGACGCGCTGCGGGCGTCCGAGCAGGACGTCGCCAAGCTGCAGGGCAAGCTGCGCGAGGCGCGCACCCGCCAGCATGCCATCCAGGCGCGGCTCGAGAGCGCCCATAACCGGGCGCGGATGCGCGAAATATATGCCGGCTCGAAGGTCGATGAGGCTTTCTCGCGCTTCGACGTGCTGGAACGCCGCGCCGACCTCGCCGAAGGCCATGCCGAGGCGCTGGCCCTCGCCCGCCCGAAGACGCTCGACGAGGAGTTCGCGGAGCTGAGGAACGCCGAGAAGGTCGAGGCCGAGCTGGAAGCGCTCAAAGCCCGGCACGCCGCGGCGGATGCGGAGGCTTGAGATGATCGAGGCGATCCTCATTCCGCTCGGCGTCATCGGCCTGCTGTTCATCGGCCTGCCGTGGCTGATCTTCCACTACATCACCAAGTGGAAGTCCCAGGCGAACATCACCGGCGAGGACGAGCAATTGCTCGACGAGATGCATGCGCTCGCCCGCCGCTTCGACGAGCGGCTGGTCACCGTCGAGCGGATCATGACCGCCGACAATCCCAATTGGCGCGCGATCGCCTGCGATCCGGCGGCGACGGGCATTGAGGACGACAAAGACACGATCGGGAGGATCCAATGAGGGCTTTGAAAAGATTTCGGGTGGACCGCGACAACGGCAAAGTGCTGGGCGTCTGCGCCGGCATCGCCAGGCTGACCGGCTGGGACGTGACGTTGGTCAGGGTGGGGATGGTCATGCTGATGCTGATCGGCCCGTTCCCGTGGACATTGCTGCCTTATGCTTTGGTCGGCTGGCTCGGCCCGCGGGGGGCGGCTGCGGGGGCGGGGGAGACAAGCCTGCCGCGTGCGACGGTGCGCGGCCTCGCCGAGACGACCGACGCCGACCGCCGCATGGCGGAGGTGGAGACCTGCGTCGCCGGCGCGAACGGCCCGCTGGCGCGCGAGATCGAGCGTTTGCGCCAGGCATGAGAACAGGGAGGCGATGATGAGCGGAGCGATGACGACGATGATGATGGCGGGGTTCGCCCTGACCGGGCTGGCCATCCTGCTCCTCGCCGGGCTGAAAGGCTGGCAGGGCTGGCTGGAGCTGAAACGGCTCGAGCTGACCGGCGCCCAGGCCAGTCACGGCCGCGGCGGCGCGGCCGAACGGATCGAGGTGGCCGACTTGAGGGAGCGGATCCGCAAGCTCGAATCGATCGCCGCCTGCATCGACCTCTAACCCTGACGTGCCCGTGAGAGGGTGGAGGGTAGCTACAGCCTTTGCAGCTTGACCTTCCGCCGCGGCCCATAGACCTGCCAGATGTCGCCGAACCGGTCCTCGCTTATGTCGGCCGGCCGGGCGCCGCCGAGCCGCTCGACAATGTCCGGGACGGTGTTGCTGTGGCCGACGATCAGCACTCTCCCCGGCTCGCCATTCACGCGCGCGATGAGGCCCGCCGTGTCCGACGGATCGTAGAGCTTCGGCGTCAGGCGGAGCCTCGCCGCGAGCGGGGCGGCGGTCTCCCGCGCGCGCCGCGTGGTGCTTACATAGATGGCCGAAAGCCCATAGCGGCCGAACCGATAGGCCAGCCGCCTGGCATTGCTTCGTCCTTCGTTGGTCAGCCCGGGATCCGGCCCGGTCGCCTTCTGCAGGTGGCGCATCACATAGACGCTGTGAGGCGGGCTGGACGGCATGACGGCGCCGCAGACGGCGAACGCAAGCAGGACGGACAGCGCGATCTTTCGAAGCTGGGCGATGGACACTTGCTTCCCCGACGTGGTTGCGCAGATTGGCCGCCTTCGGCAAAGGATGCAACGCCCCGACAAATCCACTAGTGGGCTGCCAGCATAAGAGAGGATGAGCAGACAATATGACGCGCAAGTCCGAGCGAGCGAACCGCCCGGCGCTCTCCCTCCACGTGCCGGAGCCGGACGCGCGTCCCGGCGACGAGGCCGATTTCAGCCATATCCCGATTGCCGCCGCGGGCAGCGCGCCGCGGCCGGACGTCGCCGCCGCCCCGGCCGACATGCGCGACCTCGTCTATGCTTTGGTCCGCGTGCTCGACGAGGAAGGCAAGGCGGTCGGCCCCTGGGACCCGAAGCTCGACCCCGACAAGCTGCGCCGGATGCTGCGCGATATGATGATGGTGCGCGTCTATGACGACCGCATGTACCGCGCCCAGCGGCAGGGCAAGACCAGCTTCTACATGAAGTCGACCGGCGAGGAGGCGGTCGCGGTCGCCGCCGCCCACGCGCTCGACCGCGACGACATGTGCTTTCCCACCTACCGCCAGCAGGGGCTGCTCGTCGCCCGCGATTATCCGCTCCACGAGATGATGTGCCAGGTCTATTCGAACCGCGGCGACAAATTGAAGGGCCGCCAGCTGCCGATCATGTATTCGGACCGGGCGCACGGCTTCTTCTCGATCTCGGGCAACCTCGCCACCCAATTCCCGCAGGCGGTGGGCTGGGCGATGGCCTCGGCTATCAAGGGCGACAGCCGCATCGCCGCCGGCTGGATCGGCGACGGCGCGACGGCGGAAGGGGATTTCCACAACGCCGTCACCTTCGCCGGCGTCTATCGCGCGCCGGTGATCCTCAACATCGTCAACAACCAATGGGCGATCTCGACCTTCTGCGGCATCGCCGGGGCGGAATTGACCACCTTCGCGGCGCGCGCGGTCGGCTACGGCATCGCGGGTTTGCGCGTCGACGGCAACGACGCGCTCGCCGTCTACGCCGCGACACGCTGGGCCGCCGACCGCGCCCGCGCCAATCTCGGCCCCACCCTGATCGAGCTGTTCACCTACCGGGTCGAGGGCCATTCGACGAGCGACGACCCGACCGCCTACCGCCCCGCCGGCGCCGGCGCGAAATGGCCGCTCGGCGATCCGATCGAGCGGCTCCGCCTGCATCTCGTCGCGCTCGGCGAATGGGACGATGCGCGCCACGCGGCTCTGCTCGACGATCTCGGCAAGGAGGTCCGCGCCGCGCAGAAGGAGGCGGAGAAGCTCGGCACGATGGGCAACGATCCCGGCCAGGCGGTCGCCAGCCTGTTCGAGGACGTGTTCGAGGAGATGCCCTGGCATTTGAAGGAGCAGCAGGCCGAAGCGGTCGCCGAGGCGGAGGCGAAGCGCGGATGAGCGTCATGAACATGATCCAGGCGATTAACTCCGCCCACCGGGTGGCGATGGAGCGCGACCCGGACATGATCGTGATGGGCGAGGACATCGGCTATTTCGGCGGCGTCTTCCGCGCCACCGAGGGGCTGCAGAAGACGTTCGGCACGAACCGCGTGTTCGACACGCCGATCGCCGAGGGCGGCATCATGGCGGTGGCGATCGGCATGGCCGCCTACGGCCTCAGGCCCATCGCCGAGATGCAGTTCGCCGACTACATCTTCCCCGCCTTCGACCAGATCCTCTCCGAGGCCGGCCGCATGCGCTACCGCACCGCCGGCGAATGGCCGCTGCCGATCGTGGTGCGCTCGCCCTACGGCGGCGGCATCTTCGGCGGCCAGACCCACAGCCAGTCGCCCGAAGCCTTCTTCGCCCACATGCCCGGCATCAAGACGGTGATCCCGTCCAACCCCTACGACGCGAAGGGGCTGCTGATCGCGGCGATCGAGGACAATGACCCGGTCATCTTCTTCGAGCCCAAGCGCATCTATAACGGCCCGTTCGACGGCTATTACGAGCGCCCGGTGACACCCTGGGCGAAGCATCCGGCGGCCGAGGTGCCCGAGGGCCATTACACGGTACCGCTGGGCAAGGCGGCGGTCGCGCGCGAAGGCGAGGACGTCACCATCCTTGCCTACGGCACCATGGTCCATGTCGCGCTGGCGACGGCGGAAGCGGAAGGGATCGACGCCGAAGTGATCGACTTGAGGACCATCGTCCCGGTCGACATCGCGGCGATCGAAGCGTCGGTGAAGAAAACCGGACGCTGCGTGATCTTCCACGAGGCGACCCGCACCGCGGGCTTCGGTGCCGAGCTCTCCGCTTTGGTCCAGGAGCGCTGCTTCTACCATCTCGAAGCGCCGGTGCAGCGGGTGACCGGATTCGATACACCCTATCCCCACTCGCTCGAATGGGCTTATTTCCCGGGGCCGGTGCGGCTCGGCCTGGCGCTGCGCAAGGCGATGGAGGACTGACGCAAGATGGCGCGCTTCGAATTCAAGCTGCCCGACATCGGCGAAGGCATTGCCGAGGCCGAGATCACCGCCTGGCACGTCAAGGTCGGCGACAGGATCGAGGAAGACCAGCAGCTCGCCGACATGATGACCGACAAGGCGACGGTCGAGATGGAATCGCCGGTCGCCGGCACGGTGCTGGAAGTGGCCGGCGAGGTCGGCGACCAGATCCCGATCGGCTCGGTGCTGGTGGTGATCGAGACCGAAGGGGACGGGGCGGCGGCGTCCGCCGAGACCGGCCATGAGGCGCCTCTCGCCGACGGCCTGATCAGCATTACCGAGGGCATCGAGGAGGCCGTGCCGAGCACCGAATATCGCCGCGGCGGCGAGCGCCGGGCCGACGAGGACCGCCGTTCCGACGAGGACCGTCGCGCCGCGGTGCGCGACGACCCCGACCGCCGCCAGGCTGAACGGCGCGACGGCGAGCGGCGGGAAGCCGGTGAAACTCCGTTCGTGTCGAGCGAAGTCGAGACACCCTCCCGAGCGCAGCCGAGGGGCGAAGCAGGTCTCGGCTCTGCTCGACAGGACCCCTCGACTTCGCTCGGGGCGAACGGTGCTGGCCAGCGGCACGTTCTCGCCTCGCCCGCCGTCCGCCAGCGCGCCCGCGGTCTCGGCGTCGATCTGTCGCAGGTGAAGACGACCGGCGACCGCATCCGCCACGCCGATCTCGACGCCTATCTGCTCTACAGCGGCGGCGCGGCGCCGCGCGGCGGCGGCGCGCGGCGGCAGGACGAGCAGGTCAAGGTGGTCGGCCTCCGCCGGAAGATTGCGGAAAACATGGCCGAGGCCAAGCGCCGCATCCCCCACTTCACCTATGTCGACGAGGTCGACGTCACCGCGCTCGAGCAGACCCGGGCGATGATTAACGCCGACCGCGGCGGCAACCCCAAGCTCACCCTGCTGCCCTTCCTGATCACGGCGATGTGCCGCGTGCTCGCGGACTATCCCCAGATCAACGCCCGCTACGACGACGAAGCGAATATCGTCACCCGCTCGGGCGCGGTCCACATGGGCATGGCGACCCAGACCGATAACGGCCTCGCCGTGCCGGTCATCCGCGACGCGCAGGACCGCGACATCTGGGGCCTCGCCCGCGAGATAATCCGCCTCGCCGAGGCGACGCGAGCCGGCAAGGCGACGCGCGAGGAGCTCAGCGGCTCGACCATCACGATCAGCAGCCTCGGGCCGATGGGCGGCGTGGTCTCGACGCCGGTGATCAACCGCCCGGAAGTGGCGATCATCGCGGTCAACAAGGTCGAGGAGAAGCCGGTGGTGGTGGGCGGCCAGATCGTCATCAGGAAGCGCATGAACCTGTCCTTGTCCTGCGATCACCGCGTGGTGGACGGCTGGGACGCGGCAAGCTTCATCCAGGGCCTGAAGGCGCTGCTGGAAAGTCCGCTGAAGCTTCTGTCGATGTAAACCAGGGACAGTATATAGTTTCCCCGGCCGCCGCGGCGCCGCTATTCCCTCACGAAAACTATATACTGTCCCTGGTTTTCCTGTCCCTGGTTTTCGCCGCGGCAAGGGAGAAAATTCAGCTCATCGCGTGCTGCCGGTCCGCTCGGATCGGGCAAGGTCGAAGCGGTCGGCGTTCATCACCTTGGTCCATGCCGCCACGAAATCGTCGACGAACTTCCTGCCCGCATCCGCAGCCGCGTAGACTTCCGAGAGCGCCCTCAGCTGCGAGTTCGAGCCGAAGGCGAGATCGGTGCGCGTCGCCGTCCACTTCCGCTTGTCGGTCCTGCGGTCGGTGCCGGCGAAGACCTCGTCCGCGCTGTCGTCGACCTCCTTCCACGCCGTGCCCATGTCGAGCAGGTTGACGAAGAAGTCGTTGGTCAGCTGGCCCGGGCGGTCGGTGAAGACGCCGTGCTTCGACCCGCCGTGGTTGGCGCCGAGAACGCGCAGGCCGCCCACCAGCACGGTCATTTCCGGTGCGCTCAGCCGGAGCAGCCGCGCGCGGTCGATCAGCAGCTCTTCGGTGGGGACGCTGAACTCGACCTGCAGATAGTTGCGGAAGCCGTCCGCCTTCGGCTCGAGCGGCTCGAAGCTGTGGGCGTCGGTCTGCTCCTCAGTCGCGTCGCCGCGGCCCGACCTGAAGGGCACAATTACATTGTGACCGGCATCCTTCGCCGCTTTTTCTATGCCGACCGAGCCGCCGAGCACGATCAGGTCGGCGATGCTGACCTTGCCGCCGAAATCGGCCTGGATGTCCTCATAGACCTTGAGCACCCTGGCCACCTCGCCGGGCTCGTTGACTTCCCAGTCCTTCTGCGGCGCGAGGCGGATTCGGGCACCATTGGCGCCGCCCCTTTTGTCCGAATTGCGGAAGGCCGAGGCCGAGGCCCAGGCGGTCTTCACAAGCTGGCTGACGCCGAGGCCCGAAGCCGCGATCTTCTGCTTGAGGCTTGCGACATCGGCGTCACCGAGCGGGGAGCCCGCGGGAATGGGATCCTGCCAGATCAGGTCTTCGTCCGGCACCTCCGGCCCGAGATAGCGGACCTTCGGTCCCATGTCGCGATGGGTGAGCTTGAACCACGCCCGCGCGAAGGCGTCGGCGAACTGGTCCGGATTGGCGCGGAAGCGCTCCGAGATTTCCCGGTATTTCGGGTCCATCTTGAACGCCATGTCGGCGGTGGTCATCATCGTCGGCAGGCGGCGGTCGGGGCTGTGCGCGCCCGGCGCCATGTCCTCCGCCTTCTGGTCCTTGGGCTGCCACTGCAGCGCGCCGGCGGGACTCTTCACCAGCTCATATTCATAGTCGAGCAGCATGTGGAAATAGTCGTTGTCCCAAGTAACGGGATTGGGCGTCCACGCGCCTTCGAGGCCGCTGGTGATCGTGTGGTCGGCCATGCCGCTCTCATGACCGCTCTGCCAGCCGAGGCCCTGCTGGGCGATGTCCGCCCCTTCGGGCTCCGCGCCGACCTTGGAGGCATCGCCCGCGCCGTGGCACTTGCCGAAGGTGTGGCCGCCGGCCGTCAAGGCTACCGTCTCCTCGTCGTTCATCGCCATGCGCGCGAACGTTTCGCGGATGTCGCGGGCCGATTGCAGCGGATCGGGATTGCCGCCCGGGCCCTGGGGATTGACGTAGATGAGACCCATCTGGATCGCGGCGAGCGGGTTTTCGAGCGCGCGGCCCGATTCCTCCTCGATGCGGGTTACGCCCAGCCATTCCTCCTCGGTGCCCCAGTAGATGTCCCTCTCGGGCTCCCAGACGTCGGCGCGGCCGCCGCCGAAGCCGAACACCGGGCCGCCCATCGATTCGATGGCGACGTTGCCCGCCATGATCATGAGGTCGGCCCAGGACAGCTTGCGGCCGTATTTCTGCTTGACCGGCCAGAGCAGGCGGCGCGCCTTGTCGAGATTGGCATTGTCCGGCCAGCTGTTGAGCGGCGCGAAGCGCTGCCCGCCGGACGAGGCGCCGCCGCGGCCGTCGCCGGTGCGGTAGGTGCCGGCGCTGTGCCAGGCCATGCGGATGAAGAAGGGGCCGTAATGGCCGTAATCGGCCGGCCACCAGGGCTGGCTGTCGGTCATCAGCGCGATGAGGTCGCGCTTGACCGCCGCATAGTCGAGCGACTCGAACTCGCTGGCATAGTCGAACGCCTCGCCCAGCGGGCTGAGGGGGGCGCCGTCCTGCTGGAGGATCTCCAGCGACAGCTGGTTCGGCCACCAGTCGCGGTTGGTCCGCCCGAGCAGCGACCTCAGCGCCTTCGGTTCCTTCGCCGGGTCGCTCAGTGGGCTTCCACTGGTCTTTGCGTCCATTTTCTCGATCCTCTCCTCACGAACGGGCGCAGGATAGGCGCATACTTGCGTCGATAGAAATCACTTATCTTCGTCAGGCTGTTTTGGAAAATCGATTAACAGCCCTGATCCCACGTGCTTCGGGCCCATCTTCGCGCAACCAATCCAGTCGGCAGCGCAAGCGCCGCTTCGCGGTGCCCGGCCCCGCCCCCCCAGCCCGTCATCCCAGCGAAAACCGGGATCTTCCTTCCTCGCCGCGAGAATGACTCTCAGCCCACAAAGGAAAAGGGATTCCAGCTTTGGCTGGAATGACGATATGTGGCGCCGATGCTTTCGCTCCTCGAACTGGACGGGGTTTCCAAGAGCCACCGGGGCCGGCGGGTGCTGGACGATGTCACCCTTTCGGTCGCCGGCGGGACGTTCCTGGCCGTGGTGGGGCCGTCCGGGTCGGGCAAGACCACCTTGCTGAAGACGATCAACCGGCTCGCCGCGCCCGAGGAGGGACGGGTGCGGCTCGACGGCGGCGACGTCGCGGCCTTGCCCCTGTCCGAGCTGCGCCGCCGGATCGGCTATGTGTTCCAGGGCATCGGCCTGTTTCCCCACATGGACGTTGCGGAGAATATCTGGATCGTGCCGCGCCTCGCCGGCGCGCCTGAAACGGAGCGGGAAGGCCGGGTCGCCGAATTGCTGGACCTGATGGCGCTGCCGCGGAGCTTCGCTTCGCGTACCCCGCGCGCGCTCTCCGGCGGCCAGGCGCAAAGGGTGGGATTCGCCCGGGCGCTGGCGGCGCGGCCGTCGCTGATGCTGATGGACGAACCGTTCGGAGCGCTCGACCCGGTCACCCGCGACGCGCTCGGCCGGGCCTATCGCGCGCTGCACGACGAGCTCGGCCTCACCACCTTGATGGTCACCCACGACATCACCGAGGCGATGCTGCTCGCCGACCGGATCATCGTCCTGATCGAAGGCCGGGTCCGCGCCGACGCCGGCCCGGCTGCCTTGATCGCGGGCCATGCCGACGAGGCGGTACGCGAACTGGTCGCGGTGCCGCGCAGGCAGGCGGAGCGGCTCGCAGCGCTGGCGCAGAGCGGATGAACGCGGCGCTTCGCGAAGCCGTGGCCGATCTGCCGGGGCTGGTCGCCGCCCACGTCCTGCTGAGCGGCTGCGCGGTGCTGATCGGCATCCTCGCCGGTCTCCCGCTCGCGCTCTGGGCGGCGGGCAGCGGCCGGGTGCGCGCGCCTTTGCTCGGCTTCGTCGGCCTGATCCAGACCATCCCGGCCTTGGCCCTGCTCGCGCTCTTCTATCCGATGCTGCTCGTGCTCGGCCGGGCGACCGGGCTCGGCATCCCGGCCTTGGGCTTCCTGCCGGCCCTGATCGCGCTCAGCCTCTATGCCTTGCTGCCGATCGTCCGCAACGGCATCGCCGCGCTCCACGGCCTCGATCCCAATGTGATCGAGGCCGCCGACGGCGTCGGCATGACCCGCTGGCAGCGCCTCCGCCTCGTCGAGCTGCCGCTGGGCGCGCCGGTGATCCTCGCCGGCATCCGCACCGCTACGGTGTGGACGATCGGCGCCGCGACCCTGGCCACCACCGTCGGCCAGCCGAGCCTCGGCAACCTCATCTTCTCGGGCCTGCAGACCGAGAACTGGCTGCGCGTGCTGGTCGGCTGCGCCGCCGCCGCCGCGCTCGCGCTCGTTGCCGACGGCCTGCTCGCCCTCATCGAGACCGGCGTCGCGCGCCGCTCGGCCTGGCGCCTCCGCCTTGGCGCCGGCCTGCTCGCCGGCTTTCTGCTGGCCGCCCTGTGGCCGTCGCTCGGGGCTTCCCCGGCCGACCGGACCATCGTCGTCGGCGCCAAGAACTTCTCCGAGCAATATATATTGGCGAGCGCGATCGAGACGCGGCTCGCGGCGGCGGGATACAGGACCGAGCGCCGCGACGATCTCGGCTCGGCGGTCGCCTACCGCGCGCTCGCCGCCGGCGATATCGACGTCTATGTCGATTATTCCGGGACGTTGTGGACCAACGTCCTCGCCCGCCGCGACAATCCGCGCGCGCCGGTCATGCAGCGCGAGCTCGCCGCTGCGCTCGCCCGGCGCGACGGCGTCCGCGTGCTCGGCGCCCTGGGTTTCGAGAATGCCTATGCGCTGGCGATGCGGCGCGCCCGCGCGGCCGAGCTCGGCATAAAATCGATCGACGACCTCGCCCGCTCCGCGCCCCGGCTCAGCCTCGCCAGCGACATAGAGTTCTTGAGCCGGCCCGAATGGCGATCGGTCGCCGCCGCCTATCGCCTGCGCTTCGCCGAGCAGCGCTCCTACAATCCGACCTTCATGTACCGCGCCATCGCCGACGGCTCGGCGGACGTGATGTCGGCTTTCTCCTCCGACGGGCGGATCGCCGCGCTCGATCTGGTCACCCTCGCCGATCCGCGCGGCGCGCTGCCGAGCTACGACGCGATCATCCTCCTCTCCCCGCGGGCCGCGAAGGACGGAAAGATGGCCGCCGCCCTGACGCCGCTGATCGGCGCCATCCCGATCGACCGCATGCGCCAGGCCAACCTGATGGTCGATCGCGACGCCGACAAACGTACTCCCGCCGAAGCCGCCCGCTGGCTGGTCGCGGGTATCGAACGCCGATAGAATGACGGCCGCCGCATCCTCGTCGTCCCAGCGAAAGCTGGGATCTCGCTTCTCTTGCGCCGCACTTGGTTCCGGGCCGCCGAAGGAAAAGAGTTTCCAGCCTTCGCTGGAATGACGGGACGTACTCTCGGCTTAAGACTGGTCCGAATCGGTGCGGTCCTCGCCCGCGCGCTTTCTGGCGGGCTGGAACGGTGCTATGCTTCGCCCACCAAAGCCACAAGTCATCGCCGGGAAATCGATATGAAGGCGAGCGAAGCCGACCAGTTCAAGCAAGCCCCCCGCCTGCCCGACATGCCGCTCGCCGCCCCGGGCGGCCACGCGCACGGCGGCGGTGCCGAGCAGGGGGGCGGCCACGGCGAAGCGGGCGGCCACGAGCACGGGCTGGAGAGCATCAGGACGGCCACCCATTGCGGCCACGAGATCGTGATCAAGACATGTTACGAGATCACCGTCGACGGCAAGCCGCTGGCGCCGCACATGTCGGTCAACGACGACGGCTCGTTGAACACCCACGCCCTGCCCGAATACACCTTTTCATCGGCGGTCGACGTGGTGAAGAAGATCATCGACGCCTATCCCGACGAATATCCCTGCGACGAGCAGGGCCACGATCATAGCGGCAAGGATTCTTCCTCGGACCAGCAGGGGCATGGTCATGGCGGTCACACGCACGAACATACTTAAAAGCAATGTAGCGCGCGACAAGTTCATCAAGGGCGTGCTGCTGCTGAAGAAAGAGATCGCCAACGCGGCGCAGCAGACGAGCACCTGGGATTCGTTCGTGATCTGGCATTACCAGACCATGATGAACTTCACCCCGGCCAGCCAGAGCAGCCGCAACTCGGCGCACAGGGGGCCGGTATTCCTGCCCTGGCACCGGTTCATGCTGATCGCCCTGGAGCGGCAATTCCAGCGGGTGCTGAACGACGCGACTTTCGCCTTGCCCTACTGGGCCTGGCACCAGGACGGCGACCTTACCGCCGCCAAGCAGCTCCAGTCGCCTTTGTGGGCCAAGGAGTGCATGGGCGGCACCGGCATTCCGGTGTCGACCGGGCCGTTCGCCTTCAAGGCCTCCGATCCCAACAGCTTCCGGGTGCGGGTGATCAACAATTCGAGCGGAGGCCTGTCGCTGACCAATCGCGGCTTGCGGCGGACGCTCGGCCAGGACATCGCCACCCTTCCCGCCACCGCCAAGGTCAAGGCAGCGGTGGCGCTGACCAAATATGACGAATCGGACTGGAACGTCGCGTCGACCACCACCTTCCGCAACGTCTCCGAAGGCTGGGCGCCCAGCCCGCCAGCGTCGCACAACCGGGTCCATGTCTGGGTCGGCGGCGACATGTCCCCGGGTACGTCCCCGAACGACCCCGTATTCTATCTCAATCACTGCAATGTCGACCGGATGTGGGCGGCCTGGCAGAAAAAGCATCCCGGCTCCCCCTATCTGCCGGCGGACAGCGAGCCGGCGAGCCTGCTCGGCCACCGGCTCAGCGACCCGCTGAAATCGATGTTCTCGGGCGCGCCGCCGAAGATCAAGGACATGCTCAACGTCTCGACCGTCTACACTTACGACACGCTCACCGATTTCGGCTGACCAGGCGCCCCGCTCGCTTCTCCCCTCCCTGAGTACAGGAATGATCTAGCCCGGGCCGCCGGGCGGCTCCTGCTTCGGCGGGGGCGCGATCGGGGGCAAGGTGATCGTCGGCGCGTCGCCCGGCGGCGGTCCCTCCTTGTCGTTCGGATTGGGCTGGGCCGAGACGGTCATGCCGTTCTCGCCGACCTCGACGCCGAGCTGATAGCCCGTCCCTTCGATCGGGATGGTGAGCGCGCCGTTGAGGCCTTCGCCGTCGACCGGCAGCTGCGGCGTCGGAGCCGCCGCCCGCGCCGCGCCGGTGCCCACCGCCTGCACCATGAAGTCGCGCCAGATGCGCGCCGGAAGCCCGCCGCCGGCGACCCGGCCGAGCGGGGTGTTGTCGTCATTGCCGACCCACACGCCGACCACCAGATCGTCGGTGAAGCCGATGAACAGCGCATCCCGATAGTCCTGGCTGGTGCCGGTCTTGCCGAAGGTCGGCACCTGGAGCGCGGCGGCGCGGCCGGTGCCTTGGGTGACGACCGCTGAAAGCAGTTCGCGAAGCTCGTCGAAGGAGGAATCGCCGGACCGGCCGACGGTGGACGCCCAGAGCCGCTGGTACCACGGCTTCTCCGTTTCCTCGAGACCGCGCGGCCGGACCGGATAGGCCCCCGCGGCGACGGCGGCATAAGCGGAGGTCATTTCGAGCAGGGTGACGCCCGACGTGCCCAGCGCCAGGCTCGGATTGTCGTCGAACGGGCTGGTGACTCCGAGGTCGCGGGCGGCGCGGATCACGTTCGCGCGCCCGACCCGCTCCGACAGGCGCACCGCAGCGACGTTGCTCGACAAGGCGAAGGCGTCGCGCAGAGTCAGGGTGCCGCGATAGCGGTCGCCGTAATTTTTCGGCTGCCAGGCGCCGATCTTGAGCGGCCGGTCCGCGATCGTCGAATCCGGGCTCATGCCCGCCCGCAAGGCGGCGAGATAGACGAACAATTTGAAGGTGGAGCCGGGCTGGCGCCGCGCCTGCGTCGCCCGGTTGAACGGGCTCTTCGCATAATTCTTGCCGCCGACCATCGCGACGATCCGCCCGTCCGGCCGCATCGCCACCAGGGCCACCTGCGCCTTGCCGAGGCCGGCGCGGCGGACGGTGCGCAGCGCCAGCGTCTGCAGCCGCGTCTCGAGCGTCGTCTGCACCCTCTGCTCGCCATAGCCCGCTTCGCCCTCCGCGGCGCGCGCCGCCGGCAGCACCCAGTCGGCGAAATAGGTGCCGGACGGCACGTCCTGGACGCGCTCCAGCCTGAGCCGCGCCGGCGCCAGCTTTCTCGCTTCGGCCGGCCTGAGCGAACCTTCGCGGACCATCGCGGCGATCACCACGCGGGCCCGCGCCCGCGCGTCCGTGAGGCTGCGCGTCGGCGCGAGGCGGGACGGCGCCCTGACCATCCCCGCCAGCATCGCCGCCTGCGAAACGCTCAATTGCTCCGGCTCGCGGCTGAAATAATGGTGCGAAGCCGCCCTGAGGCCGTAGACATTGTCTCCGAGGTAAACGTTGGAAAGATAGCGTTCGAGTATCTCCTCCTTGGTCAGCCACGCCTCGAGCCAGAAGGCGATCAGCACCTCCTGCGCCTTGCGCGCGGCGGTTCTCTCGGAGCTCAGGAAGGAGATTTTGGCGAGTTGCTGGGTGATCGTGCTGCCGCCCTCGCGCACCCCGCCCGCGCCGAGGTTTCGCCACGCCGCGCGGGCGATGCCGCGCACGGAGATGCCGAGATGATCGTAGAAGCGCCTGTCCTCGATCGCGATGAAGGCGGCGGGGACGTGGGCGGGCAAATCGGCGATCCGGACCGGAGCGCGGATGTCGGCGCCGCGGCGGGCGATCGGATCGCCCTCGACCGAGAGCAAGGTGAGGCTCGGCGCGGCGATCGGCTGCAGCGACTTGGACAAGGGCGCGGTGATGGCGAGCCAGGCGAGGAGCAACAGGATCAGGCCGAGCATTGCGAGGATCGCATGCTTCCAGCGCCAGCGGCGCCGCGGCTTTTCGGGCGGGAGGATCGGCGCGTGGCGCTGAGGGAAAGCCTCGGCGGGCAGATGGTCCCAGTCTTCGGGGTGGTCGATGCGCATCCGCCTCTCTTTAGGGCCCGATTTCGCCAAGGGAAACTCCGGGCAAACGCGCCGGCTCGATCTGGTCGCGGGTCACGCCCAATGCGGTAAGGCCAATGGGCCATTCGCCGCCGGTGACCAGCGCCTCGACGATCTCGGCCATGGCCGGCGCGGTCTGCAGGCCGTAGCCGCCCTGGCCGGCGAGCCAGAAGAAGCCTGGCGCGTCGGGCGCGAAGCCGGCGGTCGGAACGCGGTCGGCGACGAACGAGCGCAGGCCCGCCCAGCGGTGGGCGATGCGGGCGACGCTCAAGGTCGTATAATGTTCGAGCCGGTCGGCGGCGAGGGCGACGCCATATTCGCTGGGCCGGGCATCGCAGGGATCCTCGTCGACCTCGTCGACCGGCGAGGCGAGCAATTGGCCCGCCTCGGGCAGCATGTAGAAATCGCCCGCCGCGGCGTGGACGAACGGCCAATGGCGGGGGTCGAGGCCGGCCGGCGGATCGACGACGATGATCGTCCGCCGCTTGGGCTCGAGGCCGAGCGGCCGGACCCCGGCCATCGTCGCTACCCGGTCGGCCCAGGCGCCGGCCGCGTCGATCAGCACCGGCGCGCTATGGGCTTCGCCCGCCTCGGTGGCGGCCCGCCAGCCGGCGCCGTTTCGCTCGATCGAGGCGACCCGGCTGCCGGTGAGCACCGCGCCGCCGCCCCCCCGCACCGCCCGGGGATAGGCCTGGAGGAGGGCGTCGGCGTCGAGCTTGAGGCCGGCCGGGTCGATCAGGCCGCGCACCGCCGCGTCCGGTCCGGTGCGCAGGACGGGGCAGAGCGCGCTCATCGCCGCCGCGTCGACCCAGCCGATCGCGCCGCTATATTTCGCCATTTCGGCGCCGAGCGCTTCCAGTGCGGGCAGAGCCTCCGCGGTGGCGAAGTGCAGGGAAGGGACGGTCCTTGCGAGCGGCGTTGGGCAGAAGCCCTCGGCCTGGTTCTCGAAGAAGGGGCGGCTGTAGGCGGTGAGGCCGCGCACGGCGCTGCCGCCGATGCCGTAATGGCTGAACGACACGCTGCGGCCCGAGCTGTGATAGCCGAGCGCGTCTTCCGCCTCGAGCACCACCACCCGCCCGTGCCGCGCCAGCCGCGCCGCGGCGGAGAGGCCGGCGACGCCGCCGCCGATGATCAGGAAATCGCAGTCGCTCACGCGTCTCGTCTTAGCGGCTGGCCGCTTGCGGGCAAGCTGGCCTGCAGGCCTCGACGCGGCTAGTGTTCGGGCCGGACCGACGAGGACGCAGGCCGATGGACGAAAGAGTGAAACCGCCCGCGGACGCGGCAGCCGACAGCCATTGCTCGCCGACGGAATATCAAGCCCTCTACCGCCGCTCGCTCGACGATCCGGACGGATTCTGGCGCGAGCAGGCGCGGCGGATCGATTGGGTCCGCGCGCCGGAGATCATCGCCAACTGGTCGTTCGATCCGGTCGGCATCAAATGGTATGAGGACGGCATCCTCAACCTCTGCTTCAATTGCGTCGACCGGCATTTGCCCGGGCGCGCGGACGATACCGCTTTGATCTGGGAAGGCGACGAGCCCGGCGTGACCAAGCGCCTCACCTTCGCAGCGCTCCACGCCGAGGTGGTCAGGATGGCGAACTGCCTGAAGGCGATGGGCGTCGCCAAGGGCGACCGGGTCACCCTCTATTTGCCGATGATCCTTGAAGCCGCGGTGGCGATGCTCGCCTGCGCCCGCATCGGCGCGGTGCACAGCGTCGTCTTCGGCGGCTTCTCGCCCGAGGCCTTGCGGGGCCGGATCGAGGATTGCGGCAGCCGCTTCGTCGTCACCGCCGACGGCGGCATGCGCGGCGGCAAAACCGTGCCGTTGAAGGCCAATGTCGATGCCGCGCTGGACGGCGGGCCGTGGGTCGATGCGGTGCTGGTCGTGCGCCACCTCGGCAATCAGGCGGACCAGGTCACGGGCCGCGACATCTGGTACGATGCGAACGAGTTCGACCTCCCCGACGATTGCCCGTGCGAGCCGATGAACGCGGAGGATCCGCTCTTCATCCTCTACACGTCCGGCTCGACCGGAAAGCCCAAGGGCGTGCTCCACACCACCGGCGGCTATGCGGTGTGGACCGCTTCGACCTTCCACTATGTGTTCGACTACAAGCCCGGCGAGATCTTCTGGTGCACCGCCGACGTCGGCTGGGTGACGGGGCACAGCTACATCGTCTACGGGCCGCTCGCCAACGGCGCGACCTCGCTGATGTTCGAGGGCGTGCCCAACCATCCCGATTTCGGCCGCTTCTGGGAGGTGATCGACCGCCACCAGGTCAATATCTTCTACACCGCGCCGACCGCGATCCGGGCGCTGATGCGCGAGGGCGAGGGGCCGGTGAAGGCGCACAGCCGCGCCTCGCTGCGCCTGCTCGGCACGGTTGGCGAGCCGATCAACCCCGAGGCCTGGCGCTGGTATTACGAGGTGGTCGGGGAACGCCGCTGCCCGATCGTCGACACCTGGTGGCAGACCGAAACGGGCGGCATCATGATCACTACTTTGCCCGGCGCGCACGACATGAAGCCGGGCTCGGCGGGCCTGCCCTTCTTCGGCGTCGAGCCCCAGCTGGTCGGCCCCGACGGCGGCGTGCTCGACGGCGCCGCGTCCGGCAACCTCTGCATCGCGCGCAGCTGGCCCGGCCAGATGCGCAGCGTCTACGGCGACCACGACCGCTTCGTGCAGACCTATTTCACCGCCTATCCCGGCAAATATTTCACCGGAGACGGCTGCCGCCGCGACGAGGACGATTATTACTGGATCACCGGCCGGGTCGACGACGTCCTCAACATCTCCGGCCACCGCCTCGGCACCGCCGAGATCGAGAGCGCGCTGGTCAGCCACGCTTTGGTCGCCGAGGCGGCGGTGGTCGGCTACCCCCACGACATCAAGGGCCAGGGTATCTATTGCTACGTCACTCTGATGGAGGGCGAGGAAGGCAGCCCCGAGCTCGAGGCGGAGCTGCGCCGGCATGTCCGCGCCGAGATCAGCCCGATCGCCACCCCCGACCTCATCCACTTCACTCCCGGCCTGCCCAAGACCCGGTCGGGCAAGATCATGCGCCGCATCCTCAGGAAGATCGCCGAGAACGACTTCGGATCGCTCGGCGACACCTCCACGCTTGCCGATCCGTCGCTGGTCGACAGCCTCATCGAGGACCGGCGCAATCGCTAGGCCGAAGCTCAGCATCGTCGCGGCCGACATCGGCGGCACCCACGCCCGTTTCGCCATCGCGGCGCTCGCGCCGGGGAAGCGGCCGGAGCTCGGCGAGGCGCGCCGCTACCGCATCGCCGATTTCGAAGGCCTCGCCTCCGCCTGGCGAGCTTTCGCGCGGGACGCGGGCGAGCCGCTCCCGGGCGCCGCCGCGATCGCCGTCGCGGCCCCGGTCGACGGCGACATATTGCGCTTCATCAACAGCCGCTGGACGATCGACCGGCGCCGCATCGGCGGACAGCTCGGCGTCGAGCGCCTTACCCTGCTCAACGATTTCGGCGCGGTCGCGCACGCGGTGTCGGTGCTGCAAGCCGACGAGCTCGCTTATATCGCCGGACCGCAAGGGCCGCTGCCCGAGGAGGGAGTCACCACCGTGCTCGGCCCCGGCACGGGGCTCGGCGTCGCCATGCTGGTGCGGCGGGGCGGCGATATCCAGGCGATCGAGACGGAAGGATCCCATATCGGCTTCGCGCCATTGAGCGAGGAGGAACAGCGCATCGCCGACGATCTTCGCGCCCGCTACGGCCGCGCCTCGATCGAGCGGGTCGTTTCCGGGCCGGGCCTCTACGACCTCTACCGCGCCTGCGGCGGCGCCGCGTTCGAGGTCGGCGACGCGAGCGCCTTGTGGGGCGCCGCGATCGAGGGCAAGGACCCGGTCGCCGGGGAGGCGCTCGACCAGTTCGTCAAGGCGTTCGGCTCGGCCGCGGGCGACCTCGCCCTCGCCCACGGCGCCAACGCGGTCGCGATCAGCAGCGGCCTGTCGCTGCGCCTGGCGGACAAGCTCAAATCGGCCCTGTTCGCCGGCCGCTTCATCGCCAAGGGCCGCTATCGCGCGCGCATGCAGGGCATCAGGGTCCGGCTGGTGACCCACGAGGAGCCGGGGTTGCTGGGCGCCGCCGTCGCCTTCGAGCGCGAGTGGGCGTGAACCGCTACCGCGTTCCGTAGGTGCGGTCGCCGGCGTCGCCGAGGCCGGGAATGATGTAGCCGTGGTCGGTGAGCTCCGCGTCCATCGCGGCGGCCCAGATCGGTACGTCCGGATGGGCGGCGCGGACCGCCTCCGCACCGGGCCGCGAGCAGAGCAGGCAGACGAACCGCATGTCGGACACGCCGGCCTCCTTCAGCCGGTCGATGGCGGCGATGGCGGTGTGGCCGGTGGCGACCATCGGGTCGACGATGATGACGAGACGCTCGGCGACGTCGTCCGGCGTCTTGAAATAATATTCCACCGCCTGGAGCGTGACCGGCTCCCGATAGAGCCCGATATGGGCGACGCGGGCCGAGGGGAGGAGATCGAGCATGCCCTCGGCCATGTCGAGGCCGGCGCGAAGGATCGGCGCGATGACCAGCTTCTTGCCCGAGATCTTCGGCGCCTGGGCGACGGCGATCGGGGTCTCGACCTGGATAAGGACGGTCGGCAGGTCGCGCGTGACTTCGTAGCAGAGCAGGGCCGCAATCTCCCGCACGACGGTCCGGAACAGCTGCGTCGAGGTCGTCCTGTCGCGCAGGATGGTGAGCTTGTGCTGCACCAAAGGGTGCGAAACGATCGTCAATCCGTCCATCTAGAATACCGTCCCGTCGCTGATGATGGTGAAGGGAGGTCCGCCGTCGGCGCGGAGCTTGGCCGCGATCTGCCGGCCCGCCGACCAAGTCCCGCCCTCGAGCATGCGGGCGAGGGGAAAGTTCTCCTCGCTTACTCCCAGCCGCTCCCGGACCTTCGGCGCGAGCCGGTCGAGCAAGGCGATTGTCATCGCCCGCCAGCCGACGATCAGCGGATCGGACACTTGATGCGGCCGGTCGGCGGCGGCGGGATCGGCAAGCCTGAGGACGCCTGTATCGACGAAAAGCCCCCCGTTTCGATATTCGGCGAGCCCAGTGAGGCCGTCTATGTCGACGACGCGGATGCCGGCCGCCTCGAGCGGCTCGATCAGCGAATAAGCAAGCCATTGCGACAATTTGTGCAACGGGACCAGCCCGTCGCTCGCATCGCTCCGCCGTATCGCGGGATGCCGCCAGCAGTCGCCGAGCGCAACGCCGTCTATCACCAGCCGGTCCGCCCAGATCGGCCCAAGCGCTTCCAGCAGCAGCTCGAGGACCGCCGGAGCAGGCAGCCGTCCCCCGTCCGCGCGCGCGGCCAGCACGTCGTAAAGCCCGCCGAGGCGCGGCGCGTCGGCGGTTGCGAACAGGTCCGGCCGCGCCAGCACCTGCGCGCCGAGGCGGCGAAGCAGGGCCGTGCGTCCCTCGAGGCCGAGCAGCGGATTGGAGTCGCTGACCTGGAAGCCCGCGGCGAGAATCCCGGGCCCGAGATCCGCCAAAACGGCGCCCTCCACTCTCTGCGGATCGGGGTCGGTGGAGAAAGCGCCCGCCTCGAACAGCCATTGGCTCGCCACCGCCAGACCCTCGGACCGGCTCAGGATCGCGCCGCTTACCGGCTCGCGGTAGCGCCAGCCTGGCCCCGCGCCGGCGTCGAGCAGGACCGACAGGATGACGAGGTCGAACGCAGCCCGCGCCCGCGCCGCCGGCCCCGCGCCGGACGGAAAGACCGTCTCCCCGGCGACGAAATGGCGCCAGCGGGCATGGAACGGGATATCGAGGTCCGGATAGCGCTCGCGAGTCACCGCCGCGGTGAGCTCGGCCGCGGCGCCGAGCCGGCCCGGATCGACCGTCCAGCCCTCGACTCCGCCGCCAATGGCGATGTCGAGCATCTCGTGCGCCCGTTCGCGGACGGCCGCCGCATTCAGCAGGCCATGAAGCGGTTCGCTTGAGCCGTGCATCCGCTCTAGAATTTCCCGAGATCCCGCCCGACGACGGAGCGGAGCTGGTCGGCGGTCGGCGCTTCTTCCGAGGAGAAATAGCCGGCCGCCTTCTTCGCCTCCATCTCGACGCTTGCGTCCGGCGGCACCAGCCCGTGCGGAATGGGCACGCGCTCGCCGATCTCGATGCCGCCCGAGACGAGCGCGTCATATTTCATGTTGGACATCGAGACGAACCGGTCGATGCGGCGGATGCCGAGCCAGTGAATCACGTCCGGCATGAGCTGTTGGAAGCGCGCGTCCTGGACGCCGGCGATGCATTCGGTCCGCTCGAAATAGGTCGCCGCCTGGTCGCCGCCGGGCTGGCGCTTGCGGGCGTTGTAGACCAGGAACTTGGTGACCTCGCCGAGTGCGCGGCCCTCCTTCCGGTTGTAGACGATGAGGCCCGCGCCGCCCGCCTGGGCCTGGCGCGTCGCCTCCTCGATGCCGTGGGTCAAATAGGGGCGGCAGGTGCAGATGTCGGAGCCGAAGACGTCGGAGCCGTTGCATTCGTCATGCACCCGGCAGGTGAGGGTCTTGGACGTGTCGCCGAGGAAGGCCGGGTCGCCGAACACATAGAGGGTCATGCCGCCGATCGGCGGCAGGAAGACCGAAAGGTCGGGCCGGGTGACGAGCTCGGGATACATGCCGCCGGTCTGCTCGAACAGGCAGCGCCTGAGGCTCGATTCGTTCACCCCGAAACGCTCTGCCACGCCCGGAAGCCACCAGACCGGATCGACCGCGATCTTGGTGACCGAGACGTCGCCCGCTTCGTGGACGATCTCGCCGTCCACCTCGAGCCGCCCGGCGGCGACCGCTGCCTGGATCTCCCCCAAAGTCAGCCGTGCCCTGGTGATCGCGATCGAGGGCCTGATGTCGATCCCCTCGGCGATCGGCCCCGCGAAATCGTGGGCCACGCGGTGGCCCCAGGGATCGAGCGAGACGATCTTGCCCGCTTCCGCCCATTGCGGATGCGGCCCGATCTCGCAGACCGGCGACGTGTCCTGGAGGTCCGGCCGCGCCTGCGGGTCCATCGCGCCCGAGGAGATGGCGAGCGCGCGGTAGATCGAATAGGACCCGCCATGGGCGCCGATCGCGTTTCGATAGGAGCCCGCATTGACCGTCGCGATCACCGGGCCCCGCGCCTCGGCGCCGGCTGCGTCCCACAGCAAAGGGAACCGCACCGGCCCGCGCGAGCCGGGATGCGACGTCAGCCTGATATGGCCGCCCTTTCCATCCGACGAAGGCTTCATCATCAATCCTCGCTTCTCGTTTTCATGAACCGGCCGTGCCAGCCTTTGCCGCGAAGGTACGACAGCCGGGGCGGAGTGGCTAGGCTGGTAATGCAGGCGGGAGCGGGCGCAGCGCCACCGGACGTTGCCTTCGCGCCGATCCCCGCTAGAACTTCTCGGCGAAGGGAGGCCGCGAGTGCCGGAGCTTCATGCGAGCGTGGCGGTGGTCGGGGCGGGCGACTATATCGGCGCGGCGATCGCGCGGCGCTTCGCCGCCGAGGGCTATAAGGTGCATGGCGGGCGGCGGCAGGGGGATAAGCTTGCCGCGCTCGAAGCCGACATCGCGGCCGCCGGCGGCGCCTTCACCGGCCACACGCTCGACGCCCGCGACGAGGCGGCGATCGTCGCCTTCCTCGACGCGGCCGAAGCGGAGGCGCCCCTCGAATTGTGCATCTTCAACATCGGCGCGAACGTCAATTTCCCCCTGCTCGACACCACCGAGCGCGTCTTCCGGAAGGTCTGGGAGATGGCCTGCTACGCCGGCTTCCTGACCGGGCGGGAAGCGGCGCGCCGCATGCTCGCCCACGGCCGCGGCTCGATCTTCTTCACCGGGGCGACCGCCTCGCTGCGGGGCGGCAAGAACTATGCCGCCTTCGCCTCGGCAAAGGCCGGGCTTCGCGCGCTCGCCCAGTCGATGGCGCGCGAGCTGGCGCCGCAGGGCATTCACGTCGCCCATCTCGTCATCGACGCCGGCGTCGACACCGCCTGGGTGCGCGAGCGGATCGCCTCCGCCCGCGGCGCCGAGGCCGCCGCTTCCCTGCCGCCCGACACCTTGATGGACCCCGCCTCGATCGCCGAGACCTACTGGCAGCTGCACCGCCAGCCGCGCGACGCCTGGACGCACGAGCTCGACCTTCGCCCCTATGGCGAGACCTGGTGAGACGCGGGAGCGGGACGTGGAACCGATCTTCTACTTCGACTTCGGCAGCCCCAACGCCTATCTCGCCCACCGAATCATCCCCGCCATCGAAAGCCGGACCGGCGTCCGCTTCCGCTACGTGCCGGTGCTGCTCGGCGGCCTGTTCAAGCTGACCGGCAACCAGGCGCCGATGCTCGCCTTCGCCGGGGTGCCGGCCAAGCTTGCCTACCAGCGCATGGAGATGGATCGCTTCATCGCGAAGCACGGCCTGACTCTATTCCGCATGAATCCGCACTTCCCGGTCAACACGCTGGCGCTGATGCGCGGCGCGGTGGCGGCCGAAGCCGACGGTCTCCTCGCCCCCTATACGGAGGCCATGTTCCATTTCATGTGGGAGGAACCGCGCAAGCTCGGCGACCCGGATATTCTCGCCCGGACGCTCGATGAAGCCGGCCTCCCCGCGGCCCGCATTCTGAGCCGTGCCGCCGGCCAGGAGATCAAGGACCGCCTCGCCGCCAACACGCAGGCGGCCTGCGAGCATGGCGCTTTCGGCATCCCCAGCTTCCGCGTCGGCGAGGAATTGTATTTCGGCAAGGACAAGCTCCTGGACGTGGAGGAGGCGATCCGGGAGGGGATGCGAAAAGGGTGAGCCCGCCGCGACAAGCGGGCCCACCCTTCTTTAGCAACTCGAACGCTTCCGCCCAGTCGCCGGAGGCTTCGGCGAGCTCGCGAGCGGCTGTCCCGCCGCCCGTCCGCCCGCCTCGACCCGCCTCCGGCCCGGAGCTTGCGGGATCCGGGACCTAGTAGCCCCTCCGCGGCTCCCTGTTCTGGAAGGTTATGATGGTCTGCGTCGAAATGGTGCCACCCCGCGGAATGTACGCCGTGACCTGGCCACGCGAGGTATCGGTGCTCACGAGCCGGTTCGCCGGCCAGGTGAGGCCGCCGGTCATCTCCTGTGGCGCGCTCTCGGTTACCACCAGATTGCCCGAGGGCACCTGGATTGCGGGGGTGCAAGCCTTGCTTTGCACCGATGCAGTCTGGGGACCGTTCATGCCGATGAAGGTGAACTGATAGACCGCCCCAGGCCGGCCGCCGTCCTTGCAGATCTCGATCCAGCCCGGCTTGGTCTCGATATTGATGACGGTGACCTCGGTGACGCCAGGGCCGAGGTTCACCAGGACCCGCCCCTGCTCGAGATTTTGGGAGACTTCCGCGCCGCTGGGCTCGACGGTGATGCGGTCGACGCCGTAACCGCTCGGAACATGCTCGCGAAGATCGACCTGCGTTCCGACCGGGTATACGCCGATTATCTGGCACCAGCCGCCCGGGCCCGGGCCTGCGGGGATATTGACGCTTAGCTCGTTGCCCTTCGGGTTGGCGTAATAGGCGTATGGCTCGCCGATCTTGACGCCCTCGCCCGCGACCTTGCAGGCTTTGAGAACCGACTTGTTGGGGACGTCGTACGTCGAGGGCGGCGGCCGGTAGGTCGGCGGCGGAGGCGTGTAAGTGGGCGGCGGCGGCGGCGGGGGCGCGCCGTAGTCCTGGCCGACGCCGGCGGAAGCACAGCCCAGAGCCAGCACGGCGAACGATGCCGCGGAGAGAAGCTTGATCGTTTTCATGGTCGCGTTCCTTTCGATGGACTGTGCAACGTAATCACGGAGCGAATACCGGCTGTCCGGGGACAACCTGATTCATCTGGTTGGATAGATTGAGGAGCGGCGCCGGATCCGGTGCTCCCGCCGCGTTGGTCCAGGGATTCAGATTCTTGTCGGGCGCGAATGTCGTGCCTTGCGCCGTCACCGATGTAGGAATCATGCCAAGCATCGTTGCCCAGATCATGATCCGGGCCCACAATATCAGCCTAATGCGATTATAGAACACGCCCCCGACTCGCCCCTGTTCGTTTCCCCACTGTTTCATAGCATGACCACGCCAACAGAAAAAGCAGACTTAACTTTAATCATGATTTGGCGAGAGGAGCGAGAAATAATCTCGACGATCGCGAATGCGAAACGTCTCGTTTTAAGACAATATCGTTAACGCGCGAGCTTCCACTTTGGCGGATTCATGCTCGCCTGCAAATAGGCGATAAGGGCGCAGAGCCGGACTACCGCAGTACGCCTCTCCGCCGCATCCACAGCGTATAGACGAGCAGCCCGATCGCGACCGCCCAAATGACCAGATTCATCGCCATCATCGCCCCGCTGTTCATCTCCGGGGGAGGCGCCGACAGGACATATTGGTAGAGCGTGCTCACCGCGAGGCCGGCGAGCGATATGGCGAAGGCGGTGACGGCGTGTCGGCTGCGCGCGAGGAGCAGCAGCGAGCCGGCCAGCCCGCCCCAGACGCTGAGCGCCCAGGTCGCTTCCATCCACAGCGGGAAGCTTTCGAAATAGACGCGCTGCGGGTCGGTGAAGTTGGCCAGATAGGGCTCGTTCCGCGTCTGGGTCATTAGATAGTCGAACGCGCCGAACGCGTTCCACAACGTCGCCAGCGCGCCGACGATCCACAAATGCAAAGGTGTCCTGATCGAACCGTCCATGCTTTGCCTCCCCCGGGGGACAGTCGCCAGTACTGTCCCCAAAAGAAGCTCGCACTCTTCATTCGCCTTGGCAAGGTGAGCCGGTCATGCTCGCATCACAGCCGCATCACAGCCGCATCACAGCCGCATCACAGCCGCATCACTCCCCGCCGCGGTTCCCGCGTCGCGAGCGTCTCGGCCGTGAGCGGCGCGCCGGCGGCGAGCAGCGCTGCGCGGCGCCCGGCCGGGTTGGTGCTGAGCTGGGCCTGCTCGAAGGGCAGGAGGGCGGCGAAGCAGGGGTGGGCGAGGGCGCGCGCCGCGAAGGCCGCGGTGCGGGGCCAGCGTTCGGCGTCCACCGTGAAGCCGGCATAGGCGCCGTTGCGGAAGAAGCTGGCGATGGCGATGTCGGCGAGGCCGATGTCCGCGCCGAACAGCCAGCCGTCCGCGGGGAGCAGGCCCTCCACGTAATCGAGCTCGCGGGGGGCGTCTTCGGCCAAAGTCTTGTCGATCCGCGCCTGGTCGCCCGGCTCGCCCCATACGATCGGGTTGACGAACTTGGGGTAGAACAGGCCCCAGATGAAGACGTCGCCGAGGCGGGTGTCGGCATATTCCTCGAGCCAGCGGGCGCGGGCGCGGTCGCTCACGTCCGCCGGCAGGAGGGGCCTTTGCGGATACGCCTCGTCCAGCCACGCGCAGATCACCGACGAGTCGCAGAGCGTAAGGTCGCCGTCGATCAGCACCGGGATGCGCCGCAGCGGGCTCAGCCGCTCGAATTCGTCATTGCCGTAGAAGGGCGTGATCGGGTCGATCTCGTAATCGAGGCCCTTCAGCGCCAGGCAGGCGAGGACCTTCCTAACATAGGGGCTGACGTAGCTGCCGACGATCTTCATGTCCGCTCCCCTGCTGCCCTGCTAGGCTCCGCCATGTCGGCCGCGAGGCGGACCTTCGTCAATGCCTTGGGAGGAGCGGATGGGCGTCGTCGGAAGCTGCCACTGCGGAGCGGTCAGGATCGCGGCGCCTGCCGCGCCGGAATGGGTCGCCTCGTGCAACTGCTCCCTCTGCACCAAGCTCGCCTGGCTGGTCGCTTATTATCCCGACGGGGCGGTGAAGGTGGAGGGCGAGACCGTCGCCTACGTGTGGGGCGACCGCATGATCGGCATCCACCACTGCCCGGTCTGCGGCTGCGGCACGCATTGGCGGACCTTGGGCGAGGATTTCGGCCGGATGGGCGTCAACGCCCGGCTGCTCGACGGCTTCGACGCGGCGGCCGTGGAGGTGCGGCTGTACGACAATGCGGATTGAGGGGGGCGGGGCCAGGTGTGTCTCCTTTCAGTTCCTGCTGGCCCTCGAAAATCTGAGACTTGAGCTATCTAGCAACGAGTGAAACAAAGATATCCTCAGCGAGGTCCATATAGAATTGCCGTGGCATCCATCGCCAAATCTCGTGGATCAGGCGCACACGGCTCATTGTACCTTCGTGAACTGCTTCCAAGAAGTCTTCGCATCCTTGGTAAGCAACGGAAAAATGTAAAGACTCGTCGCTCACATGATAGAACTCGTCCTCTGCGAGGCCACGTGCGTTGGCATCTTCAGCGAGGCGCCCGAAAAGGAAGGCCCACTCGTTTTGATCGTCGCCCTGCGCGGCGCCCATGGGCTTGGTCAAATCCGGCTTCCTGTTGAATTCGGCATGGATCCAGCGATGACAATCTCGGCATAGCGTAATGCCATTGCCGGCATCCAAGGCGCCTGCAGGCAAGCGAATTTTCCTGATGATGTGATGCGCCTGGATTCCGGTCGTTGCTTCGCAGATGACGCAACGATGTCCGTCGCGCGTCTTGACCAGCCGACTCCACAGGCGAAGTCGCCAGCGCATCGAGCGGCTCCCCGCGATAGCGTTCTCGAGCGCACGCTTCCGGCGCGTGATGCCGTCAAGAGAGGAGGGTAGTTGCATGGGGCACAATCCGGGAGGCGCTGGAAAACCGTGACAGTACACATTTACCGGCCAGACGCGCAGCCACTCGAAGGTTGGAAAGGTATGCTGTCACGATCTTCCTAGGCCGGCCTTTCAAGCCCAAGGCTTAGACCGCAGGCGCTTTGCTGCTGGTTTGCCCGAGGGCGACGGGCAGCCTACTGTCAGCAGCAACGTACCGGCGAGATCGATGAAGCAGTAAAGCGGTGGATCATCGTCCATCCAGCCGCGCGAAAACAGGAAGCTGAATACCCCTTCCTGCACCACGGTCCATCGCTTGCGCCGCAAACCCGCCCAATTCCACATTGCGGCAATCACCCGCTGCGGCAGTCCTGCTCCCGGTCCAAAAATGCGCAGCGTCCTGAAATCGCCTAGCCGGGGGCCAGTGCCATACTTGAGGCAATGCAGACCGTGCGCCATCTTCTCGGCAATTCGCTGCATCCGGCCAAGCTCGGGAGCAAGTCGGACACCGCTGCCATCAGCCGACAGACTGTCCGTGATGCGATCATCTAGCATGGGCGCCGCAGCGAGCGCTCGATCGATTATTCCGCCAGCCTCTAAACCGACCTGCAGGCCAGGATGCTCAGTGAGATGCGCGAGAATGACCGCCAAATACTGCTCGTCGAGCGACCATAATGTATTGCACGGAGCGCATGCCGGAACCGTGCGGAGGTTCGGCGGATAGGGCTGAAGGAGCAGTGCCTTAGGCGGGACGTGATCGCGTGTATCGGCAGGCCCGCCACAATATAAGCAGGCCTTAGCAGCAGCCGGCAAATTGCGCCGCCCTGGGAAAAAGCCGAGCGGCAGCGCAAGCTGTATCCCAGCGGTGCGATTTTCCCGGGGAAGATCAGCGGAGCCAATCCTGCGGGAAAGGGTGTCTTGGGACGTATCCTCCATGGCTCCACCATGCCCCTATACCGCTCCTCAAGAAAGCTTCGGCTTGCGCCGCCCAGCATCGGGGACAATGCACCAAGGTCAGAACGGACGGCGGTTGACCGTGACTATACTGCCGCAACCAAGCACAAGATGCAGTTCGGCCGAGGCGCGGTCGTTTTCGTTAGGCTCAATCGAACCGATCCAGAACCATGGCAGTTGGCACGCGCATTGGCGGCCGATATCGCCCTCATCCTGATGCGGGACCATAAGTGTTTCGTCGCAGGTTAGACAGTGAACGTGAAATGCACCGCAATCATCACATTTGCCGACCTTTTGCGGGTAGCACAGGAGCTTGAGGCCAGCGCCGGGACGGTCCACCGGCACTGCCTTCAGCTCGACCTGAGGGAAGCCGTCCCAGAAAATGCGCCCACCCGAACAGTCAGACGCTCTGCATGGCGGCCATGATGAAGGATCGAAGTCAGCGATTCGGTTGAGTGGCACCAGGCAGATGCGAACCGTGTCCTGCGCGCGGCGGAGCGCCGCGTCGGAATAGCCTGTTGGACACACGAGATAACCGAAGCGTGCGCCGACATCGTCCATCATGCCCAGCAAATACTCAACATCCTTGACGTGCATCCTGCGCGCTACGCGCTTTGCCTCGACAATTGAGCGGCGCCGGTCGTCGGGCGAATGACGAGGCTCGATTAGCACATCCACTTGCCGCAGGACGCCGCTGATCCTACCCTCCATTCGGACATTGGGGGTCACACAGAGCCCAGTCGCAACCTGATCGGCGAATAGCTGCGCAATCATCCTCTCGTATATTTTCCACGGCGCCATTCGCCTCTCCTGCGGCCGCCGTCGCTCCCACTCAGATCGAGCGCGACACCACCTCCTTCATGATCTCGTTGGTTCCCCCGAAGATCCGCGTCACCCGGGCGTCGCGCCATAGCCGGGCGATCAGATATTCGTTCATGTAGCCGGCGCCGCCGTGGAGCTGGAGCGAGGCGTCGCACGCCTCCCATTGCAGCTCGGTATGCCAGAGCTTGGCGGCACTGGCTTCTGCGGCGGTCAGCTCGCCGGCGACGTGGCGGGCGATCGCCCAGTCGAGATGGGCCCAGCCGACCTGCAGCTTCGCCGCCAAATCGGCGAGGGTGAATTTGGTGTTCTGGAAATCGAATATGGTCTTGCCGAACGCCTTGCGGCCCTTGGTGAAATTGACCGCCTCGTCGAACGCGCGCTGGGCGGCGGCCTGGGCGGCGCAGGCGATCGACAGCCGCTCCTGGGGAAGCTGGTTCATCAGGTAGGCGAAGCCCGCCCCTTCTTCGCCGAGGCAGTTGGTGATCGGCACGCGGACGTCGTGGAAGAAGAGCTCGGACGTGTCCTGCGAATGGAAGCCGATCTTGTCGAGGTTGCGGCCCTTGGCATAGCCCTCCCGGTCCGCCTCCACCAGGATGAGCGACACGCCCTTGGCGCCCGCGCCCGGGTCGGTCTTGGCGACGATAATGGTGAGGTCGGCATGCTGGCCGTTGGTGATGTAGGTCTTGGAGCCGTTGATCACATAATGGTTGCCGTCGCGCTTGGCGGTGGTGCGGATGCCTTGAAGGTCGGAGCCGGCGCCCGGCTCGGTCATGGCGATGGCGGTCGCCGTCTCGCCCGAGATCATGCGGGGCAGCCAATGCGCCTTCTGCTCCTCCGAGCCGTAGGCGACGATGTAGTCGGCGACGATGTCGGAGTGGAGACTGATGCCCGCGGTCGAGCCGGCATAAGCCAGCTCCTCGTCGATCACCGCATTGTAGCCGAAATCGAGGCCGAGCCCGCCATAGGCCTCGGGCACGGTCGGGCAGAGCAGGCCGGCCTCGCCGGACTTGGTCCAGAAGGCGCGGTCGATGATCCCTTCCTCCTCCCAGCGGTCGAGATGGGGGAGCAGCTCCTTGTCGAAAAAGCGGCGGACGGAGTCGCGGAACTGCTCATGCTCGGCGGTGAAGGCGGTGCGGCGGGCGGTGTCGAGCATGGGCTAGTCGTCCTTGGGCATGCGCGACGACGCGGCGGGGGTGGCGGAGAAGCGCGGGGCGGGGGCGGGCTGGATGACGCCGCCGATGTCGGCGAAAGTGGCGCGGTGCGCGAGATGCGGGTCGGCCGGAGCCTCCGAAAGGCTTAGAATCGGGGCGAAACAGGCGTCCGTGCCTCGCAGAATTTCGCAGAAGTACGACCGCGGATGTTGGCGAAAGGCGGTTGTAAGCTCGTCTCTCAGGCCCGGATCGTGCTGGCCGCACTTCAGTCCCAGCTTTTCGGCGAGCACCGCGAAGAAGTGCGGCTCGAGCGCGCCGACCGCGACATATTTGCCGTCGCCGCATTCGTAGCTGTCGTAAAAGGCGGCGCCGGTGTCGAGCAGGTTCGCGCCGCGCTCGTCCTTCCACATCCCCGCGGCGAACAGCGACCAGGTGAGCGAGGAGATGAGGGCGGCGCCGTCGACCATCGCGCAGTCGACCACCTGGCCCTTGCCGGTGGTCCGCGCCGAGAGGATGCCGGCCAGCATGGCGAAGGCGAGCAGCATGCCGCCGCCGCCATAATCGGCGACCGCGTTGACCGGCGGCGTCGGCTTGCCGCCAGCGCGGCCGTAGGTGTGGAGGGCGCCGACAAGGGCGATGTAGTTGATGTCGTGGCCGGCGGCATAAGCGAGCGGCCCCTCCTGTCCCCAGCCGGTCATCCGGCCGTAGACCAGGCGGGGATTGTCGGCGAGGAGCAGGTCCGGCCCGAGCCCGAGACGCTCCATCACGCCGGGGCGGAAGCCCTCGATCAGCCCGTCCGCGTCGCGGGCAAGCTCCCGCACCCGCGCCGCGCCATTCTCGCTCTTGAGGTCAAGCCTGACGACGGAGGCGCGCGAGCGGGCGTGGATATCGAAGCGCGGCGGGATCACCGGCGCCTTGTCCTCCCGCTCGAGCCGGATCACGGTCGCGCCATGGTCGGCCAGCATCATCGCCGCGAACGGCGCCGGGCCGATCCCGGCAAGCTCGATGATGCGAATGCCGTCAAGCGCCCCTGCCATGTCCCCGCCTCAGAGAATGCCGGAGGCGACCTTGTCATCCCTCGCGGCGGAAGGGAAGGGAGCGGCCTCAGTCGAGCGCGGTCTCGCGTGGCAAAGCGGCATAGTAAGTGTAATCGCCGCCTTTCGGGCTGCTCGAGATCAGGACCCGGTCGCCCACTTTCGCTGCCTTGAACAGCAGGGCGGCGAATTCCTTGGGGAGGCCGATGCAGCCGTGGCTGGCGAGGTCGTCGGCGATCGCGGAGCCGTGGATCGAGACGCCGTCGTTGGTGAGCCGCAGCATGTGCGGCATGGGCGCGTTGTAATAGAGGCTGGAATGATGGTCGGGGTCCTTCTCGAGGATCGGGAAGGCGCCGGTGGGCGTCGGCTTGTCGCCGGCGCCGTAGATGATCGACGAGCGCCCGATCTCGACGCCGGACCGGTAGACCGAGAGCAAACGCGCGCCGAGGTCGACGACGATGGTGACCCGGCCGGCGGGTGCGCGCTCGTCGTCCCAGACGAACTCGCCCGGGCGCAGCCAGCGGTTGACGCCCATCAGCCCGTCGACCGTGAAGACCGGCGCGAAGGCAGGAGCCGATGCGGCGGATGCGACAGGCGAATCGTTGCTGGCGGTCGCGGCGGTCGCGGCGCGAGCCGACACGGTGGTGGGGGCGGCGGAGCCGCGCGCCGGGGGCGCGGGCGCCGCCAGCAGCATCGCCGCGGCGAGGGCGAAGCAGGCGAGCAATGGAAGGGGACAGGATCTCCGCCGGCCGCTGAGCAGTTTCGCCATCTTTTGCGTCCCGCATGTCGTCCGGAACGGGGACATTCCGGTCCGGGCCTCGCCCTTTCGCCTGCCGAACGGGACCGGGCAAGCGGTCCAATCCGGCTGTGCCGCAGGGAGACAAAGCGGACCAAGGTCTTCACCGGCGGATCGGGCAGACGGAAGGAGGACCGAAGCTGCCGGCGACCGCGGCGTCGTCGCTTGGATGCGGGGCCGGGCTGTAGTAAGTATGGCGGCGATGCTTGGGCGGCGGATACTAGTGCCGGCGCTTTCGCAGTGGGGAGGTAGTAATGACAACGAAAAGGAAAGTCGTGGAAGTGTCTTCCGCCGGCCGCGCTTTGGCGGAGCCGCAATTCCTGATCGAATGCGACGGCAAGCTTTATCTCACCGTCGCCGTGCGGGAATATGATCCCAATCACCCCGGCATCCGCGACAAGCAGACGCAGGACATAAAGAAGCTTCAGGCGATGCTGCGCGATGGTACCGCCACCGGCAAGGCGGTCAGGTTTTCGCCGGGAGGCAGCGCTGGCGCTCCCAAGCGGACGGCCGTCCTTGGTTTCGCGTCGACGGACGTCGGGATCGGCGACACGTTCGCCGCCACCGATCCGGCCGGCTAGCCGTCCGGTCCCGATGCCGCCGGCGCCCGGACCCGAGAGGGGGACGATGGCGGGCGCGGAAAGCGCGCTCCTGCAGCGTGCGATCGCCGCCTCCGCCAAGTGCGGCGTCACCCGCCTGGCGGACATAACCGGGCTCGATCGGTTGGGTTTGCCGGTCTGGCAGGCGGTGCGGCCGGCGGGGCGTGCGCTCAGCGTCCACCAGGGCAAGGGCGCATCGCACCTCGGCGCCAGGATCGGCGCCTTGTGCGAAGCCATAGAGAGCCACTGCGCCGAAAACGCGCCCGCCGACGGCCCGCTATGCGCATTCGCCGCTTTGCCGGAGGCCGAGCGCGCGCCGGAGCTCGCCGACTATTGCAGAAGCCGGACCAAGGTGCCCAGAGGCGCAAAGCCGATCCAATGGTGCCGGGCGACCGATCTCGTAACCGGCAAGCCCCACTATCTGCCCCACGCTCTGGTCTCGCTCGACTGCACCCGCGGGCTGCCGAGCCCCTTCGAACGGACCAGCGGCGGCCTTGGAGCCGGGCCCGATCAAAGCCGCGCGCTGCAGACATCCCTGCTGGAGGCGATCGAACGCGACGCGTTGGGCGAATGGGAGCGCGCGGACGTGGCGGCCCGCATCGCCACGTCGCTCAGGGCCGACACGATTCCGTTCGAATGGTTCCAGTCGTGGCGGGCCCGCTTCGCATCGCTCGACATCGCGCTGCAGGTGTTCCGGGCGCCGTCGGTCACGGGCGTGGCGGCGTTCAAATGCGTGATCGGGGGCGTCGACGAATTCGGAACGGCCTATCGCCGCTTTTCCGGCAGCGCCGCGCACGGCGAGCCCGAGATCGCGTTGTTCAAGGCCCTCGCCGAGGCGATCCAATCGCGGCTGACCCTGATCGCGGGGGTTCGTGACGACATCCTTCCTTCTTATTATGCAAGGCCCCCGGTGGAGCGGCCGGCCGAGGTGGGCCGCCAAAAATGGGGCGACGCGGAGCCCGTTTCGTGCCGCGTCGAGGCGCTTGCCGAGCGCCTGGCCGCTCTCGGCTATCGGCAGATCGCCTTCAAGCGCCTCGACGACGGGCTTGACGGGGTCGCGGTGACCAAGGCGTTCGTGCCGGGGCTGGGATCGCTCAGCCGGAGCCGCAGGGTCGTCCAGTGACGATCGTCGCCTTTGCCGGCCCGTCGCTCGCCGGGGCCGACCGCCGGCAATTCCCCGGCATAGAGTGGCGACCGCCGGCCGAAGCGGGCGACTTGCTGCGCCTGCGAGCTGATCCGCCGGCGGCCTTGTGCCTGATCGACGGTTATTTCGATCACCGGCCGGCGGTGCGGCACAAGGAGATATTGCTGCTCATGGCCGAAGGCGTCCGGATCTTTGGCGCCGCCAGCATCGGTGCGCTGCGCGCCGCCGAAATGCATCCGTTCGGCATGACCGGCGTCGGCGCGATCTATCGCGCTTATGCTCGGGACTCGATCGAGGGCGACGACGAGGTCGCTTTGATCCACGCGGGCGCCGAACGGGACTGGCGGCCACTGTCCATTCCCATGGTCGACGTCCGGGCGATACTGTGTCGGGCAATGCGCGAAAGGGTCGTCGCGGCGGCCGAGGCGCGCGCCCTCCTGCTTGGCGCCAGTGGATTCCATTATGCCGAGCGCAGTTGGGAAGGGATATTCGCAGCCGCCGCCATCCCCGCCGCGACCCTGCGCGGGTTCAGGATCTGGCTTGGCGCATGCGGGTTCTCGCAGAAGAATTTGGACGCCATCGCCTGCATCAATGCGGCAATGGATGGGTCGCTTACAAAGCCTCGCCGGCCCCGAGCGGTGAAGACTTCGTTCCTCCACGCCTTGGCGCGCGAGTGCGGGGTCGCCCTTGGCCGGCGAGATCCAAAGCGGGTTCCAGGAGGCCGAGCACCCATTCCCGCTGGGTCGCGTGAAAGGGCTGCTGATAAAGGACCCAGCCGATAAGGCGGTCCTTGTCGAGCGGCTGTGGCCCGCACCAGCGCTGGGCGACTTTGTCCTGCCAGGCCTGCGAGCGGATCGCCAGATCGGGCGCTTCCGACCCGGCGGCGGCGAGCAGGGCGTACAGGTCGCTGATGATCGTTCGGCTGGTCACGACGCCGTCGTCCGGGTGGTGCCGGCTGGCGAGCGCCAATTGCTCGGCCGCCCGATCGAATTCGCGCCGCAGAAGGTGGAGCAGGCCCTCTTCCTCATGCGGCGCGCCGGCGGCGAGGGGGGTGAGGTTGCGGCACTGGTCGAGCAGCGCGTCGGCCCGGTCGAGATCGTCGAGGAACATGAAAGCGGTCGCCACCTCGACGAGCCGGTTCTGATTGTAGGGGTTGAGGCGAAGCGCCTCCTCGAGATGCTCCCTCGCCAGCGGCTCCTCGCCCGCCCAGATGTGGCACCAGCCCTTGACGGTATGGAAATGGGCTTCGGTCCGGTCGATCGCGACCGCCTTCTGGGCGAGCTCATAGGCGCGGGCGCGTTCCTCGTCGCCGGTGGAGCCGAGGCCGGTGTAGCAAAAATCGGTGTTGTAGAGCCGGATCAGCGGCGGATAAGCGGGCCCGAAGGTCGGATGCTGCCGGATCAGCTGCTCCCAGGAGGCGGCGAGCTGCCGCGCTTCCTTCAAACTGTCCTGGCTGCGCATCCTCAGCCGGTTGCGGAAATAGACGCCGTAGACGTCGTCCGCCTGCTGGGGGAGGTTGCGGAGCACGTCGTCGTGCAGGCGGGGCAGCGCCGCCGCCGCGATCTTGCGCACCAGCTGCTCGACATTGTCACCCGGATTGACGTCGCTGAGCGCGACGTTGTCGGCCCAGATGATCTCTTGCGAGGAGAGCCGTGAAATGCGGGCGAAGGCGCGGGGCGCGCCGCCGTCGTGCAGCAGCCGCACCGACAGCTGGTAGTCGCGCTCCCCATAGCCGCCGCCCGGCGCCGCGGCCGCATTCATCGCCGAGACGAGCCTGATGTCGCGGAAGCGGGAAAGGGCGAACAGCACCTCCTCGCGCAGCACGGCCGCCAGATGGGGCTGCGAGCCCCGCACCGCCTCGTCGTCGAAAGCGGCGATGTAGAGCAAGGGCGGATCGCCGAGCCGGGCGCCGTCCCCGCGCGCCGCGGCCGGCGGGGCCGGGCCGGCCTCGTTGCGCGGCGCGTCCGCGCCAGCGCTGCGGACTTCCGGCAGCAGCCGGTAGCCCCTGCCGTAGACGCTCTCGATGTAGCGGGGGGTGCGCACATCGTCGCCGAGCGCGCGCCGGAGCTCCTTGATGACCGAGGTCAGCGCCGATTCCGATACGATCGTCCCGTCCCAGACGGAGGCGAAGAGGACGTCCTTGGTGAGCAGCCGGCCCTCCTGCCCGGCCAGCTTGAGGAGCACCTGATAAGCCTTGTTGCCGAGCTTGACCGGCCCCTGCGGCCCCCACAGCCGCTCATCGTTCCGATCCAGCCGGAAGTCGCCGAACAGCAGATCCGAACCGATTTCCATTGCGACCCCATCTGGTGTCCCGGTCCGGCGCGGGCCTCGCGTCCCGCACCGGCAAGGCGTTCGCAGCCTAGCATGGCCCCCGGCGGAATTCGACCTCCATGCGGCGGCGCCGCCGCCAATTGTGGAACGATTCTGGAAACATCCCGCCACAGGATGATTCCAGCCGCCGCTCAGGATCGGACGCCGGCATCGCGGTAGACCCAAATCGCACCGGCAATCGAGCCGGGCACGACTGGGAGAAAGACAATGATCCGCAAGAGCCTTTTCGCCATCGCCGCTTCGCTGATGACCCTCACCGCCTTCAGCTCAACCCTGGCCGTCATGGCCGGCCAGACGGACGCCGGGGTGCAGATTGTCTAGGACCCGTCTCGACCACGGGACCGCATCGCCACCGCCCTCCGCCTCAGCCTCGGGCGATCCCTGCAAACGGCCGGGATCGTCCGTACTGGCCGAAACGGACCAGGATAAGGAACATGATCGTGAGCATCCAGCAGGTCCAGCCGTCACGCCCTCACTGCACCGCCAGTACGGCGGAGCCTCCGGCCAGACGATCGCCGCCCTGCGCCGGCCTGTTCGGCATCAAGGGCTGGACGGCAAGGGGCTGGCATATGGAGCCGGCGGGAATTGCCTGCGCCGCTCCAGGATCGGCCGTTTAGGCCGGCAAATCTGCAGCCATCAGGTCAGCCCGCTCGGCGAGACCGCCGCGCCGTCCGCCCGATGAGCCCCCCAACCATCGAAATCCAGATCGAAACGCCGCGGCTTGTCCTCACCCCGCCTGCCGAATGTGATTTCGAAGCCGTCCATGCGATGTCGGCGGATCCGGAGATGTTCCACTATTCCGAGCGAGGCCCGATGAGCAGCGACGAAGCCTGGGCGCGGCTGCTGCGCCACATCGGCCATTGGGCGGTCGCCGGCTACGGCGTGTTCGTCATTCGCGACAAAGCGACCGGACGCTTCCTCGGCGAGAGCGGCTTTTGCGAGTTCCGCCGCGGGCTGGGGCCGCGGTTCGACGGCCGCCCGGAAATGACCTGGTCGATCGTGCCGCACGCCCAGGGGTGGGGCTGTGCCAGCGAGGCCGCCGAAGCGGCCCAGCGCTGGATGGACGCCCGCGCGCCGACGCTGGGCCAGGTCTGCCTCGTCCATTCCGAAAACCGGCCTTCCCTCCGGCTGGCCGAGAAGCTGGGCTACCGCCCGTTCCACCGGCAGGCCTATAAAGGTTATCCGGCCCTCCTGCTGTCGCGCGACCCTATCGCGGCGCCATCCTGATCGCGCCGTCGAGGCGCACATATTCGCCGTTGAGATATGGATTCTCGGCCATGAACACGGCGAGGCGCGCATATTCCTCTGATCTGCCGAGGCGCTTGGGGAAGGGGACCTGCGCGGCGAGCGCGTCCTTCACGTTCTGCGGCATCATCGCCACCATCGGCGTCTCGAACACGCCCGGCAGGATGGTGTTGACGCGAATGCCCTCGTTCATCAGGTCGCGGGCGATCGGCAGCGCCATGCCGAGCACGCCGGCCTTTGACGCGGAGTAAGCCGCCTGGCCGATCTGGCCGTCCTGGGCGGCGACCGAGGCGGTGTTGACGATAAGGCCGCGCTCGCCGTCTTCGAGCGGGTCGAGCGAAACCATGCCGAGCGCCGACTGGGCGAGAACGCGGAAGGTGCCGATCAGGTTGATCCGGATGACGAGCTCGAACTGGGCGATCGGATAGGGCTTGGGCTCCCCCGTCGCCTTGTCGCGCCCGACCGTCTTGGCGGCGTTGGCGACGCCGGCGCAATTGACGCAGATCCGCTCCTGCCCGTGCGCGGCGCGGGCCTTGGCGAAGCCGGCCGCGACCGCCTCGTCGGACGTGACGTCGACTTCGGCGAACACCCCGCCGATCGAAGCCGCGACCGCCTCGCCTTTCTCCACGTCCCGGTCGAACACCGCGACCTTGACCCCCTTGGCGGCGAGCGCCCGGGCGGTGGCCTCGCCGAGCCCGGAGGCGCCGCCGGTGACGATTGCGGCGATGTTGCTGTCGAGTTTCATGACCTGGCTCCCTGTCCGCTTGCGGCGCTCCTAGAGGGAAGGGCGGCGGGGGTGCAAGCATCGCCATGACTCGGCCAGCGATGTACCGTCCGGGCCCCCGAAAAAAACCTTGAGGTGCAAATCGTTCGGGGGCGTAATCGCGACGGCGCCCGCTGGCGGGACGCGCGGCTTTGCCGCACCCCATGCATCGCCCGATCTATTGACAGCCTGCGGGCGGGGTCCATTGGCTCGTTCATGGGCCTGGCCATCGACAGTGAAGGCGCGGACGCGAACAGCCGGCTGACCGGAATCCGCCTCGCCGTCCTGACCACCCGGATCATGGAGCTGTGGCGCCGCGGCACGAGGGATGCCGATACGGCGATGATCATGGTCGCGGTCGCCGCGATCACGGCCGAGCGTTTCACCCGGTCCGGCCTCAGCGACGACATGAAGGCGCTCGACCAGACCATTCCGCTCGAGATTCTGGCGCCGTGCAACGTCAGCTCGATCGCCGCGGCCACGGGCCTCAACCGGGAGACCGCCCGCCGCCGGGTCAACGCGCTCGTCGATGCGGGCGCGCTCGTCTGGTCGGAGGGAGGCGAGATCGTCTTTCCGATCGGACGCATGCAGGATCCCGAGACCGCCGCGCTCGTCAGGAAGCTGCTCGAGGCGGTGACCCGCTTCGTCAACGAATCGGTCAAGGACGGCGCGCTGAGGATCGACTGAGCGCCGCCTTGCGCCTCAGCCGCGCCGCGTCCGCCTCATAGCCGGCGGCGATCGTCTCCAACTCGGCGCGGTCCTCGGGGTTGCGGAGAGCGGCGGCGGCCTGGCGGAGCGCCGCCGCCCGCGCCTCATAGCCGTCGGCAATATTCGTTTCGGAGGGGAAATCTCGATCGGTCATGGCGGGGCCCATAAACGAGGGCTGCCGCCGCTCGACCGCCGCGCAGCACATAATGTGCGCCAAGAGCGTTCCGCAGGCGAAGTTCAGCCCCCAGGGCCGAACCCGCGCTGTTCCCCACGACCAGCGCGGGCCCGCCGCCTTCTGGTCCGGTGGCGGGCCCAAGCGGGGATAGGGGACAGTTACTTCCTGTCCCGGGGACAGGAAGGGCCCGACCTCGGGGACACAAAGGTAAGTGTCCCCCAAATGCCGACGGCGTGCAGCGTTAGGGCTTCGACACGTCTCCTGCCGACTCGCGCGCGCGCTGGGCGCGAATGTAACCGGGGCCGCAGGAGAGCTTGCCGGCGATCTTGCTGTCTTCGTCGATCAGCCGCCAGAAGGGAGTGACGCCGGCCGGCGGCGCGCCCGCCGCCGCGTCTTCCAGGGCCGCCTCCGCGGCGATGCGGGCGAAGATGCTCGTCGAAAGCGGGCAGGCGATGTCGGCGCCGTGCGCGGCGGCGAGATCGGCGCGCATCCGGGGGATGTCGCGATGCTCGCCGGGCGGTATGTCCCGAATATATTGATCGACCAGCCTCGGCGTCGCAACCAGCATCCTTGCACCTTCGGGCGCGCCGCCGAACGGCTTCGCCAGGATTTCGACATGGGCGGGCCTGCCGCTGTCGAGCTTCTGCTTCCAGGTCTTTGCCACTTCTCCCTCCTTCGCTAGGCGAGGTTCTCGATGGTTGTGCGCTAAGACTACAAGAAATAATACATTTAGTGACTGTCCCTCAATTAGGGCGAACCGCTGATAGCCTGAGCGGGAATCGTGTAGGCTTCTCGCGTTTCCTATGGGATTCCGATATGTCGACGCCGACGCCGCCACCAGCACCGCCTCCGCTGCCTCCGCCGCCACCGCCTCCGCGCCGGTCGGGGAGAGGCAGGGCCGCGACGCGACCTCTGTCATCCATTGTATATGGGAGCAGGGCGTTCGCGTGTGCCGCGGCAGGCGCTGAGGCGGCGCCGGCCACTCCTGGTCTCCCGACTCGCCGAGTCGTGGCCCCGGCGCGGCGGGATGCGGAATCGTCTTTCCCATCGCGAACCAAGCGCCGGCGCCGCTCGTTCTTCCGACGTGACGATGTTGTCACCGCGAAAGGAGATTCGTCATGCGTAACCTGTTGGTCATCTCGCTCTCGGCCGGCCTGCTCGCCGTCCCCGCGTTCGCCTCCCCGGGCAATTCGGCCGACGCCCCCGGCCAGGACCGGGTCTGCCTGATCACCTGGGGCAATTCGGCCGACGCCAATAGCGGCGCCGACGCGACCGCGCTCAGCGGCAAATATCTGCCCAGAAAGGCCGCGGAAGCGCAGGCCGCCCAGAGCGGCGGCAAGGCGCGGGTGTTCGATTACAGCAACTCGACCCAGGCGGTGAACACCGGCACCTACACGATCACCAACAACGACCAGGAACGCGCCTTCTGCGAAGGGCCGGAATTCAACCCGTCGCAGCGCGGCTAACGCGGGCGCCGGGACCTTCCGGTCATTCCAGCGCAGGCTGGAATCTCCTGTTCTTCAGGCCCAGGGAGATTCCAGCTCTCGCTGGAATGACTTAAGCCGCCTAGAGCGCCTCCACGATCGTCACATTGGCGAGCCCGCCGCCCTCGCACATCGTCTGCAGGCCGTAGCGTTTGCCGCGGGCGCTGAGGGCGTGGAGCAGGGTGGTCATCAGCTTGGTGCCCGAGGCGCCCAGCGGGTGGCCCAAGGCGATGGCGCCGCCGTTGACGTTGAGCCGGTCGGGGTCGGCGCCGACCTCGCGCAGCCAGGCGAGGGGCACGGGGGCGAAGGCTTCGTTGACTTCGTAGAGGTCGATGTCGGCGATCGACATGCCAGCGCGCTGCAGCGCCTTTTTCGTCGCGGGGATGACTTCCTCGAGCATGATCACCGGGTCGCCGCCGGTGACGGTGAGGTTGACGATGCGGGCCATCGGGGTGAGCCCGTGCTCCCTGAGGGCGCGTTCGCTGACGACCAGCACGCCCGACGCGCCGTCGCAGATTTGGCTTGCGTTGGCGGCGCTGATCCTGCCGCCTTCCTTGAGCAGCTTGACCGAGGCGATGCCTTCCAATGTGGCGTCGTAGCGTATGCCTTCATCCTTGGTGTGAAGCGTTTCGTTGCCGTCCGCGTCGACGACCGCGAGCGGCACGATCTCGTCGACGAACGCGCCGCCTTCGGTCGCGTCGGCGGCCTTGCGGTGGCTCTCGAGGGCGAATTCGTCGAGCTCGCCGCGGGTCATCTGATATTTCTCGGCGATCATCTCGGCGCCGGTGAACTGGCTGAACATCGGCACGCCGAAGCGGTCCTGGATGCGCTTGCTGAACGGCCCGACACCGATGCCGGCCTGGGCGGCGAGGGTGACGGGGAGGCCCATCGGGACGCGGGTCATCGATTCGACGCCGGCGGCGATGACCACGTCCTGGGTGCCGCTCATCACCGCCTGGGCGGCGAACTGGACGGCCTGCTGCGAGGAGCCGCACTGGCGGTCGATGCTGACGGCGGGGACGCTGGTCGGCAGGTGCGAGGCGAGCACCGCGTTGCGGCCGATATGGAAGCTCTGCTCGCCGGCCTGGCCGACGCAGCCCATGATCACGTCCTCGATCGAGGCGGGGTCGATGCCGGAGCGCTCGACCAGGGCGTCGAGGATCTCGGCGGCCATGTCGGCCGGGTGCCAGTCCCTGAGCGCGCCGCCGCGCTTGCCGCCGGCGGTGCGGGCGGCGGAGACGAGATAGGCTTCGGGCATAAAGGGCTCCTTTTGAGGAGGTGTAGAAGGTGAGGGGAGGGAGTGGCAAGGTTCCTCCCCTCCCTGTCAGGGAGGGGGTTCTAGCGTTTCCCCCGTTCCGGTCCATTCCCCTGCTTCCGGCCGGCGCGGGGCGTGATAGCGTGGCGCCAAAAGGGGGGCTGCGATGGACGATATCTATCCGGGCGGACGGGTCGGGCCCGGCGATCCGCGCTACGAGGCCCTGGTGCGCGGCTTCAACCTGCGCTGGGTCGGGCGCCCGGCCGAGATCGCCTTGTGCGGCAGCGCCGGGCAGGTGCGCGACGTCGTGCAGGAGGCGGTGGACCGCAACAGCCGCGTCACGGTGCGCAGCGGCGGCCATTGCTACGAGAATTTCGCGGTCCACAACGAGGGCGGCGTGATCGTCGACATGGCGCCGATGAGCCGCGTTTATCGCGACGAGGCCCGCGGCTATTGCATCGAGGCGGGCGCGACCCTGTGGAACGTCATCTGGACGCTGTACAAGGAATATGGCTGCGCGCTGCCCGGCGGCTCCTGCTATTCGGTCGGCGCGGGCGGCCATATCACCGGCGGCGGCTACGGCCTGCTCTCGCGCAAATACGGCCTGGTCGTCGACTGGCTGACCGCGGTCGAGATCGCCGTCGTCGACGGCGACGGGCGGGCGCGGGTCGTGATCGCCGAGAAAGAGGGAGAGGGCGCCGACCTGCTGTGGGCGTGCCAGGGCGGCGGCGGCGGCAATTTCGGGATCGTCACCCGCTTCTGGTTCAAGGAATTGCCGCCCGCGCCGGCCGAGGCCTGGCTGGCCAACCTCGCCTGGAACTGGAGCGACATGACCGAGGTCGAGTTCGGCCGCCTGATCGATCGCTACGGGACCTTTCTCGCCGCCAACAGCGCGCCCGGCAGCCCCTATGACGGCCTGTTCGCCTTGCTCCACCTCAGCCACAAGGGCGCGTCGCAGATCGTGCTCACCGCCCAATATGTCGGCGACCAGCCCAAGCGGCTGAGCGACTTCATCCTCCACATGACCGCCGACGGACCCGCCGCGGTCGCCCAGACCCATCCGGTCGGGCAGAATTATTTCCCGCTGCGCACTGCCGCCGTCCAGCGCCTGCCCTGGCTTTATGCCACCCAAACGCTCGATCCGTCAGGCGCGAACCAGCGCGGCAAGTACAAATCGGCTTATATGAAACGGCCGTTCGAGGCGCGCGAGGTCGCGGTGCTGTGGAAATATCTCACCGACGGCTTCATGAATCCGCAGGCTTTGCTCCAGGTCGATTCCTACGGCTGCGCCGTCAACGCGGTGGCGAGCGAGGCGACCGCGATCCCGCAGCGCTCGTCGATCATGAAGCTGCAATATCAGACCTACTGGACGACCGAGGCGGAGAGCGAGGCCAATCTGGACTGGATCCGCGGCCTCTACGCCGAGATGTACGGGCGCGAGGGGCCGCTCCCCGACGACGGGCTGGACGGCTGCTACGTCAATTATCCGGACTGCGACCTGAAGGACTGGCGGCGGCTTTACTATCCCGGCGCCTATGAGCGGCTGCAGCGGGTCAAGGCGGCCTGGGACCCGCGCGACATCTTCAACCACGCCCAGTCGGTCCGCCTCCCCTGACAGCTATCCTCTGGCCTCGCCCGTCGCCCGCCTGTAAGGAAAGCCCGCGGCCGCGGCGGCCGCGCGCGAACGAGGCGGCGATGGCGGACAATATCTTCACCAGGCACCCCAAAGAGGTCGGCGAAAGCTATGGCGAGCATCTCGCCAATGCCGGCGGCTTCGGCCTCAGGATGATCGGCGGCGGCCTCGCCTGCCTGATCCATGCCGTCTGCCCCTTCCTGTTCGTCAACAAGGGCAGCGAGACGGTGCGCGGCCTCAACTCCAGCCTGGCCAAGCGCAGCGACAAGCCCAATTGGGAGCGGCACCCGATCATTTGACTTGATCCTCCCCGCGAAATCGTGGGGAGGAATAAACGTCGCCCCGTCCATTTCCGGACACGCGGCTTGTTCGGAAATGGACAGAAAACGCTTGTAGTCGGCCGCCTCCACCCGGGTCCCCCGTAGAAAAACGCTGGCTCGCTTTTTGCATCGCGGCCTCCCAGTCGATCGAGAGGGTCAAGCGTGAGCAAGAAGACGGGTTGGAGCGCCAGGGCCGCGGCCGCGCTCCTATGCTGCGTAGCTTGCGGCGGCGAGGCGGTCGCCCAGACCGCGGGGCCAGGCGGGCGGACGGTCTACGAAGCGGCTTATTTCCGCACCTTCTCGCCGTCCAACGCGCTCGAGATCGTGCGGCGGGTGCCGGGCTTTACCCTCGAGCTGGGCTCGCAGGACGTGCGCGGCTTCGGCCAGGCGGCGGGCAATGTCGTCATCAACGGCTCGCGGCCGAGCTCGAAGAGCGACACGCTGGAGACGATCCTCGCCCGTATCCCGGCGAACCGGGTGGCGCGGGTCGAGATCGGGCCGGGCGACCTGTTCGGCTCGGAATTCTCGGGCAAGCCGCAGGTCCTGAACCTGGTCACCACCTCCGCGGGCGGGCTCGCCGGCACGCTGACGGCGACATTGAGGCGCGATTTCACCGGACAGATCACCCCGGAAGGCAGCGTCTCGGCGCTGTACCGCCGCGGCAAGTCCAGCTTCAACGCCTCGGCCGGCTACAATAACGGCCATTTCCCGGAGGAAGGGCCCGACACTGTAACCCTGCCGGGCGGAACGCTGCTCGAGCGGCGCGAGAAGTTCAACGACACGTCCGACCACGAAGCCTATCTGTCCGGCTCGTGGGAGCTGGCGGCGGGCGACAATAAGGGCGCGCACCTCAATTTCCGCGCGGCCAAGGGACGGTTCACCTTGTTCCAGACGAACAATGTCTTCCCTGCCTCCGGCCCGATGCGCGACGACCGGCTCTCCGAGGATTATCGGCGGCGCGACTTCGAGCTCGGCGGCGACGTCACCCGGCCGCTGCTGGGTGGCGGCATCAAGCTGATCGCGCTCGCCACTCGGCGCCACCGGCTGAACCATGACGACAGCTTCAATCGGGTGCGGGGCGAGGTCATCGGCGGCTTCGTCCAGGATGTCGACAACCAGCGCGACGAGAGCGTGATCCGGCTGGTGTGGAGCCGCTCCAACCTTGGCGGCTGGAGCGTCGAGACGGGAGCCGAAGGCGCGCTCAACAGCCTCGACAGCAATGTCAATTTCGCCTCGGTCGACGCCGGCGGCGCGGCGACGCGGATCGACCTTCCGGTCGACCAGGCCAAGGTCACCGAATATCGCGGCGAGGCGTTCGTCAATGCCGGCCGCGGCATCGCCCCCGGATTGAGGATGGACCTGGGGCTCACCTACGAGGCGTCGCGTCTCACCGTGCGCGGCGACGCGACCGCCGAGCGCACGCTCCGCTTCCTGAAGCCCAAGGCGGTGTTCGACTGGAAGCCCAAGGGCGGCTGGCATGCGCAGCTGTCGCTGGCGCGAACCGTGGCGCAGCTCAACTTCGACGATTTCATCAGCACCGCCGAGCTGACCAACGACCGCGTCGATGCGGGCAATGCCGACCTCCTGCCGCAGCGCGCCTGGGAGGGGCGGCTGACGGTCGAGCATCCGATCCTCGGCGACGGCGTCGCCAAGCTCGAGCTTGGCTACGACCATATCTCCTTGCTCCAGGACCGGGTGCCGACGCCCGAAGGGTTCGACGCGCCCGGCAATATCGGCACCGGCCGGCTGATGTTCGCGCGGGCGACGATCGACGCGCCGCTCACCCGCTTGATGAAGGGCCTGCGCTTCACGTTCAACGGCACCCTGCGCGATACCTCGGTCGGGGATCCCTATACCCAGGAGAAGCGCCGCTTCACCGGCTACACCCATTGGGAGCTGGAGACCGGCCTCAGGCAGGACCTGGGCAAGTTCGCCTGGGGAATCACCATGTACGGCAGCCCGCGGGTGAGCTTCTTCCGCATCAACGAGATAGACAGCTCGAACGGCATCGAGCCGTATCTGGCCGCCTTCGCCGAATATCGCCCGACCGCGAAGACGACCTTCACCTTCGGCGTCGACAATCTCGCCGATGTCGCCGGCGAGCGCAATCGCATCTTCTTCTTCCCCGATCGGTCGAACCGGGTCCCCGGTCTGTTCGAGCACCGCCACCGCAACGGCCACGTCGTTCTCTACGTCAGGCTCAAACAGAGCTTCGGCTAGGAGTTCCTCCCCAGGATTTCCTGGGGAGGGGGACCATCCGACGCATGGTGGAGGGGTAACTTCCGAGGCCTCGACCAATACCCCTCCACCACCCTTCTGGCGGTTCCCCTCCCCATCGCTCCGCGATAGGGAGGAACTATTCCCCCCACGCGATGAAATGGGGATTGGCGAAGCCCGCCTCGATCTTGCCGTAGCCCAGCGGCCCCGCCTCCGCCGTGCCGTCCAGCGCCATCACCCGGCCGCCGGCGGCCTCGAGGATCGCCTGGCCGGCGGCGGTGTCCCATTCCATGGTGCGGCCGTGGCGGGGATAGACGTCGGCCGTCCCTTCCGCGACCAGGCAGAATTTCAGGGACGAGCTTGAAGGCACGAAGTCCGCGATGCCGAGATGCGCGTCCTTCGCGGCGCTGCCATGCTCGGCGTGGCTGCGGCTGCCGACCGCGATCAGGCCGCTCGGGGGGCGGGGCCGGGGCCGGATCGGCTCCGGCTCGCTTTTGTGGGCCATGCGGTAGGCGCCCTCGCCGCGCGCACCGTAATAGAGGATCCGCGGGTCGGGGGCGTAGATCACGCCGGCCACCGATGCTTCATCCTCGACCAAAGCGATATTGACGGTGAACTCGCCGCTCCTCCGGACGAAGCCGCTGGTGCCGTCGAGCGGATCGACGCAGAAGAAGCGCCTGCCCAGCTCCGGGATGCGGCCGGCGCAGGCTTCCTCCTCGGCGAGGATCGGGATGTCGGGGAAGGCGCGGGTCAGCCGCTCGAGGATGATCAGCTCCGCGTGGCGGTCGGCGATGGTGACCGGCGAGCCGTCGAGCTTCGCCTCCGCCGCGCAGCCCTCGGCGTAGATCCGCTCGATCTCCTCGCCCGCGGCGAGGGCGGCGTCGATCATCGTCTGCAGCAGGGGAGAGGGCATAAGCTTCCACGTCACCCCAGCGGAGGCCGAGGTCCATGGGCGATGGTGCCACGGAGGCTGCATGGATGCCAGCCTCCGCTGGCATGACGGGGTCAGGCGAGCAGCCGCGCCATGTGCCAGCGCAGATGGTCCTCCATGAAGGACGAGATGAAACAATAGCTGTGGTCGTAGCCGTCCCGCATGCGGAGGGTGAGGGGGATCGACGCGTTGCGGCAGGCCTCGGCGAGCAGTTCGGGCTTCAATTCCGTCTTGAGGAAGCTGTCGGAAGTGCCCTGGTCAACAAGGATTTCCGGAACGCGCGCGCCGTCCTCGATCAACGCGACGGAATCGTGGGCGCGCCAGGCGGCGCGGTCGGGGCCGAGATAGCGGGAGAAGGCTTTCTCGCCCCACGGCACTTGGCTGGGCGCGACGATCGGCGCGAAGGCGGAGACGCTGCGGTAGCGGCCGGGGTTCCTGAGCGCGAGGGTGAGCGCGCCGTGGCCGCCCATCGAATGGCCCGCGATCGACTGGCGTGACATGTCGATGGGGAAGTGCGCTTCGATCAGGGCGGGAAGCTCGTCCGCTATGTAGCTGTACATGCGGTAGTTCGCGGCGAATGGCTCCTCGGTCGCGTCGACGTAGAAGCCGGCGCCCTGGCCGAAATCATAGTCCGGATCGTCAGGCACTTCGGGCCCGCGCGGGCTGGTGTCGGGGGCGATGAAGATCAGGCCCAGCTCGGCGCAGACGCGCTGCTGACCGCCTTTGTCGGTGACGTTGGCGTGGGTGCAGGTGAGGCCGGACAAATACCAGAGGATGGGGAGCGGATCGCCCACCTCGGCCTGCGGCGGGAGGTAGACGGAGAAGATCATCGGCGTGCCGGTCTCGCGGCTTTGGTGGCGGCAGACGCATTGTATGCCGCCGAAGCTTTTCGCGGTGGAGAGGGTTTCGAGGGTCATTTTCCTCCGTTCCCCGGCGAAGGCCGGGGTCCAGCCTGGGTTCCGGCCTTCGCCGGAACACAATCTAGTAGATCACCACGCTCCTTATGCTCTCGCCCGCGTGCATCAGATCGAAGGCCGTGTTGATATCCTCGAGCGGCATCGTGTGGGTGATGAGCGGGTCGATCGCGATCCGCCCGTCCATATACCAGTCGACGATGCGCGGCACGTCGGTGCGTCCGCGGGCGCCGCCGAACGCCGTGCCTTTCCAGGTGCGGCCGGTGATCAACTGGAACGGCCGGGTGGATATTTCCCGGCCGCTTTCCGCGACGCCGATGATCACGCTCGTCCCCCAGCCGCGATGGGCGCATTCCAGCGCTGCACGCATGACGTCGGTGTTGCCGGTGCAGTCGAAGCTGTAGTCGGCCCCGCCTCCGGTAACGTCGACCACCGCCTGGACGACCTTATCGGCGCCCACTTCGGCCGGGTTGATGAAGTCGGTCATGCCGAACGCCTCGGCCATGATGCGCTTGGCGGGGTTGACGTCGATGCCGACGATTCGCGCCGCCCCGGCCATGCGGGCGCCCTGGATGACGTTGAGGCCGATGCCGCCCAAACCGAACACCGCGACGGTGGCGCCGGGCTCGACGCCGGCCGTCCAGATCACCGCGCCGATGCCGGTGGTGACTCCGCAGCCGATGTAGCAGATCTTGTCGAACGGCGCGTCCTCGCGCACCTTGGCCAGCGCGATCTCGGGCAGGACGGTGAAGTTCGAAAAGGTCGAGCAGCCCATATAATGATGGATCGTCTCGCCGCCGAGGCTGAAGCGGCTGGTGCCGTCGGGCATCACGCCCCGGCCCTGGGTGGCGCGGATCGCGGTGCATAAATTGGTCTTGCGGCTGAGGCACGACTTACACTGGCGGCATTCGGGCGTGTAGAGCGGGATGACATGGTCGCCCGGCCTGACGCTGGCGACGCCCGCGCCGATCTCGCGGACCACGCCGGCGCCCTCGTGGCCGAGGATCGAGGGGAAGATGCCCTCGCTGTCCTTGCCCTCCAGCGTGTAGGCGTCGGTGTGGCAGATGCCGGTCGCCATGATCTCGACCAGCACCTCGCCCGCGCGCGGGCCGTCGAGGTCGACCTCGTGGATCTCGAGCGGCTGGTTCGGCGCGACGGCGATGGCGGCACGGGTTTTCATGCGCGGCTCCTAGATTCCCCTCCCTGGAAGGGAGGGGTTAGGGGTGGGTAGGCGAGCGCAGCGAGACTTTCACGAGCTCGGCGGTTCGGCCGCCTTCGGCGGCACCCACCCCCAGCCCCTCCCTTGCAGGGAGGGGAGCCTCTATCGCCTGAACTTCCTTCTGTCCGCAAGCACTGCCTTGGCCGCATTGTGGCCGGGCGCGCCGGTGACGCCGCCGCCGGGATGGGCGCCGGCGCCGCACAGATAGAGGCCGGGGAGCGGCATGCGATAGTCGGCGAAGCCGAGCATCGGGCGGGCGGCGAACAGCTGGTCGAGCCCCATCTTGCCGTGGAAGATGTCGCCGCCGACCAGGCCGAAGCGCCGCTCGATGTCGAGCGGGGACAAAGCCATGCGGCCGATCACCGAGGCGGCGAAGCCCGGCGCGTATTTGTCGACGGTGGCGACGATATGGTCGGCGGCCTCCTCGCGGCGCGCGTCCCAGCCGCCTTCCACATCGTAGGGGAAATGCTGGCAGAACAGGCTGGCGACGTGGCGTCCCGGCGGGGCGAGGCTGTCGTCGAGCGTCGAGGGGATCAGCATCTCGATCACCGGCTCGGCCGACCAGCCGTCCGTGCGGGCGCTCAGGTAAGCGCGGTCCATGTAGCCGAGGGACGGGCCGATGATGATGCCCGCGGTCAAATGGTCGCCGGGCTCGGGGAGCGAGGTGAAGCGCGGCAGCTCGGCGAGGGCGACGTTCATCCGGAAGGTCGCCGATTCGCTCGCCCAGCCGGACATGCGGCGGCTTATCTCGGGAGCGACGGCGCCCTGCGGTATCAAAGTATCGAACAGCAGCTTCGGATGGACGTTGGCGACGATCTGGCGGGCGCGGTACGTCCTGCCGCCCGCCGCCACGCCCGCGGCCTTGCCGTCCTCGACGATGATCCGGTCGACCGGCGTGTCGAGGATGATCTCGACCCCCTTCTCCCGCGCCGCCTTCGCCATCGCCTCGCTGATCGCGCCCATGCCGCCGATCGCGTGGCCCCAGGCGCCGGCGACGCCCGCCGCCTCGCCGAACACATGGTGGAGGAGGACGTAGGCCGAGCCGGGCGTCCACGGGCTGGCATAATTGCCGACCACCGCGTCGAACCCGAACAGGGCGAGGACGAGGTCGTGGCTGAAGTAACGCTGCAGGATGTCGGCGGCGCTCTTGGTGAAGAAATCGAGCAGGTGACGCTGCTCCTCGGCGGAAAGAATGCGGGCGCTGTTGGCGAGCTTGAGAAGGGCGAGGATGTCGCCGAGGCCGCCGCCGGCATTGGGGGGAGCGCGCAGGATCCACTGGCGCAGGACGCCCACCACGGAAGCGAGGGCGGCCGCATAATCGTCATAGGCTTCGGCGTCGGCGGGCGAATGGCGGGCGATCTCGCGCCGCGTCAGGCCGCCGCGGCCGGAGAGGATATGGTCGCCGCCGATCGTCGGCAGGAAATTGTCGACCTTGCGCAGCACCACCTTGAGGCCATGCTCGTAAAGCCGCATGTCCTCGATCACCTTGGGATTGAGCAGGCTGACCGTGTAGGCGGCGGTCGAGTTGCGGAAGCCCGGATGGAATGGTTCGGTCACCGCCGCCCCGCCGACGACCCGCCGGCGCTCGATCATCGTCACCTTCATGCCCTTTGCCGCGAGATAATAAGCGCAGACGAGCCCGTTATGGCCCGCGCCGATGATCAGGACGTCGGTGTCGGATGGTCGCCCCATGGCGGCGGGCTATAGGCGGCGGCGGGGCAGGTCGCCAAGCCCGGCTTCATCGACGGGCCATGGCTTCCGCCGGCATGCTGCAAAGGCTTGAAAACCGGCCGGAAATCCAGTCCTTAAGGCGGCGATCAGCAAGCAGGAGCAAATCATGACCGGGATATCCGTTCGCGCTTCCCTCTCGGCCGCCGCCGCGCTCGCGGCCCTTATCTCGTCCGCCCCCGCCGCGGCGGACCCGACTCCGGAATGCAATACCGGCGCGGCCCCGCTGACGACCGAGTGCGGGGCCAACTCGACGACCACCGGGTCGGGGGGAACGGCCGTCGGCCAGAATGCGAGCGCCGCGACCAATTCGGTCGCCATCGGCACCCTCAGCAGCCAGGGCGCAGCCGCGTCTGGCGCCGAGAGCGTCGCCGTCGGCGGCCAAGCGCGGGCGGGGTCTCGTTCGACGGCGATCGGTGCCAGGAGCGTCGCACTCAGCCCCGATAGCGTGGCCGTGGGCCAGGGTGCCGAATCGATCGGGGAGAGCTCCATCACGCTCGGTCTCCACGCCCGCGCGCTGTCGGCGGAAGCGATCGCGATCGGTTCGCTCGGCACGGCCGGCGCTCAGCCGGCCAGCGCCGAGGGCGTTCAATCGATCGCGATCGGGTCGAACGCGTCGACCATCGCGCGGGACTCGGTCGCCATCGGCGGTGGCGCGGGTACCTTCGGTGCCGCCGGGACCGCCGTCGGCTCCGGAGCGCGCAGCTTCCAGTCCGGAACCGCGCTCGGCCGGCAGGCCCACGCATTCGGGCAGGAATCGGTGGCTCTGGGCGCGTCGACGGAAGTCGTGGGATTGCAGGCGGTGGGGGTCGGCTTCAGGGCAACCGCTTCGGCGGCCACCGCCACGGCGCTCGGCACCGATGCGGTCGCTTCCGCCGCGGCCGCGACGGCGCTGGGCACGGGCGCCGAGGCTTCGTTCGCCGGCTCGACCGCGGTCGGGACCAATGCGGCCACGACGGCCGCGAACCAGGTCGTGCTCGGCGGCTCGGGAAGCTCGGTCCGGGTCGGCGACATCGCCGCCAGCACCGCCGCGCAGACCGGCACGGTGGGGGTCGCCACGGTCGACGCGTCGGGCACGCTGGGGCGCGACACCACGATCATCCCGGCGATCGGCGCTCTGCAGGCGAGCTCCGCGGTCCAGGCGGGGCAGGTCGCGGCGCTGGAGACCACGGTCACGATCCATAGCGGCCAGATCAGCGCCCTGCAGGGAAGTTCCGCGACCCAGGCGGGGCAGGTCGCGGCGCTGCAGACCACGGTCACGATCCATAGCGGCCAGATCAGCGCCCTGCAGGGAAGTTCCGCGACCCAGGCGGGGCAGGTCGCGGCGCTGCAGACCACGGTCACGGCCCATGGCGGCCGGATCAGCGCGCTGGAGGCCGCCCAGGCCTCGCTCGGCCAGAGCGTCGACACCTTGTTCGACCTGCGCGAGATCGACCGGCGCGACATGCGCAAGGGCGTCGCCGCCGCGGTGGCCATGGGCAGCGCCCCGCTGCCCTCCGCGCCGGGCAAGACCAGCTACGTCCT